>FLYJ01000001.1_pt1 | contig 436681 bp, 368 predicted proteins | sample 1122561 | NCBI WGS metagenome assembly FLYJ01 (sample SAMEA4346788, study PRJEB14843) | hot springs metagenome | biome: Terrestrial Biome; feature: Habitat; material: Sediment | place: India | collected 2012-06-12 | depth 1760 m
TCCTCCCCGCGACAAAAATCCAAGGCGCCATCTAGGGCAGGGTACGGCCACACCATCGTGGATCGGTTGCTAGCGTCGATGTTTCAGCTGTTGGAAAAAAACGCCACCGCGTATTTGCGGTGGCGTTTTTGCTTGCGCATCGTGTCCTTACTTCCCAGGCACCAGGTGGACGCGCGACTCGGTCGCGGCTTCCACTGCCTTGCGCGAATACAACAGCGGGAAGTACTCGCCCTTGAGCCACAGCGGTGCGAGGTCGCGGTAGTGCGGGCTGTCGGGATTGCCGGACTGGCCGGGGAGGTTGACGGCGCGGGAGTTGTCCCAGTTGCCGACATCCACCACCGTGCGGAACGATGGGCCGTTGGTCTGCAGGAAGTCGCTCGCGCGATACGTCGATTGGTTGGGCGTGTAAGCGCTGCCGCCTTCGGGTGTGGGCCCGACGTTGAGCTTGGCACGCGTGGCTTCGTCGACGATGGCGGCGAACGGATGGGCGTTCAGGTTGTGGTGCAGCTGGCCCCAGTTCCATGCCTGCGGGTTCGCGCCCTGGCGCTTGACCATATCGGCCCATGCGTCCTTCAGGCTGGCCAGCAGGACGGCGTCGCGCTTGGCGGCCGCTTGCTGCGGGTCTTCGCCGAACCTGTGATCGGCGCCTTGGGGGTGTTCGAGCGTGTCGAGCATCACGGCGGTATCGGGCGCGCCCATGGCGTCCGCGGCGGCCTTGGAGAGCACCGCGTTCTTGAACGCGCGGCCCAGGTGATGCGTGAACCAGACCTCGTGCAGCGCGGCCTGCGCAGAATCCGCCAGCATGGTCGCGTCCCAGCCCTTGAGGAGGTTCAACGCGGCCTGCGTGTCGGCATCGCTGGACGACAGCGGGGCCAGCAGCGCGACGAGGCGGCGTGCCGGGATCGACACCATGTCGTTCTGCAGGCGCATGGAGTCTTCCAGCGATACCTTCTCGAGCTTGGCCAGCACTTCGTCAATGCGCGCGTGACGCGAGCCGTTGGTCCACTCGAAGCCGAGCTTGCGTTCGCGGTACGGGTAATCGGGCGGGAGGTTCATCTCGTTGGACGAGGTGAAGTAGCCGGATTTCGGGTTGTAGGTGCTGGGCAGCTGATCGCCGCGCCAGAATCCGGCCCATTCGTAGCGGCCGTCGCCGGGAACGGGCAGCAGACCGTCCCAGTTCGGGCGGATCGGGGCGAGGCCGCCCGGCACCCAGCCGATGTTGCCCTTCGTGTCGGCATAGACCTGGTTTTCGGTAGGGGCGCCCCAGTTCATCATCGCCTGCTTGAACTGCGCGAACGTGCGGGCGCGCATGTAGCCGACCGAGCCGAAATACGGCGACATGCCCGGCGACAGCCACGCCGAGCGCACGGCATACGCGCGGTGCTTCTCGGCATCGATATAGATGACGGGGCCGTGGCGCGTGAAGGTGAGGTCGATGGGGCGCGACTCGCCGCCGCGCACCTTCACGGTTTCGTGCAGCACCTTGAACGGCTCCCAGCCGTCCTTGTAGCGGTACTCGGTGTGGTTGGCCGGGTTCAGCTCGTAGACGTAGAGGTCTTCCTGGTCGATGTTGAAGATCGTGAGGCCGAAGGCGACGTGGCCGTTGTGGCCGATCGACACGGCCGGCAATGACGGCTCGCCCGCGCCGATGATGTCGAGCGTCGGCGTGCTGACGTGGGCGATGTAGCGCAGGCCCGGTGCGGAATACGCGCGGTGCGGGTCGTTGGCCATCACGGCGCGGCCAGTGGTGGACTTGCCCGGCGCGATCACCCAGTTGTTGCTGCCCTCCATGGCCTCTTCGAGGTTGGCCGCAGCGGCGACCCGCGTGCCGTCAGTGTCCACGCCCTTGAGCGATTCCGGCGCGAGCTTCACGCCTTGCGTGGCGAGCGTGAAGACCTTGAGCAGATCCTTCGGCAGGCACGGGTCCAGGCCCTCCGGCATCTGGGTTTGCCACGCCGGCTGCAGGCCGAAGCGGATCGTGTCGTCGGCGAGGTTGGCCTTGCAGGCCACGTTGGCGCGCGCCACTTCCGACTGCAGATTGCGCGTCAGGCCGTGGCTGCGGATGCGCACCACGTCTTCGGGCGCCCAGTGCGCGGGCGTGTAGTTCAGCTTGCGGAACTCGAACGGCATCTGCTCCGGATGCCTGGTCAGCCAGTCGACATAGGCGTTGATGCCGGCGACGAAGCGCGTGGCGATGCGCTGCGCATCGGGGCTGTAGCGGTTCCATTCGGTCTGCATGTCGCCGCGATAGAGAAACAGCCGCGTGGCGCGATCCTGTTCCACATAGGCGGGGCCGAACACTTCCGAGAGCTGCCCCAGGCCGCGGCGGCGCCACAGATCGATCTGGAACAGGCGGTCGCGCGCGGCATTGAAGCCCTGCGCGAAGAAGCCGTCGTCTTCGCTCTTGGCGTAGATGTGCGGCACGCCCCAGCGGTCGATCAGGATGTCGGCGGGCTTGGACAGGCCGGGCACGGCGATCGTCTGCGCGGCAGCGGGGGTTGGCAACTCCTTGGCGACGACCTGCGTGGCCACGCCAAGCGCAACGGCAGACAGCAGAACGGGAAGGGAACGGATGGGCATGGCGATGCGGTCTCCTCTCTGTGCCCGGAATGCCGGCGCAACCCAAGGCGGGCGGCGGCGTTCAGGCGTTCTTATGGGTACGGCAGACAGCTGCACGGCGGCGGACGGCGGCTGATTCGGAAGGCAGGCTGGCCGATCGGTGAACTGGGTGCTGGGCACTGCTAGGGGAGAGATGCCCACCGACCGGCACAGACCAACAAGTATGCGGATGCACCATCACGCGCGCCAATGACTTTTGTTCGGTCAACCATTCCGTCAAGGCATGGTTTGCGCGCGGCGCAGGCGCGGCCATGCGTGACCGCTAGGCCAACGTCGGGGGCCCGGCCTTGCGATGCACGTTGGCGGCCAGCACGTGGCCCAGCTCGCCCGGGAAGATGGGCTTGGTAATGACGGATTGGTAGCCGGCCTCTTTGGCCGCCTTCAGGCGGATCGGATCGGCAAACGCCGTGACGGCAATGGCGGGCAGCTCTGTCATGCCGCTGGCGCGCACGGCGTGGATGAGCTGCAGGCCGTCCATGCCCGGCATGGCGAGGTCGCTGACCAGTGCGTCGAACGGGTGGTTGCCGGCCGCGGCCTTCAGTGCGTCGAGTGCTGCCGCGCCGCTGGAGACCGTCGTCACCTCGGCGCCGTAGCGCTCGAGCATCAGCGCAATCACGCCAAGCGACTCAGGGTTGTCGTCCACGGCCAGCACGCGGATGCCCTCCAGCGTCGGCATGCCCGTGCCGGCCACCACGCCGGGCGCGCGATTTTCCTGCTCGCCGGGCTGCGCGGCGTGCAGCGGCAGCGTGACGGCCATGGTGGTGCCACGGTTTGCACCGCTGCTGGCGGCGGTGATGCGGCCGTGGTGAAGCTCGACGAGCTGCTTGGCAATCGCCAGGCCCAGCCCCAGCCCGCCGTGGCGGCGCGTGCTCGACAGGTCTGCCTGCTGGAAGCGGTCAAAGATGTGCGGCAGGAACGCCGGCTCGATGCCGATGCCCGTATCGCGCACGGTTGCCACGACACCCTCCGGCGCCGGGTGCACCGAGAGCCTGATATGCCCGCCCTCGGGCGTGAACTTGACGGCATTGGCCAGCAGGTTCCAGAACACCTGCTTGAGCCGCCCCGCATCGCCCTGCAGCAGCGGCACGGGCAGGTAGTCGCTCTCCATGGTGATCTGTTTCTGGCGCGCCATGGGCTCAATGGTCTCTCGCGCGCGCTCCAGCACGTCGGCGAGATCGACGGGACCAATGTCGAGCGGCACCTTGCCCGAGAGGATGGCCGACATGTCGAGCAGATCGTCGATAAGGTGGACCTGCGTGCGCGCGCTGCGCTCGATGGCCTCGATGCCGCGCTTGAACAAGCCCTCTTCGTACGGGCGCATGTTCAGCAACTGCGCCCAGCCCAGCACCGCATTGAGCGGCGTGCGCAGCTCGTGGCTGACGGTCGCGAGAAAGTCGTCCTTCAGGCGGCTGGCCCGTTCGGCTTCTTCCCGCGCCCGCGATTCGGCTTCGAGCAGCTGGGCGCGGCGCTCCTCGGCCTGGCGGCGCTCGCTGATGTCGATGACGGCGTTGGTCAGGCCGATGATCTCGCCGGTATCGTCGCGCAGCGGCGTCACCACCACGTCGTAGACCACGCGCTGCGTGTGCCGGCGGCGGAAGGCGAACTCCACGCGCGTGGGTGTGCCGGTGGCAATCACGCGCTGGCCGGCCTCGGTCAGCCGCGCGGCGGCCCGACGGCCGAAGACTTCCCGCACGGTGCGCCCGAGCAATTGCTCCGGCTTCAGGCCGAACACGGCGTTGTGCACCCAGGTGAAGTGCATCGTGTTGTCGACGTCGTACAGCGAGATCGGCGACGCCTGCAGCGCTGCCACCAGGCGCTGCTGTGACAGGCGCTGCTGCGTTTCGGCCAGCGCGCGGCGTTCCGCGCCGGCGCGCGCACGCCGCAACTGCTCGCAGAGCACGCAGATGAGCAGCGCGCCCACACTGAAGACCAGCACCTGCGCGGTTGTCGGCGGCGGCGGCCCGGCCCAGGTCTGCACGGCGGCTACCGCCAGGAACAGCGTCCCGTAGGCGCCGATGGCCAGCATGCCCGGCCAGAAGCCGCCGTACCATGCGGCGATGGTCACGACCGGAAACGCCAGGTAGAACGGCAGGTGGATCCCCATGGTCGCCTCGAGCGCGACCCGCACCGCCGTGCCCAGCACGGCTGCGCCGATGGCCACCAGCCATGCCGATGGGCGGATGGCCGGCGCGGCCTTCAGGCCGCTGCTGCTGAACGGGCCCGGGTCTGCCGGTCGGGGCGGTTCAGCGGTATGCGTATCGGACGGACGGGATGGACGAGGCGGAATGGACTTCATGATCGGGCGCGGTATCCGACGCGACCAGACAGGGCGGGCAAAGGTGACTCAGCATACGAACTGGCCGGCGTGGCTGCCATCGGATTTTCACTGACACGCGTGCAAGACGGCCGCCGATTCGTGCGCGGCAATAGCCTCCCGGCTGCAATCACCCTTCCGACGAGGGGTGCGGGTCGCGCATCCTGTCCCGCCGGACGAGGTCCGGAAACAGCCGCATCCAGATCGCCACCACCAGCAGCGTGCCCAGCCCACCGAGCACCACCGAGGCCACCGGCCCAAGCAGACCGGCCACCATGCCCCATTCGAACTCGCCGAGCTGGTTCGATGCTCCCACGAACACCGAGTTGACCGCGCTCACGCGGCCCCGCATCGCATCGGGCGTATCGAGCTGCACCAGGGAGGTCCGGATCACCACGCTGATCATGTCCGATGCGCCCAGCACCACCAGCGCCAGCATCGACAGCGGCAGCCAGCGCGATACCCCGAACACGAGCGTCGCCATGCCAAATATCGCCACGGCCGCAAACATCACGCGGCCCACGTGCCGGTCCAGCGGACGATGCGCGAGAAAGAGCGCCATCCCCAGCGCCCCCACCGCCGGCGCCGAACGCAGCAGCCCCAGCCCCCACGCGCCCGTGCCGAGGATGTCGCGCGCGTAGATCGGCAGCAGCGCCGTGGCGCCGCCCAGCAGCACCGCAAACAGATCCAGCGAGATGGCGCCCAGCACCACGGGCCGCCCCTTGATGAAGACGATGCCCGCAAACAGCGACTCCAGGCTCACCGGCGTGCTGACCGGCGCCGCCCGCGCCATGCGCACCCACGCGATCAGCACGTGCGCCAGCAGGAAGAGCCCCGCCGCGGTGGCATAGACCACCGGCGCGCCGGCCACGTACAGGAACCCGCCCACCGCCGGCCCCAGGATGATGCCCGTCTGGCCTGCTGAACTTGACAGCGCCACCGCGCGCGGCAGCACCTCGGGCGGCACCAGCGAGGGCAGCAGCGCCTGCAGGGTGGGCGTCTCGAAGGCCCGCATCGCCCCGATGACGACCACGCACAGAAAGATGGGCTGGATGCTCGCGTGCCCCATTGCCGCCATCACCGAGAGCGACAGCGCCACCAGCGCCTCGACGGCCTGGCACGCGCGCACGACGCGGCGCCGGTCGTAGCGATCGGCGATATGGCCCGACGCCAGCACCAGCACCACTGAGGGCAGGAACTGGGCCAGACCCACCAGCCCGAGCACATAGGCGCTGCGTGTGAGGTCGTAGATCTGCCAGCCCACGGCCACGCCAAACATCTGGTACGCAAAGGTCGTGGACAGCCTGGCAAACCAGAACAGGCGGAAGGCGGGGTAGGAAAAGGGCGCGTGCGACAGCGCTGTCGCGGGAGGGGGCGCGGAAGAAGCGGGGGAAAGACCGGCGTCGCCAGACACGTTGAATGCGCGCCGGAACCCGGCGACTTGCTGAAAGGGTGAGCGGAACGCCCGTCATCGTAACGGAAGTCGGCGGCCCGCAGCGTCTCGTACAGGTACGTGGCTTGCGAAACTGCCCATACATCATTACGGGAGATTTCATCATGGCCACATCGCACGCCAAGCCGAAATCCGATGCCAAGCCGGGCAAGGGCGCGCCGCATCGCTGGTCACACCACGTGATGGAGACGAGCGACGCACTGGATCTTGAACCCGACATCTTCAAGTCGCGCAGCCCATCGCGCATTGCCGCGTCGCTCAAGGCATCGGCCGAGCACAGCAGGCGGCGCAAAGGGACGGCGTTCCAGTCGGCCATGTCGATGCTGACGTTCTATATCAATCGTGCGGGGCACAACCTCAGTGCGGGGCGGCGGCAAATCCTGGAGCGTGCCAAGGACAGCCTGCGCGCCGAGTTCGGCCGGCCCACGCGCGGCGCTGCCAAGGCGCGGCATTGAGCGCGGCGGCGCCCCTGCGGATGGCGGGTCAGAGGGCGAGCATGACGCTCAGCAGCTGGCTCGCCACGGTCCGGTAGCTCTCGGGGTCACCCTGTGGCGAATAGGTCGACAGCGTCTTGCCGCGGTAATTCACGGTCACGATGCCGTTGCGCGCCGAGTAGGTCGCGTCGATGCGGCGGCCGCCGCGTTCGATATGGAAGCCGATGGTCTCGGCCACCAGCCGGACGGTTTCCGGATGGGGCGCCGGCATGGACAGCGGCGCAGGGCTGGCTGGGGTCGGTTGTTCGGGGCGGCGCACGGCGCTTTCTCTTCAGGAAGGTATGGGGCGCAACGCAGGTTCCGTACCAGCCGGGTTTGGCGGCCCTGCAGTCCGTGTCGCCCCAAAAGTGGCACTTCATCGCCGGATCGGCCGTCGGACCGACGCTCGGCTTGACGCCATGCGTCGCTTCGCTGACGAAATTTGTCATTTTCGTAAATCGGCCAAATACGCAATTAACCGCCAAGATTTTTGGGCCCCGTGCAAATCCGGGCTATCAGGCGCGAGGCGCAGGTGCCATGCTGGTCAATGACGCGGCGCATATCGTGTGCGGGGCGTTCTGCCGGCGTCCAACCATGCCAACAAGGAGGCGATATGGGTTCTCATACCTACAAGATGATCGAGCTGGTGGGCTCGTCACCCGAATCCAGCGATGCAGCCATCCGCAATGCCATCGCGCGGGCGGGCGAGACGCTCAACCATCTGGATTGGTTTGAGGTGCTGGAGACGCGCGGGCATCTGGTCGACGGCAAGATCGCGCACTGGCAGGTGACGCTCAAGGTCGGCATGCGGCTTGAGGCGCTGGAAAGCGAGAAGCCCGCCGGGAAGAAGAAAGGGAAATAGCGCCCAAGAAAGAAAGGCGGCCGCGCATGTCCGCGGCCGCCTTTCCCGATGCGCCCGGCGTTATTGCGCCTGCGAAAAATCGAGCGCGTTGGTCAGGTCGCCCATCGGTTTGTTGCCGTTGGCGACGAGGGCGTCGTCGCGCTGCTTCAGGCCGGGCAGCGTCGGCAGGGCAAAGCGGTGCGTGATCAGGCGCAGCACCGAGGCCGTGTCGTACTGCGTGTGGTCCACGAAGCCCTTCTTGGCGAACGGCGAGACGATGATCGCCGGGATGCGGGTGCCCGGGCCCCAGCGGTCAGCCTTCGGCACCGTGGCGTGGTCGTAGAAACCGCCGTTTTCGTCATACGTCACGACGATCACCATGTTCTTCCATTGCGGGCTCTTCTGCAGCTGCGCAATCACGTTGGCGATGTGGGCGTCGCCGTCGGCCACGTTGGCGTAACCGGCGTGCTGGTTCAGGTTGCCCTGCGGCTTGTAGAACGTGACGGCGGGCAGCTTGCCGGCGGCGGCATCGGCCAGGAAGGCGGCGTCGTAATCCTTCAGGTGCGCGGCGCGCTCGGCGGCACCGCTGGCGGTGGCCGGGTCGAAGCGGCTGAAGTAGTTGAACGGCTGGTGGTGCGGCTGGAACTGCGTGGTGCCAGCGTAGATCACGCTGCGCGTGGCGTTCGGCGCGTCGGCGATGGCGGCGTTCCACGCGCCGGCATACCAGGCCCAGTCCACGCCCTTGGCGCTCAGCAGGTCACCGATGTTGGTCGTGGACTGCACCGGCATCGTCGAGGCCTTGGTGGGGTCTGCGTAGGCCGCATTGCCGCTGGCCACGCCGTTGCCCGACGGCTGGAACGGCGGCTGCATGGTGTTGACGGCGTAGAACACGCCCGAACCATCGTCGGCCGTGAGCGTGCTGTCGTTGGCGTAGACCGCCTTGCCCGACAGCACGGAGCTCGGGTTGCCCGTTCCCGCGTCAAGCACCGGCACACCGTCGGCATTGACCGTGACCTTCGAGATGCTGCCCGCCGCCGGCGAGGACTTCGCGTTCGGATAGATTGGCGCGCAGGCGCAGATCAGGTACTGGTGGTTCAGGAACGAGCCCCCGAATGCGCCCATGAAGAAGTTGTCGGCGAGCGTGTATTGCTGGGCGATCTTCCACATGGCCATCTTGCTGCCGTCGTAGTAGCCCATCGAGAGGCCGCCCGCGTCGGAGTACGCGGCGAACTTGTCGTTCTTGCCGCCGTTGATCTGCATCTGGTTGTTGTAGAAGCGGTGCACGAGGTCGCGCGTGGTCACGCTCTGCGGCACCACGACGCCCGTGCCGTTCACGCCGTTGGGATCGTCGATCTGGAACATCTTGTTCGGCCAGCCGGTGGTCTGCGCCTGCGTGAGGGTCACGCTCTGGCCGGCGGCGGTCAGGCCGCCCCAGGTGGGCGGCAGGCTCGGCAGCACCGAGCCATCGAAGTCCTTCTGCGCGACAGCCGTGCCGGTGGACGTCGGGTTCACGCCGGGGATGCCGTTGGCGCCCGGGAACAGGCCGTACAGGTTGTCGAAGCCGCGGTTCTCGGCGTAGATGACGACGATGGTCTTGACGTTGTCAGCGAGCGCCATGCGCTTGCTCACGCCGTCGCGGATTGTCTTGCCGACGTCGCCGCCGCTAGCCACGGCATCGGCGATCAGTGCGATGGCCTGGTCGATCTCGGCCTGCAGCGCGGTCTTGGTGGCTGCGTCGGTTTCCTTGTTGTGGTCTTCCAGCAGCTTGTCGACCGTCACGCCCAGCCGCGCGGCCAGCGCGGTCTTGGCGGCATTGATGTCGCCGCCGTTGCTGTCCATCAGCGCGGCAAGTTCGGTCGAGATGGCGCTCACGACAGCGTTGGCGCCGGCCGGCGCGCGGAACACCAGCGGCTGCGTGACCGGCGTGCTCGTGTTCTTGTCCGGATCATTGCGCTTGGCATCCGTGCCGATTTCCACGGTGATGGCACCGGTGCCGGCCAGCGTGTACGCACCGTTCTTGTCGGTGCGCGTGCTGGTTTCACCGGCGTCGCACTTGCCGTTGTTGTTGGCGTCGATACAGACCTTGGCGTTCTCGAAGTAGCTGCCGGTCACCACGCCGGAGGTCGATTGCGTGGAGGCGCTGCTGTTCGAATCGCTGCCGCCGCAGGCAGTCATGCTGGCTGCCACCAGCGCGGCGAGCGGAAGGTGAGGCAAAAGACGGAATGCTCGGCTCATGATTTCCCTTGATTGTTGTGTGGGGGACGAAAGCGAGCGGGAGTCTGTGCCTCGTGTGTGACAAGTTGATGATGCAAACGCAGGCGCGGAGCGGATCTGGGCCGAGCTCAGCAGGAACACCATCGTCAGGAGGAGCAGGGGCACCGCCGAACGTTTGAAGACATTTGCCACCATGGGACCTCTCCAAGGACTGACGTGACGCGCGTTTGACGACATCAAAGTGTCATGGTGGCCGTGCTAAGTTGCAAGGCTTCCATCATTGCGCCCATCGTCGATGCCTCGTCTTCTGCCGTTGTCCACTGTTCGCGCGATTGCCGCTTCGGCGCTCGCGCTGGGGCTGGCCGCTTGCGGGCGCGGCGAACCGGCGGTGGCGCATGCCGCGGCGCCGGCCGGTGCGTCGGCACCCGCGGCCAAGTCCGTCCCTGCGTACGAAAAGGCCTTCTACACGATGATGGCGACGCGCCGCCCGTCGGTGCCGGCCATGGCGGCACTGGGCAAGGCGCTGTTCTTCGATCCGGCCATGTCGGCCTCGGGCAAGCTCTCGTGCGCGAGCTGCCATAGCCCGGCGCACGCCTATGGCCCCCCGAATGACCTCTCGGTGCAGCTGGGCGGCCCCGGCATGGACAAGACCGGCGTGCGCGCCGCGCCGTCGCTGCGCTATCTGCAGAGCGTGCCGCCGTTTAGCGAGCACTTCTTCGAGAACGACGGCAACGACTCAGAAGACCAGGGCCCGACCGGCGGCTACACCTGGGACGGCCGCGTGTCGTCCACGCACGACCAGGCGCGCATTCCGCTGCTTTCCGCGCACGAGATGGCGAACGGCACGCCGGCCAGCGTGGTGGCCAAGCTGCGCAATGGCAGCCATGCGCTGGCGTTCCGCCAGGTGTTCGGCAACGACATCCTCGACAACGAAGACACGGCCTTCCGCGCCGCGCTGATGGCGCTGGAGGTGTTCCAGCAGACGCCATCGGAGTTCTACCCGTACGACAGCAAGTACGACGCGTTCCTGCGCCGCCAGGTCAAGCTGTCGCCGCAGGAAATGCGGGGCCTGCGGGCGTTCTCCGATCCGGCCAAGGGCAACTGCGCGTCATGCCACGTCAGCGCGATCAAGCAGGACGGCGCGTTCCCGGCCTTCACCGATTTCGGCCACATTGCCGTGGGCGTGCCACGCAACCGCAAGCTCGAAGCCAACGCCGACCCGGCGTTCTTCGACCTCGGCCTGTGCGGCCCCGACCGCACCGACCTCAAGGATCACGCCGAGTACTGCGGCCGCTTCCGCACGCCATCGCTGCGCAACGTGGCGCTGCGCAAGACGTTCTTCCACAACGGCGCGATCCACTCGCTCGAAGATGCGGTGCGCTTCTACGCCCAGCGCGATACCCAGCCGCAGAAGTGGTACCCGCGCAAGGCCGACGGCACGGTCGACAAGTTCGACGACCTGCCGCCCCGGTACCACGCCAACGTCAACATGGAGCCGCCGTTCGGCGGCAAGCCGGGCGACAGGCCGGCGCTGTCCGAGGCCGACGTGCGCGACATCGTCGCCTTCCTCAAGACCCTCACCGACGGCTACCGACCGCCACACGTTGCCCGGCGCTGAGCCTGCGGCCCGTTTGTTGCAACGCCCCGAAGCGTACGCGCGGCTGCCCGGGCGTGCGCTCCGGTTATCATCGGCAGATCGTCTTCCCGCAGTCTTGATTGCCCTCTATGACCTGGCTTGCTGACCCGTCCGTCTGGATCGGGCTGTTCACCCTCGTGGTGCTCGAGATCGTTCTCGGCATCGACAACCTCGTTTTCATCGCCATCCTGGTCAACAAGCTGCCGCCCGCGCAGCGTGACCGCGCGCGCATGATCGGCCTCGGCCTGGCGCTCGTGATGCGCATGGTGCTGCTGGCCACCATGTCGTGGCTCATCGGACTGACCAGGCCGCTGCTCACGCTGGGGCCGGTGGAACTGTCCGGGCGGTCGATCATCCTGCTGCTCGGCGGGTTCTTCCTGCTGTTCAAGGCCACGTCTGAGCTGCACGAGCGCCTTGACGGCCAGCCGCATGACGAAAGCCACGGCACAGGCCATGGCAAGTTCTGGAACGTGATCGCGCAGGTGGTGATCCTGGATGCGGTGTTCTCCATCGACTCCGTCATCACGGCCGTGGGCATGGTCAACGACCTGCCGGTGATGATGGCCGCGGTGGTCATCGCCATGGGCGCCATGCTGTTTGCATCACGCCCGCTGACGCACTTCGTCAACGCCCACCGCACGGTGGTGGTGCTGTGCCTGAGCTTCCTGCTGATGATTGGCTTCTCGCTGGTGGCCGAGGGCCTGGGCTTTCATATTCCGAAGGGGTATCTGTATGCGGCCATCGGCTTCTCGATCCTGATCGAGTTCTTCAACCAGGTGGCCCAGCGCAATACCGTGCGCTACGAGCGCCGCCGCCCCCTGCGCGAGCGCACCGCCGATGCCGTGCTGAGCCTGCTGGGCGACCGCCCCGGCACGCCAGCGGATGCCGAATCGCATGAAGCAGTGCCGCACGAGGATGGCCACCCCGAGCCGCAGGCCGTGTTTCGCCCGGAAGAGCGCAGCATGGTCAGCGGCGTGCTCGATCTGGCCGAGCGTTCGGTGCGTTCCATCATGACGCCGCGCCACGATATTTCGTGGGTGGACCTGGAGGCCGATGCGGCCGTCACGCGCAAGCTGCTGCTGTCGGTGCCGCACAACCAGTTCCCGGTCTGCCGCGGCGGGCTGGATGACCTCGTGGGCGTGGCGCGCGCCAAAGACCTGATGGGCGATCTCGACACACGCGGCACCATCGACGTCGAGCGCACCGTCAAGCCCGCGCTCAAGGTGTCCGACAACATGGGCATCCTGCGCCTGATGGACCAGCTCAAACGTGCGCGTGGGCGCATGCTCGTCGTGACCGACCCGCTTGACGTCGTGCAGGGCGTGGTCACACCCATCGACGTGCTGGAAGCGATTGCCGGCGAGTTTCCCGACGAAGACGAACGCCCCGGCGTGGTCGAGGTGAGCGACGGCTGCTGGGAGGTGGCCGGCGAGGCCGACTTGCGCCAGCTCGAAGACGTGCTGCAAGTCGACTGGCTGCTCGACGAAGGCGGCGGCGCGACAAGCCTGGGCGGCTACCTCTTCAACCAGTGGGACCGCCTGCCCGAGGTGGGCGACACACTGGTGCGCCACGACCTGCGGTTCGTCATCCTCGAAGCTGGCAGCCGCCGCATCGTGCGCGTGCGCATCGAGCGCATGGAAGACGTGACGGCGCCAGAGGCCGAAGCCTAAACGGCTTCTTCGGGTGGCGATGCGGCAGGCGCGGGCCTGCGTGTCAGCGCGAGGCTCGCCACCGCCGCCAGCACGCACGCAATGCCGCCCACCTGGCGCACGCTGACGGATTCGCCAAGCAGCACCGCCGCAAACGCCACCGCCGCGACGGGCGCCAGCGCAGTGAACAGCGCTGCCTCTGCACCACTCACGCGCGCTGCGCCGGCATACCACACCACGAAACCGCCGACCGTCGGCACGACCGCATAGTAGGCAACGGCCACCAGCGCCTGCGCTGCCTGCGTCGATGCATGCAGTTGCCAGGGCGATTCCCCCAGTGCAGGCAGCAGTGCCGTCAGCAAGCCGAACGCACTCATCGTGGCGGACAGCGCCAGTGGCGGCACCGGCGTACGCAGCCGCTTGTTGAGCAGGATGAAAAGCCCCTCGCATAGCACGGCGCCGAGCACCAGCAGATTGCCCAGCAGCGGGTGCGCGGCGTCGCTGCCCGGCTGGAACGCGATGGCAAGCACACCGGCCGTGGCCAGTGCGATGGCGCCCAGGACGGCGCGGCGCGGCCGCTCGCCCAGCAGCAGGATCGCAATGAGCGCAGACATGACAGGCAGCGTGCCGATGATCACGCCGGCATCTGCGGCGGAGGTGTAGCGCAGCCCCGAGATCAACAGCGTCGTGTAGCCGACGCTGCCTGCTGCGGCCTGCAACACCAGCAGCGCCCAGTCGCGCCGCGCGAGCACCGGCCAGCGCGTGCGCATGACCCGCATGATGAGAAGAAACAGCGGCAGCGCGAGCGCAAAACGCAGCGCCGTTGCCGTGAAAGGTGGCAGGCCCGCCGCGATGATCTTGCTGGCCGCCACGGTGCTGCCCACCAGCACCATCGCCAGCGCCAGATAGAGATAGCCTTCGAGCCGCTTCGACATGTCGCACCCCGCGCAGATGAAAGCCGCAGGATGCCCCCGCGCTGGGCGGCCGTCTTGAACGAAATTGCAGCGCGGCGGTGTGTGCCCTAGCGCGCCGCCGCCACCATGCCGGGCGAGACCCCGTACTTGCGCACGAACTGCCGCGTCATGTGGCTCTGGTCGGCAAAGCCGCAGGCGGCGGCCACCTCGGCCAGCGGCAGCCCTTGCGCGATGAGGCGGCGGGCCAGCGCCACGCGCCGCTGCAGCTGATATGCGTGCGGGGTCAGGCCCGTCACGCGTGCGAATCCGCGCAGGACCTGGAATCGGCTCAGCCCGGTCTCGGCGGCAAGATCGTGCAGCGAGACGGCGGCGGCCGGGTCATCGTCGATGCGGCTGCGCGCGGCGCGGATGGCATCGGGCGCATCGTCGGCACGATGGGTGCGGGCGTGCAGCGCATCGGCAAGGACGGCCAGCAGCAGTTGCTCGCGCAGCAGCGCATCGCCGCGCCCGCCCGAGGCCGTCATTTGCGCAAACAGCAGGCGCACCTGGCGGGCCAGCCGGGCGTCGCGGATGACGGGGCGGCTGAACTCCGCCGCGCCGGGCACGCTGGCGTGCAGGTCGCTGGCAAGGTCCGCCACCACGTCGGCGTCAAGGTAGAGCATGCGCCACGCCCGTCCGGTATCGCCGATCGGTGTGCCGTCGTGCACCTCGGCCGGGTTGACGGTGATGACGTCGCCGGCGCCGGCTTCCACCATGCCGCGCCCGCTGAACGATTTCTGCGCGCCGCGCTCGATGATGCCGATGCCGAACTGCCCGTGCGTGTGGCGCGGAAAGCTGTGCGGCGTGTCTGCGGCGACGGCCTCCACGCCGGGCATGGCGCAGCGCGGCATGAAGAACGCGGGGCGGGGCGTCTGGCGCGGCAAAGGCGGCTCCGTGGGTGAAGAGCGTGTGGGGCGGGCGGGGGCGCCAAGTGGCAGCAGCATACGCTTTCTTCGCATTTCGCTCACTTTCTGGCCGCGTGCCGTTGCTATGCTCGCGTACGGCTGCTGGCACGCCCGGTAAGATGAGCGCGGCCCACCTGCCGGGCACTGCGCAAGCCGCTCCCGCCGGCGGTGCGCCAAGCCGCCCTGATTGATTCATGCGCCTGTCTTTCGGTATCACCTCCAAGCTGTTCGTTGCGCTGTTCACGCTGAGCATCGTGGTTGCGCTTGCCATGGGCGCGGCGGTGCGCTGGCGCTTTGACGCCAATTTTCTCGACTACGTGAATGCCCGCGAGGCCGAGCGCATGGCCGCCATCGCGCACGGCGTCGAGGCCGCCTACGCGCAGCACGGCAACTGGGATTTCCTGCGCAGCGACCGCGCCGCGTGGTTCCGCCTGCTGCGCCGCGAGGGCGCACGCGCGCGGGCAAGCGGCATGGGCGCCGATCGCTTCGAACCCTCGGCGGGCTACCGCTTCGAGCCGCCGCCCGGCCTCGAGCCGGACATGCCGCTGCCGCCGGGCCCACCGCGTCTGCCGGGCGAGCCGCCCCCGATGCCGCATTCGCCCATCTGGCTGCTGGACGCCGCGCGCAACGTCGTCATTGGCGATGGCCCGCCGCTTGGCCCGAACGCGCGCTGGCACGAGCTGCATCACAACGGCCAGACGATCGGCTGGCTGGCCATGCCGCCGCGTGTGCGCGTGCCTGAGGGCGCCGACCAGGCTTTCCAGGCGCAGCAACTGCGTGCCACGTGGATCATCGCGGGCCTGTCCGTCCTGCTGGCGGCGCTGGTGGCCGTGCTGCTCGCGCGCGGGTTGCTGGCCCCGATGCGCCGCCTGACCGACGCAGCACGCCGCATGGCAGACGGCGACTACGCCACGCGTGTCGACGTCCATTCGCGCGACGAACTCGGCGGGCTGGCGGCGGATTTCAACCACCTCGCTGCGTCGCTCGAGGCCAACCAGAAGATGCGGCGCCAGTTGACCGCCGACATCTCGCACGAGCTGCGTACGCCGCTGGCCGTCCTGCGGGGCGAACTCGAAGCGCTGGAAGACGGCGTGCGTCCGCTGACGGCCACGTCGCTTGCGTCTTTGCAGGCCGAGGTTTCCATACTCAGCAAGCTCATCGACGACTTGTACGAGCTCTCGCTGGCCGACGTGGGCGCGCTCGCATTCCACATGGAGCCGCTGGACCTGGCCGACACGGTGTGCAGCGCGGTGCAGGGCTTCACGCCGCGCCTGATGGAAAAGGGCATCGCCCTGCAGATCGACGTGCCGCAGGGGCCGGCGCATGCAACGATGGTCCGCGGCGACGCGCAGCGCCTGCGCCAGGTCATGCACAACCTGCTCGAGAACACGCTGCGCTATACCGACGATGGCGGCACGCTTCGTGTGCGCGTCCACCAGGACGGCGCGTGGCAGCAGGTCGACGTGCAGGACAGCGCGCCGGGCGTGCCCGAGGCGATGTTGCCGCGCGTGTTCGATCGGCTGTTCCGTGCCGATGCGTCGCGCAGCCGGGCGCACGGCGGGGCCGGGCTTGGGCTCAGCCTGTGCCAGACCATCGTTGCCGCGCACGGCGGCACCATTGAAGCCAAACCCTCGCCGCTGGGCGGGCTGTGGATTGCGATTCGCCTGCCGCTGCTCGCCCAGCCATGACACGCTAGCCGACCATGATCCTCATCATCGAAGACGAACCGAAGCTGGCCGCGCTGATGACCGACTACCTGCGCGCCGCCCACTACGAGACCGAGTGTCTGCCCGACGGCACGGACGCCGTGCAGCGCATCCGCGAGACCACGCCCGAGCTCGTGTTGCTCGACCTGATGCTGCCTGGCAAGGACGGCCTGCAGATCTGCCGCGAGGTGCGCGGCTTCAGCGAGGTGCCGATCGTCATGGTGACGGCGCGCGTGGAGGAGATCGATCGTCTCCTCGGCCTGGAGCTCGGCGCCGACGACTACGTCTGCAAGCCCTTCAGCCCGCGCGAACTCGTGGCGCGCATCAAGACCATCCTGCGGCGGGTGCAGCGTGCGGGCGGCGTGCCTGACAGCGCCCTGGTGATCGACAGCACCGCCTATACCGCCACGCTGCGCGGCCAGCGGCTCGATCTCACGCCGGTGGAGTTTCGTCTGCTGTCGGCGCTCGCGGCCGCACCCGGGCGCATCCTGTCGCGCGCCAACCTGCTCGAGCAGATCTACGACGACCACCGCATCGTGACCGATCGCACGGTCGACACGCATGTCAAGAACCTGCGCCGCAAGATGGAGCAGGCCAGCCCCGGCACCGATCTCATCCATTCGGTCTACGGTGTGGGCTACCGGCTCGACGCCTGAGGTTCAAGAAAACTCCTCGGTTTGCCCACCGTTGGTGCAACTTCAGTGCCTACAGTGGGCGCATGGCCGGCGCGCCCGGCCGATGAACCCTTCAGGAGCCTCATTCATGACCGTTGTGACTTCCCGCCGCCTGCCCGCGCTTGCCGCCGGGCTCTTGCTCTCGTGCGCCGCGCTGGCGCAGACCGCCGCACCCGGTGCGGTTCCGCTGTCGCCGATGCCCGCGCATGGTCCCGGCATGATGGGCCGCGGCCCAGGCATGGAAATGGGCCCGCACCGTGGCGGCATTCCGTTCCTGCGTGGCCTGAAGCTGACCGAAGCGCAGCGCGACAAGGTCTTCGCCATCGAATATGCGCAGATGCCGGAAGCGCGCGAACAGCGCAAGGCCATCGCGCAGGCTCACCGCGAATTGCACCAGATGGTCGTGTCCGGCCAGTATGACGAAGCGCGTGCCCGCGCGCTGACCGAGACGCTCGGCAGGGCGGTGGCCCGCGAAGCGCAACTGCGTGCACAGGCGGGTGCCAAGATCATGCAGGTGCTCACGCCCGAGCAGCGCAAGCAGATCGGCGAGCGCGAGGCGCAGCGCGTGGCCGAACTCGAACACGGCGAGGGCGGGCTGGAGCCCGTGCCGGTGATGTAGCCGGCACATCGGGGGCGCCTACCGCAGATCGTCCAGCGCCAGGTTGAGTTCCAGCACATTCACGGTAGGCTCCCCAAACACACCAAGCACCGGCCCCTTGGTATGCTCGGCGACCACCTTCCTCACCAGGTCCGGCGACATGTGCCGCGCCCGCGCCACCCGCTCCACTTGATACGCCGCCGCCGCCGGGCTGATGTCCGGGTCCAGCCCACTCGCAGAAGCGGTCACAAGATCAGCAGGAATCGGCGCAGTGTTCGTCGGGTCCGCTTCCTTGAGCGCCGCAATGCGGGCCTTGGCCGCCTCCGTCAACGCCGGATTGCTCGGCCCAAGGTTCGATCCGCTTGATGCCTGCGCGTTATACGGATTCGGCGCAGTCGCCGAGATCCGCCCCCAGAAATACTCCGGGGTGTCAAAGTTCTGCCCGATCAACGAAGACCCGACAGCCTTGCCGCCACGCTCGATGATCGAGCCCCCGGCCTGCGCCGGAAACAGCGCCTTGCCGACACCCGTCACCACCACCGGATACAGCACCCCGGTAATGAGCGACAGCCCGACGAACACCACCAGCGCCGCACGCACCAGCCCACCTTGTTGCGGCACATCGGCCTGAACAGGTTGACGCACTTGAGTTGTGGTTGCCATGAATGCACTCCTTCCTTAAACCCAGCCCATTGCGGCCAGGAACATGTCGATGATCTTGATGCCCGGGAAGGGCAGCAGCAGGCCGCCCAGGCCGTAGATCAAGAGATTGCGGCGCAGCAGCGTGGCGGCGCCCAGCGCGCGGTACTTCACGCCCTTGAGCGCCAGCGGGATCAGGAACACGATGATCAGCGCGTTGAAGATCACGGCGCTCATCACGGCGGATGCCGGCGTTGCCAGGTGCATCACGTTCAGCGCGGCGAGCTGCGGATACGTCGTCGCAAACGCGGCCGGGATGATGGCGAAGTACTTCGCCACATCGTTGGCGATCGAGAACGTGGTGAGCGAGCCGCGCGTCATCAGCATCTGCTTGCCGATCTCGACAATCTGGATCAGCTTGGTCGGGCTGGAATCCAGGTCGACCATGTTGCCGGCCTCCTTGGCGGCCTGCGTGCCGCTGTTCATGGCGACGGCCACGTCGGCCTGTGCCAGGGCGGGCGCATCGTTGGTGCCGTCACCGGTCATGGCAACGAGGTGGCCCTGCGCCTGCTGTTCGCGGATCAGCGCCAGCTTGGTCTCGGGCGTGGCTTCGGCAATGAAGTCGTCGACGCCGGCTTCAGCGGCGATGGACGCGGCGGTCAGGCGGTTGTCGCCGGTGATCATCACCGTCTTGATGCCCATCTGGCGCAGCTCGGCAAAGCGCTCGCGGATGCCGGCCTTCACGATGTCCTTCAGTTCCACCACGCCGAGCACGCGGTCGTTGTCGGACACCACCAGCGGCGTGCCGCCTGCGCGTGCCACGTCATCCACGGCCGTCGACACGGCATCGGGAAACTTGCCGGCCAGCAGCGTCACATGCGTGCGAATCGCATCGGCCGCGCCCTTGCGGATCTGGCGGGCGTCGCCTGCATGGGAGACGTTGATACCGCTCATGCGCGTTTGCGCAGAGAAGGCGACGTACACCGGCTGCGTCTTCGCCAGCGCGGCTTCATCGATGGACGCCTCGCCCAGGTTGCGCGCGAGCGTGACGATGCTGCGGCCTTCCGGCGTTTCATCGGCCAGCGACGACAGCCATGCGGCCTCGGCCAACTGCTTGGCCGTCACGCCCGGCGCGGGGATGAAGCGCGACGCCTGGCGGTTGCCGTGCGTGATCGTGCCGGTCTTGTCGAGCAGCAGCACATCCACGTCGCCGGCCGCTTCCACGGCGCGGCCCGAGGTGGCGATCACGTTGGCCTGCATCATGCGGCTCATGCCCGCCACGCCAATGGCGGAGAGCAGCCCGCCGATGGTGGTCGGGATCAGACACACCAGCAGCGCCACGAGCACGGTAATCGTGATCGGCGAACCGGCCTTCATCGCGTCCACCGAGAAGATCGAGTACGGCAGCAGCGTGACGGTCGCCAGCATCAGGATGATGGTCAGGCTCACCAGCAGGATCGTCAGCGCCAGCTCGTTCGGCGTCTTCTGGCGCTTGGCGCCTTCCACCATCGAGATCATCCGATCGAGGAAGCTCTCGCCGGGGTTGGCGGTGATGCGCACGATGATCCAGTCCGACAGCACGCGCGTGCCGCCCGTCACGGACGAGAAATCCCCGCCCGATTCGCGGATGACCGGTGCCGATTCGCCCGTGATGGCGCTTTCGTCCACCGAGGCCACGCCTTCGATGACCTCGCCGTCGCCGGGCACCATGTCGCCGGCTTCGATGAGCACGATGTCGCCACGGCGCAGCGCGGTGGCGGCGCGTGCTTCCGTACGATCACGGCGGCCTGCATCGGCCAGCACCTTGGCCTGCACCGTGGTCTTGATGCCGCGCAGCGATGCGGCCTGCTGCTTGCTGCGGCCCTCGGCCAGCGCTTCGGCAAAGTTGGCGAACAACACCGTGAACCACAGCCACACCGACACGGCGAGGATGAAGCCCGCCGGCGCTTCGGCCTGGCCGCGCAGCGCCATCACCCACAGGATCGTGGTGAGGATGCTGCCGACGTAGACGACAAACATCACCGGGTTCTTGGCCTGCGCGCGCGGCGACAGCTTGCGGAAGCTGTCGACAATGGCGGGCTTGACCAGCGCCGACGAGAACATCGACAGCTTGCGCACATCCTTGGCGGACAGCGTGGTATGCGTCGTATGCGTGCTGCGTGCCTGCGGCTCGGCGGCTGCAGCAGTACCAGTACCGGCGCTCGGCTCAAGCTTGTGCTTGACCGTACGCACAGCCGGTTCGGATTCGGGATAACGGATAGCCATAAGGCACCTGTTGATATGGGGTAGACGACTCGCCGTGCGCTTAGCGGGCGAGGTGTTCTGCAATCGGACCCAGTGCGAGCGCCGGGATGTACGTGAGCGCGCCCACCAGCAGCACCGAGCCGATCAGCAGCACCACAAACAGCGGGCCGTGCGTGGGCAGCGTGCCGGCCGTCACGGGCAGGCGCTTCTTGGCGGCAAACGTGCCTGCCATCGCCAGCACCGGCACGATGATCCAGAAGCGGCCCAGCCACATCGCAATGCCCAGCGCGATGTTGTAGAACGGCGTGTTGGCAGACAGGCCCGCAAACGCGCTGCCGTTGTTGTTGGCCGCCGATGAGAAGGCGTACAGCACCTCAGAGAAGCCGTGCGTGCCGGGGTTGAAGATGCCGGCCTTGCCCTGCGTGACGACCACGGCGATGGCCGTGCCCACCAGCACCAGCAGCGGCGTGACGAGGATGGCGATGGACGTCATCTTCATCTCGAACACCTCGATCTTCTTGCCGAGGTATTCCGGCGTACGGCCGATCATCAGGCCCGCAATGAACACGGCCAGGATGGCGTACACCAGCATGCCGTACAGGCCCGAGCCCACACCGCCAAACACCACTTCGCCCAGCTGCATCAGGAACATCGGCACGAAGCCGCCCAGCGCGGTCAGCGAGTCATGCATGGCATTCACCGCCCCGCACGACGCTGCCGTGGTGATGGTGGCAAACAGCGACGAGGCCACGATGCCGAAGCGCGTTTCCTTGCCTTCCATGTTGCCCACGGCCTGGTCGATGCCGAGGTTCGCAAGCATCGGGTTGGCATGCAGCTCGGCCCATGCCAGGAATACGGCGAGCACGGCAAACAGCACCGTCATCGCCGCAAGCACGGCCCAGCCTTGCCGGCCATCGCCCACCATGCCGCCAAACGTAAAGCACAGCGCCGCCGGGATGATGAAGATCGCCAGCATCTGCACGAAGTTGGTCAGCGCGTTCGGGTTCTCGTACGGGTGGGCGGAGTTGGCGTTGAAGAAGCCGCCACCGTTCGTGCCGAGCATCTTGATCGCCTCTTGCGACGCGACCGGGCCCATCGGCAGGGTCTGCGTTTGCGTGGTGGCTTTCTCGGTGACGGGGTTGCCTTGTGCGTCCTTGAGCGGCTGGCCGCTGGCGTCCATCTTCGGGTTGTCGTACGTGGTGGCGGTGACGGTGGTCACTTCCTTGTAGCCCTCGAAGTTCTGGATCACGCCCTGGCTCACGAAGAACACCGACACCAGAATCGACAGCGGCAGCAGCACGTAGACCGTGGCACGCGTGAAGTCGACCCAGAAGTTGCCGATGGTGTTGGCCGAGTGGCGCGCAAAGCCGCGGATGAGCGCAATCACCACCGCAATGCCGGTCGCCGCAGACAGGAAGTTCTGCACCGCCAGGCCGAGCATCTGCGTGAGATAGCTCATCGTGCTTTCGCCCGAATAGCCTTGCCAGTTGGTGTTGCTCACAAAGCTGATGGCTGTGTTGAACGACGAATCCGGCGTGATGGCACCAAAGCCCTGTGGGTTGAGCGGCAGCCACTGCTGCACGCGCTGCAGCGCATACACCGCCAGCGCGCCCAGCACGTTGACGACGATGACGGCCAGCGCGTAGTGCTTCCAGCCCATCTCGGCCTGCGGATTGACGCCGGCCACGCGATAGAACAGCCGCTCGACGGGGCCGAGCCAGTGCGCGCGCGATGGCTTGTCACCAAACACGCCGGTCATATACGCACCCAGCGGTTTGGCCAGAACCAGCAGCACGACCAGGTAGATCGCCAGCTGGAGGAGGAACGCATTCATGGTGTGCCTCGCAGTGTTGTTAGAAGCGTTCGGGCCACAAGAGGGCGACGAACAAGTAGACGAGCAGGACCACCGTGATGGCCCCGGACAGCACATAGAGCCAGGTCATTGCTGTTTCTCCATCGCGTGCGTGGTCGGTTGGTCTTTGGTGGCAAGCCGGCCGGAGAGGGCGAGCAAGCCGCCCACTGCCAGGGCCAGCACCGCAAGGCCGGCGAGATAAACGAAGTCCATATGCGCTCCCCTTTCCTTCAGGTCGTGTTGGTCAGAACGTCTTGGTCACCGCCAGCAGCGCGGTGGCCTTGCCCATGTAGTTGCCGCGCGTGTTGGTGTACGCGGCGCGCGCGGCGTTGGTGTCGATGTACGCAAGCGATGCCGTCCAACCGCTGCCGAAGTCCTTCGTCACGCCCACCTTCCAGTCGGCATACGAGGTCCGCACCACCTGATGCGGCACCTGCTGATAGCCCACGTGCAGGTTCAGCGTGAGGCCCCAGAAACCGGTGTCGAAGTTGCCCGACAGATCGAAGTACTGGCTGTGGTGGCTATCCGCAAAACCGAACAGGTTGGAGAACGCATGCGAGTACTTGAACGAGACCGGCCCGTAGCCGATCTGTGCATAACCCTCGGTGGTGTGCGGGCGGGTGTAGCCGTCGGGGTAGCTGCCCGGGTAGTAGTACTGCAGCACGCCCACATCAATGGGCACGTCCTTCATCAGCTCGGTCTTGTAGCCGCCGTAGAAATCCATCTCGATGGACGCAGAGACGTTGGGGTTGGAATCCCCCAGCCAGCTGATCGACGAGTTCCAGTTGCCCACGTAGAAGCCGTTAGGCAGCGCGTAATCCACGCCGCCCTGGATGGCGGGCTTGTTGTTGGTCTGCATGAGACCGCGATAGCGGTATTGGCTGGCCAGCGTGACATTGGCCGTCAACGGGCTGGCGGGTGCTGCGGCCGGGGCCGGCGCAGCGTCAGTGGACTGCGCAAAAGCGGCCGCGCTCGACAGTGCTGCGGCACAGAAGACAACGCCACCCATGACGGTGGCGTGCAAAGAAACCTTGGCTTGCATGGACCTTTCCCTTGTTGTTTTAGGTGCCGCCCGGCCCGGCGCAGGTGCGCGTCAACGGGGCCGGATGCGGCGTGCAGGCAGGCTCCCGTCACAGGGCCTGCGTGCAGTGCAACAGTAGGGAAGCGCGGATAAAAACGGGATAAAGCTTCGGGGGAGGGGTGTAAACGCCGTGTAAAAACGGTCGATTGCACAGGCGACGGCCGCCCCGGTTACAGCAGCAGCGCGCGCAAGCGCGGCGCAGGCGCACCATGCCGTAGCGGATAGCGCCGGTCTTGGTTGTCGGATTCCGGGGATACGGTCGCCTGCGGCGCGGCGGAGCGGGCTGAGGCGCGCTTGATGTCGATGGCGAGACAAGTGGGCCGGCGCTCCGCGCAGAATGCAGCGACGCTAGGTCGTGGCTGCAAGCGCCTGACGGGCGCGCGGGTTAGCGGACGAGCGTGACCGGAATGCGCGACAGGCGCATCAACCGGTTGGAAAGCCGCGCGGCCATGAGCGAGCCGAACGGCGAGCGCGCTGCCGAGCCCATCACGATCATGTCGCATTGGTTGGCCGCAGCGGTTTGCGCGATGGTTTCGGCCACGCGACCGATCCGCACCTGGGCAACGTAGTGCGCGCCGGCGTCGTCCAGGATGGCGCGCGCCCGCCGCAGGACCTCTTCACCGCTTTGTTCTTCAATCTCGCGCAGGGCCTGGAGCGAGTGGTAGGCGCTGGCGCGCCCGCCTTCAATCGGGGTCTGTACGTTGAGCAGCACGATGTCCGACGCGCAACGGTCCTGGCAGAGAAAGGCTGCATGGCGAACCGCGTCGAGCGCGTGGCGAGAACCGTTGACGGGGACGAGAAGCTTGAGCATTGCGTAACCCTGATCACGTTGATCGACCGGCGGCAGGGTGAGTCGGGTCGTTGCCTGCACAGTGCCGGGGCATGGCCGTTTGAACAGCGTGACGGCCTGTCGGTGTTATACGAACGCCGCCGCAAAGACGGTGTAAAGACTGCGGCCCACGTCTATAAAAAACCTGTAAAGGCTGCCTGCAACGCGTGCGCCGTCAGCGTGGCGTCGGATGACGCCGGCAGCGGCAGTCTTCAGGATGGATCCCCGGAGTTCGAGAGCCCTTTTTCATGGTGGTCGATTGCGCGCCCATAGCGTCGGGACGCGCTTCGCTCATCCAGGAAAAGCACCACGAACAACATCACGAGGGCGAGCACGGCACCGGCGCCGAGTAGCCATCTGGCGGCCAAAGTCATGATGAATGAGCGCACTGCGCCCCCATAGTCCAGTCCATGCAAGGGTAGTCAGGCGGCCATTAAAAACGTGTAGAGACTTGGCGTGGCCGTAGAAAAATCCTGTAAACGCCCTGCCTGCGGGTTCGCGCTTTTTGCCGTTCGGGACAGCGTTTGCGGGTGGGCAGCGCGGCAAGCCAGCCCAGGCATGCATCTGTAGCGTTGCGCAGAGCGTTGTTTTAGATTGCCGAATAGAACGCGATCCAACTCGGCGCGCACGGGTAAGAAAGCCCTCCTCCCGCCACGACGCCGCCCGCATCGAAATCGTCTGCTGCAGGGGAGACACCATGGCCCGCTTCGCCAAGATGTGGCAGTTGCTGTTCGGCAAGCCACTGGACCCGCTGGACCCGCGCACGCGACACGCCATTGCCGTGACGCCACTGCTGGCGTGGGTCGGCCTGGGCGCGGATGGTCTCTCATCCTCCTGCTACGGCCCGGAAGAAGCCTTCCTCGCACTGGGCCAGCACACACCGCTTGCCTTGTTCCTTGCGCTGGCCACCGCTGCCACGGTGTTCATCATCGCGCTGGGCTACAACCAGGTCATCGAGCTGTTTCCCACTGGCGGAGGCGGCTACCGCGTCGCCACGGCACTGCTCGGGCCACGGCCAGGTCTCGTGTCGGGCGCCGCTCTTCTTGTCGACTACGTGCTGACCGTTGCCACCTCGCTCGCCAGCGGCGTCGACGCATTCTTCAGTCTGCTGCCTGTGAGCGCGCAGGCTTTCAAGCTGGGCACCGAGATTGTCCTGGTCGTGCTGATGACGGGGCTCAACTTTCGGGGCATGCGCGAATCCATCCTCGTGCTGCTGCCCATCTTCATCGGCTTCGTGGTGCTGCACCTCGGCTTGATCGTCTACGGCGTCGCGGTGCATGGGCAGCATCTTGCGGCTGTGGTGCCCGAAGCCGTCGGCGAGGCGCATGGCATGTCGCAGGCCTTCGGGCCGCTGGTCATGATCGGGCTGCTGATGCGCGCGTTCTCGATGGGCGGCGGGACCTATACCGGGCTGGAGGCCGTCTCCAACAACGTCAACATGCTGGCCGAACCGCGAGTTCCGGCCGGCAAGCGCACCATGGTCTACATGGCAACGTCGCTGGCCTTTACGGCGGGCGGCATCATCCTGCTCTACATGCTGTGGCAGGCCAAACCTGTGGAAGGGCAAACGCTCAACGCCGTGGTATTCGGCAGCGTGATCGACCACATGGGCCTGGGCTCCGACTTTGCACGCAATGCGCTGCTGGCCGCCGTGCTTGCGTTCGAGGCCGGCCTGCTGCTGGTGGGCGCGCAAACCGGTTTCCTGGATGGCCCCGCGGTGCTGTCGAACATGGCGCAGGACTCGTGGGTGCCACGTCATTTCCGTGACCTGTCGACGCGACTGGTGCGGCAGAACGGCATCATCGTGATGGGCGTGGCCAGCGCGATCATCCTGCTGTGGACACATGGGCAGGTCGCGGTGCTGGTGGTGCTCTACAGCATCAACGTGTTCCTGACCTTCAGCCTGTCATTGCTGGGCCTGTGCACCTATTGGTGGCGCCGCCGCCGCGATGGCGGCAACTGGTACACGCACTTCGGTCTGTCCGCACTGGGGCTTTCGGTCACCAGCACGGTGCTCGTCATCACGCTGGTCGAGAAGTTCATGGCCGGCGGCTGGTTGACCGTGCTTGTTACCAGTGCAGTGGTCGCGCTGTGCTTCCTGATCCGGCGGCATTACGACGAAACGCGCGCACTGATCGCCAAGGAAGACGCCTTGTTTGCCGGCCAGCCGCCTGAAGTGGACCCGACCGCCGCACCGGCAACGCCCGACCCGTCGCAGCCGACCGCCATCCTGCTGGTGGGCAAGCACCGCGGCGCCAGCATGCACGCGCTGCTCTGGGTCAACCGGCTGTTTCCGGGCCACTTCAAGAACGTCATCTTCCTGGCCGTGGGCGAAGTGGATGCACAGAGCTACGAGGGCGCAGAGCATCTGGACCACCTGCGCCAGACCATCGGCGCATCGCTGCAGTACTACGTTGCGCATTGCCGGCGTCACGGCATGGCCGCCGACTACCGCATCGCTTTCGGCACGCACCCGATTGCCGAATTCACCCGGCTGGCGGAAACCACGATGGACGCCTTTCCGAACAGCGTGTGCTTTGCCAGCAAGCTGATCTTCAAACAGGTCAACTTCCTGACCGCATGGCTGCATAACCAGACGCCGCTCGAGATCCAGACGCGCCTGCATGTGCAGGGCAAGCAGATGGTGCTGCTGCCGATGAATGTGGGGTAGGTGAAGCGGATGTGCGGGGGAGTGTAAAGACGCTGCAGAAAGCCCGGCGCCCCTTGCTGCGACGCCCGGGTTTCTCTGCTGGACTGTTTACCTGTACTCCCAGGTGTCGTCGATCTTAATGATCTTCCAGGCCGCATCCACTCGCTTCATGAACAGCAGCACATGCACCGGGTCTTGCGAGCCAAAAGTGACCGGCACAACCGCAACATCGCCCAGCATCAGCGCGCGTTGCACTTGCATATGGGCGAGCCAGTCGCGGCTATCGTAGTCCTGCACCTTCAGGAAATAGTCCACGCCATTTGGCGCGCCGGCGTGCGCGTAGTCGTTGCGCAACCGGGCAACGGTCTCTTTGGCGACATAGCGCTCAATGTCCGGCTCGCGCAGCGGATATGTGTGATCCGAATCGTGCTGAATGAACCAGGTGTAGAACGAGATGGCTGCGGCCTCCGGCGTGTTTTGCGAGACGGCGGCCTGTGCAGCGGATGCCGACCAAACCGCGACGGCGCATACCACCGCAACGAGCAGGGAAAGGACGCGGGTCATGAGCTTGCCTCAGTGATAACGGTAGATCTTGTAGGCCGGTTGGGCGCTTCGGTACGCCGGGCCAGGATAGAAACCGTGCAGCTGCTTGAAGTCCGATATCCAGTGGGAGCCATCGTAGATCGCCATGTGCCCGTGAGGGTGCCCGGGGGCGGGTTGAATCACGATCACGTCCCCCTTCATCGGCGAGCCTGTCACCTCGTGAAACCCGGCTGCCCGCAGTAAGGGGCCGTAGTCCTTTGCCGAGCGGGTGCGCTGCAAAGAAATGCCGCCCCATTCAATTGCCTTGCGCACGTATTCTGCGCAGCGGCCCACACTATTCGGCTCGATATTGCTTGCTGCATAGTTCGCAGCCAAGATGCCGTCATACATTGCGTGCTCCTGAGAAAGTTGGTTGAGGGCTTTCTCTTTTACGGGGTGCACATCGGCAAATGCATGAGCCGTTTCTGAAAATTCAACCGGGTTCGAAGGCCTCTTTGTGGCTGGGATTGGTCGTGACTCTTTCGGCTTGCTGAGAAAAAATTCCGCAAAAACAAGGCGAAATAGAGAAGCCGACTCGCAGCGCACTGTCCAGTTTTGTACTGTCGGCACTCTGTGGGCGGTTCACTCTTTAAGCTCAGCCGGCAAACAGCAGTTGGCCAACGCATAGCCAAAATAGGCCCCACACACTCCTAACAGCGCCAGGAACACCAACTCCGCACCGGTCCAGGCATACATGCCAAAACCCCATCCGCTCATAGCTCCTAACCAATGGAGTTGGGCAAACATCGCGGCGAGAACCAACGCAAACAGGCAGACGAGAAGAAGAATTGCGCGATTCACGATGCGCTTGAACCGCTTCTTTCGATTTCGGTAACGCGCTGCGGAATCGTCATCTCTCGCACGCGCTCTGTGCACAGAGAAATACAGCAGGCACACCGTCAACGGCACAAGAAAGACAATCGCGACGATTGCCGCCAGAAAGAACACCAGTGGTTCAAACATCAGGTCCTCTCCGTATCGGTTCGCTCAGCCACCACATCGTCCACACGGTTCTGCGGCCCGCGACTAAACCGCACCGCCAGCGCCTTGCGCGCCGCATCCAACCCTTCCCCCTGACCAGCCACCTTGAGGAACGCGTACCCCTCCAACGCGGCGCTCATCACATCGCTGCCCAGCGCTAAGTGCGAATCCGCCATGCGTTCGTGAATGCGGGCGACACGCATGAGGCGGCTGCGTAGCTGATCGAAGCCCGCCAGATCGCGGCGCAGTTCCGCAAGGTCGAAATTGCCGGGCAGCACGTTGGGGTTGTTGTTCAGCACCTCCACGGCCTTGCGCGCGAAGGCTTCGGACTTGTTGCCCATCTTCACCAGCGTTCGGCGCTGAACCGGGGTGAGGTCGATCAGGCTGGCGAGCCGGTCTTCCAGCGTCTTCAGCGCGCCGTCCACGGCGGCGAGATCGGCCGAGGTGAGCTGATATGAAATCAAGTTCTGCGGCATTTCACTCCTCGCAAATCAATTGGCAGTGCCGTGCCATCAAGGGCACGAGGGCGGGAGATTGGCCGCTACGGCGTTGGTCCGCAATGCCAGGAGGGGGTTTTGGACGAAGAATCAGAATGATCTGATGCGGCGTTCACAACTCGACACATCGAGAGACGTTCTCGACAGTCCGAGCGCTGAGCTCGACGCGCGAGGCTCTTTTGTCGGTCGCCCAGGATTGAAGCTCGGCGGGCCAGGTATTTTGCTCGACGGCCCAAGCTTCGAGCGCGGCGCATCGGGCATTGTTCTCGACAGCCGGAGATTCGGACTCGACGTACGGAGCTTTTTTCTCGGTGGGTCGAGCTCGGAACTCGGCATGCGCAGTTTTTTTCTCCGCTGGCGGAGATTGAAACTCAACACGCAGGCCTTGTTGCTCAGAAGACCAAGACCGCAGCTCGGCGTGCGAGGCCGTTTGCTCGGTGTGGCCCGTGCAGCGTGGAGCCCGCCGGGCCGCCTGCATCGCGCCATTCCGCCCCGCCGATTTTTACGCCGTTTTTACACCACCTTCTCTAAGCTCCCCACCACCGCCACACCCCATGCCTCGGCCACCACAAGCCCATGGCACAATCCGCAACACCCGCCACAACGGGCCACCCCGCCCACCATGCCTGACGCCACCCCCCGCGATTTCGCGCCGCGCCCCGACCCCGATGCCCTGTTGCAACGCGTGCAAGAAGCGGGCGCACGTGCTGCCATGGGCAAGCTGCGCGTCTACTTTGGCGCGTCGGCGGGCGTGGGCAAGACGTTTGCCATGCTGACCGCCGCGCGGGCGGTGCGCGCGCAGGGGGTGGACGTGGTGCTGGGCGTGGTCGAAACCCACGGCCGGGCTGAGACCGAAGCCCTTATCGACGGCATCGAACGGCTGCCGATGAAGGACGTGCCCTACCGCGAGCGCGTGCTCAGGGAATTCGACCTCGATGGCGCCCTGGCGCGCCGGCCCGCGCTGATCCTGGTGGACGAACTCGCGCATTCCAACGCGCCCGGCAGCCGCCATCCCAAGCGCTGGCAAGACATCCAGGAGCTGCAGGCGGCCGGCATCGACGTGTGGACGACGGTCAACGTGCAGCACCTCGACAGCCTGAACGAGGCGGTGGGCGGCATCACCGGCATCCGCGTGTGGGAGACCGTGCCGGACACGGTGTTCGATGGGGCGGACGAGGTCATCCTCGTCGATCTGCCCGCCGATGAACTGCTGCGCCGGCTGCACGAAGGCAAGGTCTATCTGCCGGAACAGGCCCGGCACGCCGCCCGCAACTTCTTCCGCAAGGGCAACCTGATCGCGCTGCGTGAACTGGCGCTGCGCCGCACGGCGGACCGCGTGGACAACGATGTGCGGGCGTGGCGCACGCAGGAATCCGTGCAGCCGGTGTGGCGCACGCGCGAGGCGGTGCTGGCCTGCATTGGCAGCGGCGACGACGCCGAGCAGGTCGTGCGCAGTGCGCGCCGTCTGGCGGGGCAGCTCGATTGCGACTGGCATGTCGTAACCATCGCCACGCCGCGTCTGGCGCCGCCGTCCGACGCCGCACAGGCGCGCCTGCAGGCGGCGATGCGGCTGGCCGAACAGCTCGGCGCGCGCACCGAGGCATTGGCCGGCAGCGACATGGTGCAGGCCGTGGTGGCCTACGTGCGCCGGCACAATCTCACCAAGGTGGTGCTGGGCCGCGCGCCGGCGGATTGGCGCCGTGGCGGTGCTTCGTGGCCGGCGCGCGGCCGGGCGCTGCTGGCGCTTGCGTTGTCGCCGTTCCTGGGCGCGCAGGGGTGTTTGTTCGGGCGACGCAGCTTTGCCGATGCGCTGGCCGCCGGCTGCCCGGAGATCGACGTGATCCGCGTGGCGGCAGACACCACGCGCGTCGACGTCAAACCGCGCCACGACAGCGGCCGCGCCGATGCCGATGCCGCTGGCACCGACGGTGCACGTCGAAAAGACTACGCTTGGGCCGCCATCTGGTGCGCCGGCGCGACGGCGCTGTCGGCGCTCACGCGGCCGTGGTTCGATCTCGTCAACATCGCCATGCTGTTCCTGGCGGCCGTGGTGGGTGTGGCGTTGCGACACGGGCGCGGGCCCGCGGCGTTTGCCTCGGTGCTGGCGGTGGCGGCCTTCGACTTTTTCTTCGTGCCGCCGCGCTTCTCGTTTGCCGTGAGCGACGTGCAGTACCTCGTGACGTTCGTGGTGCTGCTGGCGGTGGGGTTGGTGATCGGCCAGTTGACCGCCGGCCTGCGCGAGCAGGCGCACCTGGCGGTCGCGCGCGAGACGGAGGCGCGCACGCTCTACGAGCTGGCACGCGAGCTGTCCGCCGCGCTCATGAACGAGCAGATCGTGGCGATCGGCAGCCGCTTCCTGCGTGCCGCGTTCGATGCCAATGCGGCGTTCTTCTTTGTCTGCGCAGAGGGGCGCCTGTTGCCGCCGGTATCCGAGACCGGCGAGCGCAGCGTGACCGAGCACGGCGATGCGGTGGACCGCGTACTGGCGCAATGGGTGTTCGACCACGGCCAGCCGGCCGGCACCGGCACCGATACCTTGCCTGGCAGCTCCGTCCTGTATCTGCCGCTCAAGGCGCCGATGCAGGTGCGCGGCGTGCTGGCGGTGGAGCCCCGCACATGGCGCGCGTTTGCCCAGCCGGCCGTGCGCCGGCAGGTGGACGCGTTCTGCACGCTCATCGCGATTGCGGTCGAGCGGCTGCACTATGTGGACGTGGCGCAGCAGGCGTTGCTGCAGATGGAATCCGAGCGGTTGCGCAGTTCGTTGCTGGCGGCGGTGTCGCATGATTTGCGCACGCCGCTCACCAGCCTCATCGGCATGGCGGAAACGCTGCAGCGCAGCCATCCACCGCTGGCGCCGCCGGTGGCCGACACCGTGCAGGCAATGCGCGAGCAGGCACAGCGCATGCATACCATGGTGATCAACCTGCTCGACATGGCGCGCCTGCAAAGCCGCGATGTCGCCATGCGCAAGGAATGGCAGTCGGTCGAGGAAATCGTGGGCGGGGCGCTGGCCGCCATGCGCGGCGCGCTGGCGCAGCATCGCGTGGTGGTGGCGAACCTGTCTGCGCTGCCGCTGCTGGAATGCGACGCCGTGCTGATGGAGCGTGTCGTCTGCAACCTGCTGGAGAACGCCGCGAAGTACACGCCCGCCGGCACGGAAATCCGCATTGGCGCGCAGGTGCACGGCGATGAACTGCGCCTGACGGTGGAAGACGATGGCCCCGGCGTGCCGCCCGGCAAGGAACGGCGGATCTTCGAGAAGTTCACGCGCGGCGAGCGCGAGTCGGCGTTGGCTGGTGTGGGGCTGGGGCTGGCGGTATGCGAGGCCATCGTGCAAGCGCATGGCGGGCGGATCTGGGTGGAAACCGCGCAGCGCGCCGATGGGGCCAGCGCCCGGGCGGGCGCACGCTTCGTGGTGGCGCTGCCGCGCGGCAATCCGCCCCGGATCGAGCCTGAGACGGCCGAGCTGGCCTAGGCATCAAGCAAGTACGTAAGAGAGGCGGCACACATGCCATTCGAGTTTTCGCCCACGGTGCTGATCGTTGAAGACGAGCCCCATATCCGCCGGTTCGTGCGCACCACGCTGGAAGCCGAGGGCTGCACCGTGCACGAGGCGGAAACGCTCAAGCGCGGGCTGATCGAGGCCGGCACGCGCAAGCCCGATCTCGTCATCCTCGATCTCGGCTTGCCCGATGGCGACGGCGTGACGCTGATCCGCGAAGTGCGCACGTGGACGGAGGTGCCGGTGCTGGTGCTCTCGGCCCGCGCCGATGAAGGCGACAAGATCGTCGCGCTCGATGCCGGTGCCGACGACTACCTCACCAAGCCGTTTGGCGTGGGCGAACTGGTTGCGCGCCTGCGCGTGCTGCTGCGCCGGCACGCCAAGGCCAATGCGCAGGGCACGTCGCAACTGGCGTTCGGCGATGTGGTGGTCGACCTCGCCAACCGGCTCGTCACGCGCGCCGGCCAGACCGTGCACCTGACGCCCATCGAATACCGCCTGCTGGCCGTGCTGCTCGCCAACCGGGGCAAGGTGATGACGCACCGCGAACTGCTGCGCCAGGTGTGGGGCCCTTCGCAGGCGCAGAGCAGCCAGTACCTGCGCGTCTACATGGGGCACTTGCGGCAGAAGCTCGAAGCCGACCCGGCGCAGCCCGTGCACCTGCTCACGGAGACGGGCGTGGGCTACCGCTTTGCCGGCTAGCCGCCCGCCCACGTCACACGCATTCAGCGATACACCACCACCGGCACGTGCGCATAGGTGAGCACCTTGCGCGTCTCGTTGCCGATCAGCAGGCGGCCCATCAGGCTGCGGTGCCCGTGCGAGGCCATGAAGATGACGTCGCACCCATGCCGCTTTGCCGCGTCGAGAATGCCGAGGTAGGGCTCGGGAAACTGCGACACGTCGGTGTCGAAGTCGATGCCTTCTTCACGGGCACGCTCGGCGATGCGCTCGATGCAATCCTTGGCGTAGCCCTGCACCTGTTCCATGTAGTGCGCGTGCGGGCATTCCCCCACGCCGGCCGAGTAGGCCATGTTGGGAAATTCTTCGATGCACGTGTAGGCGGTGAGCCGGCAGCCCGTGGCGCGCGCGAGCTTGAGGGCACCGTCGATGGCCTTGCGGCATTGCTCGGAGCCGTCGGTCGGCAGGAGGATATGGGCAAACATGGCGGTCTCCATGGGGAACCCATGTTCACGTTACTGCGCCCGTGCGGGCGCCTCTATCGTGGAAAACGCTAGGGGCTGCGACGTCCCGCCAATCCTGCGTGTGCGGGCCCCACGGCGGGCTGCCTATCGGCCCTGCCAGGCCTGCCGATAGCGTGACGGCGATGCACCCAGTTGCATGGAGAAGCGCCGGCTGAAATGGCTCGCGCTGGCAAAGCCGCAGCGCTCGGCAATGGTTGCCAGCGGCAGGGCGGTCGTGCGCAGCAGTGTCTGCGCGCGGGTCATGCGCTGCTGCATCACCCAGTCATGCGGCGCCGCCCCGAACGACGCGCGGAACATCCGCGCGAAATGAAAGGCCGACAGGTTGGCCTCCGCCGCAAGCTCACCGAGCGAGGGCGCCAGATGCAGTTCGGCCTCGATGCGGGCGGCAAGGCGGCGACACACGTGCGGCGCAAGCCCGCCGCGCACGGCAAGCGCGCGTGTGCGGCCCTGCGTCTGCACCAGGTACGACAGCGTGTCGTTGGCCAGCGCGTTGGCGCGCATGCGGTCGTCGAGGTCGGTCCAGTCGAGTTGGGCGATGCGGGCGCAGGCCTGTGCGAGGTGCACGTCTTCGATGAAGGTGCGGTCGTGCAGGGTGAACAGGCGCGGCTCGGCGTCGAGCAGGCGGACGGCGTGCCCGGCCAGCGCCTCGGGCGCGAAATACAGATGGACGAAGCGCATGGGCTGTTCGATCACCCATGCCGACTCATGCTCGGCCGGCAGCATGCACACGCGCCCCGGCGCACCAAAGAGGTTGGGCAGGTCCTGCCGGTGCGTGGTGTAGCCGCCTTGCAGATAGACCGACAGCGTGTGGTGCCCCGGCTGCGTGTAGCGCGCCTCGTCGTGTTCGTTGCGCCAGATGGCGGCGGTCACGCCATCGCCCAGGTTGGCGACACGTTCCAGCGAGGCGCGCGAGCCGCGTGCGAGCGTGCCGAAGACGCTGGCGTCTGCGGTCATGCGTGGGTCTGGCGAGGCGGGGGTGGGAGCAAGGTGCACGCGGCGATGTTACCAACGATCACGCCGCCGCGCGGAAGCCAGAGCGGCGCTACCTCGGCTTGCCCGCGCCCGGCACGGGGATGGCCACGGCGTCGGAATGGCTGCACGCCATGGTGACGCCGGCCTTGTCCACGTCGACCAGCACGGCGCCGGGCTTGTCGGCGGTGCTCGGTGTGCCGGCAAGGCTGCCCGACAGGCGCTGCATGATGGCCTGGCAGGTCGGCGGCTTGCCCTTGGCGGACGTTGCGGACGGCGCAGCCGGCACACTGGCGGACGATGCCGCCGGCGGGGTTGGGGCAGCGTGCGCGCGCGGCAGGGCCACGAGCGCGGCCAGCACCGCCACGGCAATCAGCAGCCGCACGGGCGGGCGCAACGCCACGGGCGAGGAACGGGATGGGCGGGACAGAGATGGCATGACGGTCAAGACACGGGCATCCAATGCGCCTGCGGGATCACGGGCAGGCGGGCTCTCATGCAGTAACGGCACATGGGCGCGGAACTTGACGCGGCAATCTGCCTCATCGGTCACGTGGGCGCGCGTTTGCCGCGGCAAGATGCGAGGTCCACGCAACATAATCGGCCGGTGCGGAACATTCTCGGCGCCGCGTTGATCCACCCAATATGCCGGGGAGATTTTCTCGACGTTGTCGGCATCGCCAGACGGGCCAGCAACAAGGCCCGCACGTGCGGACGGGACCAGCAGCACAGGGGTTCGAGCAGTGACAGGAAAATGGGTCAACCGAAAATAAAAATGGGACGGGATACCCCGTCTTTTCCTCCCTTTGTTTTTTGGAGCGGCACACTATGATTCAAAACATGGAGGCGATGCGGTGCCACGACGCGCCGCTCGCTTCATGGGTCGGTTCTCCTCTCTGGAACAGATCGACACGGTCCAGAGATTTCAACCCGCGCCTCGTCAACTGAGCGCGGGTTTTTCTTTGGTTGCGCCAATGTGGGCGGTGCAGCCACACGCGTGTCATGGGTATCACGCGACACTCTTCAGTTTTTGGCCAGCGCGCCGTTGTGGATAGGGTCGAGGCGCCGGCCTTGTGCTTGCCGTGTCTTTCGTGATTCCGTTGCTGTCGTTGCCAGAACCATCGCAATTTCCATGACCCGTTTCCTGCCGGCCGATGCCGGGGCCCCTGCTGATGATGCCGCACCCGGCCCCGGGGCCGCGCCGCATCGGGAAGCGGCCGCCGTTGCGGCAGGCGCGCGAAGCCGGGCCGATACCGATTTCGATGCGCTGGCGCGGCTGTCGTCCGATGCCGTGCTGCTGACGGTGGACGGGCGTGTCGTGCGCGCGAACCCGGCTGCCGCCCGCCTGATGGGGGCGCAGGATCCCGTGCAGCTCGTGGGCGCCCAGGTGGCGGCGTTGATCCACCCCGACGACGTTGCCCAGACGATCCCACGCCTGGCCGGCATGGTGAGCCGCAGTGCGCCCGCCCAGCCGGTGGAGCATCGCCTGGTGCGCGCCGATTACACCCACGTGCTGGTCGCCAGCGAGGCGGCCGCCTGCGAGCACGAAGGCCAGCCCGCCGTCATGCTCGTGCTCCGGGAAGCCGTGTCCCGGCATGCGCTGGAGCGGCACGCCGTGCAGGCCCGTGCCGAGGCGCTGCAGGCGCGCCGCCTGCTTGCCTCCGAGAACGCCGTGCTCGCCCAACTCGCCTCCAACGCAACGCTGTCGAGCGTGCTGCGCCATCTGTGCCTGTACGTCGAACAGGTTTATCCGAATGCCATGGCGGCCGTGCTCCTGCTCGATGCCGAGACGACGACGCTGCGCGTGGCTGCGGCCCCCACGCTGCCCGCGGCCTATGCGGCCACGCTCGAGAATACCCCCGTCGGCCCCGAGGCCGGCGCGTGCGGCTGCGCCGCCTACCTCGGCGACACGGTCCTCATCGACAACATCGCCGCCGACCCGCGCTGGCAACACGAGCGCACGGCGGCGCTGGCGGCCGGCTTTGCCGCGGCGTGGGCCTTGCCCATTCGATCGTCGCGCGGCGACAAGCTGGGCGTGCTGGCGTTGTTCTATCGACAGCCGTGCCTGCCGGTGGAAGAAGAGCAGCATTTCCTGGACGACGTCACCCACCTGGCCGGCGTCGCCATTCAGAAAGACAGCATCGAGCGGGGCCTTGCCGAAAGCGAGGAGCGCTACCGGCTGGCCATCTCGAACCTGCATGAAGGCGTGGTGATCCAGTCGCTGGACGGGGTGGTGCTGGCCGCCAACGCCAGTGCGGAGCGCATCCTGCGCGTGCGTCCGGGGCAACTCGTCGGCCGCAACCGGCTCGATGCGATCCAGCGCGTCATGGACGAAGACGGCAACGACGTCGAGCCGACCATGATGCCGTCGGCGCAGGTTCTGCGCAGCGGCGAGCCGATGCTGGGCCACGTCTACGGCGTGCTGCTCAAAACGGGTGAGCTGGTGTGGCTGCGCCAGAATGTCATCCCGATCCGCCGGCATGGCGATCCGCTGCCCAGCAGCGTGATGCTGTCGTTTGCCGACATTACCGACATCAAGCGCGCGGAACAGCGCCTGCGCCACCTGGCCGCGCACGATGCGCTCACGGGCCTGACCAACCGCAGCTTCTTCATCAGCCACCTCGAAGGCGCCATCGAACGCGCGCGCGACGAGAGCCGCGAACTGGCGCTGTTCTTTCTCGACCTGGACCGCTTCAAGAGCGTGAACGACACCGCCGGCCATGCCTGCGGCGACACGCTGCTGCAGAGCGCCGCTGCCCGGCTGACCGACTGCATCGGCCCCGGCGACGTGATCGCCCGCCTGGGGGGGGACGAGTTCGTCATCCTCATCGACCAGCGTGTCGAAGGCAAACGCATCGCATTGCTGGCCGAACGGCTCCTGCAGGCCATGCGCGAGCCGTTCGACACCGTCAACGGGCGCTATTACCTGGGTGTGTCGATCGGCGTGGCGCTGTATCCGCATGACGGCATCTCGGGCTCCGACCTGCTGCGCTCGGCCGACGCCGCCATGTACCGCGCCAAGCAGAACGGCCGCAACCGCGCGCAGTTCTACACGGCGGAGCTCAATGCGCGGCTGCAGCGCCGCTACCTGCTCGAAAACGCGCTGCGCGACGCGCGCGACAATAACGAGCTGCAGCTTGTCTATCAACCGAAGTACGACCTCGCCAGCCACCGCATCGTGGGGGCGGAGGCGCTGCTGCGCTGGAACAGCGCCAAGCTTGGGGCGATCTCGCCGGTGGAGTTCATTCCGGTGGCGGAGGAGACCGGCCTTATCGTGCCGATCGGCGAATGGGTGCTGCGCCGCGCGTGCGAGCAGGCCGTGATCTGGTACGAGGCGCTCGGCTACGACTTCCGCATGGCGGTCAACCTGTCGGCGCGCCAGTTCCAGGCGGGCGAGGTCGTGCCGATGATCGAGCAGACGCTGGCCGACACCGGCCTGCCGCCCACCGCGCTCGAAGTCGAGATTACGGAAAGCCTGCTGATGGGCGGCGCCGACGAGATCCGACCGATGTTCGACGCCCTCACGGCGCAGGGCATCCGCATCTCCATCGACGATTTCGGCACGGGGTACTCGTCGCTGTCGTACCTGCAGCGCTTCCCGATCAGCAACGTGAAGATCGACCGGTCGTTCATCACCGGCATTCCGGGCGACCCCGATTCGGTGGCACTGACGGAGGCCATCGTCGCCATGGCGCGGGCGCTGGGCATGACCGTCACGGCCGAAGGCGTGGAAGATGCCGACCAGGTGGAGTTTCTCGCCAAGGCGGGGTGCCAGGAGATCCAGGGCTACTACATCGGCAAGCCCGTCACGGCCGAGGGCTTTGACCGGCTGCTGCGGGCGCACCTGTCGGTGGTGGATGCCGGCGTGCGGGCTGCGCTGGGCTGATCCGGGGCTTCGACCATTCGCGGCCGGCTTTCTGCCGTTTGTCGCAAACCGCTCCCGCGTGCGCGGGCCGGCACCTAAGCTGGCGTCATTCCAACACGGAGACTGCCATGCCCGGATCCATCGCTTCGATCGTGTCGCATACGCCCGCCTGGGTGTTCGTGCTGTTTGCCGGCCTCATCGCCATCGGCCTGCGCCAGACGCAGCCGCGCGTTGTGTCGCGCCGCCGCCTGATCGTCCTGCCGCTGCTGATTGCCGCGTATTCGTTCTACGGCGTGGCGACGGCAAGCCACGGCAGCCCGCTTGCGCTCACGATGTGGGTGGTGGCGGTCTTGATGGCATGTCTGCTCACGTATCTGTCGCCGCCCGACGGCGCGGTGTCTGAGATGCCCGGCACCGTGCGCGTGCCCGGCAGCTGGGTGCCGATGGTGGTGATTGTCGGGCTCTTCGCCACCCGCTATGCCTACAACGTGATGCTCGCGATGCACCCGGAGGTTTCCCACTCAGGCAATTTCATGGCGGCGTTCAGTGCGCTGTTCGGCTTCCTGGGCGGGCTGCTGCTCTCGCGCTCGGTGCTGCTGCACGTGCGTACGCCGCGTCTGGTGGCTGCCTGAGACCTGCGCCGCCGCCGATCGGCCCGCAATCGGCGCTAACATCCGCATGTTGCAAATCGCGATTCCCTACGAGACGACATGCTGGAACTCGACGGCACCATCTGGCTGCGCGCCGGTGACAACAACTGGGGCGGCCACGGCCGCATCGCCTTGCTCGATGCCATCGGGCAGACGGGCTCGATTACCGCGGCGGCCAAGGCGGTGGGCCTGTCGTACAAGGCTGCGTGGGATGCCATCGACACGATGAACAACCTCGCCGGCGAGCCGCTCGTCGTGCGCACCACCGGCGGCAAGGGCGGCGGCGGCAGTGTGCTGACACCGCGCGCGCTGCGGTTGATCGAGAGCTTCCGTGTGCTCGAGACCGAGCACCGCCGCTTTGTCGAACGCCTGGATGCCGCTGCACACGCCGCCAGCGAAGATGCGACGCTGCTGCGCCGCCTCATGTTGCGCACGAGTGCACGCAATGCGCTGTTCGGCACGGTGGCGTCCGTCGTGTCGGGCGCGGTCAACGATGTGGTCACGCTGCGCCTGCCGGGCGGCCAGGCGGTCGTGGCGACCATCACGCAGGAAAGCACGCAGACACTGGGGCTCGCGCCCGGCGTGCAGGCTGTCGCGCTCATCAAGGCGCCGGCCGTGATGCTGCTGCGCGCGTCCGGCGAGTGGCGCGTCTCCGCCGAGAACCAGCTGCCGTGTGTCGTCACGGAGATCCGCGAGGGCGCGGTGCAGTCGGAAGTGCGGCTGCGCTTGCAGGATGCAGGCGCTGCGTCGGCGCAGACCGTGCTGGTGGCGATGCTCTCGCGCACGGCCGTCGAAACGCTGGCGCTGGCCGAGGGCGTGGAAACCGTGGCGGTGTTCGAGGCGTCGAGCGTGATGCTGGGGCTGGGGTAGGCCGCCATGGCTGCGCCCAGGACCCTGTTGATCGTCTACCACTCGATGACGGGCGGCACGCGCCAGATGGCCGAAGCCGCCCAGGCCGGCGCCGAGGCGGACGGCAGCGTGGCGGTGCGGCTGCTGCACGCGGCGCAGGCCGGCCCCGACGACGTGCTCGGCGCAGACGGCTATCTCTTTGGGACGCCGGAGAATCTCGCCTCCATCAGCGGACAGCTCAAGGATTTCTTCGACCGCTGCTATTACCCCGCGCTGGACCGCATCAATGGCCGCCCGTATGCGTGCCTGGTCTGTGCCGGCAGCGACGGGCAGAACGCGGTGCGGCAGATCGAACGCATTGCCACCGGCTGGCGGCTCAAGCGCGTGGCTGAACCGATCGTGGTCTGCACACGCGCGCAGACGCCCGAGGCGATCCTGGCGCCCAAACACCTCGCGGCGGACGAGCTTGAGCGCTGCCGTGCGCTCGGCGAGGCGATGTCGGCGGGGCTGGCGCTGGGCGTGTTCTAGACCGGGCCGCCGGCCACCACCGTCAGATGCGGATACGGTGAGACAGGCGGCGCACCCGGCGCGCGCACCGCATCGGCCACGACACGGCCGTCGCGCAGCTCGAACACATGGTCGCCAAAGATCTCCACATCGGCGGGGTCGTGCGTGATCATCAGCATGGGCACGTCCAGCCGGGCCTGCAGCGCGGACAGCTCCGAGCGCATGCGGGTGCGCAGGGCCGGATCCAGCGCCGCGAACGGCTCGTCGAGCAGCAGCATCGAAGGCTCGGCGATGAGCGCACGGGCCAATGCCACGCGCTGACGCTGGCCGCCGGAGATCTGCGACGGGTAATTGGCGGCCACGGCGCTCAGCTCGAAGGCGTCGATCCACTGCAGCACGCGCGGGTCCCGTGTGCGGCGGGGCGGATTGAACCATCCGCGCTGCAGCCCGAACGCGATGTTCTGCGCCACCGTCAGATGATTGAAGAGCGCGTAATCCTGGAACAGATAGCCGACGCCGCGGTCCCGCGCGCTGACATGCACCCCGTCTGCATGGTCGAACAGCGTGCGGCCGTTGAGCACGATGCGGCCGCGATCGGGCGTCATCAGGCCCGCGATGGCGCGCAACGTCAGGCTCTTCCCGGCGCCGGACGGGCCGTACAGCACCACGCGGCGGCTCACCGAGCGCACGGCCACGTCGAGCGAGAACACGCGCGCCGCGCTGGCCAGTGTCTTCTGTATCGCGAGGTCGAGCATGACGGCGCTCATGCCGGCTGCTCCTGCAGGCCCGGCGCGCGACCCTGCAGCAGGCGGCTCGCCACGACCAGCACCACGATACACGTCAGCGAGACGATCAGCACCAGCGTGTTGGCGGTGGCGTCGTCACCGGCCTGCACGGCTTCGTAGATGGCGACGGACAGCGTCTGCGTGCGGCCCGGCAGGTTGCCGGCAATCATGAGCGTGGCGCCAAACTCGCCCAATGCGCGGGCAAAGGCCAGCAGCACGCCGGCGGCGATCCCGCGCGCAGCCATCGGCAGCGTGACGCGAAAGAACACGGCCGCGTCGGGCAGGCCCAGCACGCGGGCTGCGTTTTCCAGCTGGTGATCCACGCCTTCGAATGCGGCGCGCGCCGATTTCATGACCAGCGGAAACGCCACCACCGTCGCCGCGATCACCGCCCCCTGCCACGTAAAGACGAGCTGGACGCCAAGGCTGTCGAGCCATCCGCCGATCGTGCCGCGCCGGCCCAGCAGCACCAGCAGGTAATAGCCGAGCACCGTGGGCGGCAGCACCAGCGGCAGCGTCAGGATGGAATCGACGACATCGCGCAGCCGGCTGCGCGTGCGCGCCAGTGCGTAGGCCGCGGCCACGCCGAGGATGAGGTTCAGGGCAGTAGCCCAGCCGGCCACCTTGAGGGAGAGCAGCAGAGGCGTCCAGATGGAGTCAGACATGGGCGCAGCGCGACGAAGGCGGCATCGGCCGGCAGGGGGACCCTGTTGCCTCGTTGGCGCCTCGCGACAGATTGGGTGAATGACACGCAATATAGAGTTGGATATAACGCCAGGTCAATCCTGACACCGTGATGCCCGGCATGCCGCCCAGCGCATGGCGCCACCTCGCACCGCGCGGTGGCAGGGGTGTCGTTCGCTGCATCGCGACATAAGCCCCTTCGATGGTAGGGCACTAAAAAGTTTTGTTGGACAATGTTGCCGCCGCTTTGCAACAATGCGCCAAAACGTAGGCCGGACGTCGCTTTTCACGATCCGCGCCCGGCGGTGCAGACGGGTCACCGCACAGCATGAGTCATCCCCCGGGGGGGAAACAGCCTTGGCCACGACCGGCGAAGATCGGGCGGCCGAGCAGGTGTTTCCAACATGACCGGAGGACGGCAATGGCCGCCGCACATCGCTCAGATGGTTTGCAGGCAGTACGTTTTCCCCGCGCCGAAGAGCTGGCGCCCCTGCTGGACATGCGCACCACGCTCCAGGACGCGGATGGCGCGCAGGCCCGCGTCTGCGCCCACCCGGGCGCTTCCGTCCGGATCGACCTCGACGCATTCCCCGCCCACGAGCGCACCGCGCCCCGACCTGGGCACGCCGATCCGCTCACTTCCCGTGTTGCTGCCGACGACGCCGCCAACGGCGACCGCTTCTTCGTGCCGTTGCCGCCTGGCACCGAGGTTGTGCCGGTGGACGAACACGCGCTGACGTTCGACCCGGCACCGGCGCAGCCCGGCCGCCTGCGCCTGGCTGCAGAACTGCAGGCGGCGCGCGGCGTGGCCGAACGCGCGCGCATCGTGTCGGGGCTGATGGGGCTGATGGGCTTTGCCTCGCTCACCTACGCCCTGACCGAGCGGCATGAGAACGCGCCGCCCACGGTGGCCATGCTCAAGAACTACGTGGCGCCGCGCTTCATGCAGCGCTATTGCGAGGAGCGCCTGTTTGCCGTCGATCCGCGCCTCTCGGCGGTGTTCGCGACCGGCATGCCGCTCGTGTGGGACCTGGCCTCGCTGGCGCGCAGCCAGCCGCGCATGGAGCCCGCGCTGCGCACGCTTCTGCAGGCAATGGACGAGCATGGCTTGCGCAGCGGCGTGATGTTCAGCCTCGGCGCGGGCGACGGCACGGGCCACGCGGTGGTCAGTCTCACCTCGTCGCATGCGGGGCGTGACTGGATCAGCGACAGCGTGATCGGGCAATCCATCCTGTTTGGCATGGCGCTGCACCAAGTCTGGCGCGGGCCGATGCAAACGTTCGCGCGCCACACGCGGCAGTGCAGCGAAGAGGCACCGCTGTCGGCCATGCAGCGGCGCATCCTCACGTGCCTGGCCGCGGGCATGAGCGACAAGGAAATCGCCATCAAGCTGCACACCACCGCGCACAACGTGGATTACCACCTGCGCCTGGTCCGCCGCCGCTATGGCGCCACGAATCGCGCGCAGCTGGCCTATATCGCGGGCCGCCTCAACCTGATTTGAACGGCGCCGCTGCCGCGCGAGGTGTTCAACGCGGCAGGGCCACGCAGCGCAGGCACGCGCTGCCATCGGCCCGGTTGCACGCAACGATCATGACCTGCCGCGCATTTTGCCCGGTGCAGGCGCTGCCCGACAGCACGTTCGGCTGCGTAGCGGCCCGTGCGGCGCGAGCGGGCCGGGGTGCCGGGCCATTGCCACCGGCCGGCACCACCGGAATCGGCTCCACGCGGCCTGCGCCGGCCTCCGGCGCGAGGGCTGGTACCTGCCCCGCGTTGGCAACCACTTTCTGCACATAGCCGTGGCGGAAGCCGGTTTCGAAATTGCCGCTGTAGTAGCACGACAGTGCGGCGCGCAGGGCCTGCTGCGGATCGCCGTAGCGCGGCAGCGAGCGCGCAAAGCACTCGGCGAGGATGGTGCCGCCGGCGCGCAGGTTGCGGCACGCGTCGAACGCGGTGTCGAGCGTCTCGCCAAAGCGCGCGAGGTTGTAGCGGTTGACCTGCCCGAGCCCGACGCTGAAGTTGTAGCCCTGCCGCTCGAGCGCACGCGCCGTGGCCAACGCTTCTTCCAGTGTGGCCGGTTGGCGCACCAGCCGGCCCCCCACCACGCCAATCGCATACGGGTTGTAGGCCGATTCCGTGCGCACGAGGGCTTCCAGCGTGAGGCGGTCGACGTGGGGCGCGCACGTCGCGGCCAGCTTGGCGAACGACTGCGCATCGATCCGCGGGCCGGCCATCGCGGGTGGGGCTGCTGCGCCGGCAAATACGATGGCACACACGAGCAACGCGGTTACGCGCATGGTCGCCCCCTCATCGATAAGACAGCACGAGCCCGTGCACCAGCACCGACCACCCGTCGAGCATCACGAACAGCAGCAGCTTGAAAGGCACCGAGATGGTGGTCGGCGCGATCATCTGCATGCCCAGCGCCAGCAGCAGGTTGGCGACGATCAGGTCCACCACCACGAAGACGATGTACAGGACGAAGCCGACCTGGAACGCCTTGATCAGCTCGGTGAGCGTGAAGCTCGGCACCAGCACGGTCAGGTCATCGTTCTTGAGTTCGGCCGCACGCTCCTTGGGCCAGATGCTGGTGGCCGACTTGACGAAGAAGTTGCGCTCCGACTCCAGCGTGTGGGCCTGCAGGAACTTCTTCACCGGCGGCTGTGCGGCATCGAGGATGGCGATCACGTCGTCCACGCTCATCTGGCTGCTGAGGTTGAAGTTGCGACCGCGCAGGTTGTCGACCATCTCCATGCCGACGGGCGCCATGATGAACACCGTCAGGATCAGCGCGATGCCGTTGAGCACGATGTTGGGCGGCACCTGCTGGATGCCCAGCGCCGAGCGCAGCAGGCCGAACACGACGACGAGCTTGGTATAGCTCGTGACCATGAGCGCGGCAAAGGGCGCGATCCCCAGTGCCGCCACCACGGCAATCATCGCGACGGGATTGGGCAGGTTTCCCATGGGCGTGTCGAGTGTTGTGGATGCGTTGTTCTGGTCGGCGGGGCGCTGGCTCAACCCTGCGCCGTTGAAGGTTGCCCGATGAAGCGCGAGACCCGCACGCCCAGGCGGTTGCCGACCGCAATCAGATGGCCTTCGCCCACCGGCGTGCCGTTGGCGAGGATGCGGATGACGGCCTGGTTCAGCGGCTGCGACAGCTCCATCACCGTGCCGGGCCGCAGTGCACGCAGCTCGGCCAGCGACACACGCCGCTCTTCCAGCTCGAACGTGGTGACCAGTTCGATGTCGTCGAGGCTGTCGGTCGGGAGCGGTCGGGCCGCGGGCTCCCCGGCAGAGGCGGCGGCTGGGGTTTCGGTGGTCATCGGTTTCTCCTCCACGTTATCCACGACGATGCGGTTGCCATGCACGTGGCCGAACACGAGCAGGTGCAATCGGCCCCGCACGCGCGCCACGCAGCGCAGCGCGTCGCCGGCGGGCAGCCATTTCTCGATGCGCACGATGTCGCCCAGCGCAATGCCGGCCAGATCGCGGCGCGACAGGAAGGTGGCGCCCAGTTCGAAGCGCAAGCCGACCTGCGTGCCCATGAAGACCGCCACCGGGATGGGCTCCGGCGCCAGGTCGGGCGGGCACAGCGCGGGCAGGATCTGCGGCGAATCGAACACCAGCCCGACGCGCGCCTGCCATGGCGTGGTGCCGTCCTCGGCCGGGGCGGCATCACGGCGGGTGATGACGAGCTGCAGCACGTCCGGCCGTTCAAGCCGCACGTCGGGCGGTGCGCGATCGGGCAGCCATGCGAGGGCGCGCCCGCTGCGCTGCTCGACCAAGTGGGCGAGCGCGGCCAGCGCATCGGCCAGTACGGCGCAGCGCAGCGCTTGCGGCACGTGCGCGTCCGCCGCGTCTGCCAGCCACGCGCGCTCAGCGGCGGCGTCCACCAGCAGCCAGCCCGGCGCGTCGCCCAGCGTGAAGCGGTACGCCTGTGCCATGGTTTGCACCGCGTGGGCTTCGCAGCGCGCTTCGTAGGCGAGTCCACCCACGGCAAACGGCAACGCCGCACGCGCCAGGTAGAGGCGCGAAAGCGCGCGCGCCAGCGCGGCATCGACGGCCGAGAGCATGCGCGCGTCCAGTGTGTTCATGTCATGAGCACGCGGCCGGCCATGTAGGCAAGCTGCACGCGGTTCTGCGCGCCATACTTCTTCTTGAGCTGGCGCAGGTGATAGTCGACGTTGTGCGGCGACATGTTCAGCTGCTCGGCAATCGCCTTGTCCGACAGGCCGCTGGTGATGAACTCCAGAATCTGCCGCTGCACCTGCGTGAGGGCGCGGGCGTGCGTGTCGTCGTGCAGCGGCTTGGCGTGCTGCATGAGGAATTCGTGCAACCCAAGCCCCACGGCATACGCCTGGCCGACCACGTTGTCGGCAATCCAGCCCTTGGCGTTGTTACCGGAGCCGAAGCAGATGACGCTGTGCTCGAGGCTGCGCGGGCTCAGCACACCAAAGCTGATGCCGCTGCGCAGGCCGGCGCGCTCGGCATCCTGCAGCAGGCGGTGCAGACGCTCGGCATCGGCCGGTGCGGTGGGCGTGGCGCCCAGGTCGGTGAGGTCCCACACCAGCGGCCATTCGTAGCGCAGTGCGAAGGCCAGGCGCGGGTCGACTTCGTAATAGCGCTCGTCTACGTAGCGCTTGGGCCAGCTGGGCGGGGAATATGCGCGGAAGTACAGCACGCGCGTAATCGATTCACCGATGCGCGTCACGCGGTAGTAGCACAGCCAGTCGAAGCCGATGCTGCGCAGCGCGGCGCGCAGCAGCAACTGACGTTCCTGCGGGCCATGCGCGGTGCGCAGGTCATGCGCGGTTTCCGAGAAGGCCTCGGGATGCGATGGGCCGACGCGGATGGCATCCGGGTCCACCACGATGTGTTCTTCGCCAAACAGGATTGGCGCGCGGGCATCGCCGGCACCCACATTGGAAGCAGTCAACCGTCGCCCCTCGCGTGGCACATGGATGCAGTTAATGTAGTGGCACGCATGCGTTGCGATGAACTACAGAAAAACGTAGTCGCCCCCGGAACTTCGTGGGAGTTTGGCTGCACGACTACGAGTTTCAGCGTTGAGCCGGGTTGCCTCCCACTTCTACACTTTCCGCAAGGGAAAGCGGACGCAGCCGCGTCTGCCATCTACGAAGAATCGTGGGCCGACGGCCCGAAGGCGCCCCATGGCAAAGCCTCGGAATCTTGCTGCAGCGTTGGACATTCCGCTCACCGGCATGCGCTGGGCGCGGCTGGTGAACTACGACATCGCCATCGCCGTGTTCGTGGTGGCGGTGGTGGCGCTGTTCGTGCTGCCGCTGCCGACCGTTGTGCTCGACGGGCTGATCTCGCTCAACCTGGCGGCCAGCATCGTGCTGCTGTGCGTGTCGATCTATCTGCCGTCGGCGCTGGCGTTCTCGTCGTTTCCGGCGGTGCTGCTGTTCACGACGCTGTTCCGCCTGTCGCTGAACATCGCCTCGTGCAAGCTGATCCTGCTGCAGGCCAATGCAGGCCACGTGATCGACACCTTCGGCAAGCTGGTGGTGGGCAACAACTTCGTGGTGGGCGGCGTGGTGTTCCTCGTGATTGCGGTGGTGCAGTTCATCGTGATCGCGAAGGGCTCTGAGCGTGTGGCGGAAGTCGGTGCGCGGTTCTCGCTCGACGCGATGCCCGGCAAGCAGATGAGCATCGATGCGGACCTGCGCGCCGGCATCATCACGTCGGATGAGGCCAAGCGCCGCCGCGAGGCGCTGGAGCAGGAGTCGCAGCTGCACGGCGCGATGGATGGCGCGATGAAATTCGTCAAGGGCGACGCCATTGCCGGCATCATCATCGCCGTCATCAACATCCTGGCCGGCATTGCCGTGGGCGCGTTGATGCACGGCATGTCGATCGGCGACGCGCTGCACCGGTACGCGATCCTGACGGTGGGCGATGGCATGGCCTCGCAGATTCCGTCGCTGCTGGTGTCGATTGCCGCCGGCATCGTCACCACCCGGGTGGCCACGCGCGACCGCGATGCGCGGCACCTCGGCCAGCAGATCGGTGCGCAGATCACGGCCCACCCGCGCGGCATGCTGATGGCCAGCGGCGTGCTGCTCGCATTCCTGCTGGTGCCCGGCTTTCCCAAGTGGTCGTTCCTGCTGCTGGCCGTGGGCACGGCCGGGGCGGCGTTCCTGCGCATGCGGCAGCGCCGGCAAGCGCCGCCGCTGGATTTATTGGTGCTGGGCACCGATACGCGACAGCTGGACGAGCCCGGAACCGGCTCGCCCATGGAAGGCATTGCGGCGCCCATTGCCGTGCGTCTGGCCGAAGACCTGCGGGGCGAAATCGACCTCGTTGCATTGCAGACGCGCCTGGCGGAGGCCAAATCGCGCGTGCAGCGCAAGCTCGGCGCCGTGTTTCCGCGCGTGCAGCTGAACTGGGATGCCGCTCTGCCGGCCCGCGGCTACGCGCTGCTCGTGCAGGACGTGCCGGCCGCCGAGGGGACGCTGCCCGGGCGCGATGCCATCCCTGCCAGCGCGCTGCCCGGCGAAGCGCGCCTGGCCGCCGAGGTGGAGACGCTCATCGAGCGCAACGCCGCGTCGCTCATCGGCATCCAGGAGACGCAGAACCTCATCCAGATCATGCGTCGCGAGCACGGCGAGCTGGTGGCGGAACTCACGCGCCTGGTGCCGCCGCAGCGCATTACCGAAGTCCTGCGCCGGCTGGTGCAGGAGGGCGTGTCGATCCGCAACCTGCGCGCCATTTTCGAGAGCCTGATCACGTGGTCGCCCAAGGAGCCCGAAGACGTGATCGGCCTGGTGGAACTCGTGCGCGTGGATCTGCACCGCCAGATCACCGAGCAGTTCTGCGGCACCAGCCGCGTGCTGGACGTGGTGCTGTTCGAGCAGTCGCTGCAGGAGCGCATCGAGCAGGCCGTCGTGCACACCAAGCAGGGCAGCGTGCTGAGCCTCACGCGCGACGTCAAGCAGGCGATCACCGACCAGGTGGTGAAGATCCTCGGCGGCACGCGGCCGCTGGAGAAGGACCGCAACGGCCGCCCGCTCGCGGTGATGGTCTCGCTCAACTGCCGGCGCTATGTGAAGACGATGCTGCAGCCCGTGTTTGGCGATCTGCCGGTGCTGTCGTACCAGGAGATCGACGAGGCCATCGAGCTCAACACCGTCGGCTGGGTCACCAACCCGGCCTGACCACGCAGGGCGAAGGAGACAAGCGGATGAACATGAGCGCCACCCTTCTCGAAGCCACACGCCAGGGGCTGCTGCTGGTGCTGCTGGTGTCCTTGCCGGTGGTGGCGGTAGCGACGGTGTCGGCGTTGCTGATTGCCATCGCACAGGCCGTGACGCAGATCCAGGACCAGAGCATCGGGCTTTCGGTGCGGCTGATCGCGGTGATGGTCACCATCGTGGTGCTGGCGGGCTGGGGTGGGCGCGAGGTGCTGCGTTTTGCCCGCATGGCACTGGAGCAGGTGTTTTACGGCGGTGCGGCGCCGTTCTGAGCCCAGAGAGAGCGCGCCGATGAACAACAACATATCCGAGCGAGAACACGCGTGAACAAACGCTATCGATTCCTGAGGTGGAGTGCGTCGGCGGTGTGCCTGTGGCTGCTGACGACCGCCGCTGTGGTGCAGGCGGCCGAGCTGCGCTGGCGCAACCGGTCGTACACGCTGGTGGCCGAGGGCAAGAAGGTGAGCGACTTCATCCGCGAGCTGGCCGCCTCGCAAGGCGTGACGGCCGTGGTGGACCCCAAGGTGGAAGGCACCATCAGCGGCAAGTTCTCTGGCCCGCCGGCCAACACGCTCAATACCGTGTGCGCCACCTACGGGCTGACGTGGTACTACGACGGCTCGCTCATCTATGTGGACCGCGCCGATGATGCGCAAACGCAGGTCTTCCCGATCCCGAAGGGCAGCGGCCCCGAGCTCGCGCAGATCCTGCGCGCCATGCAGATCACGGACCAGCGCTTTCCGCTGGTGGTGAGCGACAGGGAGAACACCGTCTACGCCTCGGGCCCGAAGCGCTACGTGGAGCTCGTGCGCCAGGCCATTGCATCGATTGCAGACCCGTCGCGCGGCATGGACCGCGCGGAAATCCGCGCGTTTCCGCTCAAGTACGCCTGGGCGGGCGACGTGGAGATCAACCGTTCCGGCAAGCCGGTGACGATCCCCGGCATCGCGACCATGCTGCGCCGCCTGCTCGGCGCCCCCAACCCGGGTGCCAGCAGCCCGGGCACGTCGCCCACGCGCGCGATGCGACTGACGGGGCCGACGCGGCAGATGAAGCTCAGCTCCGGTGACAGCATCAATGTCCCGCGCATCGAGATTCCGCTGGCCGGCGCGCAAGGCGACTCCGGTTATGGAGCACAAGCCCCGGCACCGGCAAGCAGCGGCACACCGGCGGACCTCCCCCGCATCGAGGCGGATGCCGGCATCAACGCTGTGCTCATCCGCGACGTGCCCGAGCACATGGCGCAGTACGAGCGGCTGATCGCCTCGCTCGACACCAAGCCGCGGCTGGTGGAGATCAACCTCACGATCATCGACATCAGCACCGATTCGCTCGACAGCCTCGGCGTGGATTGGCGCCTGCACACCAAGCACGGCGATTTCCAGTACGGCAACGGCAACAACCCGCCGCTGACGTTCAACCTCGGCACCACGGAAGAGGGCCAGACCGGCGCCACCACGCCGGTGGGGCTGGCGCTTACGGCATCGATCGGGGGCAGCCTGCGCAACTACCTGCTGGCGCGCATCAACGCACTCACGCAGACCGGCAATGCGCAGCTGCAGGCCAAGCCGAAGGTGCTGGCGCTCGACAACACCGAGGCCATCCTCGAGAACCTCATCCACTTCTACGTGCCCGTGTCGGGCTTCCAGGATGCATCGCTGTACGGCATCACGACGGGCACGAGCGTGAAGGTCACGCCCCTCATCGTCAACGAGGGCGGGCAGATGAGCGTGATGATGTCGATCGACATCGACGACGGCAATCTCACCAACGACCGCGTCTCGCAGCTGCCGGTGGTGCAGGAGCGCTCCATCGTCACCAAGGCGATGATCGAGGAGGGCAAGAGCCTGCTGATTGCCGGCTTCAACTCCGACAGCGTGAACAACACCAAGTCGGGCATTCCGTTCCTGTCGGACGTGCCCTTCATCGGCAACCTGTTCAAGTACACCAACAAGACCGGCCAGCACATGGAGCGCTTCTACCTGCTGACTCCGCGCATCCTCACCGCCGCCAGCACCAGTCCGAACGACGTGCCGGCGGTGTCGATTCCCGGCGTCGGGGTGCCGGTGCAAGGTGCGACCGATTGGAAACCGGGCCCGTCGCCCATCGCTCCGGCGCCTGCCGTGCCGGGCACGCTGCCCACGCCGCCTGTGTCTCGATTGCATGAACCCGACAGCCGTTCCACCCTCGCCGCACGCTGACAAGTCGCCCTGGAAGCTGTGCTTCCTGAGCGGGCCGCTGTACGGCAGATCGATGCCGTTGCGCATGGGCGCCAACGTGGTCGGCGCCGCGCCCACGTGCGACATCATCGTGCCCGACAGCAGCGTCGCGCCGCGCGAGCTGATGTTCGAGGTGGGCGGCATCGCGGTGTCGGCGCGCCGGCTCGACGAGGCGACGCCTACGCTCAACGGCCAGCCGTTCGGGCAGACGCGCCGCAGCGTGGTGCCCGGCGATGTGATTGCCATGGGCGACATCCGCGTCGGCATCGAGAAGGTCGGCACGATCCGCATGCCGACGGCGGCCGTGGAAGGCGCGGGCACCACCGCACTGGCCGAACGCGTGCCGTCGTGGCTGCCGCTGGCTGCCGCGGTGTGGCTGTCGCGCTTCTCGACCCGGGCAGGGCGGGGGCGGACGTGGCTCGTTGCCGGCATCGGGCTGTGGCTGGCGGTGCTGCTGGCCGGCGGCGTGGTGGCGTTTGCGGGGCACGACGGGTGGTCGTTGTGGGGCCGGGATCCGGCAGCGCGTGCGTTGCAGGTGCGGCACGCGCTGGGCGATCTGCCCGAGATCGTGGTGATGCCCGCGCCGGATGGCACGTCCCGCGTGTCTGGCTATGTGCAGACCGAGGCCGACCGCCAGGCGCTGCTGAGCCGCGCGCGCGGGTTGTCTGATGTGTCGATCGGCGAGGTCTACGTGGTGAGCGACCTGCTGGCGGCTGCACAGCAGTACTTCAGCGCGGGGGGCACCAGCGGCACGGCGGGCCTGAACGTCGCGTACGACGGGCACGGCCGCATCGTGGTGAGCGGCACGGCCGACCGCGCGCAGGCGTGGCAGCGCATCCGCAACTACGCGCGCGATGCCAGGCCCGCCGTCGAGATCATCGATCGCGTCGCCTGGGATGGCCCGCCGCCGCCGAACATCGTGGCCGAGACGCCGCGTGCCGACGGCCTGCCCGCGATCGTGAGCACGTATGAGGATGAAGACGGCACGCGCTTCGTGCAGACGCGCGACGGCCAGCTGTATTTCGAGGGCGCCCGGCTCAAGGGCGGCCTCCAGGTGAAGAGCATCGCTTCTGATGGTGTGGTGCTCGACCGCGGCGGGCAATCGGTCACCTGGCCGATCCAGCCGCAAACGCCGTAGCGCCGGCGCTGCCCGGTGTGTCGGCGTGAGCAGTGCGTTGGTATGCAGTTCTTGTTGTCTTTGTGACCCCTTTTTTTTGACCAAGCAGGAGATGACCATGGCAGCTCCCACCACCGGCGTCGATGGCGCCATCAACAGCATCAACCAGTCCGGCGAAGATCAACTGAAGATCGCCACGGCCGTGCAGGCCGCCGCAGCCAAGGGTGCCGCGGCCAGCGGCATCATCGGTGCCGCCCAGTCGCTGAGCAACACGGCGGCTTCGGCCGCCGGTGCCGTCCGCGACGGTGCACGCGCCAGCTGACGATGCAATGCGGCGGCGGGTACGGCCCGCCGCCGTTCCACCGAATACAGGAGGCCACGATGTCCATCGAAACCAATGCGATTGCGGCCGTGGGCGCCGCCCAGGCAAGCCAGGCCGCGCCCGCGCAAGCGAGCAACGCTGCCGGCGGTGCGCAGGCCGCCCATACCAATCCCGCCGCCTATGCCGCGCAGGGGCCGGGGCAGGTCGAGCAGGGCATCGGTGCACCGACAGCGCAGGCGGCAAGCCCTGCCGATGCGCAGCACTTTGGCAGCATGATGCGCGCCGGCGCGCCCACCGCCGTGCAGCCGGGCGCGCTTCCCGCCCAGCCGATCCCCGTGGTGCCGAACGCTACGCCGTCTCCGGTGGCGGACGTATCGTTCACGTTCACGCGCGGGCCAGGCGCCGACGGCGCGATGGGCCAGTGGCGCGACTACGGCCACGACCTCAACGAGCGCTACACCAGCATCAACGCCAAGCGGCAGGAGATGCTCGATTCGCTCGACAGCATGGACGTGACCATGACGATGGTGAAGCTGGCCGACTTCAGCTACTTCGCCTCCATGACGCTGGCCGAGTACCAGATGGACATGAGCTTTGCGCAGGCCGCCAACGGCGTGAGCCACTCGCTGCTGAAGAACCAGGAAGGCTGACATGAAGCGATTGCTCGGGGTGCTGCTCGCGTTGGCGTGCCTCTTTGGCCTGGCCGGGTGCGAGCAAGAGCTGTACACCGGCCTGTCAGAGGTCGAGGCCAACGAGATGGTCGCCGCGCTGTCCTCGGTAGGCATCAGTGCGCAAAAGACGGTGCAGGAAGGCCAGGGCCAGGAGGGCCGCACCTGGACGCTCACCGTCGACCAGGCCGACATGGGCCCATCGCTTGCCGTGCTGCGCGCGCAGGGGCTGCCGCGTCCGCGCCTGGCGTCGCTCGGTCAGGTGTTCCAGAAGCAGGGGCTGGTGGCCACGCCCGCTGAAGAACGCGTGCGCTACATCTATGGCGTGTCGCAGGAGCTCTCGCGCACGCTGCTGGATGTGGATGGCGTCATGCTCGCGCACGTGCACGTCGTCATTCCCGAGAACGATCCGTTGGCGGACAAGGCCAAGCCCGCTTCGGCGGCGGTGTACATCCGCTACCGGCCCGGCGTGAACCTCACCGCCATGGCGCCCATGGTCAAGGACCTGGTTGCCCACAGCATCGAAGGGTTGAGCTACGACAACGTCTCGCTGTTCCTGCAGGGTGCGCAGCCCGTGCCGGTGGACGTGCGCAAGGGCACGGCGCTGCTCGGCACGTTCAGCATGCGCAATCCGCTGGTGTGGCTGCTCGGCCTGCTCATCGTCGCGGCGCTGGCGGTGACGGGGCTGGTTGCGTGGCGGCGCGGCGTGTTCGACGGGCTGGGCAGGCCAGGCACGCGCGAAGCGGAGCGCGCCTCATGACGACCGATGCGCGCCTGGCCGGGCTGGTGGCTACGTTCAACCTGCGGCCCGACCGGTACATCGATCCTTCATGGCTGCCGGCCGACTGGCCACTGCCGTTGCGTGACCCGGCCAGCTACGGGGAGCCAGGCCGCGCGGTACTCGCGCGCGCGCTGCTGCAGGCGCATCACCTCGATGAGGAATGGGATTACGACTTCGCGCCCGTGGACAAGCGCATCGCCCTGTTGCCCGGCAACGCGCTCGAACACATGGCCGTGTGCTGCGGCCTGTGCCTGCACCGCCAGTGGCTGCGCGAGGCGGACGTTCCGCGCAAGACGCGGCAGGCCATCGACCTGGCCTTCGGTGCGCCGCTGATGGCGTTTGCCCTCGAGCGCATGCCGCCCTTCGAGGCGGTGGCAGAAACGCTGCAGACGCAGCGCCAGCACCCGCGCCTGGCGGTCGAGACATTGCGTGCACGCGGGCGCCGGCTGCTGACCGATTTCCTCGCGCCGTTCGGCCCCGCCGTCCTGCGCCGCCTGGCGCTGAAGTTTCCGCGCAACGCAGGCGGTGCGGATCGTCCGCCGTATCTGCTCGGCCGCACGCAGCGCGCGGAGCTGGGAGAGCTGTTGCGACTGAGCTTGATTCCTGAACAGGTGCCGGCATGGGACTGGCTTTTCTGATTACCACCGACAAGCTGCACATCCTGAGCGAGCGCAAGGTGCTCAAGCAGCACGAGTACGCCGCGCTGCTGGATGCCACGAGCATCCTCGCGACCGCGCAGGAAGAGCGTGCCCGCCTGCTGGAAGACGCCCAGGCGCAGCGCGAGCAACAGCTCAAGGCGGGCTACGACGCCGGCTACGAAAAAGGCCAGCGCGAGGCGGCCACGCGCCTGTATGCCGATGCGCTGGCCAATGCGCGCGCGCTGGCCGCCATGAAGCAGTTGATGGCCGAACTGGTGACGCGCACCGTGCGCGAGCTGGCGGCCGACCTGCCCCGCGACGCCATCTATGCCAAAGCCTTCGCGCGCATCGAAGCGCTGGTCGAACACGAGCCCGTGCTGACGGTGCGCATTGCCCCGCAGCAGGTGGCCGATCTCGAACGCGTGCTCGACACCATGACCGACGGCACGCGGCGCGTGCGCGTGGTGCCCGACGCCAGCCTGTCGGAAGATGCGCTGGTGGTGGAAACGGCCTCCGGCGTGGTCGAGGCGGGCATCGATACGCAGCTTGCCGCGCTGCATGCCGCGCTGGTGGGGGAGCAGACATGAACGGACCCGTCGCCTCGCACATCATCGACGCCAGCAAGCTCGAGCGCAGCCTGCGCGACGCGCTTGAGCGCTCGGATGGTGCAGCCGCCGGCGTGCAGATGCGCGGCCGCATCCACCGAGCGGTCGGGCTGATGCTCAATGCCTCCGGCATCCAGGCCCGGCTGGGCGAGGTGTGCGAACTGCGCACGCCGGGCGAGCGCAGCGTCTATGCCGAGGTCGTCGGCTTCGAGAGGCAGTCGACGCTGCTGACGCCGCTTGGCAGCGTGCATGGCCTGTCGGCCGCCACGGAGGTGATCCCGTCGGGCAGCGCGCATCGGTTTGGCGTGGGCGATGCGCTGCTTGGCCGCGTGCTCGACGGCCTCGGCGCGCCGATGGACGACGCGGGCCCGCTGTACACGAGCGGGCGGGTGTCGACGCATGCCGAGCCGCCAAGCCCGCTGGCACGGCGGCGGATCGACGCGCCGCTGTCGACGGGCGTGCGCGCGATCGACGCCATGTTGACAGTCGGCATCGGCCAGCGGCTCGGCATCTTCGCGCCATCGGGCGTCGGCAAGAGCACGCTGCTCGGCATGATCGCGCGTGGCGCGCAGAGCGACGTCAACGTCATCGCGCTGATCGGTGAACGCGGGCGCGAGGTGCGCGAGTTCCTGGAACTGTGCCTGCCCGAGGCCACGCGCCGCAAGACGGTGCTGGTGGTGTCCACGTCGGACCGCCCGGCCATGGAGCGCGTGAAGTGCGCGCTGGTGGCCACCGCCGTGGCCGAGTACTTCCGCGACCGGGGCAAGAACGTCCTGCTGCTAGTGGATTCGCTCACGCGCTTCGCCCGAGCGCAGCGCGAGGTCGGACTGGCCAGCGGTGAGCCGCCCACGCGGCGCAGTTTTCCGCCGTCCACGTTCTCGGTGCTGCCGCAGTTGCTGGAGCGGGCGGGGGCGGGGGCGCAGGGCGTCATCACGGCGTTCTACACCGTTCTCGTGGAAGGCGATGAAGAAAGCGACCCGATCGCCGAAGAAGTGCGCTCCATCGTGGATGGGCACATCGTGCTGTCGCGCAAGCAGGCGCTGGCGGGGCGGTATCCGGCCATCGACGTGCTGGCGAGCATCAGCCGCGTGATGCCGCAGGTGACGACGCCCGGGCATCGCGCAGCCGCGCAGCGTGTGCGCGAACTGCTCGCCAAGTACCAGGAGATCGAATTGCTCGTGCAGATCGGCGAATACCGCGAGGGCAGCGATGCCCTGGGCGACACCGCTTTGCGCGCGCATGCCGCGCTGACGCGTTTCTTCGAGCAGGATGCCGATACGCGCGTGCCGCTGGAGCGCACGGTGGCTGACCTGCAGGCCGTGGTGGGGGCGCTATGAGCGACGTGCTGCAGCAACTTGCCCGCGTGCGCGAGGCACGCAAGCTTGCCGCGCTGGCCCGGGCGCAGAAGCAGGCGGCGCTGGTCGCACAGGCCGCCGCGCAGGAAGCGGCGGCCCGGCAAGGGCTGCAGCGGGTGGTCAGCGCGCGGTCGGCGCACGATGCCGCCATCGAGCGGGCCGTGCGTGACGATGCGCGCGGCGCCGTCGTGCTGCTGTGCGAGGCCAACGCGGCACGGCTGGCGCTCGACCGCGCCATCCTCGACGCGCATCGCCAGTCGGCGCACGCGGGCGCGGCGCTGGCGGCCGAGCAGGCAGCCCAGATGCAGGCGCAACAGCGCGTCGCGCGCGCCAACGCCAGGTGCGAAGCGGTGGCGCGTGCCGAAGAGCGCGTAGCGGCCGCGCAGCGCCGTGCGCAGGCGTGGCAGGAGGAAGACGCCGCGCTGGAAGCACAGCTCGCGCGCTCCACCGTCATCACGGGCTGACCCGATGCAAGGGTTCGATCCGCATTCCATGGAAGGGCTGTTCCGCCAGGCACTGCTGGTGCTGCCGCGCCTGCTGCCCATCATGTTCATCGTGCCGGTGTTCAGCGGCCGGGTGGTGACGGGCATGGTGCGCAGCGGGTTCATCGCCATCCTCGCGGTGTTCGTGGCGCCGTCCATGGCGGGAGCGGCCATGAACGTGCAGGGCGGCGGGCTGTGGATGGCGCTGGCGCTCAAGGAGGCACTGATCGGCGTGTTGCTCGGCATGGCGTTCGGCGCGCTGCTGTGGGCCATCGAGAACATCGGCCACCTGATCGACTTCCAGACGGGCTCGGGCAACGCCTCGTTCTTCGATCCCGTGGCCGGCCACGAAAGCGGCCCGACGGCGAGCTTCCTCGGCTTCATGGCCATCACGCTGTTTGTCACCGGCGGCGGGCTGCACGTGATGCTCGGCGCGTTCTTCGAGTCGTACAAGCTCTGGCCCATCGAGCGCATGCTGCCCAGCGCGTCGGTGGCGCTCGAACAGTTTGCCGTGCGCGAGGCCGACAGCGTGCTCGGCTGGACGCTCAGGCTCGCCGCGCCCGTGATCATCGTGCTGGTGGTGGCGGAACTCGGCATCGGGCTCATCAACCGGTCGGTGCCGCAGCTGAACGTGTTCCTGTTTGCGCAACCGGTGAAGAGCCTGCTGGCGGTGCTGATGATGGTGCTGTTCCTCGGCTTCGTGTTCGAGTCGCTGCGCACCTTCCTGGCCGGCAACGGCGAGATGGTCTGGCTGCTGCGCGCCTTGCTGCGCCAGCCCGCGTCATGAGCGAGAAGCAGCACAAGCCCACGCAGCGCCGGCTGGAAGATGCACGGCGCGAAGGAGAGGTGGTGCGCAGCGCCGATGTGGTCGGTGCGCTCGTCTTCATTGGCGTGCTGATGTTGCTGTGGCAGGGCGGGCCATGGCTGCTCGAACGCCTGCGCGGCCTGCTGGTGCAGAACGTGGCCGCAGCCGCCCGCGCGCACGATCCGTCTGCGGCGGTGGTGCAGGCGCTGGTGTCGGCGGGCGGGCAGTGGCTGCTGGTCAGCGTGGCGGTGTTCGGCATGGTGGCCGTGCTGGCGGCGCTGGGCGCATTCGCGCAGGTGGGCGGCATGGTGGCGCCCAAGCGCCTGGCGCCCATGCTGTCGCGGCTGAACCCCGGTGAGGGGATCCAGCGCATGTTCTCCGTGCGCAACCTGGTCGGCCTGGCGATCATGCTGCTGAAGGTGGGCTGCCTGGCGCTGATGCTGTTCGTGGTGCTCCGCGGGTCGTTGTCGCTGCCGCTGCAGGCCGGTTACGGGCGGCCGGCGGCCATCCTGGCCGTGGTGGCGCACCTGGTGCTGGTGCTGTTCGGATGGGCGGCCGTGGTGTACGTGCTGATGGCTGCGGTGGACTACTGGCACGTGCGCTTCGAGTTCTTCAAGAAGAACCGCATGTCGACCGAAGAACTGCGCCGCGAACACCGCGAGCTGCAGGGCGACCCGCATATCGTCGGGCGCCGTCGGCAGCTGGCGCTGGAGGTGCAATACAGCGCGCTGGAAGACCGCATGCGCATTGCCACCGCCGTGGTATTCAGCGCGCGGCATGCCGTGGCGCTGTACTACCCGGGCGACGGCACGCTCCCGATGGTGATTGCCAAGGGCAGCGGAGAGGCCGTCCAGCGCATCCGCCAGATGGCCGAGTACCACCTGGTGCCCACGGCCGCAAATGCCGGCCTGGCCGAGCGCCTGCACGACACCGTGCCGATGGATACCACCATCGGCCGCACGCTCTTCCGCGATGTGGCGGCGCTGCTGCGCTGGGCCGACGGCGCGGATGCGATGGGCACGCCTTATGTCTCGTCGCGGTCCTGAGCCGGGACCGCGCCAGGACAGTCGGCGTATGCCGGCCTGCGGGTCCGCTAACCGATCCGCACGATGTCGCCCGGCACGACGAGGTCCGGGTCTTGCGCTGTCGCGCCCGGCGTCTGCGGATCGCCGTCCAGCGCGGCCCAGTCGAACTGGTGGTTCAGTGCATGCAGCTTGGCGAGCGCGGCTGCCGTGCGCGCGTCCGACGCGGGAGCCTTCGTGCCGAGCAGCCTGGCCGCATCGGCGGCGCTCAGGCGCCAGAGCGTGTCGCCGGGGCCGACGATCGCGTATTGCGGCGACGTAGCGGTGCCCACGGACCGCAGCGCCTGCGTGGCGTCGGCACGCAGCACTTCGCCGCTGACCCCCTGCATGTCCGGAAACGCAAGCGTGGCGACAGGCGGCATGCCCTGATCCTGCTGGTTGTCATTGCCCTTGCCCTTGCCCTTGCCCTTGCCATTGCCCTGCACTTGCGACACCGCGGGCGCGGGCGTCTGGTTTGGTACGAAGAACTCGATGCCGAAGCGCGTGACGGCAGCCACACCCAGCAGCACGCCGCCGGGCACCATCGCACTGCTCGGCAGGCGCTTGCCGACCTTCGGCATCAGGTCGCCCGCCAGCCGCAGCGCGCCGGCGCCGAATGCGAGATCCAGCGCGGCCTTGGTGGCGCCCATGGCGGGGCTGTTGGTGTGCATGAGCGCATCGTTCATCGCCAGCGGCACCGAGCCGACCGTGTACAGCGACATCGTGAACGCCTGCGCGCGGTTCAGCCATGGGCTGCCCATGGTGGCCTTGTCGTTGAACGTGGCGCCGAGCCGCCCCGCAAAGTTGCGGCTGGACAGCGCCAGGTTGGCCGTCAGGAACAGCGCGTTGCTCCAGAAGGCCGGTGTATTGAGATGCGCGCCGTGCGTGGCAAACCAGTACGCAGTATTGCCGTTGTTGAGCGCGAGCGTGAGCAATTGCAGCGTGTCGTTGGCGCGGCCCGTGAAGCTCTTGGGCGACAGCAGCTTGCCGGGCGCGCCCAGCAGCGCTTGCAGGCGCCGCACGTCCGGGTCGCTCTTCTGCGCTGCTGGGTCGTCCTTGCGCGCGAGGGCGGCGGTGAGCGCATCCGGATTCGACTGGAAATGGTCGATCGCTTCCCCGATCGCCGCGCGGTCGGCCTTTGAGATGCCCCAGCGTCCGGCCTGGCCGCGCACGTTGGTCTTGAGCCATGCCAGGGCCGCAGCGGAGTCCTCCGTGCCCAGCTTGCCGAGCTGTTCGTTGATCGCACGTGCCTTGTTGGCGCGCAGCGCGGCAATGCCGCCGCGATAGATGAACGACAGCGGGCTGGTGACGGCCGGGTCGAACGCCGCGGAAGGAATGTGCGCGGACGTGAGCGTGGCTGACGTCGCGGCCGTCGAGAACGCGCCCGTGAGCGAGCCCGCGAAGATCCAGCGGATCCACGGCTTGCGCTTGGGCTCGTCGCTGCCGGCGGTGCCGTCCGGCGCCTTCGGTGGCGTGCCGCTGCCGTCGTCTCCTGCGCCGGCGGGCTTTGCGGCCGACGTGGTCGGCTCGCCCGTCTTGCCGCTCGTGGGCGGCGTGTTCGACGCAGGGTTGCCGGGCTGCGGACCTTCCGGGCCCTGCGGGCCGGTGGCGCTCGCGGCAGGCGGCTCGAGCTTTTGGCCCGCGGCCAGGTTGATCATGCGGACGACGGTCTCGTATGCGTTGCGGTCCTGCCCGCCAACGGTCGCCTGCGCGCGGCCCGTTGCGCCATCGATGGCACCGGCGTCGACCGTGGCTTGCAGCACGTCCATGTGCTGCTGGTGCGTGGTCAGCAGATCGGTGCGGCCGGCCGCTTTCAGGGCGGATGCTGCCAGGCCGTGCGCGCCCCAGTTGGACGTCGATGCCGTCACCAGGTGGGCGGCCGGCACCACCGAGCGCGGGTCGACCACTGTGCCGTCGGGCAGCGTCACGCGCGGCGCCGTGCGGCGCGTGTTGCCCATGCCGGCCTCGTGCCCGCGCGAGCCCACGCCGATCGTCACCACGCCGTCGGCCTTCCAGCCCGCCACGGCCACTTCATCGAGCGGCACGGTCTGGTCGGTGACGTCGACGCCGTTCTGGTCGATGTAGCGGCCCTCGGCATTGCGGCCGTGCACGTTGATCGAGACGATCGCGTCCGGCGATTCGGCGCCGAGCAGGTCATGCGCGAAGTTGCGTGCCGCTTCGCCGGGCGCGGCATCGAACGGGATGATGCTGTAGTCGTTGACGGCCGCGCCGCGCGCCTGCAGGGCGGCATCGAGCGCGGGCACCGCTTCATGCGGCACCACGTAGACGATCTCCTTGCCGGCCGCCCGCATGTCGTGGCCGAAGAGCGCCGCACCGGCCAGGCCGTCGGTGTCCACGGCGCCGTGCGCATTGCGCGAGCCGGCCAGGACGAGGATGCGGTTGCTGTTCTGCAGCGCGCCCGCGGCGTTGTCGATGCCGAGCGGGTTCTCGATGCGGGCCATGTCGGGGTCGAACATCGCCATCACGGCATTGCTGATGGGGCTGGGCTCGATGCGCCGGTTCGGCGGAATCACGTCGTCGAGCGTCTTGCCGGGACCGAAGCGGCGCACCCGCTGCACGGGCACGTCGGGCAGTTCCATCAGGTTGCGTGCCGATTCGCTCACGGCCTTGGTCTTGCCCGAGGTCACCACGTAAGGGTCGGTGGCGTACGCGGCGCTGGGCACCTTCCATTCGCGCGCGTCGATGGCCTTGAGGACGGCCTCCGCCTGGTACTTCATCGGGTCGATGACGGGGATGTCCATGCCACGCTTTTCCAGCGAGCGCACCAGGAAATCCTTCATGGCCGGGTAGTGGGTGCAGCACAGCCAGAGCGACGTTGTGTTCGGGTCCAGCTCGGCCACATAGGCGTCGGAGGCGGATTGCAGCTCGGTCTTCACGGCCGGGTCGTCACTCTTGTGCTTGAGGGCGTTGACGAAATCCGCGAACTTGTGGGCGGCCACGGCCTGCGGGCGGATGGCGCCATCGGTGAGCTCGGCCACCGTGTTCTGGTAGGCGCCGCTCTTGACGGTGCCGGCGGTGGCGATGACGGCAGGGCGGTCGCCGCCGTGCTGCACGATCGCGCGCGAGGTGATATCGATCAGATCGATGACCGGCACGTCGATGTTCTCCAGCGCCTTCGGGAACGCCGTGCAGGCGGTGTTGCACGCCATGGCGACCATCGCCGCCTTCAGGCGCCGCGCGGTCTGCAGGCCATTGCCGACCAGGCGGACCAGTGTGTCCGGCCCCTTGGGTCCGTAGGGGGCGTTGGCGTGGTCCACGACGATGGCCACGCGCAGGTCTTCGCCGGTCTGCGCCTTGATGGTCGCCAGCATGTTCCTGGCCGCGATCAGGCCGCCGTTGCTGGAGTCGAACGCGGCCAACGTGAAGGGCTCGGTGGCCGTTGCCTGATCGAACGTCTTGCCCTTGGGCATGTGGTTCATCGCCTCGGTCAGCAGCACGAGCATGCCCTGGTGTACCTGCGACGGGAAGCCGTCCACGCTGGCTTCGCCCTTGCGGCTCACGCCGTCCACCGCGCCAGCCTCCACCGAGGCCTTGATGGCCGCGTGCAGCTGCTCGGGCTTGGGCATCAGGTCCATGCGGCCCATCTGGCGCAGCATGTTGGCGAGAATGGCCTGCGCGCCGAAGTTGGAGTTCCACGCCGTGACGGGAAAATCCACCGGCACCGTCGACGCGAAATCGACCTGGCTGCCGTCGGCCAGTGCGACGGCCGGGATCTTGCTGCGCAGGCTGCCCATGCCGGCTTCGTTGCCGCCGTCGCCAACGCCCACCGTGATGATGCCGTCGCGTTCGTTGGCGGCCAGCACGATCTCGTCTTTTGGCGCGTTCACGTCGGCCACCGAGACGCCGCGCATGTTCAGGTAGTCGCCGTCGGCATTGCGCGCGGGCAGTTCGATGGCGACCACCGCCTCCGGCTGCACGCGGTCGAGCAGCGCGTTGGCCGCATCGCGCGCGGGCTGGCCACGCCTGGCGTCGAACAGCTCGAGCTTGACGAGGTTGCCGCCTTCGTACGTGTCCAGCACGGCCTGCAGCACCGGCATGCTGGCCGAGTCGGTGGCGATGGTGATGTCGTAGCCGGCGCGCGCCAGCGTCGCGGCTTTTTCTGCGGCGCCGACGGGGCCGTCGGTTTCCGGCAGCAAGCGGCCCGTTTCAGCGTCGCGCCCGACCGTGAAGCCGGTCACCATCAGGATGCGCTTAACGCCGACCAGCGCCGCCGCCGCGTCTTCCGTGCCGCCCTTGACGAAGAAATTGCGGATGCCGCGATCGACGAAGATGGCCTGGATGCGGTCGACCGGCGACATGATGCGATCGGCCGTCCGCCCGAACACCGACGACTTGCCGCGATAGAGCTGCATGCGCTGGCGCCAGCTCATGCGCACCGGGTCCTTGATGTTGGCGGTGTCGCGCGCGAACTCGGCCTTGTCGAGGATGAGCCGGCGCTGCTCGTCGCTCATCTTTGCCAGCGCGGCCGCCAGGCGCCGCACGCCGATGCCGCGCGGGTGGCGGCCGACGGTGCTGCCGCTGGTGCGGTAGTTCTCGGCGTCGAGCAGCAGGTTGGCATGCCGCGCCAATGCGTTCTGCTGGTCCGCATCCAGCGCCTTCTGGGTGTCGGTGAAGCCCGTGAGCGTGACCTCCGGGTTGGCAAGATCATCGAGCGCACCGGGCAGCGGACGCGATGGGCGCGCGGGGCCGGTGCCCGGCGGATCGGCTGCGCTGCCGGTCTTGTCCGTCGTGGAATCGGCCACCGGTCCGGTCTTGCCCTTGGGGGGGGCCGCGGGGTCGGTGCCGGCCTCGGTGGTCTTGCCGTCGTTGCCGGTCGTGCCGCCTTCGGGCTCGGTGTGCTGGCCGCCGGTCTGCGTGACGACCGGCTCGTTGGTCGGATCGCCCTTGGGCCGTCCGGCGCTGGCGGGGTCGTTGGCGGCCATCGTGGTCGGCTCCGCCGGCATCTCCGTGGTCTTGTAGCGGTCGGCGTTGTTCTTGAGTGCATTGAGCAGGCCGGTGCGCTCGGTGCCTTGCGAGAGGCCCATGCGTTGGAGCATGCGCGTCGCACCGATCTGGCCGAGGCCGAGACCGAGGAACATGATCGCCTCGGCCTTCTGCTCGCCCGACATGCGGTCGCCGTACATCAGGAGATCCCTGACCTGCGCGCCGGTCATGACCACGCCGGCTATCCCCGCGACGACGTCCGATGCGGTGCGGGTGAGCCTGAACATCCTCGAGGCGGCCGCCGCTTCCGACACCGCCGAGAGGCCCTTGCCGGCGAGGCTGTATTCGCCCGCCGCAGACGTGACGATCGCCAGCCAGTCGTTGAACGCCTCGGGGTTCGTCGGCGACCACGACCGGCCGTGATCGGCCAGTGTGTTCAGGTGGTCGATCGATTCCCCCACCATCCAGCCCGTGCCGACCGCCACCATCGCACCGCCCACGAACGACAGCGTGCCGCCCGAACCGACCGAGAGGATGACCCCGCCCACCGCCGTGGCTACGCCGGCCACGATGTCGACCACGTGCCGGATCTTCTGGCCCGTGGTGGTGATGTGCGCACTGAAATGGTCGACGTCCGGAACCCCGGTGGGGCCGGCCGTGACGCTGCCCGCCAGGTTCTTCGGCACGTAGATCGTGCCGCCGTCGGACAGCGCGTTGTTGCGCCGGTATTCGTCGAGGTCCTTGTACTCCCAGCCGCGGTCGTCGATGTAGTGCGTCTTGCCGTCGGTGCCCTTCACCTCGAACAGTGCCGTGGGCATGACGCCCGCGCTCTTGTCCACATAGGCGATCGGAATGGCCTTGACGGTCGGGTTGTCGCCGCCGTACTTGTGGATCGCGTCGCTGACCTCGTTGATGATCTTCGTGCTGTTGCCGCTGGTGAACCACGCCGTGCCGGTGGCGCCGCTGCCTTGCGCGCCGGCGTTGTCGGCCTGGATCATCAGCGCGCCGCCGATGTAGTTCTTGAGCTGCGTGTCGGCGTCGGGGCCGGTGAACGTCTGGCGCTTGTCGTTGTAGAGCGGTGTGTCCTTGCCGAAGGTCGCCTTCGACATCTGGCCGAAGAGGGTCTTCAAGCCCGCGTCCTGGTCTGCCTGGAAAGTGTTGTAGTCCGCTTCCGCCTGCCGCTGCCGGACCTTCTCGTTGCCGCGCTCGAAGGCCCGCTGCAGCATGTCGGCGTTGGGCAGGTCCTTGCCGTGCTGCTGGATCAGCGCGTTCGTGAGCGTGCCGCCGTTGCCTTCGCCCACGGCGTTCTGCACGGGCGTCCACGACGGCATGGTGCCTCCCGAGCCGGAGGTCTGCATGCTGTAGAGGAACGACTTGGCGTCGGCGTTCGTGGTCAGCCAGTTGGCCACCTGCTGCGCGTGGTCGGTACTCGGCTGGTCGCTGGCAAAGCGCGGCGCGTCGGCCACGGCGGCTGCGAGGCTCAGCCCGCCGTAGAAATCCGACCCATGAGCGATCAAGCCGGACGTATCGCCCGAGTTGCTCTGGAACCAGTGGCCGTTGTCGTTGAAACGGTCCTGAACGGTGGACAGCAGGTTGCTCGCCACCTCAGGCGGTGCCACCTTGGCGAGGTCCTTCATCCATTTGCCGACGGCGTCGTACTTGACGGTGCTGTCGGCCATCTTCCTGCCGCTGTCGGGGTCGCTCGGGTCGTATTTGTAGACCTGCGTGAGGTTGGTGATCTGCCTGTCGAAGTAGTCGCTGTGGGCACCAAAGAAGGGCTCGCCGGCTACCTGGAACAGGTGGTCGCGCGCTTCGGTATCGGCGCTGGAAACCGATACGTCGTTCATGTTGGTGGCAAGGATCTTCAGCGCGCCCTCGGCGTCGCCGTTCTTCATGTGCTGCGTGACCTGATCCTTGGTGTAGGCCACGCGCACGTCGTAGCTGGCCGCCCCGATCTGCTCGAAGACCTGTTCGGCGTTCTTCTCCTTGCCGTACGGCCGGGCAAGCTGCACGCACGCAAACTGCACGGGGTCGTTCGTGGCAAGCGCCTTGTCCTGCGCCGACAGCGTCGGGTCGTTCGGGTCGACGTGCTGGATCTGGTAGCGGATCGCGTCACCCGTGGCGATGTTCCTGGCAAACGCAATGCTGCCGTCGTCCCAGTCGGGGTGCGCCTTGGCCAATGCGTCGACCGCGCTGTCGGCCGCCTTCAGGTTGTCGCCAGAGCCGAACGTCTCGTAGCCGGCAAGCTCGTTGCCGATGGCCGTCTTGAACGTCTGTATGGCCTTCTCCAGATCAGCCTGCGCGGCGCTGACGGAGTCGCCCTTGTCTTCCGCGGCGATGCGGCTGGTGACCTTGACGCTCTGCGCCTGGTGCAGCTTGTCCTGGGCATCGAGCACGCCGTCGCGTGCTTCGGACGTCGCGCGCTGGCTCGGGTCTTGCTTCTCCACCGCTTCCTTGGCGTCGTCGACGATCTTGTCGAGCCATTTGGCGTCTGGGTCCCGCTTCTTGATGGCGGCAGCGGCATCTTCCACGGCCTGCTTTTCGTTGCCGGGCGCCGCCTGGTCCGCCTGCAGGCGCAGTTCGTTCTGCACCGAGGTGATGACATCGGACAGCGGCCGGTCGAGCTTTGCCTTTGCGGCGTCCGAATCGTCGCCATTCTTGATGTAGTTGTTGACCGCGCCGTTGGCGTTCTGGATGGCCGTGTCGGTCTTGGTCCTGGCGCTGGCGGCGGCCTGCTGCTGTTCTGGCGTGGGCTGGGGCTTCGGGGGCGGCGGCCGGTAGTAGACGATGCGGCCGTTGATCTCGTCGATGGCGGGCATGGTGTTCTCCAGCGGCGCCCCATGCGGGGTGTGCCTGATTGAAAGCAACCCGGTGATAGGGGCATTCTGGACGCCGGTCGGCAACGCAGCTATTGGCAAAACACGTAGTGCGGCGGCGGCGTGTGATGCAGTGCGTTGTAGAAACTACGAGACGCCGTGGCCGCCGGCACGGGGCTTGGTAAGAATGACGGCGGCGGGGTGGGCCAGCCCCGTACGCGCAAGGCGGTAGAAGGGCCGCACACAACAGCATGAGGGGCAGGGCATGAACCTACGGTTTCTGGAAACCTTCGTCTGGGTCGCGCGATTGCGCAGCTTCCGTCTCACGGCCGACAAGCTGTTCACCACGCAGGCGTCCATCTCGGCGCGCATTGCCGCGCTGGAAGAGGAACTGGGCGTGCGCCTGTTCGACCGCGACACGCGGGGCGTGCAGCTCACGCCCGATGGCCACAAGGTGCTCGAATATGCCGACCGCATGGTCAGCACGCTGCATCAGCTGCAGGCCGCCGTGGCGCAGCGTCCCGGCTTTGAGGGCCGCGTACGGGTGGGGGCCATGGACAGCGTCATCCACACGTGGCTCTCGCCGCTGATCGCGCGCACGGCCGAGATGTTTCCCGCGCTCGAAATTGAACTGGTGGCCGACAGCGCGATGCACCTGGTCGAGCAGTTGCAGAAGGGCGCGCTCGACATCGCCTTCCAGACCGACCTGCTGCGCGCCGAGAGCGTGCGCAACGTGCAGCTGGCGCAGTACCCAATCCACTGGGTGGTGGCCACCAGCTCGCGGCTGGCGCATCCGTACGCGAGCCTTGCCGAACTGGCGCAAGAGCGGCTCATCACCTTCGTGCGCAATTCGCGGCCGCACCAGGACATGCTGAACCTGCTGCACCTGAACGGCGTGGAATCGCTGCGCGTGAACTGCGTCAACTCGGTGGCCGCCATGACGCGGCTGGTGGGCGACGGCTTTGGCGTGGGGGCGCTGCCGACCGTGCTGGTGCGCGACCGCATCGAAAGCGGTGCGCTGACGGTGCTCGAAGTGGACCCGGCCTTGCCGGCGTTGCCCGTCATCGCGTCGTGGCGCGTGGGTGCGGGGCTGGAGGTGCACGAGGCCATCGTCGGCCTGGCGCGCACGATGGCGCGGGAGTTCTGCCTCTCGGTGGGGCCGCGTTACGCGATTGCCGAAGACCTCGAGCGCAGCACCGAGGCCGCCTGAACGTGGCGCGGCGCCCGCGTCAGAAGATCGACCGGCCGGACAGCGTGGTCAGCCATTCCAGCGCCTGCAGGCCGGCCAGCGAGTTGCCGCTGACATCGAGCCCCGGCGACCACACGCACACGCCGAACTCCTCCGGCAGCACGGCCACGATGCCGCCGCCCACGCCGCTCTTGGCGGGCAGGCCGACGCGGTAGACGAAGTCGCCGGCGGCATCATAGGTGCCGCAGGTCAGCATCAGCGCGGACAGGCGCTTGGCGGGGCTGGCATCGACGATGCGCTCGCCGCTCCAGGGCACCACGCCGGCGTTTGCCAGGAACAGCACGGCGCGCGCCAGGTCGGTGCAGTTCATCTCGATGGCGCACTGGCGGCAGTAGGCATCGATCACGGTCTCCACCGGCATGTGCAGGTTGCCGAAGCTCTTCATGAAGTGCGCCATGGCGCGGTTGCGGTCGGCATGGGCCAGCTCCGATTCGGCCACGCGCGGCGCGTAATCGATGCCCGGGTTGCCGACCAGCCGCCGCATGAACTGCACCAGCGCGGTCTCGGCCTGCACGAAGCGCCGGCACAGCACGTCGGTCACGACGAGCGCGCCGGCGTTGATGAACGGATTGCGCGGAATGCCGTTTTCATATTCGAGCTGCACGAGCGAGTTGAAGGCATTGCCGGAAGGCTCGCGGCCCACGCGCTGCCACAGCGATTCGCCCTCCAGCTGGAAGGCCAGCGTGCAGGCAAACAGCTTCGAGATGCTCTGGATCGAGAACGGCACATCGGCCTTGCCCACGCGATGAACCTGGCCCTGCAGCGTGACGATGGCCATGCCGAAATCCGACGCGCTGGCCTTGGCCAGCTCGGGGATGTAGTCGGCGACGCGGCCCCGGCCGAGCCACGGCTGGATGTCGCGGTGGATGGTGTCCAGGATCGCTTGGTAATCCGCTTGGTGACGCATCGGAGGCTGGGGGCAACGGTTGGGGCGAAGGATTCTACACGCGCAGGTGTGGCTTGGGTCGTGGCCGCGGCAATCAGCTTTTTCTATCGCCTGCCATCCGAAACTTTCGTTGGACCCGGTTTCATCGCGCTTTCACAATTTGCCGCACGAACAACCTTGTGGACGAGCTTTGTATGAACATGGCAGTGGAGTCAGCCCAGGCAAAAAGAATGCCGGAACAACCGGCGCCGATTTCCGCACCTGCCCGCACGGCGGCCAGCGTGTCTTACGCGAACCCGTACTCGGCGCGGCTGGCGGCCCGCTCCGGCGTGCTGCGCGGTCACACCAGCGGGCTGTGCGATGGTCATGTGCAGGCCAATATCGTGATGCTGCGCGACACCTGGGCCAACGAGTTCCTGCGTTTCTGCCAGCTGAACCCGAAGCCGTGTCCGCTGCTGGACGTGACGGAGCCCGGTGTGCCCGTGTTCCGCCACCTGGGCCAGGACGTGGACGTGCGCCGCGATGTGCCGCGCTACCGCGTGTACCGCCATGGCGAGCTCGCCGACGAACCGCTCGACGCGGAAGCGCTGTGGACGGACGACATGGTCGCCTTCGCCATCGGCTGTTCGTTCTCGTTCGAGCACGCGCTGATGGAGGCCGGCGTGCCGCTGCGCCATATCGCCATGGCGCGCAACGTGGCGATGTACCGCACGTCGATCGACACGGCCGGGACGTCGCGCCTTGCGGGCAAGCTCGTTGTGTCGATGCGGCCGATGTCGGTGCCCGATGCCATCCGTGCCATCGAGATCACCTCGCGCATGCCGCGTGCGCACGGCGCACCGGTGCACTTTGGGGATCCGGCCGCCATCGGCATTGCGGACCTCGCGCAACCCGACTGGGGCGATGCCGTGCCCGTGCAGCCAGGCGAAGTGCCGGTGTTCTGGGCCTGCGGCGTCACGCCCCAGGCCGTGGTGCAGCAGGCACGGCCGGAGCTGTGCATCACCCACGCGCCGGGGCACATGCTGATCACCGACCTGCGCACCGCGGCGCTGGTCTGATCGGATTCGCTGCCGCATCGCAGGCCTTCAGGACGGAGAGAAGCAGGGGCGGACGGGTCGGGGTTCCCGCTGGCGCACGCAGAGGCGTTGGCCTATCACAAACAAAAAGAAGCACGAGACAGCAACAGTGAAAAAGGAGGAAGCACCATGACGACCGAAGCATCGGTTGCGCGAGCGCCCACCGAGGCGGACACCGCAGCCCCATCCGCCGCGAATCCGGGCGGCCTGTTCCGCTGGTACCGGGAGATCTCGCCGCAGGAGCGGCGCACGTTCTGGAGCTGCAAGGTCGGCTACGCGCTCGACGCCATGGACACGCAGATCCTGAGCTTCGTCATCCCCACGCTGATCGGCGTGTGGGGGCTCTCCAAGGCCGATGCGGGGTTGATCGGCACGTGCACGCTGCTGGCATCGGCGGCGGGCGGCTGGGTGGCGGGCATCCTGTCGGACCGCATCGGCCGCGTGCGCGCGCTGCAGATCACGATCCTGTGGTTTGCCGTCTTCACGTTCCTGTGCGGCCTCGCGCAGAACTACGGGCAGCTGCTGATTGCCCGCACGCTGATGGGCTTCGGCTTTGGCGGCGAGTGGACGGCCGGCGCCGTGCTGATCGGCGAGGCCATCCGCGCGCAGGACCGCGGCAAGGCCGTGGGCATGGTGCAGGCCGGGTGGGCCCTGGGCTGGGGTGCATCGGCGCTGCTGTACGCGTGGCTCTTCAGCGTGATGCCGCCCGAGACCGCATGGCGCGCGCTGTTCCTGGTGGGCATCGTGCCGGCGGTGTTCGTGTTCTTCCTGCGCCGGCTGGTGAAGGAGCCGCAGGTGTATCAGGAGGCGAAGTCTCAGCAGACCGGCGGCGTGGGCTCGAGCTTCTTTGCGATCTTCTCGCCGCGCCTGCTGAGCACGACGTTGCGGGCCGCTGTGCTGACGACCGGCGCGCAAGGTGGCTACTACGCGATCACCACGTGGCTGCCCACCTTCCTGAAGACCGAGCGCCACCTGACGGTGCTGGGCACCGGCGGCTACCTGGCGGTGGTCATCATCGGCTCGTACATCGGCTACCTGACCAGCGCCGTGCTGACGGACCGCCTGGGCCGCAAGCGCAATTTCATCCTGTTTGCCGCCGGGTCGATGGTGGTGGCGCTCGTGTACACGCAGCTGGACGTGACCGACAGCCTGATGCTGGTGCTCGGTCTGCCACTGGGCTTCTTTGCCTCCGGCATCTTTGCGGGCATGGGCGCGTTCCTGACCGAGCTGTTTCCGACCTCGGTGCGCGGCTCGGGCCAGGGCTTCTGCTACAACGTGGGCCGGGCCGTGGGCGCGAGTTTTCCGTTCCTGATCGGGCAGGTGAGCGCGCATTCGTCGCTCGGGCACGCCATCGGCATCTTTGCCGCGGGCGCGTATGGCCTGCTGATCCTGGCGGCGCTCACGCTGCCGGAAACGCGCGGCCGCGAGCTGGAGGCGATTTAATCCTTGTGCTTCCCCCAAGTGCACGGTGCGCGGCGTCCGGAAGGCGCCGCGCTTTTTTCATGCCCGGAACGGAGAGTCCGTGCGGCATCCGGCTTCGACGAGGAGGATGGAGCGCCACCGCCCACGAACAAAGCGCCAAAAAAAAACGCGGCCGAAGCCGCGCGTAATCTCGCTTTCCCGAGAGAGGAGCAACGTCTTACTGCTGGGCCACCGTTGCCGGCTGGGCCTGTTGCGCGGGCAGATCGCCCCAGCCGCCGCCCAGCGCCTTGATGAGGCCGACCGTGGCATTGACGCGGGCACCGGCCAGCTGCACGCCGATGCGCTCGGCCGAGAGCATGTTGCGCTCCGCATCGATCACGTCCAGGTAGTTGACCGACCCCGCGTTGTAGCGCGTGCGCGAGAGCTGTGCCGCGCGCGAGGAGGCGCGCACCGCATCGCTCTGGGCCTTGGACTGATCGGCCAGAAGGCGCAGGTCTGACAGGTTGTCTTCCACCTCGCGGAAGGCGACCAGCACGCTTTCGCGGTAGTTCGCAACGTTCTCTTCATACGCGGCGCGCGCCTGCTTCACGCCAGCGCTGCGGGCGCCGCCGTCAAAGATCGGCAGCGACAGCGCAGTGCCGACCAGCGGGCCGAGAATCCACGTGCGGCTGCCCCATTTGAGCAGGTCACCGATGTCGTGCGACTCATAACCGAAGCCGCCCGTGAGCTGCAGCTGCGGGAAGAACGCCGCGCGTGCCACGCCGATGCGCGCATTGGCGGCCGCCATGGAACGCTCGGCGGCGGCCACGTCCGGGCGGCGCTCCAGCAGGGCGGAGGGCAGGCCGGCCGGCACGCGCACGTCCAGCGCGGTCAGCGGTTGCGCGTCCATGCTGAAGTCGGCGGGGGCCTTGCCGAGCAGCGTGGCGAGCGCGTGCTCCAGCACGGCGCGGCGGCGCTGCACGCCAATGCGGTCGGAGCGCGCGGTGGCCAGCTCGGCGTCGGCGCGCGCAACGTCCAGCTCGCCGATGTCGCCGGTGTTGAAGCGGCGCTGCACGAGCCTGAGCGCCTCTTCGCGGCCGACGACGGTGCGTGCGAGCAGCGCTTCTTCGGCATCGAGCGTGCGCAGGCTGAAGTACGTCTGTGCAACGTCGGCCTGCAGCGACAGGCGCGCGGCGCGGTACAGCGCTTCCACGCGTTCGGCATCGGCGCCGGCGGCATCGATGCTGTTGCGTACGCGGCCGAAGAGATCGGCTTCATACGCCACCGTGGCCTGCGCGCGCCAGTACGTTTGCGGCTGCACGGGCGCACCGACCGGCAGGCCCGCCGACGCGGCCGAAGGGCGCTGGCGCGTGGGGCCAAAGCCCGCATCGAGTTCCGGGAACAGCGATGCGCGATTGGCCTGCACGAAGGCGCGCGCCTGCGTGACGCGCGCGGCCGCGGCGGCCAGCGTGGGGCTCGCTTCAGCGGCCTGCGCTTCGAGCTTGTCGAGCGTCGGGTCGTTGAAGATCTTCCACCACGCGCCGTCGGCCGGCATCGACGGTTCAGCGGTCTTCCATTTGCCTTGTTCGCCGGCGGCCAGCGGTGCGTCGGCGGCCAGTTTGGAAGATTCGGCCGCTTCCTTGAAGGCCGTGGGCGTGCCCACGTCCGGCTTCTCGTAGTTCGGTGCCAGCGAGCAGGCCGCGAGGAACAGCGCGGCGGCCAGCGCCAGCGGAGTCCAGCGGCCCGGCCGCGCCGGACCGGTGTGTTGTTTGAGCGCGTTCATAGCGATGTTGTCATTAGTGTTGGCTCGACGGCACCGGCAGCGCGCCATCGAGGTCCAGATCGCGGTCCGGTGCATTCTCGGAGCGCTCGCCGCGGCGCGAGGCCAGCGTACGCAGCACCACGTAGAACACCGGCGTGAGGAACAGGCCGAACAGCGTCACACCGAGCATCCCGGCGAACACGGCCACGCCCATGGCATGACGCATTTCCGCGCCGGCGCCGGTCGACACCACCAGGGGCACCACGCCCATGATGAAAGCGATCGACGTCATCAGGATCGGGCGCAGACGCAGGCGGCAAGCCTCGATGGCGGCCTCCACGATGGAGCGTCCCTGCAGCTCGAGCTCGCGCGCAAACTCGACGATCAGGATGGCGTTCTTGCACGCCAGCCCCACCAGCACCACCAGGCCGATCTGCGTGAAGATGTTGTTGTCGCCGCGCGAGATCCACACACCCAGCATGGCGGCGAACAGGCTCATCGGCACGATCAGGATCACGGCCAGCGGCAGCGTCAGGCTTTCGTACTGTGCGGCCAGCACCAGGAACACCAGCAGCACGCAGATCGGGAAGATCCACACCGCCGAGTTGCCCGCCAGGATCTGCTGATACGTCAGGTCCGTCCACTCGAAGCGCACGCCCTTGGGCAGCGTTTCATGCGCGATGCGCTCCACAGCCGCCTGCGCCTGGCCCGACGAGAAGCCGGGGGCCGGGCCGCCGTTGATGTCGGCAGCGGTGTAGCCGTTGTAGCGCACGACCATGTCCGGCCCGAAGCCTTGCGACACGCGCAGCAGCGATGACAGCGGCACCATGTCGCCGGCGCTGTTGCGCGTCTTCAGCTGCAGGATGTCTTCTGCATGGGCGCGGAACGGCGCGTCTGCCTGCACCTTCACCTGGTACGTCCGGCCGAAGCGGTTGAAGTCGTTCACGTACAGCGAGCCCAGATACACCTGCATGGTGTCGAACACGTCCGTGACCGGCACGCCCAGCTGCTTGGCCTTCACGCGGTCCAGATCGGCATTCAGCTGCGGCACGTTGATCTGGTAGCTCGAGAACGACGGGCCCAGCTCAGGCGTCTGGCGTGCCTTCGCCATGAAGGCTTGCGTGGCGGCAAAGAGCTGTTCGTAGCCGACCGAACCCCGGTCTTCGATCTGCATCTTGAAGCCGCCCACCGTGCCGAGGCCCTGCACCGGCGGCGGCGGGAACACGGCGATGAACGCATCCTTGATGGCGCCGTATTGCTTGTTCAGCTGGCCCGCAATCGCACCGCCGGACAGGTCGGCGCTCTTGCGCTGGTCAAACGGCTTGAGCGTGACGAACACGATGCCGGCGCTCGGGCTGTTGGTGAAGCCGTTGATGGACAGGCCCGGGAACGCCACAGCGCTTTCCACGCCCGGGTGCTTGAGGGCGATGTCGGACATGCGGCGGATCACGTCTTCCGTGCGGTCAAGCGAGGCACCGTCCGGCAGTTGCGCGAAGCTCACGAGGTATTGCTTGTCCTGCATCGGCACGAAGCCGCCGGGCACCTTGTTGAACAGCAGCGCGGTCGCACCGATGAGCGCCAGGTAGATGCCCAGCATCAGCGCCTTGCGGCCGATCACGCGCGATGTGCTGCGGCCATACGACTCCGATGCGGCGCCAAACACCCTATTGAACGGACGGAAGATCCAGCCGAGGCCCTTGTCCATCACGCGCGCCAGCCAATCCTTCGGTGCGTCGTGGCTCTTGAGCAGCAGGGCGGCCAGCGCCGGCGACAGCGTGAGCGAGTTGAAGGCCGAGATGACGGTCGAGATGGAGATCGTCAGCGCGAACTGCTTGTAGAACTGACCGGTCAGGCCCGTCATGAAGGCCAGCGGCACGAACACGGCAATCAGCGTCAGGGCAATGGCGATGATCGGGCCGCTCACTTCGCGCATGGCCTTGTACGTGGCCTCGCGTGGCGATAAGCCTTCGGCGATGTTCCGCTCGACGTTTTCCACCACCACGATGGCATCGTCCACCACGATCCCGATCGCCAGCACCAGCCCGAACAGCGACAGCGCGTTGATCGAGAAGCCGAACATCAGCATCAGGCCGAACGTGCCGATGATCGACACCGGCACCGCCAGCAGCGGAATGATCGACGCACGCCACGTCTGCAGGAACAGGATCACCACGAGCACCACAAGCGCCACCGCTTCCAGCAGCGTGTGCGTGACGGCTTCGATACTGGAGCGGACGAACTGCGTCGGGTCATAGACGATGCGGTAGTCGACGCCTTCGGGAAAGTCTTCCTTCAGTTCCGCCATCGTCTTGCGCACGTCATCCGAAATCTGCAGCGCGTTGGAACCCGGCGCCTGGAAGATCGGAATGGCCACCGCCTGCTTGTTGTCCAGCAGCGAGCGCAGGCCGTATTCCGACGCGGCCAGCTCGATGCGGGCCACGTCACGCAGGTAAGTGACGGCGCCGTTGGGCGAACTCTTGAGGATGATGTCGCCGAACTCCTGCTCGGTCTTCAGGCGGCCCTGTGCGTTGACGGACAGTTGCAGGTCCGTACCCGGCACCGACGGTGAGCCGCCGATCACGCCTGCCGCCACCTGCACGTTCTGGTCGCGGATGGCCTTGACGACTTCATTGGCCGTCAGGCCACGCTCGGCCACCTTGTTCGGGTCGAGCCACACGCGCATCGAGTAGTCACCCGAGCCGAACAGCTGCACCTGGCCCACGCCGCTGATCCGTGCAAGGCGGTCCTTGACGTTCAGCACCGCGTAGTTGCGCAGGTATGTCATGTCGTAGCGGTCGTTGGGCGACAGCAAGTGCACCACCATCGTCAGGTCGGGGCTGCTCTTGATGGTCGTCACGCCCAGGCGCTGCACCACGTCGGGCAGACGCGGCAGCGCCTGCGACACGCGGTTCTGCACGAGCTGCTGCGCCTTGTCGGGGTCGGTGCCCAGCTTGAAGGTGACCGTCGTGGTCATGTTGCCGTCGCTGTTGGCCTGCGACTGCATGTACAGCATGTTTTCGACGCCGTTGATCTGTTCTTCGAGCGGCGAGGCGACGGTCTCGGCAATCACCTTCGGGTTGGCGCCCGGGAACTGCGCGCGCACCACCACCGAAGGCGGCACGACCTCGGGATACTCCGAGATCGGCAATCGCCAGATCGAGATGATCCCGATCAGCAGGATCAGCGTGGAAAGCACGCCCGCAAAAATCGGGCGGTCCACGAAAAATTTGGAGAAGTTCATGGCTGTCAGCGATGCGTTTCAGTCGCGATCAGGCGCGGTCGGCCGGAAGGCGTTGTGCGTTGGCTGCGGTCTTGGCGCCGGCAGGCTTGGCTTCGGCCTTCGCGGCGGGGGCAGCAGGGGTATCGGCTTTGGCTTCTGCGGGCGTGGCGGGGGCTTCCGGTTGTGCGCCGGGCAGCACCACGCGCTTCGTGACGAGGCTGTCCATGGTCACCACGTTGGGGGCCACGGCGTCGCCCGGCCGCACACGCTGGATGCCGTTGACGACGATGCGCTCGCCCGCCTTCAGGCCCGACTTCACGACGCGCAGGCCGTCGACCGAGGCACCGAGCGTGACCGCGCGGTAGCTCGTCTTGTTGGCGGCATCCACGACCAGCACGAACTTCTTGTCCTGGTCCGTCCCGATGGCCTTGTCGCTGATGAGGATGGCGTCGTGCGGCGCGCCGGTGCTCATGCGCACGCGGGCGTACAGGCCCGGCGTGAGGCGGCCGTCGGCGTTGTCGAGCGTGGCGCGCACGCGGATCGTGCCTGAGCGCACGTCCAGGCGATTGTCGACGGACTGGATGAAGCCCTCGCGCGTATAGCCGTCTTCATTGGCCAGGCCGATGTAGACCGGCGTCTTGGTGCCCTTGGCGGCTTGGGCCGAGTAACGCAGGTAGCTCTGCTCGTCGGCATCGAACGCCACGTACATCGGCGAGACCGACACCAGCGTCGTGAGCACCGGCGCGGCACCGCCGGCGGACACCACGTTGCCCACCGTGATTTCCGCGCGCGACACGCGGCCCGACACGGGCGCCACGATGCGCGTGTACTCGAGGTTGAGCTTGGCCGCTTCCAGTGCGGCAGCGGCGCCTTGCAGGTTGGCCTGCGCCTCGCGGGCGGCGTTTTCCTTCTCTTCGAACTCGCGCCGGGCGATGGCGTTGTCGGCCACGAGCTTCTGCGCGCGTTCGAGTTCCGACGTGGTGTAGGCCACCCGCGACTTGGCGGCCGTCAGCGCCGCTTGCGTGCGGGCCACTTCCGCCGCATACGGGCGCGGGTCGATGGTGAACAGCGGGTCGCCCTTCTTGACGATGCTGCCGTCCTTGAAGTGCACGGCCGTGACGGTGCCGCTCACCAGAGGGCGGACTTCCACGCGTTCAACCGCTTCGATGCGGCCCGAAAATTCATCCCACTCGGCCACGTTCTTGGCGAGGACGGGCGCGACATCCACCGGCGTGGCGGCGGGGGCGGCGGCAGGTTGCTGCGAGGCACCGGCATTGGAAACCAGGCCGTATGTGCCCACGGCGGCAGCGCCGAGCACTGCTGCAACCGAAATGGCGATGGTGCGTTTGGACAGGCTCATGATGACTCTCTCGATTTCGTTGGGATAGGCAAAGAGAACAGACTCAGGAAAAGCGCGTGGGCCGCAGCGTAGAAACACGCGCGCGGCCTCGCACTCCGTTTCTTGTTGTGTGGGGTCAGCCAGGCGTCTCCTCGGTGGGGCCAGGGGGCGTGCGGTCCTTGCGGTCCGCACGTGCGCGGCGCCTGGCGCGACCGGCGGGCTGCCGTGTCATGCCGAGGTGCCAGCGCAGGAAACACGTGATCTCGTCCTGCGCGACCGCGCTCATGGCGATCGAGTCATGGCACGCATCGTTCACACGCACGACCTGCGTGACGACCCCGGCTTCGATGAGGCACGCGGCATAGCGCTCGGCTTCGGTGCGCAGCAGGTCCTGCGGCGCGGTCAGCAGCAGCGCGGGCGGCAGGCCCTGCAGGCGGCGCGATTCCACCGGCGCGGCGTACGGATGCACGCGCTCGGTAGGGCGCGGCAGGTACTGGCGATAGCACTCCGCGCAAACTTCGGCCGAGTTGTCGGCGTCAGCCAGGCGGTCGGGGCGCACGCGCGCCATGGTCGGGTCGAGCATGGGCGCGATCAGCACTTGTGCGCGCAGGTGCGGGCCGCCGCGGTCGCGCGCAATCATGGCCAGCGCGGCCGACAGATTGCCGCCCGCGTCGTGCCCGGCTACCGCCATGCGGCGGCGGTCGATGCCCCAGGCGGCGGCATGCTCGGCCATGCAGCACAGCGCGGCGTAGACGTCTTCCGGCGCGGCCGGGAAGGGCGCGGCCGGCGCCAGCGAGTAGCCCACCGTGACCACGACGGCGGGCAGCGTGGCGGCGAGGTGGCGGGCCGGCGCATCGGCATCGTCGATCGTGCCGCGCACGAAGCCGCCGCCGTGCAGATACAGCACGGCGGCATGGCGCAGTGGCGCGGCCGCCTCGTCCGGGCGCATTTCCGGGCGATACACGCGCAGGCGGATGCGGCCGGCGTAGCCCTGCGTCCAGTAGTCCTCGGCGTGCACGTCGCGCGGGAGGGCGGCGATGTCGGCGGCCCCGTCGGCGTGACATGCTTGCTCAGGCAGAGGAGATGTTGCGCTGCGCAAATGGTTATTCACTGCAACCTTTGTAACGTCGGAGCGCGAGTACGATTGCGCCGGACGAACAGCAACCGAACCCGCATCCCGATCGGGCGAGTATTCAGAAACAACCAGGCGCGGTGGAGAAGAACCCATGATGTCAGGCGGGGCTTACCTTTGCGGATCACCCTGATATCGATGGGCTGAATGATGGTGATTAGACGAACGCGGATAAATGCCTATAATCGGACATCACTATTAGTCACAGCCGAACAATCAAAATTGACGGTTGTGCTACAAAGTGTCATTGCTTGAGGCCGATCTTGTTGCGCTGCGGAAATGCCTCCGTCCGCCGATCGCGCCACCCGGGTATCCCCTTGAGATTTCACTGCCTTGCGCATTGCCGTTCGGATTCCGGCAGTGCGCACGGCCCGTGGATTCCGACCTTCAGGAGCCGCAGATGGATCGATTGCAGGCCATGCAGGTCTTCACGCGCGTCGTGGAGGCCAGCAGTTTCACCAAGGCTGCCGACAGCCTTCAGTTACCCCGCGCCACGGTGACGAACCTGGTGCAAAGCCTCGAGGCGCACCTCGGCGTGCGCCTGCTGCACCGGACCACCCGCCGCGTCAACGTCACGGCCGACGGCGCTGCCTACTACGAGCGCTGCGTGCGGCTGCTCGGCGACCTGGAAGAAACCGAGGCCGCGTTCTCGCAAAGCGCGGCGGGTGCGCGCGGCACGCTGCGCATCGATGTTCCTGCGTCGATTGGCAAACGGTTGCTTGTGCCGCGCATCCGCGATTTCCACGAGGCGTACCCCGATCTTCAGCTCGAGATCGGCATGAGCGACCGCACGGTCGACCTCGTGCAGGAAGGCGTGGACTGCGCCGTGCGTGGCGGCGAGCTGCAGGATTCGAGCCTCGTCGCGCGGCGCATCGGCCAGTTGTCGATGGTCAATTGCGCGTCGCCCGAATACCTCGCGCGCTACGGCACGCCGAAGACGCTCGAAGACCTGCAGGACCACATCGCGGTGAATTACTTCTCGGCCCGCAATGGCCGCCGCATGGACTGGGACTTCGTCATCGACGGCCAGAAGCAGATCCACAAGGTGCGCGGCATCGTGTCCGTCAACGATGGCGAATCGGCGGCGGCGTGCGCGCTGCACGGCCTCGGCCTGCTGCAGACCGCGCGCTTCCTCGTGTACGAACACCTCATGTCAGGCGCGCTGGTGGAGGTGCTGCCCGACTACGTGTCGGAGCCGGTGCCGGTGTCAGTGGTGTATCCGCACAACCGGCATCTGTCGCCCAAGGTGCGCGTGTTCGTGGACTGGGTGGCGACGCTGTTTGCGGATCATCCGTGCCTGCAACTGAAGGAAAACCCGCGGCTGCACATTGCCAGCGCCGCCTGACGGTCGGTGTGCGACCGCTGCTGCGGTGTAGACGGCGTGACGCACGGAGTGTCACGCCGTTTTCATTTCGGTCGATGTGGGGTGCGGAGGCCGGATTGACATCCGCGCCCATGAGCCGCGATGAAGCGCGCCGGTGCTTCATCGCGGGGTCGCCCCCCCCGATTCGCGGATTTGTCCGCCGGGGAGTATCGTGGCAGGCATGCAGCCCGTCATCTTCACGTTCGATACCAACCTGACGCCGCTCCTGCCGCGAGCGCTACGCGGCCGCCCGATCGTACGCACGTGGGCAGAAGGAGCCACACTGAAGCACGCCATCGAAGCGCTGGGCGTGCCCCATACCGAAGTCGGACGCGTGCTGGTCGATGGTCAGCCCATGGCACTCGAAGCCATCTTGCCGGCCGCCGGTCATGTGGCGGTTTCCGGTGTGGTGCCCGCGCTGCCGTCGCCTCCGCTGCGTTTCCTGTGCGATGCGCACCTCGGCGCGACCGCCCGGCTGCTGCGCATGGCCGGCTTCGACACGGCGTATGACAACAACTACGCCGATGTCGCCATCGAAGCGCTGGCGCAGGCCGAAGACTGGATCGTCCTCTCCCGAGACCGGGAGCTGCTCAAGCGGCGCGGCATCCGCCGGGGCGCGTTCATCCGCGCACGCGAGCCGCGGGCGCAGATGCGCGAAGTCGTCGCGCGCTTCCGGCTGGCCGATGTCGCCCGGCCGTTTTCGCGCTGCCTGGAATGCAATGCACCACTGCGGCAACTCAGCACGGAAGAGGCCGCAGCCAGCGTGCCGCCCCGCGTGCGCGAGCGGCAGCGCCTGTTCAGCACGTGCGATGTCTGCCGCCGCGTCTACTGGCCGGGCTCGCACTGGACGCGCATGAGCGCCGTGCTCGCTGGCATGCTGGCGCCGCACGCCGACGCCGAAGACGATGCGGCCGATGCTGTCGGGCGCATCCTGCGTCGCGGCAGCGGCGGCGCGTGATCAGCGTGCAGGCGCGTTGCGCAGATCGGCAACGAAGCGCTCGCGCCACACGGTAAGGTTGGCCGCGCGCAGGCGGTCCATCATGTGGGCGTACCGGGCCTTGCGCTCTTCCAGCGGCATCGTCAGCGCGCGGTTCAGTGCTTCGGCCATGCCGCGCGTGTCGTACGGGTTGACGATGAGCGCGGCATCGAGCTCGCGCGCCGCGCCGGCAAAGCGCGACAGCACGAGCACGCCCGGGTCTTCCGGATCCTGCGCGGCCACGTATTCCTTGGCAACGAGGTTCATGCCGTCGCGCAGCGGCGTGACGTAGCCGATCTGCGCGCTGCGGAACAGCGCCATCAGCACGCGCCGCTCATATTGCTTGTTGATGTAGCGGATGGGCGTCCAGTCGAGCTCCGACAGCTTGCCATTGATGCGGCCCGATTCGGCTTCGAGCCGCTGGCGGATCTGCTGGTAGCTCTGCACGTCCTGGCGCGACGTCGGCGCGATCTGGATGAACGTCACGTGCCGGCGGTGATCGGGAAAATCGTCCAGCAACTGCTCGAACGCGCGAAAACGCTCGGGCAGGCCCTTGGAGTAGTCGAGCCGGTCGACGCTCATGATGAGCTTGGGCTGCCCGTGGCCGCCGGCGCGTTCGCCGCGCGTGCCGGCGTGCCGCGTGAACGGGTTGCGCCGCGCCAGCGACGACATCGCCTGCTGCGCAATCTCGTCCGGGTGCACGCCGATCGGGTACACCTCGGCGCGCAGCGTGTGGCCGTAGGCATGCACCGGCCCGTTCTGCTCCTTGTGCTCGATGTAGCCGCGCGCCTCGCGCTCGATGTAGTCGTAGAAGGCCACGCGGTCGGTCTCGGTCTGGAAGCCGACCAGGTCGTACGCGCAGAGCGCCCGCATCAGGTCTTCATGCGGCGGAATCGTCGTGAGGATTTCCGGCGACGGAAACGGAATGTGCAGGAAGAACCCGATGCGGTTAGTGATGCCCAGCGCGCGGCATTCCGCGGCAAACGGAATCAGGTGGTAATCGTGCACCCACAGGACGTCGTCGGGCTGCACGAGCGCCTTGAGCTGATGCGCAAACTGCGTGTTGACGCGCCGATATCCGTGGTACTCCTCTCGCTGGTAGCGCGAGAGGTCGACCCGGTAGTGGAAGATCGGCCACAGCGTGGCGTTGGCAAAGCCGCGGTAGTACTGGTCGTAGTCCTTGCGGTTCAGGCCGACGGTGGCGTACGTGATGTTGCCCTTGGTGACGATGTTCGGCTCGTTCGACCCGGTGGCCGTACCCGACACGACTTCGCCGCTCCAGCCGAACCAGATGCCGCCGGTATCGCGCAGCGCATCGAACACACCCACCGCCAGGCCCCCCGCGGTGCCCTGGCCTTCCGCGATGGGCGCCACGCGATTGGAAACAACGATGAGCCGGCTCATCGTGCACCTCCGTCGGTGCTGTGAGGGGTCACCAGCGCGGCAAGCCACGCGCGCAGCGCTGCAGGATCGTTCAGCCGCCAGCGCGCCTGGCTTGGGCCCGCTCCCACCTTGACCGACCAGCCGCCCAGCGCGTTGACGGCATCGAAGGCGGTTTCATCGGTGAGGTCGTCGCCGGCAAAGACCGCGGTCCGGCCCATGAAGGGCGGCTCGGTCATCAGCGTGTGCACCACGTCGCCCTTGCTTGCGCCGCGCGGCTTGAGCTCGACGACCATCTTGCCGGCCTGCAGGCGCACGTGCTCGGCATGACGGTGCGCAAGGCGATCGGCCACGGTGAGGACGGCGTTCTCCGCCTCGGGCACATGACGATAGTGCAGGGCGAACGCGATGCCCTTGTTCTCGAGCACCACGCCGGGAAACTGCGCAGCCAGCTGCGCGAAGTCGGCCCGCAGTGCGCGCTCGAGCTCGGCCAGCGCGTCGGCATCGGTGTTCAGGCGGACAAGGCGGCCATCCGCGTAGCGCCGCTCCGCGCCGTGCACGCCTGCAATGACGAGGCCCGGCAGCGACAGCCGCGACTCCACGTCGTGCACGGTGCGCCCGGTGATGACGGCGAGCGCCCCGCCGCTGGCTGCGTGCAGCGCGCGCAATGTTTCGCGCAGCGGTGCCGACACGTGTACGGCATCCGGTTGCGGGGCAATGTCGACGAGGGTGCCGTCAAAGTCGAGCAGGAAGGCCGTTCGCGCAAGATCGAGCGGGGGCAGGGGCGCCGCGTTGGCAGAAGACTGGGGTAAAACGTTCTTGGTCAAACCGGTCCAGGGTGAATGTGCGTGATGCGCCAGTTCACGCAAGAACCGGGCCGACCGCGCGGGGCGTTGTCATTTCGCCCTTCGCGGCCGGCGGCCGGTCGGCCGGTATGTAAAAACGGGCGCGTGATGCAAATTCTTCACATGCGGAGCGTCGTGGGCGTCACAGCGAAGCCGCGAGTCGCGTGCCCTGGTCGATGGCGCGCTTGGCATCGAGTTCGCGCGCCTCATCCGCGCCGCCGATGACGTGCACCTTCGCGCCACCGGCCTGCAGCGGTTCAACGAGTTCGCGCAGCGGTTCCTGGCCCGCGCACAGCACGATGGAATCGACGGGCAGCCATTCGGCGTCTTCGCGCTTCTCGCCGTAGCTCACCAGCAGGCCCTCGTCGCCGATGCGCTCGTAGTTGACGCCACCAACCATGCGCACGCCGAGGTGCTTCAGGCTCGTGCGGTGGATCCAGCCGGTGGTCTTGCCCAGGCCTGCGCCGAGCTTGCCTGCGCGCCGCTGCAGCAGCGTGATCTCGCGCGCCGGTCGAGGCGGCTGCGGGCGGATGCCGTGGACACCGCCGCGCACCTGCGTCGGGTCGCCTACACCCCATTCGGCGCGCCACGCCTGCAGATCCAATGTGGGCGAATGGCCGTCCAGCGCGAGGAACTCCGCCACGTCGAATCCGATGCCGCCCGCGCCGACGATCGCGACGCGCTTGCCCACCGGTTTGCGGTGGCGCAGCACGTCGATGTACGACAGCACGCTCGGATGCTCCTGCCCCGGGATCTTCGGATTGCGCGGCGACACGCCCGTCGCGATGATGATCTCGTCGTACCGGCCTGCCAGGAGTTGCTGCGCATCCACGCGCGTCCCCAGGTGAAGCGAGACGCCCGTGGCCTGCACGCGGCGCGTGAAGTAGCGCAGCATCTCGTGGAATTCCTCTTTGCCCGGAATCGCCTTGGCCATGTTCAACTGGCCGCCGATTTCCGCCGCGGCGTCGTACAAGTCCACGGCATGACCGCGCTCGGCCAGCGTGGTGGCCGCCGACAGCCCGGCCGGCCCTGCACCAACCACCGCAAAGCGCCGCCGTGCGGGCGCGGGGCGAATGACGATCTGCGTTTCATGGCATGCGCGCGGGTTGACGAGGCAGCTGGCCGTCCGCGCCTTGAAGGCGTGGTCCAGGCACGCCTGATTGCACGCGATGCAGGTGTTGATGTCCTGCGCGCGGTTCGATGCGGCCTTGCGTACGAACTCCGGGTCGGCCAGCAGCGGGCGCGCCATCGACACCATGTCGGCGCAGCCATCGGCCAGCACGGCCTCTGCCACCTCGGGCGTGTTGATGCGGTTGGACGTAACGAGCGGAATGCCGACCTCGCCCTTCATCTTCTTTGTCACCCACGCGAAGGCCGCGCGGGGCACGCTCGTCGCAATGGTGGGGATGCGCGCTTCGTGCCAGCCGATGCCGGTGTTGATGATGGTGGCGCCCGCGCGCTCCACGGCCTTGGCAAGCTGCACGACTTCTTCCCACGAGCTGCCGTCGGGGATGAGGTCGATCATCGACAGGCGATAGATCAGGATGAAATCCTTGCCCACCGCCTCGCGCGTGCGCTGGACGATCTCCACGGGCAGGCGCATGCGGTTGGCATAGCTGCCGCCCCAGTCGTCGGTGCGCTTGTTGGTGTGCGTGACGAGGAACTGATTGATGAAGTAGCCCTCGGAGCCCATGATCTCGACGCCGTCGTAGCCGGCTTCGCGGGCCAGCTCGGCGCAGCGCACGAATGCGCGGATCTGCCGCTCGATCCCGCGCGGCGACAGCTCGCGCGGTGTGAACGGGCTGATCGGCGAGCGCAACGCAGACGGGGCCACTGCAAATGGGTGATAGCCGTAGCGGCCCGTATGCAGGATCTGCAGCGCGATCTTGCCGCCTTCTTCATGTACGGCACGCGTGACGGCGCGATGCCGGCGCGCAGCGCCGTGGGTGGCGAGACGCCCGGCAAACGGCTTGGTCCACCCGGCAATGTTGGGCGCGAATCCGCCCGTGACGATCAGGCCGACATCGCCGCGGGCACGTTCGGCAAAGTACGCGGCGAGCCGGTCGAAGTGATTGCCGTCTTCCAGCCCGGTGTGCATCGACCCCATGAGCACGCGGTTCTTGAGCGTGGTGAAGCCCAGGTCGAGGGGCTGCAGCAGGTGGGGGTAGGGGGACGGTGTGGAGGAAGGCATGTCCGGCGCATCACAGGCTGTGGAAACGCGCCGGACGGTAGCACCCAAGCGCCCGTTGGAACAACAGGGCGGGGCTCTAGATGTGGGAGCGGCGCGTCAGGGCTTCTTCTGGTCGCCGTCGGCAGGCTTGCTCAGCAGCGCCTTGAGCAGCTTGTTCTGCGGCACCGGCTTGGCGGCGCCCTGGCCAGGCTTGCCGGTGCGCTGATTGTCGCGCTTCAGGTTGTTGGCGATCTTCAAGCCCTTGAGTTTTTCGAGGTCGGTTTTCTTCACGATGGGGTCCGCAATGGAGTCCGGTTGGCGCGTGTTACGCTCGGCAGGATACGCGAAACGCTCGCACGCGCTCCATTTTTGCCGCATGTCCGCCGCTTTCACCCCGCCCGCCACGCCCGTCCCCGACCTGTTCCAGCCCAGCCTGCAGGACTGGACCGACCAGCCCGCGCAGGCTTTCGAGCATTGGCTCGCCGCGCGCGGCTATCGTGAATCGTCCGCCACGGTGTATCGCGCCATGTGGCGCAAGTGGCTGCGCTGGACCGAATCGCACCAGCGCGCCCTGGCCGACTGGAGCGCCGCCGACATTGCCGCCTTCCTCGATGAATCGGGCCTGACCAAGCTGCATCGCTACCGCTACGCGCGGCTGATCGAGCGCGTGTTCCATCAGATCGACCAGTTGCGCGCCGGCACGCACAACCCCGCCAGTTCAGCCGTGCAGCAGAAGCTGGCGGAGGGCGAGAACGACCCGACGACGTTTCTCTCCGAGGCCGAGCGCACGGCGATCGAAGCGTCGCTCGAGGTGGGCCCGCGCGCGGGCGAGGCGGCGCCCAATGCCAGCGCCTTCAAGCTCGCACGCGACCGTGCGCTGGTGGCCGTCTGCCATGGCGCGGGGCTGAAAGTCGCGCAGGTGCAGGCGCTGCTGTTGCACCACGTCGATGAGGCCTTGGCCACCATCACCATCGAGCGCTTGCGTGGTCCGGCGTATCAGGCGCCATTGCTCGAAGCGGCGCGCCCGGCATTGGCGGCGTGGCTGGCGGTGCGCCGTCAGGCCGAGGTGCCGGGCGAACGGGTGTTCGTCGCCGATGCAAGCGGCCGCGCCATGCATGCCGCGTCGGTCTACCGCCGCGTGGAGGCGTGGCTGGCTGCGCTGCCGGCATTGGTGCACCGCAGCGAACGGCTGTCTCCGCAGACGCTGCGCAACGGGTACGCAGCGGCCTTGTTCGACGCGGGCGCGACCCCCGCTGAAGTGGGGTATGCCCTCGGCCTGCGCGACCAGACCTCACCCTGGCGCCTGCGCGCCGCCTACGCCGCCTGGCAGGCGGCCGCCCATCCCGACGCGGCGGCGTAGTCGCGCCGTGGTTCAAGTTCGCCGCAATGCGGTAGGGCGCTTTGCTATGATCGCGCTGTTTCGGGCGCCGGCTGCCACGCCGGCGCTGTACAACCCGATGCCGCGCGTGAACGCGGCACGCTACCACGCTCCTCCTCGATACCTCGAACCCAATGACAGAAACCATTCTGCTGACCGGCGCCACCGGTTACATCGCCTCGCACACCTGGGTTGAACTGCTGGATGCCGGTTATCAGGTGATCGGGTTGGACAACCTGTGCAACAGCAGCGCGACCGTGCTGTCCCGCATCGAGCAGATCACCGCCAAGACGCCGAAGTTCGTGCAAGGCGACGTGCGCGACCGCCGCCTGCTCGACGACCTGTTTGCCAGCACGCGCATCTCCGCGGTGATCCACTTTGCTGCGCTCAAGTCGGTGGGCGAGTCGGTGCAGAAGCCGCTGGCCTATTACGACAACAACATGGGCGGCCTGGTGACGCTGTGCGCGGCGATGGCGCATGCGAATGTACGCCAACTCGTGTTCAGCTCGTCGGCGACCGTGTATGGCAATCCGCATACGGTGCCGATCACCGAGTCGTTTCCGCTGTCGGCCACCAACCCCTACGGCCAGACGAAGGTGATGGGCGAGCAGGTGCTGCGCGATCTCGAAATTTCGAACGCGGCCTGGCAGATCGCCTATCTGCGCTACTTCAACCCGGTGGGTGCGCACCACAGCGGACTGATCGGCGAGGACCCGCGCGGTATCCCCAACAACCTGATGCCGTACGTCGCCCAGGTGGCGGTCGGCAAGCGGGAGAAGCTGTCCATCTACGGCGGGGATTGGCCCACGCCCGACGGCACCGGCGTGCGCGACTACATTCACGTGGTCGACCTCGCGCGTGGCCATCTGTCTGCACTCGATACGCTGCGCCGCGACGGCCGCGGCTTTACCGTCAACCTGGGCACCGGCCGCGGATATTCGGTGCTCGAAGTGGTGGAGGCCTACAAGCGTGCCAGCGGCCGGCCGATTCCGTACCAGATCGTCGACCGCCGCCCGGGCGACATTGCGGCCTGCTACGCCGATCCGGCGCTGGCGGCGTCGCTGCTGGGCTGGCGCGCGCAATACGGCATCGAGCGCATGTGCGAAGACTCGTGGCGCTGGCAGAGCATGAACCCGGACGGCTTCCAGAGCCGCGGCTGATCCGGGCGCCCCTTGAACGACACCGTGCAGCAGGAGACGTCCGGCCGTGGATGAGGCTTTCGTCACGCACCTGATCCGCGTGCTCGCGGATGCGCTGTCGCCCGCCTTGCTGTCGCTGCTGGTGGCGTGCGGCGCCGGCAGCCTGCTGCTGCGCGTGCTGGACGGCCTGCCTCGCGCGACCGCCTCGCATGCGCGCCTGCCGCTCGTCATGACAGCGCTGTTTGCCGCGGTGGGGCTCTGGACGGTGCCGCTGCTTGCGCTGCTGATGCACTGGCCGCCGCATGACGAGAACCTCGTCGTGTTGATGACGGTGGCCTCCTTCGGCTGGAGCCTGGCCGTCGCCGCGCTGTGGTGTGTGCTGGGCGGCCGTGCCACTAGCGTGCGCGCCGTCCTGCTGGGCGCATTGCTCAGCCTGAGCGGGCCGGTGGCGGTACTGCTCGTCGCGGGCACGGCGCACTTTGCTGCGATGGCGTGGGCTGACGCCGGCCTGCTGGGCATCGTCATGGTGCTGTCGGCCGTGGCCTGTGCGGCGGCGCTGCAGCTTGCGCTGTCGCCCCGGCCCGGCGCCGCTGGTGCACCGGTGCGCCGCCCTGCCGTGAGCGTATTCGTGTGTGCGCTGTTCGGGGCGGCCTTGACGGTGAACGCCGCCTGCATGGCATCGCTGTCAGGGACGTTTTCGGCGGCCCGGGATGCCGCGCCCGCGTGGCTGCGGGTGGCGCTTGCCGTGGGCGCCGTGGCCTCGGTGCTGGCGGCGCTCCTGCTCGGCTATCGCGACCGCGCCGCCGCCGACGTTGCCGCCGCGTCGGCCGCGCGCGACATGCGCCTGCGCAAGGAAGCCATGCAGGCGCTCAATGACCTGGAGCAGAGCTACCGCCAGCGCGAAGCCGAACTGGCGGCGCGCCATCAACTGCTGCTGGATGGCGTCGAGGTCGGCCTGTGGGAATTCGACCTCGTGACCCGGTCGGCGCAGTTTTCCGCGCGGTTTGCCGACATGCTCGGTTATACGCTCAAGGAAATCGGCCCGAGCACCAGCGAATACCTGCGCCTCGTGCATCCCGACGACCTGCCGATGGTGCTCAACCGCATCCAGGCGCATGTGGACGGCAATACCGCTGCCTACGTCGCGGAGTTCCGCATGCGCCACAAGGACGGCGGCTATCGCCATGTGCGCGCGCACGGCGTAGCGTGGCGCGACGCCGGCGGGCGCGCGGCGCGCATGGCGGGCTCGCATGTCGAGATCGCCGTCCAGGCGGCGGCTGAGCCGGGGCCGCGCGCGAGCGAGCCGGCCGTGACACCCGAAGCCTGGCGCCGGCAAGGCTTGTGGGAAACGTGGTCGCCCATCGAGGACGATCACGCGGCAGCGGCGCCTGCGGTCCTCCAGCCGGTGGCTGCATCCGGCGCCGATGCGGCGCTGCCCAGCATCAATCCGCACGCCCTGCGCTGAACGGTGGTCCGGCACGGGCGCGACCTGGCCAGGAGGGTCGCCGCCCTCAAGTTTTCTGCTTCCTTGCCCGATAGCTCATGCAGGGCGCGTGCGATCGCGCCCGGGGGAGCGCCGCACGCATCACGCGGATAAAAAAGAAACGGTGGAGGGAAGGAAGATGAATCGACTCACGCTTCGGCAGAAGCTGTGGCTGCCGCTCGTTCTGAGCTGGCTGTGCCTGCTGGTCATCACGGTCTGGAGCGCGTGGGAAACGCGCACAGTGCGTCTGGAAGAGCGCCAGCGGGATCTCCAGAACGTCAGCGAGGCCGCGTTTGGCGTCATCAAGGAATACGGCCAACTGGCCCAGGAAGGCAAGCTGAGCGCCGACGACGCGCGCACCCAGGCGATGGCGCGCATCAAGGCGATGCGTTACGGCAAGGATGGGTATTTCAGCATCAACCTGACCAATTCCGTGATGCTGATGCACCCGATCAAGCCCGAGATGGTCGGCAAGGACATGTCGGGCTTTACCGATCCGTCGGGCAACCACCTGTTTCAGGAAATCTCCCGCGTGGCCAAGAACGGCGGCGGCTTTGTCGATTATCTGTGGTCCAAGCCCGGCGCCGAGGAGCCGCAGCCGAAGAAGAGCTATGTGCTGTACTACCAGCCGTGGGACTGGTGCCTTGTCACGGGCACGTACATGGACGATATCGACACCGCGTTCCGCGCGTCGCTGTTCAAGGCGCTTGGGCTGCTGTTCGGCGTCGGCCTGCTCATGACGTTCGTGGTGGTTACCGTGACGCGCAGCCTCCAGCGCCAGTTGGGCGGAGAGCCGGCCTATGCCGCAAGCATTGCCAGCCGAATTGCCTCCGGCGATCTTGCCGTGCAGGTGCAGACCGAGGGTCGGCCGGGATTCGTAAAATTTCCGCCAGAATGAGTCTAAGCGGCTGATTTGAAAGAGAAATCGATCGTCGGATCAAGCGGCGGCACCTTCTTGTGCAGGTCCATCAAGTAATCGCCGAACCGGTTGATGTGGTCCTTCCGGTAAGGCGACAGCACCTTCAGCACTTCGGCGTCGATCGGCAACCCCTTCTCCTGAAGCTCCTTGAGCTTGCGCGACATCCACTGCACGTTGTACAGGATGACCATGTTGGCCACGAGTTGGTTGTACTTGATGACCTTGCGCTGCTCGTGCCGGATGTTCTCGGCGATGACGCCCTCTCCCCCGAACATCAGCCACTGCGCGTAGTCGTTGAACTGCTCGCTCTTGTTGGTGGCCGCATGGATGGCCCGTCGCATGTCGGGGTTGCTGATGTACTTCAGCAGGAACATCGTACGGATGACGCGGCCCAACTCTCGGAAAGCGAAGTACAGCTTGTTCTTGCGGCTCTCGGAGCCGAGGCGCCGGAGGATCGTCGACGGCGTCATACGGCCGACCTTAATCGAGATGGCCACGCGCAGCATGTCCGGGAAATGCCGCTCGATCAGTGCCCAGTCGATGGTGCCCCGGAACAGCGAATCGATGTTTTTGTAGCGCCGGCGCCGGTCGGCCTTGTAGAACACCAGATCCTTGATGTTTCGGATGCGCGGCATCAGGTTGATCCCCAGTAGATGTGCCAAGCCGAACACCGGCCCGCTCTGCGCCTGCGTGTCGCCATGGACGGTGTCGGGCTGCACGCTGGAGGCATTCTTGAGCAACCCATCCAGGATGTAGACGGCCTCGTGCACGCCGCAGGGAATGAAGTGGCTGAACAGCGCGATGTACATGTCGGAGACATGGTAGTAACCGATGCCGCCATAGCCACCGTACCGGATGTGATATTCCGACAGCAGGTTCTGCTCGTAGAGGTTCCACTTCGTGCCGTCGGCCGACACCCGCTTGCCGGAACCCCAGAACTTCGGCAAAGCGAACCGGTTGTAGGCATTGATGACCTGCACGATGGCTTTGTCCAGGCGCTCCTCGGTGACGTGTCGCAGATTCAGCCAGGCGACCTGCTTGCGGCTCAGGTTCTTCACCGAGCGCGCGGTCTGGCTCGGTCCGAGATTGCAGCCATAACAGAACAGCGTTGTGATGAACCGCTTGCGCGGATCGTCGATCTTGGCTTCGAACCCCGACAGCGGACCGAACAGCTTGTGCAAGTCGAGCCACCGCTCGGTCTCGATCAGGATGTCCAGAATGCTCACCGGTGGCATCGACGCGGTGATGGCCTGATCGATCAGCAGCTTGTTGGGCGGATCGGGATCTTTCTCCAGCCGATGCAGGATGAGCCCCTGTTCGCTGATCTCCACATGGTCGTTGGCAGGGAACTCAGAGTCCACCGCGTCAGCGAGCGTACCCAATTCTTCTTTCAACGCCTGGACGAATGCCTTGCCGTCGACCGGGAAATTGACCAGCTCGCTGTAGCGCGGTAGTTCCGCCCGGAACTCCTCCCACGACACCTGGTGCACACGTGGATCGTCGTACTGGTCACTGTTCTCCACATAGATGTCACCCGATTTCAACTCCCGCATGATTTGGCTGAATACGCACAGCTCGAAGTACTTGCGGTGCATCAGCCGGCCGCTCTTGCCATTCGGGAAAATCGGCTTCTCCCACTTGTCCGGTATCCAGCCCAGCGGTAGGTTGGCCGCGTCACGGTCGCTGAGCATCAGGTATTCGCGGTGCGAGGTCCTGTAGCTGCGCATCCAGTCCAGCGCTCGCAGGAGCGCATCGTCTTGCGAGCTGGCCCTGAGCGATAGCAGATCGAGGCACTGGAACAGCAGCGCCCGCAGGTTCCGATACGGACGCAGCATGAAGGGAAACGTATGGTTTCCCGCGTAGGCGATGTGTTCATTGCAGCGGGTCAGTACCCCATCGGGATCGCCGCCCAGCGCCGCGCGCATCTTCGCGACACGGGCTTCCGCCGGCAGCGTGTCGTCCTGCAGCACACCGAGCACGTCTCGAAACTGACCGACCAGGGCCTCAAGCTGGTCCGCGTGCGCTAATTGGTACTGCTGCAGGCGCAATTCGGCCGTATGTTCCAGGTTGCGCACCGTCTTGATGAAGATCTCGGCCACGTCGTCCAGTGCTTTTTGCAACTGCGCAAGGATGAACAGGACAGCCAACGCATAGCGCTTGGTGGGCTTGAGCGACCGCATTTCCTGGACATCCAGGGCGCGCGCTTCCGTGACCAACTGCGTGCACTTTGGCGCGGTGAGGATCTCCGGTGCCACCGGCATGCCATCAGCCAAGACACGCAGCGCCTCGATGTGCTTGAGGAACCCGGCGATCTCCCGTGGCGCGGGCCGCTTGGGTTCCCGTTTGACCTGATCCCAGCCGGTGCGCCCGCCACGGTTGTCGAAGAGCGCATCGATTCTGACGATCAGGTCGGGCCCCAGCGCCTCGACGATCGTGCGGTAGATGGTTTCGTTGACCTGACTGCGGGCGTGGGCAGCGATCCTGGTCAGCGCGGCCAGCGGCGGCAATTCATAGCGGTGCCGGATCAGCTCCTCGATCAGGACGTTGATGATGTCAGGCAGTTCCGTTTTGATGCGCGCCGCGTGCGCGGCCACATCGGCAAGCCACGCGTGTGTCTGCGCGTCCGTGGTGCGAATGCCGATAAAGTCGCGCAGGAGCTTTTGGTGGCGGGATTTGCTTCCTGAACGGTCGTATCGTGCCAGCACGCTGCGCAGCAGTGGGCGGATGCGCAGCACCGAACACACGTGATGCACGATGGCCGTCGGAACGCCCGAAACTGGCGGGCAGTAGCCCAGCCGCTGGTACAGCTTGAGCTGGACGAGGATCAGCGCGCGCGTGGGCGCTTGCCGATACTGGTCGGCAACAAAGCGGATTTCGGCCGGGCTCGGGGTGAACACCGTGGCCAGTCCCGTTTCCCCCAGTTCGGCCGGCAGCATTGGGTAGGCCGTGTCATGGATCTGCTGCATCGTCTCAACCGCCGAGAATGTTTGCGTCTTGAGTCTCGTCACGCCAGGCTACGCATCATAAGGGCTGACCGGTGCGATATCGGCCCCGCCTCGGGCTGAAAACCGTGTCAGCGCGCATGCAAGCAATGCCAGCATCGGGTCTGGTGGACAGTTCTTTTTAAGTCTGATTTCGATATTTTTCAGCGATAACGGGCCACAGCCGCTCTACCATCCCGGGTTTTGGTCAACCCGTGCTGGTCGTCGATGAGGTCAATCAGGTCACCCCGCAAAGCCCGCGGAACCCGACCGCCCACTGTCTGGGAGCAAGGCCGATGGATCAAGGCCGGCTTGCCGCGCGATGGGTGGATTCGCGTCGCTGCCGACGAGGGCGACGCCGGTGTCGGCACGTGTGACCGATGCCGTGGCGTGTTCACGGGGCCGGTGCACGTATTACGTCATCACAACTACCACGGCGTGCTGCGCGTCGACGAAGACTGTTCCCGCGAGTTGCGGGTGAAACCGCAACAGAGCGAGCCGAAGCCGCCGCCGCGCAGCCGGGCGACCAAGCGCCTCTTATGGCTGACCCGCGCATGGAAGCGCGGCGGCAGTTTCGATGGCCCCATGTCGCTTCCGGCCGATGGCTATGTGACCACGGTGTGGCGGCAGGAGAACGGATGGCGTTACGAAATTCGCCCCATCCGGCAAACCGAAATCTGTCGGGCAGAAACGGGCTATGCCTCTGATGAGGCTGCGCGCCTAGCAGCGTTCGATGCCATTACCGAACTTCTCGAAAACAAATCCCCCCGCCCAGATCCTGCGCGCGTGCAGCCGCCGGTGGATGGTTGGACATTGCACCTGTAACGGGCAGATCGCCGCATGGAAGTCACAACCCTTCTTCAGAACCTCTTCGCCCCCACACGCCGCCTGTACACGCTGGAAGGCGACGGGCCGCTTGCGGATCTGGCGGTGGAAGCCTGGCTCGGTCGCGAGGCACTGTCCGAACTGTTCGAATGGCGCGTGGTGGCCGTCAGCGCCAATGCGCGCATCGCGCTCAAATCATTGCTGGGCCAGCGGGTCACGCTGGTCACGACGCTGGCCGATGGTACGCAGACCAAGCGCACGGGCCTGATCCGCCTGGCTGAGAAGCTCGGCGCGGACGGCAGCCTCACGCGCTATCGCCTGACGGTGGTGCCATGGTTCTGGCTGACCACGCAGCAGCGCCACAGCCAGGTGTTCCAGAATCGGCCGCTCGCTGACATCATTGAGCAGATGCTGTCGCCGTACGAGCCGTACGCCTCGTGGCGCTACGCGGCCGGTGCCGAAGCACGCATGAGCGATTTCGGTACACGCGCGCACATCGCGCAGTTTCGCGAGACGGACTACCACTTCGTCACACGCCTTCTCGCCGAGGCGGGGCTCGGCTTCACCACGGTGGAAGACGACCAGGCGCACGGCGGCCACACGCTGGTGATCTTTGCCGACAGCACGCAGCTGCCGGAAGACACGGAGTCGGCTGCGGCCGGCGGCATCCGCTTCCACCGCGCGCACAGCCTGGAAGAGCGCGACGCCATCCAGCAACTGGCCTGCCACACCCGCACAACTGCCGGCGGCGTTGCCGTGGCCGCGTGGGACCCGGAAGGCAAGCACAGCGTGCGTGCCCATGCGCCCGCGCGCTTTGCCACCAGCGCCGGCAGCCCCGACGCGTATCTGTCCATCAGCCCGTCGCTGGCGCCGGATTCCGCCAATGCCCAGCGCATTGCCGAGCAGGTCATGGAAAGCCTGGAGGCGCGCGCACTGCTGTTCTCGGGGCGAGGCACGGTGCGCACGCTGCGCAGCGGTACGCGTCTGCAGGTGGTGGATTGCCCGCACCTGCCGCAAGACGTGGAAGGCGCCTATCCGCTGTTGATGGATCTGGTCGAGCACTGCGGCATCAACAACCTGACCGTCGATACGCACAACGCGCTCAGCCAGCGTTTGGGCGGGCTCGATGCCGCGCTGGCATTCGATACGCCGCCCAGCGCGCCGGAATCCGGCCCGGGCGTTTTTGGTTTCCAAGAAGCAGAAGGCCCCGTCGAACGCAGCACGCCGACTGGCGATCTGCTCAAAGCAGCACGCGCGCACGGTTACGCTGGCGTCTTCCGCGCCGGCGACGCACGCCGGCCCTGGCGCCCGGCCGTGACTGAACCCGATTGCGGCCGTCTCTACGCGGCGCCCACCGCGCAAGGCGTACACAGCGCCATCGTGGTCGGCCCGGACGGCCAGACCCAAGCCGGCGGAGACGGCGAGCACCATGCCAGCCCCGCAGGTGAAATCCGCGTGCGCTTTCCCTGGCAACAAGGCGAGCGTGCAGATGACCGAAGCAGCCGCTGGGTACGCGTCGCGCAGCGGCAGGCCGGTTCCGGCATGGGCTGGCAATGGCTGCCGCGCATTGGGCAGGAAGTGCTCGTCAAGTTCAGCGAAGACGATGTCGACCAGCCGGTCGTCATTGGTGCCCTCTACAACGGTCAGGGCGAGGCCGGCGTTGCGCCGACGCCCGGCGGCCAAACCGCAGCTCAAATGGACACGGCCGCACTCTACAAACAAGGCAGCGATACGGCCCCGAGCGCCCAGGGTAACGTGGCGGGCGGCCACAGCCCCGCCTGGCACGGCATGGGCACCGACGCGGACGGACACCGCAACGCTGCTGCGCACACCGGCTTCAAGAGCGCCGAACACGGCGGCAGCGGCTACAACCAGCTCGTCTTCGATGACAGCGATGGTCAGTTGCGCACGCAGCTTGCCACCACGCAGCTACACAGCCAGATCAACCTTGGCCACCTCGTTCACCAACAGGACAACCGGCGCGGCAGCTTCCGTGGTCAGGGCTTCGAGCTGCGCACCGACGGCCACGCCGCCGTGCGCGGCCAGGCCGGACTGCTGCTGACCACCTACCGCGACGCCGCCAGCGGCAAAGCTGTGCCCACAGGCGACAACGCCGCCGGCATTGCCCTCATCAAGCAGGCCAAGGCGCTCACCCAATCGCTGGGCCAAGGGGCCGTCACCCATCAGACCGCTGGCCTGTCGTCGGCGAAGGACGAGAATGCGCCGCTGGCCAAGCAGGAGAAGGCCGCCGCCGGCATGGTGGACGGCAAGGCGCTCGATGCGGCGAAGCAGGATGCCAGCGCCGGCAACACCAGCACGCCGGGCAAGGTGCCACACCAGGGCGAGGCGATGGTGCATGCGAACGGCCGCGCCGGGTTGGTCATGGTGGCCGGTCAGGATCTGCAGTTGGCCAACGGCGAGAGCATCGCCCTGGGCAGCGGCCAGGACACCAACATCGCCGTCGGCAAACAGGCGCGCATGCACGCTGGGCAAGCGATCGGCGTGGCGGCGGGCCTGTCCAAGGCGGGTGACAACAACATCGGCCTGCAACTGACCGCCGGCCAGGGCAACATCGACGTTCAGGCGCAGCACGACACGCTGAAGCTCATGGCCAAGGATGACCTGAAATTAGTGTCGGCCAACATGAACGTGGATTTTGCGGCGGCCAAGCGGATTCGCCTGGCGACGGCGGCCGGTGCAGCCATTACGCTGGAGGACGGCAACATCACCGTCGAGTGCTCCGGGCCGATTACCTACAAGGCCGCGCAGCGCACCTTTGATGGGCCGGTGAACCAGTCGTATCCGTTGCCGGCGTTTCCACAGAGCATCTGTGTCGAATGCATGTTGCGCGCAATGGCTGGCGGTCATTCGCTCGGTAGCAGGAACGGCTGATTTAGCAGACATCGAGGTCATTGGCACCATGGCAACCCGTTTCCAGATTCAACGCAGACGCTCGGATGAACCTGCTTGGGTGAACGATTTCCCGGATAGCGCTCTGGCACAACTTTTTGGCGCATTGCCGGAGGCGAACGTGTATGCCTTGGTCGACAACGCGTTCGATACCGGTTTCGCGCAGCGGCTACGCTCGCGGTTTCCGGGCTTGCATCCGCAGTCACTCTACGAGGGGCGCTATGACGGGCCCGGCTTGGCAGAAATCGCCCCCTCCGTGGTCCGCATACCGGTTGAAGAATCCGAACGGCGTACGTTCCTTGAGTTCGTTCTGAATGAGACTTCGGGCAAGCCGATGCTGAGCTTCTTGCATCGCATCGCGTCGGCTCTTGATCCAGTCGCGCACCTCCAGGACCAGATGGAAGCTGTGGACCATGAGGGGAAGGCGTTCCTGATCCGCTTCGCGGATACCCGCTCGTTGGATGCGCTGCTGCAGGTGTTTGATGACGCGCAGCGTGAGCGCTTCCTGAATGGGTTGCGGTGGTGGTACTTCCGACGCGATGGCAGGTTGCAGGCTGTCGGTCACCCTGACGATGCTTCAGCCGACCGGACTGACGAACCCTATGTCTTCAGTCGGGAGCAGATGGATCGTCTTGATGCGCTGGCTCGCCCGGATGGCCTGCTGAGACTCATTCAGACGAACGTGCATTGGTGGGGAGAACTAACAGGTACACCATCTCAGGCGCATAGCTGCATTCGGATGGCGCTGGATAGCCCCGAGTTCAACGCGGGCGCGCATGACGCAGTGGTTTTTCGAGTAGTCGCCGGTGCATTGAGTGAAGCTGGTTTGCTGCAGTCGCAAGAAACGACGGAACAGTCATGAAAATTCGAACATGGATGGCACTCGTGTTGGTGGTGTTGGCCACGCTCAGCGCCGGCTGCAAGCCTGCGGAGCAGGCGAATGCTGCCCAGCAAGATGAAGACCTCGGCCTTGAGGTCCGAGTGCTCAACTACATGGATGAGGGACTCGACATCGTTTATGTAAACGGCGTTTGGGTAGGAAGTGAGAAGCGCCATGCAGGGGGTTTTGGTGTTGCAGGGGCAATCGGTGTGCCACGCAAGTGGCATCCAGGTCTTACAGTAGAAGTTGAATGGCAGGACGACACGCTCTACCGGAAGGACCATGATGCGACATACAAGGCACAGGTCCCCGTCGAGCCGTATCCTGACGGCGATCCAAGTTCGCTTTGGCTAGCGTTTTACCCAGGCAAGAAGATAAGAGCCATTGCTTCGCGCTATACGCCTCTCAATCCCAAATTTCCAGGCGGACTGAAGTATCCAGAAGACGCTTGCATGGCGGACAAGGCGTGCGCCGCCAAGTTCTATCCCGAGCGCATGGCGTCATCCAGCCAGGAGCGATGAGATGGCCGAACTCGAACGACTGCAGCCAAATCCCTTCGCCCTAACGCTGGACGAGAAGGGACGGTGCATGGCGAACAACATTGAGGCCTTCTCAGGGCAATGCACCGAGGAATTGCGAATCGGGATCTTCTTCGATGGCACCAACAACAACAAGGATCGGGACGCACCCAAGCACGCCCACAGTAACGTAGCGCGGCTGTACGACATCTTTGAGCGGAAGAAAAATCAGGTGGCCTTCTATGTGCCCGGCATCGGGACACCGTTCGAGAAAGAAATCGGCGACACCGGCCGCGGCTATGACGCACGGGCGGGGCTGATGGCGGGCTGGGGCGGTGAAGCCCGCATCAATTGGGCATTGCTGAAACTAACCGATGCGCTTTACCAGCTGTTTTACGGAGATGATCTGAGTAGGGCGATGGGCACCGAAGATCTGAAGGTGCTTCGCAAAATCTCGGGCGATTTGAGCTTCCCTGTACATAAGCGCGCGGAAGCCGGCGCACGCGACGAGGCGCAGAAGATCAAAGACGAAGTGGAGCAACTGAATGACGCAGGGACGGGGCGCACGCTCGCCGTCGCGTTGGACACGGCGGACAACATTCCCAATGCCATTCCGCGCAAGCAGGAGTTGCAACGGCGGCGCGAGTTCCTTTCGCAAAAGCTGAAGGCACTCATCGCCGACCGCAAGCCGAAGCTCCAGCGCATTCGCCTGTACGTGTTCGGATTCTCACGCGGCGCGGCGGAAGCTCGGGTGTTCAGCAACTGGCTGGAAGATGCGTTCGACCCAGGTATGACGCTGGCTGGTGTCGAGGTGAGCTTCGATTTCCTCGGAATCTTGGATACTGTCGCGTCCGTGGGGTTCGCCCAAAGCTCCATGTTCTCCACCGGCCACGGCGGGTGGGGCCAAGAGGAATTCCTACGCATTCCGAAATATGTCAATCGGACGGTCCACTTGATTTCCTCACACGAAATACGTGGCTCGTTCCCGTTGGACAAGGCGGTCGCCAGGGATCTGCTCGAAATCGCCTATCCAGGCGTCCACACGGATGTGGGCGGGGCATACCGGCCAGGGGACCAAGGCCGTGGTTGCAGGGCCGACGGAACACCCGACGACAGCACCAAGCTCTCGCAAGTGACACTTGCCAAGATGTATCGGGAAGCCGTTGCTGCCGGCGTGCCGTTGAAGCCGTCAGCGGATCTTCCACCTCGGGTTCTGGATGCACTCAAGATCTCGCCCCAACTGATCAAGGACTACAACGCGTACGTTGATGCGGTGAATCCGCTTATCAAAAAGAAGGGCGGAGGAACTACTGGCGCAGCACACGTGCAATACGGCTTGTACCTGCGTTGGCGTCGGCTGCGCCTGGGCAGCGGACCCGATGCCTTTGAGAACCAACCCTTTTTCAGGCGAGCACAGAATTACAGTGCTCAGTGCGCACAGGATCTGAGCGGCGCAAACGAAGAATTGCGCGAAGAAGCCAAGACGATGTCGGAGATGGAAAACTCCATCCTGTACTCAGATGGCTGGATGGCGGCGGTATTCCGCAGGTCAGGTGTGGCCGCTGAGGCGTTGATCAGACTCCACCGTGCCATATGGGGCGACAAAGTTGCACAGTGGCGAGAGGTCAAAGAGTATTGGAATGACACGTCGCCGTTGGACCCGAGGATCGTCAAGTTCTTTGACGACTACGTGCACGACTCGCGTGCGTGGTTCAAGCCAATGGGCGCCACCAATGAAGGGGTCTGGAAGCTGAGGGAAAAAAACCGGCTGGAAGACCTCAAGCGCAAAGATGCCGAGTGGAACGCCAGATGGAAGGCGGAGTGGCAGAAGATGAGCGCGGACCTCCAGCGGGACCCGCGCGGAACGATCGAGCGCTATGCGCCGGTTTCTGACGGCGGCAAGGGTGAAGTCGCGCCGCCACCGCCACCAGTTATGGGTCAGGATCGCATCGATTTGGACCGCTATCTGAAGGACGGCACGCTGCCGTTGGAGAAAACCGGACGCGAGTTCAGTTCAGTATGGGGGTATCTACGCTGGCGCACACACTTCGCGCCGGAGCTGACGCTGGGCGAGCGTGCGCAAGCGGCGTGGGACCGTGTGGCGGCGGTGCCTGGCAAGGTAGCGGACACAGTCTCCCAGAAGGTCGGCGAAGTCGCGCATAGCGCAGAAGAGGGTCTAGCGAGCACAGCTCGCAAGCTCTTGTCTGCCGGCCAAGACGCGCTGGAACGTGGTGCGAAGCGCGTCCTGGAGCAGTACTCAGGCGGCGGGGTCCCCATGCTTTGACGCAGCCAGGAAACAGGCATTTCCTCAGCTGACTTCGACCTCCCAATCGTCCTGCTCGGACTCGGGATCGCGAGCCTGCTCGCTTCCATGGGGATGACTGATACGGGTGCCTCCACGGATGAGGAGGCGCTGCGCTCTATGGCCGCACAGCGACGTGTATTGCGTGCAATCGCCTATGTCTTCATGGGAATCGGAGGGTTGATGCTGCTGCCGTTGCTGGTCTTCAGCGTTGTCGGAATCTCCGGGGCGCCTTGATCGCATAAACAGCATTTCCGTCCTGTTTTCGAGAGACCTCCATGCCTGACCGATCCGACCCACCTTCGCCACATTCCCGCGCCGCTGTCGACTGCCAAGGTGGGCAGCGGATGGACTACCCCGACGGTAGCTTCATGGTCACGTTGCCAGGCGTCGCCACGGTTCACTGCTCACGCGACGGTGACATCGACGGGCGGACGCCGGCTATCCGCGCAGTCACCATCGCCGATCTCTCGAAGGTTGTGAAACACAGCATCATCCGCCTCTACGACACCGTGTCCCATACGGTGCACTTCGCAGGCGGCGGAGTTGTTTCCTACCTGCACGGCGTCGATGGGACCGGCTTTGAATTCAACTGTCGCAACGTCGTTTTCGAGATTTCCGAGGCGGGACAGGTGCTGGTGCTCGGCACCTATATCGAGCAGTAGTCGTTTAGATCCGCCCGAGGGCAGACCATCGTTGCCATCTTCGTGACTGCGTTTGCGTTTGGTTCGGACCAATGGCAGAATCATCACGGGCGCGCATCGCCGCCTGGGCTCCCAGCCCAAGTTTTGAGCGGCTTAAACTGGCACGAATTCATCTCTTCCTTCCGCGTCGCATGATTGTCAAAGGCGGCGGACGCTAAACGCTCAACGTTCGCTGTGCTCTGAGAGACAACCATGGACCAGTTCTCCCGCTGGAGCGGCATCGCGCACGCCCTCCTTGTCAAGCAAGCTCCCAAAATCAAACTCGGCCAAGTGCATCAGCTCCTCGCTGCCTGCCTCGGCCACCGAACGTACGCGTCGCTTCGCGCGACGGATCTCGACACCCTGAATGGCAAGCCCCACTATGTCCTGTTCGACGATGCGGCGGGACTCGCACGCGCGGAGGACCTCGGACTTGCCGTGACTGAAGCGCAGTGGCGAGACGTTTCCTTGGCGCTTCGACCCAGCGGCATTACGCCATTTTGGCTGACCACCATCGGCGGCATGCACAACGCGGCTGAACTTGTTTTCGAGGACACGTCCAATTCCCGAATCCACGCCATCCAGCGATTGGTCGGTTACCCGGATGTCAAGAGAGCGACCTCAAGCCGCTGCCATTGCGCCGAAGATCAAGTGCCGGATATTCTGAGGATTGAGGTTTCAGGGGACGCCTACGCCTACAACCAAGAAACATCGTTCGCGGTACCCGTGATCGCGATCGTGGAGTTTCCAAAGGTCGGCCAACGCATGTACGGACACGGCACGATTGTCTCGGTCGAGCAGAAGGGAGCGCCGGAGCCGCGTATCTTGGAAGACGTGGATGCGGGTGAGTTTTACTGGATGCCTGAAGAATAGCGGCCCGCTGACCGCGCTCTGACTTTGCCGGCTCAGGCCGTATCAACAAGGGAGAAATGGTGGGACAAGCAAAACAACGCGGGACCAAAGAACAACGGGTGGCGCAAGCGCACGCCAAACTGGCGGCGCTGCGCCCGGAGACGCTGGTGTGCGGCAGCTGCAAAACGGCGTTTGCCGAGTTTGAGGCGCTGGGCACGCGCGGCCTGGCCGGTATCGATGCGGCCTTTGGCGGGCCGTGCCCGACGTGCGGGGAGTCGGTCGTCGCATTCAAGGGCGACTCCGATGCGGTGGCCGATTCCATCCTTGCGTGGCAGGACATGATTGGCAGCGAAGGCGTCGTCGGCAGCCAATCGTCCGATGGGCGCTACCTCCCGCTCGACGGCCCGTCCGGAGGTACTCACCATGGGTGAGGCCAAGCGGCGCGGCAGTCAGACAGAACGTGTGGAGGCTGCCATTGGCGCGGTACCGAGCCCCGAGGCCATGCGCGAAAGTATGGGTTTTGCGGCGTCCGCGAAGTTCGTGGGCTACGTCGTGCACCTGCCCGATAGCGACGAATTCCTGGCCGATGCCATGGAGTCCCAACGCGGGGTCACGGTCTATCGGTATGGTGCCAACCCGGACCTGGCCAAGGTGTTCGCAGACTATCGCGGCGCCGCCAAGCAGGCGGCCCAGATCCAAAAGCATAGGACCGTGGTGGCCTACTTGTTCGACCACGACAATCAGTGGCTGGTCGGTTTCACGGACTGACCTCGGCCCGTCGGTAGTGCAATGAAGACCTTTTATGGGTTCCGTCTGAGGCCGAAATCGGGTGCGAGCGGTTCGCACTCGCATCCGATTCTTCCGCCACCGCTCAACGTGGAAGCCCGCGAGCGGTTGCGTTGGCGCATCGTAGACCTCGACAAGAACCCGGTCGAGATGAATGAGGATGAGCTACGTGCCTGGTTGCTCTCGATCCCAGACGACGAACTGAACGAGTTGATCGCCTTGTCGGATTGGACGCACCCCGACGACAAAGCTGGATGACTCAGGCTGTCCCTCTACGGTACCTACCTGGGTACGCTTAGGTGCCCCAGCCCAGCCGGTGGTTCGCCTGCGTCGCCGCGTGGCGCAGATCCTCTTCGGTGTGCAGGTAGATGCTGGTCGTGGTGAGCGACGCGTGGCCGAGGTTGTCGCGCACGAAACGCAGGTCGACATGGCTGTCGGTCATGTGGGTGCCGGCGGTATGGCGCAGCCAGTGGGACGATGCGCTGGCCAGCCGATCCGCCTGCACGTTGAACTCAGGCCCCTGAGACCGCAGCCGGTCAGCCGCCAGCTTGAACACCTCTTTGACGATCAAGTGAATCGCCGCGCGCGAGAGCGGCTTTTCCGGTCTGATCACGGGCAGCAGCAAAGGGCGCGTTTCACCGGCCTGCGGCGACGGCGGCAAGCCACAGATGCGCCGGTAGCGTGCCAGTTCCGCGATCAGTTCGTCGGTGGCAGGGACCAGTCGTGTCTTGTCGCCCTTGCCCTTGACCTCGATCCACCAGCGCTCGACGCCAGTGGCATCGCGTCGGCAGAACACCGCGCCCATCGGCGTACTGGCGATTTCCGCCGCACGCAGGCCGGCGAGGTACAAGACCGAGAACAGCCACCGGCAACGGGCCGCATGCAGCCGGTCGCGTTCGGTCGTGACGGGCATCGTCTCGATCGTGGCTCGAACGGTATCCCAAAGGTCGTGCGTCAGGTACCGCGTCACGCGCGGCGGCGCCTTGGTGCCGCGCCGGCGTGCGAGCGACAACGGATTGCCGGCCAGATACCCCGCTTCGACGAGCCAAGCGAACAGCGCGTTGAGGATCGTCATCGCATGCCGCACGCTCGTGGGCGACAGCGGGCCGGCAAACGGGCGCCAATCGGGCGATGTTCGCGCCAGCTTCTTGCGCGAGGCCATGACCCAGCGCCATGCCGGCTGCGGGTCGGCCAGGAAGCGCTCATACACCAACAGGTCTTCGTGCGTGAGCGAGGACAGCGGCTTGCCGTGCTGCAGGATCGCCCACAACATCAGGCGCTCGGCTTCCTTGCGATAGGTCGCAACCGTGCCTGGAACCGCGGCATAGCGTGCGAGCCACGCAGCAACGGCGGACAGATCATCGTCCGCCGTGATTTGGCGGGTGCCTGCGCGCGCACGGTTGCCGCCGTTGGCCCCCGATAGTACCGGCGGGATGCGCAACTGCTCGATGGCCTGTGCGGGGCCGTTGAACGAAGGAACAAGCTGGGTCATCAATGAAGAGGTGCGGTCAGGTCAGCCGGAATGGACTGCATGTGCATCACCACTCGAAGTCCGGCCAGTCTTCATCGCTGTCGATGAAGGCGGTGGGCGGGATGACATCGGGGCGCATCGTGACATCCGACTTGGCCAGGTATCCATACATCGGATCGAATGTCGCCATCACCTTGGGCAGCATCTTGAGGCGCTGTTTGGGCGGCAGCGCAATGAAGTACCGACAGCGGCTATCGAGCACGCTCTCCAGGTGCACGTAGGTCGCGTTCGAGGCGGACCGTGTGCGGTGGATGACTTCATCGGCCAACACCGGCGTGGCGGCGCGTACTGCCGATTCGACCACGTGCTCCAACTCGAACATGATCGCCTGGTCGAGCTTGTTGGTCGGGACGAAGGCCATGGCCTGGCGCAGCACGCCGACCTGGGTCAGGAGCACCGGCCACAGGACTTCGACGCCGTAAATGCGGCAGCGGTCGTCCTTGGTGTCGCCGCGATGGTCGACGCTGCGCTGCCCCGAGTAGGCTTTGCGTACGTCGTACGCGAGGCCGAGCACAAAACCCTCCTTGTCCTCGATGTAGACGCTTTCCTGCACGACGTAGTGGATGAAACCATGCAGCCGTTCCAGCGCCGCGAAATCGCCCCACAACGCGACGCCGGCATGGTTCGGCGTCAGCCGGTACTCCAGCATGGTCTTGCCTCCTGTTATCGGTCTTCGCGGGTGTGCCACAGCCGCAGCACGTAGATGGTGTCGCCCTGGATCTCGTAGCGCATCTCATACTGGCCGACGAGGATGCGCCGTACTTCGCGTGGCTCGAATTGGAACAGTTGCTCACCCACGCGCGGATTGGTCAACAGGGTCTCTGGCGCCTTGATCAACGCCTGCACTGCGCGCGCTGCCGCTGGCTGGTTCACCGGGGCGAGAAACTCGTACAGGCGTGCGAGGTCTTCCTGCGCCTTTCCAGTCCACTGCAGTTCCATCAGCGCGGCACCGCCAGCGGTTCACCGGTGCCCAGGCTGTCCGCCCAGGCCTGCACCGCTTGGTGACCGATGACGCGGCCGGCGTCCACATCGGCCAGTGCCTCACGGGTGAGGCGATCGCGCTCCTCTTCCTGGGCAATCCAGGCAGACAGCGCCTGCTTCATGATCCAGCCGCGCGAGCGTTCGAGGCGGTCGGCCAGTTGGTCAACCTTTTCGGCCAGCGGCACCGGGACGTGGGCGGTCAATACGCGGGTTTCGGTCTTGGACATGGCGTCCTCCTGAAATCGGGTCAATACAGTCGGGCGAAGTGCCCGGCGCCGTCAGCGGAATTTGATCTTGCCGGAGCCGGCCACCCGGTCGTCCCGGCGCGGCGGGTTGCCCCGCACGACGATGTCTCCGGAGCCCGCGACGCGGGCGCGCACGTCGGAGCGCACGAAGGCCTCGATGTCGCCGGAACCCGCTACTGACAGGTCGGCCGACTCGGCGATCAGCTCGCTGGCATCGACATCGCCGGAGCCCGCGACCTGCACGTGCAGGCGGGTGACCTCGCCGGAGACGGTGATGTCGCCCGAACCCTGAATCTCCAGGTCCAGGGCATCTTGCCGCAGATCGAGCAAGGTGACGTCGCCGCTGCCCTTGATCTTGACCGCGGGGGACTCGGGCAGCGCGAGGCTCACCACCGCGCGAGGCTGGCGAAGCGAAACCGTCTGCCCGGTGGCTTGGCCGTTCACGATGTCGCCCATCACCACCGAGCCGACCGTGCCGTGGAAAGTCATGTGGCCGCTGCCAAAGCTGATCGATACGCCTTCGCGCTCGATGACCAGCTTGTCGCCTTTGTACTCGGTCCGGACCGCCGCCACCGCGTCGGCACTTTCACCGGCTACCACGAGTGCGGGCGTGTCCGCGCGCCGGAACACCACATCGACCGAGCCCCTGATGACGAGCTTGCGGATCGGTTGCAGGGGACGGTCCTCCTTGATGGCGTTCTCAAGGCGATCCCAGGCAGTGTCTTTCATTGGGGAGGGCATGTTGAGGCTCATCGGCTATAGCACAGGCAAATCATTGTGATTAAAAACCAATCATAGTGATTGAACGCCGCGCAATCAACTGTCCGCCAAGTCACTTTGAGCGAGACGCGTTAGGCCGGGCCACTGTGACATGATCACTAGACAGAAGCGCCATTATGTCTAAAGACTGCGGCGGATAATAGGGAATCAATCGGTTTACGTTGTATTATTTTTCTTCCAAGACGCAAACAAAGCCCGCGACCATGACGCTCGACCCCGCTTCCACTGTGGAAGACCAAGCCCTGCAAGCCGATATCGCCGCGCTGCGCGGCCGTTTCACCGATACCCGCGAGCTTTACCGGGAGGTCTGTGCGCTGCTGTTTTTTCGCTACGGCGTCACGCCGACGGCCAACAAGCTCTACAGCCTGGTGCGCAAGGGCAGCATGAGCACGCCGACCGACGTGCTGAACCGCTTCTGGCAGGACTTGCGGGAAAAGACGCGCGTCAAGATCGACCACCCGGAGCTCCCCGACGCCATGAAGCAGGTCGCGGCCGAGGCCGTGCTGACGATCTGGCAGGCCGCCTCGTCGGCCGCGACCGGTGAACTTGCCGCGCTACGGGCCGAAGCGCGCCACCAGGTGCACGCTGCCGAGACGGCACGTGACCAGGCGGCCGCCGAATCGGAAGCTGCCCGGCAGGCGACGGCAGCGACCCAGACGCAGCTCGATGCCGTTCGCGCACAGCTCACGGAGCAGCAGGAGGCGCTGTCCACCGAACGCCAAGCCCATGCCGCGACCGATGCCCGTCTGCAGGAGGCCCGCCGGCAACTGGATGAAGCGACACGGCAGTTGACGGAGCTGCGGACCGAGTTCGGCGCTCAGCTTGAGCGTGAACGGGAACGTGCTGACGCAGCCGACATGCGCGCGGCCAGTCACGAGAAGCGAGCACTGCGCGAGATCGACCAGGAGCGTACCGCTCGCCAGAAGAGCGAGAAGCTGGCGGAAGAACTGCGCGCGCAGCTTGTGGCCACTCGGGCCGAGATACAGCAGGCGGCTGTTCAGCACGCCAACGCGATCGGCGCCTTGCGCGCGGAACTGGGCGGGGCGCAGCAGCAGGCAGACGCCGCCGTGGCTCAGCTGCGCGCGGCGGCCGATCAACTGGCGCAGACTCAGTTGCAGCTGCAGGAAGCGCTGCGACGCGCTGAGCGCGCCGAGACCGAGGCGGCAACGACGCGCCGGTTGGTAGATGTGTTGAAGAAAGCGCCAGTTGGACGCGCTGGCCAGCGGCCAAAACCGGCCTGACGCCTAATTACCAAACGAAATAACAAGCGCCGCCTTCATCACCGAGAGGCTTATGATAGCGGGTCGGCTTATCTTGGTCGGCCCGCAGGTAGCGCGCCAACAATCCGGCCGCCAGCGTCGCGGCCGAGACAGCGAGCAGCGCTATATTGAGATGACGGAAGCCGGATTCCATGAACGATGGGCCTGCACGAATAGCGACCTGGAAGAACCGTTTGCTGCGCTAGATCATGCGACGCAACAATCGGTCTTTCAGCATGAACTCATGCCAGAGCGCTGCGGCCGCATGCAGCCCAACAAAGATGTACACGAGCGTGGCACCTGACTCATGCACCTCCTTGCTGAGGCTCGCCAAGCTCTTGTCCTGCAAAAGGGGGAGCGTCAAAGTCAGCCCGAACGGCTGAATCGGCTTACCACCCCAGGCCAGCGCCAGCACGCCAAGAATGGGCATCCCGACCATCAACAGGTAGAGCACGCCATGCGTGAGGCATGCTGCACGCTGCAGCAGTTGTGGGCCAGGGACCGGTGCCGGCGGCTGGGTTCCCCAGCGGACAAATAAACGCAGCACCATCAACGCGAGCACGGACAGCCCCGCGGTCTGATGAACCGCAAATGCCGCGGTGCGCGCGGTGCTGCCTTTGGGAAAAAAGTCGTGGATCTCGATCGCCACCACGGCAATCGTGACGGCCAGGAATACCAGCCAATGCAGGGATCGCATGGCAAGGGAGTACTTCTGTTCAGAGCGCATAAAACCACCTAGAAATTGGAGTGTGTGAATCATGGCTGCGCAGTACAACATCTATGTACTCGCATGCCCCGTTACGGAGCAGCGACTTCTGATCGATCGCCGCCGCGATACGGAAAACAGTTGTTGCAGATCAAAAAGGAAAACACGTTTAGGTCGGTGCCTCCACAGGGTCCACGTGGGTCATTACGTTGAGCACATCGCGGCGCAGCATGACGCGGCGCCGCGCTTCCAATGCAATGTCGTGGCCTTGTCTCACGTTGGCACGCGCATCGACTTCCAGGTGGACATCGACCAGGATCATGTCGCCCATGCGGCGGGTCTTGACGTCGTGTACGCCGTGCACGCCCGGCGTTTCCAGCATCGTTTGGTGGATCGCCTCAACGGTTTCCTGGTCGACGGCACGGTCCATGAGATCGTGCAGCGCCTCCCACCCGAAGTGCCAACCCATGCGCGTCACCATCAGGCCGACGATCAGGGCAGCCACAGGATCAAGCAGGCGGTAGCCGAACACATTGCCCACAATGCCGAGCGCCACCACCAGCGACGAGGCGGCGTCCGAGCGTGCGTGCCAGGCGTTGGCGACCAGCATGCTGGAGCGCACACGCTCGGCAACGGCCAGCATGTAGCGGAACAGCAGCTCCTTTGCCGCCAGCGCCCCGAGAGCGACCCACAGGCCGATGAGCTTGACTGGCTGAATGGCCTCGGGGTGCTCCAGCTTCACCACTGCATTCCAAAGCATGCCGACGCCGACGGCCAGCAATAGCAAGCCGAGCACTAGCGACGCGGCGTTCTCGAAGCGCTGGTGGCCATAGTGGTGAGTTGCATCCGGTCCTTTCTGGCTGTGGTGGCTGGCAAACAGCACAACGAAGTCCGAGATCAAATCGGACAACGAGTGGATGGCATCGGCCACCAACGCCTGGGAGCCGGCCAGGATGCCCGCCACGACTTGTGCAACGGTCAAGCTCAGGTTGACGCCCACGCTCACCAGCGTGGTGCGCCGTGCGGCTGCCTGGTTGGTCGCACTGTCTTCGGTATCCAGGTCGATCTTGAGATCGAGGTCTTCGGGATGTCGCATGATTCATCTACGTTAGGACACGTGGAGTACGCCGCTGCTTCGGTCGTTGCGAACGCACCCACGTTGATGGTTATCGCTATCTATTCATGGGGCATGTAAGGTGTTGCTCAAGATCAGTCATCGAAATCCCACATGCGATGCAGATCCAGCTGGAGCCGGCTGTCCGCCTCCAGTACGTTCACCCGAGCGAGCCGCTCGGCCAACACTGCGTCGGCAAGGCTGCGGCGTGCCACCAACAGCTCGGTCAAGCCGGACTCGCCGGCGCGAAACGCGCGGGTGGCGCGATCGGCTGCGCATCTCTGTAACGTAGCCGCTTCGATCTGTGCCTGCGCGGCTCCCCCTTTGCCTTGCAAGTCACGATAGAGCACGTCGAATTCCGCACCCAGGCGTCGTTCTGCACCGAGTCTGCGGCGAGCTGCAGCTTCCGCATCGGCCGCGGCCGCTGCTGCGGCAGTACGGCGATGCGCAGAGCCGAGCGGCATCGCCACGCTCACTCCCATGATGCGTTCCGCACCACCACGCTCCACCGATACGAACATGCCGACGGTGGGATCGGGCCGGCGCTCCAGATCTGCACGCTTGGCCATCTGCTGTGCCTGCACCTCTTCCGCCATGGCAAGCCGGTACTCGTGGCTGTCCTGTATGTACTGCGTGCGCAATCGTTCCGGTGGGTCCTGCGGCAACACAGGCAGCGCGGTGTCAGCGGCCATCATGGGCCGGGGCAACCCCGGAAAACGGGCCTGCAGTTCCGCCTGCGCGGCCTGTTCGGCTGCAGCGGCCGTCGCCAGTGCGGCTTGCATGCGAGCCTGGTCAGCTGCTGCCAGTTCACCGTCCAAGCGCGAAGCGTCACCCAACTGGACCCGGCGGGCCGTCAGCGTCGCCAACTCGGCCGCAGCCCGGGCATTCTCCTGAGCGGCCTGGCGTGCTTGCCCTGCCCGCACAGCAGCAAACCACAGCGAGAGGATCTGCCGCGATGCTTCGTGGCGTGCGTCCTTCACCGCAAGTTGCCCAGCCTCGGCCGCCGCATCAGCAAGCTGGCCATCGGCTTGAGCCTTGCCCCACAGCCTCAACGGCCGCTCCACGGCGATCTGCCCTTCGGCATGTCGCTCAGATGGATCTCGGACCTGACGCCCCTGTCCGATCGCTCTCACCACAGTCTCGGCCGTCCCCGCTCGAATGCCTTCGGCACGGGCCAGCGTGGCATCGCGCCGGGCTTCGGCCGTCATCACCTCGGGCGATTGCGCCACCGCTTCACGCACCGAGCTCTCAGCGGGTAGGTAGCCCGGCGTGTTCTGCGCTTGCGCGGCGGTGCCGCAAAGCAGCATCACGCCGGCTCCGGCCAATGCGAAGCGAAACATGTTCAACCTCATTGCAAATCTCCCTGCCCGTCGGCCGTCCGGGCCCGGGGCATACCAAAGCGTTCAAACAGCAAGGGGAGCAGGAGCAGCGTCAGTGCCGTCGAAGAAAGCAACCCGCCCGACACTACGATCGCCAGCGGGCGTTGAATCTCCGACCCTGGCCCGCTGGCCAATAGCAGCGGAATCATTCCCAGTGCGGTAATGCAGGCTGTCATCAGCACCGGCCGCAGGCGGTCTTGCACGCCCACACGCACGGTTTCCGCCATGCTTGAGCCCGACTCCAGCAAGGTGTTGAAGTGCGAGACCAGCACCACACCATTGAGCACCGCGATCCCGAGCAGCGCGATAAAGCCGACGGAGGCCGGCACCGACAGGTACTCGCCCGATATCCGCAGCGCGGCGATGCCGCCTACGAGGGCAAACGGAATGTTCGCGACGACCAGCACCGCCTGCCGCACCGAGCGGAACGTGAGCATCAGCAGCAGAAAGATGGCGCCCAAGGCCAGCGGCACGACCAGTGCTAGACGCGCCGCCGCACGTTGCTGATTCTCGAACTGGCCGCCCCAGACAACACGCAGTCCTTTCGGCAGCGTGCTGATGCTGCCAACCGCACCCTGTGCTTCCTGCACAAAGCCGGCCAGATCCCGGCCTTCAACGTTGGCCTGGATCACAGCAAACCGGGCTCCGTCTTCATGATTGATGCGCACCGGCCCGTCCACGCGTTCGATGCGGGCCAGAGACGAGAGCGGCCAAGTTTTGCCATCTGGCGCCGTCACCAGGAGGCCGGTGAGGTTCTCCGGCGCTTGGCGCAGGCCCGCTCCGCCGCGCAGGATCAGCGGTGTACGCATAATGCCTTCGGGCACTACGCCAATCCGGTCACCTTCGATCAGGGCTCGCAACTGCGTTTGCAGGGCATCTCCGGTAAAGCCAGCGTGGCCGACTGCCGCGCGATCCAGCGAGACCTTCAGGTACTGCACACCACTGTTGCTGGGCGCGATCACCTCGGCGGCGCCACGGATGGAGCGCACCTTGGCAGCAATGGCCTGTGCGGCCGCGTCAATAGCGGCGAGATCGCTGCCGAAGAGCTTGATGGCGATATCCCCGCGCGTACCGGTCAGCATCTCCGACACGCGCATCTCGATCGGCTGCGTGAAGCCATAGATCACGCCGGGAAAGCGCTCCATCACGTGACGAATGGCTGTCGCGATGTCCTCCTTGCTGCCGCGCCACTGGTCCTTGGGCTTGAGCACCAGGAAGGTGTCGGTCTCATTCAGACCCATCGGGTCCAGGCCCAGGTCGTCGGAGCCGGTGCGCGCCACGATGGAGCGGATCTCGGGCACCTCTTTGAGCAGCGTTTGCTGCACGCGTTGGTCCAGGTCCAGCGATGCTGCCAGGGAAACAGACGGCGCCTTTTGCAACAGCACAATCAGATCGCCTTCGTCCATGGTCGGCATGAACGTCTTGCCGACTGACATGTACAGCACCACGGCCACGACCAGCGCCGCCCCCGCCACGCCAAACACGATGCGGCGGCGCGCCGTGGTCCAGGCCTGCAGGCGGGCAAAGCCACCCGCCACCTTGCGCATCAGCCAAGGCGCCTCATCCGCATGCGCGAGCAGCAGCATGGAGGCCAACGCCGGCACGACCGTAAAGGCGATCACCACAGACGAGGCCAGTGCCAGCATGATGGTCAGCGCCACCGGCCCGAACAACTTGCCCTCCAGCCCCTGCAATGACAACAGCGGCAGGAACACGATGGCGATGATGGAAACGCCGGAGAGCATCGGCACCGCAACGGTAGCCACTGCGTGACGGATCACGGCCCCGCGCAGCGCTGGATCGGTCTTGTGGTCTTGGGCACGCGCCATGGCGGTCTCAATGTTCTCCACCACAACGACCGCCGCATCCACCAGCATGCCCAGAGCAATGGCCAGTCCACCCAGGCTCATCAGGTTGGCGGTCAGGCCCACGTAGCGCATCAGCAGGAAGGTCGCCAGCATCGACAGCGGCAGCGTGGCCGCCACCACCAGCGCCGCCCGCACACCGCCCAGGAACAGGTACAGCGTGATGACCACCAACACGCTGGCTTCAATCAGCGCACGCACCACCGTGTTGGCTGCGCGTGTCACCAGCTCGCCACGGTTGTAGAACACGTGTGCCGACATGCCCTTGGGCAGTTGAGGGCCAAGCGTGTCCAACCGTTCCTGTACCGCCTCGACCAGCTTGCGGGCATCGCTGCCGCGCAGGCCCAGCACCAGCCCTTCGACTACCTCACCGTTGCCATCCTTGCTGACGGCGCCGTTGCGGGTCGCCTCACCCAGCTGCACGGTGGCCACATCGCCCACGGTGACGGCAGGGTTGGACGCCGGACTCTGCGCTGGCACCACGACAATCGCTCGCAGATCGTCGAGCCCGCGCACGCCGCCTTCCACGCGGACCACCCAGTGCTCGTCACCGCGATCAAGCCGGCCCGCACCATCGTTGCGATTGTTGGCATCCAGCGCCTGGCGCAGCTGCTCCAGCGTCACCCCCCGTGCACGCAAGCGTGCCGGATCGGGCGTTACCTCATAGCTGCGGACCTCGCCACCCAATGCGTTGACATCGGCCACGCCAGGAACGGTGCGCAACGCCGGCCGGATGACCCAGTCCAGCACTCGGCGCCGCTCCGCCAGCGAGTAGCCGTCGCCCTCCACGGTGAACATGAACATCTCGCCCAGCGGCGTGGTGATCGGCGCTAGGCCACCCACGGCTGTCGACGGCAGGTCGCGGGCAAGACCTGCCAGGCGCTCCGACACTTGCTGGCGTGCCCAGTAGACGTCCACACCCTCTTCAAAATCGACCGTCACGTCGCTGATGCCGTATTTGGACACCGAGCGCACGATCGTCTTATGCGGAAGGCCGAGCAGTTCCTGCTCGATGGGCGTCGAGACACGCTGCTCGACTTCTTCCTGCGTCATGCCCGGCACCTTGAGCACGACCTTGACCTGCGTCGGCGAGATATCGGGAAACGCATCAATCGGCAGGTTCAGGTAAGCCCAGACGCCAGCGGCAGCAAGCACGCCGGCCGCGATCAGCACCAGTACACGCTGGCGCAAAGAAAACTCAATCAGGCGGGACAGCATCATTGTTCTCCCGCCAGCAAGCCCTTGAGTGCACCGACGCCCGCAACCGCTACGCGTGTCCCTGTGGGCAGATTGGCGCGCACGACAGCGACGGCGTCATCCGTACTGGCAACGGCGACCTCCTGGAAGCGGAAGCCTTTGTCGGTGGCGACAAACACGCCCGGAACGCCGGACACGTAGGCCAACGCGGCCGCCGGAACCCGCACCAGCCCCGAGGCGCCCGCGCCGGTAGCGCCGCGCAGCTTGAGCGTGACGTTGACGCTCTCGCCGGCACGCAGATCGCCACAGCGCTCCAGCGACGCCCGCACGCGCACCCCTGCCGTACCGTCACCCGAAGGCGCAACGCCAATGACCGTACCGCTTGCACCACGCGCCACGATCTCGATGCGGTCGCCTATGGTTGGCACAGGCACATCGCGGCCAACCAGCAGGTCCAGCTCCAGCGCAGCCGGGTCAACGATCCGGAAAAGCGGCGCGGCCGCTTCAACTCGCGCCCCCGGAACAGCGTTGACCTCCGACACCACGCCGCCATGATTCGCGATCAGTTGCGCTTCGCCGCCCGCGCCAGCGAATGCGATACCTGCGGAAGCCAGTTCGGCCCGGCGCGCCATGGCCATGGCGTTGGCCTCAGCGGCCCGCGCCTGCGTTGCCTGCCAGCGGCTTCCGGCGATGATGCCGTCATCAAAGAGCGCCTTATCGCGGGCGAGCGATTGCTGCGCCAAACGCGCCTGCGAGTTGGCCTCCGTGAGCGCGCGGCTCGCTTCAAAGAGCTGCGGGCTCAGGAAACTCGCCAGCGGTTGACTCGGGCGGACGGTCTGCCCCAGTGACACCAGCGCGCGAGGCACCACGCCCGCGTACGGAGCCGCCACCACATATTGCGCATCCGGCTTGAACACGACACGTGCGTGGGTGCCGACTTCCAAGCCCCCAGAAGCTGCGACCGAGCTAAAGCGCACACCCAGTGCGCGCGCCTGTTCGGCCGACAGAGACACTGCCTGTGCCGCCGGTTGAGCAGTAGCCCAACGCACAGGAAATGCGGTCAGTGCAATCGATGCGCCAACCACCACAATTCGTTTGAGAAACATGCCTGACTCCAATCCACGAAGGCAACGCTGTCGGCGTCATCCTCCAACTGCGTCGCCTCCCGAAGCGGCACGAACACCGACTGCGGCGTGGCGCTTCGAGGCGACGCGAACAAGAATGTAGGAACAGTGGATGGCCAGCGGATAGCAATGCAGCTACCGCCTTGTGGCGTCGAGCGAACGTGATGGGTCAGAAGCCAATGCTCCTAACGAATTCATGATCGCTACGGTGGGCGTGATGGGGCTGTTGCAGATCAACTCAACGAGTGTTCTGCTGCACCGTGACGCGCGTGCCGTCCGCCTGCTTAGGATCAGCAGGCCGGTGGGGGAGCCTGCGCTGGAGGCGTTCGATTGATGCGATCGCGCCAGCGCGCGCGAATTGGTGCTGGCCGAAAGACTGGGCGTGATATGGCTGAACAGGCAAGCGCTGCCAGCAGAAGAAAGGTGAGTGCCGATAACCCAGGCCCCGCAGCAGCCCAAAGAAATCCGGCGAGATCCGATGGACCGATCGAGGGCTCTACATCAACCTCAAAGGGTTCCCTGCTCGTCAGAGCCAGCTCGCGATCAAGAGCATACCCCTCATGCGCGGAGGCTCGATGATGGGAAGATCCGAGGGATTGAAAATGAGAATCAACCGCGCCAGAAAGCGCGGTGTGCACGTGCAGGCCAGTCTGTTTCGGAATTCCGAAATGGCCGTGCAGAAGTGGGCTCAGCAGCTGCAGCAACACGATAAGAAGCAGCAACACAGCCCGAAGCGAGATGCTTAGGGTTGCACGTGACATGCGCGCATTGTAGCGCATGGCATCGCGTTGAATGTACTGATGGGAGATGCTGCCGTACTAAGGCGTACGCAAACGTACAACGTAAGCGCGAATTTAGCCAAACGTAGCCCCCAGTCGGGAGGCGGCAGATGATTGTGTCCATCACTATTTTGATGGACACAATTCATGACGCCAGAAGACCTGGAGGACTTGTTGCCGTTGAAGGTTCTCCATGTGGGGGCGAACGGCAAACGCACCTTTGACCCACGAGGCAACCGAACCTATCCGTGAAGAGCTCCCCTCTATAGCCCCTCTCCATTTTTTTCGGTTGCCACGTTTCTGCAAGCCCGGTAGATGGGATTCAACGTGTTCCGTTAGCTCTCTCAGAAAGACTGTCTCGTCAACTCCAGCTGCCTCTCAGCGCACCAACCAGCCACCTTTGCTGATTCAGTAGCGTTCCTGCCCTGTAATGGGCGACGCCGATGCGCTTGGCGATCTGATACGGATTCGTGCTGCATGACGCCGCAAAATCCGATCTTGATCGGAAATTCCCTTTTGAATCATCGCCTTAGGATCATTCTGGCGAGAAATACACGAATCCCGGCCAACCCTCTTGATGGAAAGCGTCTGTGCGTGCTCAGCCAGATAGCGTGCAACGCTGTCGGCGCTGGCCGGCAGGAAGCCACCCCACTCTTGCTCGAAATGACGGATGGCGGACTGATAGCTGCGCCGTGTGTGATCGCGGGTCGCTGCCTGCAGATACCTGTCGATATCCGCCATTGAACTCTCAAATCAAGGTAGCGACTACGCTTTGCTCGATGCCTTCTGCGATCGGAGGTTATACGCGAAGCTGAGCACAATGATCAGCAAGATCGCCACCTGTGCGATCACCGTCTGCATGGACGGGTAAATCCCCAGCACGTCAATACGCGGCATCGAAATCGGCGTGATGTGCAGAAAACCAACCTTCTGCAACGCCGCAACGCCCTTGCCGATCAGCACCACTGCCAGGACCGCGACCAGAGCCGAGCTGAAGGCAAAGAACTGGCGGATCGGCAGGCGCGCCGAGGAGCGCAGCAGCACGACGGCGATGATCGCCAGGATCGCAATCCCGGAGCCCAAGCCGGCCAGCAGGTAGATGCCGTTCCCTTCGCTCCACAGCGCGGCGTAGAACAGCACGGTCTCGAACACCTCGCGGTACACCGTCACGAATGACAGCACGAACAGCATGATCGCCGAGCGCTTGTTCAGCGCGGAGGACAGCTTCTGCTTCACATAGGCCTGCCAGCGACCGGCCAGGCTCTTCTGGTGCATCCACATGCCCACGCCGAGCAGGACCACGGCCGCAAAGATTGCCGAGAAGCCTTCGGTCATCTCGCGGCTGGCACCGCTCAAATCCACCAGGTAGGTAGCGACGGCCCACGTCAGTCCACCGGCGGCCAGCGCAACAATCCAGCCGGCATGGACGTATGGCAGCACGTCGGTGCGTTCGGCCTTCTTCAGGAAGGCCATCATGGCGACCACGACAAGCAGTGCCTCCAGGCCCTCGCGCAGCAGGATCGTCAAGGCGCCCAGGAACGTCGACAGCGGGTCGTTGGTGCCACCCAGTGCATCCTGGGCTTCAGTCAGCATCGTCTGCAGATGCTGCGCGATGTCCCGTACCTGCTCGGCCTGACCGGTAGTGATCGCGTTGCGATACAGGCCCATCATTTTTTCGATGTCCTGGAACAGCGACTGGTTCTTGGCGGCCAGGGCCGGTTCGACCGGCTCGAAGCCGTCGAGGTAGGCGGAGAGCGCCAGGCGCGAGGCAGTCGCTTTGTCGCCCTGGTCGAAGGCGGCTACGCTCTCTTTGAGCTTGTCCTTGGCGATTGCGAGACTGTCTGCGTTGGAGGCGTTCAGCACATCCGGCGCGCTTCTCAAATAGGCGGTCAATTGCCGCGCGGCATCCGGGCTGATCGTCTTGGCCAGCAACGCTTCTGGCGTCTGGCTGAGCTTGGCGAGCGTCGGCACCGCGCTATGCAGCTCCGGGCGGGATGCCCACAATTTGGCGCCGGCTTGCCGGTCCGCATCGGAATAGGACAAGGTCGACGCAAAATAGGCCAGTGCCCAGCGATCATCGTCAGTGAGCTGCGCGAAGCTCGGCATCGAGGTGCCCTCGACACCGCGCGTGATGATCTGCTGGAGGGCGAAGACGCTGCGCTCCTGGGCGCGCTGATGATCGGCCAGGGCTATGGGGGGCGGGCTCAGCTTGGCGGCCAGCGGACCATCGGCGTGTCCGGTGTTGCCATGGCAGGACGCGCACTGGCTTTGATACAGCGTAGCTCCATGCTTCAGGTCGGGCACCTTGCTGGGCGCCATCGGCACCGGGTAGGCGGCCAGCAAGCTGTCCGCGAGCTTATGCGCCTGTTCACCGACGACGGTGGGTGCGGCCTTGTCGGCGATGAGCGTGCGCAACGCGCCAGCATCCTTGAGCAAGGCTTGCGTCTGTGGCCCCGCCGGCAACTCGGCAATCTGGCGCTGCGCCGCATGCGCAAACTCCTGCATTTCGGCGTACTCATCGGCATTGGCCACCTGGCCGTCCTTGACGGAGCGACCGTAATCGACCGCCAGATAGTCGAGTAATTGCCAGACCTGCTTGGTCTTGTCTTGAGTGGACAGCGTGTCGGCGTACGCGCTTGAAACCGATGTCAGCAGGTAGAACAGGATGAGGGTGACGACGCGCTGCAGTTGCATGAAGAGCCTACCGGCGAAGCGGGAGAAATGGCTTTAAATGAGAATGATTGTAATTCATGTTTCGTGACGCAGATGTCGCGCTGGTCAAAAAACATGCGGCCGAAGGGGTCACATAGGGGTCGTCTCAGAAAACGGAAAATAAAGCACGCTAAGCCGGTGGCAGCGGTCGCAATGGCCTGAACTTCCCCGCACCGACCTTGGCACTGCTGCGCCATAGGTAATCGCCGGTCAGGTTGATATGCTCCCACCCCAGCGGTGACAGATATTGCAGCAACGTGTCGTCCAGCGCCTTGCCGTGGGCACGCAAAGCACTGGTGGCACGCTCCAGATAGACCGTGTTCCACAACACGATGGCCGCCGTCACCAGATTGAGGCCGCTGGCCCGGTAGCGCTGCTGCTCAAAACTGCGGTCGCGGATTTCACCCAATCGGTAGAAGAAGACCGCCCTGGCCAGCGCGTTGCGCGCCTCGCCCTTATTCAGCCCCGCATGGACGCGGCGGCGCAGCTCCACGCTTTGCAGCCAATCCAGAATGAACAGCGTGCGCTCGATGCGCCCCAGCTCGCGCAGGGCGACGGCCAAGCCGTTTTGGCGCGGATAGCTGCCGAGCTTGCGCAGCATCAGCGAGGCCGTCACCGTGCCCTGCTTGATCGAAGTGGCCAGCCGTAGGATTTCATCCCAATGAGCGCGAATAGCCTTGATGTTCAGCCTGTCGCTGCTAATCATCGGCTTGAGTGCATCGTAGGCAGTATCGCCCTTGGGAATGAACAGCTTGGTGTCGCCCAGGTCGCGGATGCGCGGCGCGAACCGGAATCCCAGAAAGTGCATCAGGCCGAACACATGATCGGTGAAGCCCGCCGTGTCGGTGTAGTGTTCCTCGATACGCAAGTCAGACTCGTGGTACAGCAGGCCATCGAGCACATAGGTCGAGTCGCGCAAGCCGACGTTGACCACCTTGGCGCTGAAGGGCGCGTATTGGTCGGAGATATGGGTATAGAACGTCCGCCCAGGGCTACTTCCATACTTCGGATTGATATGCCCGGTGCTCTCTGCCTTGCTGCCGGTTCGGAAGTTCTGGCCGTCCGACGATGACGTGGTGCCGTCGCCCCAGTTTCCGGCGAAGGGTTGTCGAAACTGTGCGTTCACCAGCTCGGCCAGCGCCGTCGAATAGGTTTCGTCGCGAACGTGCCAGGCTTGCAGCCAAGACAGCTTGGCGTAGGTGGTGCCAGGGCAGGACTCGGCCATCTTGGTGAGCCCAAGATTGATACCATCAGCCAGAATCGTCGTCATCAGCAAGGTTTTGTCCTTGGCCGTGTCGCCGGTCTTCAGGTGTGTGAAGTGGCGCGTGAAGCCCGTCCATTCATCGACCTCCATCAGCAACTCGGTGATCTTGAGGTGCGGCAGCAACATCGCCGACTGGTCAATCAAGGCTTGCGCGGCGTCTGGCACCGCTGCGTCCAGCGGCGTGATCTTCAGGCCCGATGCAGTGGTGATGATGGCATCCGGTAAGTCGTTGGTCGCCGCCATGCGGTTGACTGTGGCGAGTTGCGCCTCCAATAATTCCAGTCGGTCATGCAGATATTGGTCGCAGTCGGTGGCCACGGCCAGTGGCAATTCGCTGGCCAGCTTCAGGGTGGCGAACTTCTCGATCGGCACCAGGTATTCGTCGAAGTCCTTGAACTGGCGCGAACCCTGCACCCAAACATCACCAGAGCGCAGTGCGTTCTTCAGCTCCGACAGGGCGCATAACTCGTAGTAACGCCGGTCAATACCCTCGTCGGTCAGAACCAGCTTTGCCCAGCGCGGCTTGATGAATGCGGTTGGCGCATCGGCGGGCACCTTGCGCGCGCTGTCGCTGTTCATGCCGCGCAGCACGTCGATGGCATCGAGCACACCCTTGGCGGTGGGCGCGGCGCGCAGTTTGAGCACGTCCAGGAACTGCGGCGCATAGCGGCGCAGCGTGGCGTAACTCTCGCCGATATGGTGCAGGAAATCAAAATCGGCAGGCCGCGCCAGCGTTTGCGCCTCGGTGACGTTGGCGGCGAAGGTGTCCCACGGCATGACCGCTTCGATGGCGGCGAACGGATCGCCGCCGCTTTGTTTGGCTTCAATCAGCGCCTGACCGATGCGCCCATACATCCGCACCTTGTCGTTGATCGCCTTGCCGGAAGCCTGGAACTGCTGTTGATGCTTGTTCTTGGCCGCATTGAACAGCTTGCCGATGATGCGGTCGTGAAGGTCGATGATTTCATCAGTGACGGTGGCCATGCCCTCGATGGCCAGTGCTACCAAGGTGGCGTAACGCCGCTGCGACTCGAACTTGGCCAGGTCGGCGGGCGTCATCTGGCCGCCCTCGCGGGCGATCTTGAGCAAGCGGTTTTGGTGTACCTGCCGTTCGATGCCAGCAGGTAGGTCAAGCGCCTGCCAGGCTTTGAGGCGTTCGATGTGTTCAAGCATGTGGCGCGAGTTCGGCTTGGCGGGCGATTGGCGCAGCCACGCTAGCCACGTCATTTTGCTACCATCCTTGCGCTTGAGCAGTTCGTCCAGGCGCTGGCGATGGACAGGTATCAAGGAATCGGCCAATGCCGCATGGATGCTCCGGTTGGCACGGGTAATGGCCTCGGCGCTTGCGCGCTCGATGGCATTCATGGCGGGTAGGATGATGCTCTGCCGCCGCAGGTTTTCAACAAGGGTGCTGGCCAGCACAATGCCTTTGTCTGTTTGCAAGGCCAGTTCGGTCAGTGTATGCACGGCTTGCCGGTAGTGACTCATGGTGAAGGGCTTGAATCCAAACACCGTTTGCAGCTCGACCAAGTGCTCCCGCCGTGTCTGCTCGCGCTGGCCGTAATCGTTCCAGCTTTCCACCGGCACCTTGAGTTGTGCGGCCACCATGCGCAGCAGGGGCGGAAATGGAGGTTCATCGACGCCCAAGAAGATGCCAGGGAATCGCAAGTAGCAAAGCTGCACGGCGAAGCCCAATCGATTCGCGGCGCCGCGACGCTGACGGATCACCGACAGGTCGGTTTCGTTGAACGTGTAGTGCCGTATCAGTTCGTCTTTGGCATCTGGCAGTGCCAGCAGACTTTCGCGCTCGGTGGCGGACAGGATTGAGCGGCGTGGCATGGTCAGTCTTCCCGCAGGTACTGGTACAAGGTTTCGCGGCTGATGCCGAAGTCACGGGCCACCAAGGTTTTTTGGTCGCCTGCCGCAACTCGCCGTTTCAACTCGGCAATTTGTTCGCTGTTCAGCGATTTCTTTCGTCCCCGGTAGGCACCGCGCTGCTTGGCCAGCACGATTCCCTCGCGCTGACGTTCGCGGATCAGGGCGCGCTCGAACTCAGCAAAGGCTCCCATGACCGACAGCATCAGATTGGCCATCGGTGAGTCCTCGCCGGTGAACGTCAGCCCTTCTTTGACGAACTCCATGCGCACGCCCCGTTGTGTCAGCCCTTGGACGATGCGGCGCAGGTCATCAAGGTTGCGTGCCAACCTGTCCATGCTATGCACCACCACGGTGTCGCCCTCGCGGACGAAGGCCAGCAGCCTTTCAAGTTCGGGACGTTGTGTGTCCTTGCCTGAAGCCTTATCGGTGAATACCTTGCCGACTTCTATTTGTTCCAGTTGTCGATCAGGATTCTGGTCGAAGCTGCTGACGCGGACGTAGCCGATACGTTGACCTTGCAAGATGCCTCCAAAGGTAAAAATGTCAGGATGAAATCTATTACCCTTGACTGAATGTGTCAATAAATATAAATTCACACTCTACTCTGACGTTGTTTGTGCTCAACTGTCATTTTCAGAAGACGACTGCACGGAATATCAGAAGTCAGCCGCACGACCTTCTCCGATGCCAATTAGGCAGGCCGCTCACGAATCCAAAATCGCAGGCCAATGTCGGCGTGCGAAACAACTCATGCTATGCGTTGCATCCCGGATGATTGCAATCTGATAAACCTTGCAAGATGCCACATGCCTCTATTCGTCGAGCGCCCGAGCATTTTTCACGCAGCGAGAGCAAGTGCCGCTTCAATTGCAACAGCGCTTCGACGCGATCTTCGGTCTGACGAATATGGGCATCCAGTAGTGTATTGACGTCGCCGCAGTCCTGAGCAGGGTTATCTCGTAGGCCCAGCAGTATCCTGATTTCGCTCAGCGTCATGTCAAGCGAACGGCAATGACGAATGAACTGCAAACGCTCGATGTGCACATCGCTGTACAACCGAAAGTTGCCACCGCTTCGCGCTGGCTTTGGCAGCAGCCCTTCCTTTTCGTAGTAGCGGATGGTCACGACCTCGCACCCAGAGCGCTTGGCTAGATCGCCAATTCTGATTTCCATGCCTCAATCTCCATTTATCACTTGACTCTATAGTAACTATAGAGTTTTTAATGGAGGTTGTACAGAAGATTTGAAGGAGTTATCCATGAGTGAATGCGCTTCAAAGGCGTGTGGCTGCTCGGCTGGGCCGATCATGCAACCCACGACACAAGCCCCGCCGACAACCGGATCGGCTCAAGCGGTGTACCGCATCGAGAACATGGATTGCCCCACGGAAGAGGCGCTGATCCGAGGCAAGCTGGTTGGGCTGGCGGGTGTGGTTGGTCTTGAGTTCAACCTGATGCAGCGTACCTTGACCGTGCAGCACGAATTGCCTTCGCTGTCTCCCGTTGAACAGGCACTGAAGGCCATCGGCATGCAAGCTGTGCGCATGGATGAGGCGTCGGCTGGGCAGACAACCAAGCTGTCCATTGCCAAGATGGATTGTCCGACAGAGGAAGCATTGATCCGCAACAAGCTCGGCACCGTGGCCGGGGTTACCGGTCTCGATTTCAACCTGATGCAGCGCACGTTGTCGGTACGCCATGCTGACGGGGTTCTGCCGGATGTGCTTGTGGCACTACAAGCGCTCGGATTCGAGGCGCAGGTCGAGGACAAGGCCATGGCCGCGTCGCCATCGGCGTCCCCTGTGACAACGCAGACCAACTGGTGGCCACTCGGTATTTCCCTCATCGCCGCATCAGCGGCCGAAGCGGTCTACTGGTTCCACAACGGCAATCATTGGTCGGTCGTCATTCTGGCGCTTGTAGCGGTCTTGACGGGAGGCCTGTCCACCTACAAGAAGGGCTGGATCGCGCTCAAGAACCGTAACCTCAACATGAACGCCCTGATGTCGATTGCTGTCACAGGTGCCATGTTCATCGGCCACTGGCCCGAAGCTGCGATGGTGATGGTGCTCTTCGCGCTGGCCGAGGTGATCGAGGCCAAGTCATTGGATCGCGCCCGCAACGCCATCCGTGGACTGCTCGACCTGACCCCGGAGCAGGCCACGGTGCAACAGCCTGACGGCACCTGGCGAGAGGCAAGCGCCAAGCAAATCGCCATTGGCAGCCGAGTCCGGGTCAGACCGGGTGAGCGCATCGCGCTCGATGGCGAGGTGCTAGACGGACGCTCCACGGTCAACCAAGCCCCGATCACGGGCGAAAGCCTCCCGGTCGAGAAGTCCCCCGGCGATCCGGTGTTTGCGGGCACGATCAACGAATCCGGTTCCTTCGAGTACCGCGTTTCCTCCTTGGCCAGCAACTCCACTTTGGCCCGCATCATTCACGCGGTAGAGGCTGCACAAGGTAGCCGTGCGCCGACCCAGCGTTTTGTCGATCAGTTCGCCCGTTGGTACACGCCTCTCGTGTTCGCCCTAGCCATCGCCGTCGCACTGCTGCCCCCGCTTTTCATGGGCGCGGCATGGATGGACTGGATTTACCGTGCACTGGTTCTGCTGGTGGTTGCCTGCCCATGCGCCTTGGTGATCTCCACGCCGGTCAGCATCGTCAGCGGCTTGGCCGCCGCTGCCCGCCACGGCATTCTCGTTAAGGGCGGTGTCTATCTGGAAGAAGGCCGCAAGCTGCGCTGGCTGGCTCTGGACAAGACCGGCACAATCACGCACGGCAAGCCTGCTCAGACCGATTTTGTCGCATGGGGTCATGCACTCGCCTCGGATAGCCGCAGCATCGCTGCCAGTCTGGCGGCCCGCTCAGACCATCCGGTATCCAAAGCGGTGGCGCAGGCTGCGCAGCGGGATGGGGTTGCCTTGCTCGACGTGGCCGAGTTCAGCGCGCTGCCCGGTCGGGGTGTGCAAGGCCAAATCGACGGGGAGACCTACCATCTGGGCAACCACCGGATGCTGGAAGAGCTGGGGCAGTGCACACCAGAGCTGGAGCAGCGCATCGCAGCGCTGGAAACCGCAGGCAAGACCGTCGTGATGCTGGTGGGCGCAAAAGGGGTACATGGCTTATTCGCCGTTGCGGACACCATCAAGGACAGCAGCAAGAGAGCCATCGCCGAGCTGCATGCTCTGGGCATCAACACCGTGATGTTGACCGGCGATAACCCCCACACGGCACAGGCCATCGCCGCACAAGCCGGCATTGACCGCGCGCAAGGCAACCAACTGCCCGACGACAAACTGCGCGAAGTGGAGCAATTGTCCAGAAACGGCAAGGTTGGCATGGTCGGTGATGGCATCAACGACGCACCGGCCTTGGCGCGTGCGGACATTGGCTTTGCAATGGGAGCGGCGGGCACAGATACCGCTATTGAAACCGCCGACGTGGCCCTGATGGACGATGACCTGCGCAAGATTCCGACCTTCGTGCGCCTGTCGCGTGCGACAGCACAGGTGCTGATGCAAAACATTGTGCTGGCCCTTGGCATCAAGGCGGTATTTTTGGTGCTCACCTTCACGGGTCACGCGACCATGTGGATGGCTGTGTTCGCCGATATGGGTGCCAGCTTGCTTGTTGTCGGCAACGGCTTGAGGTTGTTGCGCCGATGAGCTGGAAACTCTTTCTCTATGACTGGGGTGGCCTGAACATCGCGTTGTTTCAAGCCATCAACACAGGCACGCCCGCCACGCTGAAACCACTGGCATGGTTCTTTGGCCTCGTGGGAAGTTACTGGACAGCGCCGCTGATGCTGTTGGGTCTGTGGTGGTGGTCGAAATCGGCTACAAACCCGGCGCGTGGTACGGCCGTTCGGCATCGCCTTATTGGTTTTAGCGCGGCCTTCTTGCTGGCGTTATTGGTCGCCACCGCCTTGAAGCTATGGTTCGACTTTCCACGCCCGCCTGCCGTCCTTGGCGACCTGGCGCGCGTCATCGGGGACAAAGAGCTTCACTACAGCCTGCCCAGCGGGCATGCCACCTATGCCGCGATGGTGGTCGGCGCGCTCTGGCCTTTGATGGGCCGCCGTGGTCGTCTCAGTTTAATGCTGTACGCCACATTGGTCGGCTGGTCGCGCATCGCGGCCGGAATGCACTTTCCGGCCGATGTGTTGGCGGGGTGGGCGCTGGGATGGAGCTGCACGGCACTCGCCGGGTGGTTGCTGCCGTTGGCCGCCCCTGTGTGGCAATCGGCCCGCCGCACATCGGCTTGGGTCTGGTTCACCGTGGCCGCCAGTGCTGTCATGACCGATCAGCTCACGAAGTTCGCCATCATCCGCACGTTTGCCTACGGTGAGCAAGTCGAAATCACCCCGTTTTTCAACCTCGTTCATGTCCTGAATCCGGGTGCGGCATTCAGCTTTTTGGCGAACGCTGGTGGCTGGCAACGTTACTTTTTCATCACGCTGGGTCTGGCTGTTTCTGCTTGGCTGGGGCGCATGCTGTGCCAGCAACGGCCACGTCTCGAAGCGATGGGCTACAGCCTGATCCTTGGTGGTGCGCTCGGCAATGTCGCGGATCGTGTGCTGCGTGGATCGGTTGTCGATTTCCTCGACTTCCATTGGCAGCTTGTGCACTGGCCCGCCTTCAACCTCGCAGATGTGGCGATCACATCGGGTGCTGCTTTGCTCATCATGCAGATGCTAACCCAAGGCAAGGCGGTGGACACCGGTGTAAATGGGAATTATAATCATTCACAATGATATAATCCGAGAGTTTCCATGACTTGCCGAGCAACCTATCGCTGGCTGATGACTTTGCTGTTGGCGACTTGCGCGTTGATTGGCGGGCCAAGCTACGCAGCCGACACCACCGAACTCAAAGCCAAACAGATTTGGCAGCTTCTGGACTACGTCGCCGTCGATTACGGCGGCGCGGTCGCCAACGGTGCTGTCCTGAAAGCGTCGGAGTACGCTGAAATGCAGGAATTTTCAGCGACAGCCGAACGTCAACTGGGAGAATTACCTGACCAGACCGACAAGGGTCGCTTGTTGCAACAAGCGACCGCTTTGCGTGCTGCGGTAGCTGCCAAAGCCGATCCGGCCAGCGTAGCAAAACTGGCGCACGCGCTGTCCAGTGCGGTGCAAAAGGCGTACCCGTTTCCAGTCGCACCGACTGCCATGCCGGTCTTAGCGAAGGGAGGGCAGTTGTTTCAGGCCCAGTGTGCGGCCTGTCACGGTCAGCAAGGGCGCGGTGATGGCCCCCTAGCGGCATCCCTCAACCCCAAGCCGACCGCGCTGGCCGATCACATGCGGGCGCGCGAGCGCAGCTTATTCGCGCTACACCAAATTATCAGCAACGGTGTCCAGGGCACCGCTATGCAGGGCTTTGGCGCGTTGTCGGATGAAGACCGATGGGCATTGGCGTTCTTTGTTGGCACGCTACCTTATACGCAAAGCGACAAGGACGAAGGAGCCAAGCTCTGGCAAGCCAACGCGCAGGTTCGCCAGACGCTCGCCAGTCTGGATGTGCTGACGCAAACATCTGAGCATGTCTTGGCGGACAGGCTGGATGAGCCTTCCGCCAGAGCCCTGACGGCCTATTTGCGCGCCAATCCGAGCGCGCTGAATATCAGCAGTCCGAAGGGCACCGCGATTGCCAAAGCCAAACTCAGTGAGAGCGTGACGGCATTGCTGGCTGACGACCGTGCAGGTGCGACCAAGCTAGCCTTGTCTGCTTACCTCGATGGCTTCGAGCCGGTCGAACCGGCGTTGGCCACTCGCAATCGGCCGCTGTTCGAGAAGATCGAAGCCGCGATGGTGTCCTACCGGGCATTGATAGCCAATGGTTCGCCTGCCGATGTGCAGACAGCGGAGCTGCATTTGCGCGGCTTGCTGGATGAAGCGGACAAGGTGCTTGCCCCCTCCGACGACGATGCCGTGGCGGCCTTCATCGGTGCGTTAACCATCTTGCTACGTGAAGGATTGGAAGCCCTGCTGGTGGTCGTTGCCATGCTGGCGTTTCTCAAGAAAGCCGAACGGAAAGACGTATTGATCTACGTGCATGCAGGCTGGGCATCCGCGCTGGCCGCAGGCGGCATTACATGGGCAGTGGCAACTTACTTGGTCGGCGTCAGTGGGGCAAGCCGGGAGCTAACGGAAGGCTTTTCGTCACTCTTTGCCGCCGTGGTCTTGCTGGGTGTGGGCATGTGGATGCACCAGAAGAGCGTTGCCGGTCGTTGGCAGGTCTACCTCAAGGAAAAGCTGTCTTCGGCGCTCAACAAGCGCACGGCATGGTTCTTGTTTTCGCTGGCCTTCGTCGCCGTCTACCGTGAGGTGTTCGAGACGGTGCTGTTCTACGCAGCGCTCTGGACAGAAGGAAATGGCTGGCCCCTGCTGGCGGGCTTGGGCACTGGCATGGGAATCCTGGCCCTGCTGGCAGTCGTGCTGCTGCGCACCAGTGCGCGCCTGCCGATTGGCCAGTTCTTCGCTGCCAGCTCACTGCTGGTGGCCATACTTGCCGTGGTCTTGGCAGGCAAGGGCATCGCAGGTCTGCAAGAAGCAGGGTTATTGCATACCAGCCCAATATCGATCCCACGCATTGATCTGCTGGGCATCTATCCGTCGTGGCAAACACTCTCAGCGCAATTCGCTGTGTTATTCATCATTGTGGTGGTTTTTACGATCAATTCGCGGTCATCGCGTCAAATGGCAGTACAAAAAAGCTGATTTGACGGCGTGAATAGGTGAATTGATGCCGCGATGAGCGCCGTCATCCTCGAATCCGTGCTGACCATGTAGAGGCCAGTTTTTCTTTTACATCTTGGACAGCAGTCGTATTCCATCTGCGCGCAATTCCCCCTTGGGAGAAATATGCCGGTACAAGGTCTGTCGCGTGATGCCGAGCTCTTGGCACAGGTCGCCGACCTTAGTTTCAGTCTGCCCCATTGCCGCCATCGCCAGGCGCAGCTTGGCGGCGGTCATCTTGAAAGGCCGACCACCTTTCCTACCGCGCGCCCGCGCCGAGGCCAAGCCCGCTACTGTGCGCTCTGCGATCAGCTCGCGCTCGAATTCGGCCAGTGCGGCGAAGATGCCGAAGACCAGTTTGCCAGCAGCGGTCGTCGTGTCGATGGCCGCACCGTGGCCGCTCAGCACCTTGAGACCGACGCCACGCCCAGTCAGATCGTGCACGGTGTTGATCAGGTGCCGAAGGTCGCGCCCGAGCCGGTCGAGCTTCCATACGACCAAGGTATCCCCTGAACGCAACGCCTTCAAACAGCTCGCCAAGCCGGGACGATCCTCGCGCTTGCCGGATGCCTGGTCTTCGTAAAGATGCGCCGGGTCGACATCGGCGGCGATCAGCGCGTCGCGCTGCAAGTCAGTGGCCTGGGAGCCATCCGCCTTCGATACCCGCATGTAGCCGATTAGCATGTCATACCTGTCACATATACGTTCGATTATGTGACAGTATGCGCCGGAAAGTTCTAACCGTCAAAAGTTGTCACTTAACCCGTCACTCTGTTTAAGACATGCAAAGGGCCCATTAGGCTCGTAATGTGACAAAAATTCCGGGGGGATGCCTTCCTTTGCAAAGGTGGTGCGCAACTGTTCCAGGGAAGCGGGATCGCGCCGACCATAGGAAGCCAACGCGAACAGCGAGCGTGCCGTCTCGGGGTCGTGCCGCGCTTCAATGATCGCCTCACTGATAGCTTGGACCGCCCGTTGCCAGTGATTGACGGGTTCGGGCTTCGGCGCTTTCGCCGGCAGACCACTGGTGAACCCGGTTTGGGGCTCGGACCAGAACAGCTTTGCATGCTCGCCTGGCGGGCTGATATCCCTCACCTCGATCAAGCTGATTGCCGTTGCCGCTGCCTCCAGCATCTGCAACCGTATTGCCGGGTTCAGGGTTTCATACGGTCGCCACAGACTTTGCCCAGCACGCAGCGGATGCCCGCAGCCTTGCCAGACTTGGCGAAGATACCCCGCGTAGGTTCCGCACGCCGAAAGCGGGGTGTTCAGCTCATCGAGCAGCGTGCGTAGCAGTCGAAACCACAAACCAGCGTGGATGCGTCGGCGCGGCAGTTCCACATGGCCGGTCGTCAGTGCCTGCCAGGTACGCCGGTCCATCACTGCAATCGCGTCGCTGGCGGTGCGCGACGCAGTGTCGGCGTTCTCCCAGCCGAGAAACCGCCCAGGCACGCCCCAATAGGATTCCAGCCAGCAGCCATGCAGCGGGCAGCTCAGCATCAGGGGCAGCTTCCATGCAAGCAGTACGGCGTGGTTTGCCGGGTCGTTCAGACAGAGCGGACAGGCGCGATGTATCGGCTGGCTGGGCAGCCAGGCACGCCAGCTCGTGATGGATCGCGTCCTACGGCGGAGTTTCGGCAGCAGCACCGAGAGCTGGAACGCATAGGTTTCCAATGCGTCTGGAATCTGATCATCAAGGCTGTCCAGTAGCCAAGGCACCCAGCCGGCGAAACTCATGCAACGCAGCCGGTCCGGCTCGATGCCGCTCCGCTGGGAGAGCATCGCCAACAGCGCCAGTGGTGGCGCGGTATCCAGGTCATCAACCTGAGCGTGACCAAGATCGTGCTCCAGCAGCTCGGACACCTCCATGTGATAGCAAAGGGCCACGCGGTTGAGCCACGAAGACAAGGCTTCGCCTTCTCTGGGGGCCGGATGCAGTGGCCAGCGTGGCGCTGGCTTCACATCAGTTCCCGCTCGAATTGCCGCCGCCGCTCGCTGGGGCCGGTGTAGTCGGCCATGCTGAGCGTACGGTGGTTGATCGCTTCCTCTCCGCTCTCCACGGCGACGATGGCCGCCGCCATCAGCAAGTGCGCCAGTTCGCCTATGGTGCCCTCGCTGCGTGTGAGCAGGTAGCGGGCCATGTCCAGCGTGGCAATCGACGAGGGTCGCCGCAGTGGAAGCGAAGCGGCGAAACTGGCCAGCAGTGAGCAGCAATCGTGATTGGCCTCCCATACCGGCAGCATCATCGGCTCGAAGCGATTTTCCAACTGGTCATCGGAGCGGATGGCCAGGTAGGCGTCGCGCGTGCCGACCCCGACCAGTGGGATGCGCAGTTCATTGCCGAGGAAGCGCAGGAGATTGAGGAATTCCCGGCGATTGACGCTGTTACCGGCCAAGACGTTGTGCAACTCGTCGATCACCAGCATGCGCACGCCGACCTTGCGCAGCAGTGCCAGCGCCAGTTGTTCCATTTCTGGCAGCCGTGGGCGCGGTCGCAATGGCGCACCCATCGCCGCGAGCAGCGCGACGTAGAAGCGGATTACCGACGGTTCGGATGGCATCTGCACGACCAGTACCGGAATGTGCTCCTGGTCGGCGTCGGCTCTGGCCGGATGCGTGCGCCGGAACTTCTCGACGATCATCGACTTGCCGTTGTTGGTCGGGCCTACCAGCAGCAGGTTGGGCATGCGTTGCTTGTTTGGCCACGCATACAGGGTTTCCAGCCGGTTCAGCGCCTCGACTGCTCGCGGATAGCCGATCCAGCGGTCGGCGCGAAGGCGATGGATGCGTTCGTCCGCCGGGAGACGGGCCAAGCCCTGGGCCGCCGGCAGCAGGTGGGACAAGTCGATGATGGGATATTCTTCCACGGCTACCACTCCTCAATCTGGTCGAACGGTTTGGCCGGCAACTGGTTGTCTGCCTGCTGCCCATCCATGTCAGCGCCCGGTGGTGGCGTGGTTTTGACAGGCGGTGCCGTTGCCTTGAGATGCTGGCGTCGATCCGCGTCGCGCCGCGCCTTGCGCGTAGCCTTCTGCGCGGTGGTAACGATTTCGCGCATCTGGCCGATCATGCGGAACAACGCCGACTCATCCACCTGTTCGCGCCCTTGCTGCCGCAATTTCGCCAGCGCCTGTCGTTGTTCCCAGAGGGTGACAGCCGGGTGCGACAAGGTACGGTAGGGAATTTCCAGGTAGTGCTGCCCCTCTGGTTCCAGCACCCATATGCGGCTGATGTCGCGCGGGTCGCGCCGGATCAGGAACGCAGGCAAGCGGTCCCGCCGAGCTATCCACGGCTTGAGCGCATCGGCGTAGTAGTGGATGTGGTCGATGACGAAGCCGGTGCGGGTCAGCGTGCGGCGGATGATGGGCAGAAAATCGACCAGAAAAGCCGTAGCGCGAGTGATGACGGTTGGCACGCCGGTCCGCGTGATAGCTTCGGCCCAGCGCGCGGCCGGCGGTTGGAGCAGGCCGTTGTGCACAGAGCCGTGATAGGTGCCGACCGCCAATGTGAGCCAGCGCTCCAGCTCGCGCAGTGTCAGGGCGGCCATCTTCTCGGAGGCGTATTCCCCGCGCTGGTCAGGATTGGAGAAGGTCGTCCCCGGCAATTCGTCGTGGATCATCTGCATCGCCGTGCCGATGATCCGTTCCACGATACCGCCGTAGTGCGGCTGCCCGAGCGGGCGATAGTCCAACCGGATGCCATGCTGCTCGCAGCCACGGCGCAGCGCCTCGCTCTTGAACTCAGCCGCGTTGTCCAAGTAGAGCAGTCTGGGCTTGCCGCTCATCGGCCAATCCATCTCTACGTTCAACCCTTCCAACCAAGGGCGCTTGTCGCAGGCGGCATGCACCAAGCACAAGCCGACCGAGACGGCGGACGGGGCTTCCAGCGTAACGACCATGCCAACCACGCAGCGGGTGAATACGTCGATGGCGAGGGTCAGGTACGGACGGCCAATCGGTTGCCGGTCGCGCTCGTCCACCACGATCAGGTCGATGACTGTGTGGTCGATCTGCACCTGCTCCAGCGGCGCGGAGACGGGTGGCGGAACACCACCAACACCTTGCAGGTCGCGGGCGGCATCTTGTCCTTCCCGGCGGTGAGTGACCTCGCGCGGATCGAGGCCGGCGATCCGCAGTGCCACCGTGTTGCGCGCCGGCACCCGCAGCTTTTGCAGCTTGCACGCCCGCACAACTTCGCGGTGGAACGCCGCCAAGCTACGCTTCTGCTTGGTCAGGAAGCGCTTTTGCAGTAACTCGCGGATGATTCGTTCGACCGACTCCGGCAAGCGGCCTTTACCTTTGCCACCGCTCGACTGCCCAAGAGCCAAGTCAGTGACCAGCCCCGAACCTAGCCGGGCACGGCGGATCAGGACGTAGACCTGCCGCCGGGACAGCCCCAATGCCTGGGCTGCCGCGTCGGCCGCTTCATGCCCAACGTCTCCGACTGCGCCAACGGCCCAATGATCTCCGCACGACGACGCGCACGCTCCCATGCCTGTTCTGGCAGGGTGGCCACGCCGTGCTCGGTAATCGGTGCGGTATCGGTCGCCATGCTCACCTCGCTTTGGTGCACACGAGTATTGAGCATAGACGAGTTTTGTGCAGAGGAATCCTGATATCGGGTTATCAGGATCCGTATGCACAACAGGCTTCAAACCGCGCTGAATGGTGCAGTCGTCTTCTGAAAATGACATCAGGATAGGGTATAGCTCAAGTTGACGCATTAGCGCTTGAACGCCAGTAACAAAACACCACCAGCGACCATCGCAATACCAGACCACTCGCGGAGCGACGGGCGTTCACCAAGAAACGTGAACGCAAACACCGCCACCAGTACGAGACTGAGTTTGTCTACCGGCGCGACTTTGGATGCATCGCCGATCTTGAGCGCCCGGAAGTAGCAGACCCATGACGCTCCGGTCGCCAAGCCGGACAACCCGAGGAAAAGCCATGTCTTGGGGGACAGATCCAAGGGGTTGGCCCATTTTCCCGTGTAGGCGACAAACGCCGACAGGACGACGATGATGATGGCCGTTCGGATCAAAGTAGCCAGATCGGAATCAACTCCCTGAATGCCCACCTTGGCAAAAATCGCCGTCAGCGCCGCAAATACAGCCGATAGTAGTGCCCAGTAGAACCAACCAGTTGAACTAACCAATTCGCTACACTCCCTCATTTCTCAAGTCATTGCTTCATGGGAACGATAACGGATACCTTTAAGCCGGTTTGCTGAATTTCGTCCACGAAGTCGAGGCGGATTTCTGCACCGATGCGATGGGCAATCGTTTGGACGATTGATAGTCCTAGACCCGAACCAATCTGCTCGCTGCCCAGTGTGCGGTAGAAGGGATCAAAAACCCGATCCCGTTCTGTCAACGGAATGCCAGGCCCGCTGTCCTGAACACGCAGCTCGGCTTTCCCTTTTGATATTCCCACGGAAAGATCGACCCGCCCTCCCTCTGGCGTGTAGCGAATGGCGTTATCGACCAGATTCTTGACCACGGCGATCATGTCCAGCTCGCTGGCCCACACTTCGGCGTCTTGCGTGCCTTCGACCCCGATGTCGATGTGCTTGGCCTCGGCCAGCGGCATGAGGTCTTCCAGCACGCGACGGTAGATGGCCTGAACGGATATCGGTGACTTCGGCGAGTCGGCAGCCGACTGCGCCTTGGCCAAGGTTAGGAGTTGATCCAGAAGGCTTCGGCCGCGCTCGATTCCTTGGCGCAACACCGTCAATCGTTCGCGCGCCAGGGCGGACATTTCTGCCTCTGCCAGCCTCTCTGCTTGCAGCGAAAGGGCGGTCAACGGCGAGCGCAGTTCGTGCGCGGCATCCGCCACAAAGCGGCGCTGAGAGTCCATTGACTGGCCGACGCGGGCGAGCAACCGGTTGATCGCCACGGCAAATGGGCGCACCTCGACCGGAAGGTGACGGTCTTCGACGGGGTGCAGTTCCTGCTCGGCCCGCAGGTCAATTTCCTTGGAAAGTGCCGCAATGGGGCGGAACATCTTGCGCACCAGGTCAGCGACGATCAATAGCAGTACCGGCACGAGAATCAGGAAAGGCATCACGGTGCGTAGCGCTCCATCGCGGGCAATTTCATTGCGGAAGCCCGCTTCCTGCGCCACGGCGATGCGTTCACCGGTTGCCGTGGTCTTGACCAGCACGCGGAACGACTCTCCACCGATCTCCAGCGTGTGCAGCCCATCAGCCGGTGTTGTGGGCAGGGAAAGCGTACCGCCTGCATCCACACTTGCCTCAGATGGGTTAGCCTCATTCAAGCGCTGGACGATAACGCGCGATTCTTCATCGACATCTTTGGGGCGCGCGTCGGGCGTCGGCGTGGCCGGCGACAGGCGCTGCCGGTCCATGAGCTGCGCCACCTGGCGTAGAACGTCATCCTGTAGCTCGTGCGCCTCGTCAAAAGCCGACAGGAACGAGAAGATGCCCGCCACGATGGCTACCACGAGGATGGCCAGCGACAAGGTGAAGGACAGCTTGAGCTGAACCGATTCGTTCAGGCGTCTTTTGAGACCATCCATCCGACCCCCCTGACGTTTTTGATGACCTCACTGCCCAGCTTGCGCCGCAGTGCATGGATCAGAAATTCGACGGCGTTGCTTTCGACCTCTTCTCCCCAGCCGTAGATGCGGTCTTCCAGCTCGCTGCGCGAGAGGATGGCTCCGGGCCGAACCAGCAAGGCTTGCAGCAGCGAGAACTCCCGGTTGGACAGTTGCACCGGGGAGCCACCGTTAACGCTGGCTTCTTTTGTGGCCGGATCGAGCGACACCACGCCATTGGTGAGCACTGGCGTAGCCGTGCCGCCTTTGCGCCGCAGAACGGCGCGCATCCGGGCCAACAGCTCTGCCATCTGAAAGGGCTTTGAAACGTAATCGTCGGCTCCGCCGTCCAAGCCACGCAGGCGGTCATTCAGTCCATCACGCGCCGTGATAATGAGCAGAGGAACCGGGTTGTCCTTGCCGCGGATGCTGGCCAGCACCTCCAGTCCATCCTTGCCGGGCAAGCCCAGATCGAGCAGAACCAGGTCATAGTGCTGGCAACCTAGTGTCGAGAGGGCGGTCTGCCCGTCCTTCACCCAGTCGGCGGCGTAGGACGCATCCTTCAATGCGCCTTGGATCGCGTCACCGATCATGGGATCGTCTTCAACCAGCAATACCCGCATTCCCCCTCCTCTTGAAATTATTACGCCCGCATTACGGCAACATCGAGACAAGAACCTTATCTTTTAGTCTGATATGGTGATATATAGCAGCCATCGCATGAATGCCTGCCAACCATATGATGACATCACCAAGCAGTTTGTGAATCTCGCCCCAATCTGCAAGGTTGGAAAAATAAGAATTCCCAACTGCAGGGAACACGTTAATTCGGATTCCGCCCAATAGCGTCAAAGGATGAGATTCGCTTCCCAGAGCCAGCAGCGCAGAAATCGGCAGCAAAAGAAGTAAAGCCCACAGTGCAAAATGTGCCAATCGGGAAAGGCCAAACATCCATACCGACATCTGATGCCGTGGAGCACCCGGACGTATTGCAGCCCAAATCAAGCGCAAGAATGTGAGCACAAATACGGCGACACCCAAAGATTCATGCCACACGATGTCATTTCGTGTGGCTGGATCGACTCCACCATCAACTATTCGCCCGAAGTCGCCAGGCCCTAACACGAATGCTGTGACAACAATTGCGGCCGTAATCCAATGAAAGGCTTTGCTTAATTTGTCATATTGATCAGGACTATTTCTCATGGCATTGTTTCCTCCATATTGGCTGGGATGACCGTATTTTCAATGCGCGGTCCGGGCTGCCCTTTGCCTGAACAGCAGGATCGCGGTCAGCATGAAGGCCAGCAGCGCGGCCGATGCCGAATAGCGGCTCAGCGCCAGACCGCCAGCGCTCAGCGGCTTGTCCAGAAAGTCGCCGACCACGGCTCCCAGCGGGCGGGTCAGGATGAACGCCGCCCAAAACAGCAGTGTGCGGGACACTTCCGTCCTGTAGTAGGCCACCACCACCAGGGCGAGCAACCCGCTGAACACAACAGCCGCGCCGGTGTAGCCCAGGCCTGCCGTATCCGCCATCCAATCGCCCAGCGCCGTACCCAGCGTCTGGGAGAACATGATCGTCAGCCAGTAGAACGCTTCCGCTTTGGGTGAGCTGACGGTGTTCACTGATACGGAGCCGAGGGTGCGATGCCAAACGAAGAGCGAGCCGAGCAACAAGGCCAGCAGCAGGCTCGAACCGCCAGCGTACCCGATGCCGAGCGAACGATCTGCAAAGTCGGCCAACGTCGTGCCGACCGTGGTGGTGGCGATGATGGTGGTCCAGTACAGAAAGGGATGGAAGCCCTTGGCCTTGACTTGCGCGATGACGGCAGCCAGGAAGATCACGGCGAAGATGCCGGTGCCGGCCAAATATCCCAGGTTCATGGACATCGAGACGGCATCGCCGCCGGTTTCGCCAAGCGTGGTTGCGGCAATCTTGATGAGCCAAAAGCCAAGCGTGACTTCTGGCACCTTGGCCAGAGCGTGTTCAGTGGATGTTTTCATGGGGTAAGCTCACTGTCCTTCGAGCGTGTCGAAGGTTTTTAGCAGAGTACCCATCGCAGCCTTGCAGTCAGCTTGGCTTGGCGCATCGGCACGCAACGCAGACAACGCCTTGTCGATGGCTTTGTCGAGCAGATGCCAGTCGTCGGCTGCGCGCGGTTTCAGTCCAGCCTCAGCCGAATCCCAGGCCACCTCCAAATCCTTGATGCGGGTCTTGGCGGCGGGCAGATCACCCTTGTCTACGATGGTGGACACGTCAGTGGCGATGCTGCGAAATGCGGTCAAGTCGCCCAGCTTGGAAGCGGCTTTGCCCGGCGATACCGTGCTGGCGTTAGTAGTCGGTGCAGGGGCGGTGCTCGCGCGGCCTTGGTCGGCAGGCTTGGAGCAGCCGGTGGCCAGGGCCACGAGCGCCACCGCCGACACGGCAGCGACAAGGCGGGCGATAGCGTGCTGATTGGGCATGATTTCTCCTTGGAAGTTGGGAAGATGGTTACTCGGCGGCTTGGGCGGAGCGGCCTGCGCTCATGCCGATCTGCGCAACGGCCACGAGAATGACGATGACTGAGAGGAACAGGGTGCTGGTCCACATGGCCCCCATTCCGAGGCCACCGTAAGTCTTGGCTTGTGTCAGCAGGTCGCCGAGCGCAGCGCCGAAGGGTCGGGTCAGGATGTAGCCGATCCAGAAGGTCAGCACGGCGTTGCCACCCATGCGCCACACGGCATAGGTGATGCCGATTAGCGCACCAAAGGCGACAGCACCCCAGGTAAAGCCCAAGCCCAGCGCCTCGGTCGCCAGATCACCGGCAGCAGTGCCCAGCGCAAACGTGCAGAGGATGGCGGACCAATAGAACAGTTCTCGGTTTTGCGTCACGATGTCGTGGATGGACAAGGTACGTTCGACCCGATACCAGACAGCGAAAATCACGGCGAGCGTGACGGCGAACGCCGAAGTGCTGATGTACAAGCTGACGCCCAGGCCGTCGGTCAACAGGTCGGTGATCTGGGTACCGACCACGCTGACCAACACAACCGTGAGCCAGTAAATCCAAGGGGTGTAGCGGCGGGTGCGCAGTTGCGTGAACAGGGCGACTGCCAGTAACGCCCCCATGACGGTGCGCGTCAAGCCTTGGCCAAAACCCGCGTTGATCGCCAGGAAGTCGGCCCCCGTCTCGCCCACCGTCGTGGACATGATCTTGATGATCCAGAACGACAGCGTGACTTCAGGGACTTTGTTGAGCCAGTCGCTTGCTCTGACCGTGGGCAAATTGTTCATAGTGTTCTCCTGCCGGTGTGAAAGGGACTGCCGCCAGTCTGAGCAGGCAGACTTAGCCCATCCATAGGCTCACTCGCGCACCCATCCCTGCGCGATCAGCTTGCCGAACAACAGGCAATGGATACGGCTCACCTGCCGGTAGACCGGCCCCAGATACCAGCGTGCTGCGTGCAATGTCAGCGCGGCACCGAGCGATGCGACCGCGATGGCACCAAGCATGTCCAGTGGAAAGTGAACCCCCAGGTAGATGCGTGACCAGGCGATTGGTATGCCAAACAGTGCCAAAGCTACGCCAGCCCTTAGTAGTCTTCTCTGTAGCAGAAAGCTGAAGGCAACCGACCACCACAGTGTCAGGTGATCGCTGGGGAATGACGAGTCGGCAACATGGGGAATGAGCGTATGACCTAGCCCGATCATGAAAGGCCGGGGGTGCGACCAAGCTAGACCGATGATTTGGTTGGTCAGCAGCCCAAGCAGGCCGGATGCGGTAGCGATCAGCAGCGTTTTGCGGGTGTTCTCGTTGCCACGCAGCCAGCTGATGCCGATCAGAATCGGGACGGCCCAGATGAGCCATTCCGCAAAGAAGGTGGCCAGCGTCACCACCAGAGCGTTCGGGTGTTCAGGCGCGTTGAGCCACAGGAAGAATGTTTGGTTGAGATGTTCCATGAAGTCTCCGGGCCGGATCACGGCGTCATGCGCAATCCGGCCACACTGGCAGGCGGTCAGTCTTGCTTGTCGTGGTCGTCATCGTGATCCGCCTTGTCCTCGGCAGACGAGATGACGGTGCCCTTGTCGGCATCGACCCGGACATCGAAGACCTTGGCCCCGCTGACAACTTCCACGTCATAGACCCAGCCTTGCTTCGAGTTTTCGTACTCGGCGCGCGATGCCTTGCCATTGGCGTGCTGCTCGGCAACGGTGACGGCCTGGGCGAGCGGAATTTTGGCCTTGGTGATCGCCAGGGCGTCGTTTTCCATACCGCCTTTGGCGGCATAGGCGACAGCGCCAGTCGTAGCAATGGCGATGGCCAGCAGGGAAAGTTTGGTGTAGCGGTACATGATGCTTCTCCAGAAGAGTGCAGGGATTTGCACGGTGGAGAAGTTACGCAGGCAGACTTAGCTGCTACTGAGCTGAGCCGTCGCCGTTATCGTCGGAGATTGTTGGCAATGGCTTAGCGTGCTTTATTTTCCGTTTTCTGAGACGACCCCTTCTTCGACATTTGAAGGATTCTGAGCACGATGAGTGCGAAGGCAGTCGCGACGATGGCCGTCACCGCATGGCCCATGCCGGCGGCCACGCCGATCGCGGCAGCAATCCAGATGCTCGCGGCAGTTGTGAGCCCCCTGACGTGTGTCTCATTGTCCGGCTTCAGGATCGCCCCTGCACAAAGGAATCCGATGCCTGACGTGAGACCCTGAAGCACGCGGCTCATGTCGGCAAGCTGCACGCCCGCCTGGAGGGGAACCACGACAAAAACGCATGCCCCCAGCGCGACGAGCATGTGAGTGCGCACGCCTGCGGATTTTCCCGAGCTCTCCCGCTCGTACCCCAGCAAGCCCCCCAAAACGATAGAGACGGTCATTCGAACGACGGCACGTACTGCCTCGGCAGCATTAGCGAGATCGGAGAATTCCGAGCTCAATGTGCGGATGATGTCGTTCATTGCGGAGCGTCTCTGGGTGTGTCCTGAAAATGGCCAAGACAGTCTATGTCGCAGAAGATGACTGTCAGATTGCCGAGCTATGACACAACCGGATTCGCTGGCCCGGGGGCAAGATTAACAACGTATTACATTTCGGCAATAAAGCCTGACAACGGAAGGGCAACCTTAGAATGCCGGCCATTAGTGCTCGTTTTCGCGCCAGTGTGTCCACTCGAAGTGCGCGACATTCTCCTCCAGCCCCCGAACCGCATGACCGATTCTTCAATCTCCCCGTCCCAACCCGCTGGTCTCTCGAGGGCGCTGGACAATTTCCTGACACGCCACCGCATCGGCGTTTGGCGTGTTGTCGTAACGTTTGTCCTGGCAAGTCTGGTCTTTGGCCATTCTCGCTGGGACGGTACCTGGGTGTCGCCGCTGCTGCTGACGCTGGGGATGTTGGGGGTGAGCCTGGCCACGGTCGGGCGGCTCTGGTGCGCGTTGTACATTTCCGGGCGCAAGAACAATACCTTGGTGACCTCGGGTCCATATTCACTGTGTCGCCATCCGCTCTATGTCTGCAACTTGCTAGGCATTATCGGACTAGGGGCGATGACCGAGTCGCTGGCGGTTACCGCAGTCCTGGCGCTCGCATTTGCGCTGATGTACCCGGCTGTCATCCGGACGGAAGACCGCTTTCTGGCTTCCGCCTTCCCGGAATTCGCCGAATACGCACGCCGTACACCAGCGTTCTTTCCCCGTCTGTCGCTGTATAGGGGGGAGTCGACATGGACGGTCCATGTGTCTTCCTTTCAACGCAATATTGCGGACTCGGTCTGGTTTCTCGGCCTGTCGGTGGTCGTGGAGTCGTTTGATTTGTTCCATGACGCCGGCGTCCTCCGGGCGGTCGTGACGCTTGCCTGATGCGGGCAACTCCGCATACACGTACAGCCATGCACTACGCTCACGTCTCCGATTCTGTTGTCGAGAGCATGCTCGTGATGCTGGTCGGCCTGATCGTCCTGGTACGTCCCCGGTCTTGTAGACACCTGATAGGGTGTTTTTGAGACTGGAGGAAGCATGAAAAGCAAGCGATATACGGATGAGTTCCGGGCCGAGGCGATCAAGCAGGTGACCGAACGCGGTTACCCGGTGGCGGAAGTGGCGCAGCGGCTGGGGGTGTCGAGCCACAGCCTGTACGAGTGGCTTCGCCGCAGCGGGGTCAGCCGGCAGGCACGCAAGACGCAGCAGGATGCCGATCTGCAGCGCGAGAACCAACAACTGCGCGCCGAACTTCGCCGTGTCGAGGAGGAGCGCGACATCCTAAAAAAGGCCGCCGCGTACTTTGCCAGGGGGTAAGGGCAAGGTACGGGTTCATGCATGCGCACCAGCACGAGTTCCGGATCACGACGATGTGCCGGGTCCTGAAGGTCGAACGCAGCGGCTACTACGCCTGGCTGGCCAAGCCCCGCTCGGCCAGGTCGATTGAGGATGCACGCTTGCTCAAGCTGATCGAAGAAGCCTATCTGGCCAGCGGCGGCGTGTACGGCAGCCGCAACATTCATCGTGATCTCATCGAAGCCGGCGAACGTGTCGGCAAGCACCGGGTTGCACGCCTAATGCGCGAGAACGGCTTACGCTCGGTGCGGTCGCCGCAACGCCGCCGCTACAAGACGGGTAAACCGTCAGTGGTAGCGCCCAACCGGCTGCAGCGGCAGTTCACCGTGCCCGAGCCGGATCACGCCTGGGTCACGGACATCACTTACCTGCGCACGGCCGAAGGCTGGCTGTACCTGGCGGTGGTGCTGGATCTGTACTCCCGTGCGGTCATCGGCTGGTCGATGAAACCGACGTTGGCGCGGGAGTTGGCGCTGGATGCACTGCTGATGGCGATCTGGCGCCGCAGGCCGACGCGAACGGTCACGATCCACTCCGATCAGGGCGTGCAGTACGGAAGCGACGACTGGCAGCGGTTCTGCCGCGAACACGGGTTGGAGGTGAGCATGAGCCGGCGTGGCAACTGCTGGGACAACTCGGTGGCCGAGTCGTTCTTCAGCAGCTTGAAGAAGGAACGAATCCGGGGCAAGGTCTATCCGTCACGGAACGATGCCAGGTCAGACGTGTTCGACTACATCGAGGTGTTCTACAACCGACAGCGCCGCCACGGGCACAATGGCGGCCTGTCTCCCATGGCTTTCGAGGAAGCTCACCCAACTCGATCGCTGTAACTGTCTACAGAACCGGGGACGTACCATCCTGTATGTGGGGTTCGCTGTCTATTTGCGGTGGAAGCATGGGCCCGCCCCCAAGCGTAAGACTGATGAGGGGCGAAAGCGGCACCCCAAAACGAGCAGGCGAAAGCGATAATCGTAATCTGCTCTTAATGCTGGTGATCGAGGATTCATGTAAACTTCGGCGACGGCCCAGCCGTTAGTACTTCAACCCCAAGCCCCCCGCACAGTCTCCCAAGGAATGCGACGTTTCGTTCTGATCTTCGTGCTGCTCATTTTGCCGTTCCAGTTTTCCTGGGCGGCAGCGGCACGCTATTGTCAGCACGAGAAAGCCACGGCCACTTGGCACCTTGGGCACCACGAGCATCGTCATCAGCAGCCGGAAGGTAAAACGGATGCCGAGAAAAAGCCATTCGTGGATACAGACTGCGGGGTATGCCATCTGGTCTCCCTCCCGTTCGTCTATGGACAGACGCAGGACGTGTTGATAGCGAATCGGGTAGAAGTGACCGATACTCAACATGCGTCCGAGTTCTCGTCTCTGAATGCCAGGGCTCCCGACCGTCCTCAGTGGCAGCGTCTCGCTTGATCGGCGAGACGACGACTCTTTTTCTCCTTTCGTCTCTCGCCGAATTCTCCTGGTCACATACCTTGGTGCAATTCGATGCGAAGACTATTTCTGCCGCTCGGGCTGGCGGTAGCATTTCTCAGCCCAAACTTTGCCGTAGCGCAATCTGACACCGGCACGTCCATGGTGCCCGTCTTCCCAAGGGAAGCGGCGGGACCGTTGACCCTCGAGGCCGCGTTGTCGCTGGCGGCAGGAAGCAATTTCAACCTGTCCGCCGCCGCCAAGGAACTCGATTCCACAGAAGGTGGGATCATGCAGGCCCGGGTTATTCCGAACCCGGAACTCCAGACGCTGGTCGAGGACACGCGGAAATCCACCCGTACATCCACCGCCCAGATGAATATCCCCATCGAACTGGGCGGCAAGCGCTCGGCTCGTATCAATGCCGCGGAAAGGACGCGCGAACTGGCGCAGGCAACGCTGGCTGGCGTTCGCGGTGACATTCGGGCGCAGGTAATCGAGAGCTTTTTTTCCGTCTTGATCGCACAGGAACGCGTCAAGCTGGCAACTGGCTCCGCGGATATCGCTGCGAGGGGCGCGCAAGCCGCTTCACGCCGCGTCGCGGCCGGCAAGATCTCCCCGGTTGACGAAACTAAGGCACGTGTCGAACAGGCCAACGCCGAACTTGAATTGGCCGAAGCAACGGCGAGCCTGCAGTCCGCCCGTCAGGCGTTGACGGCGTTGTGGGGCAATGCATCGCCGCAGTTTACCGAAGCACAGGGCAATCTGGACGCGCTGCCATCCAGGCCGGCGCCTGAACTCCTTCTGAAGGAGCTGGAAAACTCACCGCTGGTGGCCGCAAGCCGCGCTGAACTTGACCGCCGCCAGGCATTGGTGGGCGTTGAGCGCAGCCGCCAGTATCCGGATCTGACAGTCAGTCTGGGTGCCAAGCGAGATACAGAAGCCAACCGCAACATGGCGGTGATCGGTGTGGCGATCCCGTTGCCGATTTTTGACCGGAATCAGGGCAACTTGTATTCGGCCATTCGCCAGGCGGACAAGGCCCAGGATGAATATCTGGCCAATCGCATCAGCCTGACCCGAAATCTCCTGATGGCATCGAACCAGCTGTCGGTATCGCGCGCCTCGGCACAAACGCTGAAGCAGACCGTCTTGCCAGGCGCCGAGCAAGCCTTCAACGCGGCGACCATTGGCTTCGAGGCCGGCAAGTTCAATTATCTGGACGTCCTGGATGCCCAGCGCACGCTGTTCCAGGCACGCATCCGCTATCTCGGCGTGCTTGGACAAACCTATCAGGCGGCGACCACGATCGATCGCATTCTGGGACGTTAAGACGGGATTCATAAAACATGGCTATTTCGAACAAACAAAAGGCTGCCATTGCGGCCATCGTACTGGTGGGCGGCGTCGCGACTGGTGGCGTTCTGCTGAGCGGGCGCTCTGCGCCGGAAGAGCAGGGTGGGCACTCGGAATCCAAGGGGCATGGCGACACCGAGCACCATGGCAAGCAGGCGGCGGAAGCCGACCACAAGGATGACAAGTCACACGGCGACGGCGAGCATCACGAGGTCAAGAAGGGCCCCAATGGTGGCGCGCTCTTTTCGCGTGATGGCTATGACGTCGAAATTGGCACGGCCGAATCCAAGGGCGAGGCCCGTATTCGGCTCTGGGTTAGCAAGTCTGGGAAGGCGGTGGCAAATGGCGTGGCAGCGACAGGCCAGCTCGTGCGGGCTACGGGCGAGTCTCAAGCGCTCAAGTTCGTGGTGTCTGGCGACGCGCTGGAAAGCCAACAGCCAGTTGCCGAGCCCCATGTCTTTGACGTGACCGCAAATGTGACCTTGCCCGGTTCGTCTTCGCCACTCGCCGTGCGGCTCTCGAAAGAGGAAGGCAAGATTGAGTTGACAGCGGACCAGCTGGCCAAGACAGGGGTAGTGGTTCAAACCGCGGGCTCGGCAAAGGTCCAGGCTGGCGTCCAGTTCCCCGGCGAAATCCGTTTCAACGAAGACAAGACAGCCCACGTGGTGCCGCGACTGGCTGGCGTCGTAGAGAGCGTTCCGGCCAATATTGGGCAACAGGTTAAGAAGGGACAGGTTCTCGCGGTCATCGCGAGCACCGGACTTTCTGACCAGCGCAGCGAACTGCTCGCAGCACAGAAACGTCTGGATCTGGCGCGTGTCACTTATGACCGCGAGAAGAAGCTCTGGGAACAGAAGATCTCTGCGGAGCAAGATTATCTGAGCGCCCGCAACGCGCTGCAGGAAGCGCAGATCAGTGTCCAGAACGCGCAGCAGAAGCTGACCGCCATTGGCGCCAGCAACAGCTCGACGGCACTCAATCGCTACGAGCTGCGCGCACCGTTCGACGGCATGATCGTTGAAAAGCATATCTCGCTTGGGGAAGCGGTGGCGGACAACGCCAACGTGTTCACGCTGTCGGATCTGTCGTCCGTCTGGGCCGAGTTCGTGGTGTCTGCCAAGGATGTCGAGCGGGTGCGCATCGGCGAAAAGGCGTCGATCAATTCGGCATCGTCCGATGTGAAGGCAGATGGCACCGTTTCATACGTGGGTTCGCTGCTGGGCGAGCAGACGCGGACGGCGAAGGCCCGCGTAACATTGACCAATCCACAGATGGCTTGGCGACCGGGTCTCTTCGTCACGGTCGACGTATTCGGTGCTGATGTCGAGGTGCCCGTTGCGGTGAAGACCGAGGCCGTCCAGGACGTCAATGGCGAGAGCGTAGTCTTTGTCGCGGTTCAAGGTGGATTCGTGCCGCAGCCGGTGAAGGTCGGCCGGACAAACGGCAAGGTCATCGAGATTGTCGAGGGCCTGAAGCCGGGCGCACGTTACGCCGCCGCCAACAGTTTTGTTCTGAAGGCCGAACTTGGCAAATCCAGCGCCGAACACGGCCATTGATACGGGGGAAACAGCAATGTTTGAACGTATCATTAGTTTCGCCATCCAGCAGCGATGGCTGGTCCTGCTCGCCGTGTTTGGAATGGCCGGGTTAGGGATTTTCAGCTACAACCGACTACCGATCGACGCGGTCCCTGACATTACCAACGTTCAGGTTCAGGTCAATACCTCGGCACCAGGCTATTCACCGCTCGAAACCGAACAGCGTGTTACGTATCCGATCGAGGTCGTGATGGCCGGCCTGCCGGGACTCGAACAGACGCGTTCCCTGTCCCGCTATGGCTTGTCGCAGGTGACGGTCATCTTCAAGGATGGCACGGACGTCTATTTCGCGCGCCAACTCGTCAACCAGCGCATCCAGGAAGCCAAGGACAATCTGCCTGAAGGCGTTGTGCCGGCGATGGGGCCTATTTCGACCGGCCTCGGGGAGATCTATCTATGGACCGTTGAAGCCGAAGAGGGTGCTCGCAAAGCTGACGGGACTGCCTATACGCCGACAGATTTGCGCGAAATCCAGGATTGGGTGGTACGGCCGCAACTGCGTAACGTGCCCGGTGTCACCGAGATCAATACTATCGGTGGTTTCAACAAGCAGTACCTGGTCGCGCCGAGTCTTGAACGGCTAGCGTCGTACGGGCTGACGCTGACCGACGTCGTCAATGCGCTGAACAAGAACAACGACAACGTGGGTGCGGGCTACATCGAGCGTAGGGGCGAGCAGTATCTGGTTCGTGCGCCGGGTCAGGTTGCGTCCGAAGACGACATCCGCAACATTATTGTCGGTACAGCGCAGGGGCAGCCGATCCGCATTCGCGACATCGGGGATGTGGAGATTGGCAAGGAACTGCGTACCGGTGCGGCAACCGAGAATGGCAAGGAAGTTGTGCTGGGCACGGTATTCATGCTCATCGGCGAAAACAGCCGGGCTGTGTCAAAAGCGGTCGATGAAAAGGTCGCTTCCATTAACCGTACGATGCCGGAAGGTGTGAAGATCGTAACGGTATACGACCGGACACGTCTGGTCGACAAGGCCATTGCGACCGTCAAGAAGAACCTTCTTGAAGGCGCGGTGCTCGTCATCGTAATTCTGTTCCTTTTCCTGGGTAACATCCGCGCGGCGCTGATTACCGCGACGATCATTCCGCTGGCGATGTTGTTCACCTTCACGGGGATGGTGAACTACAAGATCAGTGCGAACCTGATGAGCTTGGGCGCGCTCGACTTCGGCATCATCATCGATGGCGCGGTGGTGATTGTCGAAAACTGTGTGAGGCGACTGGCGCATGCGCAGGAACACCATGGCCGGCCATTGACGCGCTCCGAGCGGTTCCATGAGGTGTTTGCCGCAGCGAAGGAGGCGCGTCGCCCACTGATCTTCGGTCAGCTCATCATTATGATCGTCTACCTGCCGATCTTTGCGCTGACGGGGGTGGAAGGCAAGATGTTCCACCCGATGGCGTTCACGGTCGTCCTGGCGCTGCTGGGCGCGATGATTCTGTCCGTGACGTTCGTTCCGGCTGCGGTCGCCTTGTTCATCGGCGAACGGGTGGCCGAGAAAGAAAATCGTCTCATGCTCTGGGCGAAGCGTCGCTACGAGCCGCTGCTGGAAAAGTCGCTCGCGAACACGGCCGTTGTATTGACGTTTGCCGCGGTGTCAATTGTTCTGTGCGTGGCCATTGCGGCCCGCCTGGGCAGCGAGTTCATCCCCAATCTGAACGAAGGCGACATTGCCATCCAGGCGCTGCGCATTCCTGGCACGAGCCTGTCGCAGTCCGTGGAGATGCAGAAGACGATCGAGACGACCCTCAAGGCAAAATTCCCCGAAATCGAGCGCGTGTTTGCGCGGACAGGTACGGCGGAGATTGCATCCGATCCGATGCCGCCGAATATTTCGGATGGCTACATCATGCTCAAGCCTGAGAAGGATTGGCCAGAGCCGAAGAAAACACATGCCGAACTGCTGTCCGCCATCCAGGAGGAAGCCGGCAAGATCCCCGGGAACAACTACGAGTTCTCCCAACCGATCCAGCTGCGGTTCAACGAGCTGATCTCCGGGGTCCGCTCGGACGTCGCAGTCAAGATCTTCGGCGATGACAACAACGTGCTCAGCGAGACGGCGAAGAAGGTATCGGCCGTGCTGCAGGGCATCCCCGGCGCGCAGGAGGTGAAGGTAGAACAGACCACCGGCTTGCCGATGCTGACGGTCAAGATCGATCGGGAGAAGGCGGCGCGATACGGGCTTAACATGAGCGACGTGCAAGACGCGGTGGCAACGGGCGTCGGAGGCCGTGATTCCGGAACCTTCTTCCAGGGCGATCGTCGTTTCGATATCGTGGTCCGCCTGCCCGAAGCTGTGCGCGGCGAGGTCGAGGCTCTGCGCCGATTGCCGATTCCGTTGCCAAAAGGAGTGGACGCGAGAACGACGTTTATCCCATTGAGCGAGGTGGCGACGCTGGAAATGGCGCCCGGCCCGAACCAGATCTCGCGCGAGAACGGCAAGCGCCGCATCGTGATCAGTGCCAACGTTCGTGGACGTGATATTGGTTCATTCGTGCCCGAGGCGGAAGCGGCTATCCAAAGCCAGGTCAAGATCCCGGCTGGCTACTGGATGACATGGGGTGGCACCTTTGAGCAACTGCAGTCCGCCACCACCCGCCTGCAGGTGGTAGTGCCGGTGGCGCTGTTGCTGGTCTTCGTACTGTTGTTTGCGATGTTCAACAACATCAAGGATGGCTTGCTAGTCTTCACGGGCATTCCCTTTGCGCTGACTGGCGGGATTCTTGCCCTGTGGATACGCGGCATTCCGATGTCCATTACTGCAGCGGTGGGCTTCATCGCGCTGTGCGGGGTGGCGGTGCTCAATGGTCTGGTGATGCTGTCGTTTATCCGATCGCTGCGCGAAGAAGGGCATTCCCTCGACAGCGCGGTCCGAGTTGGCGCCCTGACGCGACTGCGTCCGGTGCTGATGACGGCCCTGGTGGCATCCCTGGGTTTCGTGCCGATGGCCATCGCCACCGGTACGGGCGCTGAGGTGCAACGTCCCCTCGCAACGGTGGTAATCGGTGGCATCTTGTCGTCCACGGCGCTGACCCTACTGGTGTTGCCGGTGCTCTATCGACTTGCTCACCGCAAGGATGAGGACGCGGAAGATACTCGCGAGCCAGTCACTCAGACGCATCAACCGGATCAAGGCCGCCAGCCTGCATGACGTAAATCCTTGGGCGGTCATCGTACCGCCCAATTTTTATAGGAGTTTCTATGGGCGCAGGTCACTCACACGACCATCCCGGTGGCAACGAGCGATCGCTCAAGATCGCCCTTGCGCTGACCGGTACGTTCCTGATTGCCGAAGTGGTCGGTGGTGTCATGACGAAGAGCCTGGCGTTGATCTCCGACGCCGCGCACATGCTCACGGACACCGTCGCACTGGCCATCGCACTGGCTGCTATTGCGATCGCCAAGCGACCCGCGGACAAGAAGCGGACATTTGGCTACTACCGTTTTGAGATTCTTGCCGCGGCCTTTAACGCATTGCTGCTGTTCGGTGTGGCTATCTACATCCTGTACGAAGCCTACCTGCGGCTGAAATCGCCACCTCAGATTGAGTCAACCGGCATGTTCGTCGTGGCTGTGCTGGGCCTGATCATCAATCTCATCAGCATGCGCATGCTGTCCTCCGGGCAAAGCAGCAGCCTGAACGTGAAGGGTGCTTATCTGGAAGTCTGGAGCGATCTGCTCGGGTCGGTTGGCGTCATCGCCGGTGCGATCATCATCCGCTTCACGGGCTGGGCGTGGGTCGACTCCGCCATTGCGGTGCTGATCGGCCTCTGGGTACTGCCTCGCACTTGGATCCTGCTGAAGTCGAGCCTGAATGTGCTGCTCGAAGGCGTACCCGATGACGTGGATCTGGCAGAGGTTGAGAAGCAAATTCTGGCGACGCCCGGGGTAAAAAGCTTCCATGACCTCCACATCTGGGCACTTACCAGCGGCAAGGCGAGCTTGACGGTTCATGTCGTGAATGACACGGCCGTCAACCCGGAAATGGAAGTGCTACCGGAATTGAAGCAGATGCTGGCTGACAAATTCGATATCACGCACGTGACCATTCAGTTCGAACTGGCACCATGCGAACAAGCGGATGCAGCTCAGCATTTCAATGCATCGCCAGCACTGGTCGGATCGAAGTCGCTTGCTGCAGGAGGAAACTAAGGTGCGGGTACTTGTTGTAGAAGACGAACCGCGTACTGCGGAGTATTTGCAGAAGGGATTGTCGGAGTCGGGTTTCGTGGTCGACATCGCGAACAATGGTGGCGATGGGCTCCACATGGCGGAAGAGACCGACTACGACGTCATCATCCTGGACGTCATGCTGCCAGGTATGGACGGGTGGACGGTCATCAAGTCCATTCGATCCAAGTCCGAGACACCCGTACTGTTTCTGACGGCGCTGGATGATGTGGCGGATCGTGTCAGAGGCTTCGAGTTGGGGGCAGACGATTACCTGGTCAAGCCCTTCGCCTTTGCCGAGCTCCTTGCCCGTATCCGGCGTTGCTTGCGCCAAAGCACCTCGAAGGAGTCCGAGCGATTGCGCATTGCCGATCTGGACATCGACGTGCTTGGAAGGCGGGTATTCCGGGGAACTACCCGCATTGAATTGACGAATCAGGAGTTCTCGCTGTTGCACCTGCTCATGCGCCGGAGAGGGGAGGTGCTGTCGCGAACCACGATCGCGTCCCAGGTCTGGGACGTCAACTTCGACACGGATACCAATGTCGTTGACGTCGCGATCCGGCGCCTGAGATCCAAGGTGGATGATCCCTTCGATCAAAAGCTGATCCATACCGTACGGGGAATGGGCTATGTCCTCGACCCAGAGCGCGGCCGGTGACGGAATGAGGCCCGGGACTTCGATAACCCCGCTGTCACTGACGAGGCGGCTTGGGCTCTTCTTTGCATTGGTACTGTCTATCGCGCTGGCCAGCATGGGCGCCTTTGCTTACTACTCGCTCGCCGCGCAACTCGAGGCCAGAGACGATGAGGTTGTAAAGGGAAAACTCGAACAGGTCGAGCATTTCTTGCGCGAGGTGGACGGGGTGCAGGGCGTCCCGGCGGCGCAGCATCGCTTCGATGATCTGGTGCGAGGTTACTCGGACCTCATCGTTCGCGTCACGGCGCTGGATGGCCGGCTTTTGTTTCGCACGGGCAACGATGCATTGCTGGAAGGCACTGACCAAGCGGCGGTCACGGGAAAGTCATCGCTCATGTTCCAGTCCGCCGATGCGGTGTTGGGGCGAGACGGTACGCGGGCGACGGTGTTCGTGGCGAAGTCTGGCGAGGACAGGAAGCAGGTGACTGCGCGATTCCGGACGACGCTCGTGCTTGGTACCACCGTCGGTGTGATATTGACGGCCCTGGTGGGGGCGGCCATTACGCGCCGTGAGCTGGAGCCGGCGCACGTACTTATCAAGCAGATCAACCGGATCAGTGTGGAACGGCTGAGCTACCGGGTGGACATGCCACCCAAGCCCACCGAAGTGCGTGATATCGCCTCTGCGTTCAATGCGATGCTGCAACGCCTCGAGGATGGTTATCAGAAGCTGTCGCGGTTCTCCGCCGATCTTGCCCATGATTTGCGCACGCCGCTTAACAACCTCATTGGACATGCCGAGGTCGCCTTGTCACGAGACCGCACCGGGCCCGAGTATGTCGCCTTGGTGGAGGAAAGCCTGGTCGAATACCAGCGACTTGCGAGGATGATCGATGCGATGTTGTTCCTCGCGCGAGCTGACAGTGCCAATGTGGCGCTCGAGTTGACGGAACTCCAGTTGAATGCAGAACTTCGCAAGTTGTCCGCCTACTTTTCGGTGCTTGCAGAGGAGCGAAGCGTCGTAATCAGGGTAAGCGGGGATGCCACCCTGGTCGCTGATGCCATTCTGTTCCAGCGTGCGATCAACAATGTTCTGTCAAATGCGGTCCGTCATGCGTGGCCGAATTCGATGATAGATCTGGTGGTGCGCCGCGAAGCGGCACATTGTTGCATCGACATCACGAACGTTGGAGACCCAATCCCGGAGCGGGAACTTTCCCTCATCTTTGATCGGTTCTTCCGTGGGGATAGGGCGAGATCCAACTCGTCACAGTCCACGGGGCTGGGCCTGGCCATCGTCCTGTCGATCATGGAGCTCCATGGCGGCGACGCGTCAGCCGTGAGCGGCTTGGATGGGAAGACACGCTTTACATTGCGCTTCCCGCTCAACGGTGCTGAAGCCTCAGCGCGGGTTTCGGTGGGTAGGCCGAGTCAGGACCGACCAGTCGTTGGGTAGAGTGGTGCAATGAGCCCGATTGCCTATTTGTAATCGCCGGGCAAGGCTGCAGCATGCGTACAATTTATACACTCGTTTTCATAGATCAACGAAGTCTCTAGAAGATGACTATGAAAACGAAGAAACACGCCTTGCTGTTTGCGGCGTTGCTGTTGGGTGGGATGTCGGCTTCGTATGCTTTGGAAATGACCGGGTTGAAACCGGGCGTGCCTGCGTCGACGGCGACGGCGCAGGCGATGGCGAAGCGTCACGCGACCTTGTATGGCGATCCAGCCGGCCAATCTCAGGCCAGTCGCATTATCGACGTGAAGCCAGGGATGCGGTATGTCAACGTGGACTCTGGCGAGACGGTGGCGTTTCGGGCCGGCGAGAAGATCGTCGCATGGACCTTCGCCCAGATGGTCAGGGATACGAGTGTGGACCTTGGCTTGTTGATGCCGGATCTGCCGGGTAGCGCTGGCGTGCGCGTCTATATTGATAGAAGCGACCTCTTCACAGGTGGCTGAACGTTGCTGAACCGGTGAACTACAGGCCCCGCACAATGCGGGGCCTTTTTCATCGTCATTGGCGTCGGTTCTGCCGCTTAGCAATACACGAGGCGATGGGAAGTTGTAGCACGCGCCACCGCATCATGAACGGCACCGGATTGACGCCGATGGAGGGAAAAAAAGCTTGCCCTCCGGGGAGGGCAAGCTTCGGAAGCTTTCGCCATCGGGATAAAGCGAAAGAGCACCAAGAGCCAAGCAACTGACGGGTGCCTGGCTCCCCCACAGAGGTCGGTCTGAGTTTCAGGGACGGCTTGCGTCAAATTCCGCGTGCGCCATCGGTGAACACATCACGCGGCCCAATACGCGAGCCGTCGGTAAATACGTCACGCTGGCCGAGGCGTGCGCCGTCGGTGAACACGTCGCGCTTGTCGATGCGTGCACCGCCGGCGTAAATGTCGTTGACTGCGGCGCGTCCGCCGTCGGTGTAGGGGTCGCGGGGACGGTGGATCTGGCCATCAGGGGTAGCAGCGATGGCGGAGCCGGCGGCAGCAATCGTGAGGGCAGCAGCAATCAGGGCAGTGTGAATCGTCTTCATGGAATCTCTCCGGAGTCAATGTTTGTGAGTCTCTAATCGCTCACCGTGTTCACAGTCTAGCTACCGGACCTGCTCCACTGAATTACCCGCGTATTACGATCCTGTCATAAAAAAATGCCTCCCGGTTGGGAGGCACAAACTCTCTTGAATTAACAAGAAAGTGTCGATTCTTTTGAGCTCGCTCAGAACTTGTGGCGTACGCCTACGACGACGCCGGTCTGATCCTTGCCAGGGACAACGTTGGTCGGGCTGCCGGTCGTCGAGTTGTAGCCGTTCATGCCCAGCTGCGAGTTGCCGCGGTTCAGTGCATAACCGACGTTCATATACACATCGGTACGCTTCGAGAAAGCGTAATCTGCCGAGGCAACGAACAGGAACGGGTCTGCGCCAGAATTGCGGCTGTCCGTGTAGTAGGCGGCGCCGGTCAGCGTCAGTGCGGGCGTCAGGCCATAGCGCAGGCCGGCCCAGTAAATGTTAGAACCGTTCGTCGGCAGCGCACCGACATTGCCGTTGTACCAGCGATAACCAATAAATGCCTTAGCCGGTCCGAAAGCGTAGCTCGCGCCAATTAGAGCGCGGCGGTCCTTGCGGTCGGCCGTGGCGACGGTGCTGCCCTGGATCTCGTCGTACACCGCGCCGACAGCGAGGGCGCCGGTTTCATACATGAGCGATACGCCCATGTTTCGATCGACCTTGTAGTTCCCCGGCACTTCGCCGCCGCCGGTGCGGCTAAAGCTGTAGAGGCCGGTGACCGTCAGGCCACTGAAGATGCCACGGTACTTGATAGCATTGTCAGCGCGACCCGCCAAGACGTCATCCATCTTGAAGAGCGAGTAGCGCGGCGCGAAGCCCATCGGGTCGAGTTGCAGCGTGGTGTCATACATTGGTGTCGTTTGACGACCCAACGTGGGGTCGTCTCAGAAAACGGAAAATAAAGCACGCTAAGGCATAGCCGAACCTGCCAAGCTTGCTCCACCCTGTAGTGACGCGATCAGCGGGCAGGAAACGTTCCCCCTTCGCGCATGGCAGGCGCACACCAACTCAGACAGCACGGCCTCCATGCGCGCCAGGTCAGCCATTTTCTCGCGCACGTCCTTGAGCTTGTGCTCGGCCAGACTGCTGGCTTCCTCGCAATGGGTGCCATCCTCCAGCCGCAGCAGCTCGGCGATCTCATCCAGGCTGAAGCCCAGCCGCTGGGCTGATTTCACGAAGCGCACCCGCGTTACATCCGCCTCGCCATAGCGGCGGATGCTGCCATAGGGCTTGTCAGGCTCCAGCAACAAGCCCTTGCGCTGATAGAAACGGATGGTCTCCACATTGACCCCGGCCGCCTTGGCGAAAACGCCAATGGTCAGGTTCTCCAAATTGTTTTCCATATCGCTTGACTCCGTACATGAGTACGGAAGTAAGGTTACGCTATCCAATTTCAATTCGAAAGGACAAGCGCATGTCTGAACCAAAAACCGGGCGCGGCGCGCTCTTCACTGGAGGGCTTGCCGCCATCCTCGCCTCGGCTTGCTGCCTCGGGCCGTTGGTTCTGATCGCCTTGGGGTTCAGCGGCGCTTGGATCGGCAACTTGGCGGTGTTGGAACCCTATCGCCCCATCTTTATCGGCGTGGCGCTGGTGGCGTTGTTCTTCGCCTGGCGGCGCATCTACCGGCAGGCAGCGGCCTGCAAACCGGGTGAGGTCTGCGCGATTCCCCAAGTGCGAGCTACTTACAAGCTCATTTTCTGGATCGTGGCCGCGCTGGTTCTGGTCGCGCTCGGATTTCCCTACGTCATGCCATTTTTCTACTGATCGGAGTTCACCATGAAGAAACTGTTTGCCTCCCTCGCCCTCGCCGCCGTTGTTGCCCCCGTCTGGGCCGCCACCCAGACCGTCACGCTGTCCGTACCGGGCATGACCTGCTCCGCCTGCCCGATCACTGTCAAGAAGGCGATTTCCAAGGTCGAAGGCGTCAGCAAAGTTGACGTGACTTTCGAGACACGCCAAGCGGTCGTCACCTTCGACGATGCCAAGACCAGCGTGCAGAAGCTGACCAAGGCAACCGCAGACGCGGGCTATCCGTCCAGCGTCAAGCAGTGAGTCACTGAAAACGGCACCGCAGCACAACGGACGTCATTGTCTGGCGCCACAAACGATAAAGGATCTGTTGCATGACCCATCTAAAAATCACCGGCATGACTTGCGACTCGTGCGCGGCGCACGTCAAGGAAGCGCTGGAAAAAGTGCCAGGCGTGCAGTCGGCGCTGGTGTCCTATCCGAAGGGCACAGCGCAACTCGCCATCGTGCCGGGCACATCGCCGGACGCGCTGACTGCCGCCGTGGCCGGACTGGGCTACAAGGCAACGCTAGCCGATGCGCCACTGGCGGACAACCGCGTCGGACTGCTCGACAAGGTGCGGGGATGGATGGCCGCCGCCGAAAAGCACAGTGGCAACGAGCCCCCGGTGCAGGTAGCGGTCATTGGCAGCGGTGGAGCCGCGATGGCGGCGGCGCTGAAGGCCGTCGAGCAAGGCGCGCAGGTCACGCTGATCGAGCGCGGCACCATCGGCGGCACCTGCGTCAATGTCGGCTGTGTGCCGTCCAAGATCATGATCCGCGCCGCCCACATCGCCCATCTGCGCCGGGAAAGCCCGTTCGATGGCGGTATTGCGGCAACTGTGCCTACGATTGACCGCAGTAAGCTGCTGGCCCAGCAGCAGGCCCGCGTCGACGAACTGCGGCACGCCAAGTACGAAGGCATCCTGGGCGGTAATCCGGCCATCACCGTTGTGCACGGTGAGGCGCGCTTCAAGGACGACCAGAGCCTTACCGTCCGTTTGAACGAGGGTGGCGAGCGCGTCGTGATGTTCGACCGCTGCCTGGTCGCCACGGGTGCCAGCCCGGCGGTCCCGCCGATTCCGGGCTTGAAAGAGTCACCCTACTGGACTTCCACCGAGGCCCTGGCGAGCGACACCATTCCCGAACGCCTTGCCGTAATCGGCTCGTCGGTGGTGGCGCTGGAGCTGGCGCAAGCCTTTGCCCGGCTGGGCAGCAAGGTCACGGTCCTGGCGCGCAATACCTTGTTCTTCCGTGAAGACCCGGCCATCGGCGAGGCGGTGACAGCCGCTTTCCGTGCCGAGGGCATCGAGGTGCTGGAGCACACGCAAGCCAGCCAGGTCGCCCATATGGACGGTGAATTCGTGCTGACCACCACGCACGGTGAATTGCGCGCCGACAAACTGCTGGTTGCCACCGGTCGGACACCGAACACGCGCAGCCTCGCGCTGGACGCAGCGGGGGTCACTGTCAATGCGCAAGGTGCCATCGTCATCGACCAAGGCATGCGCACGAGCAACCCGAACATCTACGCGGCCGGCGACTGCACCGACCAGCCGCAGTTCGTCTATGTGGCGGCAGCGGCCGGCACCCGTGCCGCGATCAACATGACCGGCGGCGATGCGGCGCTCGACCTGACCGCAATGCCGGCCGTGGTGTTCACCGATCCGCAAGTGGCGACCGTGGGCTACAGCGAGGCGGAAGCCCACCACGACGGGATCGAGACCGACAGCCGCACCTTGACCTTGGACAACGTGCCGCGTGCGCTCGCCAACTTCGACACACGCGGCTTCATCAAGTTGGTTATCGAGGAAGGCAGCCATCGGCTGATCGGCGTACAGGCGGTCGCGCCGGAAGCGGGTGAACTGATCCAGACGGCGGCTCTGGCCATTCGCAACCGCATGACGGTGCAGGAACTGGCCGACCAGTTGTTCCCCTACCTGACGATGGTCGAGGGGTTGAAGCTCGCGGCGCAGACCTTCAACAAGGATGTGAAGCAGCTTTCCTGCTGCGCCGGGTGAGAAAAAGGAGGTGTTCAATGAACGCCTACACGGTGTCCCGGCTGGCTCTTGATGCCGGGGTGAGCGTGCATATCGTGCGCGACTACCTGCTGCGCGGATTGCTGCGCCCGGTGGCGTGCACACCAGGCGGCTACGGCTTGTTCGATGACGCCGCCTTGCAACGGCTGTGCTTCGTGCGGGCGGCCTTCGAGGCGGGCATCGGCCTCGACGCGCTGGCGCGGCTGTGCCGGGCGCTGGATGCGGCGGACGGCGACGAAGCGGCCGCGCAGCTTGCCCTGCTGCGTCAGTTCGTCGAGCGTCGGCGCGAAGCGTTGGCCGATCTGGAAGTGCAGTTGGCCACCCTGCCGACCGAGCCGGCACAGCACGCGGAGAGTCTGCCATGAACAACCCCGAGCGCTTGCCGTCCGAGACGCACAAACCGATCACCGGCTACCTGTGGGGCGGACTGGCTGTGCTGACTTGCCCCTGCCACCTGCCCATCCTCGCTGTCGTGCTGGCCGGCACAACCGCCGGTGCTTTCCTCGGCGAGCATTGGGTCATCGCGGCGCTCGGTTTGACCGGCCTGTTCCTTCTGTCCCTGTCGCGGGCGTTGCGGGCATTCAGGGAAAGAGAATGAGCGCTTTCCGGCCGGATGGATGGACGACGCCGGAACTGGCCCAAGCGGTCGAGCGCGGGCAGCTTGAACTGCACTACCAGCCCGTCGTCGATCTGCGCAGTGGTGGGATTGTCGGCGCGGAAGCCCTGTTGCGCTGGCGTCATCCGACGCTTGGACTATTGCCACCGGGCCAGTTCCTGCCCGTGGTCGAATCGTCCGGCCTGATGCCTGAAATCGGCGCTTGGGTGCTGGGCGAAGCCTGCCGCCAGATGCGTGACTGGCGAATGCTGGCATGGCGACCGTTCCGGCTGGCCGTCAATGTTTCGGCGAGCCAAGTGGGACCGGACTTCGACGGGTGGGTAAAGGGCGTGCTGGCTGATGCCGAGTTGCCCGCCGAGTATCTCGAAATCGAGCTGACCGAATCGGTCGCGTTTGGTGATCCGGCGATCTTCCCCGCCCTGGACGCCTTGCGGCAGATCGGTGTGCGCTTCGCCGCCGATGACTTCGGGACGGGGTATTCCTGTCTGCAACATCTGAAGTGCTGCCCAATCAGCACGCTCAAGATCGACCAATCGTTTGTCGCCGGGCTCGCCAACGACCGCCGCGACCAAACCATCGTGCACACCGTGATTCAGCTTGCGCACGGGCTGGGCATGGATGTGGTGGCTGAAGGCGTGGAAACATCGGCGAGTCTTGATCTATTGCGACAAGCGGACTGCGACACAGGACAAGGCTTCCTGTTCGCGAAGCCAATGCCGGCGGCGGCATTCGCCGTCTTCGTCAGTCAATGGAGGGGTGCCACCATGAATGCAAGTGACTCGACCACCACCAGTTGCTGCGTGTGCTGCAAGGAAATCCCGCTCGATGCCGCCTTCACCCCGGAAGGCGCGGAATACGTCGAGCACTTCTGCGGGTTGGAGTGTTATCAACGCTTCGAAGCGCGTGCCAAGACAGGGAACGAAACCGATGCCGATCCGAACGCCTGCGACTCGCTACCGTCAGATTGAGGCATACCCTAACTTGGCGTCAGACCATCCGGCGCTAAATCGTCAGAATAGAGTTGCCTTCCGAATTGATTGACATACGCCGTCAAGGGTCATAGATTTCTTCCTGACACATTTCCCTCAGGAGGATACCTTGCACGGTCAGCGCATCGGTTACGTCCGCGTCAGCAGCTTCGACCAGAACCCAGAACGGCAGCTCGAACAGATCCAGGTGGATAAAGTGTTCACCGACAAGGCGTCGGGCAAGGACACACGGCGGCCCGAACTGGAACGGCTGCTCGCCTTCGTGCGCGAAGGCGACACGGTCGTGGTGCACAGCATGGATCGTCTGGCGCGCAACCTCGACGACCTGCGCCGCCTGGTGCAGGGCCTCACCCAGCGCGGCGTACGCATCGAGTTCCTTAAGGAGCATTTGACCTTCACCGGCGAGGACTCGCCGATGGCGAACCTGATGCTGTCGGTAATGGGCGCGTTCGCCGAGTTCGAACGCGCCTTGATCCGCGAGCGGCAGCGCGAGGGCATCGCGCTCGCCAAGCAGCGCGGGGCCTACCGTGGCAGGAAGAAATCCCTGTCGTCTGAGCGTATTGCCGAACTGCGCCAACGTGTCGAGGCTGGCGAGCAAAAGACCAAGCTGGCTCGTGAATTCGGAATCAGTCGCGAAACCCTGTATCAATACTTGAGAACGGATCAGTAAATATGCCACGTCGTTCAATCCTGTCCGCCGCCGAGCGCGAAAGCCTGCTGGCGTTGCCGGACACCAAGGATGAGTTGATCCGTCACTACACGTTCAGCGAAACCGACCTCTCCATCATCCGGCAGCGGCGCGGCCCGGCCAACCGGCTGGGCTTCGCCGTGCAGCTCTGTTACCTGCGCTTTCCTGGTGTCATCCTGGGCGTCGATGAGCCGCCGTTTCCGCCCTTGTTGAAACTGGTCGCCGACCAGCTCAAGGTCAGCGTCGAAAGCTGGGACGAATACGGGCAGCGGGAGCAGACCCGGCGCGAGCACCTGGTCGAACTGCAAACGGTGTTCGGCTTCCAGCCCTTTACCATGGGCCACTACCGGCAGGCCGTCCAGTTGCTGACCGAGATGGCCTTGCAGACCGACAAGGGCATCGTGCTGGCCAGCACCTTGATCGAGCACCTGCGGCAGCAGTCGGTCATTCTGCCTGCCCTCAACGCCGTCGAGCGGGCGAGCGCCGAAGCAATCACCCGCGCCAACCGGCGCATCTACGATGCCTTGGCCGAACCGCTGTCGGACGCGCATCGCCGCCGCCTCGACGATCTGCTCAAGCGTCGGGACAACGGCAAAACGACCTGGCTGGCCTGGCTGCGCCAATCGCCCGTCAAACCGAATTCGCGGCACATGCTGGAACACATCGAACGCCTCAAAGCGTGGCAGGCGCTCGACCTGCCTTCTGGCATCGAGCGGTCGGTGCACCAGAACCGCCTGCTCAAGATCGCCCGTGAGGGTGGCCAGATGACGCCCGCCGACCTGGCCAAGTTCGAGGCGCAGCGACGCTATGCCACCCTGGTGGCGCTTGCCATCGAGGGCATGGCCACCGTCACCGACGAAATCATCGACCTGCACGACCGCATCCTGGGCAAGCTGTTCAACGCCGCCAAGAACAAGCATCAGCAGCAATTCCAGGCGTCCGGCAAGGCGATCAACGCCAAGGTGCGGCTGTTCGGCCGCATCGGCCAGGCGCTGATCGAGGCCAAGCAGGCGGGCCGCGATCCGTTCGCCGCCATCGAGGCCGTCATGTCCTGGGATGCCTTCGCCGAGAGCGTCACCGAAGCGCAGAAGCTTGCGCAGCCCGAGGACTTCGATTTCCTGCACCGCATCGGCGAAAGCTACGCCACGCTGCGCCGCTACGCGCCGGAATTCCTTGCCGTGCTCAAGCTGCGGGCCGCTCCCGCCGCGAAGGACGTGCTCGACGCCATCGAGGTGCTGCGCGGCATGAACAGCGACAACGCCCGCAAGGTGCCCGCCGACGCGCCGACCGAGTTCATCAAGCCGCGCTGGCAGAAGCTGGTCATGACCGACACCGGCATCGACCGGCGCTACTACGAACTGTGCGCGCTGTCGGAGATGAAGAACGCGTTGCGTTCCGGCGACATCTGGGTGCAGGGGTCGCGCCAGTTCAAGGACTTCGAGGACTACCTGGTGCCGCCCGCGAAATTCGCCAGCCTCAAGCAGGCCAGCGAATTGCCGCTGGCCGTGGCCACCGACTGCAACCGGTACCTGAACGACCGGCTGACGCTGCTGGAAACACAGCTTGCCACCGTCAACCGTATGGCGACGGCCAACGAGCTGCCGGACGCCATCATCACCGAGTCAGGCTTGAAGATCACGCCGCTCGACGCGGCGGTACCCGACACCGCCCAAGCGCTGATCGACCAGACGGCAATGATCCTGCCGCACGTCAAGATCACCGAACTGCTGCTGGAGGTGGACGAATGGACGGGCTTCACTCGGCATTTCGCGCATCTGAAATCGGGCGACCCGGCCAAAGACAAGAACCTGTTGCTGACCACGATCCTCGCCGACGCGATCAACCTGGGCCTGACCAAGATGGCGGAGTCTTGCCCCGGCACGACCTACGCCAAGCTGGCTTGGCTGCAAGCCTGGCACATCCGCGACGAAACCTACGGGGCGGCGCTGGCCGATCTGGTCAACGCACAGTTCCGCCATCCCTTCGCCGAGCACTGGGGCGACGGCACCACCTCATCGTCGGACGGCCAGAACTTCCGCACCGGCAGCAAGGCCGAGAGCACCGGCCACATCAACCCGAAATACGGGAGCAGCCCAGGGCGGACGTTCTACACCCACATTTCTGACCAGTACGCGCCATTTCACACCAAGGTCGTGAACGTCGGCGTGCGCGATTCGACCTACGTGCTCGACGGCCTGCTGTACCACGAGTCCGACTTGCGGATCGAGGAGCATTACACCGACACGGCGGGCTTCACCGATCACGTCTTCGCCCTGATGCACCTCCTGGGCTTCCGCTTCGCGCCGCGCATCCGCGACCTGGGCGACACCAAGCTCTACATCCCGAAGGGCGACGCCGCCTATGACGCGCTGAAACCCATGATCGGCGGCACGCTCAACATCAAGCACGTCCGCGCCCATTGGGACGAAATCCTGCGGCTGGCCACCTCGATCAAGCAGGGCACGGTGACGGCCTCCCTGATGCTCCGAAAGCTCGGCAGCTACCCACGCCAGAACGGCCTGGCCGTGGCGCTCCGCGAGCTGGGCCGCATCGAGCGCACGCTGTTCATCCTGGACTGGCTGCAAAGCGTGGAACTGCGCCGCCGCGTGCATGCCGGCCTGAACAAGGGCGAGGCGCGCAATGCGCTGGCCAGGGCAGTGTTTTTCAACCGCCTGGGTGAAATCCGCGACCGCAGTTTCGAGCAGCAGCGCTACCGGGCTAGCGGCCTCAATCTGGTAACGGCTGCCGTCGTGTTGTGGAACACGGTCTATCTGGAACGGGCTGCGCACGCGCTGCGTGGCAACGGCCATGCCGTTGATGACGCGCTGTTGCAGTACCTGTCGCCGCTCGGTTGGGAGCACATCAACCTCACCGGCGATTACCTCTGGCGCAGCAGCGCCAAGATCGGCGCGGGCAAGTTCAGGCCGCTACGACCGCTGCAACCGGCTTAGCGTGCTTTATTTTCCGTTTTCTGAGGCGACCCCACATAGCGAACCCGTTCGGCCATTCCCCTTCGTGTCAGCGGTGCGTGCCGTCTCCAGTGCACGTGCCGCTACCTTCGGACAACCCCTGCAGGATTCCGCAAGCTTCTGCAGCTCGCCCGTCGGAACAGGTCTCGCGCAGCGCGCACAAATGGTGCTTTAACACCCCCAGTGCCTCGATACGCCGCTCGACTTCCTCGATGTGCTTGTCCAGGAGGGTGTTCACCGCGCCGCAATCCTCGTCCGGTCGCTCGCGGTAGCGCAGGAGTGTCCGCACGTCGTTCAGCGGCATGTCCAATGACCGGCAGTGGAGGATGAACTGCAGCCGCTCAATGTGCCGCTCGCTGTACAGCCGGAAGTTGCCCGAGCTGCGGTCCGGCGGCGGCAACAGGCCTTCGCGCTCGTAGTACCGGATGGTTTGAATCGGGCAGGCCGTGCGCTTGGCGAATTCACCGATCTGAATGTTCATGATGTCGGGCCGAAGTCCCTTGACTCTATAGTAGCTATAGAGTGTGTACTTGAGTCCAATCCATTTCAAGCGACAAAGGGAGGTGCTGTGAGTGATTGCGGCTCCAAGGGGTGCGGTTGTGCTGCCACCAACGTGGTGACGCCGGCGGACGGCGATGCGGCGGCTGTTGACCTGAAACGATCCCGCTACCGGATCGACAACATGGACTGCCCGACGGAAGAAACGCTCATTCGCAATAAGCTGGCGGCGCTGCCCGGCGTGGTCAACCTTGAGTTCAACCTGATGCAGCGTTCGCTGGCCGTCCAGCACCGGCTGCCATCCCCGGCGCCGATCGAGCAAGCCTTGGCAGCCGTTGGCATGCGAGCGGTTCGCGCCGATGAAAGCCCCGCCGGGCAGAGCACAGTCCTGACCATTCGTCAGATGGACTGCCCGACCGAAGAAACGCTGATTCGCGGCAAGCTGGCGGGCATGGCGGGCGTGTCAGACATGCAGTTCAATCTCGTCCAACGCACACTCGCCGTTCAACACGCTGCCGATGCGCTACCGCAAGTGCTGGCTGCCATTCAGTCGCTTGGCTTCGATGCCGAGGTGCGCGACCGCTCTGCCGCAGCACCGCTTCCCGAACAAGATGCCGCGCCCACCAAATGGTGGCCGCTTGCCATTGCCGGCGCGAACGCCGTCTTGGCGGAAGTGGTGTATTGGCTCAACGGTGGCAACCATTGGGTGGTGGTGATCCTGGCGCTGGCCGCGATCCTGACCGGCGGGCTGTCCACCTACAAGAAAGGCTGGATCGCGCTCAAGAACCGCAACCTGAACATGAACGCCCTCATGTCGATCGCAGTCACTGGGGCGATGGTGATCGGCCATTGGCCGGAAGCGGCGATGGTGATGGTCCTCTTCGCCTTGGCGGAGGTCATCGAAGCCCGTTCGCTGGACCGCGCCCGAGATGCGATCCGGGGGCTGATGGATCTCGCCCCGGAGACAGCCACGGTACAGCGCAGCGACGGCAGTTGGTCCGACGTCGATGCCAAGACCGTGGCCGTTGGCAGCCGTGTGCGGGTCAAGCCGGGCGAGCGCATCGCGCTCGATGGCACGATTCTGCAGGGGCGGTCATCCGTCAATCAGGCGCCGATCACGGGCGAGAGCCTGCCGGTCGAGAAGGCAGCGGGCGACTCCGTGTTCGCCGGCACCATCAACGAATCCGGGTCGTTCGAATATCGCGTCACCGCAGCGGCAAGCGACTCCACACTGGCACGGATCATTCACGCCGTCGAGGCCGCGCAAGGCAGTCGAGCGCCCACGCAGCGCTTCGTTGACCAGTTCGCCCGGCTGTACACGCCCATTGTGTTCGCGGTTGCGCTTGCGGTGGCCATCGTCCCTCCGCTGGTCTTCGGTGCGACTTGGCTGGACTGGATCTACAAGGCCCTAGTTCTTCTCGTGATTGCTTGCCCCTGCGCGCTCGTGATCTCGACGCCGGTGAGCATTGTGAGCGGCCTGGCGGCCGCCGCGAAGCGCGGCATCCTCATCAAGGGCGGCGTCTATCTGGAAGAGGGACGCAAGCTGAAATGGTTGGCGCTCGACAAGACCGGCACGATCACGCACGGCAAGCCAGCGCAGACGGACGTCGTGGCCTGGAACGGTGCGGACGCGTCCGCCGCCCAGATCCTGGCAGCTAGCCTGGCTGCCCGCTCCGACCATCCCGTCTCCCTGGCCGTGGCCCGCGCGGCGCAGGACCAAGGCCTAGCCCTGCGCGACGTCACCGATTTTGCGGCCTTGCCCGGACGCGGCGTCCGGGGCCATGTCAACGGTGCGCTCTATCACCTGGGCAATCATCGTCTGGTCGAGGAACTGGGCGTGTGTTCGCCGGCATTGGAAGCACAGCTTGCCGTGCTGGAAACCCAGGGCAAAACGGTCGTGATGCTGATCGGCCAGGACGGCGTACGCGCGTTGTTCGGTGTGGCGGACACCATCAAGGACAGCAGTCGCCAAGCGATCAAGGAATTGCACGCACTGGGCATCAAGACTTTGATGCTGAGCGGCGACAATCCGCACACCGCAGAGGCGATTGCGCAGCAGGTCGGTATCGACGAGGCTCGCGGTAATCTGCTGCCGGAAGACAAGCAGCGCGAAATCGAGCGCCGATCCGCACAAGGAACCATCGGCATGGTCGGCGATGGCATCAACGATGCGCCGGCGCTGGCACGGGCCGATATTGGATTCGCAATGGGCGCGGCCGGGACGGACACGGCGATCGAAACGGCCGACGTTGCGCTGATGGACGACGATCTGCGCAAGCTCCCGGCGTTTGTACGACTATCCCGGTCCACGGCCGGGGTGCTGAAGCAGAACATTGCGCTGGCGCTCGGCATCAAGGTCGTGTTCCTGGCACTGACCTTTACAGGCCAGGCCACCATGTGGATGGCGGTGTTTGCCGACATGGGCGCCAGCCTGCTGGTGGTCGGCAACGGGCTGAGGTTGCTGCGCAAATGAATTGGAAGTTCCTCGTGTACGACTGGGGCGGCTGGAACGTCGCGCTATTCCACGCCATCAACTCGGGGATGCCAAGCGCCCTGGACCCGGTGGCGTGGTGCTTTAGCCTGATTGGCAACTACTGGACTGCGCCGCTCTTGCTGCTGGGGCTCTGGCGGTGGTCGATATCAGCGTCGAATCCAGCGCGCGCGTGCGCTGTCAGGCAACGCCTCGTCACGTTTGGGTTGGCCTTCGCGCTTGCCCTGCTGGCCGCTTCCGCCTTGAAGTGGTGGCTGGATTTCCCACGGCCACCGGCGGTACTCGGCCACCTCGTGCACGTCATTGGTGAGCCGGAACTGCACTACAGCCTGCCGAGCGGGCACTCGACGTTCGCAGCGCTTGTGGTCGGGGCACTCTGGCCCTTGGTGGGTTTTCGGGGGCGTCTCGCGTTGGTGTTCTACGCCGCGTTGGTCGGGTGGTCGCGTGTTGCCGCCGGGATGCATTTCCCGGCGGATGTGGTCGCCGGCTGGATGCTCGGGGCTAGCAGCGTCGCTATAGCAGGGTTGTTGCGCTCAGCATTGATGTCACGACAAGGCGCCCTCGTGAAGGGACTTTCTGGCTGATTCCGCAGCATGCAGCGGCGCACGACCGATGGGCCGTGCGCCGCCGAGGGTTTACTTGCTCCGCAAATCGACGACGGTCGGCTGACCGTCGACCATATCAAAGACGGCCCACACCGCTTGGCCCTCCTTGAAGTGCTGCAGTGATGCCTTGTCCTTGACGGCAAACGTCATCGTCATGGCGCCCATGCCGAGATTGTCGATGGCGCCGTGCTTAAGCGTGACCTTGCCGGTGTCGAGGTAGATCTTGCGGACCTCTGCTGCCACGGGCTTGGGCGCCTGCTTGGTTTGACCAGCAGGCTTCATGTCCATACCTTCCATCGGCGTGGCCGCAAAGGCGGCTGGAGTCGACGCCAGCGTCAGGGCGAATACAACAGCGGAAACGTAGTTCATCGTGAGACCTTGTCATGAGAGGGTGGTTGGGGAATGGATTGCCCGCTGCCACGCCTGCGCAGCAGCAGGTAGACAGCAGGAACGACAAACAGGGACAGCAACGGCGCGGTGATCATGCCGCCGACCATCGGCGCGGCAATGCGCTGCATGACTTCGGAGCCTGTGCCGTCCGACCACATGATCGGGAGCAGGCCAGCCAGGATGACGGCCACCGTCATGGCCTTGGGGCGTACACGCAGCACGGCGCCTTCCTGAATCGCTTCCAGTAGCGCTTGGGTAGAAGTTTGACCGTTTTCCTGCCGCTCGGTCCAAGCGTGTTTGAGATAGAGCAGCATGATCACGCCGAATTCGGCCGCCACCCCGGCGAGCGCAATGAAGCCGACGACTCCGGCCACCGACAGGTTATAGCCGAGCAGATACAGCAGCCAGAACCCGCCGATCAGTGCGAGCGGCAGCGTGCCCATGATGAGCAGCGCCTCGTCGATACGGCCGAACACGAGGTACAGCAGCACGAAGATGATCAGCAAGGTGAATGGTACGACCACCTGCAGCTTGGCACTCGCACGCTCCAGGTACTCGAACTGCCCTGACCAGCTCAGCGCGTAGCCCGCCGGCATCGGCACCGCCTTGGTCACTGCTGCCTGCATGTCCTTCACCGCCGAGCGCAGGTCGCGCCCCCGGATATCGACATAGATCCAACCCGAGAGCCGGGCATTCTCGCTGCGCAGCATCGGCGGGCCCTGCACGACGCGGATGTCCGCGACGTCGGACAACACAATCTGCTGGCCCCGGTCAGTGACAATCGGCAAACGCCGCAACTGCTCCACGGAATCCCGATAATCGCGCGGATAGCGGAGGTTGATCGGGAAGCGGGCCAGGCCGTCAACCACCTCACCGACATTATCGCCACCGATGGCGGATGACACGATGCTTTGCACGTCGTCGATGTTCAGGCCGTATCGGCCGGCGGCCTGTCGGTTGATGTCCACGTCGATGTATCGTCCGCCGGACAACCGCTCCGCTAGCGCAGAGGTGACACCCGGCACGGTTTTGACGGTCTCCTCGATCCGAGTGGTCAGTCGATCGATCTCCTTCAAGTCCGTGCCCGCCACCTTGATGCCGACCGGGCTCTTGATGCCGGTGGCGAGCATGTCGATGCGGTTGCGGATCGGTGGCACCCAGATGTTGGACAGCCCCGGCACCTTGACCACGCGGTCGAGTTCTTCCACCAGTTTGTCGGTCGTCATACCGGGGCGCCACTGGTCGTGCGGCTTGAACTGGATGGTGGTCTCGAACATCTCGATCGGCGCCGGGTCCGTTGCGCTGTCCGCGCGCCCAGCCTTGCCGTACACGCTGGCCACTTCGGGAACCGTCTTGATGAGGCGGTCGGTCTGCTGCAGGAGCTGAGCCGCCTTGCCGGCCGACAACCCAGGCAATGCTGACGGCATATACAGCAGATCGCCCTCATCCAGCGGCGGCATGAATTCGCCGCCTGTGCGCAGGATCGGCCAGGCCGTTGCCCCCAGCAGCACAATGGCGATAGCGACCGTCGCCTTGGGATACGCCAGCACCTTGGACAGCATTGGCTGGTAGAGGCGGATCAGCCAGCGGCTGAGCGGGTTCGATTGCTCGCTCGGGATACGCCCGCGGATCAGGTAGCCCATCAGCACAGGCACCAGCGTGACCGACAACCCAGCCGCTGCCGCCATCGAATACGTCTTGGTGAACGCCAGCGGCGAGAACAGGCGGCCCTCCTGCGCCTCCAGCGTGAACACGGGGATGAACGACAGCGTGATGATCAGCAGCGAGAAGAACAGCGCCGGCCCCACTTCTGCCGCCGATTCCCCGATCACGTTCCAGCGCTCGTGGCCTGTGAGTTCGCGGCCGGGGTTGTCCTCGAGCCAATGCTCCAGATGTTTGTGCGCGTTCTCGATCATCACCACGGCCGCGTCGACCATGGCGCCGACGGCGATGGCGATGCCACCCAGCGACATGATGTTGGCGTTGACGCCCTGGTATCGCATCACCAGGAAGGCCGCCAGGACGCCCAGCGGCAGCGAGACGATTGCCACCAGTGCCGAGCGCAGATGGAACAGGAACACCAGGCACACGACAGCGACGACGATGAATTCCTCGATCAGCTTGTGCGTCAGGTTGTCCACCGCGCGCTTGATCAAACCGGACCGGTCGTAGACAGGAACGATCTCCACGCCTTCGGGCAGACTGGTGCGCAGCGTGGCGAGCTTGGCCTTGACGGCTTCGATCGTCTCCAGGGCATTCTTGCCTGAACGCAGGATGACGACGCCACCTGCCACCTCGCCCTGACCGTTCAGTTCCGCGATGCCACGGCGCATCTCGGGCCCGAGTTGGACGGTGGCGACATCGCCCAAATGCACGGCGATGCCCGCATCGTTCGTCATCAGGGGAATCTGCCGGAAGTCGTCGAGCGTCTTCAGGTAGCCGCTGGCGCGGACCATGTACTCGGCTTCGCCCAGTTCCAGCACGGAGCCACCGGTCTCCTGGTTGGCACCCTTGAGCGCTGCCAGCACCTTGGCCTGTGTCAGGTTGAACGCACGCAGCCGGTCCGGCTGCAACACCACCTGGAACTGCTTGACCATGCCGCCGACGGAAGCGACCTCCGCGACGTTCGGCAGGGCCTTCAACTCGAAGCGCAGGAACCAGTCCTGCAACGCCCGCAGTTGGGCCAAGTCGTGCCGGCCGGTCTTATCGACCAGCGCGTATTCGTAGATCCAGCCCACGCCGGTGGCATCCGGGCCCAGCGCCGGTTTGGCCGCCGCAGGCAGGCGGGACTGCACCTGGTTCAAGTACTCCAGCACGCGCGAGCGTGCCCAATACAGGTCAGTCCCGTCCTCGAACAGCACATAGACGAACGAATCGCCGAAGAACGAGTAGCCGCGCACCGTCTTGGCGCCCGGCACCGACAGCATGGTGGTGGTCAGCGGATACGTGACCTGGTTTTCCACGATCTGCGGCGCTTGGCCAGGGAACGGCGTGCGGATGATGACCTGTACGTCCGACAGGTCGGGCAGCGCATCGAGCGGCGTGCTGCGCGCGGCCCACAGACCCCAGGCCGTCAGCATGACGGTCGCTAGCAGCACCAGGAAGCGGTTGCGGATGGACGCGAGAATCAGCCGTGCGATCATGGCTTGCCCCCCTGATCCGCGCCGGCCGGCTCGACCGAGGACAGGACTGCCATGCCATCGTCATGCAGTTGGAACCGGAAGCGCACACGGTCCCCAGGCTTGAAGCGCTTTGGCAGGCCGGAGGGCGGTGCGGCAAAATCCATTGTCATCGCGCTCCAGTGCGCGGACGGAATCGCGCCATGTGAGATCGTCAGGCCTTCGCTGGTGACAGCCTCAATGCGGCCGACGCCTTCATGCTCGATGGCGGCCGCTGCGGGCGCGGAGGCCGCAGGTGGCGATGCCATGCGTTGGGCGGTGCCGCGCAGGCTAGCTTCCGAATCAATCAGGAACTGCCCGGAAACCACCACCTTCTGTCCCGCGCTCAAACCGTCGGTCACTTCGGTCTGCCCATTGGCTTCGGCTCCGGTCTTGACTTCGATGGGGTTGAAGCCGCCATTGCCGGCGTCCACCATGACGATCGTGCGCGTACCGGTGCGAATCAACGCCTCCGTGGGGACCAGCAGCTTGTCCGGGCCGGCTTGCGCGCCAAACCGCACGTTGGCGAACATGCCGGGCAAGAGGCGGCGGTCCCGGTTCTGGAGTTCGACGCGCACCTTGACGGTTCGCGTATTGGCATTGACGTCGGGCAGGATGGCATCCACCTTGCCGGTCAGCGCGTGTCCAGCGATTGCCGTCGCCGTGGCCGTCACCGCCTGGCCCGGGCGGATGGCCGATGCTTGGCTCTCGGGAATCTCCGCCAAGACCCACACGGTGGACAAGTCGGCAATCTTGAAGAGCGTCATGCCGGGTGCGACAGCCATGCCGTCCCGGACCCCGACCTCGGTGATGACGCCATCGATGTCGCTGGAAATCGCCAGCCGTGGCTGTGGCTTGCCGGTGGATTCGACCAGCCGGATCTGCGCCTCCGTCATGCCGGCCTGGCGCATGCGCAGCAACGCTGCGCTGCGCAGGTCCCCCTGCAGGGCGTTGGCCGTACGCGAAACGGCCAGGTACTCCTCTTGTGCGGCGACCCATTCCGGCGCGTAGACGACGATCAGCGGTTGCCCGCGCTTGACCGGGTCTAACGTGGTTTTCGCGTACGCCCGTTCGACAAAGCCGGCGGCGCGCGCTTGAATGATCTCGATGCCGCGCTCGTTGATGGCGATATTGCCGGGCACTTCCAGCATGGCGTCCAGCCGGCCGGTCTTGACCTCAGCCGTGCGCACAGCAAGATTCTGTGCCACACGGCCATCAACCGTGACGGCGGCGCTCCCGCCGGCGCCATTCTCGTAGACGGGGGCAAGCGGCATGTCCATGAAAGGTGATTTGCCTGGTTTGTCGAAACGCTGGCCAGGTGCCATGGGGTCTTGCCAATAGAGAATCCGCTTGCCCGTCTTGGGATCGATGTCGCCCGCTTTGAGCGGGGCATCGGCGGCTTGGGCAGATGCTGCCGCCTGCGTGGGCGCGCTCCGCTGTCCCTGCCTCACGCCAAGGTAGTAGGTGGCGCCCATGCCAAGGCTCGCCAACACCAGACTGGCTGCAATGCGCGCAAAGATGGTTCGGTTCATGGTTGAACTCCAACGTTGGAGGTCGGCTGGTTTGCCGTGGGGAGCGGTTTGAGGAAGGCGAGCTCGGCCCAGAGTTGGGCCGTCGACGCTTCGAGCTTGAGACGTTCCAGCGCAAGGTCGAGTGCCTTGCGGCTTGCCTCGGCGACCGCGGCGAGCGAACCGCTTCCAGTCCGGTAGGACGTTAGCGCTGCCTCGGTTTGCGCGCGCGCTAGCGGGACGGTCGTGGTTTGATAGCGATCCAGGCGGCGTTGGTTCAGTCGCAACGTCTCGCGCTTGCCCAGAATCTGGCCCACCATGTTGCGCCGCAAGACTTCTGCTTGAGCGCGCGCGGCATTGGCTTGCGCCAGCTTGGCCGAGACCTCGCGGTCCTGGCGGTTCTTCTGATCCCAGGGAATCGGCAGGGAGACGTTCAACGACACCATGTTGGCGTAAGCCGGTCCGCGCTGGCTATACATCAGCTCCACCGTCACGTCGGGTGTCTTGGCCGCACGAGAGACACGTCCTTCAGCGTCCGCCATGGCGGCTTGCGCGCTGGCAGCGGCCACATCGGGCAGGGTATCGATGGCCGCGTCGTCCAGCGCGTCGAGCCACTGCGGGACGTCGAACCTGGGGGGCGCGGCGGGCGGGCGGCTGGATGCGTCGCCTACCCAGCGCCGCAGCATGGCCTTGGCAGACGCTTCCGTCGCCCGGGCCTCGTCGGTCCGGTCTTGCAACTGCTGCCGTTCAAGGCGTGCAGCTACGATGTCGGCGCGTGAGCCGCGATTGCCGCGATAGGCCGCCTCGGCTGCCTCGACCTGCAAGGCGACAGAGGCTGTTTGTTCCGCCAGCAGTTGAACGGTACGTGCGGCATACCAGCGGTCAAGCCAGGCTTGCGCTGTGCTGCGCTGGACGGCTGCCAGCGCGGCGACACGCTGTGTTTCGGCCGCGGAGGCCTCGGCGTTGAAACGTTCCGCACGGGCACGGCGCTTCTCGGTCCGCGTGAGCTCTTGCATCACGCTGACCGAGCGCATGGTCATGAAATCGGTGCCGATGGAGAACCGGTCGCTGCCATCGGCGGGAACATTGTTCACGCCGAATTTGAGGACAGGGTCGGGCAGTTGGGCTGCCGCCACGGCCATGTCGAGCGCCGACTGTACACCGGCGCGGGAGGTTTCCGCGTCGGCGGAGCGGGACGATGCCAAGCCGATCGCTTCCTGCAAGGAGAGCGCATCGGTCTGGCTATACGCCAGATGACTGCTTAAAAGCAGCAGGACGGCGAGCGCGAGCAAGCGCCCACCGCGTGGGGGAAAACGCAAAAGCATAAAGCCTCCGGAAAGCAACGACCACCTTGCCGGTTAGGCGGCAAGGCGTGAGAGATACGTCGCTTCGGAGGCTACGTGCGGAAACAGCAGTTCAGGATGGGAATCGGGGGTGGTGGTGCACGGGGCGCCACATCGGCGAGCAAGACCGATTGGCCGTCCGCCATGATGACTGGCTCGGCCGTGATCATCCGGATCAGGACGGGCAGGAAGATGGGAATCTGCGGCGATACGTGATTGGCCGACTTGGTGCCGCTCTGGCAGTGCTCAAGACAGAGGCCGTCATGCTGGTGCACATCCTGCTGCGCCTGCATGGCCATCTCGGGGCACGACTGCACCATGGCACCGGCGTCGGTCGCATCGGCCATGGTGGGCATGACCTCCGCTGAGCCGCGGCTTGCCGCACAGGCGTATGCTGCCGCTGCCAGTTGAACTGTCAGGAAAGCGATGACTAGGAATCCGGCGAACCACGGCCGGCGAAGCGATGCGCGCACGTTCTGCAGATGATGTGATTGGATCGAATGGTAACAGCGGCTACGCGCGATGTGCACGCGGACGCGGCTTATGATCGAACGGGTTGATCTGCCGCAAACGTGCCATCGCGCGATGGGCGTCCTGCCGATAATGCAGAACGCCCCACCGTGTTATTTCGGCGCTTGAATCATGTCTTGGCAGGGCTGCGGCATCGCAGGCATGCCAGCGCTTTTCTGCGCTTGCGCTGCGCGGATCTGCGCAAGTTTCGCGTTGCGAGCTTTCTCGATGACCTGCCAGTCTGGCCCGGCAATGGCCGTCAACGATGTCAAAACAGCCGCCAAGCCGACAGCGGAAAGAATGACCTTCTTCATGGTGATGCTCCAGTGATTTCACGCGGGGCCGGCATGAATGCCGGCTTAGCAATTTGCGTGGCGTATTCGCTTACGCCGCTATACGGATGCCGCACTGCAAAAAGGCGCGATCCGTAAAGCTAAATGGAGCGGGCTCGGGGTGGCCGTTCGAGCGGCACAGGAACTGCGGAAATATAGACAGGCTCCTGGGCGGGAACCAGGATGTGCATCCCCTTGGCGCCGAGCGGCATCGCTGGGCTGGAAAGCGCCCCGATCACAGCGCAGAAAGACACGCAAGGAGCGGTGTCCGTGCAGTCGGAACCACTCTGGGCATGGCCGTCACCGGTGATATGGCAGGGGTGTCCTTTCTCGGCTTGTACGACATCATGCGCTGTCGACAGCCCTGGCAGACCCACAGCGCCGTGCATCTGCATTGATGCCATGGGGAGCCCGCGCGCAGGCAACGCCACGGCAAGCAGCACGATCATCAGCATGCGCCAAAGGGATTCATCGCGCGCGGATTTTTGTCAGATGTTGCGTAGGTTCAAGCTAACGGTCAGCAGGTATGCGTCACGCACGCCTGTTGACCAATTCTGGGCAGTATTCACCTTCCCACAATGGCAACGTCAAGGTTTCTTTGATGGTTCCTGCTGTTTGAGCATCTGGTCCATCATCATCTGCATCATGTCCATGCGGTTTTCCATCATGTTCATGCGCTGCTCCATGGGCATGCCCGAGCCGCCCATCATCGGCGCCGCACCGCCGGCCCCCATCCCTTGACCGCCCATCATGTCCATCATCATCGGGCCGCCCATACCGTGCATTGTCTGCATCGTGTCCTGCATGGCCTGCATGTGCTCGGCCATCAGACGTTGCCGTTCCTTCGGGTCCTTGGTCTGATGGATCTTGTCCATCTGGGCCTGCATCTTCTTCATCTGCTGACGGGCTTGCTCGAAGCGCTTTTCCGTATCCGCAGAGTTTGCCGTGGCAGGGGCAGTCTTCGCTGGGGTTGCCGCACTAGGCTGGCTCGCTGCGGCGGGGTGGTGCTCGTCAACGGCCCAGACCGATGCACTGGCGATCAGCAGCGCGCCTGCTACAAGAAAGCCAACATGCTTGTTGTTCGTCATGGTGCTGCCTCCTGAAATGATGGGATTTCATTTTGATATGCGATCGGTGGTCGCCAGTTGACGTATCACAACGAATTGCTCTCGCTTGACCCGTATCAACCTCCCGTTCCGGGCGTGGAACACACTGCAATCGTAGTTGTGCCCAGACCTAATCAAGTTAAACAATCAGCACATCCGAGGTTGGCATGCCAAGCGATTCCATCGGACACCATCGTGGCGATCAAGTGGTCGGTCGGCAGAGCGCGCTGCGCATCGCTCAACCGGTCGTCGATGCCGGTCGCGTGCGCGATCCGGTTTGCGGTATGGAGATTTCCCCTGCGCAGGCAGCAGCCAGCACGGAAGTCGGGCATCAGCGCTATTGGTTCTGTTCTCGGCACTGTGAGAAGACTTTTCTCGCTGATCCGGCGCGATATCTCTCGCATGACGCGCATGACGCGCATGACCACGACGGCGCGGCCCATGATCACGCGCCAACCGGAGTTGCTGCGGTGTCCGCAAGCACGAAGCAACTGGCCAAGGACCCCATCTGCGGAATGATGGTTGACAAGGCCACTGCCTTGTCCGCAGAGCGAGGAGGGCGAAAGTACTACTTCTGCAGCGAGAGCTGTCTGCACACGTTTGAGTCGCCGGAGTCCGAACTGAAGGCGATGAAGACGCGCGTCACCATTGCCTTGACCGGTGTGCTGGCGTTGGCGGTGTTACGCGCCGGGGCGTTTCTGGCCTTGGCTGCAGGTGCGACCCTGCTGACTTGGGCGCCCATTCCGGCGCTGCCTTGGTTCACATGGGGAATATGGCTGTTCCTGCTGGTGACCCCCGTACAGTTCATTGGAGGTTGGAGCTTCTACAAAGGCGCGTGGAACGCGGTCCGCACGCGCAACATCAACATGGATTTCCTGATCGCGCTGGGTACGTCGGTAGCGTACTTCTACAGCGTGGTCGTGTTGTTCTTCCCATCCTGGTTGCCGGTGAAGGTGGCCGAACGCGATGTCTACTTCGAGGTGTCCGCGGTCATCATCGCTTTTGTGCTGCTGGGCAAGTACATGGAGGAGATCATCAAAAAGAAGTCCTCCGCCGCAGTCCGTCGCCTGCTTGACCTCAAGCCCGCTGTGGCGCACGTGATTCGCGATGGCAAGGAAGTCGAGATTCCCGCCGAAAGCATCATGGTCTCGGAGCTGGTAGTGGTCCGCCCCGGCGAGAAGATTCCAACCGATGGCAAGGTGACGGACGGGCAAACCAGCGTGGACGAATCGATGCTGACCGGGGAGTCGATGCCAGTTGACAAGAAGCCTGGGGCAACGGTGATCGGCGGTACGCTGAACCGGTCAGGCGCCTTTACGTTCCAGGCGACCCGCATCGGTGCGGATACGGCGCTGGCGCAGATCATCAAGATGGTAGAAGACGCGCAGGCAAGCTCGGCACAGATTCAGCGGCTGGCCGACCAGGTGACCGGCTATTTTGTGCCGGCGGTCGTGGGCGTTGCACTGCTGGCTGTCATCGGATGGACGCTCGCGGGGCATTTCCCGCAGGGGCTGCTCGCCTTTATTGCCGTGCTTATCATCTCCTGCCCGTGCGCTCTGGGTGTAGCGACGCCTGCCGCCTTGATGGTCGGCGTGGGAAAAGGCGCGGACGCCGGCATCCTGATCCGCGGCGGCGAAGTGCTCGAACGCGCTGAGAAATTGACCACCGTTGTCTTTGACAAGACGGGCACGATTACGCGCGGCGAACCGACCGTGACCGATATCCTGCCGCTTGGGACACACCAGGAAGCCGAGCTGCTCAGTATTGCTGCAGCGGTCGAGTCCGGCTCGGAGCATCCGCTGGGCGAAGCGATCGTCCGTGCCGCACAGCATCGTGAGCTGGCGACGCGTAAGGCGAACAACATCCAGGCGCTGTCGGGGATGGGTATTCAGGGGGCCATCGACGGCCAGCAGGCCTGGCTAGGAAACCGGCGCATGCTCGCGCAGCAGGCCATCTCAGTCGATACGATTGAAGCGACGCTGGCCGGGCTGGAGGCTGATGGCAAGACAGCGATGCTGGCGGGGATCGGGCATGAACTGCTTGGCATCATCGCCGTGGCCGATACGGTCAAGCCAGAGGCGTCAGAGGCCATTGCCATGCTCAAGTCGCGCGGCATCAAGGTGGTTCTGCTCAGTGGGGATAACCAGCGCACCGCGCAAGCTATCGGGCGGCAGGTCGGCATCGAGCGCGTAATCGCAGAGGTCATGCCGGAAGACAAGGTCAAGACCATCCAGGGCTTGCAGAAGGACGGCGAGGTGGTTGCCATGGTCGGCGATGGGGTCAACGACGCGCCCGCGCTCGCTGCGGCGGATATCGGCGTCGCTATCGGCTCGGGCTCGGATGTGGCCAAGGAGACCGGCAGCATCATCCTGATCCGCAATGACGTACGCGACGTGGCGGCTTCCATCGAGTTGTCCCGCGCCACGATGCGCAAGATCAAGCAGAACCTGTTTTGGGCCTTCTTCTACAACACCATCGGCATTCCGGTGGCGGCTTTCGGCCTGCTCAATCCCATCCTGGCGGCGGCGGCGATGTCGCTGTCCTCGCTTAGCGTGGTGGCGAATTCGGCCATGCTCAAGCGCGTGCGGCTGACAAGTAAGGCGCAGGAGGTGCCGGCATGAAACCCGCTGTCTGGTTCTGTGCCGCCGTGGCGACGGCGCTGGCCGCCGCCATCCTCTATTGGTACGGAATCTCACTGTTCTCGGTGCTGGTTGCGCTGATTCTCCTGGCCTGTCCGGTCTGGGTGATCTGGATGAGTTTGCGTCTTTCACGGCAAACCAGACGAGAGGTTGAGGCGGCAGTGGAGCGGGAACTGAAATCGCGTAGGAAGTCGTAAGACGGAGGTGGAAAATGACCTGGCTTTCGCAAAACCTGATCTGGATCGTGCTGGGCGGATTGGTGGTGGTGTTCCTTTGGCGCAGCCAAGCGATGCGCTCCAGAGGCGGCGAGGGTGCCGGCATGATGCACGGCGCTCCAGATGCAAACAGTGACCCAGTGACCGGAAACCGGGTTGACCCGACCCACGCCATCACGGCCAATTTTGAAGGGAAGACGTTCTACTTCGAGTCTGAGCAATCTCGCGCGGTCTTTCAGCAGAATCCTTCACGTTTCGTCCACCAACACCATCGCCATCACGGCGGGTGCTGCTAGCCAGCCTTTTTTCAAGCCGATTGCCTGTGGACGAGGAGGCTCGCATGAATGATCAAATGAACCCTGAAGATGGGCCGCACGCGGCGCACAGGACAGTCTTCAGGTCCAGGTGGGTTTTGATAGGCTTCCTGCTTGTGATCGCCTATTTCCTGTTCACGGAACATCGGGCACACGTGATCCCGTTCCTGCCCTTCCTGTTGCTCGCTACTTGCCCGTTGATGCACCTGTTCATGCACCACGGCCACCAAGACGAAGGGGGCGAGCCGTCAACGCACGTACATCCAAAGGGAGAGTAACGATGCAGCACGACACACAATCCGGCTACGGGCTCTGGTCGTTGGTCATCATCAACTCGGCCATCTTCATCATCTTCGCTTTCAGCTTCACCAAGCCAAAGACCTCGCGTGACTGGCGGTCCTTCGGGGCCTTCTCGGCGTTTCTCGTGGCGCTGTTTACGGAGATGTACGGGTTCCCACTGACGATCTACTTGTTGCTGCCCTGGTTGAGCAAGCATTTTCCCGGTATCGATTTCCTCTCTCACGACGCGGGGCATTTGCTGGAGGTGATGTTCGGCTGGCGCGCTAATCCGCATTTCGGGCCGTTCCACATCCTAAGCAACCTGCTGATCTTCGGTGGTTTCATCATGCTCGCTTCCGCCTGGCGGGTGCTGTATCTGGCGCAGCAGCAGCACCGTCTGGCCACCGGTGGACTCTATACCCGCATGCGCCATCCGCAATATGTGGCGTTTGTCCTGATCATGCTCGGCTTCCTGCTGCAGTGGCCGACGTTGCTCACGCTGATCATGTTTCCAGTGCTGGTCTGGATGTATGTTCATCTCGCGCTGACTGAGGAGCGAGATGCGCTGGCCGAGTTCGGCCGGGCATACGAAGCGTATTGTGAGCGCACACCACGTTTCATCCCCCGTTGGAGCAGTGGTGCGTCGAAGGCGTCGTCTCATTGATCACGACATCCTCGGCAGGAGGCAACCCTTCGCAGCCGCTGTAACAGAGTCCGCCACTCTGATCCTCTTCTCCACGTAATGCACGTTGGCTTGGCTGGCGGCGCCCGAACCTTTCGTGGATTTCATGGGCACGCTTTTCCATGGCGTAGATTTCAAGCATCTGCCGGCCAACTGCTCACGTGATGGTCCCTTCTGTATCCCGCCATCATGTTTGTAGTACGGTTCTTTGCGGCGGGCGCCTTCTTTTAGTCGCCGCACAACGGCCAGTTAGGTCAAAGAGAAAGCGCTGCCCGCTGAGGCTCGCGTTGCTAGTGCGCTTGGCCGGCAAATTCGAGCGCCCGTTGATTGGGCCATTGCCCATGTCTGGATCATCACAACCGCCCATTGGATATGCAGCTAAGAGTCGCCGGAAACCTCACCGCACGTCAGTGTCGCAAGCGCTGCAAGCTTGGCGAACCGTTGCTTCTCCAACGTCGCAGTCACGATGGTCTGATGCCGGAATATAAGACTGCGCAAACGAGTAGGGCCAAGATGGCCCGTAAAGCCACTGGAATGCCGTCTCGGCCACCAAGTCGCGCACTGACCGACCTGTCTCAAGTGTGTGTGTCAGCGTGGCGCTAAGCGCTTCTTCCGAAGCGCGCCAGATATTGTCTTCCCCGGCTTTTCGCCTGGAGGCCCTCACGCCCGCAGCCATGGCGGCTACGAGCAACAGCCATGGTTGGAACCGCTCGGACCATGCATAGCGCGTCCAGCGCATCGGATGGCTCCATTTCAGCCATTCAGCGCTCCACGGCGTTGCCAGCGCGCGCACGGTTGGGCTCCAGAACTGGTCATACAGCCGTTCGTTGATTTCCGAGACGGCGCGCACATGCTCGAACAGGGCACGCGGGTATGGGAATTGAATGTCTTCGACGCGACGCGGCTCAAACGTGACCCCGCGTTGGGAGTTGTTCTGTGGCGGCGCATCGGAGTGTTCCGACAGCTTCATCTCGTACAAGCCGGGCGGCAGCGCCTCAATCGCATCGAGGCTTTGCAGGATCGCGCGATGCTCGTGACGCGCCACGCTTGCGGAGACGAAAATGCCGAGGTGTCCGACATGCGGGTTGGTGAGATACACGATTCGCTGGCCGGCGGCGACCAGAGCTTCCGTACTTTCGTACACGACGGGAATCCAGCCGAGCGCCTGGTGCGGTGGCGTGATGTTGTCGCCGTACGAGGCAAAGATGACGATCGGTTTGCAAATGCGCCGTAAGTCGACCGTGCACTTACCGTCGACATGCACTTCGCCGGTTTCCAACTTGTTGCCGACAAAAAGATCCTGGATGGTTGCGACCAGTTCTTCCCGGCTGAGAAAGTAAAAGCCATTCCACCAGCGCTCGAATTCCAAAAACCGGTCACCTTCACCATCCGGATCGGCGAAGACAGTGTAGAGCTTGGTCCAGAGCGCGGACTCAGGCTTGAGTGCCTCGAAGTTCTGTACCAGCCATGCACCGTCAAAACGGCCGTTGCCCAGATCGGCAAGAAAGTTTGCTGACCACACGCCGCCGGTGAACGCCCCGAGCAGGCGCATCGGGTTGACGCCTGCTTCGCCGGACCAGTACGAGAGCGGGGAGCCGTTGAGCACCGCAGGGCAGGCGACGCGCTCGCAGCAGTGGGCAGACAGGAGCATCACTTCCCAGCCGGCCTGGCAGTTGCCGTAGAGCACCGGCGCCTGCCCGTCATGCCGTCGCGCGACCTCCTCGACGAAGGTACGAAGCGCGTTCAGGACGTCGCCAAGGGTCTGTCCGCGGCAGGGGGCCGGGAAGAAGCTGACAAAGTAGACAGGATGGCCTTCGGCGAGGGCCATGCCGACTTCCGAATCGCGCTTGAAGCCCCCAATGCCCGGTCCGTGACCGGCACGCGGGTCGATGACGATGACGGGGGTTGCATCCGCCCGAACCTGTCGCTCCAGGTGGTCGGTGCCACAGCGCGTGATACGGAGCAGGGCATAGTTGGCCGGGCGCTCGAAGGTTCGCGCATCCAGTAGCAATTCGTAGTCGAAATGCAGCGGTGGCGGCAGGCCGGCCTCCTCATGGGCCAACATATTGTTGGCGCGTTGCCGCAGGATATCGATGAACAGAATCCACCGCTGCGTGACATCCACCCAGTAGTCCCACCCTTGCTCAAGAGGGGGCTCGGCAGGTGCCGGCTGTGGCTCGGCCTGGTGGTCCGGTTCGCTAACCAACCGCAGCGCCGGGGCTGCTACACCCGGCGCCGATCGGGCCGGACGTCGTTTGCGCTGTACCGTACGGTCTGTCATCACACCACCTCATCACTTCCTGTGAAAGTCGTGATGTCCGTCACCAGACAGTGCGGACACGGGCTGCAAATCATGCGGTGCAACTGCATGGGCCTTGTAGGCCAGCTTAGCCGCATCGGGCCGAACTTCGTTGTCGCAGGTCAGGTGAATTGAAGCGCGGGCTCTTTTCTGAGCCCGCGCGCAGACTTACTTGGTATCGGGATGGAAATGCTTGGACTTGTCCCTGCCCTTGGTGTCCTCGGCGGGGGCGGCCGCCGGCGCGCTGGCGGCGGAAGCGCCAGCTTTCTCGGCGACGTGCGAATGCGGTTTCATTTTGTGCGCGCCGGAGGCTTCGGATGCCATGGGCATGTCGTTGTCCGTGGCAAATACGCCGGCCGACATGGATGCGGCGGTTGCAAGCAGCAGTGCGGAAAGGATGGTTTTGCGGTTCACGTTGTGTCTCCTAGCGATAAAAGTTGGCGGTTCAGTTTTGCAGTCCATTCTGGGTGATGAGGGGCCACTATTGCACTGACTCCTGCTGGATAGCGACCGTGGCTTGATCCATGTCAAGCCGGATCGGCGCTCCATGTCTCATTTCACCCAGCCAATAGCAGGATGTTTGGTCTCGTACGCCATGCCCCAATGCTCTTGGGCAGGGGCGGTGGGTGCGGGGATGGTTTCCATGAGCGGGGTATCGGCAGTCTGCCAACTGCTTCCCGATGGGAAGCTGACCGGAAGGTGACTTTTCTGTCATGCATTCCAGTTGCTTGATCTTCAGGTGCATGTTTCTGGCACATGGGGGCTGAAATGGCGACGGGTAAGCTATTACCTGCTACGCAATTGGATCGAATATGCCTTGATCCAGGTAAAGCGATGCCGCCCATAAAGGTGTAACGTGAATTGTGCTTGGGGTTACACCTTGGGTTTCACGAGGAGGTGCACGATGATGGTTCACGGGTTCGACATGGCCGGCTATGGTCTCGCTCACTGGATCACGTTTGCCGTCATGGCGGTGGTATTGCTGTATCCCATCGGCCGAATCCTGATGCGGATCGGGTTGTCGCCTTTTTGGGCCATTCTGGTGCTGGTGCCATTCTTCAACCTGATCGGGCTTTGGGTGCTGGCATTTGTCGAATGGCCACGGCAAGGGTCTGGCCGTCCTGGCTAGTCGGATGCCATGAAATCGTTCAGCTGCCCGGATGGCACCATGGTTCGCAAGGCCATTCCCTCTCTGGTGTCCGCGTGCCTTGTGGCGTTTGCTGCCGCATGCATGGTGGGTGGGGCTTGGGCTGAGGAACCAGACGGCCGCACGCTCGTCGATCGCGTCGATACCCTGCTGTGGGGCAAGACGCTGCAAGGCGAGTTCCAGATGACGATCACCACACCGCGCTGGCAGCGCGCGCTTGACCTGCGCGCCTGGATGGAGCGGCCGCGGCGCTCGTTCATCCGCGTTCTGGCGCCGGCCAAGGAGGCCGGTATTGGGTCGCTGCGTATCGGCTCGGAGATGTGGAACTACCTGCCCAACATCGAGCGCACCATCAAGATTCCGCCGTCGATGATGCTGCAGCCCTGGATGGGCTCCGACTTCACCAACGACGACTTGGTCAAGCAAAGCAGCGCCGTGGATGACTACACGCATCGGGTTCTCCGCACGGAGGTGCTGAACGGCGCCGCGTCTTACGTGATTGAATCGATTCCCAAGCCGGATGCCGCCGTCGTGTGGGGAAAGATTCTCTACTGGATTCGGCAAGCGGATACGATTCCGCTCAAGCAGTATTACTACAACGAGCGCAACGAACTGGTGCGGGTCCTGACGTTCTCCGACGTTGGCCCGATGGGTGGCCGCACCATTCCGACCAAATGGGAAATGCGCCCCGTGAATGATCCAGGCCACGCAACCGTGATCGTCGTCAAGGCCGCGCGCTACGACCAGCCGATTGACGACGAACGCTTTACGCAGCGCAATCTGCAAAAGCCATGAATGCTGCAGCCGATACAGTCGTCAAGCTCGTAGGTGTCTCCAGGCTGTATCGGCAAGGTGCCAGCGTCGTGCATGCGCTGCAGCATATCAATCTGGAAATCCGCAAAGGCGACTTTGCGGTGCTGGTAGGGCCGTCCGGCTCGGGCAAGACAACGCTCCTGAACGTGATCGGTGGCTTGGACTCACCCACCGAAGGCCATGTCTGGGTCGACGGCAGCGAGATCGGGACACTGGGTAAAGCCGCGCTTTCGGACATCCGCTTGCGCAAGATCGGCTTCGTCTTCCAGGAGTTCAATCTGATTCCCGTTCTTTCCGCGCTAGAAAACGTGGAATTCGTGATGCTGTTGCAGGGGGTGCCAGAGATGCAGCGCCGGGACCGCGCCATGACGCTGCTCAAGGAACTGGGATTGGAAGGGATGGAGCACAGGCGTCCGCAGCAACTCTCCGGTGGGCAGCAGCAGCGCGTGGCGGTGGCGCGCGCCATCGCGGCCGAGCCGATCATCGTGCTGCCCGATGAGCCGACCGCCAATCTGGATTCCAAAGCCGGCGCCGCGCTCATGGACATGATGAAGGCCATGAATGAACGGCGCGGCGTGACGTTCGTGTTCTCCACCCACGACCCGATGGTGGTCGAACGCGCGCGGCGGGTCATTCGCCTGCGTGACGGCCGGATCGAAGCCGATGAGCGCCGACCGCCATGATGCTGCTGCCACTCGCCGTGCGCAATGTGCTGCGCAACCGCAGGCGTTCCGCCATCACCATCTCGTCGATCGCCATCGGCCTAGCGGCGATGATCTTCAACTGGGGATTCACCGCTGGCATGAACCGCGAGATGGTCGAGAACACCACGCGGTATTTCGCCGGCGATGCGCAGGTGCATCTCAAGGGCTACCACGACGATCCGATCCTTGATCTCGCCATGCCAGACTCGGCCCCCATCCTGCATGCCGTGCGCAACGAGGCTGGGGTGGCAGCCGCCAGCATCCGCCTGGAAACCAAAGCGCTGGCCAGCCGGGGCGACAAGTCGCGCGGCCTCATGCTCGTCGGCGTCGAGCCGGCAGACGAGGCGCAGGTGACGATGCTCTCGGACGCCATCGTGGCCGGGCAGCCGCTGACGACCGGCGCGCCCGGCGTGCTGATCGGGGAGATGCTTGCTGAAGCGCTCGCGGTGCGGCCCGGGCAGAACATCGTGTTCGTGGGGCAGGGCTACGACGGCTCGATATCGAGCGGAAAGTATCCGGTGCGCGGCATCTTCCGCAGCAAGATCGACGATCTCGACGGCTACGTCGCCGTGATGCCGCTGCCTGTTGTGCGGGAGTTTCTCTCCGCGCCCGGTGGCGCCACCGCCATCGCCCTGCGGCTGCGCGAGCGCTCGCGCCTGGAGCCGGTCAGCGCGGGGCTCGCCGAGCGCCTGGGAGATCGTTACGAAGTCGTGGGGTGGCCACGGCTGCTACCGATGGTAGCGGTCAGTTCGCGCTTTCACGAGGTCACGACCTACGTGGTGCTGTTGGTGTTCTTCGTGGTGGTCGTCTTCGCGGTGGCGAATCCTGTGCTGATGTCCGTGATGGAGCGCACGCGCGAATTCGGCATCATGCTTGCCGTCGGCATGAGCCGCACGCGCGTGCTTCGGCTGGTCCTGTATGAATCGATCCTTCTGGGCATCGTTGGCCTGATCGTCGGCAACGCCGTCGGCTGGACAGTGACGGCGTATTTCGCGCGCGCGGGTATCCATCTGCACGGTTTTGAAGCCGGGCTGCGCACGATGCCCGGGCTGTCCGACGTCGTCTATCCGGTGGTGAGCGCCGAGCGTGGCGTCGTGCTGTCAGTGGCGGTCTTCGTCATTGCCGGGCTGGCGGCACTGTATCCCGCTGCCAAGGCCGTGCAGTTGCGGCCCATCGAGGCGATTCGCGGGCTACCCGCTGCCATGCGGGTGTCGTCACGAAACACGGGCGATTCCCGCTTGCCGGTGTTCGTGCTGCTCGCACTGCGCAACCTGCTGCGCAATCCACGCCGCACGGCCCTCATGGCCGCAGGCGCTGCCTTCGGCATCGTGGGCTTTGTCTTCATCCTGGGGTTTTTCGACGGATTCTTCGACCAGACGATCGAGAACTCCACGCGTTATCTGACGGGGCACATCCAGGTCGAACGCAAGGGCTTTCGCAAGGATTATGCCCCCGAGCTTGCCATCGACGATGCCGTCTCGCTGCTGCAAGCCGTCCGGGGCACGCCTGGCGTGATTGCGGCTGCGCCGCGCACCCAGGTCCAGGCGTTGGCCAGCACGGCCTCGAAATCCGAAGGCATCATGCTCATCGGCATCGATCCGGTGGCGGAGGCTAAGGTCACGTTCATTTCCCGCACGGTTGTCCAGGGACGGGCGCTCATACCTGGCGCCGATCGCGAAGTCATGATTGGCCGCAGGCTCGCCGACAAGCTCGGTGTCCGCCTGGGCGAGAAGATCGTCGTCATGGCCCAGGCCGCCAACGGCGAGCTCGGCACGGCAGCCTACGGGGTGGGGGGCATTTTCTCGACGGAAAGTGCCAGTTTCGATGGCGCATTTGCTTTTGTCACGCTGCCAGCGGCGCAGTCGTTGCTTGCGCTCGGTTCACGCGTTTCCACCATCAATGTCCGGCTGGAGGATCGCGCGCACGTGTCCGCTGCCGTTGCCCTGCTACGCGCGCGTATCGGTGGCACCGACGTGACGCTGATACCGTGGCAGGAACTCTTGCCGCAGCTCGAAGACATGGTCCGGCTCCTGCGCGTGGTGAGCAGTATCATCCTGGCGGTGCTGCTTCTGGTGATTACCACGTCGGTCATCAATACCGTGTTCATGGCCGTCACCGAGCGCACGCGCGAGTTTGGCGTGATGCTGGCGCTTGGCACGTCGCCCGCCGCCTTGAGGCGCATGGTCGTATATGAGTCCATCGCCTTGCTGTTGATCGCGTCTGCCGTCGGGTATGGCGCCGGCATTGCGCTGGTGCTGTATCTTGGGCATGCCGGTATGGACCTGTCGAGCTTCTTCGCCGGATATTCCGCCATCCCCGGGTTGACCGGCATCGTTTATCCGCGCATTTTCGGTGCGACGGTGGTCCCGCCGGGTATTGCGCTGTTGATTGCCGGCGTGCTGGTTTCGCTCTATCCCGCGGCCAAGGCGGCGCGGCTCGATCCAGTGCAAGCGATACGCCATGTTTAAGCAAGCCGTGCCGTTCGGACTTCTGGCGGCTCTGGCCTTCGGAGCCTCGGCGCAGGAGACGTCGCAGTCCGGGTTGAAATTTTCCGGTTACTACAAGAGCTTGCTGGAGGAATCGGAAACCATCGTGCCCGGCGGGCAACGCTATCTGCTCGATCTCAATCGCCTGCGGCTGCAGTTGCAGGGCAAGCTCTCCGAGCACGTCGCCGTGGATCTGCAGTACGACAACGAATTGCTGTTCGGCAGCTACCTGCACACCGCACAGTTCGCAAGCCAGAGCAGTCTCGCGCCGGATCAGTACCTGGATCTCGACGGCAATTACCTGCGTGGCGGCTCGTACTACGGCCAGCACCGGCTGTATCGCGGCAACGTCACCCTGTCATCGGGCGACACCGATGTGCGCATCGGGCGGCAGCGCATCGCATGGGGAACGGGCCGTTTCTGGAGCCCGCTCGACCTGCTGAACCCCCTGAACCCGACTGCCATCGAGCGCGAGGAGCGCGTGGGTGTCGACGCGGTGCTGGCCGAGCACAAGCTGGGGCCCATCTCCCGCATCAGCGCTGTGTACGCGCCGGGGCACGGTGGCGCGGACTCCAGCGCGGCATTCAATTGGCACGCCAACACGCATGGCGTGGACTATTCCATTGTCGGCGGGCGCTTCGGCAATGAGCAGGTCGCCGGCTTCGATCTCGCGGGGCAGATCGGCACGGCGGGCATTCGTGGTGAGTTCACGCAAGTGCGTGCCAAGACTGGCTCGACCTATCAACGTGCCGTTCTCGCGCTCGATTATGCGTTTGCGAACACGCTCACGCTTAGCGCCGAGCTCTACTACAACGGCGCCGGCACGACCAATGCCGCCGCGTACGATTTCACGTTGCTGTTGACCGGCAAGATTCGCAGCGTTGCCAAGCACTATGCTGGTGGCTACATGAGCTACGAAATCACGCCGCTGCTCAAGTGGGAGGGCTATGTGGTGGTCAATTTGGACGACCATAGCCGTTTCGTTTCGCCCCTGCTGACCTATTCGATCAAGACGAATCTCGACTGGCAGATCGGCGCCCAGTTCTTTATGGGCAGCAGTGGCAGTGAGTTTGGACATTTCCATCACATCTACTACACGCAGATACAGTGGTTCTTCTAAAACGATAGTGCTTGCCGGCTGTCGACGTCCGGAAAGCTGGGCTCGGATGCGTGCATGGCGCGGCAATGGGGAAGGTGGGCAACGAGGAGAAGGAACATGGGCGTCATAACGCATGCGAATCCCGAACCAGCGGTGCGCGAGCGGGTGCCCGCTGAACTGCCACGGCTCTTGTACATCCTGCGCGCATTGGCCGGGGCAGGGTGGGCGCATTATGTGGAGCGGCTACGGATTGGCCGTGACGCACTCGAAGCTTCAGTTGAGGCGGTGCAAGCGACCGATCAGGATGCAAAGCGGCTGAGAGCTACGCTCGAAGGGCTGGGGCCCGCGTTCGTCAAGTTTGGCCAGCTTCTGAGCCTGCGGCGCGATATGTTGCCGGAGGTCTATATCGAGGAGCTGCAACGGCTCCAGGATGATGTCGCTGTTTTCCCTGGCGAGCAGGCGCGTGAGATTGTCGAGCGTGAACTGGGCAAATCCGTTCACGCGTTGTTCACCAGTTTCGATGAGACGCCCCTGGCTGCCGCGTCGATCGGCCAGGTCCATACGGCGCAGTTGATTGACGGCACCAGCGTGGTGGTCAAGGTGCAGCGCCCCGGCATCGAGCCCATCATTCATGCCGATGTCAGGATCATGCGCTTCTTGGCCCGTCAACTGGAGCGGTATGTGCCGGAGAGTCGCCGATTTGGCCCGGGCGATCTGGTGGAAGAGTTTGCCCGGCTCATCAACGAAGAATTGGACTATCAAGTCGAGGCGCGCAACGGCGATCTCCTGAGGGAGAATTTGCAGGATGATAAGCACGTCTTCGTGCCCCGCATCTTTTGGGAGCAGACCAGCCGACGTGTCTTGACCATGGAGCGCAGTTTCGGCAAGAAGCTTACGCATATTCCGTCGTCCGAACAGGAGAGCCGACGGCGCGTGGCGCAGGCGCTGATGGCATCGTTCTTGAAGCAGGTCTTCGAGGACGGCTTCTTTCACGGCGACCCGCATCCGGGCAACGTATTTTTGCTGGAGGACGGCCGGCTTTGCTTTCATGACTTTGGCATCATGGGACGGCTGTCCGCCTATGATCAGGAAGCCTTGGCCCAGTTGATTCTCGCCGTCAGTTCCGGCGAGGTGTCATGGATGGTGGATGCCTATTTCGAGATGGGGGTGGCGACCGAGGGGGTGGATCGTGAGGCATTTACCCGCGATGCTTCGCAGGCACTTGACGCATACTACGAAGCCGCCGGGAAAGGCTATTCGTTCGGCGAAATTGTCCGCCAGTTTGCGCTGCTCAGCCAGCGCCATCGGATCAAACTGCCGCGCCAGTTTCTGCTGGTCTCGAAAGCGTTCATGCTGGTCGAATCGCAAGCGTTGACGCTCGCCCCGGACTTCAACGCACTCGCGTCCTTGCGGGAATATGCGCCGCATTTGCTCGGCCGCAAACTATTGCAGGGGGCGAATGTACAGACCGAGTTCAGCAGGGGATTCCGCACCTTGCGCGCGCTGCATCACGCCGCCGCCTTGCTGCCCGACATTCTGAACCGCACGGTGGAGGCGCTCAGCAGCGGTAAGGCGACGCTGCATATCAAACACGACCAGTTGCAAGGATTGGAAGCGCATATCGACCGTGCAAGCAACCGGCTGAGCTTGAGCTTGATTATTGCGAGCGTCGTGATTGGCTCCTCAATCGTCATGGCGTTCCACAGCGGTCCGCACTATGCGGGCATTCCAGTGCTGGGGCTTCTGGGTTTCGTCGTCGCCAGCGTGATGGGCCTCGCTTGGGCGGTTGCGATCCTGCGATCAGGAAAGTTCTAGAGGCGCCGCTACAAGCAATGGGGCCTCGAAAGCAACGATGCAGCGCTCCGCTAAAAGACGGCGATGGCACCCGTGGCCAACTCCCGTATCAGCGCTGGAAGCGCCGCCAAATGCTGCGCGGTCAGCTCGCGAACTTGCCGCTGCCGCGCAGCGGAGAACCCACCCGCCGCTGCAAGGTCGATCGCCACCAACTGAGGCTGGTCGACCGGGTGGCCGATTGCCGAGAGCAGCCTGACCGTCACTTCATCCACGCCTTCGATGTCGGCATGAATGCTCGCCGCCAATCGATGTGCCAGCACGTTGTAGAGCTTGCCGACATGCGCGGCCGGATTCTTTCCCGCTGCCGCTTCCAATGACATCGGGCGGTACGGCGTGATCAAGCCGTTGACGCGATTGCCGCGGCCGACCTCGCCATCGTCGCCGTGCTCCGCACTTAACCCGGTCACGGTCAGGTAAATTCCGCTCTCGTCAAGCGTAGCTGGGTCATCCAGGGTGTTGATCCCGATATGGCACGCCGTCGGCAGACACCCAGCCAGGTACGCTGCCAATCGGCCCTTGAGTGTGAAATAGTCTTCAATACTTCCCACGTCTCGGTCGACGAGTGCGAGCGCCACGGTAAGGCCGAAGTGCGCGCCCAGCCGGTGCCCCATGATCTTAAAATCCGCCCCAGCCGCATCAAAGGCGCTGCGAAATTCGTTGGAGCGCAGGACGCGCGCAGCGCAAAGGACCGTGTCTTCGAGTCGGGAGCGGGGTGCGTACCCGACGCCGAAGGAGGTGTCGTTGGCCAGCGGAAGCGCCGCCTGCTGGATAACACGCTGAAGATTCGGCGCCGAAGGCCTCAAAACAAGCTCGATGCCGATGTCATTGCCTGCCTTTCCCAAGGTTGCCACCAGGTATTCGCGGATGGATTGCTCGACGAGTGACGTGGCCGAAGCCGACGGCAACTCGGTCACGGGGCCGCAGACGATCAGCCGCGCGGGACGCAGAACTTTGCCGCCGCCGAACCGTGGCTGGCTGATGCCTCCGATTAACAGCGCCTTATCCAGGTTGAAGTGCTGAATCGCTCCGTATGCTTGCAGATAGGCTCGGGATAGGGCGCAGGCTGCCGCCTCGACGGCGCCATCGCACAGGCTGTCCGGATGGCCGAAGCCCTTGTGCTCGGCAATTTCGGTTTGTGTGGCTTCCAGCGTCGACGTGGTCGAGATGGAGAGTGCAATTTCGCCGACAGTCCGCATGATAAGACGCTCCTGCCCAAATCCGATTGGGTCATTCTATTCACTGGCAGTCCAGTTTGGTATTAAGACCGTCCCCTCGGGGGTCGCGATTGTGGGCCTTGAGCGACATCAACAAATTCGCCGCCCGAGTGACTAGCATGGAAACAGGACACCCGGAGCGGCATGGGCTCTTGTGTGGCAGGAACGGCATGGTTGGCCCATGCGCGGTGTTCCCATGCCTCCGGGGCTAAGAATCTCGAAAATGGAGGTGTCTGATGCGAGCAGCATGGTCAGTCGTTGTTGCGGTAATTTTGGCAATCAGCCTCTCGGGGTGCGGCTATAACACCATTCAAGCGCAGGATGAACAGGTCAAGGCAGGCTGGTCTGAAGTCGTGAACCAATACCAGCGGCGCGCCGACCTGGTACCGAACCTGGTCAACACGGTCAAGGGTTACGCAAGTCATGAGAAAGAGGTGTTGACGGAGGTGACTGAGGCTCGCGCGCGTGTCGGCGCCATCCAAGCCTCGCCTGCGTTGCTCAATGATCCGCAGGCGTTTGCCCGATTCCAGTCGGCGCAGCAGCAGTTGACCGGATCGCTGTCCCGACTCCTTGCCGTGTCGGAGAACTACCCGCAGTTGAAGGCAGATGCTGGGTTTCGCGATCTGCAAGCACAGCTTGAGGGGACCGAGAACCGGATCACCATTGCACGAAATCGGTACATCCAATCGGTACAGAGCTACAACGTGACCGTGCGCTCATTTCCATCGAATCTGACCGCGAAGGCCTTCGGCTATCAGGAGAAGCCCAATTTCACCGTTGCCAACGAGACGGCCATTGCCAAGCCGCCCCAGGTGGAATTCGGTTCGCCGTCCGCCAGTGCGCCGGGGAGCTCCAAGTGAACCTCCTCAAAATCGCGCGTGGCTTGCTTGTGGCAGCGGCTGCGCTCGTCTCTTTTGGGGCGGTTGCCGAAGTTGCCGTGCCACCCTTGACGGCGCGGGTGACTGACCAGACCGGCACACTCACGCCTGGGCAACTAGCAGAGCTAGAACAGACGCTGCAAGCCTTCGAAAACAAAAAGGGCGTGCAGATCGCTGTACTGATCGTGCCCAGCACACTGCCCGAAGCCATCGAACAGTATTCGCTGCGCGTGGTCGAGCAATGGAAGTTGGGGCGAAAGCGCGTCGACGACGGCGCACTGCTGATCATCGCTAAAGACGACCGCACACTTCGCATTGAAGTCGGGTACGGGTTGGAAGGTGTCCTAACCGATGCGACAAGCAAGCGCATCATTAGCGAAGTCATCTCGCCGCGGTTCAAGACTGGCGATTTTTATGGCGGCGTGAAAGACGGTGTTCAGAGTATGCAAGCCGTGATTGAGGGTGAAGCACTGCCGCCCCCCTCACGGTCGACGCGCGACGGAGGCGTATCCGTTCGGTCCTATATGCCTGTCATTCTGGTGTTGACGTTGGTGTTTGGCGGCGCGCTGCGAGACTTCCTTGGCCGTTTTCCGGGGGCGGTTGCAGCGGGCGGCGCCGTCGCCCTAGTCGCTTGGTTGCTTTCGGGCGCCATTTTTGTCGCGTTTACGGCGGGAGTGATCGCGCTCATCTATACGCTATTGGGTCCGGGCATGGTTGGGCACGGAGGCTCTTGGTCTACAGGCTCACGCTCGGGCCGCGGGGGATTCGGCGGTGGCAGCGGCGGTTTCGGCGGTGGCAGCGGCGGTTTCGGTGGAGGCGGCGGTGGTTTCGGTGGTGGTGGTGCCTCGGGAAAATGGTGATGGAAAACATCAAGCGAATTCTTTCCCATCTACTGACGACGCACTGGCGCGTCAGGCGAGCGTTCCCGCGCAAGGCGATGCGGGCCATCGGGCAAGCGATCGCTCAAAGCGAGTCGTCCCATGTCGGGCATCTGTGCTTTGCCGTGGAAGGCGCGTTGAGCTTCTCTGCGCTATGGAAGGGGGTGACGGCGCGGGAACGGGCTCTTGAAGTCTTTTCGCAACTGCGTGTGTGGGACACAGAGCAGAACAACGGCGTCCTGATTTATCTATTGCTGGCGGACCGCAGTGTCGAGATCGTTGCCGACCGTGGCATTCACGCGCGGGTTGGTGCTCAAGGATGGCAGGCGATCTGCAGCCAGATGGAAGCCGCGTGTCGGCGCGCCGAATATGAGCGCGGTGTGATCGACGGGATACGATCCATCACGCTGCGCCTGACGCAGCATTTCCCGGCGCGCGACCGGCGCGAGCAGAGGTTGCCCGGCAAGCCGGTCATCCTGTGAAGACGCAGAAATCTCTGTTTGATATTTGCGAAGTCGCGGTAGGAGGTGAATATGTTGTCTCTGCGCTCATTTGTTCCCTACGCTGCGGTGATTTGTGTCTTGGCGCTGCCGTCGGTGGAAACGCTCGCGCAAGCGCGGCTCGAACGTGAGGGCGTCGTCCTCTACTGGGGGTTGATTCCCGCCGCCATCGCCTCGGAAAGGCTCGACTTGGAGGAGTCGCATGGCGCACCTTCACCGGGAGGCGGCCGCCCTCACCACTTGCTAGTGGCGTTGTTTCGTGCCGACGGCTCCCGTATCACAGATGCCGTGGTGCGTGCGCAACTCAAGGAAGTCGGGATCGTTGATTCGCCGCCGAAGTATCTGACGCCCATGGTTATCAACGGCCAGGTTTCCTACGGCCAGGTGTTCACCTCGGTGCTGAGTGGGCGCGTGTATTTCCGCGTACTGGTGAAACTTGTTGACCGAACGAATGACATCGAATATCGGATTTCGGTCTCGCCTCCGCACATCGGCGGAAGTGAACCTTGATACCGGATGGAGCATGGCCGATACTGTGCCGACCAATGCATCTCGGCGGATTCGCCAAGCCTGTAAGACGATGATTGGACGTCGAAAAGGTCAGCAGCGACCAAGACCTGTCAACTCAGGTTGAGGGCCATGATCGCGTAGACATTTCGTAATGCCTCAACTCGACGAGCCACCGGTGGCCGGATAGCGCGTGTCGCCCGTCCATGCGCCGTCCGAGTAGATCTCAAACTTTCCAGCCTTGGCGCCATCAGTGTACGGATCGCGCGCGTCAGCAGCCCGCGCCCCGTCGGTGTAGACGTCGCGCTGAGCGAGGGCCCCGTTGCTGGAGGTTGCTGCGCTGGAAATGTTCGCGCCGAGAGAAATCAGCGCGGCTGCGATCAAGACGGTCTTCTTGGTGTGGTTCATTGCATTCTCCTGAAGTGGTTGGACTCAAAGGACTTGCTATGGGAGCCACTATAAGAATCCGCCCCTGACCGAGCGATGACGACCACATTACGAGAGCGTCATTCGGGCAAAGGATCGCGCAATAGTCGCGCTGATCCATGTCCTCCTGAATTCGACCATACATCGGAGGGCGCTTGACTCACATCAACCGCGCAAAATTGGCAGGTGCTTAAGCTTGTTCACCCGTTCGTAGGTTCAAAATGTGGTTGTCTGCCCATTTGAGCGTTTCGTAACAACGAAACCGCCATACGGCTGATGACGCTCTGGAGCGTTACTCCCGTTTCCATAGCCAACGCCGGAGGTGCGCATATGGCAAAAGGCAAGTCGAAGAAAAAGACCACTTCATCGGACGCCGAACACGTAACTGGCTTATCGTCCAGCCAGGCGCGAGTCGATGCTGCCAAAGGAGTCCAGGGTCGCGAGGACTACGAGGCGCAACTGCACCTGCTGCAAATTGAATTGGTCAAGCTTCAACGGCATTTCATCGGGTGTGGTGACCGCATCCTTGTCCTGCTGGAGGGGCGGGATGCGGCAGGCAAAGACGGCAGCATCAAACGCATTATCGAATTTCTCAGCCCCCGCGAGACGAGGGTGGTAGCGCTGGGTAAGCCGTCAGATCGCGAGCGCACCGGCTGGTATTTCCAGCGCTACGTGCCCCATCTTCCTCTCGCCGAAGAGTTTGTCCTCTTCAACCGCAGCTGGTACAACCGGGCAGGCGTTGAGAGCGTGATGGGCTTCTGCACTGCTGAGCAGTATGACGAGTTCATGTACTCCGTGCCCCACTTCGAGGAAATGCTCGTCAATTCCGGTATCAAGCTGCTTAAGTACTACCTCGACATCAGCAAAGCCGAGCAAGCTCGCCGACTTGCCGAGCGGCGCCGCGATCCGCTCAAGCAGTGGAAGACGAGCCCGGTCGACGCCGTGGCGTTGAAGCATTGGGATGCCTATACGACGGCACGCAACGCCATGCTGATGCATACGCACACGGCTGCCGCGCCATGGCACATCGTGCTCGCCGACGACAAGCGCACGGCCAGGCTCAACTTGATTCGTCACATCCTGTCGCGGCTGCACTACGCGGGCAAGAAGAACAAGCTGGTCGCTCCCGATCCTGAGGTCGTGTTCGAATTTTCGAAGGAGTGCCTCGATGCGAAACGTCTCGCATCCTGATGCTATCCAGCAGACGCAATCGATAAGGAGGAGACGCTTGAAGGTCGTCTGCGTGAGCGATGAAGGCAACTGAGCAATGCTACGCCTGAGCCTGCAGTCCGGTCTGCTCCGTGCCCTAACCCGGCGGGCCGACTCGCGCGCGTTCCCACTGGTGGTTGCCGGGGCAGCACTGGCGGCGGAACTGTCGATGTCGGTTCCATTTGCCAGCCTGCTGATGGCCGCAGTCCTGTTGGCGCCGCGCCGCTGGGTGTCCATCGCGACTTTGGCCAGCCTGGGGGCCGCTGTTGGCGCTCTCGTGCTGTACCTCGTCTTTCATCACCTGGGGTGGAACCGGTTGTTCGCTGCCTACCCGGACGTGGTGCGATCCACCGCGTGGCGTGATGCGACCCACTGGCTCGAACACTACGGCGTCGTATCGCTTTCGGTCATTGCCGCATTACCGGTGCCTCTCACCCCCGCTCTCATGTTTGCGGCGATCTCGCGACTTCCGGTCGCAGAGGTCATCGCCGCACTGTGGCTCGGCAAGTTGGCGAAATACCATGTTTACGCCTGGCTCGCCTCGCGATTTCCGGATCGGCTTGTGCGCCACGGCCGGCGCCATGTCGATACGTTGCGGGCAGTGCTCGGCAACGGCACGAAGGCTGACGGTGGCACAACCCCCACGCGGGGAGGGCGTCGGTAGCTCAATACACCATCGGGGCGCCTGTCTCACGTGGTGAACGCATTGATTGCCGGCAGCCGGCCGCGCTTTGGCGTGGTTGCGTTCTTGGCATGCCATGGCATCAATCTTCGCTCTATGTGCCTTGCGTTTTTTGGTCCGGTTTCCCCGTTGCAGTTGACTCCTCGATATTCGCGACGGGCTTGGGCGGAGGCATTGGCGTCACCTTCGCTGACAAAAACATGTCCAGGTCTTGGCGGTCAACCACTTCCTTCTCGAGAAGTAATTGGGCCAGAGCATCGAGCTTGGTCCGCTGTCCTTCCAGCGTCGCTTGTACGCGATGACTTGCTTCTGCCAATAGCTTACGGACTTCAGCATCAATCATCTGTGCGGTGCTCTCGCTGTATTCATTGCGTTCGCGCTGCATTAGCCCCGTCCCAGCAAAGAGCGGGTTCGGCATATTCTCGTACGTGGCCAGGCCCAGCTGGTCGCTCATGCCAAACTGGGTAATCATCTGCCGAGCCATGTCGGTTGCGCGCTGCAGGTCGTTCTGTGCGCCCGTGGATACGTCGCCGAAAATGAGCTGTTCCGCAATACGGCCACCGAGCAAGACATCGAGCCGGTCAAGCAGTTCGCTGCGCTTGAGCAGGTAGCGGTCCTCGGTTGGGGTCTGTTGCGTGTAACCCAACGCCGCAACGCCCCGCGGAATGATGGAAACTTTGGAGACACGGTCAGCCAGCGGCCGATGCTCCGCGACGATGGCATGTCCTGCCTCGTGGAATGCGATAGTTTCCTTCTCCTTCGGATTCATCACGCGGTTCTTTTTTTCCAGGCCGCCGACGATCCGGTCAAGCGCCTCGTCGAAATCTGCCATCTCGACCATTTGCTTGCTCTTGCGCGCGGCAAGGAGCGCGGCTTCGTTAACCAAGTTGGCAAGATCGGCACCTGCGAACCCCGGGGTCCGTCCGGCGAGTTTAGTCAGGTCGACCTCAGGAGCGAGGACAACGCCCTTGACGTGAACTTTGAGAATCTGCTCCCGTCCCTTGAGGTCAGGCCGGTCCAGTGCGACGTGGCGGTCAAAGCGACCGGGGCGAAGCAGGGCGGGGTCCAGTATCTCGGGTCGGTTTGTGGCGGCCATGATGATGACGCCTTTGTTGCTATCAAAACCGTCCATCTCGACCAGAAGCTGGTTCAGTGTTTGTTCGCGCTCCTCGTTGCCGCCGACCGCATTCAGTGCTCGCGTCTTTCCGAGTGCGTCAAGCTCATCAATGAAGATGATGCAGGGGGCTTTGGTTTCGGCTTGCTTAAAGAGATCGCGGACCCGTGCTGCACCCACACCAACGAACATCTCGACGAAGTCGGAGCCGCTCATGCTGAAGAATGGCACGCCGGCTTCGCCTGCCACGGCCTTTGCCAATAAGGTCTTGCCAGTGCCCGGGGCCCCAACCAGCAGCACGCCCTTGGGAATTTTTCCGCCCAGGCGCTGGTACCGCTGAGGATCTTTCAGGAAGCTAACAATCTCCGACAGCTCCTCCTTGGCTTCGTCGATTCCAGCCACGTCGGCAAAAGTCACGCCGGTCTCCTTTTGCATGTAGACCTTTGCCTTGCTCTTGCCAATTTCCATCATGCTGCCGGCGGCGCCGCCCACGCGCTTGATGAGAAAGCTCCAGATACCGAAAAAGATGACGGCCGGCACAACCCACGAGAGGATCGTGCTCAGCCATTTGTTGTCGGGCTGCCCGACGAAGCGCACCTTTGCCGCTTCGAGCTCCTGCACCAGCTCAGGATCGGCCACTCGAAGCGTGGAGAAGGCGTGGTCGCCCTTTGCCTCTCGGCGGATTTCCTCGATCTGCTGCTTGGCAAGGAGATTGTCGATACCTTCTGTCGAGAAGGTTCCGCTGATAGCCTGCTCACCAATAGCCACGTCCTTGAGCTTGCCAGCCTTCAGTAGGACCTTGAAATCGCTGTATGGGATCGTCTCGACATGCCCCGACACGAAGAGCGTCTGGATTGCAAGCATGGCCAGTATGGTCACGAGCACGTACCAGAGGGAGAACTGTTGCTGTCGCGGTTCCATGGGATTCTTCTCCAAGTCGACCTTATTGAAAGTGAGTCTGGTCTCCAATGCTGGGAAGGTTGGTGGGCGGCCTGGGTAGGCGCCGGACAACCGCGCATTGGTATGCGTTCCCAGTATTGACGCTTGGAAATCGCCGAGGTTGACCTTCATCAACCCGCGACATTGGGGCCGCGCGCGCGGGCGCAAGCGCCGTGGCTTCTCCATGGTTGTGCCCAGCCGATAGGGGATGTGTCGCGGAAAGCAAACATGACAAATCCATTACGGCGGCATGAGACTCAACAGCAACTTGCGCTGGCGCAAAGTATCGATCGCATACCCACCTAAAGTATTCCCAAGTCGCGTTGCTCATTGAGCATCCACACAGAATCAGAGGATTCCATGGCTGAGGTAACGAAGAACGAGCACCGTAGCGCATACCTGGTTGGCAGCGGCATTGCGTCATTGTCGGCTGCCGTGCTGCTGATTCGCGACGCAGGCTTCAAGGGGGAGAACATCCACATCTTGGAGGAACAGCAGGTGGCCGGTGGTGCGCTCGATGGCTCCGGTGATCCGCACAAAGGCTATGTAACTCGGGGCGGTCGCATGTTCACCGAAGAGACTTATGTCTGTCTGTGGAACGTGCTCGACAGCATTCCGTCGCTGGATGATCCGAAAATCAGTGTCAAGCAGCAGGCCTGGGCCTTCAACGCCGAATGGCGCTCGGATTCACACGCCCGGCTGATCGACGGGCAACGCCGTATCCTCGACGCTGCCGATCTGGGTTTCAACCTCCATGACCGGTTGGAGATCATGCGATTGCTGGCCACGCCAGAAGGGCTGCTGCATACGCTTCGCATTGAGGACTGTTTCTCGCCGCACTTCTTCGAGACCAACTTCTGGGCCATGTGGCGTACGACCTTCGCCTTCCAGAACTGGCACAGCGCGATCGAACTCAAACGCTATATGTTGCGCTTCTTGCAGGAGTTCCCGCGTATCCACACGTTGGCCGGCGTACGGCGCACGCCGCTGAACCAGTATGACGCGATCGTGCGGCCGATGGAGCAATGGCTGAAACAGCAGGGTGTGGTGTTCGAATATGGCACAAAGGTGGAGGATGTCGACTTTGTTGAAACCGGTGACGGCCGGCGAATTGGACTGCTGCGCGTGGTGCGCGGCGGACAGCCGATGGCCTATGACGTGCGGCAAGAGGATCTGGTGCTCATCACCATCGGCTCGATGACCGCCGACGCGTCTTATGGGGACGACCACCATGCACCGGAACTGGTGCGCGACAAACGCGATGGCGCCTGGACTCTGTGGGAGACCATGGCCCGTAAGGAACCTGGGCTCGGGCGGCCGAATGCGTTCTGTGGCAACGTCGACGAAAGCAAGTGGGAGTCGTTCACCTTGACGATGCGCAGCCCGGCGCTTGTGCACCGGATTGAGACCTTTACCGGCAATGCGCCAGGCACCGGCGGTCTGATGACGTTCAAGGATTCGAGTTGGCTGATGTCGATCGTCGTGCCTCACGCGCCGCACTTCGCCGGACAGCCGAAAGACATGTACACCCTGTGGGGCTACGGGCTCTTCGTGGACAACAAGGGCGATTACATCGACAAGACGATGGCCCAGGCAACCGGCCAGGAAATCCTCACCGAGCTGCTGCACCATTTGCATTGCGAGGACATTCTTGACGAGGTCTGTCGTACCACCACTGTGATCCCGGTGATGATGCCGTACATCACCAGCGAATTTGAGCGCCGCGAGCCTTCGGATCGGCCGCCAGTGATCCCGCACGGAGCGAAGAACTTCGCGCTGCTTGGGCAGTATGTTGAGATCCCTCAGGACGTAGTGTTCACCGTCGAATATTCGGTTCGCGGCGCGATGCACGCGGTTTATGGGCTGCTGGGCTTGAAGAACGAGATCCCGGCCATTTACCACGGGATTGCTGACCCAGGCGCTGCGTTTGCGGGCCTGAAGACGTTGTTGAGTTGAACCGTCGGACGGTTTACGGTTGATTTGTATCAACCGGAGGTTGGACATCCGCGCCTAGGCTGACTCTGTGTGACCGTTCCTCTCTTTGGGCAGAAATCATGTTCTTCCACTCCCGACATCTACGCCGCTGGGCAGCTCAAATGCTACTGGTGTGGCTGTTGGGTCTGGCCGTCGGCATCGCAAACGCGTGCGCTGTCGCGGATGCAGGTAAGGCCGCAGCGCCGGCATCTGGCCACGTGTCAGCCCACAGTCATGGACACCATGCGGATGCCGACGATGATGGCTGTGACGATAGCGGCAAGATTGCCTGCCACAGCTTCTGCGAAAAGTCCTCAACCAGCATTCCCCGTGTGCTGTCGGATCATGACAAGCCTCTCATTCCGGTGGCCGTGCCATTACCGATGAGCATGGCATCCACGCCGGAGGTGGACCGCTGCAGTGTGCACCGTCAGTCCAATCCCCGGCCAGCGGACAAGTTCGCGTCTATACCAATCGTCTTCCTCCGGTTGACGCTATAGCGCTCTGTCGCTGTTTGGCAGTGCGCGGCTTTGTCTTACGTATCGCCTTGACGCGCATCCAGTGCGGACACCGCCAAAGGTGCGTTGCAACACGCCGTTCCATCGTCAATGCACTGAACAAAAGCGGCCTTGGTCGGCATTCGCCCCGAGCGTCTCGATTGCGTTCTTTCTCTACTGCCGGAAAGTGTCTGGCGCTGTGTTGAACGCAGTCGCAGTGAGATTTTCAACGTCACCTCCTAAAAGGATTTCTTCCATGGACACTATCGAACTGAAGATCAAGGGCATGAGCTGCGGCTCTTGCGTCTCGTCGGTTACTCATGCACTGCAGCGAGTGCCTGGTGTGGATGCCGTCGACGTGGATCTGGCGCGCGGTATCGCGCGCGTCAGCGGTAACGCCCAGGCCGCGCCCGCAATGCTGGCCGCGCTGGCAGCAGCCGGTTACGAAGCCGAGTCGCTTAGCACTGGCGCCGGAGCGAAGACGGAGCATGCCCACCATGGTGACGTCCCAACCGGCACTGCTCACAAGAGCGGTGGATGCTGCCACTGATAGACCGCTAGGAGGGGCGGCCGGGCAGTGCACCGATCGGCGTCCCTAACCTTGACCTTGCGAAGGAGTTCTCATGTCGTCGCTTCGATCTCTCTCCAGGCACCGCCAGTCGGGCCGCATCGGTTCAGGGGCCATCTTCATTGCGTTTGCGTTGATTGCCCTGTTCTTCCTGTTCACCGAGCACCGGGCACATCTGTTCGGCTGGTTGCCGTTTCTTCTACTGCTGGCTTGTCCGCTGCTGCACCTCTTCCACGGGCACGGTGGCCATGGAGGGCACGCAGGTCACGAGGACCAGCCGCGCGGTTCCGATTCCGGAAGTAGCCGCCCATCGGGGTCGACGGCCAGCGAACAACCGCCCGTTCAGGGCGCTCAGCATCACCACCACTAAGTTCTTCTCAGAGGAGCGCCATCATGGACCAATCGACACCTCCCGCCTATGGCTTATGGTCGCTGGTAATCATCAATTCCCTCGTTTTCATCATCTTCGCGTTCAGCTTCGCCAAGCCACAAAGCCCGCGCGACTGGCGTTCGTTTGGCGCGTTCTCTGCGTTCCTGGTGGCGCTATTCACCGAGATGTACGGCTTCCCGCTGACGATCTACCTCCTGTCGGGTTGGCTGAGCGCGAAGTTCCCCGGCGTGAATTTCATGTCGCATGACGCTGGCCACCTGCTGGAGGTGATGTTCGGCTGGCGCGCCAATCCGCATTTCGGGCCGTTCCATCTGCTGAGCGCTATCTTCATCGGCGGTGGCTTTTGGCTATTGTCGGCCGCTTGGGCGGTGCTTTACCACAACCAGCGGAGCCATACGCTGGCGACCACCGGCGCCTACTCCCGTATCCGGCATCCGCAGTATGTGGGCTTCGTTTTGATCATGTTCGGTTTTCTACTGCAGTGGCCGACCATCCTGACACTGCTGATGTTCCCAGTGCTGGTGGTCATGTACGTGCGTTTGGCCATTACGGAAGAGAAGTGGGCGGAGCGCGAATTTGGGGAGGAGTGGGCGCACTATGCGTCGCACACCCCGCGGTTCATCCCGAATTTTGGCGACAAGCAAGCGGATCGCCACCACCACGCATGACAAAAAGGGGGAGGCGATGAAGCTCAGTTTTCACGGTGCGGCCGGCACAGTGACCGGCTCAAAGTATTTGGTGGAGCATCAGGGGCAGCGCCTGCTGGTTGATTGCGGGTTGTTCCAGGGCTACAAGCAGTTGCGATTGCTGAACTGGGAGCCGTTGCCGTTCAGCGCCGCCGACATCGATGCGGTGGTGCTGACACACTCCCATCTGGACCATGCCGGTGCGTTACCGTTGCTCGTGAAACAGGGCTTCCGGGGCCGGATTCTGGCGACGCCCTCGACAATCGAACTATGCGGTCTGCTGTTGCCCGACAGCGGGAGAATCCAGGAGGAGGACGCCGCCTATGCGAACCGGCATCACACCTCCAAGCACGCCACGGCTTTGCCGCTGTACACGGAGGACGACGCACGTCGCGCAATGGAACAGTTGCACCGATTGCCTTTCGACCAGTGTGTGGACGTCGTCCCCGACGTTACGGTGACCTTGCGCCCGGCTGGGCATATTCTCGGCGCGGCCTCGGCCGAACTGACAGCGGGGCAGACGACAGTGCTGTTCTCCGGAGACGTTGGCCGCCCCGACGACCCGGTGATGCGTGCGCCTGCGCCGGCTCCCAAGGCAGACTACATCGTTGTCGAATCGACTTATGGGGACCGGCTACACGAACCGGTACCCAATGCGCAGGCCGTGCTCGGTGAGGCGATTGCTCGCACAGCACACCGTGGCGGCATGGTCGTGATTCCGGCGTTTGCGGTGGGGCGTGCACAGTTGCTGCTGCATTTGATCCACAAGCTGAAGCAACAGGGCGCGATTCCAGACCTGCCTGTTTTTCTCGACAGCCCGATGGCAATAGATGCAACCGAGATCTATCACCGCCATCACGCCGAACATAAGCTGTCGCTCGAAGATTGCCTCGGGATGTACAAAGCTGCGCGCATGATCAGGACCCCGGAGGAATCGCGGGCGCTGGCTGGGCTGGCCCTCCCGGCTGTGATCATCTCGGCCAGCGGCATGGCCACCGGCGGCCGCGTGCTGCACCATCTGAAGCATCTGGCGCCGGACCGGCGCAACACCATCATCCTGGCCGGTTATCAGGCTGGGGGGACACGCGGCGCGCGGCTGCAGGCTGGTGAGCGAAGCCTGCGCATTCACGGTGAGGACGTCGCCGTGCGTGCCGAAGTGATTTCACTGCAGGGCATGTCGGCGCATGCCGATGCAAGCCAATTGATCGAGTGGCTGGGCAGTGCGCCAGCGGCGCCGCGCTCGGTGTTCGTCACCCATGGCGAGCCGGGGCCGGCTGATGCGATGCGCCAGCGCATCGAGCGGGAACTTGGGTGGTCCGCCAGCGTTCCGTTGTTGGGACAGCACGTGGAGTTCGATGTATGAGGAACCCTCGCCACAGGGCAAGTCTTGCCGTGCGTCGGATGGGCATCGAGACGCAGCAGGAATATGTCGTCTACATGCATCGAGACTGCCATGTTTGCCGCTCCGAGGGTTTCGAGGCGCAGACGCGAGTACTGATTAGCCTGAACGGACGCTCGATCATCGCCACGCTGAACGTTGTCGATCCGACCTTGCTGGAGTTGGGGGAGGCGGCGCTTTCGAACAGCGCGTGGCGAGCGCTGGCGCCCGCGCCGGGCGACCGGATCACGATCTCGCATGCCCCGACGCTGGACTCAATGAGCCAGGTGCGGGCGAAGATCTACGGCCACAGGCTCGACGCGTCGGCTCTGGACTCGATCATTAGTGACGTCGCCGCTGGCAGCTACCCTGGGACACATATCGCCGCTTTTCTAAGCGCCTGCGCCGGCGGGCGGATGGATTTGCAGGAGACGATCGATCTGACGCGAGCGATGCTGGCCGCGGGCAAGCGGCTCGACTGGGGGCATGCACCGATCGCGGACAAGCACTGTGTGGGTGGATTGCCGGGAAACCGCACGACGCCGATTGTCGTGTCGATCATCACCGCGGCCGGGCTCACGATGCCGAAGACGTCGTCAAGGGCCATTACCTCGCCGGCTGGCACCGCCGACGTGATCGAAACGATGACGCCGGTGGCGCTCGATTTGGAGCAGATGCGCCGCGTTGTCCAACGCGAGGGCGGCTGCTTTGTCTGGGGAGGCTCGCTGGCGCTCAGCCCGGCCGACGACATGTTGATCCGCGTCGAGCGCCCGCTGGACCTCGACAGCGACGCGCAGCTCGTGGCATCTGTGCTGTCGAAGAAGATCGCTGCCGGCGCTACCCACTCCGTGATCGATGTGCCGGTCGGGCCGACCGCCAAGGTGCGCAGTGACGCAGACTACGAGTGCCTGAAGCAAATGCTGGAGCAGGTAGCGCAGGCCTTTGATTTGCACTTGCAGGTAGTGCGTACGGACGGGACGCAGCCGGTGGGCCGTGGCATTGGTCCCTCACTGGAGGCGCACGACGTGCTGGCAGTCCTTCAGCGTGCCGAGCGCGCGCCCGAGGATCTGAGCGTGCGCGCTGTCGCATTGGCTGGACAACTGTTGGAATTTTGCGGTCACAGCGAGCCGGGTACTGGCGTCTTGGTCGCTCAGCGGTTGCTTGATAGCGGCGCCGCGTGGGCCAAATTCCAGGCGATCTGCAAAGCGCAAGGGGGCTTACGCGAGCCGCAGCGGGCGCGGCTACGCGAGCCTGTGCTGGCCGAACGTGACGGGATGGTACGTGAGATCGACAGCCGGCGGTTGGCTCGCGTGGCCAAGCTCGCCGGGGCACCGAAGGCACCCGCTGCCGGGCTCGAACTGCATGTCAAGCTGGGGGATCGCGTCGAGCGAGGTATGCCGCTGTTCACCGTGCATGCCGAAGCGCTCGGCGAGTTGGACTACGCGTTCGACTACCTGGAGGCTCACCCGCTGATCGATGTGGGAGATTCGAGATGACGCCACTGATTTTTGCCATGCCGGGCAATGAAGCGATGGCAGAGAAGCTGGCTTCGGCGTTGGGCGCAGAGCGCGGGACTACGACGGTGCGGCGCTTTCCGGATGGAGAGTCGTATGTGCGGGTGGAGTCTGCCGTGGAGGGGCGGCGGGTCGCCATCGTCTGCACGCTAGACCGGCCGGACGACAAGCTGATTCCGTTGCTGCTGTTGGCGGCGGCCGCCCGGGAGAACGGTGCGACCGACGTTGGTCTGGTCGCACCTTACCTCGCCTACATGCGACAGGATAGTTGCTTCCAGCCGGGTGAGACGGTGAGTGCACGGCATTTTGCAGCCTGGTTGTCGCGTGGATTTGATTGGCTGGCAACAGTCGATCCCCACTTGCACCGCATCACCAAGTTGTCGCAGGTCTATGTAATCCCAACGCGTCACGTCCACGCGGCGCCGGCTGTGGCGGCATGGCTGCGCGCCCATGTGACACGCCCGGCGCTTGTGGGCCCTGACGAGGAGAGCAACCAATGGGTGGCCGATGTCGCAAGCAGGGCGGACGCGCCCATGGTGGTGCTGCACAAGGTCCGCAAAGGTGACCGGGATGTCGAGGTTTCGGTGCCGGATGTGGAGCGCTGGCGCGACCACACGCCGGTGCTGGTCGATGACATTGTCTCCACCGGTCGCACGATGGCCGAGACCATTGGTCATCTGCGGCGCGCGGGCTTGGCCGCGCCTGTGTGCATCGCGATTCACGCGGTGTTTTCAGGCAACGCGGTTCAGGATTTGGAGTCCACTGGGGCCGGGCTGGTGGTGAGCTGCGACACGGTTGTCCATCCCACCAATGGAATCTCCGTTGCCCCGGACCTAGCGTCCGCGGTTCGTGAACTCATGCAAGACCCCGGGGGTGCCACATGAGTGCCAAGACTCCGCACGTTCACTTCGAGATAGATCTGGCCGGATTTTGCAAAGCCGCGATTCCGATGTCGGGTTGGCGCTTCATCGTGTCAATTGGCGGAGAGGACCGCGACGAGCCATCAACCCAACGGGAGGGCAAGAGATGAACAGCACCAAGGCATTTATTGGCAGCGTTCCTTCGACCGACACCGAGCCGGCGCTACGCATCCTGCGTCGGTTGCTCGCTGGGATGGAGAAGCCGCCCGCACTGCGGCTGTGGAACGACACGCTGCACGGGCACGATACGGCGGTCGATTTCACGTTGGTGGTGCGGGACCCCAGCCTGTTGCGTCAGTTGGTGGTGGCGCGCAGTCCCCTTTTATTGGCTGACGCGTACTTTCGGGGCGTGCTCGACATCGAGGGAGACCTGTACGGCGCGCTCCGGTTGAAGAACCATTTCGAGTCGATCCAGTTGTCGTGGCGCGACAAGCTCGCGCTGTTAAAGGACGCGTTAATGCTGCCCGCTCCGGACCTGGGTGAGATCAAACCGGATGCGGGCTTCGCATCCCGGGTCGCCCGGCGCTTCGCGCACCGGCATTCGCGCCACAGCGATCGCGCCGCGATCTCGTTCCACTATGACGTGTCCAACAAGTTCTATGGGTTGTGGCTGGACGAGGAGCGGGTGTACTCCTGCGCCTACTTCGAGCAGCCCTCCGATTCGCTGGACACGGCGCAGCGCAACAAGCTTGAGCACGTTTGCCGCAAGCTGCGCCTGCGGCCCGGCGAACGGCTGCTGGATATCGGCTGCGGCTGGGGGGCGCTCGTATGTTGGGCCGCGCGCGAGCACGGTGTGCACGCCCACGGCATCACCCTAAGCGAGCGACAGCTCGAATACGCCCGCGAGCGCATTCGGATCGAAGGGTTACAGGATCGCGTCACGGTGGAGTTGCGCGATTACCGTGATCTGGAAGGCGAGGGTGTCTACGACAAGGTTTCCAGCATCGGGATGTTCGAGCACGTCGGCCTGCGCAACCTGCCGGCCTACTATGCGGTGGTGCGTCGGATGCTCAAGCCGGGCGGCCTATTCTTGAACCACGGCATCACGCACGACGAGGAAGGGTGGAACAAGACAGCTGCCACCGAGTTCATCAATCGCTATGTATTTCCCGACGGCGAGCTTGATTGCATCAGCAACATCCAACTCGGCATGGAGCGCGCGGGCTTTGAGATCCATGACGTCGAGGGACTGCGCCCGCACTACGCGATGACCTTACGGCACTGGGTGCATCGCCTGGAGGCTCAGCGCGATGCGGCGATCGCTGAAGTTGGAGAAGCCGCCTATCGCGTCTGGCGCCTGTACATGGCGGCCTGCGCGTTGGAGTTCGAGGCCGGTGGCTCCGGCATCTATCAAATCCTGGCGTCCAATCGCCACCCGGGTAAATGGCCTGTGCCGATGACACGGCGTGATCTGTACCGCAGTCGACCGCATTGGGATTGGGGGAACTAGCGCTATGTGCTTTTCCGCGACGGCCAGCTTTGGCTCCGGCACGCTACTGCTGGCAATCGGCACCGTGACGCTGCGTATGGCGCGCTGCCCGGCGGAGCGCCCTTATGCCGCCATCCCATTGCTGTTTGCGATCCAGCAGCTTGTCGAGGGGGTGGTCTGGCTCAGTTTTGGTGGCCCCGCTTGGCTTAACTTTGTTGCTACGCAGGTGTACTCATTTTTCTCCCACGTACTGTGGCCGGTGTACGTCCCCTTAGCGGCATGGCTGCTAGAGCCCCGGGGTCCGCGCCGCCGAGGGTTGTTGGCCTTTGTGGTTATGGGTCTGGCTGTGGGTGCATACCTGTTGTACAGCCTGGTGGTCAACCCGATTCAGGCGCGCCCGATGGCAGGCCATGTGGACTACCAGTCCCCGCATTTCTACATTGTCGCGTCGATGACGCTGTACCTGCTTTCCACGACGGTGAGCCTGTTGCTCTCCAGCCATGTTTGGGTCAAGGTGTTCGGGGCGCTCACGCTGGCCGCTTCGTTCACCGCCTACGTTTTCTATGCCCATTGGTTCATTTCGGTGTGGTGCTTCTTCGCCGCGCTGCTGAGTGGCGCTGTCGCACTGCACTTCATCGCACTGCGTTCGATTCCCCAACAACGGATTCCCTCATGAGCACAACCAACACATTCGAGGTGGCAGGGCTACTATCGCCGCTGGCAGCGCGCGGCGTCGAAAAGCACCTAGCGCAGATGCCGGGCATTGAGCATGTCTCGGTCAACGCGGTGGCCGGATCGGCCACGGTGACGTACGACCAGGGGCGCATTGATCCGGAACGCATCCGGGCGGCAATCCAGGACTGCGGGTACCACTGTGCGGGCGAAATGTTGCCCCGGCACATGTGCGGGCCGATGGAGCATGCTGTGGCGCCGGCACACGCGCACGGCCATATTCAGCACGAGCATCCTGAGCGGCACGTACATGCCGCTGGTGGGCCGGCCACAGCGGAGGCGCCCGTCGCGCACGACCACGCCGCGATGGCTCACGGTGGCATGGATGCAATGGCCCACGAGATGGGCCATGGCCCCGGTATGGATGCCAAGGGGATGGCGCGCGACATGCGCAACCGTTTCTGGGTCTGCCTGGCGTTTACGGTGCCGATCTTCCTGTATGCCCCGATGGGCATGGATTTCATCAAGCTGAAGCCACCGTTCGGCCTGGATTTGGGGCTGTGGCTGTTCCTGCTCGCCACCGCTGCGGTGATCTACCCCGCGTGGCCGTTCTTCGTCGCCGCCGCGCGTGCGTTGCGCAATGGCGTGCTCAACATGGCGGTGTTGGTGGTGCTGAGCGTCGGCACCGGCTACGTCTTCAGTGTCGGCAGCACCTTCATTTTCGGCGGTGCGCAGTTCTATGAGGCTGTGTCGGTGTTGCTGGTGTTCATTCTGCTGGGCCACTGGCTGGAGATGCGCGCGCGCGCAGGAGCGTCGGAAGCCATCCGCGCGCTGATGGATTTGGCCCCGCCAAAGGCCACTGTCTTGCGCGCCGGCAAGGAAGTGACTGTGGCGACCGCCGAAGTGCTGCTCGACGACATCGTCCTGGTGCGTCCTGGCGACAAGATTCCGGTTGACGGCGAGGTGCTCGAGGGCGGTTCTCAGGTGGACGAATCGATGCTCACCGGCGAGTCGATGCCGGTGAAGAAGATGGTGGGCGACAAGGTGATTGGCGCGACGATCAACAAGAGCGGCAGCTTCCGTTATCGTGCGACCAAGGTGGGTGCCGACACCGCGTTGGCGCAGATCGTCAAACTGGTGCAGGAGGCGCAGAATTCCAAAGCGCCAGCGCAGTTGCTGGCCGACCAGGCCTCACAATGGCTGGTCGTGATCGCCTTCCTGATCGGTGTGGCCACTTTCGCTGTCTGGTACTTCGTGCTCGGGCAGCCGGTACTGCTGGCACTGACACTCACGATCACGGTGTTTGTGATTGCCTGCCCAGATGCACTGGGGTTGGCGACGCCGATGGCGGTGATGGTGGGTACCGGCCTGGGCGCGATGAACGGCATCTTGTTCAAGAATGCTGCGGCGCTGGAGGACGCGACACGGCTAAATGTGGTGATCTTCGACAAGACCGGCACCCTGACGCTTGGCGAGCCGGAAGTGGTCGATATAGCGGTGGCCCGGGACGTAACGCCAGACGACCTGCTGCGCGTTTCAGGCTCGGTCGAAAAGCTCTCCGAACACCCGCTTGCGGTCGCGATCCTCAAGCGTGCCGGCGCACTGGCCTCCGAAGCGGTGACGGATTTCACCAACATCGATGGGCAGGGCACGCAGGCGGTGGTGGCCGGTCGGCTGGCCCTGCTCGGTAATCGGCGGTTGATGGAGGCCAATGGCGTTGACCTTGGCGCGCTCAAGGCAGATGCCGACCGTCTGCAGGGCCAAGGCCGCACCGTGGTGCACGTCGCACACGGCGGTCGCCTGATCGGTTTGATCGCGATCGCCGACGCAGTGAGGCCGTCTTCGGCCGAGACGATCAAGGCACTGCATGGCCGCGGGGTGCAGGTCGCAATGCTAACCGGTGACAACCGTTCGACCGCTGAGCGCATTGCGAAGGAATTGGGCATCGACATCGTGCTGGCCGACGTGCTGCCGGGCGACAAGGCCGCAAAGGTCAAGGAACTGCAGGGGCAGGGCAAGAAGGTCGGCATGGTGGGCGATGGCGTCAATGATGCTCCGGCGCTGACGCAAGCCGACGTGGGCTTCGCGATCGGTGCGGGCACCGATGTCGCGATGGAGAGTGCCGATGTGGTCCTGATGAAAAGCGATCCGCTGGATGTGGTCGGTGCGATTGAACTGTCCCGCGCGACCTTGCGAAAGATGCATCAGAACCTGTGGTGGGCGGTCGCCTATAACGTAGTGGCGTTCCCGTTGGCGGCCGGCGTACTCTACCCATTCACGATCAGCCCCGAGGTGGCGGCGATTACCATGTCGGGCAGCTCTGCGCTAGTGGCGATTAACGCGCTAATGCTCAAGCGAACCCGGCTGACTGGAATCCGACGCGCAAGCGCGGCGACGGTCCACAACGGCGTGACCGCTCCGGTGGCCGCTCACGGCGCGGGCTGAAGGCATCATGCTTAATCAATCGTCCGCCACTCCCGCACCCCTCGATGCGCGGGCCGTCAGGCCAGCGTTGGTCGTGCTGCTTGCTCTGGTATTTGTTGTCTCTCTCGGCTATGGAGTCGGGCTGCCGTTGCTGCAGTTGTATCTGGCGCAGTACCTGCCTGGTGCGACGCGGCAAACGCTGGCGTGGCACGTTGGCATGCTGGGAGGAATCTACACGCTCGCGCTGTTCATCTTTGCGCCGTGGTGGGGCCGCCAGTCGGATCATCGTGGGCGGGCGGCGGCGCTGACTACCGGCTTCGCTATGTTTGTGCTGGGAACCGCGATGGTCGCGCTAATACCCAGTCTCATGGCGATCTATGGCGGTCGATTGATCGCCGGGGCGGGGGCAGCGGCTATCGTGCCCGGTGCCCAGGCCTATGTGACCGACATCAGCAATACCGAGGACAGGAGTCGGCGCTTTGTGCTGATCGGTAGTGCATCGTTCGTTGGCTTTCTCGCGGGCCCCGCGTTCGGTAGTTGGCTTGCCGGGCCGCTGATGGGCATGCCTGCAGGCCAGATGCCCAGTATGGTCAACTGGCCCGCGTTGGTGGTCGCATCGGTCGGACTGCCACTTCTGTTGGCGGTTCGCCGCTGCCTGAGCACGACCAAGCCGATCTTGCTCGACAGCGGCTCGGTGCAGATGACCCGGCAGCGCAAGCGCTTCGTTGCTGTATCGATGCTGTTAGCCCTGCTGGCGTCCTTTGCCGCAGGTACCTTCGAAGTCGGCTTCAGCCTGTTTGGTGGCCAGACACTGCGCCTACCCAACTCGATGATTGCGGTGATGTTTGTCACGTGCAGCCTGGCGATGCTCGCCGCGCAGGCTTTGCTGCTGCTTCCGGCAGTGCGCAAGCATATCGACCATCGCTGGGTTGCCGGCGCATTTGCCGGCTCAGCGGTGGCACTGGGCTTTGCCGCACTGGTGCCCGATGCCGCCGCGCTTGGGCTGCTAATCGCCGTGGTGGCTACCGGCGTCGGCATGATTGGACCGGTGCTGTCTTATGAGTTGCTGGAAGGTGACCGTAGTTTCGCTGGGTCGCTGTTGGCAAGGCAGGCAGCCGCAGGCAACCTGGGGCAGGCACTAGGTTCGGTGAGTGCCGGTACCCTGTTTGGATGGAATACGTTCGCTCCATTTTGGGCAGCGGCGGCTGTGTTGCTGCTTGGTAGTGTGGCTGCACTGCGTTGGTGGGGCGCGGCGCGGCAGGCTGAACGTCAGCCAGAGCAGCGCAGCTTTCAAGCAGAAGGAGAAAGGCAGACGAGGGAAGGGCGGGGCGCATGAACAACAATGAAAATTCCTCGTGCTATGTGCGCGCATTGTGCTTTTGAGGCCGCTTTCCAATGGCAGCGCACCGAACCGGCAATTCGTGGATGGTGTAACACGTGACGGCGGATGTGACCTATCAGCGCCATTTGCTCCTTCCAATTGAACTGGGGTTCAAAGCCGTTATTGCATAGCTCGACAGGCTTGCGCGCATTCCTCACACGCACGTGCGCAAGTTTGACAGTGGTCGTGTGCATGCTTCGCGCACTCTGCGCCGCATTTCTGACAGATGGTTGCGCATAATACGCAAACGGCTTTGGCTTGGCTGCTGCCGCGTGCCATATAACCAACGGCAGTCTGGCACAACTCCGCGCAATCGAGATCCAGGCGAATACAGTCGGCAAGTTCCGCCGGGCTTGGCTCGTTGAGGCAAGCCACAGCACAGTGCAAGCATGTGACCTGACACGCGTTACAGGCGTCGAGACATTCTTGATAGGTTTGGTGAGACATCGTCGTTCTCCTGGGTGGTTGGCGTACCGACATGGCATGCGCACCCACGAGAAAGCAAGGACGGCGCCTTGTGCCAAAGAGGCGGGGCACGTTGAGTCGCAAATGGCCAGATCTGTCCGAACCGTAATCGGACCGCCATGTGGCGGTCATGTGCGCTTTCCGCCAGTGGCCCATGGTGAACCGAAGTGTTCGCGCTCTCGGCGGAATGCGGTCGGCACGTGGAGACGCGCGTGCGCCACGACGACCACAAGGCCATGTCGCGGGGGTGTGCCGGATCGCATTGGGCAGCAAATCACCAACGTAGCAGCGCCACAGCAAAGTGGTCTAGAACTAGCCTCTGGTGGACGGTGTCGAGCCGGTGCCGAACCCGTACACCTCTATGCGTCGTGACATCACCCAGCGGGCGCTACCGCGCGCACCAACAACTTCGGTACGCATTGCCATATCGTGCTGTTTTGGGACACCGATTACCATCTCATCGCACGCTAGTTGCTCGTGGGTGGTCTGACCTGCATCAACAGGCTCCGTGTGCAACGACTTAAGCTAAATGCACATTCCCAAGAAACGGAGGTGCGCCATGTCCGCAAGTCGCCGCGCATTGCGAGGCTCAGTCACCGTCCTGTTCGCGATTCTGAGCGAGATCGCTCTCGGCCATCCAAAGCTGGTTTCATCGAGACCAGCGAACAATTCTGAAGTGGCCGCCCCAAAGCGAATCGAATTGAGATTTTCAGAGGAACTTGTATTCCCGCCTTCGGGAGGTAATCTAGTTATGGCGTGGCTGCCGGGCCGGGCGCTTCACGGGCCGATGAAGATTCCGGCTGAAGTATCGCGTGGCGGAGACGCCAAGACGGTCGTTATTCAGCCGACTCAACCTCTCATGGCTGGTTCCTATCGCGTTGACTGGCAAGCGGTCTCATCCGATGGGCATCCTGTCAATGGCAGGATCGTATTCCGAGTACGATGAAGCGCCGATCCTCATCGTTTGAGTCCATCGGAGTGGCGCGCGAAACCGGCGGCTGTTTCGGTTTGCGACCCAAAATGCCCGCCAAGCCCGGCTTGGCAGTAGTCGCCGCAGTGTGCAAAGAACTATACAGACAATATTGCGGCATCGATGCAACGCGGTAGGCGGATAGAGAACCGTGTGCGCCCGTCAATGCGCGCAACGGTGATGGTGCCGCCGTGCGCCGCAACGATCGCTTTGGTGATGGCCAAGCCAAGGCCGGCACTTTCCGACTCGGGCCGCGCGCGCGATTTGTCCGCCCGGAAAAAGCGCTCGAAGATAAATGGCAGCAGCTGCGGCGCGATCTCGCTGCCGTCGTTGTCTACCGAAACCGTCATGCCGTCGCGATCATCACTGACCGAGACGACCACGCGGCCATGTCGCGGGGTGTGCCGGATGGCGTTGGAGAGCAGGTTGCTCAACGCACGGCGCAGCATGAGCCGGTCTCCTGTGACGTGTCCATCGCCCCGCGTTTCGAGCAGGACAGCCTTGTCTTCTGCAAGCGCGTCATAGAAATCGAACAACGCGCGGATTTCGTCAGCGATGCGGATGTCTTCGGCGCTTGGCAGCGTCAGGCTGTGCTCCATCTTGGCGAGGTACAGCATGTCGGACACCATGCGTGCCAGGCGCTGCAGTTCCTCCGCATTGGAGGTCAGCACATCGCGATACTTCGTGCCCTCGCGCGGCTGGGATAGCACGACCTCCGTCTGCGTGAGCAGGTTCGTGATAGGCGTACGCAGTTCATGGGCGATGTCGGTCGAGAAGTCCGACAAGCGGCGGAAATCGTTCTGCAGGCGCTCCAACATGCCGTTCAGGGTCGCGGCAAGGTCCGCCACTTCGACTGGCACGGTATCAACAGGCATGCGTTCATCGAGCTTGTCGGCAGTCACCGTGCGCGCCCGCGAGGCCATGGTGCGCAAAGGCGCCAGGCCTCGGCGTGCAGCCCACCAGCCGAATAGGCCCGTGGCCAGCGCTGCGACGGCGATATAGAAAGCGAGCGTCCCGCGGAAGGTGTGGAGGAAGTGGGCGTGAATGTCCGTGTTGATCCCCAGCAGGACATCAAGCTCGCCCGATGATCCATCTCGCAGTGGGATGGCCGCGTGCATGCCCCGATATTGCTGACCGCCTTGCGCCCAAACGAGGGTTTCGCTGGTATGCCGCAACTGCGCCAGCGCTTGCGTTGCCGCTTGAAAATCGAAATCCTGGGTTACGTACAGCATGTGCCCGTCCGAACCCTGGATACGAGCTACGAGATCGGTGCGATGTTGGATTGCCTCGCGGATGCGTTCGGGGACCTGTTCGGCGGGACTCGATTCGACAATCTTTTCAATGACGCTGACGTTCTCGCGCAGCGCGGTGTAGTCCTCCACCGCAAAGTGCTGATCCATGGCCAGCGCAATCACCACGCCCAGGCCCAGCAAGACGGCTGCCGAACACAGCGAGAAATACGCGGTGAGCCGAGTGGTCAGGGAGAACTGCCCCATCAGGCCGCGTCCTCGGGCGCTTCCAGTACATAACCCATGCCGCGTACCGTTTGGATCAGCTTCGGCTCGAAGTGGTCGTCGATCTTGGCGCGCAACCGGCGAATGGCGACGTCGATCACATTGGTATCACTGTCGAAGTTCATGTCCCAGACCTGCGAGGCGATCAGGGAGCGAGGCAAGACCTCGCCACGGCGGCGGACCAGCAGCTCCAGCAGGGAGAACTCCTTGCTCGTCAGCGGGATCTTCTGGCCTCCGCGTGAGGCACGACGGCGAGCCAAATCCAGCACAAGGTCGGCCACTTGGATTCGGTCGGACGAGACGGCACCGGTTCCCCGGCGCAGCAGCGTGCGGACCCGGGCTAGCAACTCAGCAAACGCGAATGGCTTCACCAAGTAGTCGTCGGCGCCCATTTCAAGGCCTTTGACGCGGTCGGCCACGCTGTCGCGGGCGGTCAAGAACAACACCGGCACCGCCTGTTCCGCAGCGCGCAACGATTGGACGATCTGCCAGCCATCCACGTCAGGCAGCATCACGTCCAGCAACAGCAAGTCGTAGTCGCCCGACATGGCCAGATGGCGGCCGTCAGTACCGTTGCGTGCCAGATCGACCACAAAGCCGGCTTCGGTCAGGCCTTGCTGCAGATACTCTCCGGTTTTGGGCTCGTCCTCGACGACCAACAGTTTCATATCGCGCCTGAATCACTTCCTATGATTTATGGGCTGTAGAGTACCGCGCTGCAGGCGGCATCACACCAAGATGACGGATTTGTAATGTTTCAGTCAGGTCGGGGTAGCCTGGCGCTGGGTAGCCTGCACCCACCTTTCAGAGTCGGACATTTTGTTAAGGAAATCTCGATCATGCGCAGCAATCGTGCATCCGGCCTCGTGCTACCGAACCTGCCGCGGCGGCGGTTTGTGCAAGGTTTGGCTGCCGGCGGTGTCATCGCCGGTTTGGGCCTGGGTGGTTTCACTTCGGCGGCATCCGCTGCGTCCACCGCGCTGGGGACCGCACCAGTGCTGCGCGGCACCGAATTCGACTTGGTGATCGACGAGACGCCGGTCAACTTCACGGGCAAGCCGGCTATGGCCACGACCATCAATGGCATGCTCCCGGGGCCCACGCTGCGCTGGCGCGAGGGTGACACCGTCACCTTGCGCGTGACCAATCGCCTGCGCGAGCCGACGTCAATCCACTGGCACGGCATTGTCCTGCCGTTCGAGATGGATGGCGTACCGGGCATCAGCTTCCACGGCATTCCGCCCGGCGAGACCTTTACCTACCGCTTCAAGGTGCGACAAAGCGGCAGCTACTGGTACCACTCGCATTCGGGCTTCCAGGAGATGACCGGGGTCTATGGCGCCCTCATCATCGATGCCGCCGGCGGTGACGCGATCCGGGCCGACCGCGATTACAGCGTGCTGCTGTCGGACTGGACCGACGAAGATCCGATGCGCGTCCTCTCCAAGCTCAAGACGCAGGGCGACTACTACAACTACCACCAGCCTACGGTGGTGGACTTCTTCCGCGACGTTTCCAACGATGGCTGGAAGGCGGCCATGGAAAAGCGGGCCATGTGGAACCAGATGCGCATGAACCCGACCGATCTGGCCGATCTCTCCAGTGCAACGCTCACCTATCTGACCAACGGCGTCACGCCGGCCGGCAATTGGACGGGCCTGTTTACGCCGGGCGAGACTGTGCGGTTGCGCTTCATTAACGGCTCCGGCAACACGTTCTACGACGTGCGCATCCCGGGGCTGAAACTCAAGGTGGTTCAGGTCGATGGGCAGAACATCGAGCCGGTCACGGTGGACGAATTCCGCTTCGGCCCCGGCGAGACTTGCGATGTGCTGGTCGCGCCCAAGGACGACGCCTACACCATCTTCTCGCAGTCGATGGACCGTACTGGTTATGCACGTGGCACGCTGGCTGTCTGCCGGGGCTTGCAGGCTGCAGTGCCTGCGCTCGACAAGGTGGAATGGCTGTCCATGGCTGACATGATGGGTGACATGGGCGGTATGGGTGGCATGAGCCACGGTGGCATGTCGGGCATGGACCATGGTGCGATGTCCGGTATGAACCACGGCGGCATGCCCGGTATGGATCATGGCGACATGCAGATGATGGACGACACTGGCATGACCATGATGGACTCCGGCGGCATGCAGATGATGGACCACAGCCAGCATGCGGAATCCGGCGGAGCGGCTAACAGCTTGAAGGTGCCGAGCAAGACAGCACGGCACGCGCGCACGGAATACGGTCCGAGCACCGATATGCACGTCGACATGGCGCGCACCAACCTGGACGATCCCGGCGTCGGTCTGCGCAACAACGGGCGCCGCGTTCTGGTGCTCGCCGACATGCATACCATCGGCGGTCCGATGGATAAGCGCGGTCCGGAGCGCGAGGTGGAACTGCACCTCACCGGCAACATGGAGCGCTACACGTGGTCGTTCGACGGCGTGGAGTTCGGCAAATCGACACCTGTGCACTTCCGTTATGGCGAACGGCTGCGCGTCATCCTCCACAACGACACGATGATGACGCACCCCATGCACCTGCATGGTATGTGGAGCGAACTGGAAGCGCCGGACGGTACGTTCCTCGCGCGCCGGCATACCATCCCCGTCCAGCCCGCCCAACGGATCAGCTTTCTCGTCACAGCGGACGCGCTGGGTCGCTGGGCCTGGCATTGCCACCTGATGTTGCACATGGATGCGGGTATGTTCCGCGAAGTGGTGGTGGTCTGATGCTCGACTTTCACAGCGGATTGATCATGCACAAGCACGTAAGAACACTGTTGACTGTGGCGCTGGCTGCCGCCGGCATCGGCGTTGCCTCGGCCCAGGAAATCCAACTGATGAACGGGGAGACAACCCCGGCGTCCCAATCTGGCGCTCAGAATACTGGCAGCTCAATGCAGGGGATGGACCACGGCTCGATGCAAGGCATGGACCACGGCAGCATGAAGATGCAGGATGGTTCGGCGCCGCCCGACGCACGCGATCCCGATGCTTACTCGGGCGGATACCAGCTCGGCACCGGCAAATACGCACTGGGCGATCCCCGCCACATGATGATGATGGCGGACGCGCACAACTTTGGCTCAGTGCTGGTTGACCGGCTGGAGTGGGTGCACGGTAACGATGCCAATGCAACCGCCTACGAATTGCAAGCCCGGTTCGGCAGCGTGTACAACAAAGCGGTCCTAAAAGCCGAAGGCGATGTCTCAAAGGGGCGCTTCGAAGAGGCGCGCACCGAGTTGCTGTGGAGCCATGCCGTCACAACGTTCTGGGATACCCAGCTCGGTGTGCGGAATGACACGGGTTTCGGCCGACCCACACGCAACTGGGTGGCCTTCGGCGTGCAAGGTCTGGCTCCATACTGGTTCGATGTCGAGGCCACCGCCTATGTGGGCAATAGTGGACGCACGGCATTGCGTCTGTCCAGCGAATACGAGCTGTTGCTGACCCAGCGGCTGATCCTGCAGCCGCGCATCGAAGCCAACTTCTATGGCAAGCGCGATCCCGATCTCGCCGTTGGCAGCGGGCTTTCCAACGCGACGGTGGGCTTGCGGCTGCGCTATGAGTTCAGCCGCCAGTTTGCGCCCTATATCGGCGTCGAACGCAGTCAGGCATTTGGCGGTACCGCCAACATGATCGAAGCGGCCGGTGGGCGCCGCGGCGACACCCGTTTTGTTGCGGGTGTGCGCCTCTGGTTCTAGTTTTCTCAACTCCCAACCACAAGGGTGTTTCTATGTTCACGTCTCGTTTTGCCACCAAGGCCATCATTGGCACGTCCTTGGCGCTTCTGGCTTCGGCCGCGTTCGCGCATCCCAAACTGGTCTCTTCGACGCCCGCCGATCAGGCGGAAGTGACTGCGCCGACGAAGATCGAGCTGAAGTTCTCGGAGACCCTCACGACACAATTCTCCGGGGCCAATCTCGTCATGACGGAGATGCCCGGCATGTCGGGGCATAACCCGATGAAGGTTGGCGCAAAAGTCTCCGCCGGCGACGACGCCAAGACGATGGTCATCACGCCCGCACAACCGCTGACGACCGGGACGTACAAGGTGGAGTGGCGCGCGGTCTCGTCGGATACCCACCCGATGACGGGGAATTTCACGTTCAAGGTGAAGTAAGGCCATGGCGGACGATTGGCTCAATATCGCCCTGCGCTTTGGGCTGTACCTGGACTTGACGATCCTTTTCGGGGTCTCGCTGTTCGGGGTCCAGGCGTTGCGACCCGATCACCGGGCCACGGCGATTGCGCGCCGATACGTCCGTGCCGTCGGAGTCACTGCCGCATTGGGCATCGTGCTGTCGCTCTGGAGCTTCGTTGTCATGGCCAAGGCGATGACGGGGGCCACCGAGTACGCTGAACTCACCAGCCATGTCTTCAGCATGATGCTGACCACCACCGCGGTTGGCCTGGCCTGGATGGCGCGATTGGTGGCCCTGGCCGGATGCTTGGTCGCCGTTGCGCGTTTGCGGAAGCACCCAGCGCCTCACTTCGGCGTGTGCGCCGGGCTGGGTGCGGTGGCTCTGCTAACGGTCACTTGGGCCGGGCATGGGGCGATGGACGACGGTGTGAAGGGATACCTTCATCTCACATTTGATATCGCGCACGTTTTGGCCGCGGGCGCCTGGGTTGGCGCATTGGCAGCGTTTGTGCTGCTGGCGTCGACAAGACAAGCGGCCTCATCGGAAACGGTGGAAATCCTTAGTCACACATCCAATGGCTTCGCGCGTCTTGGGACGCTGATTGTTGCCACGCTGTTTGCGACAGGGACGTTCAACTATTTTTTGATCGTTGGGCCGACGATTAACGGGTTGTTCACCACGCCATACGGGCGCTTATTGTTGATCAAGCTGGCTTTGTTCGCGCTGATGCTCGGACTGGCCGCAGCCAATCGTTATCGGCTGAGCCCACGGCTTGCGGCGGCGGTTAGGGCCGCAGACCACGTCCACGCGGTGATAGCACTGCGCCGCAGTCTGGTCATGGAAACCAGCCTTGCCATACTGATTTTGGCGTTGGTCGCTTGGCTTGGTGTGCTTTCGCCGCCTGGAACCTGATACTGCTTACCTGTTTGCCGGAGGAACCATGATGATGAAATCGCCGACTGCCAAGCCCGTGTCCGCGACAAGACGGTCCCTGATTGCAGGTCTGTTACTGCTGCCTGCCGTAGCCCTGGCGCAAAAGGCCGGATCGAAACCCGTGATCCAGGTGTGGAAAACGCCGGGTTGCGGCTGCTGCAAGGATTGGCTTGCCCACTTGCGGGACAACGGGTTCGACGTGGTTGCACATGACGTCGAGGAAACGGTGGAAGCCAGGCGAAAGGCTGGCATGCCAGAGCGCTATGCCTCTTGTCACACGGGCATCGTGCAGGACTATGCGCTGGAAGGCCATGTTCCGGCACGCGAAATCAAGCGTCTGCTGCAGGAGCGCCCGAAAGCGATCGGGCTGGCGGTCCCCAGCATGCCGCTCGGCGCCCCTGGCATGGATGGGCCGGCATACGGTAATCGGCGCATGCCATACAACGTCCTGCTGATCGGATTGGACGGACAGGCCACCGTGTTCCGCGCATACAGCTGATGGGGTGTGACCGTCTCCTTGGCACCCGCAATCGTGCCACCGGTCAGAGCGTTTTGGCGATGGCTTCAATCGGCTTGATACCTGCGCCGAACCGGGCCATGGTTTCCCGGTGCTCGGTGAGGCTGGTGTAGGGCACATATCGGATGCCAAGTTCCGATACGCGGCTGAAGGCGGGGCGTGCAAGTTGAGCGCGCACGTCGGCCTCTCGTCCATCCGGCGCAACCAGGAACAGGTGTTTCTTCGCCGGCTGTTCTGTGCCCAGGGCTAAATCAAGCAGTCGCACGATGCCTGAGTAGATCGAAGTGGTGTGTTCGACCTCGAAGGCGGCTTCCACCTCCAGCGAAGCAGCGTTCAGCCAAACGACGTCGATAAGGGGCACGGTGTCGGCACCCGCTACCAACAGCGAGTTCGGCAACGTTGCCAGGCAGCCATCGCTGAGCACGCCGCCGTTGTAAGGGCGGCTACGGTCGTTGGTTGCCACCCATACTGCGAAGCCCAGTGCCTTGCCGAGATCGCGCAACCAGCCTTGCACCTCTGTATGGGAGGCATCGTCGGTTCGTCCCGCCTGAAGTTGTTTGGCGAAGGAGGCCGCTTCCTCGCGCGCCTTGGCCAGATTGCTCTCCCACTCAGCGATCGTGGCAGCATCGCCTTCTCGCGGCGGCGCCGGATAGCGCTCCATTCCGATATCGAACAGCAGTCCGGCAACTGCGCCCAAATCGTTGGACAGGAGGTCGCGGTAGCGACCATTCAGGGACAGCACACCCTCGCGCATGGCCAGGTAGTGGTCCCATTTCCCGAGCTTGACGCGAGAACCCGTCAGCGCGTTGTATCCGTTGACGATCGCGGTGTTGAAGGGAACCGCCAGCGTCGGGTGAATGAAGTACAGCAGGTTGGCGACGGCCGGGCCCAGCCCCTTGATGCCGTGTTGGTTCAACTGCTGAATCGCTTGAACCAGTTCTTGTTCGGTGTCGCAGCAATTGCACGTATGCAGCAGCCTGGCGAACGCTCGCTGATGATCGGCATTCTCATAGATGTCCGGGATGCGCAGTTTGGGCTTCCAGAGGAAGGCATGGTCCGCCCCCTTGAAGATCTGGCGCTGCTCTGCAATCGAGGAGACCACGGTTTCGAGGGGGGACCCGCGATAGGCGTTGCCGAATGTCCCAGCTTGAATCTCATTGACGACCGCGCCGATGCCGCGCCGAATGGAGCGGAAGTTCTTGAGGCGCTCCGGCCAGAGAAACCACGTCTGATATGTCCCGTCCCTGTCAGCTTTCCATCGCTCAATGAGCGTTCTTGTCAAATCGGTCATGCACGCCAGTGTTCTTCAAAAGATCGGAGTCTATCTTCTCAAAGAATGCGTTCAATTTGTCGCTCGTATGCGCGTCTTGTTTCGATAACCAGCGTGCTGGTGCCGGGAATGCTGTATGGGCGCAAACTGATTTCGGCGGACACCCTGGAACGTGCACCGCAGGCGTCAGGTGATACCAGTGTGGCTCACTGAGAGCAGGGTCGGTGGCCGTACGGCCAATTGCGAAGGTGTATGTTTTTGAAGTGTACGTTGCCCCTTGAATCCATAGAGGCGCGCTCCACCGCTTGATCCTATGACCTATTTTCTTTTCAAATCAGCACCTTAGATCGGATGTGGCGGATTTTTTACGAATCCCGGCCATCCCTCAGACCCGTCCGGACGACCGCGACAGCATGCTGTACGCCATGGCGCAGATGCAGCGCGAGCTGACGGGCACGATCAGCAACATCAAGAACTCCGCCGATTCCATCGCCAGCGCCACCAAGCAGATCGCCGCCGGCAACGCCGATCTTTCGCAGCGTACGGAGCAGCAGGCGTCGTCGCTGGAGGAAACCGCGTCCAGCATGGAAGAGCTCACCTCGATCGTGAAGCAGAACGCCGACAACGCACGTCAGGCGAGTGCCCTGGCCGTCAACGCCTCGGACATCGCCGTCAAGGGCGGCGAGGTGGTCGGGCGCGTGGTCGAAACCATGTCGGGCATCAACGAAAGCAGCAAGAAGATCGCCGACATCATCGGTGTGATCGAAGGCATTGCCTTCCAGACCAACATCCTTGCGCTGAACGCGGCGGTGGAAGCCGCCCGTGCCGGGGAACAGGGGCGCGGCTTTGCGGTGGTGGCCGGCGAGGTGCGCAGCCTGGCTCAGCGTTCGGCAGGCGCGGCCAAGGAGATCAAGGAGTTGATCGGCGACTCGGTCGGGCGCGTGCAGAACGGAGCCGCGCTCGTGCAGGAGGCCGGCGTGGTCATCGAAGAAGTGGTGACCGCCGTCAAGCGCGTGACGGACATCATGGGCGAAATCTCGGCCGCGTCGGACGAGCAGAGCTCGGGTATCGAGCAGGTCAACCAGGCGGTCAACCAGATGGACGAAGTGACACAGCAGAATGCGGCGCTGGTGGAGCAGGCGGCCGCAGCGGCGCTCTCGCTGGAGGAGCAGGCGCAGTTGCTGCGCACGGCCGTGGGGCGCTTCCAGGTCTAGCGCAGCGGGGCCCAGGCCCGCCAGCGCGCGGGAATGAAAAAGGCCGGCAGAGTTTGCCGGCCTTTTCTTTTGTGGTTTCCGGACGCCTCTTTGTGCTGTCTCGGAGGTAAGGCTTCTGCCGGGTCAGGCGATGAGGAAATCCTCCATCTTGCGGCCGGCCGAGAGTTCCTTGACCAGCCAGCCCGGACGCTTGCCGCGGCCGGTCCAGGTGTTGCCATTGTTGTCGCGGTAGCGCACGGGCACCTTGCGGCCGGCCTTCTTCGAGGCCACGCCACCCTTGGCGCCAAAACCGAGGTCTTCGGCGGTCAGGCCGTACTCCGCGATCTTCTGCTTGATTTCAGCGATCACCGCCGCCTGCTCATTTGCCCGAAGTTCATCGGCTTGACGCTGCAGTTCAGAGATCTTCTGAACGATTTCCTTGTAAGTCGGCATTATGGATTCCTCTACGTTGCAATTGAAACATGGGCACGCTCCCCGTAGCCCACGGCATTATAACGACTTCGCAAGGGAGAAATAAATTCTGTTAAGTCCATAGGCCAATGAGGCGCATTTTTCGGGAGGGTATTTTTGCGCAAATCATCGTGCCATGGGCATTTACGTGGCCGTCCGAAATGTAAACCTCAGTGTCGATGTTCCCGTAGGCCGCCAAGCCCTACGCCTTGGGCCTCCACACTGTGAGGACCATCCTTTTTATGTGATGGCTTCATTGCCCGGGCAGGCGTATCAAACGCTGGACCGGTGCTTTCCACATTCGCGCGTGAAAGGCTTCTGAAAGGGAAAATGCGTCCATGCATCAAAATGGCGCATTTTTTGGCCGTCCGATTTCACGCGTACTCGGGGGCGAGTCGCGTCTGGAATTCCTTGGCCGGTAAGGGGCGGGCGAGGAAAAAGCCCTGCACCTGGTCGCATTGCAGTTTCACCAGCGCCTGCATCTGTGCGTCGGTTTCCACGCCTTCGGCGACGACGGTCATGTCGAGAGAATGGGCCATCGCGCAAATGGCACGAATGATGGCCGCCGCCTCGGACGGGTTTTCGTCGAGCGCGCTGACGAAGGCACGGTCGATCTTGATCTGCTGCGCGCGAAAGCGCTGCAAGTAACTGAGGCTGGAATATCCGGTCCCGAAGTCGTCGATGGCCACCTCGAAACCGAGCGACTGGATCTGCCGGATCGCCGCAATGCTCTGGCCGGCATCGCGCATGGCTGCGGTCTCGGTGATCTCGAACATCAGCCGGTGCGCATCGACCTGGTAGCGGTGCAGGATCTGCGACAGCCGCGGCACCAGGTCGGGCTGCTGGAACTGGGTGGGCGACAGGTTCACGGCGATGCGCTGCGGCGCGAGGCCCGACGCGTCCCAATGCATGATCTGGCGGCAGACTTCTTCGATCACCCAGTCGCCGAGTTCGACAATCATGCCGGTGCGTTCGGCCAGCGGAATGAACTCGGCCGGCGACACCGGGCCCAGCTCCGGGTGGTTCCAGCGCAGCAGGGCTTCAGCGCCTGTCATGGCGTGCGTGCGCGCGTCGAACTTGGGCTGGTAGTACACCGAGAGCTGCCCATTGAGCGCCGCGTGGGACAGTGCGCGCTGGATCTGCAGCACACGGTGGGCCGTCGTGTTCAGCCGCGGCTCGTAGAAGCGGTAGGCGTTGCCGGTGCTTTGCTTGCAATCGAACATGGCAGTGTCGGCGTGCTCGAGCAGCGCATCGGCGGTCGCACCGTTGTGCGGGTGGATCACCACGCCGATGCTGGCCGTTGCGCGCACGCGCCGGCCGTCGATTTCCACCGATTCACGCAGGCGGAACAGCAGCTTGTCGCCGATGGTGGCGGCGGCTTCGGGCAGCGCCAGGCCTTCGACCAGGATGCCGAATTCATCGCCGCCGAGCCGTGCGACGATGTCTTCGCCCCGCATGGCCTGGCGCAGGCGCTCTGCGATGATCTGAAGGACGCGGTCGCCCGCGCTGCGGCCGTGCTGTTCGTTGATGTGGCCGAAGTGGTCGAGATCCAGGTAGAACAGCGCGAACGGCCGCCCGCGCCGGGTGGAAGACAGGATCGCGGCGTCCAGCGCGTCACGCAGATACAGCCGGTTGGGCAGGCCCGTGAGTGCATCGTGATGTTGCGGTGTGGGCGACTGGCTCGCCACGCGTGCAAGCGAGGCCGCAAGATGTGCCTGCGCGGAATCGATGCGGGTCTCCAGCATGATGAGCGCCGCATGAAGGCCCAGCGCCAGCAGTACGCCGCCGGCGCTGACCATGATGATCGGCACGGCATGCGCCATCGACTCGTCTGCGGGCCAGGCCGCCGAAGGCCACGCCGCCAGCGACACCATGGCGGAGGTGGCCAGTACGGCCGCCGCCTCCGCGCGCAGCCCCACTGCCCCCCGCCGCCGCGACGGCGGTCCGTGAAACGCCATGCACATCGCCAGGCAAGCGCCCGCTCCCAGCACGATCGTGCTGCCGCCCCAGCCGAACACGCGGCGCGCGAGCGACCCGGTGTCGTAGACCCACGGCCGCGTCAGGTACAGCTCGATGACAAGAAGCCCGGCGGCCAGCGCCACGGTGCCCATGGCGATGTTGCGACGATGCATCGGTTGCGGCGCGTTGGCCGGCGCAGCGTCGGCCAGCACGATCGAAAATGCGGCCACCGCGGCGGCCAGTGCCGTCGTCAGCGTGGCGGCGAAGGGCGCGGCCAGCGGCAGGCTGACCTGGCGATGCAGGCCGAGCATGGCAAGCCACAGCCCGGACCACAATCCGATGCCAAGAATGGCCGCACAGGCTATGCGCCAGTTGCGGCGTTTCGCGACCGTCGAGCCCCCCGGCAGGCGTGTCGCAGCGTCCAATGCGGCAAACGTGGTCAGCCCCGTGCTGACCCACGCAAACAGCAGCAGCGCAATATGGAAATCGTTATGCATGCGAGCGCGTTCGGCGCGGCCCCGATCCACGCCTAGTCTTGTTTGGCGGCGAGGATAGCGCAAACGCGTGCCGTTTCAGCCCGCGAAGAAAGATGTTTGTTGCGCGCTATTCACAGAATGCGTCGGGAGAATCCGCCGTGACGGCATCGCATCATGCGGGCACGGCGACGCCACGCCTGTTCTCATGCATCGGCACGACCGCCGAAAACGTGACAGGGGTATACGCGAATGGCTTCGCGCTGCCGGATCGGCGTCAGGCGTTCAGCCGGCCGCGACGACGCGCGGTGGTGACCGTGGCGGCACCCGCGCGCTCAAGGTCGACGCTCGGCAGCAGGTGCAGCAGCCGCACGAGCTCCGACTGGCGATGCGTGCCCGTCTTGCGCAGGATGTCGCGGATATGCACCCGCACCGTATGCAGCGAGAGAAACTCGTGTTCGGCGATCTCCTGCAGCGTCTCGCCCGCCGCCAGTCGCGCTGCGACGATGCACTCCTTGTTCGTGAGCCCGAAGAGCGACGCCAGCACGCCGGCATCCATGACGGAGCGGGCCTCGGAGTTGCCGACCAGCACGAGCGCCAGCGGCGACGCCCACGCCGAGCGCAGTGCGTCGGACGGCGCCAGGGGCGTCGCAATGAACGGCACCGGCCGCCCATCGCGAGCCAGGTACATCCACGAGCCTGCCGCGCCCTGCACGCCGATCGAGCCCGCAGCATGCTCGATCAGGTTGCGCAGCGCCGTGTTATGGATGTGGTCTTCGGACCGCAACATGCCTCCATCGAGCGACAACCTATCGTCTTCGGCCGTCATCGTGCGAGCCCAGGCATTCGCGTACTTCACGCGCATGGTGCGCTCGATGACCATCACGCCAAAGTCGAGCGTGTCGAGCCCCGCCATGCCAAGCGCGGCAAGTTCGTTGAGCTCGAGATTGCGCTGCTGCATGCGGGCCGCGCGCTGAAGATGCGGCAGCACGCGCTGCAGGCGCGTTTCGCGTTCGCTGGCGCTGAGCTCGGATTCGCCTTCGCGGGTGCGCAGGCGCATCACCACCTGCAGGTCGGGCGTATCGATGAGCGTGACAGCCGCCGCGGAGGATGGCTCCGTCGCAGCGCTCACGTGCAGTCGAGCGTCCTGGCAGAAATCCTGGCAGCGGCCGGCATGCGGGCACTGCTGGCACCAGCCGGATGACACGCCATGGCGCGGCGCGCCGGCATGCTTGTCCCACACGAAATAGTGCGCGCTTTCCGCGCCGGCATAGACGGAGAGCAGGGCCAGCGCAATCGGCATCTGCGCGGGCTCGAGTACCGCCTCGTAGAGGGTGTCGACGAGTCGATGAAACTCTGCGTCATCCGATAGACGTTGCAGCATGATGGCCCCCGGTGCGTATTGCGACGGCTGAGGGTGCGCTCCCTTGCTGTCGGCGTGTTGCGGCCTGATGCCGCTGTCGCTGTATTGGTTCTTGTCGTTTTGCGCGACTTCTGTGGTGATCGGCAACGCGTTGGAAAAACTGAACATTCCGCTCTGATGCTCCCAAATTCGGGCGGTGATGTATCCCCCTCAGTAGAGGGGAGTATGGGCGACTTTCAGCGCTGAAAAAATAAACAATTCAAAAAAATCGTGCACATGTTCACGATCGGCTGTCGTGCGCGTCGGATCTCAGTTGAACTGGTAGGTGTACGCGGCATTGAACCGCAGGGCGCGCGAGCTGTTGTTCACCGGCTTGTCGCCCACGGGGCGCGCCACGGCAAGGTCGAGCGTGTAGTACTTGCGGTCAGAGAAGCGGACACCCAGGGCGATGGAGCCGAGCTGGTCGTGAATGAGCGTGCCCGCATTGGAATACACCTTGGCGGTGTCGTACAGCACGTACGGTTGCACGGTCTTGAGGTAGTCCATCGACACGGTGAACGCGCGGTTCAGTTCAACCGCCGCCCCCCAGCCTCGGTCTCCGGCCACTTCGCCGGCAGGATAGGCGAGGCCGAAGAAGCGTCCGCCGAAGCTGATCTGCTCGGACGAGGGCAGCACGGCGCCGCTGTACTGTGCGGCGGCCGAGACGGCCAACCCGAAGCCCATCGGCAGATCGTGCGCCTCGCTGGCCGTCACGCGGGTGCGCAGGAAGCTCAGGTCGACATTGTTGTTGGCCGACTTGCCTGCGCCAATGCCGTTGATGCCCTGATACACCCCCAATGAGGCGCGGCGTGTCTCCCCCGGCTTCACCTCTGTGTACAGGGCTTCGGCGCCGGCCACGCGAACCTTGGCGTCCAGCTCGGTCTGCGCGAACACGGGGCTTTGCGGCGTGTAGCGCTGCTTGTCGTCGTTGCCGTAGAGCGTGCCGGTGAGCGTCAGGCTGCGCGTGTTCGACAGCAGCACCGGATAGCTCAACGACAGGCCGAGACGCTGCGTATCGGTCAGGTAGCGTGACTGGTAGCCGAGCTGCTCAAGCGGCAGGTTTTCGGGCGTGCCGCGATAGTGCGACCACGTGAGCTTGGCCAGCATGCCATCGGTGCCGATCGGCTGCGCCCAGGTGGCCGAGTAGAACGTTTCATGATCCGGCCCGCGCGGCTGCAATGTGGACACGGTGATCTGCTCGCCCAACGGCGTCACGCTGTTGAGCGTGCCGGTGATGACCGCGCGCACGCCGGGCTTGCGGTATTCCACCCCGGTGCCGATCGTGTACGGCTGGCGCTTGACGTTGAGCACGAGTTCGCTTGCGCCATCGGTGGTGGTGGGGGGCTGCACGGTGGCGGTGATCTGCACGCCCGGCTGCAGCGCGAGCACGCCGGTCACACGCTCGAACGTCTCTTTGCGCAGCGGGCGTTCGTCCATCATGCGTTGCGAGATCTCGCGCAGGCGATCCTCGAGCGGGCCAGGTGTGCCCTCGATGCGCATGCGTGCCACGTAGCCTTCCACCACGGTGATGCGCACCACACCGCCCTCGAACGTTTGAGCAGGCACGAACGCGAAAGAGAGGGGATAGCCGCGCTCGGCGTAGAGCTTCGTGACGTCGTTGGCCGCCTGCAGCAGCTGTGCGACCGTGACATCGTGACCCGCCAGCGGCGCGAAGTGCGCGGCAATCTCCGGAAAGGGCAGGGTCTTAACGCCCTCGATCTGAAATTTGCTCGGCGTCAGGTGCGTGGCGAGCAGATTCTCAAGCGCGGGGTTGGGGCGCTGAACCTCCACCTGGATCTTCTGTTCACGCGGGCGGGAGGTATCGACCTTGGGCAGCGTATCGATCGGGTTGCCCTGGGTGGGGCTGCTCTGTGCCCAGGTGAGTGCCGGACTCGTGAGCACAACGCCTGTCGCCAGGGCCAACCGCATGGTGGTGGTCCGCACGCCTGTCTTCTCCGTGGTGGTGTTCGTTTGTCATGGTGCAAGCGCATACCGCCGCGCATTGCATCAAACGATAACCGCGAGACATGGTGCTTTACAACAAGACACATCAAGGCGGCGTTCACGCGGCGCAACGTCGGCGGCTGAACCGGTGCCGCGGCGCGTGTGCCTGCGAGCCAAATCACGATGCCGCATTGCGCGGCATCGGTGTTTGAGATGCGATGGCTGCGGACCAGAACGGGGGCTGGCCCGCTCCCGTTCCAGCGGTTACTGGCGCGCGCCGCCCAGCAGGCCGCCCACCGTACCCAGCAGGCCGCCCACGGTGTTCGTGATGGGCGCCAGCGGGGTGGTGGCACCTGTCGACGTGACACCCGTGCCGACCGTGGTCACGATGTGGCCAACCGGCGCGGTGATCGCGCTGACGGGATTGCTGCCGCCCGTGGCACCGCCGAGGCCGCCCAGCGCCCCGGTGACAGCGCCGAGCGGGTTGCCGCCCGCTCCGCCGGTCAGGCCGCCCAACGCATTGGTGACGGGCGCCAGCGGGCTGGTGCCACCGGTGCCACCCGCGCCGCCCAGACCGCCGAGCGTGCCGGTGATGGCACCCAGCGGATTCGTCGCGCCCGTGCCGCCGCCGAGGCCGCCCAGGAGCCCGGTGATCGGAGCGAGCGGATTCGTCGGTGTGGAGGTGGACGAGTACACGACGCCGCCGAGCGCACCCACCGTATTGCCCACCGCCGTCACCACGCCGCCAAGGTTGCTGACGACCGGAACATTGGCTGCCGTGAGCGTGTTGCCGCCGTTGGCAACAGCGCCGCCCAGCGTGCCGAGCAGCGTGTTGGCCGGCGAGCCCAGGCCGGTGGCCGCGCCGAGCGTCTGCGTGCCATTGGTCAACTGCGAGGTGAGCGGCACGATCGCTGTGCTGAGCTGCTGCGTGAGCTGTTCCACCGGGCCCGTCGACAGCGCCGTGCCGAGCGTGCTGCCGCCATTCGCCACGCCCTGGCCGACCTGCGTGACGACCCCCGCCAGCGGCGTCGTGATCGGTGCGAGCGGTGCCAGCTGACCGGTGCCCAGGTTGTTGACGAGCGTTCCGGTGGCCGTGACGGTGTTGCCTGCGCCGGTGACCACATTGCCGAGGCTCGACACCGTCGTGCCCACCGGGTTGGGGTTGCGTCCGATGCTGCCAAGGCCATCCTGCACCCCCTTGCCCAGCGCCGATACGGTCTGGCCGGCGTTCTCGACCACGCCGCCCACGCCGCTCTGCACGCCGCTCAGCTGCGACGGCAGCGGTGCGTTCTTGATTGCCGTGCCCACGCCGCTGACGGCGCCGCCCGTTGCCGTCACGATGCCGCCCGTCGTATTGAGGACGCTGCCCGTCGGCGTCAGCGGAGCAGGCGCCGGTGTCGGCGAGGGTGACGGGGAAGGGGAAGGTGACGGAGATGGCGAAGGCGACGGCGACGGAGAGGGGGACGGCGAAGGCGAAGGCGACGGCGTGTTGCCGTTGTTGTTCGACCCGCCGCCGCCCAGCCCGCCGCTCATATCCCCCGAGCCCGAGCTTGCGCATCCACCCAGGATCAACAGACCTGCCATGGTGGCTGCCAGGCTCTTGATGTTCTTGTTCATGATGGTTCTCCCGTTTTGAAAATCCGCTTTTTACGGCTGGAAAATGGTCCCAATGTGCTGATGGGTGGGCGGACTCTGCAAACGGTGTGCCATGCGGCGATTATTACGCAATCCGTAATCGCTTATGTGTATTTGGCAGCTTTGATCGGGAAATCGAGCGAAATGAGGTGCGCGCGATTCAAAAACGGCGGTTATGTCCGTGTCCAGCATGTTCCGTGTCACGTTACGTCGTAACGTCCGGAACACGATTTTCGGGCCCGTAACGGGGGCACTCCGTATTCGGGTAATCGCCAGGGTGTGGCCCGCAAAGCGCGCAACAGAGCCATTGCCGGAAAATCGAAGCTCTCCTCCACCGTATTGGCATGGTGTTTGCAGAAATCGGCCCGCAGTGCGCAGTACCGAGCTCAGACATCAGAAACATCATTCCAAGAAGGGGACGGACCATGACTCAGATTCGCTACTCCATCCGCGTTGCGCCGCTGGCCTGCGCTGTTGCCGCGCTCGTGCTGGCGGCTTGTTCTTCGGGAGGCTCGGGCTCGGGAAGCTCGCCCAACCCCAGCCCGAACGATATGACGGGCGTCACGCCCGTCGGCAAGGTCGCCAACGGCACGGGCAACACCGTGATCGCCACGGGCCAGGCCGTCAGCGGGCTGGGCACGACCTTGCAGAACGCCAATCTTCCGGGCCTTTCCGACCAAGCCAAGGCTGGCCTGGGCGGTACGGTTTCGCATACCGGCGGCGCCGTGACCGCGCTCGGCGAGGGCCTGCGTGATGGCGTGGGCAAGATGGGCCAGAACCCCAATCCGGTCGGCACCACGGTCGCCAGCACGGGCAACGTGGTGACCGAACTGGGCCAGGCAACCGTCAGCGCCGGGTCGCTGGTGCAAGGGCTGGGCCAGGGCTCGGGAGCCCCGCTGGCACCGATCACCCAGCCGGTGGGCGGCGGTGTGCAGCAGATCGGCCAAGCGCTCATCGGTGGCGGCACGCTGCTGGGCAGCGCGCTGTCGTCGGGGGCTGTGCAGCAGGTCACGCAGCAAGTCAGCTCGGCCATCGTGCCCGTCACCACGCAGATCACCAACGCCACGCAGGCCGGCGGCGATGCCACGGGCCTGGGCGGTCCGTTCAGCTCCTTGCTGGGCACGATCGGCGGCGGCGTGGCCGGAGCCGGCAACACCATCACCGGGACGGGCGTGCCGGTGGTCTCGAGTCTGGGCCCGGTTGTCACGTCGGTGGGGACCACCGTGGCGGCGATTGGCGGTGTGGCCACCGCGGGCAATTCCGGCGGCGGGAGCAACCCGCTGGGCGGGCTGCTGGGCGGTGTAGGCGGATCGGGCGGCACCAATCCGCTGGCGCCGGTCACGGGGCTGCTTGGCGGCGGATCGGGCGGTTCCAACCCGCTCGCGCCCGTCACCGGCCTGCTGGGTGGCGCCTCGGGTGGCAGCAACCCCTTGGCACCGGTTACCAATCTGCTGAGCGGCGCAACCAGCGCGGCCGGCGGTACATCGGGCAGCGGCAATCCGCTGGCCCCTGTTACGAACTTGCTGGGCGGCGTAGGCAGCCCGGCGCACTGAGCAGTACCTGTCTGTGCTCTTGAAGGTGCGCGGGCGTGTTCCCGTCGCTCGCGCATCCTTTTTTTTGCCCAAGACAGTATGGGGAGCGTTCCAATCCACCGCAGAATGCAGGGATAACCCACCCATATAATGGGGGTAATCTGCGGCGCATTAAGGGATTTCCATTAGGTATCAAGGAGTTGGCGCGCCTTCAATACAATTTAATAGAGCGTTAACTCTAAATTGTGACAAGTACCTCAACTGAGTTATTTCGTTTGGACCCTCGCAAGCCTATAAAAGCGTTACGGAACGTTACGTGACAGGCGTGACATCCACAGAACAGCGTCAATAAAAACAGGCGGTGAGGGCGGGACATAACACGCAGGCCAGCATCGATGGTTTTTACGCTGCCAATAGTGAGAACACCCTTGATACGGCTTGATAAGAAACATCAAGAGGGCGAGTGCACAGCAGGAGAGAGATCCATGAAAGACGCCATTCTGAAGTTCATCCGCGATGAGCAAGGCGCGACCGCAATCGAATACGGCTTGCTGGCGGGGCTGATCGCTGCGGCGATCGTCACTTCCCTTGGGCAGCTCGGCACGAGCCTTTCGGGGGTTTTCGATTGGATCAAGGGCAAGTTGCCCAGCACGGGGGCAGCGGGCGGTTGACCGCCACAGCATGCCGCAGCTTGCAAACACCGCAGGCTGGGCCGCCGTCGCAATCTTCTCGGCTTTTGCCATCTGGTTTGATCTGCGCGCCCGCCGGGTGCCGAACTGGCTCGTGCTTGCGGGCCTGGCGCTGGCGGCTGCGCTGATCGGGCTGGGGCCGGTGCGTGCGCTGGCCGTGGATTGGCGGGACGCGCTGCTGGGCGGAGCCATCGGTTTCGCGGTCTATCTGCCGCTGTATGCCATGCGCTGGATGGGCGCGGGGGACGTCAAGTTCTTCGCGGTGGCCGGGCTGATGTGCGGCTGGCATGGGCTGCTGCCGGTGTGGGTGGTCGGCAGCGTGCTTGCCGGGTTGCACGCGCTGCTGATCCTCATGGCGCGCCGGGTCGATGCGGCGAGCCCGGCTGCGTGGCTGCTCATGCGGGCGTGCCCGCCTCTGGCGCGCTGGGACGGCGCGCAGGCCGGCCGGCGCGGCATCCCGTATGCGGCGTACATGGCCGTCGGATTGTTATGCCTGCCGTGGTGGACGTATCGCTGAACACCGCGGGAAGGCGGCGCGGGAGGCGCCCCAAAAAGTACAGACAGGATTCACCAAGAGTCGCGCGAAAGCGGCCATCGCATAGAGGGGAATCGGCCATGCCGATCAAGCAACGGGAACAGGCGCGCGAGCGGGCGCGCCGGGGCGGCGGGCGTCGCCCGCATTGCCGAAGAGACCGCACTGGCGCAGTCTCCATCGAATTTGCCGTGGTGCTTCCGTTGTTGCTCACGCTGATGCTGGGCATCACGTACTACGGGCTCATCTTTGCCATGCAGCAGGTGCTGACGCTCGCCGCAGAAGAAGGAGCCCGCGCCGCGCTGCGCTATCAGCCTTCGAACCCCCAGCGCGTGGCCGCGGCCTATACCGCTGCCAATGCCGCGCTGCCGTCCTTCATCAGCGCGCAGGTCAAGACCAACCAGAGCGCCACGCCGCTGGTCACGTGTCCGACCATGGCGAGCATGCAATGCCTGAACGTGGTGCTCACGCTGCCGGTGACGACGGGCGCCAGCCCGCTGCTGCCCGCCATTCCGCTGCTGCCGGTGCCCGATGCGCTCACGGGTTCGGCCGTGGTGCAGCTCGTTCCGAATACGTAGGCGCCATGGCCCCCACCGCCCCCCTCGACCGTATCGACAGACCGCTCCGATGACCAGCAAACATCTCCAGATCTTCGCCGCCGCGCTCTTGGTGCTGGCCGCCGTCCTGGGTGCCGTGGCCTGGCGCAGTGCACACAAGCCGCCTGCGCCCGTCAGCGTGCGCGAGAACGGCAAGACGCTGTATCCGGTGGTCGTGACCACCAAGCCGCTCGAGGCCGGCAAGCCCATTGCCGCCAATGCCGTGGCCGTGGAGATGCTGCCCATCAATCCGGCGGACGGGTTCTCCGACGTGGGCAAGGTGATCGGCCGCGAACCGATCGTCGCGCTGGGCATGGGCGTGCCTTTGATCGGCTCGCAACTGTCGTCGGGGCTGGCGCTGCAGGTCACACCCGGGCAGCGCGCGGTGGCCATCACGGTGGATGAGGTGATCGGCGTGGGCAACCGCGTGGAGCCGGGCGACTACGTCGATGTCTTCCTCGTCATGCGCCGCGACGGCCAGGAGATCGACGGCAGCCGCGCCAAGCTGCTGTTGCCGCATCTGCGCGTGCTGGCCTTCGGCGCGGTGGCAGTCAACGAGCCCCCGCAGAAAGTGCAGGACGGCGGCGCGATGTCGCGCAAGGTGGAACCCGCCAAGACGGCCGTGCTGTCCGTGCCGGTGGAGGCCGTCAGCCAGCTCGCGATGGCGCATCAGTCCGGCCGGCTGCTGCTGGCGCTGCGCAATCCCGCCGATGATGCCGAGCCCACCGTCAAGCCGCAGGATGCAGCGGTGCTGGCGGCCGCCAACCGCAACCCGATGGACGTCGCACAGACCGGCGTATCGATCAGCAACCTGACCGGCGAGCCGCGCCGCCTGGCCGCTGCCCCCATGCCGGCGCTGCCGCTCGCGGCCGCGGTGCGCAGCGCCACCGTGCGCACCAGCACAGGCGGTGTCGAGATCATCCGCGCAGGAAAACGTGAGGAGCAACATGACTGAAGCCGTCGTGGTTCGCGGTTGGATGGGCGCGGTTGTGTTCGGCTGCGCGGTGCTGGCATCGACCGCATTTGCCGAAACGGCGCCCGCCGGGCAGACGTTGCATCTGCTGGCCGGCAGCCAGCGCGAGATCCGCCTCGGCAAGCCGCTCGAGCGCATTGCGATCGGCAATCCGGACATTGCCGACGCCCTGCTGCTCAAGGGGCGAGGGGCCGCAAGCAGCCTGCTCATCGTCGCCAAGAAGCCCGGCGCCGCCAGCGTGATGGTCTGGGCGCAGGGCGGGGCCGCCATCACGTACAACGTGCAGGTGGATGCCGCGGAGCCCGTGGCGGGCGACCCGAGCGTCAGCGTGCAGGGCAATACGGCTGTCGTGTCGGGCCAGCCGAAAGACGTGTATGGGCTCGCCCGGGCCCACCGCGCCGGTGCCGCGGCCACGGGCGCGGAAAAGGCCAAGGGCGGCAATGTGGTCGACACCACGTCTCTGGGCATTCCGGGGACGGTGCAGGTCGACGTGCGCGTGGTCGAGTTCAGCAAGACGGTGCTCAAGGAGGCGGGCTTCACCTTTGGCCGCAAGCGCGGCGGGTTCGATTTCCGCACGTTTGCGCCGTCTTCGCTGACCAAGTACACCGTCGACGCCAACGGCCTGTCGACCGAATCGACCATGCCGATCAGTTCGGCGTTCAACCTGCTCCTGTCGTGGGGAAGCAAGGGCATCTTTACGGACCTGAGCCTGCTCGAGTCCAACGGCATGGCGCGCGTGCTGGCCGAACCGAGCCTGGTGGCACTGTCGGGGCAGAGCGCGAACTTCCTGGCCGGCGGCGAGATCCCGATCCCGGTGCCGCAGGCGCTCGGCACCACCACCATCGAATACAAGCCGTTCGGCATCGGGCTCACGGTGTCGCCGACCATCCTGTCGGAAAATCGCATCGCCCTCAAAGTCGCCCCGGAGGCGAGCGACCTCGACTTCAGCCGCGGCATCACGCTCAATGGCGCCACCGTGCCGGCCATCGTCACGCGGCGCGCCGACACCGTGGTCGAGCTGGGCGACGGCGAGAGCTTCGTCATCGGCGGGCTGGTGAGCCGCTCGACGCTGTCGAACCTCGACAAGGTGCCGTTCCTGGGCGATCTGCCCGTCATCGGCACCTTCTTCAAGCGCCTGAACTACAACCAGGAGGAGCGCGAGCTGGTGATCGTCGTCACGCCGCACCTCGTCAAGCCGATGGCCCGCAATGCGCCCATCGACAAGATGCTGCCGGGCCAGTCCAACGGGCAGGACCGCGACGGCGCGGGCGCGCCGGTGTGGCGGCCGTTTGCGCTCGGCATTGCCGATCCGGCCACCATGCCGGGTTTCTCGCGGTAAAGGGCAGGGGCGGGCATGGATTACTTTCTCCTGCATGGCGGCACCTACGGCGCCCAGGGCGACGCGCAATCGGCAGCGGCCCACCGCTGGCTGGCGGGCGCCATCCGCGAGCTCGGCGTGCTGGTGGCGCAGACCAGCGGGCCCGACGGCTTTCTCGAGCAGATTGCCGCCGTCAATCCCGAAGTGGTGTTCGTGCGCTTCGCCTCTTCACCGGACTCCGCGGCCGCGCCCGAGCAGGACCAGAAGCTCGGCGAAGGCACCGACGCCATCAGCGAGGCCACGCAGCTGGTGGCGCAACTGACGCAGCTGTATCCGGGGCTGCCGCTGGTGGCCGTCGGCTCGGCCAGCGACGGGCGCGCGATGCTGGCCGCGTTGCGCGCAGGCGTGAAGGACTTCATCGACGTGGACGGCGCCCCGGCCGAGGCAGTGCGTGTGGTGCGCCGCCTGCTGGCCGAGCGCGCGTCCGCCGAGCCCACGAGGCGCGGGCGAGTGCTGGCCATCCTCGGGGCGCGCCCGGGCGTGGGGACGACCACACTGGCGACGAACCTCGCCACGCTCGTGCGGCGCACGTCGGCCAGCGACGTGATGCTGCTCGACCTCGGCCAGCCGCTGCGCGATGGCGCGCTGTACCTGAACGTGCATGCGCATTTCCATTTTGTTGAGGCGGTGCGCAACCTGCGCCGCTTTGACCAGGTGTTCGTGCAGACGGCGCTGTCGCGTCACCCGAGCGGGCTCGCCGTGCTGCCGCTGCCGGTCTCGCTGGCGGAGATGCGCGACATCTCGTTTTCGGAGGCGCTCGGGCTGCTGAACCGGCTGCGCACCTTCTTCGACCTGCAGGTCGTGGACCTGGGCGGCTTCAGCAACATTGATTTCATCGCGCAGCTCGTCAAGGCGGCCGATGACGTGATGCTGGTGGCCGAGCAGAGCGTGGGCGCGATCGTCTCGGCGGCGGAGCTGATGCAGGAGCTCAAGAAGCGCGAGATCGACCGCGACCACCTGCACCTGACCATCTCGAAATTCGACACACGCCTGTCGTTGGATGCGGCGCAGATTGCCGAGCGGCTGGAGATTCCCTCGGTGCTGACCGTGCCCAACCGGCGCGAGGCCCTGGTGATTGCGTCCAACCAGGGCGCGACGCTGGCCGAGAGCCACCCGGGCGATGCGTATGTGCGCGCCCTCGCGGGCATCGCGCAAACGCTGGGCTACGCCGAGCAGGGCGAACGCGCCACGGGCGTGCAGAACTGGGTGACCGGGCTCGGCGCGCGCCTGGGCAGCCGCTTCCGGCGCAAAGCGGCAGAGGCCACTGAACTGGATATCGGTACCACCGGACGGAACGCGACATGACACAACCCATCGAGTTCTCCAACCAGACGGACGCCGGCCACGGCGCGTTTACCGTCTCGCAGGCGTTCCAGGACATCAAGGAAGCCGCGCACGAGCATCTGCTCACGCGCATCGAAGAGCTCGGTGCCGAGTTCGGGCGCTGGTCGCGCACCGCCATCCAGCGCTTTGTCGATCTGGAGGTGGAGGGCTTCACCCGCGTGCGCCGCATTCCCGTCAACGAGACGGAAGTGCGCCAGATTGCAGAGGCGCTCACCAAGGAGCTGGCCGGCTTCGGCCCGATCGAGGATCTGCTTGCCGACCCGGCCGTGGAAGACATTCTCGTGAACGGGCATCTGGATGTGTACGTGTCGCGGCACGGCGTGCTCGAGCGCATTCCGGTGCGCTTTGCCGACAACAACCACCTGCTGCGCATCGTGCGCCGCATCCTCGCCCCGATCGGTCGGCGGCTCGACGAATCGAACCCGATGGTCGACGCGCGCCTGCCCGACGGCGGCCGCATCAACGTGGTCATTCCGCCGCTGGCGCTCGAAGGGCCCGTGGTGTCGATCCGCAAGTTCCGCAAGGATCCGCTCAAGCCCGATGACCTGCTCGGCCTGGGCACCATGAGCCCCGAGATCGGCGCGCTGCTGGAGGCCGCCGTGCAGGCACGCTGCAACATTCTCGTGAGCGGCGGGACGAGTTCGGGCAAGACATCGCTGCTCAATGCGATGGCGTATCACATTCCGACCTCGGAGCGCGTCATCACCATCGAAGACACGGCCGAGCTGTCGCTCAACCACCCGCACGTGGTGCGTCTGGAGAGCCGGCCCGGCGGTTTTGAGGGCACCGGCGCGGTGACGATCCGCGAATTGCTGCGCAACAGCCTGCGCATGCGCCCGGACCGCATCATCGTGGGCGAAGTGCGCGGCGGCGAAGTGCTCGAAATGCTGCAGGCCATGAGCACCGGGCACGATGGCTCGATGGGCACCATCCACGCCAGCAGCCCGCGCGAGTGCCTGTACCGGCTCGAGATGCTCGCGGGCTTCGCAGGCTTCCAGGGCAGCGAAATCAGCTTGCGCCGGCAGATCACCAACGCAATCGACTTCATCGTGCAGATCGGGCGGCTGTCCAACGGCAAGCGGCGCATCCTGTCGATTACCGAAGTGACGGGACTGGGCGACAACATCATCTCCACACAGGAGCTGTACCGCTACGAGCCCTATGTCGGCCCCGACGGTGAGGAGATCGACCGCTGGACCGCGCTCGGCCTGCAGCCGCATTCGCCCAAGCTGGCGCGCCTGCGCAACGGTGGCCTGGAAGGCGGCGCGATGGGCGGCATGGGTGGCGGGATGGGGGGCGGATTCGGCGGCGGAGGCCGGTTCCATGTCTGAGGCGCTCTGGTTCGGCTGCTTGGCGCTGGCCTTCGTGGGCGGCGCGCTGACGCTGTGGTCCGAGGCTGCGCGCCGCCGCGAACGCGAGGCGTCGCGCGCGTTCGTGCGCGTGCAGACCGAGCAGATCAACGCCCGCTATCAGTCGAATGCCGAAGCCGTGCCGGCCAGCGTGCCGGATTCGCTGCACCGCGCCTGGAACGATGCGCTGCGCCGCGCAGACATCGAGCCTACCCGGCGCTTCTACATGCTGCTGATTGGGCCGGCGCTGGTGTTCGCGCTCGTTGCTTGGGCGGCATCGGGCGTACTTTCGGCCGTGATGGCGCTCGCGCTGTACGCGCTCATCGCCGTGTTCTGGTTCTGGAACCGCACGCGGCGCATCAATGAGCGGCTGTTACAGCAGTTGCCGGGATTCCTCGACGGCGTGGTAAGGCTGATGAGCATCGGCAGCGCTGTGCCGGCCGCCTTCCAGGCCGCCAGCGCCAACACCGAGCCGCCGCTGCGCAACTGCCTCGTTTCCACCACGCAGATGCAGCGGGCCGGCAAGGATCTGGATGCCGCCGTGCTGGCGGTCGGTCAGCAGTACCGCGTGACCGAACTGGTGCTGCTCGCCTCCGTGCTGCGGCTGTCGCTGCGCTATGGCGGTCGCGCCGACATCGTGATGGAGCGCACCGCGGCCTTCATGCGCGACCGGCAGCAGGCCCAGCGCGAACTGCTCGCGCTGTCGGCCGAGACGCGCCTGTCGGCCTGGATCCTGGGTCTGCTGCCCGTGGTGGTGGGCGGCCTGATCGTCATGTTCAACGCGAACTACGTGATGTCGATGTGGCGCGATCCCGTGGGTCAGATGCTGATCATGGCGGCGTTCGGGCTCGAGGTCATCGGAGGACTGGCGTTGGCGAAGCTGGCCAAGTCGGTCTAGGAGCAGGCATGGATGACGTGTTTCTCACCATGAGCCTGACCGCCGCGGCGGCGGGGTTGCTGTTGCTGGGCGGCATCGCGGTTCGCGCCGTGCTGATGCGCCAGCGCAGCGTGCGCAAGCTTGATTCAGCGTTGTCCAATGTACGGGCGGCAGCAGCAGGCGCGGCACCCGCGCCGGCGGCCCCGGCTGTGCCGGCAGCGCCTGCCACCAAGGTACCGGCGCACGGCGTGCGCGAGGCGCGCCAACTGCAGCAGCAGATCGCCAGGGTCGGCCAGCGCTGGATCGACACGCCGCTGGGCCAGCGCATCCTCACTGAGGAAGACAGCAAGCTGCTGGAGGAATGCGGCTTTTACGGCGAACACGCGCGCACCGTGTTCGGCGGTCTGCGCATCGTGCTGCCGCCGCTACTGGCCATAGTGGGCTTCGTGCTGGCCGCAACGGGGGGCAAGGCGCTGCTCTGGGCGTTCATGGGTTTCGCCATCGGGTACCTCGCGCCCAAGTGGTACCTCAAGCATCGCTCGCAGGACCGCCGGCGGCGCGTCGACGAAGAGATGCCGGTGATGGTGGACATGCTGCGCCTGCTGCAGGGGGTGGGGCTGTCGATCGATCAGAGCCTGCAGGTCATCGCCAATGAATTTCCCGGGATGCTGCCCGTGCTGGCCGGCGAGTTTGGCCGGGCCAACCAGCAGTTCGCCTCGGGCCGCCCGCGCGAGCAGACGCTGCTGCGCATCGCCCGCCTGTTCGACAACGAAGACCTGAAGGGGCTGATCACGCTGCTCACGCAGGTGGACCGCTTTGGCGGCGCGGTGCAGGAGCCGCTGCGGCAGTTCGGCCTGCGCCTGCAGGAAAACCGCCGCGCGCGCATGAAAGAGCGCATCGGCAAGCTGACCGTCAAGATGACCGCGGTGATGGTCATGACGCTGCTGCCGGCGCTGCTCATCATCACCGCCGGCCCAGGGTTCATGGGCGTGATGCGCAGCCTGAAACACGTCGCAGGAGGAGGTTGAGGTGAGGACAACCCAGATCGCCGCACGCGCCCGGCGTGCATGGCCGATGGCGGCACTGCTGGTGCTGGCAGGCTGCGGCTCGATGGCTGCGTCGGACATGAGCCGCCGTACCGACACCGATATCGAGATGGCCCGCCAGCGCCAGGGCGAAGAGAAGGCCGAGATCAGCAGCCCGGTCACGTATCAGGCGCTGATCCGCAAGATGCAGGAGCAGGGCCTGTATTACGCATCGCTGGCGCACATCGATGCCTATGAGCAGCGCTACGGACGCGTGCCCGAGATGCAGCTGCTGCGCGCCGATGCCCTGCGCGAGACCGACCAGGCCGCCGCGGCTGAAGCGGCTTACCGTGCCGTCATCGCCGCGACGTCGGCCATGGGCGCCGGCACGCAGGGCGCCATGTTGAATGCGGGCGCGTGGCGGGGGCTTGGCATCACCGCCGGCCGCCGCGGCAACTTTGCCGACGCCGCGCGCTTCCTGCAGGTGGCCGCGCAGGCCAATCCCACCGACGCCAGCACCGTGAGCGACTACGGCTACGCGCTGATGCGCGCCGGCGAAGTCGAGCAGGCCCGGGTGCCCCTCATGCAGGCCCAGCAGATGGCCGGATCGAGCGCGAAGATTGCCGGCAACCTCGTGATCTGGCTGACGGTGAATGACCGCAAGCAGGAAGCCGCATCGCTGGCGGCGCACACACAGTTGAGCACGGCCGCACGCAAGGCCATCGACGACGATGCCATGCAGGTGATGCGTGCCTGGCGCGATCGGCGCATCGCCCGCGAGACTGCTCCGGCGGCACCGGTGGCCCCGCGTGCCGTGGCCACGCTGCAGCCGGCCGCTCGCCCATCCAACCATCCGCTTGCGCTGCAGCGCGGGCGCCTGCTCGACACCCTGGAGGTTGCGCAATGATCGATCGGATGCTTCTGGCCGCAGGCGTCGCGGCATGGCTTGCCGCGGGGCCGGTGGCTGCGCAGGGGTTCAGCGGCTCGGCACAGCCGGGGGCCGAGCCCGAGGCGCCCAAGGTCGGTCACCACGTGGCCGACGCGACGCGCGCATTGCTCAAGGCCCAGCGCGAGGGGACGTATGCCGGAGAACCGGCTCCGCTGCGCGGTGATGTGGCGGTGCTGGGGTATCAGCGTTATCTCGATTCATTCACCCAGCCCATGCCGGGGCTCACGCAGACGCAGTCCGGCACGCGCGCTTCCACGGTGAACTTCGTCCAGCAATCCGGCCGCTGACCGAGCGCATCGTGAACCGGCCCGCCATCCGCCCCTCGCGTATCGTCACGCTGCGCCGCCTGCATGGCGCCATCAGTGTGATGACGGCCGCCTTTGTGGCCACGATCGGGCTGGCGGTGCTCGTGTCGATCGATATCGGCAACCTGTTCTATTCGCAGCGGGCGCTGCAGCGGGCGGCCGATCTGGCGGCCATGGCGGCAGCGCAGCGCCTGGATGTTCCCAATGCCGCGCAACTCGCCGTGCAGCAGAACGGGCTGACGGTGGACGGCAACAACGTCAAGCTGACGGCGGCGCCCGGCGTCTGGGATGCCACCACCGGGACCGCGCCGACCTACTTCACGGCGCAGTCGGCTGTGGACGGCAACACCAATGCGGTGCAGGTGACGGTGTCGCAGAACGTGCCGTACTTCTTCACCATCGGGCAGCGCACGCTGCAGGCGACGGCCATTGCCAAGAACACGTCCATCGTGGCGTTCTCGCTTGGCTCGGGGCTGGCGTCGCTTGACAACGGTCTGCTCAACCGGCTGCTCGGCTATCTGCTGCACACCAACCTGAATCTGGACGCGGCTTCCTACCAGGGGCTTGCCACGACGAATATCCGGCTGGGCGACCTGGCGGTGGCGCTCGGCGCGGGGTCGATGCAGGAGCTGCTCGCACTGTCGCCGAGCCTCGGGACGTTGTTCAACGCCATGGTGTCGGTGGCCTCGCAGTCGGGGCTGGCCGGGCTGTCGGTGGGCGGTGCCGGGGCCAGCAACGCGCTGTCGTTCGGCAGCGACCTCAACGTGCCGATCAACATTGGCGACGGCGGCGCATCTTCGCCGGGCCTGCTGCAGGTGCTGGCGCTGGCCGGTAACGAAAAGGCTGCACTTGACGCCACGGTCAATGTGCTGGACCTGCTGACGACCGCTGCGCAGATTGCCAACAGCAAGTCGGCCGTGAATGTGAGCCCCGTTACGCTGAACCTCCTCGGGCTCGGCTCCGTCAAGCTGTCATTGAAGATCATCGAGCCGCCGGTCATCGCCGTCGGGCCGCCGGGCCAGTTCCTGTCGGGGCCGAATGCGGGGCAGTGGAAAACGCAGGCGCGCACGGCGCAGGTGCGGTTGGGGTTGGACGTGAATGCCAATCTGCTTCTCGCCGGCCTCGACTTGCCGATCGGCTTACAGGTTGCAGCAGCACAGGCGCACGCAAAATCGACCAGTTGCACGATCCCTCGCAAGAATTCGACCGCGACCATCTCGGTCCAGCCTCAGCCCGTGTCGTTATGCATTGCAGCGGGTGCAGCCAGCGCGGTGAATGGCGCCATGAATTGCGCAACGGCGCCGTTTGCGCCTTTGGTGGATCTAGGGCCCTTGGGAGCCGTGACCATCAAGGCCAATGTGTCGCCGACCGCCAATTCCAACTGGAGCGACGAAACGATTGCAGCAAGCCAGATCGGCTTGAATCCCCAAACGGATACGGGTGGCAAGTCTCCACCGCGCGTTGCGACGCCGGCGGTCTTCAGTTCCATCTTGAACAGCAATCTGAATCAACTTCAGCTGAACGCGACGCTTCCGCTCGTGGGCACCATTCCGCTCGGGGACGCCGGCAAGCTGATTCTTGCGCCCGTTGTGGCGGCCATCGGCCAGACACTCGACACCGGACTCTCACCTTTGCTCGGCGCCCTCGGCATCCAGCTCGGCTACGCCGACATCAAACTCCTCTCGCTCGGCTGCGACGCCGTCGAGCTCGTCTACTGACAGGGAAGCGACGACATGAAAACCGATCGCTGGGCGTACGAAGCGCTTGAGATCTTCGTCTGGGAAGGCCGCCACGACATTGCAGATCGCGTGGCACGATTCATGGCGCCGTTCGGCGCCGAGGTGATCCGTGCCGGCGGCATCGATTTCCAGCCGGCCGAGCCGCGCCTGAAGCCCAGCGTGGCGATCATCAGCGCGTCGGTGGTCGAAAGCGGCGGCTTTACCGTGCTCGACTGGCAGGCCGCGCAGGGCATGCCCGTGATCTGGGTGGCCGCCGATACGCAGCACGATCCGAGCCGTTTCCCGCCCGAATACACACACGTGCTGGGGCCGGACTTTGGCGCGACCGAGCTGCGCGCGCAGATCGGCAAGGTGCTGCCCGCGCTGTCGTCCTCGCAGGACGAGGCGCGCGACCAGAGCGATCTCGTGGCCGCATCGCCCGCCATGCAGGGGCTGCTGGAGCAGGTCGATACGTTTGCCGACTGCGACAGCAACGTCATGCTCTACGGCGAAACCGGTGCAGGCAAGGAGCGCATCGCGCGCCTGCTGCACGACAAGAACAGCGTGTACGGCAAGGGCCCGTTTGTGGCGGTCAACTGCGGCGCGATTCCCGACGGGCTGTTCGAATCGCAGTTCTTCGGCCATGCCAAGGGCGCGTTCACCGGGGCCATGTACGCACACCGGGGTTACTTCGAGCAGGCCAACGGCGGGACGCTGTTCCTGGATGAACTCGGCGACCTGCCGCTGTATCAGCAGGTGAAGCTGCTGCGCGTGCTGGAAGACAGCGAGTGCACGCGGCTGGGCTCCACCGTGCCGGTCAAGCTGGACTTCCGCCTGGTGGCCGCCACCAACAAGAACCTGCGCGAGATGGTGGCCACCGGCAAGTTCCGGGCCGACCTGTATTTCCGCCTCGCCGTGATCGAGTTGCGCATCCCGAGCCTGGAACAGCGCGGCGCGGAAGACAAGGTCGCGCTGCTGCTGTCTTTCCTGCGGCACCTGCTGGGCGACAAGGTGTACGACAGCATCCCCCCGGTGCCCGAGTGGGTGCGGGCGTCCGTCGGCCGCGCCTACTTTGCGGGCAACGTGCGCGAGCTGCGCAACCTCGCCGAGCGCATCGGCATCACCCTGCGCCAGTTCGGCCGCTGGGACGAAGCGCGCATCCTGCCGCTGTTTGCCGGCCTGCAGCGCGACGCCTTCGAGCGGGAGGCCGGCAATGGCTCCTACGGGGAGCGGAGCAACGGCGGCAATGGCGGCGAAGAAGAGCGCCGCCGCATCCTTGCCGCGCTGGATGCCAACAACTGGCGCCGCCAGGACACCGCCGCCACGCTCGGCATCAGCCGCAAGGTGCTGTGGGAAAAGATGCGCAAATACCAGATTGCCGACGGCGAAACCGAGCTGCGCGAGCTGGAGTGACGCCAAACAACACCCCCACGGCCCTGGGGCGGGCCCGCGTGCCACTCGGGCGGCGGATCGCGTATAGTTTTCGGCTGCAACACCTGCGCAGAATCCACAGTGTCGAGATGAGAACAACAAAACAGTCAGGGAAAGCGCCGCAACAGGCGTTCCAGAGGGGATTGGCCGTTGCCGCCGCGGTGGCGATCATGGGCGGCACAGCCGCCTGCACATCGGCCGTGGCACAGAGCCCGGCTGCACCGCCCACCGCCATTGCACCGATTGCCGGCACGCCCGTGCCTGCATTGACAGCCACGGTGGGCCAGCCGGCCGCGCCGGCGGCCGCCAGTGCACCGGCCGCGTCGAACGGCAAGGCCCCGGCTGAAGCGTCGGCCGCCGGCGGTGCCGTGCACGAGTTGCAGCAGCGCATGCAGGCCCGCGAGCTGTCGGAGCTGCGCACGACTTACAACGGTGCCTATGGCGCGAGCCTGCTGTTTGCCCAGAGCGACCTGACGTACTACGTGACGCTGTTTCAGCAGAAAGACCTCTGGCGCGTCGTCAAGACCACCAACGAGGCCTTTGCGGAGCGCCTGTACAACGACTTCGCCAAGCAGACGCGTGCCATGGCCGACCTGGAGCTGCAGCGGATCCGTCTCGAGGCCCAGAAGGAGCGCGCCGAACGCCAGATCGCCGCGCAGGAAGAACGGCTGCGCGGCCTGCGCACCGATCTCGACATCCAGCGCCAGCAGCAGGCCCAGGCACTGGAGCGCCAGAAGGTCGCCCGCACCGAGGCCGATGCGCTGGACGCCGAACGCCGCGCCGCGCGCGCCCGTGTCGAGGCGTTGCAGCGCCAGATTCGCGAGCTGGAGGCGCAGGTCAATGCGCCGTTCAATTCGCAGCAGCGGCGTCGCTGAGCGCGACTGCATGAAACGCGACATCGGGCGGCCCACGGGTCGCCCGATGCACTTTTAGGGGGCGATTTCCAAACACGGCGACAGTGTTTGCCGTCGCTCGCAAGCGGCGCGTACATTGGCTAGGGCTCCTAACCCCATTCCCGCCGTCGACCACGCATGCGCTCTGCCTCCGAGTTGCCCGCCAACGTGTCGGCCATGGTTGACCCCAAGGCCGAGCCCATCCCGCAGCCCAAGGGGCTGCCCTGGCTGGGCAATCTGCTGCAACTGCCCAAGGACCGCCTTGCCCAGACGCTGCTGGAAACCAGCCGGCACTTTCCGCAAGGGCTCTACCAGCTCGACTTTGCCGGCCGCCGCGTGCCCTTCGTCTACGCCGCCGACCTGGTGGCCGAGCTCAGTGACGAAACGCGCTTTCGCAAGCTGATCGGCCCGCCGCTGTCGTTCCTGCGTGCCGGGGCTGGCGACGGGCTCTTCACCGCACACCACGACGAGCCCAACTGGGGCAAGGCGCACCGCATCCTGCTGCCGGCATTCAGCCAGCGCGCGATGAAGGGCTACTTTGACGTGATGCTCGAGGTGGCCAACGCACTGGCTGATAAATGGGCGCGCCAGGGCCCCGGGGCGGACATCGCCGTGGCCGACGACATGACGCGGCTCACGCTCGACACCATCTCGCTGGCGGGCTTCGGATACCGCTTCGACTCGTTCAATACGCCGGAGCTGCATCCGTTCCTGGCGGCGATGGTGGGCGTGCTGTCCGAAGCCATGGGCAAGCTCACGCGCCTGCCGCTCAAAGACCGGTTCATGCGCGAGCATCATCGCCGCTTTGCGCAGGACGTGGCTGCCATGCACGCGCTGGTGGACGAGGTCATCCGCGCGCGTCGCCATGCGCCGGACGGTGCCGCCGCCGCGAGCGACCTGCTGGGTCTGATGCTCAACGCCCGCGACCCGGTGACCGACGAGCCGCTGGACGACACGAACATCCGCTTCCAGGTCATCACGTTCCTGATCGCGGGGCACGAAACGACCAGCGGCCTGCTCACCTTCGCGCTGTACATGCTGCTGCGCAATCCGGCCGTGCTGGCGCAGGCGTATGCCGAAGTCGACCGCGTGCTGCCTGGCGACACGGTGCCGCAGTATGCGCATCTGGCGCGGCTCGACGTGCTCGAGCGCGTGCTCAAGGAAACGCTGCGCCTGTGGCCCACCGCCCCGAGTTTTGCCGTGGCGCCGTATGAAGACACGCGCATCGGCGGCCGCTACGTCATCCGCAAGGACCAACGCGTGGTGACGCTGCTGCTGGGGCTGCATCGCGACCCTGCGGTATGGGCGCGTCCTGAAGTGTTCGACATCGACCGCTTCTTGCCTGAGAACGAGGCCCGCCTGCACCCGCACGCATACAAGCCGTTCGGCAACGGCGAGCGCGCCTGCATCGGCCGCCAGTTTGCGCTGACCGAAGCAAAGCTGGCGCTCGCGGTGATCCTGCAGCGCTTCGCGTTGTCCGACCCCTACGATTACGGCTTCCGGATCAAGGAGACGTTGACCCTCAAGCCAGACGGCTTCCGCCTGCGTGCGCGGCGGCGCAATGCGCACGAGCGGCTGTCGGTGGCGATGCCCGCGCGCGTCGATGCTGCCAAGCAGCCCGATGCCGAGGCCGCGCTGGCCGGCGGCGGTGAACCGATGCATGTGCTGTACGGCGGCAGCCTCGGTACATGCCAGGACATTGCCGAGCAGCTTGCCGCCACGGCGTCGCGCGCGGGCTTTGATGCCAAGGTCGCGCCGCTGGACACGATTGCCGATGCGCTGCCGCAGCACGGCACGCTCATCGTCGTGGCCGCGACGTATAACGGCCGGGCGCCGGACAGCGCCCGCACCCTCGAAGCCAGGCTCGACGCGAGCGGCGCGCGCGTGCCGCAGGCCAGCGCATTGCGCTACGCCGTGCTGGGCTGCGGCAACTCGCAATGGCCTGCGTTCCAGGCGTTTCCGAAGCGGGTGGAAGCCATGCTGGCGGCATCCGGCGCGCAAGCCATCGTGCCGCGCGGCGAGGCCGACGGCAACGCCGGTTTCGATGCCGCGGTCGATGCGTGGATACGCGGCCTATGGAGCGCACTCGGTGCCCGACAGGCGCACGCAGAGGGTGCGTCCGTCAGCGTCCGGTATGTCGCACCGGACGCCGTTCGCGCGGCCACGCTGCCGCCCACGGCACGACCCGTGACAGTGCTCGGCAACGATGAACTGGTCAGCGACCCGACGGGCTTGTGGGATTTCACGCAGGAAGCGCCTCGCGGGCCCACGCGGCACATCACCGTGCGTCTGCCGGACGGCCAGACCTATGCCACGGGCGATCACCTCGCCATCTACCCGCGCAATGCCGATGACCGCGTCGACGCCGCCATCGCGCGACTCGGCCTGGAGGCCGATGCACTGGTCACGCTCACCGCGCGCCATGCGCATGTCCGGCATCTGCCGCTGGAGCAGCCCGTGTCGGTGCGCCAGCTGCTGCGCGACTTCGTCGAGCTGCAGGACACCGCCACGGTGCGCGATATCGCAGCGCTGCACGCGGCCACGCGCTGTCCGGTCACGCGCGGGCAGCTTGCCGTGTGGCTCGAGGGCGATGAGGCGGCGCGGCGCTTCGATCAGGACGTGCAGGCCGCGCACGTGAGCGTGCTCGATTTGCTGATCCGCTTTCCGGCGATCGAGCTGTCGCTGGAGGCGTTCCTGGCCCGGCTTGGCGCAATGCGGCCACGGTTCTATTCGATCGCTTCGTCGGCGCGTGTGTCGCCGCAGGTGGTGTCATTGACGGTCGGCATGGTGTCGGGCCCGGCGTGGTCCGGTGCGGGCATGTATCGCGGCACGGCCTCCAACTATCTGATGCAGCTGCGGCCCGGTGCGGAGATCGCCGCCGCCGTGCGCACGCCCAACCCGCCGTTCGCCCCCGAGGCGGATGCGAGCACGCCGATGGTGCTGATCGGCGCCGGCACGGGCATCGCGCCGTTTCGCGGCTTTCTCGAAGAGCGCGCCGCCCGGCAGGCCGCAGGGCACGCTGTGGCGACGTCGCTGCTGTGCTTCGGCTGCCGCCATCCCGAGCACGACTTCCTGTACCGCGACACGCTGCGTGCTTGGCAGGACGCAGGCGTGGTGCGCGTCTTTCCCGCATATTCGTGCGTGCCCGGTCATCCGCATCGCTTCGTACAGCATGCACTGTGGGATGCGCGTGACGCCGTGTGGGCGGCATTCGATGCCGGGGCCACGCTGTACGTCTGCGGCGACGGGCGGGCCATGGCGCCGGCCGTGCGCGACACGCTCATCCGCATGCATCAGGCGCGCCATGGCAGCGATCTTGCAACGGCATCCGATTGGCTCGCGGCGCAGATGCAGGCCGGACGGTATCGGCAAGACGTCTTCAACTGATGCGCCTGATGGTGTCGCGCTGCCGCATCACCGCGCCGGGCGTGGGCGGGCGCGGCAAGGGCCCATGTTACGATTCGCCACTCGGAGCACAGCGCTTTTGGCTTGGCGACGCACAGTCTGACGCGTCCGGCGCAGCGGCTCCGCGAGGAGAAATGACAATGCGACGCCGAATCAAAGCGTCCTGGATGGCGATCTTGGTCTTTACCCTGCTGGGTATCGGCTACTTGTGGATGTACCGTTTCGAGCCGCTGCTCTCGGGCGAGGCCGGCAGCGATGTGTTCGTGTGGGACCGCTGGACCCACCGCGTCTGCGCGCTGACCGACAGCGGCGAGGCCACGGAACTGCGCTGCGACAACGCCATGGAAACCGACGGCTCCGGCAGCAACAACTCCGACGTTTCCACGCGCCTGCGCATGCGCGACGCCATGCAGCGCATCAAGCTGTAACCCCCACGCCCGCTGTTCGTTGCGGGCGTTTTCTTTTCCTTATCCTTTGCTCGGCTCGGCCGCATCCACGAGTTCCGGTGCCGGAACGGGCGGCAGCTTGCGCACCTGCGACGCCTCCATGCGGCGCTGGCGCTGGAAAGGCCCCAGGTTTTGCGGCTGGCCCGATTCCAGCGCACGCTCGATGGCGGCGAGCACGCGCACGTCTGCCAGGCCTTCCTCGCCGTTGGGTTCGGGCTCGCGGTTGTTCAGAATGCAATCGGAGAAGTACTGCAGCTCGCCGCCAAACTGGTCGGTCGATTCGAACACCTGTTCCTGCGTGCTGCCGTCGAGCGTCAGGTGGTGCCGCAAGCCCACGCCAAACGTGAAGCCTGGTGAGACCTCCAGATCGCCCTTGGTGCCGAGAATCCGGTACTGATCGATGTTCGCGCCGCTGTAGCAGACCACGAACTGCGCGATGCGGTGGTCGGCAAAGCGCAGCGTCACGCTGACGGTGTCGTCGAAGTTGAAGGGAAGGTCGGGGTCGCGCACACCGCAGGCCGAGACTTCAACCGGCTCCTCGCCAAAAAGGTTGCGTACCGCGTTGATGGGGTAGACGCCCATGTCCGACACCGGCCCGGCCCAGTAGCCGTGGCTCGCGCGATGGTTGGACGGCGCGACGGACTGGCTGAACATGGCCGAGAATGCGCGGATGCGCCCCAGCTTGCCCGAGCGCACCAGCTCGATGGCGGCCAGCGTGGCGGGCTCGAAGTGCAGGCGATACGCGATCATCAGCTTGGCATTGCCGCTGCGGGCCGCGTCGATCATCGCTTCGCAATCGGCCTCGCTCGTGGCCATGGGCTTCTCGAGCAGGACGTGGATGCCGCGCTGCAAGGCGGGCAGCGCGTATTGCCGGTGCATGTCGTTGGGCAGGGCGAGGTAGATGGCGTCCACCTCGCCGGCGCTGAGCAGTTGCTCGTAGTCGGCATAGCCGTGCACGTGCTTGATGCCGTAGCGCTTGGCCAGCGCGGTGGCCTTGGCCGAGTCGCCCGTGACCAGCGCGGTGACGACGGAGTTGCCGCTTTGCGCCACGCCAGGCAGGAAAGCCGCCTGCGAAATCCAGCCGGCGCCGACCACGGCATACCGCACCGGGCTCTGCACGGTCCGTGGTGGAGCGACTTGCGGTTCACGCTCAGCCTCGTGAAAAGGGGTAGACATGACAATTCCTTTGCAATCGTTGCGCATGCAGGCGAGCGGCCCCTGCGATACGGCAGCAGGGCGCGCAGCGGCATGCTGTCTCTGAACGACATAGCAAAGTCGATGCCCGGCAAGGGCAAATGGCGTCACATCGCCCGCGGGAGCCTGCTCAGGTGTGCGCCGCGCGGCTGTCTGCGGGCGCCTCGTCGCGTTCGGTCATGCCATAGTCGCGCACCACGTGGGCGATGCGCAGGCGGTAGTCGGCAAAGGCGCGCTCGCGGCCGGCGTGCTGGGCCTGACGGTGTTGCTCGAGGTTGCGCCACGCACGGATGGCCTCTTCATCGCGAAAGAACGACAGCGACAGCATCTTGTCGGGGTTCGCAATGCTCTGGAAGCGCTCCACCGAGATGAAGCCGTCCACCTGCTCCAGCAGCGGCTTCAGATGCGCGGCAAGGTTCAGGTAAGCATCACGCTGGCCCGGCGCAGGTACGACTTCAAAGATGACGGCGATCATGGCGAGTCCTTTGTTGGAGGAGTGATCCGCATCTCAGGCGCTGAACACCGGGATGCGGGCGTTGGGCGAGGCGCGATAGGTCACCTCGCCGGGATTGCCAAGCCACCGATCGATGCCCGGCAGGCCGAGCAGGTGCCGCACCGTTTCGCGCGCGATGATGGTGGCCAGCGTTTCGGCGGGGCAGCGGTGTACGCCGGCGCCGAACGTCCACAGGCGCGGTGCGGGGCGGTCGATATCGAAACGCAGCGGCGCCGGGTTCACGGCGGCGTCCACGTTGGCGGCGGCCAGCAGCACGAGAATCCGTTGGCCGGCCTGCACGTGCTGGCCCAGCAACTGGACGTCGCGCTGGACAAAGCGGCGCGTGTTCTGCACCGGTGCGTCATGACGCAGCACTTCCCGCACGAACGGTTCAACGGCACCGGGCTGGGCGCGCAGCCGTGTGCGCAAGGCCGCATGGCGCGACAGCGCGACGATGCAGTTGCCGAGCAGCCCCGCGCAGGCGTCATAGGTCTGCGCAAGCAGGGCAGCGAGGTTGTCGACCTCGGCATCATCATTGCCGGCAACGAGCGGCGAGCCTTCGAAGCGGCCATGCAGGCGCCGGACGGCCGCGTCGGCCTGGGCGACAGAAGCGGCATCTGGGGCAGGGCCCAGTGCTGCGAGATAGGCAGCGATGTCGGCGTGGCATGCCGGCGCATCGGCAGCATCGCCGAGCAGAGTCTGCGCCATCGTGGCGAGCGGCACGCGAAAGTGCGCGTCCCCAGCCAGGGCGGCATCGAGCTGCGCCGTATCAGGCAGCGCGGCATAGGCCTGGCGGCGCGCGCGCGCTGCCAGTGCCGAGGTGTCCAGCTTGCCGAGCACGGCCATCACGATGGCCTTGCGCATGCCGTGCTCGGGGCCGTCGATCTGGCGCACGAGCCGGCCGAAGAATGCGCCTGCGGGCGAGGCAGCCACCGCGTTTGGCACGGGTTCATCGGCGGGCCGTACGCGGCAGGCATCGCTGCCGAGCACGGTGTCCACCGCCTTGGCGCTGGCGGCGACCCACCAGCCCAGCGCGGCATCGAAGAAGAACGCACGCGTGGCGGCAAGCTGCGCGTAATAGGGCGCGGGATCGGCATGCGTGACGGCTTGCAGCGCGTCGATGGGTGGGGCGATGGCAATGTCCATGGCGAGGCAGCGTGCAGTCGGACAGCAGGGGCGGGAGTAAGATGGCTCCCATTGTCTGAACCGGCCGCGTGCCTGTCACGCGCCAACAGTTTGGTCTGCATCGAACCATGACCGCATCGTCCACCGCCGCATTGGCGGCCACGCAACCCGATATCGGCCGGCTAGCGGCCACCATCGGTGACCCGACCCGCATCCGCATGCTGCTGTTGTTGATGGAGGGCCGCTCGCTGACCGCCAAGGAACTCGCCTACGGAGCCGGCGTGGAACCCGCGACGGCCAGTGCGCACCTGAGGCGGCTGGAGGCGGACGCGCTCATCACGTCCCTCGCGAGCGGGCGCTACAAGTACTTCGGGCTGCGCTCGCCTGCCGTGGCAGAGCTGATCGAATCGCTGCTGGTCGTGGCGCCGGAAAAGCCGGCCGACCCACGCCGCTCGACCGTCCCCGAGAACCTGCGTGCCGCACGGCTGTGCTACGACCATCTGGCGGGAGAACTGGGTACGGACGTGTCTGCGCGGCTGCTCGCGCGCGGCTGGATCGTGCAGCAAGACGACACCCATGCCGAATACGACGTCACGCCGGCTGGAGCGCACGCATTTGCCGCCATCGGCATCGACGTGGCTGCACTGCGCGCGGGGCGCCGTCGCCTTGCTTACGGTTGCATGGACTGGAGCGAGCGCCGGCCGCATCTGGCCGGTGCACTCGGAGCCGCTGTGGCCGAGCGCTGCATTGCGCTGGGTTGGCTCGCGCGCCAGAAGCATTCGCGCGCGCTTGCAGTGACCGAGGCTGGGCAGCGCGAGCTGCCAGCCTGGCTGACGACGGCCTAGCCCCTCGGCCAGGCCGCCGTGGTGTGGGCGGGCGTCAGTTGCGCGCAGCCTGCGAGGCCACGTAGTCGCGCTGGAATGCGCACATGCGCAGCGCGTTGTGATACACGCCGTTGCTGAAGAACTCTTCGACGAGTTCGCCCTCGCGGTGAAAGCCGCATTTCTCGTAGATGTGGATCGCCTTTTCGTTCTTCACGTCCACCACGAGATACAGCTTGTGCAGGTTCAGCACCATGAAGGCGTAGTCGATGGCCAGGCGCGTTGCCGTGGAGGCATAACCGCGGCCCTGCCAGCCCGGCGCGATGATGATCTGGAATTCGCCGCGGCGGTGGATGTAGTTCAGTTCCATCAGCTCGACCAGCCCGACCGCCTCGCCGGCATCGTTTTCGCAGATGAAGCGGCGCTCGCGCTGGTCGTGCACGTGGCGGTCGTACAGTTGCGAGAGTTCGGTGAATGTTTCGTACGGCTCTTCGAACCAGTAACGCATGATCTTTGCGTCGTTGTTGAGCTCGTGTACGAAGCGCAGGTCATTGCGCTCCAGCGGGCGCAGGCAAAGGTTGCGGGATTTCTCGATCACCATGGTCTTGTCCTTGTTGTGTTGAGGCGCTTGGCATCGCGTCTACGCCCCTACGTTGTCAGCAAGGACGTGTCGCTGCAGATGCCTGTCTGCGCTGCGGTTGGGCGCGTCGGCGCCGATCCAGATAGAGCCACCACCCCGTTGCCGCAAACACCGGCAGCATCAATGCTCCGATGCACACTAGCACGATGCCGATCGGCCCGAAGTAGCGTCCATTATGGAGCGGCAACATGCCCGCCAGCAGGCGTTGCATCGGCGGCTTGTCGGCGAAGGATTCGTTGCGGATGACGGCGCCGGTGCCGGCGTCTAGCGTCAAGCGGTTGAAGGCCCGGTCATGCGGAGCATCGGCGGGCAGCCAGTTGATATCGACCTTGCCGCTGCGGGCATCGTCGATACGCAGGGTGGCGGTTCCATAGTTCGATGCGTTGGCAAGGAAAGCGTTCCACGTGCGCTCAATTGCCGCAGTTTCGAGCGGCTGTCGCGGGCCTTCCATCGGTTTCGCCTTGACCGTGACGGGCATGCCGGCCAGGTGCTGCAACGCGTCGCGGTACCAGTCATACGTCCAATACAGCCCACTGAACGCGGCCAGCAGATACAGCGGCAACACCAGCGTGCCGACGACGGTGTGCACATCCCACCAGCGGATGCGCCCCGCGCGGCTCCACCGGATCATGAGCCAGCTTCGCCAGTTCGCGACGCGTTTCGGCCACCGCAGATAGAGGCCGGACAACGCCATCACGACCAGCGCGATGGTGCTCGCCCCGACAATCTGCTTGCCCACTTCGTCCGCCAGCAGCGTGCGGTGCAGCAGCTTGACGGTGGCAAAGAAGCGCTGGCCGCGCGCCTCGGGAAGCAACGTGCCGGTGCCGGCATCGATGTAGCGCAGTTCCCCGCGGCTGCTGCCGCCGCGCTTGCCGGGCGGCCAGGCATACCAGACGCGCCACGGCTCGGTGGGGTCGGATGCGGCGGTGATGAACGTGACGGGGCGCTGCGGCATGGCTGCGCGCGCCTGTGCGGCCACCTGCGGCAGCGTCGGGGCGGAGCCGCTGCGCGCGGGCAGGGTGAGCACGCCGGGATTGAGGGCGCGCAGGAGTTCGTCTTCGTACGCCATCAGCGCGCCGGTGGCGCCGACGATGGCCAGCACCACGCTGGCTGACAACCCGATCAGCCAGTGCAGGCGGAAGAGCACCCGTCGCAGCATCGCCATTCGCCTGTTGGACGCTTACATCTTGTACCGCACGCCGAGCAGCGCCATGCGAGGCGCGCCCGGCATGTTGTAGTGCTCGGCGCCGCCGTGGGCCGACACGTAGTACGCGCGATTGAACAGGTTTTGCAGGTTCAGCGTGACGTCGACGTGCCTGCTGCGGTAGCCTGCGCCGAGATCGACCGTCATGTAGCCGGGCAGCGTCGTCAGGTTGTACTGCGACGCATAACGCGCGCCTTCGGCACGCACGCCGCCTGCCACGTAGAAGCCGTTCGGCAGATCATGCTTGAGCCACAGCGAACCGCTATGCCGCGGTGTGAGCGAGGGTTGATTGCCCGTGACGGCCGTTCCGGCGCTCCGGTCGTATGGGTTGTCCAGGCGGCCGTTCAGATAGGCATAGCTGGCGATCAGGGACCAGGTTTTGACGATTTCACCCGTGAACGACAACTCCAGCCCGCGCGTACGCTGTGTACCGATAGGCACGCCGAGGCCAGAGTTATCCGGGGCTGCTGCCGTCAGGTTGGTCTGCTTCATATCGAACAGCGACGCCGTCACACTCGCGCCGGCCGACAGGTCGTACTTGGCGCCGATCTCGTAGTTGGTGGTCCGCTGCGGAGCCAGCGCACCGCTGTTCGGGAAGAACGTGAAGCTGTCAGCCAGCGGCTGGAACGAGCGACTGTACGACGCGTACAGCGAGAGTGGCTCGACCGGGTGGTACACCACGCCCAGGCGCGGGCTGACCGGCTTGTCGGTCCGTGCCAGATCCTGGTTCTTCGGCGTGAGGTCGTCGCGGCTTTGCTTGAGGATCTCGTAGCGAAGGCCGGCGAGCACCGTCCATTGCGGCGAGAACTTGATCAGATCCTGCACATACGCGGCATACGTTTCGTTGTGCGAGAGGCCGTAGTTGGTGGGCGTGGCGTTGGCGGGCACCGTGGGCAGCACCGGCAGCACGGGGTTGAACAGGTTGACCGTGAAATTGCCCGGGGCCGCGGCCACGCGGTCGCTCTTGTCCTGGTAGCCGAGCTCGATGCCGTACAGCAGCGTGTGCTGGATGCCCCAGGTCTCCGCCTTCTGCGTCAGTTCGTTCTGCCAGACCGTGCCGCGATCGCTGCGGTTGCGCTGGTTGACGCTGAGCGTCACGGTCGGGATCGGGCCGTCGTTGACGCTGCGCACGGTCGTGTAGTTGTTGCGGCCGAGCGAGTACTCGTAATTGCGCACCACGCTGTGGAACGACCACTTGTCGTTGAAGCGGTGGTCCAGCGTGCCGGTCACGCTCTTGACCGTCGATTCGACATTGCCGGCACCTGCATCGGCCGAGCCGTATCGCGTCTCGATGGGCACGTTGGCGGGGCGGCCGTGATAGGCGGGCACGCCCTGGTCTGCGATGCGCTTGTCGTGCAGGTAGTCGAACTGCACCGTCAGCTTGGTATCCGGCGACAGGTTGAACAGGAACGACGGCGAGATCGCCTGGCGACGCAGGAAGTAGTCGTTGCGGAAACCGCCCGAGTCTTCCACCGCGCCGGTGATGCGTGCGCGGATGGCGTCGTCATTGATGGAGGTGTTCAGGTCCAGCTCGGCGCGTTTCTGACGCTCGGTGCCCACCAGTACGCCCACTTCGGCCAGCGGCGTAGCGAGCGGCTTCTTCGTGACACGGTTGATGATGCCGCCTGACGAGCCGCGCCCGTACAGCACCGCAGCCGGGCCCTTCAGCACTTCAATGCGGTCGATGTTGGAGAGGTCGCGGAAGTAGAGGGAGTCGTCGCGCAGGCCGTCGACGTACTGGTCGTTGATCGACGAGAACCCGCGGATGGTCACCTGGTCGCGCTGGGCATCCCCAAGCGAGGCCGACACCCCCGGCACGTTGCGCAGCGCCTCGTTGAGCGACGTCACGCCCTGGTCCTGGATCACCGCGTGCGGCACCACGTTCACGGTTTGCGGAATCTCGCGCAGCGGCACGGGGATCTTCGTGGCCGTATTGGCGATCGGCGTGTCGTAGCTGGCCGTGCTGCGCGTGCCCTTGACGGTCGAGGTGGGCAGCGTGCCGGCGTCGGCTGCCGCAACCACGGCGTCTGCAGCGGTTGCCACGTGGGCCAGCGGCAGCGTTCCAAGGACGGCCAGAGACAGGCGAAGACCCTCTCGACGAAATTTCGGCGGCATTACAGTTCCCGTAAAGTGAAAGTCGCGCCGACAGGCGCACTGGCGACGCGATCCCACCCCCCGGAATGCTGTGGCGCGTCTTCAAAATGTGAAGCCGCAAATAATAATGAGAGTAATTCTTATTTACAAGAGACTTAGAAGTCGTTTTTGACGATGGGCAACGTTTGCTGAGGCCAAGCGGGGCAATTCCGTACCCAAAGGTGCGCAGGTTGCCGGCACCAAATTGCGTTCGGGACGTCTCATTCGCTCGCGTTCCGCCTTTTTCCTGACATGTCCCATCCTCCACACGAAGCACCGCTGCGCGTGGCCCTCGTGGGCTACGGCTATGCCGGCAAGCTGTTTCACGCCGCCTACATCGACGCCACCCCGGGGCTCCAGCTGCACGTGGTCGGCTCCAATCGTCCGGACGCGGTGCTGGCCGATCGGCCGGACGCCGTGGTGTGCGCGCCCGAGGCTGCCGTAACGCATCCCGAGGTGGATCTCGTGGTGATCGCCACACCCAATGACCGGCACGCCCCTTTGGCCGAAGCCGCGCTCCGGGCGGGCAAGCACGTGGTCGTCGACAAGCCGTTCACCGTGACGCTGAGTGAGGCGCGGCATCTCGCCCGCGTTGCCACTGACACGGGCCGGTTGCTGTCCGTCTTTCAGAACCGCCGCTGGGACAGCGACTTCCTTGCCGTGCAGGCTGCCATCGCAGGCGGGGCCATCGGACAGCCCATGCACATCGAGGCGCATTTCGACCGCTACCGCCCGCAGGTGCGTGCGCGGTGGCGCGAGCAGGCCGGGCAGGGCACGGGCATCTGGTTCGACCTGGGGCCACACCTCGTCGATCAGGCATTGCTGCTGCTGGGCCTGCCCGACGCCGTGAGCGCATCGTTCGCGCAGCAGCGCGCTGGCGCCGAGACGCCGGATTGGGCGCATGTCGTCCTGCATGCCGCAGAACGCCGCGCCATCCTGCACGCCAGCATGCTCGTAGCGGGCGGATCGCCGCGCTGGACGGTGCACGGCACGCGCGGCTCCTTCATCAAGCGCCGCATGGATCAACAAGAGGCGCAACTCCTTGCCGGCGTGGCGCCCGGCGCGCCCGGCTGGGGCGTGGATGACGACGCTGGTGTGCTGATCGAGGGCGCCACGTCCGCACAGAGCGATATGCCGACGCCCAGTGGCGATCAGCGTGCCTTCTATGCCGCGGTGCGCGATGCCATGGCGGGGGCGCGGCCGAACCCCGTGCCGCCCGTACAGGCGGTGGCGGTCATGGCGGTGCTGGAGGCCGCCGTGGCCGCGGCGCAGACCGGTGCGACCGCGGTGCCGGACCTGACCGATACGGAGCGCGCCGACTGGGGCGCCGCGCGGGAGGCGGCTTCGTGAACGGCGTGGTGATCCTGTTGCTGGTGGCGGGCGGGCTGCTCGCCGTGGTGGCGCTCGTGCAGATGCTCGCCTCGCGCCTGACCTTGCCGGAGTCGACGCTGCTGGCGCTGGCCGGCATCGGCATCGGCGGGGCGTATGTGGGCTTGCAGAACACCGCGCCCACTTTCGCGACCACGTTCTTTACACCGCTCATCAACCCCAGCTGGCCGGCCGAGGCCTATCTTTGGCTCTTTCTGCCGCCATTGCTGTTTCAGGCGGCGCTGTCGGTGGACGTACGCCGCATGGCGCCCGACGCCGCGCCGATCCTCATGCTGGCGGTCGTGGCCGTGGTGCTCGCCACGGGCGTGATCGGTCTGGCGGCCGCGGCCGTGACGCCGTTTGGCATTGTCACGTGCCTGCTGCTCGGGGCCATGATCGCGACGACCGACCCGTCCGCGGTGATCGCCGTCTTCCGCGATGTTGGCGCACCGGCACGGTTGATTCGCCTGGTGGAAGGCGAGGCGCTGCTCAACGACGCGGCGGCCATTGCCATCATGGGCGTGCTGCTTGCCATGCTGACCGGGCACGGCGGCGAGGCCAGTATCGGGGCCGGCTTGCGCGAACTGGCCCGGGCATTCGGCGGCGGCGTGATGTTCGGATTGATTGCCGGGCGCATCGCCGCGTTCCTGCTGCCGGCCCTGCGCGGGATCGCCCAGGCCGAAGCCGCATGGACGCTGGCGCTGCCTTACCCGCTGTACCTGGTGGCCGAAGACGTGCTTGGTGTGTCGGGCGTGGTGTCGGTGGTGTGCGCGGGGTTGGTGATCGGGGCGCTGGGGCGCACGCGCCTGACGCCGCGCAACTGGTCGCACCTGCAATTGATCTGGGAGCAGATTGCCGCGCTGGCGGGCGCCGTGGTCTTCCTGCTGGCCGCGGTGCGCGTGCCGGAGCTGCTGCACGGCGTGGAGTGGAGAGACGCGCTCTGGCTCGCGGTGATCGTCGCCGCTGCGCTGGCGGCGCGCCTGGCCGTGCTGTTTGGGCTGCTGCCCGCACTCGCGTGGCTCAGGCTTTCCGCACCGGTCAGCCATGCCTACAAGCTGGCGATTGCGTGGGGCGGCCTGCGCGGTGCCGTGACGCTGGTGCTGGCGCTGGGCGTGGCCGAGAACACGGCCGTGCACGCTGCCGACCGCCATTTCGTCAGCATCCTCGCGACCGGGTTCGTGCTGGTGAGCGTGCTCTTCAACGGCGCGACGCTGCGCTGGGTGATGCGCCAGCTCGGGCTCGACCAGCTTTCGCCGCAGGAGCAGGTGCTGCAGGGCCAGGCGCTGAACGTTTCGACCGAAGAGGTGGAATCGACCATGCGCCGCATCGGCGGGCACTTCCACTTCACGGCCGGCGCCACGGAGCAGGCGGTGCAGGCATACCGCCGCGAGGTGGCTGCTGGCGCCGCAGAGCTGAATCTGGAAGAGGCGCTGTCCGAACGGGAGCGCCTCACCATCGGGCTCGTGGCCCTGGCCACGCGCGAGCGCGAACTGATTCCCGAATACGGCAACGGCCTCATCTCGATCCGCAACCTCGACGCGATGATGCGCAATACCGCCGACATGATCGACGCCGCGCGTGCGGAAGGGCGGCTCGGTTACAAGCGCGCCTCGCGGCGCATCCTCGCCAAGCACTTCGGCTATCGCCTGGCATGGTGGGTGCACCGCGTGCTGCATATCGACCGGCCGCTGGCGAACGCGCTGGCCGATCGCTTCGAGCTGCTGGTGTGCCGCCAGACGGTGCTCGAACGCCTGCGCGCCTACAACCGCACGTCATTGCAGCCGGTGCTGGGCGAGCGCATGGCGGACCTGCTCGACGGCGTGCTGATCGCGCGCATCGAAGCCGCTGAAGAAGGCCTGGCCGAACTGCGCGGCAATTTCGGCGACTACAGCGCCGCGCTGGAGAAGCGCCTGCTCCTGCTGTTTGCGCTCCACATCGGTCAGAGCAAGATCGACACGATGCTGGCCGAAACAGTGATCTCGAAGGAGGTCTACAAGCAGATCAGCGGCGTCATCCATCGTGCGTGGACGGCGGCGCTGCCTCGTCCGTCGCTGGCCTTGCGCACGCAGTCGTAGGTGCATGGCACCCCGCGCGGCCGGCTCGTGCCGCCTGCGCAGACGCCGCAGGCGACATTGATCTGCTTACAAGCGCTTGGGGGGCCGTTCCACGTGCAGATGCCGGTGAACGTCATGGGTCGCGAAGCCCGAATCGCCGGTCGGCATCGCCAGCCACTCGGGGTGCGAAAGCGACTCGCGGATATCCGCCAGGCCCGAGGCCCAGTGCTCGCGCATGGTCGCCGGGCCGAACTGGATGTCCTTGCCGGGGCCTTCGTCTTCCTTGGCGGCGTAGATCAGGTGGATGACGTTGTAGCGCTTCGTGCAGGCCAGCTCCTGCGCGTGCTTGTACCACTGCGTGCGGCCGAATTCCTTCTCGGGCAGGTGGTCCAGCATCTGGCGCACCAGCCGCCGCGTGGATTGCGAGCGCTCCATCCAGTCCGTAATCAGGCGTGTCCGGCTCGAGTACTGCAGATCCTTCTGCCGGCTGGCCACGCCGATCATGGTGTCGGGCACCGGGCCCACGGCGCTCCACAGGTCCACCTGGAACACCAGCGTATCCTTGCGCGGCTTTGCGCCCAGCACGTAGGAGAGCGGCGTGTTGGAAACCACACCGCCGTCCCAGTAATACTCACCGTCGATGAGCACGGGCGGAAAGCCCGGCGGCAGCGCGCCTGATGCCATGAAGTGCTCGGCGCGCAAACGGCGTTCGGTGTTGTCGAACGCTTCCAGGTTGCCCGTGCGCACATTGACGGCACCGACCGACACACGGATGCCGCCATCGTTGATGCGGTCGAAATCACACAGGCGCTCGAGCGTGGCCTTGAGCGGCGCGGTGTCGTAGTAGCTGGCGTCGAGCGGGTCGACTTCGCTGGCGGGCAGCGGCGGCGGAACGCGCGGCGTGAAAAAGCCGCGCTGCCCTTCGAGCAGCGTGTCGGCAGCCTGCATGGCGGTCAGCCATTTGCGCAGGTGCGTGTTGCCGTCGAACCAGGCGTTCTCGAGAATGTCGGGCAGCGGCGGTGAAAAGCCCGGCTGCGTGATCGTCTGCCAGAACTCGCGCAGCTTCGCGTGCCGATCCTTCGGCGCGTTGCCGGCAATGATCGCCGTATTCAGCGCCCCAATGGAGATGCCCGCAATCCAGTTCGGCACGATGCCGGCTTCGTCCAGTCCTTCGAACACGCCGGCCTGGTACGAGCCCAGCGCGCCGCCGCCTTGCAGCACCAGCGCGATGTTCTCGTATTCGGGAAGCACGATGCGCTGCGCTGTGGTGAGCGGCGCATCTGCGGGGCGTGACGACTCTGCCGGCGTGGGCCGCTTGGTTGCGGCCACGCGTAGTTTGGGTGCGGGCATATCTCCTCCAACCTCCTTGCGGGTACTTGGATTTATTGCATGAACCAGCCGTGGCTCACCACGAAGGATTGCCCGGTCAGCGCGGCACTCGGGAACGTCGCCAGGAAGCGCACCGTCTCGGCCACGTCCTCCACGGTGGTGAACACGCCGTCCACGGTATCACCGAGCATGACCTTTTTCACGACATCCTCTTCGCTGATGCCGAGTTCCTTTGCTTGCTCGGGGATCTGCTTTTCGACCAGCGGGGTGCGCACAAAACCAGGGCACACCACATGCGAGCGCACGTTATGCGCCGCACCTTCCTTGGCCAGCACCTTGTTCAGGCCAAGCAGCGCATGCTTGGCCGCCACGTAGGCCGACTTGAGCGGCGAGCCTTCATGCGAGTGCACCGAACCCATGTAGATCACCACGCCGCCACGGTCGTCCTTGTACATGTGGCGCAGCGCTGCACGCGTGGTCAGGAACGCGCCATCGACGTGGATGGCCTGCATCTTCTTCCAGTCGGCAAACGAATAACTCACGAACGGGTTGACGATCTGGATGCCGGCGTTCGAGACGAGGATGTCGACCGAGCCGAGTTCTTCGGCCACGCGGTCAATGCCGCTGTCCACGGCTTGTTCGTCGGTCACGTCCATGCGCAGGCCGATGGCCTTGCCGCCGGCATCGGTGATTTCCTTGGCGACGGCCTTGGCGCCGTCTTCGTTCAGGTCAACGATGGCGATGGCCGCGCCCGAACCGGCGAGCGTGAGGGCGATCTGCTTGCCGATGCCGCTGGCGGCACCCGTGACGACGGCGACTTTGCCTTTCAAATCAGACATGTGTGTACTCCAGGGGGTGGCGGGAAAGGAATGGCGTTGGGCAGGCGTTACTTCGCGAGGTAATCGAACACGACTTCGCCCATGCCGAGGGTCAGGTCCGCAATGATGTGCCGCGCTTCGACAATCTCCAGCACGGGCAGTTCGGCCACCGGCGCCAGCGCATGGTGCGCCAGTTCGAGCGATGCGGGGCCGGTCCACGCACCTTTCATGTCGATGTCGATCATGTAGTTGCGCGACAGCTCGCAGATGCGCGCGGTTTTGCCGTCCACGTGCGGAATGATCTTGAGCAGGAAGTTCGGGCGCTCCAGGCGGCGTTTCTGTTCGGCCAGATCGAGCTCGCGGTGCTTGTAGCCCATGGTGCCGGTCGCCACGCGCACGGGGCCGTAGTCGAGCGTGCCGATCAGCGTGTCCTTCTCGGTCACCAATCTGGGCGAGGCGAGCTTCTTCGGGAAGCCCCACATTTCGCGGCCGCCGGCCAGGGGCGGATGGTCGTCCAGGTACATCGCCAGCGTATACGTGCCAGGAGTGCCTTCGTAGGTGACGGGGATAACCTGGCCGCTTTCGGTGTAATCGCCAAAGCCGGTGGAATCGGCCATGCGGATGAACTCGTAGGCGACGAGCGGTTCGGGCACCTCCAGGGGCTCGGGCACCATGGCGCGCAGCTTGGCGGGGTCGGTGCGGTACGTGATGATGAAGAATTCGCGGTGGATGAAGCGGTACGGGCCGGGCGGGTAGGCGGGGCTCGTCAGCGGCATCGCAAAGGCGGTTTCGCGGATGGTCTTGATGTCCATGGCACTCCTTGTGCAGGTTGGGCTGCAGGTCGCGTTGGGAATCGATACGGCGCAAGAGAACGGTAGGCGACAGCGCATCGTGTCGCGCCTTTGTGACGCTGCAACCTTCCGTTCACGCGAATTTCACGTTTGAGTGCCCGTAACGTGATTGATTGCATGCAATACGTCATTGCGCCGCATGCAGCATGCGCTTGTCAGGCGTGCGAGAGGAATTCCCAGAGCGCCGGTTCGGCGGAATACGCCACGTTGAAGCGCAGCCACGGGCTCGGCTCGTCATGCGGCCGGAAGTACTGGCCGGGCGCGAGCCAGATGTTGTGGTCGATGGCCTGGTTGGCTAGCGCGGCGGCATCTGCATGGCCGGGCAAACGCGCCCACAGGAAGAGGCCGCGCCCCGGCGTATCGAACGGCTCGGCACCATGTTGGCGCATGAGGGTTTCGACACGTGTGTGGGCCTCGCCCAGTCGCGCAACCAGTCGCGCCACGTGCTCAGCATAGACGGGCCGGGTGACGAACGCATGCACGATGCGCTCGGTAATTTCGGACGAGGTCAGCGCCACCGCCATCTTCGTGCGCGCCAGCTCGCGCGTGATGGCGGCATCCGCCACGACGTAGCCGGCGCGCAGCGAGGGCGAGATCGTCTTGGAGAAGCCGCTCACGTACAACGTGCGGCGCAACCCGTCGAGCGCGGCGAGCATGGGCGCGGCGGGATCGGCGAGCTCGCGGTGCAGGTCGTCCTCGACGATCCACAGGCCGTGCTGCTCTGCCAGTTGCAGCACACGGTACGCGTTCTGCGCCGTCATGGAAGAACCGGTGGGATTCTGCAGGACGGAGCTGGTGAAGAGCGCGCGCGGGCGCTCGGCCTCGTCGGCGCGCAGGATGGCTTCCAGTGCCGCCGTGTCGAGCCCGTCCGGCGTGCGCGGCACACCGACCACGCGCAGGCCGGCGAGCTTCAGTACCTGCAGGACGTTGCAGTAGCCCGGGTCGTCCACGGCCACCACATCGCCGGCCTTGAACAGCGTGCGCACGATCAGGTCCAGGCCCTGTGTGGCACCGCTGGTCAGCAGCACCTGTGAGCGCTCCACCGGCAGCCCGCGCAGCGTGAGCGATTGCGCAACGTGCTCGCCAAGCGGCGCGTATCCCAACGGATGCCCATAGCCGGCCACGCGAAGCGCCGAGACGCGGCTCACCGCGCGCATCGCTTCCTGCACGCCGCGCTCGTCCAGCCAGTCGTTCGGCAGCCAGCCGCAGCCCGGCTTGACGGCGATCGAGCGATCGGCAAACACATCCGACAGCAGCCACGCAGCGTTGAGCTTGGGCGGCTCCCAGCGCGGCGCAACCGGCGCGGGCTGGGCCGGCGTGCGGGCGGCCACCAGGTAGCCGGAGCGCGGGCGCGCCACGATGGCGCCCAGGGCGGCCAGCCTGGTATATGCCTCCGCGACGGTGAAGGTGCTGACCTCGTGCGCCTGGGCGAGCTTGCGCACCGAGGGCAGCCGGGTGCCCGGCAGCAGGCTGCGGTTGTCCACGGCCGCGCGAATGCCTTGGACGATCTGGTCGACCAACGTACGCTGGGGATGATGAGGATCGAGTTCGAGCTGCATGCTGCGATGCGACATGAGAAGGAGGGCGGACCTATACAGTTTCTTATAGATCCGTCATCTGTGCATGTCGGCGTGGCGCCCGACTCTGTACAGTTTGCGTCAACCGCTGGTTCGCCAGCTTGCGCCTTGTCGCTTCATTTTTCCGGAGACGCCGATGAAACCCGCACCGCACCCGCTGGAAACCGCCGACCTGTCCTACTTCTGGATGCCGTTTACGGCCAACCGCCAGTACAAGGCCGCACCGCGCCTGCTGACTTCTGCCCAGGGCATGTACTACCGCGACGCCGACGGCCGCGAGGTGCTCGATGGCACGGCGGGTCTGTGGTGCGTCAACGCTGGCCATGCGCGCAAGGAAATCGTCGACGCCATCGCCGCGCAGGCCAGCACGCTCGACTACGCGCCGACCTTCCAGATGGGCCACCCCCTGGCCTTCCGCGCGGCCGAGAAAGTGGCCGAGATCATGCCCGAGGGGCTCAACCGCATCTTCTTCGTCAACTCCGGTTCGGAAGCGGTGGATACGGCGCTCAAGATTGCGCTGGCCTACCACCGCGCGCGCGGTGAAGGCCAGCGCACGCGCCTGATCGGCCGTGAGCGCGGTTACCACGGCGTGGGCTTCGGCGGCATTTCGGTCGGCGGGATCTCGCCGAACCGCAAGGCGTTCTCGGCCAACCTGATCCCGGGCGTGGACCATCTGCCGCACACGCACGCGCCTGAGCACAACGCGTTCTCCAAGGGCCAGCCGGCGTGGGGCGAGCACTTGGCCGACGAGCTGGAGCGCATCGTCGCTCTGCATGATGCGTCGACCATCGCCGCCGTGATCGTCGAGCCGCTGGCGGGGTCCACCGGGGTGCTGGTGCCGCCCAAGGGCTATCTGCAGCGTCTGCGGGCGCTGTGCGACAAGCACGGCATCCTGCTGATCTTCGACGAGGTCATCACCGGCTTCGGGCGCCTGGGTGCGGCCACCGCGGCAGAGTTCTTTGGTGTGACGCCGGACTTGCTGACGATGGCCAAGGGCATCAACAACGCAGCGGTGCCGATGGGCGCCGTGGCCGTGCGCCAGTCGGTACATGACGCCGTGATTGACGCCGGTGCGCCGGGTGCGATCGAGTTGTTCCACGGCTACACGTATTCGGCGCACCCGCTGGCAGCGGCCGCAGCCGTCGCCGCGCTGGATCTGTATCGCAGCGAGGGCCTGTTCGAGCGTGCCCGCGCGTTGTCGCCGGCCTTCGAGGCGGCGGCGCATTCGGTCAAGGGCGCGCCCCATGTGAAAGACATCCGCAACCTGGGGCTGGTGGCCGGCATCGAGCTCGAATCGCGTCCTGGCGCCGTGGGTGCGCGCGCCTACGAAGTCTTCCTGAAATGCCTGGAGCGTGGCGTGCTCGTGCGCTACACCGGCGACATCCTGGCGTTCTCGCCGCCGCTCATCATCGAAGAGGCGCAGATCGCGCGCATCTTCGACACCGTTCGTACCGTTCTGCAAGAGGTAGCCTGAAATGAACCGACCGATTGATCCTGCCGTGACGGAATCCGTCGTCAGCCATTACATCGGCGGACAACGCCATACCGGAAGCGGCAACCGTAGCGCCGATGTGTTCAACCCGGCCACCGGCGCCGTGAGCGCGCAGGTGCTGCTGGGCGGCAAGGCCGAGGTGGATGCCGCCGTGGCCGCCGCGCACGCCGCCGCGGCTGCCTGGGCCGAGACATCGCCGCTCAAGCGCGCACGCATCCTGTTCAAGTTCAAGGAGCTGCTGGATCAGAACCAGGACGCGCTGGCCGCCGCCATCACGCGCGAGCACGGCAAGGTGTTCTCCGACGCCAAGGGCGAAGTCACGCGCGGCATCGAAGTCGTGGAATTCGCCTGCGGCATCCCGAACCTGCTCAAGACGGAGTTCACCGACAACATCGGCGGCGGCATCGACAACTGGAACCTGCGCCAGCCGCTGGGCGTGGTGGCCGGCATCACGCCGTTCAACTTCCCGTTCATGGTGCCGATGTGGATGGCGCCCGTGGCGCTGGCGTGCGGCAACACGTTCATCCTGAAGCCCAGCGAGCGTGACCCCAGCCCGAGCCTGATGATTGCCGACCTGCTCAAGCAGGCTGGGCTGCCCGACGGCGTGTTCAACGTCGTGCAGGGTGGCAAGGACGCCGTCGACGCGCTGCTTGCGCACCCGGATGTGCAGGCACTGTCGTTCGTCGGCAGCACGCCCATCGCTGAGTACATCTATACGGAAGGCACCAGGCACGGCAAGCGCGTGCAGGCGCTGGGCGGCGCGAAGAACCACCTGGTCGTCATGCCGGATGCGGATCTCGACCAGGCCGTCGATGCGCTGATCGGCGCGGGCTATGGCTCTGCCGGCGAGCGCTGCATGGCCATCTCCGTGGCGGTGGCCGTGGGCGACGTGGCCGACAGGCTCGTGCCGCGCCTGGCCGAGCGCGCGAAGGCGCTCAAGATCGGCAACGGCATGGAAGCCGACAGCGAAATGGGGCCGCTCGTCACTGCCGCGCTCAAGGCCAAGGTGGAAGGCTACATCGCCAAGGGCGTGGAAGAGGGCGCGACGCTGGTGGTGGACGGACGCGGCCACACGGTGCCCGGGCATGAACAGGGCTTCTTCACCGGCGGCACGCTGTTCGATCACGTCACGCCGGAGATGACGATCTACAAGGAAGAGATCTTCGGTCCGGTGCTGTCGGTGGTGCGCGTGCGCGATTTTGCCGAGGCCGTCGACCTCATCAACGCGCACGAATACGGCAACGGCGTGTCGTGCTTCACCAGCGACGGCGGCGTGGCGCGCGCGTTTGCACGGCAGATCCAGGTCGGCATGGTCGGCATCAACGTGCCGATTCCGGTGCCGATGGCGTGGCACAGCTTTGGCGGCTGGAAGCGATCCCTGTTTGGCGATCACCACGCCTATGGCGAAGAGGGCGTGCGTTTCTACACGCGCTACAAGAGCGTCATGCAGCGCTGGCCGGACTCGATCGGCAAGGGCGCGGAGTTCGTCATGCCGACGGCAAAGTAACGGAGGCGTCCGTTTTGAAGAAAGGGAGGCACTGCCTCCCTTTTTCTTTGCGCGATGCTGCGTGAAACCGGCACGTCATATCGGCCGGATATTGACCGCGATGGGCTCGCCATCCGGCCCGATCTCGATATCGAAACTCACACGCTGGCCCTCCTGCAATGTTGGCGAGCGTGAGAACCGGATTTCCGAATCCCGAATGAAACTCGGGGCAGCGTGCATTTCTGCAGCTGCCCCGGCGGGCGGATCATATTGAACGGCGTGATCTTCAATTCGGCTGGCCATTGCATTCTCCCGAGAGGGGTTTCGTCAAACCCGGGTGCCGCTGTTTAACGGCGGCAGCCCTTCGACCGCTGGATGGCAAACACGTACTGAACAACCCTTGCAACCTGATTCCTTGGGGCTTTCCGACCGGTACACACTCTGCCCGAAGAGTGCGCCCGTCCTGCAATCGTGATGACGATCTTGGCTCTGCCTGCGCCCCGGCCTTCGGATTAAGCCGCCTGGATATTCGAGGCTTGCTTGCCCTTCGGGCCTTGGGTGACTTCAAACGACACCTTTTGACCTTCCTTCAGGGTTTTGAAACCCTGCATGTTGATCGCGGAGAAATGAGCGAAAAGGTCCTCGCCGCCATCATCCGGGGTAATGAAGCCAAAACCCTTTGCGTCGTTGAACCACTTGACGGTACCAGTAGCCATGATCTTGAGTCGTGAAGTTGAGAAATCGATCGACTGCCGGCCAAAACCACACAGCAGGCAGACCCGGCCAAACCAGCCAAACGATCGTTTGCTGAATATATGCTTGGCGCGTCTCCCCGTCAAAGTGTGTTTTTTTGGAACGTTACGTTTTGCAAGGTAAGCATGGACGGTGCCAGCCTCGCCATCGGTGCAAACACTCGCGCAAAACCGAGCGTTTTCACCTAAGCTTCAGTGGCGTCTGCGGCACTCCACCGAGCCGGCGCGGGTTCAAGTGCCGCAGATGGCGCACGGAAATTGCGTGTGCTTCCGCCGTTCCAGTTGCAAGCCGCCCATGACGACAGCCGCCGCCAGTACAACCACAAAAAAACCCGCGTTGATGGCCACCATGATGGGTGCGATCGGCGTGGTGTTCGGGGACATCGGTACCAGCCCCCTGTATGCACTCAAGGAGTGCTTCAACCCCGAGCACGGGGTTCCGTTTTCTGACCAGACCGTCTACGGCATCCTCTCGATGCTGTTCTGGGCGATGACCCTGGTGGTCTCGATCAAATACGTCCTCTTCGTCATGCGCGCCGACAACAACGGCGAAGGCGGCATCCTCGCGCTGACGGCGCTGGCGATGCGCGCCAGCAGCGGCAGTGCGCGATTCACGCGCACCCTCATGCTGCTCGGCCTGCTGGGGGCCGCCATGTTCTACGGCGACGCCGTCATCACGCCGGCCATTTCGGTGCTCTCGGCCATCGAGGGCATGGAAATCATGGCGCCCGCACTACAGGCGTGGGTGCTGCCGCTGGCGCTCGTCGTGCTGATCGGCCTGTTCCTGCTGCAGAAGCACGGCACGCATGTGGTCGGGCGGCTGTTCGGTCCGATCATGCTGCTGTGGTTCGTGCTGCTCGGGCTGCTCGGGTTGATCTCCGTCGTGCAGTCTCCGCAGATCCTGGTGGCGCTCAATCCGCTCTATGCCATCGAATTCGGATTCCGGCACACCATGCAGGCGTTCGTCGTGTTCGGGTCGGTGTTCCTGGCGCTGACCGGCGCGGAGGCGCTTTATGCCGACATGGGCCACTTCGGCGCGCGCCCCATCCGGTATGCGTGGTTCTACATCGCGATGCCGTGCCTGCTGCTGAATTACTTCGGGCAGGGCGCCATGCTGCTGCGCGAGCCGAGCGCCGTGCAGAACCCGTTCTTCCTGTTGATGCCGGGCTGGGCCGTGGGGCCCATGGTGGTGTTGGCCACGGCGGCCACCGTCATTGCTTCGCAAGCGGTCATTTCCGGGGCATTTTCGATGACGGCGCAGGCCGTGCATCTTGGCTACGCACCGCGCATGAAGATCCTCTACACGTCTGACGTGGAAATCGGCCAGATCTATGTGCCGGTGGTCAATTACGTGGTGCTGGTTCTGGTGGTGGCGGTCGTGCTGGCCTTCGGCAAGTCCGATAACCTGGCCGCCGCATACGGCATTGCCGTCACGACGACCATGGTGCTGACCACGGGCCTGGTGACGGTCGTCATGCGCAATGCCTGGAAGTGGAGCCTTCCGGTGGTGGCCGGCCTCGGCGCGGTGTTCCTCGCGGTGGACCTGTCGTTCTTCAGCGCGAACCTGCTCAAGATTGCAGCCGGCGGGTGGTTCCCGCTGCTGCTGGGCGGCCTGATCTTCTTCCTGATGGTGACGTGGCATACCGGCACGCAGTTGCTGAAGGCACGCAACGTGGAAGGCGGCATTCCGCTCGAGCCGTTCATGGAAGGCCTGCTGCGCCATCCGCCGCACCGGGTGGATGGCACGGCCGTCTATCTGACGCCGAGCATGGACTTCGTGCCGCTGGCGCTGCTGCACAACCTCAAGCACAACCACGTGCTGCACGAGCGCGTGCTGTTCATCCACTTCCGCACGCTCGCCGTGCCCTACGTGCAGCCGGCCAAGCGCCTCTCGATCAAGACGATCGGCGACAACATCTACGCGGCGGTGGCGGACTTCGGCTTCAAGGAAACCCCGGCAGTGGACGAGATCGTCAAGAACGTCGGCGAGCGCCTGGGCGTGGTCTTTGAAGATATGGAGACGTCGTTCTTCATCACGCGCGCCACGGTGGTGCCATCGCCGTTGCCCGGCATGGCGATGTGGCGCGAGGCGCTGTTTGCGTGGATGCAGCACAACAGCGCCAAGCCGTCGGATTTCTTCCGCATTCCTGCCAACCGGCTGGTGGAGCTGGGGAGCAAGGTGGAGATCTAGCGGCGCCTTCAGGCAAACCGCGTCACGCTATCGCCGCGGCAGAACGCCAGCAACGCCAACTGCCCGGCCTGGGCGTGGCGGATCGCCAGCGAAGACGGCGCGGAGATCGTCGCCAGCAGTGGCACCTGCAGCTGCACGCACTTGCGTGCCAGCTCGTAGCTTGCACGACTGGTCATGACGATGAATCCGTCTGCCGGGCGGATGCCGAGTCGCGCCAGCCGGCCGATCAGCTTGTCGAGCGCGTTGTGGCGCCCCACGTCTTCCAGCACATGCAGCGGTGTGTTGCCGTCCGCAGACACCCAGCCGGCGGCATGCAAGCCACCGGTGAGGGCGTTGGCCGGCTGATGTGCCGTCATCGCATGCATGGCGTCCAGCACCTGCGCGTCGGCAAGAGACGCCAGCCATGCGGGTGGCGTCAGCGGCGCCGGTGCGTCTTCAAAGGTTTGCAGGCTTTCAATGCCGCACAGGCCGCAGCCCGTGGGGCCCGCCAGGGCTCGGCGGCGCGCCTTCAGCCGCACGAAGCAGTGCGAGGCGATTTCCGCGTGCACCTCCAGCCCGTGCGGGTGCGTTTCCACATCGGCGCCACGCCAGTCGGCACGGCTGTCGATGATGCCTTCCGAGAGCGCAAAGCCGAGTGCAAAGTCCTCCAGGTCTGTCGGCGACGCCATCATCACGGCGTGCGTGATGCCGTTGAAGACGAGCGCGACCGGGGCTTCATCGGCGACGGGGGTGGTGGCGGCTTCGTGCGTGCCGGCGCGCGTGCGGCGCGTTGCGGTAGTGGAAACGACGGGCAAGCCCGCGGGGTGACGGAGGAGGGCGGTCATTCGGTCAAATCAGGCAGCGCGCGGCCCGCGTCAAGCAACACGATGAGCCAGCGCGTGTCGTCCATGGCGACGCGCAGCAGGCCCGCATCGGCCAGCGGATGCAGCGCGCGCAGCACCGTGCTGGCGCGCTCGCCCACGCGCTTGGTCAACCACGGAAGCGACACCGGCTTGCCGGCATCGGTTTCGCGCAATGCGGCCAACAGTGCCAGCTGCAGCGCAGACCACGCGGCCGTCGTTGGCATCAGGCCTGGGCCGTGAAGGCTGCCTGCGTGCCCGTGCTGCGTTCAGCCTGGCTTGGCACGAGCATCACCGGAATCGATTTCGACGTCGGCGTGCGCGCGTGGTCGGCCACGGACGACAGCGGCACCAGCGGATTGGTCTCCGGATAATACGCCGCCAGGCACCCGCGCGGAATGTCATACGCCACGAGGCGGAAGCCATCGGCGCGGCGCGTGGTGCCGTCTTCGGACAGCGTCACCATGTCGACCCACTCGCCGTCTTTCATGCGGATCGTGCGCAGGTCTTCCTTGTTGATGAAGACGACGCGGCGCTGGCCGAACACGCCGCGGTAGCGGTCGTCCATGCCGTAGATGGTGGTGTTGTACTGATCGTGCGAGCGCACCGTGGCCAGCGTAAAGACGGTCGCATCCGCATGGCGCTCGCGCGCGCGGTGCACCGGCGTATCGGTCGGGATCGCGTGCGCATGGAATTCCGCCTTGCCCGACGGCGTGTTCCAGACACGCTCCGATGCCGTGTTGCGCAGGCGGAAGCCGCCGGGCACGCGAATCTTCTCGTTGAATCCGGCAAAATCGTCGAACACCGCTTCGATGCGGTCGCGAATGCGGTCGTAGTCTTCCACCAGCCAGCGCCATGGGATGGGGCTGTCGGGCAGCGTGGCCTCGGCCAGCCGCGCCACGATGGCCGGTTCCGACAGCAGGTGCGGCGACGCCGGCGGATTGATGCCCGCCGACATGTGCACCATGCTCATCGAATCTTCCACCGTCACGCCTTGCGTGCCGCCGGCCTGTTGGTCGACTTCGGTGCGGCCCAGGCACGGCAGGATCAGTGCGGCCTTGCCGTGCACGATGTGGCTGCGGTTGAGCTTGGTGGTCACGTGCACGGTGAGGTCGCACTGGCGCAGGCCGGCCCACGTGGCAGCGGTGTCCGGCGTGGCCGCCGCGAAGTTGCCGCCCATGGCGAAGAACACGCGCGCCTTTCCACTGCGCATCGCCTCGATCGCGCCGACGGTGTCGTAACCGTGCTCGCGCGGCACCTGAATGCCGAACACTCTCTCGAGCCGATCGAGAAACGCAGGCGCGGGCTTCTCATAAATGCCCATCGTCCGATCGCCCTGCACGTTGCTGTGGCCGCGCACGGGGCACGCGCCGGCGCCTGGGCGGCCAATGTTGCCGCGCAGGAGCAGCAGGTTGACGATCATCTGGATCGTCGCGACCGAATGCTTGTGTTGCGTGATCCCCATGCCCCAGCACGCGATGACGCTGCCGGCCTTGATGTACGTGTCGCCGGCCTGGCGGATTTCGTGTTCTGGCAAGCCCGATTCGGCTTCGATCGTTGCCCACGATTCGGCACGCACGTCAGCGGCAAAGGCGTCATAGCCACCGGTGTGCTGGGCGATGAAGGCGTGGTCGATGATGGCCGGCTCACCGCGGCTGCGGGCCACGTCATCGCGCTCGATCACGTGTTTGATGATGCCCTTGACCGTTGCCAGGTCGCCGCCGATGCGCACCTGGTGGTATTCGGTGCTGATGCGCGTGGAGCCGAGCGTCAGCATCTCGATCTTGCTTTGCGGATCGGCAAAGCGCTCCAGCCCGCGCTCGCGCAGCGGGTTGAACGACACGATCTTCGCGCCGCGCTTCGATGCCTCACGCAATTCGCCCAGCATGCGCGGGTGATTCGTCCCCGGGTTCTGCCCGAAGATGAAGATCGCGTCGGCCTTGGTGAAATCGTCGAGCGTGACGGTGCCCTTGCCGACGCCGATGCTGCTCCGCATGCCCGTGCCGGAGGGCTCGTGGCACATGTTGGAGCAGTCGGGGAAATTGTTCGTGCCATACGCGCGCACGAACAACTGGTAGAGGAAGGCCGCCTCATTGCTGGTGCGGCCGGAGGTGTAGAAGATCGCCTGGTTCGGATCGGGCAGCGCGCGCAGGTGCTGCGCGATGAGCGCGAAGGCGGCGTCCCATTCGATCGGCACGTACTTGTCGCTGGCCGCGTCGTAGACCATCGGGTGCGTGAGGCGCCCTTGATCTTCCAGCGCGTAGTCCGACCACTCGGCGAGTTCGCGCACGGTGTGCTGTGCGAAGAACTCCGGCGTGGTGCGGCGGGACGTCGCTTCTGCAGCCACGGCTTTGACGCCGTTTTCGCAGAACTCGAAGGTGGATGCGTGGTCACGGTCAGGCCATGCACAGCCCGGGCAGTCGAAGCCGTCAGGCTGGTTGGCCGACAGCATCGTCTTGGCGCCCTTGGCCGCGATGCCCTGCGACAGCAATTGATGTGCAACGCTTTTAAGCGCGCCCCAGCCACCGGCCGGGTGACGGTAAAACTCGATCTTCTGGTGCTTCATGGGTGGCGGGGCGGCGACTTTAAATCACGTATTAGGAGAACAGAACGGCAGCTTTTTGGAGTGTAATCCAAACCCCCCAGCCCAACGGCAGCCCCACGGCGGCCCAGGCCAGCACCACGGCCACGGCCGAACCCGGATGCGCCTTCCATTCCAGCGACGTTTCCGGCGCAGCCACCGACGGCGTCGGGCTCTTGCTTGCCGCAGCGTGACGCTGCTCGTCGAGTTGCGCTTCGGTCATGAAGTGCTTCGCGTTGACGGGGCGCACCAGCAGGTTGCAGATGAAGCCGAGGATCAGCAGGCCGGCCAGGATCATCATCGTGATGTCGTACACGGCTGCGCGTTCCACGCCATGGGCGATCTGGTATTCGCGCAGGTAGTTCACCAGCACGGGGCCCAGGATGCCGGCCGTCGACCACGCCGTGAGCAGGCGGCCGTGGATGGCGCCCACCATCTGCGTGCCGAACATGTCGGCCAGATAGGCCGGCACGGTCGCAAAACCGCCGCCGTACATCGACAGGATCACGCAGAAGGCCAGTGCGAACAGCGCGATATTGCCGGTGTGCGAGGTCCACGGAATCGATGCGTACAGCACGAAGCCGAGCACGAAGAAGACCGCGTACGTCATCTTGCGGCCCAGGCGATCCGACAGCGATGCCCAGAAGAAACGGCCGCCAATGTTGAACAGACTCAGCAGACCCGTGAAGCCCGCGGCGATGGCTGCGATCTGGCCTTTTTGCGCGGCCGTCAGGTCCATGAACGACGTCGTCACGCCCAGCAGCTTTCCACCGAAGACTTCCTGCAGCAGCGGCGAGGCCATGCCCAGCACGCCAATACCGGCCGATACGTTCAGGCACAGCACGGCCCAGATCAGCCAGAACTGCGGCGTCTTCAGGGCTTCATTTGCGTGGACGTGGCGTTGCGTGACCATCGTGTCCTTCGCCTTGGCGGGCGAGGGCGTCCAGCCGGCCGGCTTCCAGCCCGTGGGCGGCACCCGGTAACCGAGCGCGCCGGCCATCATGAAGACGAAGTAGATGCCGGCCAGCACGATAAACGTTTGCGACACGCCCACAGATTCGGGCGTCGCAAACAGCTTCATCAGGCGATCAGCCAGGGGGGCGCCAATCATTGCGCCGCCACCGAAGCCCATGATGGCCATGCCGGTCGCCATGCCGCGCTTGTCCGGGAACCACTTGATGAGCGTCGACACGGGCGAGATGTAGCCCAGCCCCAGGCCGATGCCGCCGATCACACCCGAGCCCACCCACAGCAGCCACAGCTGGTGCATCTGGATGCCGAGCGCGGAAATCAACAGCCCGCCGCACCAGCACACGGCCGAGACGACGCCGGCCTTGCGCGGGCCAACGCGCTCGAGCCAGCCGCCCCACATGGCAGCGGATGCGCCCAGGAACACGAAGAACAGCGTAAACATCCAGCCAAGGCTGGAGACGCGCCAGTCGCAGGTGGTGGTGAATAGCTCGGCGATCAGCGAGACGTCGGCGCCACAGGTGAGCGGCTTGGTGATGCCCAGCGCGCGGCCAAGCGGCAGCCAGAAGACGGAGAAACCGTAGGCCATGCCGATGCACAAATGGATGGCCAGCGCGGCAGGCGGAACCAGCCAGCGGTTGAAGCCAACCGCGGCGACGGTGCGCTCACGTGAAAAAAATGGATGCAGGACTGCTTCGGACATCGAATCCCCCCGGATAAGTTGAGTGCCCGTGTTGTGACGTAATGCGGTAGACGGCCGCACAGGTCGTAGCCGGTACGTACCCGCCGGCTGCAGAGGCACTGCGCCGACGTTGCCCGCGACAATAGAGGTGCGGCGTGCTTTACATCAATAGCTGATGTTGCCCGTTGTATTGCGGATCACGCAACGTACAGCCGAATTGTGTCTTTTATGCGGCCGGGAACATAAATGATGCCGCGCGTCGCCGCCGTTGCGGCAGGCCCGCTCCGGAATAACGTTGACGAGGCGGGGAGGCGCAGCGCTGCGCAAAGGGCAGGCCAGTACTTCGGAGAGTGCCGTGGGGGGGCGGATGCAACGACGCGGGTACCGGTCACGCACCCGCGACCGGCGCATCGGGCCACACACAGTCGCGGGCCGCTTGGCGGAACTGGTCTACCAGGCCGCGCAACGCGGCGAGGCCGGTGCGCATGGCCGCTGTGCGTTCGTGATGCGGCCCGACGCCTTGCGCCGTGCGCTCGATGGCGCGTGCCGCATCGCCGATGGACAGATGCCCCAGCATGCGCGCGGAGCCGACGATGCGGTGCGCCGCCTCGATGATGTGGGCGTCTTCACCGCCGCGGATGGCCTTCTCGAGATTGCAGAGGTCCTGTTCGACCGTGTCCGAGAACAAATCGATGATGAAGCGCCATTGCTGCAAGTCGTTGCCGAACAGTTCGGTGAGGGCGCCGATCACTTGCGCGGGGAGTCTGGCGGCGATGTCGGCAGGCGTGGAGGCTGTGGGTTGCATGGTGGCGTAGAGGCGATCAGGGCATACGCACTGTGCCCGCCGAGCCTGCATGCAGCCATCGGAATAATCCGATTCAGCCGGCACCGGAAACAAATCGGGCGCACCGTCGGCAGCCGGCGCGCCCGCTTGTGTTGATTACCGCCGTCGCATCAGGGCAGCATGGCCGCCGTCGGTGTCACGTCGGGCTCGCGCGGGGGCGTACCGCGATGGCGGTGCGCCCACGTGAACACCACCGGCAGAACCAGCAGTGTCAGGATCGTCGTCGTCACCATGCCACCGACGATCACCAGCGCCAGCGGACGCTGCGCCTCCGAACCGATGCTGTGCGACAGCGCCGCGGGCAGCAGGCCCAGGCCGGCCAGCATGGCCGTCATGATCACGGGCCGCAAGCGCAGCGCAGCGCCTTCCACCGTGGCTTCGCGCAGGTTTTCGGATTGCGCCAGGCGGTTGACGTACGAGATCAGGATCACGCCGTCCTGGATCGCAATGCCGAACAGCGACAGAAAGCCGATGCCGGCCGAAATCGACAGCGTCTCGTGGGCGATGTGCAGCGCCAGCAGCCCGCCGATGGCGGCAAACGGCACGTTCAGCACTACCATCAGCGCGTCCTTGAAGTTGCCGAAGGTGCTGTACAGCAGCAGGAAGATGACGAGGATGGTCAGCGGCACGATCACCATCAGCTTGCCCTGCGCGACCTTCATCTCGTTGAACTGGCCGTCCCACTTGACGGTGTAGCCCTCGGGCAGGGCGACGTTGCTGCCGACCACGCGTTGCGCCTCATCGACCGCGCTGCCCAGGTCACGCCCGCGCACGCCAAACTTGATGGCGATGTAGCGCTTGCCGAGTTCGCGGTAAATGAAGAACGGGCCGTCGGTCATTTCCACCTTCGCGACCATCGACAGCGGGATGCGCTGGCCGTCCGGCGTGTCGATCAGCAGTTCGCGGATGGCGTCGTACGATGCGCGGGCCTGCTGGTTCAGGCGCACCGCGAGCCCGAACGATTTCTCGCCTTCCAGGATCTGCGTGACCGGCGCGCCGCCGATGGCGTACTGCACGAGGCTCTGTACATCGCTCACGTTGATGTTGAAGCGCGCCGCCGCCTGGCGGTCGATGGACACGTTCAGCGTCGGCTGGCCAAGCTCGCGGAAGATGCCCACGTCCACGAGGCCCGGCACTTTCTTGAGCTGCGCCTGGATCTCGTTGGCCTTGGCTTCGAGCACGTTGAGGTCGTTGCCGAACAGCTTGACGGAGTTCTCGCCCTTCACGCCGGAGAGCGCCTCGTCCACGTTGTCCTGGATGTACTGCGAGAAGTTGTATTCGATGCCCGGGATCTTCTCCAGATGCTTTGACAGGCGCTCGACGAGCTTGCCCTTGGTCATGCCATCGGGCCACTTGTCGGGCGCGGCAAAGTACAGGCCGTACTCCTGGTTGAATACGCCCGTGGAATCGGTGCCGTCATCCGGGCGGCCGATCTGCACGGAGACCTGCCTGATTTCCGGCTGCTTGACGAAGTACGCGCGCAGATCATTCGCAACCGAAGCCGAGTAATCCAGGTCCACCGTATTGGGCAGCGTGATGCGCAGCCACAGGTTGTTCTCTTCCAGCGTGGGCAGGAACTCCGTGCCGAGGAAGGTGGCGCTGTACAGCGTGAGCAGAAGCGCCGCGATGGCCGTGGCGAACACCGCCATCGGCCGTGCGATCAGCTTGCGCAGCAGCGGCTTGTACCAGCGCAGGATCGCCGTGATGAACGCGGGCGAATGCGGATGCAGCGTCTTTCCGAAGACGAACGACGTGGTAGCCGGCACGAACGTCAGGCTCAGCACGATGGAGGCCATCAGCGCAAAACCCATCGTGAACGCCATCGGCTTGAAGATGATGCCCTCCACCCCGCCGATGAAGAACAGCGGCGAGTACGCCACGATGATGATGCCCGTTGAGAAGATCATCGCGCGCTGGACTTCGCTGGTGGCCTTGACGATGGCGTCGTCCAGTTTCTGGGCGCCTTCCTCGAGGTGACGCATGATGTTCTCCATCACGATCACGGCCGCGTCGACGATCACGCCAAAGTCGATCGCCCCGAGCGAGATCAGGTTGGCCGGCACATGGAAGTGTTCCATGCTGATGAACGACACGCACAGCGCCAGCGGAATCACCGCGGCCACCACGGCCGCCGCACGCAGGTTGCCGAGGAAGACGAACAGCACCGCCAGCACCAGCGCAATGCCCACCACCAGCGTGTGTTCCACCGTACCCATGGTGATGTCGAGCAGCACCTGGCGGTCGTAGAACGGCTTGACCTGGATGCCCTTCGGCAGGATGCCGTTGTTGAGCTCGGCCACCTTTTCGCGCACCTTGGCCAGCACCTCGCTGGCATTGGCGTCGCGCTTGAGCAGCACGATGCCTTCCACCACGTCGGGCTGGTCGTTGTATTGCACCTGGCCCAGGCGCTGCACGTTACCGACCTCCACCTCTGCGATATCGCGCACGCGCACCGGCACGCCGTTGTTGGCGGCCACCACCACGTTGCGGATGTCGTCCACCGTCTGCAGCAGGCCGACGCCGCGCACGACGAACTGCTGCTCGCCGTCGCGCAGCAGGTTTCCGCCGGTGTTGTTGTTGGCATTGCCGATGGCGGTGATGAGCTGCGACAGCGTGATGGCGTACGACTGCAGCTTCGCCGGCGATGGCACGATGTGATACTCCTTCACCTTGCCGCCGAAGGAGCTCACATCTGCGACGCCCTGTACGTGCTTGAGCTCCTTGGTGATGTCGTAGTCCTGGTAGCTCTTGAGCGTAGTGAGGTCCACGCCGTCGCCCACGAGGCGAAAGCGCATGATCTCGCCGGTCGCGTCCGAGTCGGGGCTCAGCGACGGCTGTACGCCGGTCGGCAGGTTGGCGCTGGCCAGGTACTGCGAAAAGTTCTGTCGCGCCTTGAAGCTGTCGGTGCCTTCCTTGAACTTGAGCGTCACCACCGACAGTCCGAACAGCGACACCGAGCGGAACGACTGCACATCGGGCACACCGGCCAGCGCATTCTCGATCGGGATGGTGATCTGCTGTTCAACTTCCGTCGTGCTGCGGCCCGGCCATTGCGTGATGGCCTGCACCGACAGCGGCGCCACGCCCGGATACGCCTGCAGCGGCAACTCGCGAAATGACAGCACGCCCGCCACCAGCAGCGCGATCGCCAGGAAGACGATCAGCAGCCGGCGCTTGAGGATGCCCGCGATGGGGTTGAAGCCCATGCCTACGCCCCCGCCTTGACGATCATCTCGTTGAGCAGCGCGGCGCCGCGCACGACCACCTGCGATGAGGCATCCAGCCCCGCCGTGACCGCAAAGTTGCCGTCGGTACCGGTGTCCTTGCCCTGTACCTGGACGCGCTTGAAGTGCCTGGCGTCGCTCTGCACGATCACGTAGTAGCTGCCGTGGTCTTTCACCAACGCCGATTTGGGCACCACCGTGGCCAGGCCGCTGCCGGTCTGGATGCGCGCCGTGGCGTACATCTCGGGACGCAGCAGGCCGTCGGGGTTAGGCACGTCGCAGCGCACCGTGAGCGTGTGCGTGGCCGGATCGATGTTGGGCGCGATAAAGCTCACGCGGCCCGTGAACTCGCGCTGCGGATAGGCGGCGGTGTGCAGCGAGATCGGCTGCCCGATGCGCACGCTGGCAATGTCGTTCTCGTACACATTGCCGGTGAACCAGAGCACACGCGTATCAACGATGCTCATGAACGAATCGCCGACGTTCAGGAAGGCGCCCGGGTCCATGTTGCGCTTGACGATGGTGCCCGAGATGGGCGCGCGCAGCGTCAGGTGCTCGGCCGGTGCGCCGCGCCGGGCGATCTGCGCGACTTCCGCGTCGTTCAGGCCCAGCACGTGCAGGCGGTTCGCGGCGGACTGCGCCGTCATGTCGGCGTCGTCCTGCAATTCCTTCATGTTCGAGCTTTTGAGCTGGCGCGCGGTATTCAGTGCGAGCAGGTATTCCTTCTGCGCAGAGACGAAGTCCGGCGCGTACAGCTCGGCAATCGGCTGGCCCTCGCGCACCTGCGCCCCTTCGAACTGCAGGATCTGGTCAAGCCGGCCGGCCACGCGAGCCGAGGCCAGCTTCGTGCGCTCGGCGTTGTAGGCCAGCTTGCCCGGCGTCGACAGCTCCACCGGCACCGCCAGCTGGCTGACCTGCGCCACCTTCACCTGCTGCGGGTCAAAACCGCCTTCGGGGATCTCGACCGAGTCGGGTTTCGGGCGTGCGGGCGCGTTGCTCGCCAGCGTGGAGCCGGCGCCCAGGGTCGGCCTCGTCGTGTCAGCGGGGGCAGCGGCCGGCCACTTGCGCCCGACCACCACGCCCACGGCAACGGCAGCCGCAAGGGCGATCACTGAAACGACAGTGGCGAGGGGAGAGAACGTCTTCATGGTCTTATTGAGCTTGAACGGGCGATCGGCCCGTGGCCGCGAGCAGCGCGTGATAGGCCTGCAGGGCCGTGGCCTGGGCCTGGGCGACCGCCAGCTCGGCGTTGCGCAGCGCGCCCTGGGCGGTGAGCAGATCGTTGAAGTCGGCGTTGTTGCTGGCGTAGTTCGTCATCGTCACGCGATACGCCGCCAGCGCCTGGGGCAATTGCCGCTGCTTGTTGAAGTCGAGCTGTGCAAGCGTCTGGCGCAGCGTGTTGTAGGCCGTATCGACCGCGAGCAGCGTCTGCTGGCGCACCGACACATCGTTAGCCTCGGTGGCAATCTGGCTCTCCACCGCCTGGTTCACGCCGTACTTCTCTTTGGTGAAAAACCAGAACGGGATGATCACGTCCAGCTCGATCTGGTAGCTGTTCGGGCGCACGCCGTAGGGCGGGTTGTCGGTGGTGACGGTGGCGATGACCTGGAAGTCGGGCAGGTAGGCCTTGCGCGCCAGCGTCACGCTCTTGCGCGCGGCGTCCATCAACGCGGCCGATGCCTTGATCGACGGATGCTCGCGCAGCGCCTGGTTCTCCAGCTCGGGCAGCGGCTCTTCGGGCAGGTGCACGGATTCGTCGTCGGCGCGCAGCACGAGCGGAAAGCTCGGCTCCTTGCCGATCAGCGTGTTGAGCGTCTGCAGCGTGCTGTCGTACTGGCGCTGCGCCGCGAACAGGTCATTCTGGGCGCTGCTCTGCATCACCTGCGCGTTGAGGTAATCGGCGTACGCCGCGGCGTTGTTGGCGTAGCGCACCCGCGCGATCTGCTTGACCTGCTCCAGGCGGGTGATGGTCAGCTTCTGCACATCGATCTGCTTCTGCAGCGCGATCGCCTGGTAATACGTGGTCGAGAGCTGCGCATACAGCTGCAGGTACAGTGCATCGGATTGCGCGTTCAGCGATTCCGCCTGGCGGTCGGCGATCTCGGCGGCCAGCGCCTTCTTGCCCGGAAATGGAATCTGCTGCGTGAGGTTGTACTGGCTGCCGCCCGCGCGGTTGACGGCCAGCGGGAAGCCCTTCGGGATGCTGTTCCAGATGTAGCCGAGCTGCGGGTTGTTCGGCGCCGCCAGTTGCGGCGGGATCGACTTGGCCGACAGGTAGTTGTGGCGCGCCTGGATGAGCTGCGGATTGTTGCTCTTGAGTTCCTGCAGCAGCTCAACGAGGTTGAAGCCCGGGCCCGTTACGCCGGGCACGGATGGCTTGATCGGCGGCATGGCCGCCACCGGCAGGCTGGCTGCCGCGGGTGCCGGCGCAGCGCCCCATGCAGCGGCAAGTGGCAGGCACGCCGCCGCGCACAGCACGGCCTTTACCAGCGGATGGAACGCAACCCGATGTTTCACTGCAACTGACTCCCCTTGTAACGGGAGCGTTTTTACTGGCGCGATCTTTCAAGCGCCTTTCACGACTCAGCCTGTCGTCACGACGCATGAGACCGCCCGCAAACCGCCCCCCGCAGCGGCAGTCTGCGACAGTCATATGACAAAACAAGGCGGCCGCGGGGCGGGCTCAGGTGGTTGCGAGAGGGCAGCGCATGCCGACGCGCGCGGCAAGTGCGTCGCGCATGGCTTGCAGGCTCGCGATGCGGGCGTCGATGGCCGCCAGCTTGTCCCGAAGCAGGGCCGCGACGGCCGCATCGGTGTCGGGCTGCTGCCACACCTGCGTCATCCCGTCGCCAATTTCAGCCAGCGTGAAGCCAAGTTGCTGGGCCGTCCGCACATAGCGGACGAGCTCCACGGTCTGCGCCGGGTAGGCGCGATAACCGTTGCTGCGCCGCCGTGCACGGATCAAACCGCGCGCCTCGTAAAAACGCAGGCCATCGCGCGATACGCCCGTCGCGGCAGACAGGTCGCCAATGGAAAGCTCGTCTCGGTGTGGGGGCAGGGGCGGGTGTGACATGGCGCTTTGACAAGGATCGGGACTTGACCCTTGAGCGTACACCAGCCTTTAACGTGGCGGCTCATCCACTTTACAACCGGAGTTTCGCCATGGTTTCCGAATCGACGTTCGTGCGCCTCGTGCGGGCCAGCGGCTGGTACGACCTGATCGTCACTGCGCCGTTTGCCACGCCGTGGAGCTTCATGCTGCTGCACAACGCGCTCAATGCGGTGGCGGGGGTGCTGGGCATTGCCGGTCTGCCGCCGTTTGAGCCGGCGCACATGCTGATGGCCAACCTCATGGGGTCGGTGGTGTGCGTGTGGTCTGTGCTGCGGATACGCCACCCCAGCGTTGCGCTGGGCCGGTATGACGCCGTTGCGCGCACCCTGTTTGCAGCCTGGCAGGGATACGCATTGGGCTCGGGCGCCACGCTGCTGGTGGTGCCGTTCATGGTGGCCGAGGCTGGTTTCGGCCTGCTGCAGGCCATGCCGGTGCGGCGCGTGCCCGTCCACACCGGGGCGCAGACGGCCTAGCGGGCAGCCGGAGCGCTGGCCGGTGCCTCGGGCGGCAAACCCGCCGGAATCAGCGGCCCGCCGCCCAGCACCTGCGAGCGCGAGAGCACGCGCAACTGGTTATCAAATTTGGCCGGGTCGACGAAGCGCTTGACGTCGTCGCCCGCACGGCGGGCCATCTCGGGCGTATCGACCCAACCCGTGAGCGTGACCTTGCCTTCCGGCGTGGTGTGGATGCGGATCTGGCGCGGGTTGAGGGCTGTGTCGTAGTCCAGCGCCGCCTTGACCTGGTACGCCAGCAGCGAGTCGTCGGTCATGCGGGCGCCGGTGCTGTTCGGGCTATCGCCCCAGGCGCAGGCTGCGAGCAGGACTGCGGCGCCAATGGCAGCCAACACACCGGCCGAGGCCGCGAAGGGCAACTGAGGGAAGCGCATCGATGCTCCTGAAGAGATGGCGGAGAACCACATGATAAGCCCGCCGCCACCGCAATCCGCTTAACGCAAGCGGCGTTGCCAAAGGGTCTGTGCCGCAAGCCCACCCGGTCCGATGGTCGCCACGAGCGCAATCAGCACGCCCCACACGAAATGAAATTCGATGGCCGAGCCCGACAGATTGGCCCAGTACGACACCGCCGCCACCACGTTGACGAAGAACAGCCCGGCAGCCGCCAGCCTTGGCACGATGCCGGCCAGCATCAGAGAAGGGAAAACCAGTTCGCCGAACGTGCCGAGCGCTGCTGCCAGTGCGGGCGGCAACAGCGGCACTTTGTATTCCTCGGTGAAGAGCAGCACGGTCGTGTCCCAGTCGTGCAGCTTGGTCAGGCCCGAGCGGAAGAACACGTAGAAGAGATACGCCCGGGCGATCAACAGGATGACCGAACACAGCGTGCTTTGCGGACCGGCAAGCCGGTCGAACGACGCGCGCAGGCGCGTAAGCGGGGCAAACGTCGTGGTGAGGGTGTTCATGGCGTGTCTCCAGTAGACGAGGGTGTTGGGCAGGCAGACAGTGCGAGCAGCCCCGAGCGATAGAGGCCGGACAGGCATGCAGTCAGATCAAAATCCGGGCGCTCGGCCAGGGTGGTTTCGAGCGCGGCCTGAAGCGAGGTCTCCGCTTCGCAAGCGGCGAGGAACGTGGCGGTCGGGGGATCGACATCGAGCACGGCAACGCGATGCCCGCGCACGGCAATCGCGGCGGCTTCGCCGACGCCCAGGTCGATTGCATTGAGCGCGATGGTTTCGCCCGGCTGGTGCGCGCGCCAGATCGACACCACGGGCCACCGCGACGCCACCCATTGCGCACCCTCCACCAGCCCCGCGCGGATGGTGTCCGCAGGCTGCGCGAGCAGCGTGGCGTCCGCCGCTTCAACGTGCGCGTCCGGGGCGTAATGCGCCCAATGCACGCACCATTCCAGGCGTGCGACATCGGCCAGATAGGGCACGCTGTGCGCCAAGGGCGATTGCGCAATGACGGCCGGCAGCGCATTTCCGTAGCGATGCAGGTTCGGTGATGTGGAGGCCTGCACGGCAAGCGTGTCGCGCACGAGTGCATCAAAGCAGTCCTCGCCGACGAGCGCGCGGCAGACGGGGTAGGCCCCCGCCAGCGCGTTGCGCAGAATGGCCAGACGCGCGTTGCGGTAGATGGCGATGCCGCGTGTTTCTTCGTCGGTTGCGGCGGCCGTCAGTGCGCCGATGAGGTGCGCTTCCCAGTCAGGCAGTCGCATGGCGTGGCTCCTGCATGACGGCGTTGGCGTGGCGATCGAGCGTCGCCTGGGCGCGCGCCACTTCGCCGAGCAACACCTCCACGGGCGGCAGTTCAGCGTCCCATTCGATCAGCGTCGGGCGCGGGCCGTGCTTGGCAATCCACGCGTCGTACAACGCCCAGACGGGTGCATGCACGGGCGCGCTGTGCGTGTCGATCAGCATGCCGTCTTCCACGCTGAAGCCGGCCAGGTGAATCTCGCCGACCAGCGTTGGGTCGATATCGGCGAGCACCGATTTGACGGTCACGCCGTGGTTGACGCTGTTGACGTACAGATTGTTCAGGTCCAGCAAGATGCCGCAGCCCGTGCGCCGCGCGAGGGCGGTTAGGAAAGCACCTTCGGAGACGGCGTCGTCGGCATCGACCAGCGTGCGGCAGTCGATGTACGCGGCAATGTTCTCGATCAGCAGCGGCCGCTTGAGGATGTCCTGTGCGCGCATGACGTTGGCGCAGACGATCTCGAGCGATTCGCGGGAATAGGGCAGGGGCAGCAGATCGTTGACGACCTGTGCGCCGCTGCGGTTGAAGCACAGGTGCTCGGAAACCGCGGCAGGCGCAACGGCGTCCGCCAGGGCAGCGATGGCGCGAACGTGTTCGACGTCCAGCCCATCTGCGTTGCCGAGCCCCATGCCCACGCCGTGCAGGCTCACCGGCTGGCGCTCTCGCACGGCCAGCAGCGCTGCGCGTGCGGGGCCACCATACAGATAGTTCTCGCTGTGCACTTCCGCCCACGGGAAGCGGGCTTCTCCGTGCAGCAGGGCGGGAAAGTGCGGTGCGCGCAGGCCTGCGCCGGCGCAGGTTGGCAGAGCGGTCTGCATGGCGGTCACCCGGCGTCGCGCGTTACTTGGACGCAGGCTGCATCGTGCCGCCCATCTGCGCGCAGGTGCCGGCCGGCACGTACTTCCACGACATCGGGTCTTTGTCGATCTTCGACTGGCCTGCGCAGGCGTGGGCGCTGCCGGGGCTGGCGCAATCGTTCTGGCCGGCCTTGGCGACGCCGTAGCACTTTTCCTTGCCGGCAGCGTCGGCGGCCTGCACCGGCGTCGACAGTGCGCCCAGCGCGAGCAGGCTACCCAGGGCGGCGGCGATCATGGCGTGTTGTTTCATGGGTGTTCTCCTTGATTGAACAGGTGTCGTTGAACGGCTGGCAGGGCGGAGTCCCTCGCCGTACGGTGCACTGCGGCATCGCGCAGATGTGTTCCGTGCACCTTCGTCGGCGCATGACAGCGTTCCTGACACGGAGAACAGAAATTTTTTTGAGTTTTTTTTTGGGGGGGGAGGGCAAAGAAGGCGAGACGAACCGCCAAGAAAAAAGGCGACCCCAACGGGCCGCCTTCAGGCTGGACAGGAAAAATTTACCGGGCGTGCGCAGCGCGTGTGCGTGCCGCCTTCTTTGCGGCAGCGGAACGACCGGCCGCGCCCTTGGTGGCGGCGCCCTTCTTGGCCGCCGCCGAGCGCTCGCTGCTGGATCGCTTCGACGCCGCGCTATGCGCCTGCTTGGACAGCGACGACTTGGATGCCGCCGAATGGCCTTCCTTCTTCAGCGTGCGTGTCGTGGTCTTGCTGCGCTTGGCCGTGGATTCCTTGCTCGCACTGGCGTGGCTAGTCTTCTTGCCGCCAGTCTTGCTGCCGGCCTTGACGTCGTGTTCTGCCTTCTTGCGGGTGGCGGCTGACGCCTTGCCTTCCCCAGGCGGCTTGACGGCAACGCCGGAGCGGCGCGCCTTGGACAGCCCGATCGCAATGGCCTGCTTGGTGTTTTTCGCACCGTGCTTGCCTTCGCGGATGTGATCCATCTCTTCCTTCACGAAGTTGCCTGCCTGCGTCGAGGCGGCCTTGCCGTGGCGCTTGTCGGTGCGCGCACGTTCTACGGTCTTGCGTTCCGGCATGATGTCCTCCGTTGGGTTGGAGCGTCGGCCGGGCGGAGCAGTGGATCAACAGGACAAACCGGCCGCGCTTGCACTTGCAACCACGCAACAGGCGTACCCGCACGGCGCGGGCATCAGCCCACGCGGAAATGTTCGATGCTCTGTCCTGCGTTGACGGCGCGCTGCAGCCAGTCTGGCATTTCGCCGGTGCCGTCCCAATGCTGGCCGTCGGCGCTCATGTAGACCGGCCCGGCGGGCGGGGGCGGGGCGTCGAAGCAGCCGTGCGCCTGCAAGTCTTCGACGGACAGATCGTAGGTTTGCATTTGCTCCTGGATCCAGGCAATCGCGGCTTCGCGGCCTGGTTCCGGCGGGTGACCTTCCTTCATCTTGTGCGTATGTCTGGAGTTCTTCTGTCCGCCGGCTGCCAGAGGAGGAGAGAGGCAGGCGCAGGGCGCGCCGGGGCGCCAGCGGAAAACGCACAAGAATAACAGCAGTTTGGCGCCGCTTCATGGCGGAGCCAAACTGCGTCCCGAGCCTCGCGCTACTGGGCGGCGGAACCCGTGTGCCCGCGCAGCCACCGGTATGGAGACCACCCGAGGTTCATGCCCGCGGCCGCCAGCAGGATGGCCGTCGCCCCCAGGAACTGCGCAAGCTGCAGCCGATGCCCGAAGGCGACGATGTCCACGATGATCGCCACGATCGGATAGATGAACGACAGCGAGCCGGTCAGATGCGTCGGCAGCCGCTGGATGGCGCCGTAGAGCAGGATGTACATGAGCCCCGTATGCACGACGCCGACGGTGATGAGGATCACCCATGTGTGCGCATCGGCAGGCGGATGCGACAGGTTAGCGAGCGGCGCCAGCATCAGCACGCCCACGCACACCTGGATGAGCGCGATCAGGTGCGGGGGGGTACCAGCCAGCTTCTTTGTAATGATGGCCGCCACCGCGTAGGCGAACGCGGCGCCCAGCGCCAGGGCAATGCCCGTCAGGTAGTCCGATCCGGTGCTGGCCGCAGGCCCCACCTGCACGATCAGCACCACGCCGATGAACGCGATGGCCAGCCAGGTCAGCTTGGTTGCGGTCAGCCTTTCCGACAGGAACAGCGCGCCGAGCCCGACGAGCATGAACGGCTGCGTGTTGTAGACCGCCGTGGCGATCGAGATGGACGCCCGCGGATACGCTGCAAACAACAGCAGCCAGTTGATGACAATGGCCACGCCGCCCAGCGCCGCGATGCCGGTGCGCCGCCACGTGATGGCCCCGCGCAGCAAACCGAGCGCCGCACAGACCGCCAGCAGCGCCAGCGCGCCAAACGCGCAGCGCCAGAACACCACATCCATCACCGGTTGGCCCGAGCGGACGACGAACCAGCCGATCGTTCCGGAAATCGTCATGGCGGCGGTCATTTCCACCGTGCCGCGTGTCTTGTCGTTCATGTGGATTGCCTCGTATGTCGATGTTGGAAGGATCGCATGCGACTGGGCTGCCTTCCATGTGTTTTCTGAGGCAAAATTCCGCTTCCTGCTAATGAAATAAGGCAAAAGTCCTCTGGAGGCGCGATGAACGCAATCGACGACGTGGACCAGCGGATCCTGGACGTTCTGCTGACCGATTCCCGCATCTCGCTCAAGCAGCTGGCGGAGCAGGTCGGGCTCTCGGCGCCGAGCGTGTCGGAGCGGCTGCGGCGGCTGGAGGAGCGCGGCGTGATCCGGCAGTACACGGTCGACCTCGACCCGAAGGCGCTCGGCTACCCGCTGCAGGCCATCGTGCGGGTACGGCCGATGCCCGGCAAGCTGCATATCGTGCAGCGGCTCATCGAAGAGATTCCGCAGATCAGCGAATGCGACAAGGTCACCGGCGAAGACTGCTTCATCGCCCGGCTCTTCGTGCAGTCCATTGACCAGCTCGACCAGATTCTCGACCGCGTGGCCGATCACGCCGAGACCAACACCGCCATCGTGAAGGCCCAGCCGGTACGCCGCCGCGCACCGCCGGTGGCCCGGGGTGGCTGAACCGACCGGCGGCGCGGCAGCGGTGCGGCGGCGCGATTCCGCCTGCCCCCACGCGGAACGTTCGGCGTGCATCGGCGGCGCGGTGCGTCAATACGGGGATGAGGCTATAGTGCGCGAGCGCGCGGCCTGATAACGTTCGCGCGCCAATAACACGCACGCCGGCACAACCGGCGTCCATGAAGGTACCGAAGGAGCTCCTATGCAGAATCCAAGAACAGGCATGCGGTGGATCGCCGCCGCCATCGCGTCGGTCAGCATCACAGCCGTCGCCCCGTCGTACGCCGCATCCGTGGCGCCGGTGGCCGCAGAAAACGGCATGGTCGTCTCGGCCCAGCATCTGGCCACCAAGGTCGGCGTGGATGTGCTCAAGCGCGGCGGCAATGCCGTGGACGCCGCCGTGGCCGTGGGCTACGCGCTGGCCGTGGTCTATCCGGCCGCAGGCAACCTGGGCGGCGGCGGGTTCATGACCATCCAGTTGGCCGACGGGCGCAAGACCTTCCTCGACTTCCGTGAAGTCGCGCCGAAGGCCGCCACCGCAAACATGTACCTGGACAAGGACGGCAACGTCATCAAGGGCGCCTCGACCAAGGGCCACCTGGCCGTGGGCGTGCCGGGCACCGTGTCGGGCATGGAATACGCCCGCCAGAAGTACGGCACCATGCAGCGCGCCGCGCTGGTCGAACCGGCCATCCACCTGGCCGAGAAGGGCTTCGTGCTCGACCAGGGCGACGTCGACATGCTGCATACCTCCACCAAGGACTTCCAGGAAGACGCCGCCACGGGCGCGATCTTCCTGAACAAGGGACAGCCGTTCCAGGTGGGCGAGAAGCTTGTGCAGCGCGACCTGGCCAAGACGCTGCGCGAGATCAGCAAGAAGGGCACCGACGGCTTCTACAAGGGCTGGGTCGCCGAGGCCATTGCCGCATCGAGCAAGGCCGGCGGCGGACTGATCACGCAAGAAGACCTGGCCAGCTACAAGACCCGCGAACTCGCGCCGGTCGAGTGCGACTACCGCGGTTATCACGTGGTGTCGGCCCCGCCCCCGAGCTCGGGCGGCGTGATCATCTGCGAAATGCTCAACATCCTCGAGGGCTATCCGCTCAAGGAACTGGGCTGGCATTCCGCGCAGGCCACGCATTACCAGATCGAAGCCATGCGCCACGCCTATGTGGACCGCAACAGCTACCTGGGCGACCCCGACTTCGTGAAGAACCCGCTGGACCGCCTGCTGAGCAAGGACTACGCGGCCAAGATCCGTGCCGTGATCGACCCGAAGAAGGCGGGCGTGTCGAAGGACATCAAGCCAGGCGTCGAGCCGCATGAGGGCAGCAACACGACGCACTACTCGATTGCCGACAAGTACGGCAACGCCGTGTCGGTCACGTACACGCTCAACGACTGGTTTGGCGCCAAGGTCACGGCCGCCAAGACGGGCGTGATCCTGAACGACGAGATGGACGACTTCACCGCCAAGGTCGGCGTGCCGAACCTGTACGGCCTGGTGCAGGGCGAAGCCAATGCGATCGCCCCGGGCAAGCGCCCGCTGTCGTCGATGAGTCCGACCATCGTCACCAAGGACGGCAAGCCCGTCATGGTGGTGGGCACGCCCGGCGGCAGCCGCATCATCACGGCCGTCATGCTCACCATGATTAACGCCATCGACTACGGCATGAACGTGCAGGAAGCGGTGGATGCGCCGCGTTTCCACCAGCAGTGGTTGCCGGACGTGACCAACGTCGAGCCGTACGCACTGTCGCCCGACACGCGCAAGATCCTGACCGACATGGGGCACAACCTGGGTGCACCGCAGCCGGCTAACCATCTGGCGGCGATCATCATCGGTGCGCCGTCGCTGGGCGGCAAGCCGGTCGGCAACAACCGCTTCTATGGCGCGAATGACCCGCGTCGCAACACGGGGCTGGCAGCCGGCTATTGATCGGCATTGCAGCACCCGCAGTACGAAAAAAAGCCCGCCGAAACCTGGCGGGCTTTTTTTGTTTGCGATCAATGCAGCGGGCAGTCTCGCGCGATCACGTCGCCCACCATGGCAGCGGTCGCGCCAGACAGCGTCCAGCCCAGGTGCCCGTGGCCCGTGTTGTAGAACACGCGCGCGTGCCGCCCACGGCCAACGCGCGGCATCATGTCCGGCATCATCGGGCGCAAGCCGGCCCAGGGCACCACACGCGATGTGCCAATCGCAAAGTTGCGGCGCGTCCATGCCACCAGCGGTTCGATGCGGTCCGCACGGATGTCGCGGTTGTAGCCATTGAACTCCGCCGTGCCCGCCACGCGGAAGCGGCCTGCGCCCAGCCGGCTTGTCACGATCTTCGCGCTCTCATCGAGCAAGCTGACCCACGGTGCGCCTTGAACGCTGGCATCGTCGTCCAGGTGGACCGTGATCGAATAGCCCTTGACCGGATACACGTTGATGCGATCGCCCACCAGCTGTGCGATATGCCGACTGCCCACGCCCGCGCACACGACCATCGCATCGGCGGCAAGGTCCTGTATGACATTCGCCGCGCTGGTGGAAAGGCGGTCATCGAGCGTGGTTTGCAACAGCAGGCGCACGCCGCTTGCGGTGGTTTCCACATCGCGCACATCCACGCCGTGCATGAACCGCACGCCGCGCTTCTCACACGCCTGCGCCAGGCCGCGCGTGAATTTGTGGATGTCGCCCGTGGCGTCGGATGCGGTGAAGTAGCCGCCGTAGTAATTGCCGCGCAGCGTCGGCTCAATGGCGGCAATCTCCTCGGGGCTCACGGCGTGGCGCTCAAGCCCGCCGGCGACGAGCAGTGCGTTGGCCTTGCCTGCCGCCGCAAAGCTGGCCTTGTCGTGATAGACGTGCAGAATGCCGCGCTTCTGCAGGTCGAAATCGATCTGCTCCCGTTCGGCCATCGCAAACAGATGCTTGCGTGCCTCGATGGCCATGCGCGTGGTTTCGATGGTGTTGCGCCGGTAGTGCGCGATGTTGGCGACGAACTCGCCGATCCAGGAGTATTTGTGCCACGAGGGCTTGGGGTTGAGCAGCAGCGGAGCGTCGTTGCGCAGCATCCATTTGATGCCCTTGAGCAACGTGCCGGTGCTGTTCCAGACTTCAGCGTTGCTGGCGGAAAGCTGGCCGCCGTTGGCGAACGAGGTTTCCATGGCCGGATACAGGTGGCGGTCGAGCACCGTGACCTGATAGCCGAGTTGCGAGAGCGTGTAAGCGGTCGTGACGCCGGATATGCCGGCGCCGACGATGACGATGTGCGTCATGGCGATCCCTATGGAGTGATGTCATGACCGGACGATCCGGTCGGCTCACCCCATCTGTCTTGGGACCTGAGAGCTTGGGCATCAGCAGCGCTGGCGCCTTCCCCTTCGGTGGGCGCGCGTGCACGCCTCTCTCCAGATTCGCAGTCGACGCCACAGTCCTTTTGCCTGAGAGTTTCCGGGGTGGTTGCTCCATCGGCGCCGGGCGGTGCGCGTATGCGCGTTGGGCCCGGTCTCTCCTGCGGCGTGTTGCAGCTGTCGTTGGTGCGTCAGCCGCGCCTGCGTGCTGCCGGTGTGGGCAGCGGGAGGGAGTGTGTCATGGGCTCTGCCGTTCGGCAAGTCGGGCCGTACCCGAGGCAACCGCAGGAACGGGTGGGGTATCGTCCTTCAGGTCGACGCCGCTGCGGCCGAGCGCCAACGCGCCGTTGAGCAGGAACACCAGCCGGCTCGCTGCCTGGTCATAGGACAAACCTGCCGGCCGCACATTGGAGATGCAATTGCGTTCAGCATCGGAGCGGCCAACACGCGGCGCGTAGGTCAGGTAAATGCCCAGGCTGTCAGGCGAACTCAGCCCCGGCCGCTCACCGATCAGCATCACCACCTGCCGCGCGCCCAGCAGCGCACCGATCTCATCCCCCAGCGCAACGCGGGACTGCTCGGCGATGGCGACTGGACCGATCGACCGGCCGGCCGGCAGACGCTCACGCACGCTGCAAAGCAGCGGCACGGCATGGCTTTGCACCGCCAACGCGGAGAGCCCATCGGCAATCACGAACACCACATCGAACGGCTGCGCTGGCCGCAATGCGCTGAGTCTTGCGCGGCTGGCTTCGTCAAGACGGCGGCCAAGGTCGGGACGGCGCAGATATTCCGCGCGATCCGCAGCCGCGCTGTGCGCCGTCACCGCTGTGAAGCCCGCTTCCCCAAGTGCGACCGCAACTGCTGCGCTATCGAGCGGCAGGTGCACGGCATCGCGCGCCTGGGCATGCGCTACGCCGAATGCCAGCACGGCGTCGGTCGTCTGGCTGTTGCCGGCGCGGCCCAGCGCGATACGGGCGTCGGTAAAGGCGCGCAGGTGCGCCCACGGATTGGGTTGAACGAGCGGGTGTTTCGGCATGTTCGGCTTCTCCACCGAGTTCACAGTGCGTGAGCCAATTGCAGCAGCGGTTGCCGCGCCGTGGCGTCTTGCAGGCGGCCGGCAGCATCGACGATGCCCATGCTTTGCAGCCACGCCTCGAACTCCGGTGCAGGCCGCAGGCCGAGCGTGTCGCGCAGATAAAGGGCGTCATGAAACGACGTGCTCTGGTAGTTCAGCATGATGTCGTCAGCGCCCGGCACGCCCATGATGAAATGGATGCCCGCCACGCCAAACAGCGTCAGCAGCGTATCCATGTCGTCCTGATCGGCCTCTGCGTGGTTGGTGTAGCAGACGTCGCAGCCCATCGGCAGGCCCAAGAGCTTGCCGCAGAAGTGGTCTTCCAATCCGGCGCGGATGATCTGCTTGCCGTCGTAGAGGTACTCCGGGCCGATGAAGCCGACGACCGTATTCACCAGCAAGGGCGAGAACGCCCGCGCTACGGCATAGGCCCGCGCTTCCATCGTTTGCTGATCGACGCCGTGGTGCGCGTTGGCCGACAGCGCGCTGCCCTGGCCGGTCTCGAAATACATCACGTTGTTGCCGACCGTGCCGCGCGAGAGGCTTTGCGCTGCGTCATGCGCTTCGCCCAGCAATGCGAGGCTGATGCCGAACCCCGCATTGGCTTGCTCGCTGCCGGCCACCGACTGGAATACCAAGTCGACCGGGGCGCCTTGGTCAATGGCGCGTATGGTGTTCGTCACGTGGGTCAGCACGCACGACTGCGTGGGAATGGCGTAGCGGTTGCGCATCTCATCCACCAGTTGCAGCAGCGAAACGATGGCGCCGAGATTGTCGCTGGCGGGGGTGATGCCGATGGTCGCGTCGCCGCAGCCGTAGAGCAGGCCATCGATGATCGACGCAGCAATGCCTTTGGGATCATCCGTCGGGTGATTGGGCTGCAGCCGGACTGACAACCGGCCCGGCAACCCGATGGTGTTGCGAAAGCGCGTGACCACGCGGCACTTGCGGGCTACGGCGATCAGATCCTGGTTGCGCATCAGCTTGCTGACCGCGGCGGCCATTTCCGGCGTGATACCGGCGGCGACGCTCGTCAATGTCGCGCTGTCGGTCTCGTGCAAGAGCAGCCAGTTGCGAAATTCGCCCACGGTGAGCGAGGCGATCGGCTCGAAGGCCTGCGCGTCGTGCCGATCCAGAATCAGGCGCGTGACCTCGTCCTCTTCATACGGCACCAGCGCTTCGTTGAGGAAGACCGACAGCGGCACGTCCGCCAACGCCATCCGCGCAGCCATGCGTTCGCCCTCGCTGGCCGCGCCCAGGCCCGCCAGGTAGTCGCCGGAGCGAGCTGGGCTGGCTTTGGCCAGGAGCGTCTTGAGATCGTTGAACACATGACGCTGTGCGCCAATGGTGTGGGCAAAGTGCATGATGGGATACGCGGCAGAGTCCGATGACGGTGACGGTGACGGCGAGGCCTATCCTGCCACTTTAGTGGCCTTCCAAGCCATGGCGGCAATGTTCTAATACGCGTTTCTTAAACATCGATATCCCGCCCCGATGACCGCTTCCGCCACACCGTCCCGTACACATCGAGCGGGCTCTGCCATGGAAGTGCTGACGGTCTTTCTCAAACTGGGCCTCACGAGCTTTGGGGGCCCTGTGGCGCATCTGGGGTACTTCCGCCGCGAGTTCGTGGAACGGCGCCGCTGGCTCGATGACGAGGCCTTCACCGACCTCGTCGGGCTGTGCCAGTTCCTGCCGGGGCCGGCCAGCAGCCAGGCGGGGTTTTCCATCGGGTTGCTGCGTGCGGGCTGGCTGGGCGGGCTGGCTGCATGGTTCGGTTTCACGCTGCCTTCTGTCTTGCTGCTGCTGGCCTTTGCCATGGTCGCGCCCAAGCTCAATGGGATGCTCGGAAACGGGCTCGTTCATGGGCTCAAGCTGGTGGCCGTCGCCGTCGTCGCGCAGGCGGTCTGGGACATGGCCCGGCGGCTGTGCCCGGATCGCAGGCGCGCCGCCATCGCGCTGATCACCTTGGCATTGCTGGCCCTGCTGACGACGGTCTACGCCCAACTCATCGTGATCGCCGTCGGGGCTCTCCTTGGCTGCGCGTTGTGCCGCCCTTCGCAGCCGGTGCCGGCAGCGCAAGGAGGAGCAGGGCAGAGGCACGCATTCCACGTCGCGCATGCAGCGAGCATCGGCAGCCTGATGTTGTTCTTCGCGCTGCTGTTCGGCCTTCCTGCCCTGACGCAGGCGTACCCGCTGCTGCCCGCCGAGGTATTCGGTGCGTTCTACCGTTCAGGCGCGCTGGTCTTCGGCGGCGGCCACGTCGTACTGCCGCTGCTGGAACAGCAGACCGTCGCCACAGGCTGGGTGACATCGGCAGACTTCCTGGCCGGCTACGGCGCCGCGCAGGCCGTGCCGGGGCCGCTCTTCACCTTCGCGGCGTTCCTGGGCTGGACGATCGGGCCCGGGCTGAACCACTGGGTGGGCGCCGCACTCGCGACGGCGGGCATCTTCCTGCCCGGGTTGCTGCTGGTGGTGGCGGCGTTGCCGTACTGGCAGGCACTGCGCGCTCGGCCATCCATGGCGGCATTGCTCGCCGGAGTGAACGCAGCGGTGGTCGGACTGCTCGCCATGGCGCTTTACTCGCCGGTGTGGGTGAGCGCGGTGCGTTCGGGCCGGGATTTCGCCATTGCGGCGGTCGCGCTGTTGCTGCTCACGCGGTGGAAAGCGCCACCGTTGCTGGTGGTGGGGCTTTGCGCTGCGGCGGGCATTGCGCAGGCGGCATTTGGGTGAAGACGGTGCCGGCCGGCCATGTCAATGAGGCGGGGGAGAGCGTCCGGGCTGTATTTAACATAAGACAGATTATGCGAAAAAAGGTACCAATTCTCCCGATGCGAACGGTGCGCGTGTCAAGGCAGACCACCACCTCCGCAGAGCTGTTGCGCGCCGAACACGCGCCGGGATTTCTCTGTGCATTCCGAAACGCATTGCATAGACTCCCTTTTCAGGCCGTCTCCTCACCTTGTTTGAAAGGCAATGCATCATGTGTCGCTGGCTGGCGTATTCGGGCAACCCCATTCAGATGGAGACGGTGCTGTTCCGGCCCCGGCACTCACTGATCGATCAGAGCCTGCGGGCGCGCCTTGGCGGCGAGATCACCACCAACGGTGACGGCTTCGGCATCGGCTGGTATGGCCGCCATTCCGATGTGCCGTTCCGCTATCGCTGCCTGCATCCCGCCTGGAACGACACGAACCTGCGTGAAGCCGCCCGCGCAATCCGTTCCCCGATGTTCATCGCGCACGTGCGTGCCGCCACCGATACGCCCGCGCAGGAAACCAACTGCCACCCGTTCCGCTACGGCAGATGGCTCTTCGCGCACAATGGGCTGATCCGCGAATATCCGATGCTGCGGCGCGCGCTGATGATGGAAGTCGCGCCGGAACTGTTTCGCTGGATCGAGGGCTCGACCGATTCGGAGATCATGTTCTTCCTCGCGCTGACCTTCGGCCTGGACCGCGACCCGCGTGGCGCGCTGGAGCAGATGGTCGGCCTGATCGAAGACATCGGCCATCGCCACGGCGTGGAATACCCGCTGAACATGACCGTGTGCGCCACGGACGGCACCCAGATCGTCGCCGCACGCTACTCCAGTGAGCGGGAATCGCGCTCGCTCTTTCACAGCACCTCGTTCAAGCACCTGCACGAGCTCTATCCCGAAGGAACAGCCATCGACGAGGCGGGCGAGGATGCGTTTCTCGTGCTGTCCGAACCGCTGATCGACCTGCCCCACGCCTGGGCCGAGATTCCGGAGGAAACCATCGTCATCGCCAAGGACGGGGTTGTGCAGCACCACCGGTTCGTCCCCCGGCGGCCGGGGCCAGACTTTGCCCTGCCGGCCAACCAGGCGTCTTACGGGCGAGCGGCCAGCTGACGCACCTGAGGAAAGTGGTCACAGCACCACTTCTGCCTCGCTGCCTTCCTCCGCCTTCCACTGAAAGCTCCTGACAAAACGCTGTCAGGAGCCCTGCGCTACCCTCCCCGCCCGGGATTCGTTTCACGCACGAAGCGGATCTCAAGAATCCGTTACAGTTTACGGCTCGAATTCTGATTGCCAGGGCGGCGCGACCGTGTCTCTGCGCTGGCAATTTCCCCTACCTCCAAGGAACACCCTCCATGTCCTCCGGTGTCATTCGCCTGCGCGGAGCCCGTCAGCACAATCTCAAGAACCTCGATCTGGACCTGCGCACGGGCGAGATGACCGTTGTCACCGGCCCGTCCGGCTCCGGCAAGTCCAGCCTGGTGTTCGACACCTTGTACGCGGAAGGCCAGCGCCGCTACGTCGAGACCTTCAGCGCCTACGCGCGCCAGTTCCTTGACCGCATGGACCGGCCGCAGGTCGAGCACGTGGAAGGCGTGCCGCCCGCCATCGCCATCGACCAGACCAACCCGGTGCGCAGCTCGCGATCGACGGTCGGCACGATGACGGAGCTGAACGATCACCTCAAGCTGCTGTTTGCCCGCGCGGCGCAATTGTTCGATCGGGAAACCGCGCTGCCCGTGCGGCACGACACGCCGGAAACCATCTATGACGAGCTGCTGGCACGCACGCGCGAGGCTGATCCGCGCCTGGTCGTGACGTTCCCGGTGGAGCTGCCGGCCAACACGAGCGCCGAGGAGATCGCGCAGTGGCTGTCGGTCAGCGGCTATACGCGCGTGCAGGCCGAGCGCGTGAGCGGCGAACGCAAACTGCTCGACGTGGTCGCAGACCGCTTCCGGCTGCAAGGCACCGAACGCGCCCGCGCACTGGAGGCGATCGAGTCGTCGCTCAAGCGCGGCGGCGGCCGGGTCAACGTCTACGTATTGCCCGCCGACGATGCCGCCGAGCCCGAGATCTGGCGCTTTTCGACCGGCCTGCACTGCCCGGAGAGCGACCTGCGCTACGCCGATCCGCAACCCGCCCTCTTCTCGTTCAACTCTGCGTATGGCGCGTGCGATGCCTGCCGCGGTTTCGGTCGCGTGATCGGCGTGGACCTCGGCCTCGTCATCCCGGACGAGCGCAAGACGCTGCGCGAAGGCGCCATCAAGCCGATGCAGACCCCGGCGTGGAAGGAGTGCCAGGACGATCTGATGCGCTATTCGGCGGCGGCCGGCATTCCGCGCGACACGCCCTGGGCTGAACTCACGCAGGCGCAGAAGGATTGGGTCATCCATGGCGACCCCACGTTCAAGCGCGGCGGATGGAACAAGCAGTGGTACGGCGTGCGCCGGTTCTTCGATTACCTGGAATCGAAGGCGTACAAGATGCACATCCGCGTGCTGCTCTCAAAGTACCGCAGCTACACGACCTGCGAAACCTGCGGCGGTGCACGACTGAAAACCGAATCGATGCAATGGCGCCTCGGCACCAAGGAAAACGCCGATGCCGTGCTCGCGCCCGAACACCGCTTCATGCCGCGCGGCGTGGCCTGGAGCCGCGCCCAGCTCGAAGCCTTGCCCGGCTTGACCGTGCACGACCTGATGCTGCTGCCGATCGAGCGCATCCGCCGCTTCTTCGATGAACTGACGCTGCCGTCCACGCTGCTCGACGACGCGCTCAAGCTGCTGCTGGACGAGGTGCGCACGCGCCTGGCCTATCTGTGCGACGTCGGCATCGGCTATCTCACGCTCGACCGCCAGAGCCGCACGCTGTCGGGCGGCGAAGTGCAGCGGATCAACCTGACGACGGCGCTGGGCACATCGCTCGTCAACACGCTGTTCGTGCTGGATGAACCCAGCATCGGTCTGCACCCGCGCGACCTGGATCGGATTGTCCAAGCCATGCAGCGCCTGCGCGACGCCGGCAACACGCTGGTGGTGGTCGAGCACGACCCTTCGGTGATGCTGGCGGCTGACCGCCTGATCGACATGGGCCCCGGCCCCGGAGAGCGCGGCGGCAATATCGTCTTCGACGGCACGCCGGCGGCGATCCGCCAGGCGGACACACTCACGGGCGCGTATCTGTCGGGCCAGCGCCGCGTGGCCGATGCGACGGACTGGCAAGCACGTCCCGTTAACGATGCCACGCCGCGCTTGGTACTCGAAGGCGCGTCGGAACACAACCTGCGCGATGTCACGGTCGAGATTCCGCTGCAGCGCCTGGTGTGCGTGACCGGCGTGTCCGGCTCGGGCAAGTCGACGTTGATTCAGGACGTGCTGCACCCCGCGCTGGCGCGGCACTTTGGCAAGGCAACCGAATCGCCCGGCGCATTCCGCGCGTTGCGCGGCGCCGATCAGATCAGCGACGTGGTGTTTGTGGACCAGTCCCCGATCGGCAAGACCGCGCGTTCGAACCCGGCCAGCTACGTGGGCGCGTTCGATGAAATCCGCAAGCTGTTCGCCAAGGCGCCGATGGCGCTGCAGCGCGGCTACACAGCTGGCACGTTCAGCTTCAACTCGGGCGACGGCCGTTGCCCGACGTGCGGCGGTTCGGGCTTCGAACATGTCGAGATGCAGTTCCTGTCCGACATCTACCTGCGCTGCCCCGATTGCGACGGCACGCGCTATCGCGCCGAGATCCTCGAGGTGAAAATCGCGCGCGCCGGCCGTGCATTGTCCGTGGCCGATGTGCTCGAGCTGACGGTGAGCGAAGCCGCCACCGTCTTCGCCGATGACGCTGATGTGCTGCGCGTGCTGCAGCCCATCGTCGATGTGGGCCTGGAATACGTGAAGCTCGGCCAGCCTGTGCCGACGCTCTCGGGCGGCGAGGCGCAGCGCCTGAAGCTGGCGGGCTTCCTCGCCGAAGCCGCGCAAACGGCCCAGGCGGCCGCACGCAAGCGCGTCAAACCCGATGCGCCTGCCAATGCCGGCCGGCTCTTCATGTTTGACGAACCGACCACCGGGCTGCACTTCGACGACATCGCCAAGCTGATGCGCGCGTTCGGCAAACTGCTCGACGCCGGGCATTCGCTGATCGTGATCGAGCACAACCTCGACGTGGTGCGTGCGGCGGATTGGATCATCGACCTCGGCCCCGAAGGCGGCGATGCCGGTGGCCTGCTCGTGTGCGCCGGCACCCCCGCTGCGGTCAAGGCGTGCGCCGCTTCGCACACCGGTGCGGCGCTCAAGCAATACGAGGCCAGCATCGGCAAGCCCGAGGCCACCGAAGGCGTGCCGCTGCAAACGGCACTGGCCGACCGCCGCGCCAAGCGCACGGCGCTGGCGGAAGTCCAGGGCGAGAACGTCGTGCGCATCGTCCACGCGCACGAGCACAACCTCAAGGGCCTGAACGTCGATATTCCGCACGGCAAGTTCAACGTGGTGACGGGCGTGTCGGGTTCGGGCAAGTCGACGCTGGCGTTCGACATCCTCTTCCACGAGGGGCAGCGTCGCTATCTTGAATCGCTCAACGCGTATGCGCGTTCCATCGTGCAGCCAGCGGGGCGGCCGGAAGTCGATGCCGTCTACGGCATTCCGCCCACCGTGGCCATCGAGCAGCGCCTGTCGCGCGGCGGCCGCAAGAGCACGGTGGCGACCACGTCCGAGGTGTGGCACTTCCTGCGCCTGCTGTATGTGAAGCTGGGCGTGCAGCACTGCATCCACGACGGCACGCCGGTGTCGGCGCAAAGCCCGGAGGCGATCTTCGCGCAGCTCATGCGGGATCATCGCGGCCAGCACATCGGCCTGCTTGCGCCGCTGGTCGTGAACCGCAAGGGCGTCTACACCGACCTGGCCAAATGGGCCAAGGCGCGCGGCTATACGCACCTGCGCGTCGATGGCGAGTTCCTCACCGTCGACCCATGGCCGCGCCTGGACCGCTTCCGCGAGCACACGCTGGAACTGCCCGTCGGCGACATCGTTGTCGCCCCGGAAAACGAAGCCGCGCTGCGTGCCTTGATGGAACAGGCGCTGGAATACGGCAAGGGCATCATGCACGTGCTCGCGCCGCTCGACGGCCTGCAGCACGCCATGCACAACGGCGACACGGCGCATGTCGGCAGCGTCAAGGTGTTCTCGACCAAACGCGCCTGCGCGACGTGCGGCACCAGCTACCCCGAGCTGGATCCGCGCATGTTCTCGTACAACAGCAAGCACGGCTGGTGCGCGAGCTGCGTCGGCACGGGGTTGGCGTTGACGCGCGAGCAGCGTGCCGCGTTTGACGATACGGTGCTCGGCGGCGACGACCGCGGCCGCGAGCAGACACTGCCCTCGGAGGAAGTCGATCCGGAAGGCATGACCGACCTGCCCTGCCCCGACTGCCACGGCACGCGCCTGAACCCGACGGCGCGCGCGGTGACCTTTGCCGACAAGCCCATCGTCGACATTGCGCAGTGGACGGTCAGCCAGACCCGCCGCTGGGTCGAGGGCTTGGACCTGACCGGCCGCGACGCCGACATCGCCCGCGACGTGGTGGCCGAGATTCACAGCCGTCTGTCGTTCCTGGAGGAAGTCGGCCTGGGCTACCTGAGCCTGGATCGTGCCGCGCCGAGCCTGTCGGGCGGCGAAGCCCAGCGTATCCGTCTGGCGGCGCAACTCGGCAGCAATCTGCAGGGCGTCTGCTACGTGCTGGATGAGCCGACCATCGGCCTGCATCCACGCGACAACCAGATCCTGTTGGACGCGTTGCGCAAGCTGGGCGACAAGGGCAACACGCTGGTGGTGGTCGAGCACGATGAAGACACCATCCGCCGCGCCGACCACATCATCGATATCGGCCCGGGTGCCGGCAAGCGCGGCGGCACGCTCGTCGCGCAAGGCGGCGTGGCAGACCTTGCAGCGCAGCCGGATTCGCTCACGGGCCGATTCCTGTCGCAGCCGATCGAGCACCCGCTGCAGCCGCGCCGCCAGGTGATTGCGCCGCGTGCCGGCAAGCAAGCCGTGCCGGAGCAATGGCTGACGGTGCACGGCGCCAAGCTGCACAACCTGCGCAACGTGACCGCAACGATGCCGCTGTCGCGTCTGGTGGCGATTACGGGGGTGTCAGGCTCGGGCAAATCGACGCTGGCGCGCGATGTGTTGATGACAAACCTGCTCGATGCGGTCGGCCGTTCGGTGCTGTCTTCGCCGGCAACCCGCCGCGCACGCAAGGCCGCGCAGGCTGAGACGCCTGAGGCGAAGATGCCGCGCAAGCTCGACGTCAAACACGACTGGCATGGCTGCGACAGCGTCACCGGCTGGGAAACCATCGACCGCGTGCTGGAAGTCGACCAGACGCCGATCGGCAAGACGCCGCGCTCGTGCCCCGCCACGTACATCGGCGTGTGGGACACCATCCGCAAGCTCTTTGCCGACACGCTGGAGGCCCGCGCACGCGGCTACACCGCCTCGCGCTTCTCGTTCAACACCGGCGACGGCCGCTGCCCCGCCTGTGAAGGCCAGGGCGTGCGCACCATCGCCATGAGCTTCCTGCCCGACGTGAAAGTCGCATGCGACGTGTGCCACGGCCAGCGCTTCAACCCCGAGACGCTGGCCGTCACCTGGCGCGGCAAGAACATCGGCGAAGTGTTGACCATGGAGATCGACGAGGCGGTCGAATTCTTTGGTGCGATGAACAGCATCGCCCACCCGCTGCAACTCATGAAGGACGTGGGCCTTGGCTACCTGACGCTGGGCCAGCCGTCGCCCACGCTATCCGGCGGCGAAGCACAGCGCATCAAGCTCGTCACGGAACTTGCCAAGGTGCGCGACGACATCACACGCCGCGGCCAGAAGGCCCCGCACACGCTGTACGTGCTGGACGAGCCGACCGTGGGCCTGCACATGGCCGACGTGGCCAAGCTGATCCGCGTGCTGCATCGGCTGGCGGACGGCGGCCACAGCGTGATCGTGATCGAGCACGACCTCGACGTGATTGCCGAGGCGGACTGGATTCTCGATCTCGGCCCGGAAGGCGGCGACGGAGGCGGCACGATCGTCGCGGCTTGCGGGCCGGAGGCGCTCACGCGGGTGAAAGCCAGCCATACCGGTGCGGCACTGGTGCCGGTGCTGGCGCGTGGCAAGCAGGTCGATCCGAGCAAGGAAGGCGCGACGGTCTAGCCTGGCGCGCGGCGGTGTCCACCTTGGGGGCCATCGGCCCTGCCCAGCGCTTCGTGTGGGGCAGCCCTGCCTTCCGCTGAAAGCAGAGTCGCCCTGTTTTTAGGTGGACAGGGCTTTTCAGTTCGGGGGGTGATGGTTCCGCTGCGAATACCGGCCGTCGGGGCTACGTAGCGCATACGACTTGCTGCGTTGGTGTGCAGTGGGCCGAGGCTGTCCTAGACCGCACGCATTTCCTTATCGATGGACGGGCGCTCGCATGCCGGCAAGCGCCGACCTCGAAGCTGCCAAGCCTCCAGTTCTACTGTTGTGGCTTTCCCCACAACGGGTTTTTGTTATCAGAGCCCAACACCTGGGCGAGCACTTCTGCATCGCCGTCGCTCGCCACCGGAGCGCCTTTGCGCGCGCGGGTAATCTTGGCTCGCTTGCCGTGCTTCTTTGCGTGCACGGCCTTCTTGATTCCGCTTTGCGTGGCATCGCCTGATGCCGGCTCGGTGGAGGTGTGCTGGGCGCAGGTGCCTGCGGTGATCCAGGCGGTGGTGAGGAGGGCTACGGCGAGTTTGTATTGCAGGTTCATTTGAGAGAGTCAGGTTGTTTTAGGGTTGAATTCACAACGACGTCGCCCGGTCATCCGGAAAACGCGTCAATGCTCTTCTGGTTGGTGTTGTCACAAATCCGCTCAGCCCGTACACCTACGGGGACGCCCGTGGAGACCGTTCTCTGGTCTCCGCCGAGAAGGTTCTGTGTCAGAAACTGCTCCGCGGCAACGACGCCACCATCCAAAAAATACAATCGAACGTTACGGACAGATGCTTGCATAGCCCGTGACGTCGCCCCTTGAAAGGCGGGAACGCTTACGCTTGCCTCGTGCCAACGGGCCGGATCGTCCAGCGTCTGCCAGCGCACTGTAAGCGGCGCTTGGATGTCCAGCAGCGCACTGCCAACAAAACTCGAACGTCGATCGCACGGCGCTTCAAAAACGCGCTCATTGTCAGTTCCAATCACCAGAGTCTGACCATCGATCTCAAGTCTCGCCAAACCTCGCGGGTATTGATCGGACAGATAGAAGGACACGACATTGCCCACCAGGCCCTGTAGTTCATCCAATTTCGATGCGTCCAATCTACCAAGCCCTGGCGCGACGTCTACATGATCGTAGTAATGAAAGTACTGATACACCAGCAAGTCGCTCTCGCGAAGGTCCCACCGAAGTGTGCCGAGATCTGGGTATGGGCGTAGCAGCAGTGGGCGCGGGCGTACCGCAACAGGTTGTCCTGCCTCGTCCGTATCGGCGTAGGCGTATGAATGCTCGCTCTCACGCAGGCGGCTTCCCGTATATGGAAAGCGCCCCTGGTTGACGTCGTCTTCCTCAGGATGACGTATGAAGCCGGCAAACCTTGCCTCTGGCCCCGACAGCAACGGCATACGCGGCCATGAACCTGCGCCTGTCTGAGCGCTGCCTACTGCAAGCCACAACGGTCTTCCGCTGAAGTTGACATGCAGTTCCCGGATGTCCGGGTGCGCTTCACTGAACCACCTTCGCGCTGTGTCCTGCACTCCCACTCCAATCGGAAGAACGCCCAACGCTGCCAGCGTTGGCAGAAACATGGCTGCATGCAACTTCGCCGGCAAGGGTGTTGATGCGCGACGCCGATACGTGAACCACGTAAGCAGCAAAGCTAAGCTCAGCGGAACACCGACCACGATGGCCACTAGGATGAGCATCACCACGCCGTAATCGAGATTCGGCGTGAGGAGCGCAATCAAGCTCAGCGTGCTCAGTAGGATCGAGAGGGCTGCGCTAAGGGTAATGCCAAGCCGATAAGGTTTCAGGGATAAATGCCGCAGGCCTTTTCCTGTGGCGTCGGCACTGCTCATGGCGGGACTTTCAAAAAGATTTTCGCGGTCACAGCCTTGGAATACCCCCACCGGTAAAGCGATCTAACGTGTCTTTCGCGCCACGAATAAGGCTCTCTTTACCGGCTTCCAAGATTTTGCCTGCGGCCTCCGCCGCCTTTTCCTCAGCGCTATGCGCAACGTCCTTGGCTTTATCCGTGATCTTGTCGGCGACTTTTCCTGGAATCTGGGACGCCTTGGTCCACGCCGCCTGCGCGCGCTCGCGCACAGTCAGTGTGGGAGCAAAGTGGGTTCGCCAGCGCAGATAACCCCACACAGAACTGAATTCGCGGCCTGTTTTTTCCAGTGGTAGAGAGCCGTCCTTCAAATACCGGTCCAAGTCGGTGCGGTCCTGACCGACCAGCAGCGGCGGATATATGTCGCGCTGCCCACCCTCGTCGACCGGCGCGAAGCGCTTGCGCACCCCCTCCGGATCTCGCGCGGATGCCGCATTGATTTCGGCTCACTGGGCTTTCCACTCGGCGTCCTTGCGCTTCAGATCTTCCAAGCGTGCCTTTTGCCGGCGCTTCCAGACCTCCTCGTTGGTGGCGCCGGTTGGTTTGAACCAAGCACGTGAGTCGTGGACGTAGTCATCGAAAAATTTGACGATGCGGGCATCTAGCGGCGATGTGTCATTCCAGTATGACTTGACCTCCCTCCATTGCTTGACTTTCTCACCCCAGACGAACTGCTGGATCTCGGCAACCACCCCGCCCGGGCCCGGAACGTTCCGAAAAACCTTGCCCATCCAGCCATCCGAGTAGACAGGAGAGCTCTCCATCTCCGCCATGATCTTGGCTTCTTCGCGTAGCTCTTCGTTAGCACCGGCCAAATCTTGTGCACACTGGGCACTGAACTTTTGCGCTCGCTTGAAGAAGGGCTGATTCTCGAAGGCCTGCGCGCCCGCGTTCAAGCGTAGGCGGCGCCACCGCAGGTACAACCCGTATTGCACACGTGCCGCGCCGGTGGTTCCTCCGCCGTGCTTGCGGATCAGTGGATTTACGGCATCGACGTAGTCGTTGTAGTCCTTGATAAGTTGCGGCGATATTTTCAGGGCGTCTAACACTCTTGGCGGAAGGTCCGTTGAAGGCTTCAACGGCACGCCAGCCGCAACCGCTTCGCGGTACATCTTCGCTAACGTGACTTGGGACGTCTTCATACTGTCATCGGGCGTCCCATCGGCACGGCAGCCGCGCCCTTGATCCCCTGGTTGATAGGCTCCTCCCACATCGGTATGGACCCCGGGGTAGGCCAACTCCAGACAGTTCTTGGACTCCGCCTTGTCCAGCGGGAACGAACCGCGTATCTCATGTGAAGAGATGAGATGCACTGTTCGCTCGACGTAATCGGGAATACGCAGGAACTCTTCGTTACCCCAGCCACCATGGCCGCTGGCGATCATGAAGCTCTGGGCGAAGCCCACCGACGCTACGGTGTCGAATATGCCGAGAAAATCCACGCTGACCTTTACGCCCGCCAGCGTCATGTCTTTGCCTAGTGCATCCTGCAGCCAGCTGCAAAAAACACGAGCCTCGGCCGCGCCCCGGGAGAATCCGAACACGTAAAGTCGAATCTTCTTCAGCGTCGGCTTTCGACCATCGATCAGTGGTTTGAGCTTTTGCTCAACAAACTCTCGGCGACGCGCCAGCTCTTGCCGACGGGCCTGATGGTTGGGGGCAAGCGTAGCAGTGTCCAGGGTTCCTGCCAGCGTACCAAACGTGCCAGCGTTGTTGAGTTCATCCACTTCGTCGCTGCCAGCCGAAGCTCGGAGGTGGACCGGGAGATTGATGTCTGTGGACATCTTTCGAACGAGCTTCAGATCGTCGCTCCCCATCTCGACACTAAGAACGCGATTGTTGTATCGCTGATAGAGTGCGTTGGTGATTTGTAGTAATGCCCAATTGATGCGGGCTTCCCCACCCCAACCAGAACCAAGCCCCGCTCGAGCATCGTAGCCTCGACCAGTATCTCCAATCTCCCTATCAAATGTTGTCCCGATGCCTGGCACGTAGAAACGCACTTGATCTGGCGTCGCCTCAAAAATGTCATACAACCGGGCCACGTTGCTGTGAGCCTGTTTTGGCATATCCCGGTCTTTATTGTTGTTGGTTCCATCAAAAAAGAAACCAATACGGAATTCCTGGGTGCATTGCCCCGAAAACTCACCTAGCTGACTTGCCATGCACCTCCCCTTTTCGTCTTGGGTCAGCGCAAAAGGGGTTGCGTCCAGCCGTTCCAACTCCGCCATTTCATCGCTCCTGATTGGACGGTGATATTTTTTGGTGATAGAACTTGGCTGCACACCCTGCATCCGCCATACACACATCGAATGGGAACTTCCAGTCGGCAGGGAACTTGGAATGGCCGGGCCCATAGCTAGATGCGATAGCTTTGATCTTGTTGTCCGACATGAATGCAAGCCACAGCACAGCAGGATGATCTTTTTTCACGTCGTACGGCTCGATCGGCACTTGGGCCTTATACAGTGCGTCACGATCCTTCCGATACAGAGTGTCGTCCTGCCACTCAACTTCTACTCCTAAACCGGGGTGCCACTTAGCGGGCAAGCCAACCGATCCCGCGACGCTCGTGCCTCCTGCATGGTTCCGCATACTGCCAGCCCATACGCCGTTCACATAGACCACGCCAAGCCCTTCGTCCGTGTAGTTGAGTATTTGGATCTGCAATCCAAGATCTTCATCCTGTGGCGCCGCTTGCGCTTGCTGCGAGGGCTTACAGCCGGTAGCGAGCAGTACCAACACGAGTGCCATCCATGTTCGTATTTTCATAAGCATTCTTTATGGGTTACCGCTGTTGGGGGCGCGTGGGATGCGCTGCGGATAAAACGTGGCGGTACACACTGAATTCGCCCGACAAGTGTCTTCCGGATAGTTCCAATCCGCAGGAAACATCAAATGCCCCGGCCCGTAGCTGGACGCTATGGCTTTCATATTGTTGCCTGGCATGAATGCAAGCCACAGCACGGCAGGATGGTCTTTTGTTGCGTCGTACGGCTCAACCGGTACCTGGGCCTTGTACAGAGCATCGTGATCTCTCGAATAGAGCGCATCGTCCTGCCATTCGACGTCCACAGTCAGCCCCGCGTGCCACTTGGCCGGTAGACCAACTGAACCGGCGGCGCCGAAGCCTCCTGCGTGGCTTCGCATACCTCCAGCCCATATCCTGTTCACATACACATCTCCAAGGGGCTCATCCATGTAATTCAGAATTCGAACCTGTAGCGCAAGGTCTTCACTTTGTGAAGCCAACTGTGCCTGCCGCGAGGGCTTGCAGCCGGTAGCCAGCAGCACCAACACGAGTGCCATCCATGTTCGTATTTTGATAACCATTGTTTATGGGTTACCGCTTCTGATCGGGACGCGCTGCGGATAAAACTTAGCCGCGCACGCTTTGTCCGCCATGCAAACATCGAACGGGAGCTTCCACTTCGCAGGGAAATCGGGGTGCCCGGGGCCATAGCCGGACGCGATTGCTTTGATCTTATTGTTCGGCAGGAATGCGAGCCACAAGTCCGACGGACGGTCATCTTTCACATCGTACGGCTCGATCCGCACTTGCTCCTTATACAGCGCATCATGATCCTTGCGATACAAGGTGTCGTCCTGCCATTTGACTTCGACTGTCAAGCCCGCATGCCACTTGGCAGGCAGACCAGCTGATCCAGCGACACTTGTGCCTCCAGCATGACTAGGCATTCCACCTACCCATATTCCATTTACATACACGTCTCCAAGCGGTTCATCCCTGTAGTTGAGTACTTGGACATGCAGTCCAAGATCTTCATCTTGGGGCGCCACCTGCGCCTGCTGCGATGGCTTGCAGCCGGTAGCCACCAGCACCAACACGAGTGCCATCCATGTTCGTATTTTGATAACCATTGTTTATGGGTTACCGCTTCTGATCGGGACGCGCTGCGGATAAAACCTGGCTGCACATGCTGGGTCCGCCATGCAAACGTCATATGGAAACTTCAGCCCGCCCGGAAACTTAGGGTTGTGAGGCGTATAGCGCGACGCAATCGCTCTTATCTTGTTACTAGGCATAAACGCTAGCCACAACGTGGCGGGCTCACCCGTTTCGTAGGGCTCCACGGACACCTGCGTCTTGTGTAGAGCGTCATGGTCTTGTTTATACAGAGTGTCGTCCTGCCACTGAACTTCGACTGTTAGGCCAGGGTGCCACTTTGCAGGCAGGCCAACCGATCCAGCGACGCTTGTGCCTCCCGCATGGTTTCGCATACTGCCAGCCCATACGCCGTTCACATAGACTACGCCCAGCCCTTCGTCCGTGTAGTTGAGTATTTGGATCTGCAATCCAAGATCTTCATCCTGTGGCGCCGCTCGAGCTTGCTCCGAGGGCTTGCAACCGAGGGCAAGCAGCGCCAACAAAAGCGCCGCCCATGTTCGCGCCTTCATGACGATTCCGTCGTGACTCCGGACGGCACCGGTTGCTGTTGCGACTCGAGCAATCCTGCGTCAGTCAATGCACGAGCGACAAGCCGAAAAGATGTCGCATCGTGCTCGACTTCGGTCGCGTCGAACGATTCAAATACTGATCGAATGCACGCATGCGCTTGGGATGGCGTGCCAACAAGTGTGCCGAACCAATGCGCGTTGGTCTGGATGAGCCGCAGGACGCCATCTGGGCGAGCCAGTGCGGCAAACCGGGCCATTTGATGGCGAGTGAAAACGTAGGGGGCATCGGTCGGTTCGAGTGCCCTTGCATCAGTGGTGCCGACGTGCTGCAAAGCGCCGTCGCGCGAAAAATACCACCATTGCAAACTGCCGAGAAAGCGTCTGCGCTGCGCGTCATCAAACACCCGCAACAACATATCGAGCGCGCGCGTATCCGCAAAGCGAATGAGAAACATCTCTCCATCCGGGTCAACCGCTTTCATTTGGTTGACGAGATGTGCGTATGGGTCGCATGTTGATACGCTCGATTGCAGAAAGCTCAGCATCGGGTTGCCCGATGTCTCGCGCAAAGCGATGTCAAGAAAGGCACGCCGCTCGACCGCACGGTCTGGAATGCGGATGATGGAAGGTGCGATTTCCGCCAAACCGGGCCCTTCGTAGCGGCCGGCGTAGAGCGATTGCGGTTGTAGCGTCGGAAACCTTGAGTAAAGCCGCTTGGCGAGACCGCTATCGAATGCGTTGTCAATCAAGGCGTAGACGTTCACTTCCGGCAACGCAGCGTGCAATTGCTCCAGAGCCGCGTCAGGAAAGTCATCAATCCATGCTGGATTGGCTGAGCGCAAACGCTGAGTCTGGTAACGAGTCGCCATACTTCAATGCTCTCTAAGTACACGGCCACGTCAGCCGTTCATGCTGCCAAGCGGATGGCCACCAGCCATCGCTCGCAGCATGCACTCGACGCAGATACTCTGGGGAAAAGACGGCAACGGATAGTTGCTGCTGACCGGCCCCTCAAACTTGCGCTGCGCCGCCTTATACGTAATCGGCCCAGGACACTCCACAGTGATATTCCCACCTTCCAGCGTAATCGACGCCCCGCCCGCCGTAGCAATGCGGACCCGCTTGGCCGCCGCAAAATCCACATTCATATTCGCCGACACCAGCTTCAGGTCCTGCTTGGCCATCAGCTTGAGCACGTCGTGCTGGGCTTGCACGTCGATGTTGTCTTGCCCCGCCGTGAGCTGCAGGCCGATGTTGTTGTCACCTGCCTTCGACAAACCGGCAGCCACGCCGATCGCCTGGCCGGCGTGCATGCGCGTCTGCTTGCCAATCGCGAGGTTGGTGTCCTGCCCGCTGCCCAGCGCGATGCTTTCGCCATTGGCCAACTGCAGGTCTTGCCCCGCCACCATGACGAGGCCCGCGCGGCCGGCCAGGTGTGCGATGGCTTCGCCTTGGTGCGGCACTTTGCCTTGCGCGCTGGCGGCGTTGTCGCTGCGTTGCTTGTAGAGCGCGGTGCCATCGCTCTGGCCGGAGGCGCCCTGCCCGCCTGGTGTGGGCGCAATGCCCGCTTCGCCTTGGCCGTTGTAGAGCGCCGATCACGACGGGCCGGTCAATGTCGTCTTCGCTGAACTTGACGAGTACCTCTTGTCCGATGCGTGGTAGCCATTGCCAGCCCATGCCGGAGCCGGCTTCACTGCTGCGGTTTGCCCCACAACGGGTTCTTGTTGTCCGACCCCAGCACCTGGGCCAGGACTTCTGCATCACCATCACGCGTGCCTGCTTTGTTCTTGCCCGAGCGTGCTGCCTTGGTTTTCTTGCTCGGCTTCTTAGCATGCACTGCTTTTTTCGCTCCGCTTTGCGAGGCATTGCCCGATGCCGTGGACGCGTGCTGCGCGCAGATGCCGGCGCTCATCCATGCGGTGGTCAGGAGGGCTACGGCGAGTTTTAGTTTTCTCTCTGTTTTGTTGTTAATTGAGATATTGAACATTATTCAAATGCTTCTGTGCAATTAATCTTGTTCACCCCTGCCTCCGTCTTTCTTTCGCAAGATGAAGGAAATTTGCTGTATCGCCCCAATTTCCTATCAAAACTATAAGTAATCAAGTTGGACGAATACCCTCCGAGATTGAGCTGGCTGAATTGCTGCGTGGTGGCGAGCTGCGTGCGCAACTGGCCGTCGGATAATTACAAAAGAGCCTGAATTTCTTAACCGGAAGGTGGGTAAATAATTCTTGGCCATGTTGGGCCGCGTAGCGGACAAGCATAAACCCGTCTGGAGACTAAGTAATCTACATAGAAATTCCGACCTCGCGGAGAATGTCAACTATTTTATTAACGTCTGTTCTTTTGAGTCGTTCTGTCTGGTTGATCTCAACGGAAAAACAGCTGACCGCTTTATTGTCGGGGCACGCAATAAAATAGCCCGTTTCCGGAATGGCTGTCTGGTCACCAAAGACTTTGTCGGAATACGCTATTGTTCCGTGCCAGTTCGTCGCCGCGAATTTCTTTTCCCAATTTACTTGGCGCCCATATCGTCCGCCAGCGTCTTGTTCTTGAATAATCGATTTCGGACTTCGTTTTTGCGAGAGAAGGCGCTGAATTGCCGCTGAGTCTCCCTCAAATACGGACGGCCACTGGAGTTTAATTTCGCTGCCCGTTTTTCTGCAAAAAAATGACAATTTGTATTTTATGGGCCTCCTATTAATTTCTGATGTTAGATATAAAACAACCTGCTGATTAAACTCGGACTCGTTGTTGGAAAATGATTTAATGGATGTGATATCTCGTTTCAGGGTGTCACCGAACTCAAAATGGCAGTCTTTCTTGATAAGGTAATAATCAACATTGTTGATGCTTTCCCTTTCTTGGCATAATGCATCTGCTGAGATCAGAAGGAGAAATGTAAGAGCAAGAACCTTAATCCTCATGGCAATTCCCTTCTGTGGAAGTTTTCCGGGGTGGATGATGTTTGTCCATTTTCGGTTTGAAAGGATGATATATCGCAGAGAACCATTAATGAATTAACAAATGACGTCGACCTATCAACCAATCCGTTCATGTTTGGTGATGTTTGCCCCGTTGATGACGGGTAGTTAACGCTGGCAGCGCAATTTACAAAAGATTGATTGTAGTACCAAACTTTAATTCCGGCATTTGTGTTAATGGTTTTTCTGAGGTTGGTGCCGATGTTATCTGCATACTTGTTTGCATTGCCAATTCTCCGATCTGGCAAGCCACGCTCGGCTGCTTGCTGAGGCGTTATTATGGCCTTGTCAGGCCAAATCCAATATGCGCCGGCACTCGCTGCTCCATGTTTCGATGCTTGGCCAATTTCATCCCGCCAGTGGATTTCTTGAGTTGTTGGGGGGGTGTGTGGATTTCTTCCGAGGAACCTGAAGTATTTGTAGTAATTGTTATTTCCTCCTGCAATATTTCCGTCCTTGTTCGTTAATTGAAGAAAGCCGCGACCGTACCACCCAAGGTGCAAACTTGGGTTGAGGCCGCCGGACTCTCTTAAATCCTTGAACCATCCCGTCTCCTGCGTTGCGTTTCCAAAAAAGCAAGCTTGTCGCATTGGCGTTTCAATGGAAAATTTCCGCAGCGATTTGCATAGTTCTATCCGGTGCCTGTCAAGAAAATTGGATGCGGTAGCTATGTTTGGTTGCTCCCATACCCCATTGCTAGGCGAGTTGTGCGAGCCTGGTTTCCGGATAACGTGATCCGGTATTAGCTGCAGCAATTCATTTTTACTGCGCCAGCCGCACTTTCTGAAATGAAAAATAAACTCAAGAGGGTGAAAATGCCAGACGGATCGAGTCAACCCTCCGGTCTTATCCCAGAACGCCATTTTCTGGACGTGGTCCTCGAACGCGTTCCAACTCTCCTGACTCGCCAGCGGCTTCCCGGCGGCTTTTAGTTTTGCGTAGCGAGTGGCGAGATCACTGGCATCCCACTCGCTAGGATGCTTAACCACAAGGTGCTGCAGTTTCTTGCGACCCGAGTCGCTTGTAGTGTTGTTCAGTAGCGTAAGCGCATGCGGGTCATCCACAAAAGCGTCTGAGGGGCTAGCAAGCTGCCCTTCCTCAATCTTTTCCCAGCCTCGCCAAAACGGGAAATCGGCGTCGGATAGCTTGATGACGTCGGCTTGCGCAAGATCAATGTAGCCAACCGCACTATCGCTATAACGCACCAACTGCCAGTTCTGGTTGTGGGTGGTTGTATCGCTGGAAAGAATACGCCCGAAACGCAACCACTCGAATCCTGCGCTGGGGCAATCTGGATACAACGCTGTTGCTAGACGGAAGAGTTCGTACTCATAGTCGGATTGCACCACTGGCGTGCCGGCAGTGCCACTACCCAAAGCGCGATATGCGTCTCCTTGTTTCACATAGGTCGATGCTGTCCGTGTGCCCTTATCCAACCGTACGCTAACAATCAGTTGCTCACTGCTGGTCCCTGCTTGCCCAACCGGAAGGTCATAAAAGTGTTCGGTGTCAAATTCAATACGATGTGGCTGTGCCGCGTTGGGATGCCGTGCGGCAAACGGTTTGTTCGCGGGGATGATGAAGTGGGCTTCCCCATAAAAGTCCTTGCTGGCGGTCTGATTGGTTGCAGTGGAGCTATCTTTCCAGAAGCGAGGCAGATGCTCGTCCGTTGTAAACACTTCAAAGTGAATTCGACGATTGCTCAAGCTGTACTGCAATCCCGGGTAGCCCAGAATGTCGCGGCGATAGACTCTCGCAAGCTTACGCTGGGGAGGGGTGGCTGTCGGTGGAGACTTGGCGTCTGTGCCAATAGCACTGGCTTGCTGGAACAAGGGGATCAAACTACTGACGCGATCTGCGGTTAGATCATCGCGACAGGCCAGATGCATGTACAGCGAGTAGAAAACGACGGGCGTGTTTTCTCCCGTCTCTGTCTCGTGCTTGATCAGCACGAAACTGGTGTCATATGGTTGTCCCTGGTACTGCTCGCTAGCCTTAGCCTGACGGTAAGCAACAATGGTCCCATCCGCGATTGCGCGAATTGGCGTAGCGTTTGTTGCATCCAAGTGCAAGCCGCCATGCCAAACCTTGTACTCTCCGATCGTTTTAGCCGGGTACTGCCCACCCGGATCAGTGGCGCGCGCCAGCATGCGAGCCAGCAACGTTTCCTCAGTATCGTTCGCCTGCGGCGTTTCCAGAATGGGATAGCTAATCAGCATGAAAGCAGAACCAGAGAATCAGGAGAACGGGAACGCGCCCTTGAGGTTGAACGGTGACTGCGGGAAGTTCGGCAGGTCATAGCTCGTACCCTGCGGCCCCTGAAACGTCCGCTGCGCCGCCTTATACGTAATCGGCCCCGCACACTCCACGGTGATATTCCCACCTTCGAGCGTGATCGACGCCCCGCCGGCCGTGGCGATGCGGATCCGCTTGGCGGCCGCAAAATCCACGTTCATATTGGCCGACACCAGCTTCAGGTCCTGCTTGGCCATCAGCTTGAGCACGTCGTGCTGGGCTTGCACGTCGATGTTGTCTTGCCCCGCCGTGAGCTGCAGGCCGATGTTGTTGTCACCCGCCTTGGACAAACCGGCAGCCACGCCGATCGCCTGGCCGGCGTGCATGCGCGTCTGCTTGCCAATCGCGAGGTTGGTGTCCTGCCCGCTGCCCAGCGCGATGCTTTCGCCATTGGCCAACTGCAGGTCTTGCCCCGCCACCATGACGAGGCCCGCGCGGCCGGCAAGATGGACCATCGCTTCCGCCTGATGCGGCACCTTGCCCTGCGTTGACGTGTTGCCCGCGCTGGCGTCCTGCCTGGCAGCGTCGAGCGCCTTGCCATCGACCATGCCGGCAGCAGCCTTGGCCTGCTTGGCGAGCGGTGCTTCGTCGTCCTTGGCGGTGGCCAGTGCCGCGGTCTGGTGCGTGACCGCGCCTTGCCCCAGCGATGACGTCAGTTCCTTGGCTTGCTTGATGAGTGCGATGCCGGCGGCGTTGTCCCCCGTGGGCACGGCCTTGCCGCTGCTGGCGTCGCGATATGTGGTGATCAGCAGGCCCGCTTGCCCTCGCACGGCGGCGTGGCCATCGGTGCGCAGCTCGAAGCCCTGGCCGCGGAAGCTGCCGCGCCGGTTGTCCTGCTGATGGACGAGATGGCCGAGGTTGAGCTGGCTGTGCTGCTGCGTGGTGGCGAGTTGCGTGCGCAACTGGCCGTCGCTGTCGTCGAAGACGAGCTGGTTGTAGCCGCTGCCGCCGTGCTCGGCGCTCTTGAAGCCAGTGTGCGCGGCGGCGTTGCGGTGGCCTTCGGCATCCGCACCCATGCCGTGCCACGCGGGGCTGTGGCCGCCCGCCAGATTGCCCTGTGCGCTGGGCGCGCTGTCGCTGCCTTGCTTGTACAGTGCCGCGCCGTCGCTCTCGGCCGATGCGCCCTGCCCGCCCGGCGTGGGCGCGATGCCGGCTTCGCCCTGACCGTTGTACAGCGCGCCGATCACGACCGGCTGGTCGATGTCGTCTTCGCTGAACTTGACGAGGACCTCCTGCCCGATGCGCGGCAGCCATTGCCAGCCCATGCCGGCACCGGCCTGCCGTTGCGCGACGCGCACCCAGCGGCTGCTTCGGTCGTCCGGGCGCTCGCCCTGTTGCCACGGAAAGCGCACGCGGATCTCACCGGCGGGGCTCGCGTGGTGTTCGCCATCGCCACCGGCCTGGGTCTGTCCATCGGGCCCGACCACGATGGCGCTGTGCACGCCCTGCGCGGTGGGCGGCGCATACAGGCGGCCGCAATCGGGCTCGGTCACGGCGGGACGCCACGGGCGGCGGGCGTCGCTGGCGCGGAACAGACCGGCATAGCCATGCGCTCGCGCCGCGCTGAGCAGGTCGGTGGTGGGCGTGGCGCGTTCAACGCGGCCTTGCGCTTCCTGAAAGCCAAACACGCCCGGCCCGGATTCCGGCGCGCTGGGCGGCGTATCGAAAGTCAGTGCGGCATCGAGGCCGCCCAGGCGTTGCCCCAACGCGACGTGCGTGTCGGCCGTCAGGTTGTTGATGCCGCAGTGCTCAACCAGGTCCATCAGCAGCGGATACGCGCCGTCAACGTCCTGCGGCAGGTGCGGGCAGTCGACGACCTGCAAGCGGGTGCCGCTGCGCAGTGTGCGCACCGTTGCCCGCCCCGAAAACAGCAAGGCGCGCGCCTCGAGACTTTCCATGACCTGCTCGGCGACGCGCTGGGCGTTGGCGGCATCCGGCGCCAGCGATGGGCTGATCGACAGATACGCATCGGGGCTGCCGGCCGTCGTGGTGAACCGAGCGGGGGCATGGGCGCGCAGGCTCTGCTTGCCTTCCGGGTCCCACGCGGCCACGGCCACGCCGCCGGCCGTCGTACGGCTGTGGCAGGCGAGCTGCTGGATGGCATCGCGCTCTTCCACGCTGTGCGCGCGGTGATAGCGGATGCCGCCGGCCGCGGCCGATTCCGCGTCCTCGGGCAGCTGCGTGCTGTCGGCAAAGATCAGCAGCGTGTGGCCGCCGTGCGCCTGGTCGTCTTCAACGGTAGTGAAGCCGAGGCCCGCTTCGGCCAGCAGGCGGGTGATGAAGTGGTAGTCGGTCTCCCGAAACTGCGCGATATGGGCGCGCGTGCCGAAGTCGTTCATGCGCGCTTCGGCGCCGGCGGCGTAGCGCCATGAGGCATACGGCGCATACGGCGCAAGCATCTGCTCGACGATGTCGGCCAGCGGCCGGTTCTGGAAGACCTGGCTGTGCCGCTGTTGCGTGGTCAGCCAGAACCACGGCACGACGGTCAGGCGATAGCGCGTAAGGCTGCCGTCTGCGCCGAGCTTCTCTGCCAGGCGGACCAGGCCCGTGCGCCTGGCCTGTGTGCCATCGGCCAGCGTGGTGACCAGCGTGACGCGCTGGCCGAGCAACGACTTGAGCGCGATGCGTGCATTGGCGCTGACGGCCACCACGCGCCATTCGAACAGCTCGGAGAGTGCTTCACGACCGAGCCAGGCCTCCACCGCGAGGTCCGCGAGCGGCCCGTCGCCTTCCAGCGTGTAGAGGCGGCGCGTGGGTGCGAAGAGGTTCTGAAAAAGGGTCGTGGCGTCCATTCGCTGTCCGATGCCGCAACGGTGGCCCCGTCACGCAGGTGACAAAGGCCAAGCCGACGCGGGCATTTTTATGGGGGCGCAGCCCTGCGTGATATCGCGCCCGCCCCCGCTGAATCGCCCGGCCATGAAAATCACCGGGCGCTCAGGCGGCTATTGCCCCTTGGAATTGGGCGGGTTGATGACTTTATTGGCCGCGTTCTGCGGGGCGAGCAATGCCGCCAGCAGATCGGCATCCGGATCATCCGGCGCCAACGTGCCTTTACGGTTTCTGGCCGATTTGGCCGGCGATTGCGCCTTGGTTTTGGTTGCCTGCAGAGGCTTGAAGGGCGTATCGGTCGATTTGGCAACGAGCTTGGCCGTGGCCGTCTTGCCTTCATCGGTATTGGCCGATTTTGCCGCGGCCGCGTGACTGACCGTCGTTTCGGCATGCGGCGCCTTGCCCAGCTTGTCGATGGCGTGTTCGTCGCTGGGGGTGACGTTGACGATGGTGGCCGGTTGCATCTCGGCAGCGGGTTCGCTGGCCACCGCGACAACCGGCGCCGATGCGGCCGATGGCACTGCCGCCGTATCGCCTTGTGCGGCCGCAGATTGCGTGGCGGCCGGCGGTTGCGCTGCCGCGGGCGCGGCCTGCTCGGCCACCTGGGCGGGCGCGGACTCACCCGTCGGGTTCAGGAGGACCCACGCGCCTACGCCCGCCACGAGCACCGCAATGGCCGCCGCAACGCCGTATCGGCGCCCCGACTTTTTCGGCGCCTTGCCGTTGGCTGAAACCCGCCCTTCCAGGCTCGCCAGAATGCGCGTGTGGCCGGCCTCATCGGTCTCGGACTCAGATTTGAAGAGCGTTGGAGGCCCTTCTTGTTTCAAATCGCCGTTATTACTCATCACGGGTCCAGAATTGAAATAGAATGCGCGGCGAACGTATGGATAAAAACAGCGCCGATTCCGGTAGTGGCTGCCGATTCTAAGTCTGGCCTTGCTGAAAGACAAATGATTGACGTGGGCTTCGGTATTTTGTTTATGGTTTCTTAATATTTCTGCGCAGCGTGCGCCGGATTATTACCGTTCATTAATATTCTTCTAAATCTAAATACAGATATTCATCGGATTGAATTGACGTAGGCGCCCACGGTCCGCAGGTCGGTATGGTTTTTGTCGTTCTGGTTCTCTACTTCGTCGCCATGGTGCTGGCGGCCGCGGTGCTGCTGCTGCCATCGGTGCGGCAGCGGTGTGTGGCCGTGCTGCGGGCGCAATGGCAGCGGGTCAGTGCGGGGGCAGCGGTGGTTGGGGCGCGTTCGGCCGGGTCGTTGCGCGAGTCGGTGGACAGCGCCACTTCTGGCGTGTCGGCGTTCAAGGCGTTTGTGGTGAGGCGGCGGATGCTGCTGCTGGGTGCGCTGGGCGTGTTGTCGGTGCCGCCGATGCTGGCGCTGGCGTTGCGTGAGCAGCAGTCGTTTGAGTTTGACGACGACCAGGTGCGCGAGCCCGATGCGCACATCTCGGCGCTGCTCAACGGTGAGCGGCTGATTCCGCCGCCACCGCTGCCGCCCGAGGTGTTCACCACGCGTGAGGTGGAGCAGATCCGCCCGGCCATCCGCGATGCGAGCCGCGACTGGAACCTGCTCGACGCCGATTTCCGCCAGCGCCTGCTGCTCGTCTACAAGATCATGCGCGACGAACACGGTTACGAAATGGCGCTGCTCGAGGGTTACCGCAGCCCCGAGCGGCAGCAGAAGCTGGCAGCGATGGGCAGCAACGTCACGCAGGCCGGCGCCTTCCAGAGCTACCACCAGTACGGCCTGGCAGCGGACAGCGCGTTCTTCCGCGACGGCAAGCTCGTCATCAGCGAGAAAGACCCGTGGGCCATGCGCGGCTACGAGCTGTACGGCCAGACAGCGGAATCGGTCGGCCTCGTGTGGGGCGGGCGCTGGAAGATGATGGACCTCGGCCACGTCGAACTGCGCCGCAAGGGCGTGCTCGGCAAGCAGCCGGCACCAAGACAATGACGAAAGCGATAGGACACATGGGGAGCATGCAATGACACGGCCCTTCATCCTGCTGGGTGACAAGACGGACCATGGCGGCGTGGTGATCACCGCGTCGGGCAACACAAGCACGGGCGGCAAGGGCATCGCCTGCGTGGGCGACAAGGTGACGTGCCCGAAGAACGGCCACGGCGGCACGACCGTCATCGTGACGGGCGACCCGAACGTCATCATCGACGGCCGGCAGGCGGCGCGCCATGGCGACAAGACGGCTTGCGGAGCCACGCTGCTCTCCAGCCAGGGCAACACCGGCAGCCTCTGAACGCGCACGACATGGTTGCAAGACTCTTCCGGTCCGGGCTGACGCTGCTCGCGGTGTTCGTGGTGGTGTGGATCGCCGTCATCGTGTGGTGGCAGTCCGTCAACCGCATGCCGACCACGGCAGACATCTTTACGTACCTGCTGTTGCTGCCGCTGGGCATGATCGTTGGATACTGGGTGATCAAGCGCGCGGTGGATGGCATCCGCTCCAACGTGGCGGCGGGCCGTGAACTGTCGGCCGCCGCGCCGGCTGCGGCACGCGCCGATGCGCAGCCTGCGGACGCGCAAGACACCACCCGCCAATGGCGCGCGGTGCTGCTGGCCAGCGCGTTGCGCGCCCCTGCGGGCGGCGACGCCGCGTCGGTGGTCGAAGCTGTGCAGGCCAACGCGCAGCCTGGTTTGATCGACGTGCAAGGCGTTGGCCAGCCCGTCTTTGCCGCACCGGTGGATGGCCTGGACACTGAAGACCTGCGAGCCGAACTGCGTGACCAGCATCCCGATCTCGACTGGCCGGATGAACGCCTGCGGGCGCTCGCCCTGGCCGGCCAGGTGGCAGAAGAACTGGCGGCCCATGCCGTCGCCCATGCGCCGCAACCAGCGGAATCCGAAGCGACGCGGCTGATTGTCACCGCGCTGCTGCCGCGCGAGTGGACGCCCCAGCAGCAGGCAGCCGCCGACGCCTGGCTGCGCCAGCGCATCGCGCAGATGTGGCCGGCCGATCATCTGACGATCGAGCCCATTGCCGCCAAGGGCGATGCCGATGCGCTGCTGCTGCTCGACCGCGCCACGCAAGGCGTGAACCGGGCCAGCGACACGCCCGTGCTGCGCATGGTGCTGGTGAGCGATTCTCTCGTCGGCCCGAGTGCGGTCGAGCATCTGATGCAGCATGAGCAGTTGTTCGAGGCACATCGGCAGCATGGCCGCGTGCCGGGCGAAGCCGCCGCCGGTGTTCTTCTGTGCGCGCAGGACATGGCGCAACGCCTGATGCCTGCCGCGCTGGCAGGCGATGCACCACCAGCGGAGTCATTCACCATCACGCGCGCCAGCGTGACGCGGCTCGATGCCCCCACACCCGATCGCGGCCAGCCGCAGCTCAAGGCGCTGGGCGAAGCCGTCGGCCATGTGCTCGATACGCTGGCTGCGGCGGCCGCCCAGTCCACGCACGATGCCCAGCCCGCCGGACAGGCCGATGGCGATGGCGCATCTGCCCCTATCAGCGTTGCCGGCGTGGTGTCCGACACCGGCATGCACCCCGTGCGCACCGTCGAGGTGGCGCGGGTGTTTGCCGAGCGTCTTCCAGCGCTGGATGTTGCAGCCGACCTGCTGCCGGTCGGCACGCCCTGCGGCTACGTGGGCGCGGCCGGGCCGCTGCTGTCCGTGGTCGTGGCGCACCAGTTGAGCCAGCAGACCAGCAAGCCGGTGCTGGCCATTACCGCCAACGACATCCAGCAACGCGGCGCCATCGCCGTGGTGCCAAGCCTGACCTGACCCCGTTCCTGATCCCGATTTCGTCTGCTCACGAGCCGAAGGCAACATGCAACGCTTCCTGAAATTCCTGACCAACACACGCACGCTGTCGATTCTGGGCGTGATCGTGCTGACCATCTTCCTGCTGCTGATGGCGCAGACCTTCGAGATTGGCCTGGTCTGGGCCGGCGTCGTGCTGGGCGTACTGCTCGGGCTGTGGCTGCTGACGTATCTATGGAAGCGCTGGCGCGCGCGCCAGGCCAGCAACAAGCTCGAAGGCGTGCTGGAGCAAGCGGCCGCCGACCAGACCACCACGCCGGACAAGCGCGAAGAAGTGGAAGCCCTGCGCGTGCGCCTGGCCGAAGCCGTCAAGACGATCAAGCGCTCCAAGCTCGGGCAGATGTCAGGAAGCGCCGCGCTGTATGAGCTGCCGTGGTACATCGTGATCGGCAACCCGGCGGCAGGCAAGAGCACGGCCGTGCTGAACTCGGGGCTGCAGTTTCCGTTTGCCGACAAGGGCGGCGCGGTCATCCAGGGCATCGGCGGCACGCGTAACTGCGACTGGTTCTTCACCACCGAAGGCATCCTGCTCGACACGGCCGGCCGTTATTCGGTGCACGAAGAAGACCGCCGCGAGTGGCTGGGCTTCCTCGACCTGCTCAAGCGCTATCGCCCCAAGGCGCCCATCAACGGCATCGTCGTGACGGTGAGCGTGTCGGAACTCACGCAAAACCGCCCCGAATTCGCCATCAACCTGGCCAAGAACCTGCGACAGCGCGTGCAGGAACTGACCGAACGCCTGGAAGTGTTTGCACCGGTGTACGTGATGTTCACCAAGGCCGACCTCATCACCGGCTTCACCGAGTTCTTTGGCGACAGCGAGAAGCAGGAGCGCGACCGCGTCTGGGGCGCCACCCTGCCCTTCGAGCCCGATTCGAAGCCCGACGTGGCCGCCGTGTTCGACCAGCGCTTTGACGAGCTGTGCGACGGACTGAAGGAGATCAGCGTGGCGCAGATCGCGCTGCACCGGAACAACAAGCTCTCGCCGGGGCTGCTGAGCTTCCCGCTGGAATTTGCGTCGATCAAGCCGACGCTGCGTGCGTTCCTGATGACGCTGTTCGATGAGAACCCGTTCCAGTACAAGCCGGTATTCCGCGGCTTCTACTTCACCAGCGCGCTCCAGGAAGGCGCCACCAACAGCGTGTCGGCCGAACGCATCGCGCGACGCTTTGGCCTGTCGACCGACGGCGCCGCACGCACGCGAGAGGTGTTCTCCAAGAACGGCTTCTTCCTGCGCGACCTGTTCTCGAAGGTGATCTTTGCCGACAAGCAGACCGTGCGGCAGTTCGCCAGCCCCGCCAAGACGCGCCTGCGCATCGCTACGTTCTTTGCGCTGGTGCTGGCGCTGGGCGTGATGCTCGGCGGCTGGACGTGGTCGTACATGGGCAACCGCACGCTCACGGCCAACGTACAGGCCGATCTCGACAAGATCGTGAAGATGCAGCAGAACCGCGTGGATCTGCAATCGCGCCTGGAAGCGCTCGATACGCTGCAAGACCGGATCGAACAGCTCGACCGGTATCGCAACGACCATCCGCTCGCGCTGTCGCTGGGCCTGTACCAGGGCGACACGCTGCAGCACAAGCTGCTCGACGAGTACTACAACGGCCTGCGCCAGGTCATGCTCAAGCCGGTGGGCAGTGCCATCGAGACCTTCCTGGCGGAGGTCAACGCGCATCCGGACCAACTTGCTCCGATGGTGCGTCCGCCCGAAACCGGCGCGGTGATCGCCACGTCCGTCACCACGGCAACGGCCACGGTGGGCACGGCGTCGGGCGCCGCGGCCAATGCACCGGCTGCGCCCAACCAGGCCACCGCCTCCACCGGCGCCAAGCGCTACACCGATGCCTCGCCCACGAACGTGGAAGACGGCTACAACGCGCTGAAGACGTACCTGATGCTGTCGGACAAGCGCCACGTGGAAGTCGCCCACCTCACCGACCAGATCACGCGCTTCTGGCGTGGCTGGCTGGAAGACAACCGGGGCAACATGCCGCGCGAGCAGATGATCCGCTCGGCGGAGCGCAACCTGTCGTTCTTCCTCGCACGCGTGAACGACGACAACTGGCCGCTGCTGGAAGGCAACCTCGCGCTGGTGGACCAGACGCGTGAGAACCTGCGCCGCGTGGTGCGCGGCATGCCCGCACGCGAACGCGCGTACGCCGAGATCAAGGCCCGCGCCTCCACGCGCTACGCCCCGATGACCGTCGCTCGCATCGTCGGCGATACCGGGGCTGGCCTGGTAGCCGGCAGCTACGCCGTGCCCGGCACGTTCACCAAGGAAGCGTGGTTCGGCTACGTGCAGCCCGCCATCAAGGAAGCGGCCAACAAGGAACTGCAGACCAAGGACTGGGTGCTGAACGTTGCCGCACGCGACGACCTCACGCTGGAAGGCAGCCCCGAGCAGATCCAGAAGGCGCTGGTCACGATGTACAAGACCGAATACGCGCGCGAATGGCAACGCTTCATGCAGGGCGTGGCGATCCAGGATTTCAGCAGCTTCGACCAGGCCGTCACCGGCATGAACCTGCTGGGCGACCCGACCAACTCGCCGATCCGCAAGGTGCTCGACACCGCGTATGAGCAGACGTCGTGGGACAACCCGTCGATGTTCAACGCCGGCCTGAAGCAGGCCAAGACCGGCGTGCTCGGCTGGTTCAAGCAGCTCTTTGCACGCCAGACGCCGTCGCAGGTGAACGTCAACCTGGAGGTGGGCGGCAATGCCGATGCCGGCGCCATCCCGATGGGCCCGGTCGGCAAGGAGTTTGCGGGCCTGGCGCGCGTGGTGGTGATGCGCGACGACAAATCGCTGCTGCGCGGGTACATGGAGTCGTTGTCCAAGGTGCGCACGCGCTTCAACCAGATCAAGAACCAGGGCGACCCCGGGCCGGGCGCGCGCCAGCTGATGCAGCAGACGCTGGACGGCAGCGGTTCGGAACTGGCCGACACGCTCAAGTACGTGGATGAGCAGATGCTGACCGGCATGACCGACAGCGAACGCGCCACACTGCGCCCGCTGCTGGTGCGGCCGCTGCTGCAGTCGTATGCGGTGGCGATCCGTCCGGCCACGGTGGAGGTCAACAAGGTGTGGAACGCGCAAGTGTATCAGCCGTTCGTCACCACGCTGGCAGACAAATACCCGTTCTCGCCCAACGCCAAGATCGAGGCCAGCGCCGCCGAGATCGGCCAGGTGTTCGGCCCGGACGGGGCCATCGCCAAGTTCGCCAGCACGACCATCGGCCCGCTGTCGGTGCGCCGTGGCGACATGATCGCGGCCCGCACCTGGGGGGACCTGGGTATCTCGTTCGTGCCGGAGTTCACGACCGGCTTCACGCGCTGGATCGCGCCGCTCACGGGTGGCGCGGCCGGCGGTGCGGGCGGTGCAGCCGCTGCGGCCCCGCAGACCGTGTTCCAGATCCTGCCGGTGCCGTCGCAGGGTGCGACGGAATACACCATCGAAATCGACGGCCAGCAACTGCGCTACCGCAACACGCCGCCGCAATGGACCAACTTCGTGTGGCCCAACCCGCAAGGCACGCCCGGCGCGAAGGTGACGGCCACCACGTTCGACGGCCGCACGGTCGAGCTGCTCAACGAGCCGGGCCGCTTTGGCCTGGAGCGGCTGATTGCCACGGCCACGCGCAAGCGTCGTCCGGATGGCGCGTTCGACCTGTCGTGGACGAAGGACAATCTGACCGTGTCGATCAGCCTGCGCATCATCAGCAGCCCGCAGACCGGGGGCACCACGGCATCCGATTCGCCGCAAGGCCAGGGCCTGCGCGGGCTGCGCCTGCCGACGTCGATTGCCGATGCCAGCGCGCCACAGAACACCTCAACGCCGCCCGCGCCGGCCGGTGCGCCGCCCTCGGGCCCGGCGCCGGCGACGACGCAGGCAGCCCGCCACGGCGCCGTCACGGAAGAGCAAGGAGGGACGGCGCAATGAGCCAGACCCAGTTGCAGCTTTCGTACTTCGGCAAGCTGCCCTCGCGCGGCGACTTTGTGAAAAGCGCCAACAACGTCCAGCTGCTCGACACGCTGGACCGTTGGCTGGCCCAGGGCATGGAACTGCTGGCCGAAGCCCCCGATTGGAAGACGACGTACGACAACTGGAAGCCCGTGCAGTTTGCGTTCCTGGGCTCGCAGAGCAAGCTGGCGATTGCCGGTACGCTGATGGCGAGCAGCGACCTGTCGTCGCGCCGCTTTCCGTTCCTGACGGCCGCAGCGATGGAAGTCGAGCGGCCCATCAACTTCATCGCGCGCAGCCCGATTGCGCTGGCCCGCCTGTGGACGCGCGCCGGCCAGCAGATGCTGTCGCTGGGCACCGCGGAAGACGCCACCGAGGGCCTGCGTCTGCTGGCGGAAGGCCAGCACGGCGTGGAGACCGGCGCCGCCACACAGTCGCACGATGCGAGCTTCTCCGATTTCATCGACTTCCAGACTGTTGCCGGCCTGGAGCAGATGCTGCGCGCGGAAGGCCACAACATCTGCCTGCGCCGCACGCTGCTGGCGCTCGGCACGCTGCTGCAGCCCGTGATGGCCAATGGCTCGTCGCGCCTGGAGAAGGGCCTGACGCTTCCCCTGCCCGCTGATCCGCTCTACCGCAGCCTCGTCGCCAGTTTCTGGCTGGAGCTGGTATCGCGCTTCCTGCAGCGTGCGGACTTTGAACTGTCGCTGTTCCTGGGCGAGATCAACGGCACGGAGCGACTCGTCATCGGCTTCAACGGGGCATCGTCGCGCACGCTGCACAGCGTGATGTCGCCGCTGGCGTATGCCGAACAGAACATCAACATCGACGATCCGGAATGGGTCGACCAGCACGTCAGTGGAGAGTACGGCTTGGCAAAGCTCGTGAGTTACCTGGAACAGCCGCAGCTTTCGCTACGCGTGGCCATCGACACCTTCCGCGAAGTCTTCATCGGAGAATGAACATGGGTCTGCATGCAATCAAGCGCGGCTTCCGGCCTGCAACGCTTGCGGCGCGCGCCGCCCTGCTCGCATGTATGAGTGCCGCCCTGCCCGCCTACGGCGCCCCCGGAGATGCGGCACCGGCAGCCGGGCAGGTCGTGGCCGGAGGCATGGTGCCGGACGAAGCCACCAAGGCCACCGTGCTGGCCAGGCTGCGTGAGCTGTACGGCAGCGCCAACGTGGTCGACCAGATCGAGGTGGGCAATGTGGTGTCGCCGCCGAACTGGTCGGCCAACGTGCAGAAGATCCTGTCGCCGGCCATCAAGCAGGTGAACCGCGGGCAGTTGAACATCGACGGCACGCAGATCGCCCTGCACGGCGACGTCGGCAACGAAGCCCAGCGCCAGCAGATCACCAGCGACATGGCGACGACGCTCGGCCAGAGCTACACGATCAAGAATGGGCTGCGCGTGGCGGCGGTGTCCGAGCAAGGGCTGCTGGACCAGACGCTGGCCAATCGCATCATCGAGTTCGAAACCGGCAGTGCCACGCTCACGCCCAAGGGCCGCGCGATTCTGGATGAAATGGCCGCCGTGCTGCCGCGTCTGAACGGCCGCAAGATCGAGATTGTCGGCCACACCGACAACTCCGGCAGCCGCGCCATGAACCTCAACCTGAGCCAGGCCCGCGCAGAGACGGTGAAGAACTACCTGATCGCCAAGGGCGCCGAGCAAGGCACGCTCACCGCGATTGGCGTGGGACCGGACCAGCCCGTCGCCCCCAACAACACCGACGAAGGCCGATCGCGCAATCGGCGGATCGAGTTTCGGGCGAGCAAGTGACGCGGGAGGATGCTCGCCGGCGGGCACGGTTGCGTGAACCGTCGCCTGCTGCACCATTGCAGCCGGGTGATGAACGGCGTGCCTCCACCCAGATCCGCCTCGAGTACCACGACCCCACCAGGAGACGGTCGCAGCCAATCGCGCAATTTTCTCCGGTGAAAGAGCGCATCTGGTGGCTCTGGTGCCACCTGGTATGGGCTTGGCAACAGCTTGAGCACTGGCTTGCCAGTCGGCGACGGGGGGCGCCTGTCGCGATCGTCAGCGGCATCATTCGCTCAGTACAGGTGGATAGCGCAGCGTTCAAGGCCTACGAGGCCATGGGATTAAGCGTTGATGCCAATGCGCACAGCGCATATGACTACACCGACGACATCTCGCGGGATACCTACTATCGCGTGACTCCCGTCGTCATCACGTTGACCGACGATCGGGTTATCCACTTCTGCGAATACCAGGTCACAGACCGTCGGGTTTCGTCCAATGCACCTTATTTCGCGGGCCTGAACGGCATGCGCGTGCTTGCTGCAGGCTGGTGGGACAACGGCTGTTTTTCCGCGTGGGGCATGCGCTTGTCCGGCCGCCGTGAGCCACAGACTGTCTATGTTGCAAAGCGCCCTCGAAACTTGCCCGAACCGCTGGAGACCATACTGTCGCGCAGGAACTCCGGCCTTAGCGAGGCGATCGGCCTTCTCGGTTATTTCAGTGCGCTGATGCTCGTGGTCATGCTTTTTGTGGCAGGTAGCGAATTGGGCCTGGAAGGTGCCAGTTCCCTCACGGGGATGATGGTCGGGATGTTTACCCTCGCGCCGATGTTGTTCGTGATCATTTCACAGACGCTGATGCGCCTGATGGCGGGGCCCTTGCGCTCCATCCCAGAAATGATGGCGGCGGGTGAATACGGCAACCGCCATCTCCGCTTGCGCAGCTTTGACTTCGGCCGCTGTGAGCGTGCTGTGTTTCAGGTGCTGGAGCGACCGCAGCAAGAGTAATCTTCGAGAGCGGCCATTCCTGCCTCCCGGCGGCGTGCCTCTCGGCACATACGGCGGACACCAAAACAGATGACATCGCCCACCCCATCGACCTCTCCCGATTCCGTCTCCTCACTCCAGGCCGCTGCGACGGATGAGGATAGAGAAGCCTGCCTGCTTCGGCTGAGCGCGTATTCACCGGACGCGCCCGATGCTCCAGTGCCGTTCAGCCAACGTCTGGCGGACGCTGAAGGATGGTCGCGCTTATATACGCTGACCGTCATCGAGGAATACAAGCGCTTCGCGTATCTGGCGGTGTTTGCAGGGCACCCCGTCACGCCCTCCGAGGCGATCGATGCCGCCTGGCATCTCCATCTGCAATATTCGAAAGAGTATTGGACGGTGTTTTGCGGGGAAGTACTACGCGCGCCGCTACACCACGCGCCGGGGATTGGCGCACCGGACGAAGACGACGCCTACGCACAGCATTACGCGCAAACACTGGAAAGCTACCGGCGCATGTTCGGCGAGGAGCCGCCAGCCGACGTCTGGCCGAGGCCGGAGCAGCCCGAGGCAGCCAAGGCGCCGGAAACTGTCGTCCACACACAGCATGTGCCGGAGCCGGTCATGCCGCCGCCCGCATCCACAGCGCACTCATTCATGCCATCCGTATGGCTTGTGATCGCCGTCATTCTCATCGCCATCACCACAAATGTCGCCTCGGATGTCGATGTGCTCAGCTATTCGGGGCCGCGCTTTCTCGCGTTCTATCTGGGTGTGTGCGTGATGGCATGTCTGCTGATCCGGGGCCTGCATCGCGCTGCCTACAGCCGGAACCCCTGGGGTGCCGCGGCTGGCAACGTGCCGCGTCAGCTGACACCTGCCGAGGCGGCGCTCATCACCGGCGATGCCGCACGAATGGCGCAGGTCGCGGCGTTGACGCTGCTTGATGCGGGTGCGATCCGCATGGCCCCTCCGGCTAAACGGAAGCGCGACCGCAACACCTACGTGGTCGCGAACGAAGATCGAAGGCCGGAGCGTCACGTCAACGCGTGGACATGGCTCGCCCGGCAAACGCAGCAGCGCTCGCCGTGGCCGAACTTTCACAATCGGCTCGTCGATGAAGCGTCCGACATGACAGATCGGCTGCGCAGCGAAGGATGGCTGTGGACCCGCGGCGCGATGCGCGGAACGACGCTCGCAGCGTGGGCCATTGTGCTGGCGACGCTCTGCCTGGGCGTGATGAAGGTCTTTGTAGGCCTGTCTCGCGAGCGTCCGGTGATGTGGCTGCTGATCGAGATGGCGCTGTTCGCCATCGTGTACTGGGGCGTGACGGCGCGGCTGATCGGCGTCGGGCGTGCCGGCCCCACTGCGGGGGCCAACGCCGCGCTCGAGGTCTATCGCAAGCGCGGCCAGCAGGGGCCACGCGCCGGTTTGTCGACGCACGACCTACTGTGGTTGACCGCGTTTGGCGGCACCAGCGTGCTGGCCAACACAGCATGGGCGCGATACCGATCGATGATGGGACCACCCGCCGGCGCCAGTTCCGGCGGCTCCGGAGGCGACACGTCGAGCAACTGCAGTTCAAGCAGCAGTAGTTCCAGCAGTTGCAGCTCGAGTAGCTGCGGATCCAGCGGCTGCGGCGGCTGCTCGAGCAGCTAGCCGAATCAACTGGCGCTTTCCGAGGGCGGATCGCCCAGGCCCAGCAGCTCCTCGATCTGCGACAGCGTCGCATCGTCCTTGACCACCGTGCGCAGCCAGGCATGCAGCGGCATGTCGCCCCACTTCGCGGCACGTGCGGCGAGGTAGGCAACGGGGCTGTGCGGCTCGGTCTGGCGGAAGAACTCGGCCACATCGCGCAGCTGGTTCAGCGCCTGGGCGCGCGTGCGGATGGGGCCGGAAACCACCGTTTCGATGACAGTGCCGGCGGCAGACTGCGTCGCCTGTTGCGAAGCGTCCTTCGCTTCCACGGCGGTTGGCTTGGGCTCCGGCTTGCCACCGAAGCGCTCAACCAATGCGCGCACCGCTTGCAAGGCTTCGCGCGCCGGGCGGAAACTCGGCGCGTGATCACCCGCCCGTGCATCGAGCACGGATTCCAACCGCAGCAGTGCGGCGCCGCAGCCGACCACATCGTCGTGCAGCGTCTTGTAGAACGCAGGCGGCGTGGCCCGCCGTGCGGATTCAAACTGCTCCTGCGTGATTTTTCCGCGCGACAGCTCGTCTGCCTGCTCCGGATCTCGGCGGATGGCTTCGACCAGGCTGGTGGCGACCTCCCAATCGACCAGGCTATAGCCGCCCTTGCCCGCCTCCACCAGCGGGACCTCGCGAATGAGCTGGCTCGAACGCGTCGCAAGCCACGCCATGCTGCCCATGCGCGCTTCAGGATCGTCGGCTTCCGGCAGCGGATAGAGGTGCTCCCAGAACTGCTCGCACAATCCGGCGATCAATTCGTAGCCCTCGCGCAGGCCGGCAAAGCCACGCTCCTTCGACAACGCCTCGGCCAGCCATGCGGCCAGGCGCAGATCCTTCGTGCGGTTTTGCAGCAGCGACGTGCTCTCGGCGATGACGGCGCGCCAGTCGGCTTCCTTGATCTCGGTCACCCAGTCGCCCTGGTCCAGCGACGGGTCGTCAAAGCGCCGCGCCTCCTGGATGCTGTCGAATTCTGCTGAGAACAGCATGTCTTCGCCGCAGGGTTGGGCACCGGGCAACGGCGCGAGGAGTTGGTCGAATGGGAGAGCAGCCATGGTGTGAAACGATGAGCCGTGTAATGCGAGGGTCAGGGTTTGGCGATGCGGCAATCGGCCAGCACCAGCGTCAGGCCAACGAACTGCCGGTTCAGGCAGTCCAGCGTGATGTCCTTGCTGGGCTTGTACGCCGCAAGCTTGTGATCGGGAAACAGCGCCTTGAGCGCGTCACGCTGATCGTCCTGGAACGGCGCGCCCACCTTCAGGTCTTCCGTCACGGCCAGCGTGTTCAGACTGTCGTCGGACAGCGGATAGACCTGACCCTTGAAGACCAGGCGGCGACCGTCGTATTTCTTCGACGCGGTCGGCGCGTCCTTGAAATATTCGGTCAGCACCTGGCGGTACGAAACCTGCAACGGGGTGTCGTCCTGGGCGAATGCGGGCGTGACGAGCAACGCGACCCCAGCAGAAGCGGCGGCGAGGCAGGACAGTGCGTTCATATCAGCGTGCGTGAATGAGACGTCCGCGCGCGCGGGGCGGACGGTGGAGATGCTACGCAGGCTTGGGGCGGTTGGGGGGATTGTTTCTAAATCTTCATGTGGCCCCACTCCCCACAGCCGGCCGTAGAGGTCTCTGCGAATATCGGCGGCTCAGACCGCTTCAGGTACCTTGGCCGGCCAGGTGAGCGGCTGCTCTGGTCCGATACCGTTTTCCCGCCTGGTCTGGCCAACCTCGCTGTTCCACCCCACAGGAAAGACCGGCCAGTAGCACAGGCACTCCGCCAGCCAATTGAGTACGTGGTCGGGGTTGCGGCCTTTGTGTAGCCATTCGCTCGGCATGGCGGGAGCTTGCACGGCGTCCATGCCCTTCTGCATGAACGTCTGTATGTAGCACCAGAGACGCTCGCCACTGTTACGCGGCCCAACCCAGATCAGATCCTCTCCGCGTCGTTGCGGATCCGCTGCGTCCAGCGGCGGCCAGTACAGAAGCAGGCAGCCGCCGTAGTCTTTCTTGCGCCGCTTCTCGCGCGCTTCGTCCGACAAGTCATAAGCGGGCACGCCAAAGCCAGTGACCAGATCCAGCAGTCCCGCGATAGCAAGACTGCCATCCACTTCGCTACCGCTTTGCCTCGACCAGTTCACCTCTCTTCGGAGCTGCTCAGCCCTATCGTTGAGCGAGCTCGCGTACTCCTGGCTTTGCTCAGATTCGGCGGGCGGCACCCAATGTACGTGGGCTTGGACACGTGACCAGTCGAGTACTGCATTGCCGCCCCACCGCCCTGGCCGCAACACGTACACCTTCCCTGTGGTTCGGTTGAAGCGATAGCGTGCGCAGCGCGCCGTAAAAACGTAGCTTTGAAACTCGCGCCAGAGCAGGGATGCCATGGGTACGCCTAGCACCGCGAGGAGCAACATCCCCAGGAGCACCCCGAGCTCCTTGATGGAGTTCGGTGGAAACGGTATCTGCGGATCGCCAACGAACGCGACATCCCACAAGAACCACAGTGTTCCCCCGCTCAATAGCAAACATAGCGGTATGAAACACATAACGACGACCAAGCCAGCCCAACGCGGCAGCTCATCGTTGCGCAGATTGCTCAGTTCCAGGAAGTGCTCGTTCAAGTCGAGGACTGTCGGCTCAGAAGGCCACAGGATGGCCAAGTCGGACGAAGTGCCATCAAGCGGGTGCTGCATAGGGGCATCGCGCAAATCGGCATAGTCTTCAAGGGCCTTGACCATGCCGTGCTTGCGGCGATAGCGATGAAAGGCAGCTTCAAATGTGAACATCGTCGGATGCTGTTATTCAGTGCACTTCAATTCACGGACTCGGTGGTGCACATACGGCACGGTGCTTTTCGAGGGTATCCGCCGCCTTGGCCTGGTAACTCAGCTCCCTCTGCATCGGACTTGAGGTATGGAAGCCCTTGTGCGGCGATTCATACCCAATGGATACCGGCACCTTCCTGGCACGAGAAAACTAAATTCGCTGAGTTAGGCCGGTTTGCGAAACGATCTCTGCCGGCCACTTTGGCTCCGGCGCAAGGCGTTGTCCGACGTACTCGAAAATACCCGCAGGAAGAAACAGCCAAAACAGCGGGATCCCAACCGCCGTCAGCAGCACCAACTCAACCACGTGCATATTGGCGCGCAGCCGTGCGCCTTCTTCTGTCCGGTCAAACAACGGATAGAACTCCAGCAGGCACCGTCGGAAACTGATATCGCGCGGGAACGGCCTGATGTCTCGCAAGTTCTTTGGCCCCTCACTCATGAAGCAGCGGATATACGCCCACATCTGATGCAGCACGAGTGGAGTCGCCACCTGCGACTTCACGATGATCCGATCCTGGACCTTGGTCGTATTCGCTTCGCACTGCGCCAAAATCAGCCCATAGCGCACCGAGTATGTCTTGCCGTTGTATCCGGCGATCTTTCCAATTTCCGCTTCGACGCGCGACCAATCCAGCTCCTTGATCACGGTCTTCCATGTGGCGAATGGATTCGCCTTGGGCACATACTCAAACGCAAAGACCTTCCGATTTTTTCGATCGAACAGAACCGGAAGGTCTCGTGGCGTCCTGACCCCTCTCTTGATGAGGTGAAGCAAAAGAACCGCAAGCCCGAGCAGCATCAAGGCCAGCACCGACGCGATGACCGGCGACTCTTCAGGGTGGCCCTCCTGATACATCTGGCCGATGAACGGCAGCATGGCGACAAACGCGACGGAGACGCCCACCCCAAACATCAGACCAAAACCACGCTGGATGGACGACGCCCGGGACAACTCAAATACGTCTTCATTCACGTAATTGAGGTCGAGTGAGAGGTTCGGTTGATCATTCTTGTCGCTGGACCTGAGCGGCACGGTTGGGCCGGGCAAGTCTTCATACCAGTAGGGGCTCTGCGGCTGCAGCTTCGACCCAGTTTCTTGCATTTCAATCACTCACTGTCATCAGCTTTTCTGCCCACCCTTCAGGGTCGCTCTTGTCCGGCCAATACTTCACCTCGATCTGGGCCTTCTTGAAGATCTTGGTGTTGACTTCAATGCTCTCCTCGATGGTGTAAGACCCAGCTCCTCGTTGCGCCGTACCTTGACGGTTCCGATAGCGCGACGACGTATCGATGATCTTGCTGGGCATCGCCTTGAATTCGGGTAGCACATCCGGGTCTTCTCCGCCCGCCATGATCAGTTCCGCTCCCCCTCGTCCGTCGATCGCCTTCACCTTCCATTCATACACAGACCGCTTGGAGTCGTAACTGGGGAAAGTCAACTTGACCTTCAACGTGTCGAATCCAGTTGCCATTTCTCTCCAATCATCATTGAAACCCAGCTCCACGCCGAGGCCCAGCACCAATGCGTTCAGGTCAGCGATCTCATCATTCACCTGAGCATCGGTCCACTTGCCCTCTTTGCGCTGCCCCTTGCCCCAGTAGCACCGGTCCAACCAGATTTCTACCGGCGTACGCTCTGCGTTGACTGCATACCATATCAGCCCGATCCCGATTGCGGTGAGCAGCAGAATCCAGCCAAGGGGTCCGAGTATGAACGCCCCAGTTAGCGCGGAAGAGAATCCCGTCAGGAAACCGATGGCCGCACCGGCAACGAACGTGGCTGCCGCACCGGCATACGCCCATCCTGCCTTCGACTCACCTTGCCGGAATGCTCTGACAGCAGAAAATGCGGCCTGTATGCCGTCCACAAGCAGGGATAACGCCCCCAATGCTGCACCGGCCTTGATGAGTTTCTCGCCTACAGTTGCACCAAATGCCTTCAGCGTTGCCCCGGTCAGTTCGAAGGAAGCACCAATGAACCCGAGCGTGGCGGACACAACCGGCAGCTTGGCCTCCCACCCGCCTTGCTCACCAAGCGTCGCGTCCATCTGCTTGCGCGCATCGCGAAATGCCCACCCCTGAAGGACAAGGGAACTCAGAGCCAGAAGCGGCTCACCGCTTGCGCCAATCCCTCGAAGGCTTTTCGTGAGCAGCGACCTTCCCAGATTCTTTGCCGCACCTGGCAGCAGAGCCACGCTCCGCTCTAGTGGCCGCAGTATCTGAACCGCATCTCGACTCAACGTGACTGCCGCAATCTTGAGCGCGCTAGCGGCGTGTCCAGTCAGATCGACTGCTTCACGCTTTGCCTTGGCGATAACGGCCTCAATGTCCTTCTTCAGCTCGTCCGCCTTCTCCAGTGTCCATATGGTGACTTCGATGATCGTGTCCCGGACCTTGGCATTCGGAATGGAAAGCATGCCACCGATGAGCACACTGCGAACCTTCCGCCCGGAAACGTCGGCGAACTTCTTACCAGCGGCCGCCCCTTTTCGGGAAAATTCGTTCAACAGATCGACATACTGGCCGATCGTCATTTTCACCTGGATGAATACCGGGCTCACGTTGGCATAGAGCCTGAGCGCAGCCTGCACGACCATCTTTACTTTGGTGTCGACTGCATCGGCCGCCTTGTCTGCCAGCTGTGAGACTGCCCCATTTACCGCCGCGACAAGATGTGAAGCTGCCACCTGTACTTTCGTATCCATCAGGCGCTTGAAGCGTTCCGGGCCGTCGACCTCCTTGGAGGCAAGGATGGCTTTCAAGGTATCGTGCAGCTTATCGCCCTTGTTCAAGTCGGAGCCGGAGGGCAGCATGGCAGTCAGCAAATCCTTGCGCCCACCTGCGATGGCAGCATACGGAATCGTGAAACCCGTGGGATTGGCGGCATCCTTATGATTGCTTAGCCACTCGTCCCATAACTTGATCCCGGCTTCGCCCTGCGGCCCGCCCGCCAATGCCGGAGCACACATGGCCATGAGCCTAGTGTTCTCGTGGAGCTTCTCAGTGTCGTAGTCGCCGAGCCACGTTTTCCATTCCGCTGTGCGCGCCCAGGTGGCCCAATCCTGATCGCAATCCGATATCTGGTTGGCGAACTCGCACATTTGATTGGTATAGCGTTGTTCGAACTTCTCGCGTTCGCCCTCGTTATACGAATCCTTCAGCTTGTCCCACGTCTTCTTCTGCTGCGTGGAGACACGCTCGGCGCGCGTCGTCGTTACCGTCGTCCTTTGAGTTTGGCTCGGAAGATCGTCGGGAAAGATATAGGTCTCGCTGACCGTGTCCGGGACTTTGCGCTTTGCTTCGTCTTCCTCAATTGCCGACTTTGTCGCCGTCTCGATCTGCTTTTTCAGCCCGACGATCGCCTGCGATACAAACAGCGGCCGAGCCACGGCAGTGTTGTACGCCTGCCGCCATTCGACGCGGTCGTGAATATGACCATTCAGCTCTTTTACGATGCCCACAGGATCGTGGACGGCAAAGGCTGCAATCTTGCCGGGCTTGCCCATCGCTTTGCGCTTGTCTGCAACGTTCTTGGCATAGCCGGTCAGGGCAGCCGACTGCCCTGACCGAGCGAAGTTGCCATGAAGACTTTGCCACGCATTGTTCTTCTTCGTTGCCTGATTACCCCGCTGATCCCAAAGCCCCCCGCTATACCCACGGCGCGCCAGATACTCTTGGTCCTGCGCGACATACTCGAACACCATCTCATGCAGACGCGTGTTATCGGGGCCGATCTCAAAACAGTGCTTGGTGGTGTCAGGATTCGACGCCACTTTTTTGATTTCACACAGTTGCATGCGCTTAGCAGGGTCGCCCTCATATTTCCCACGCACTGTGCTATTCCAGACGTTCTCTGAAAAGGCGATCCAGACCTTCTCGTAGCCGTGCGGAATCGTAATGAAACTCGCCGGGATATTGTCGCCGGCACGCTTACACGCTTCCGTCAACGGCCGCTCGGTCTTCCAGTCCGGATCATCCGGATCCGCCAGAACACGCAGATAACCATCTTCGGTCACAACGTAGCTTTGCCACATGCCCGCCTTACCGAGATAGACGTGCACGAAGCCCTTTCGCAGGATCCGAAGCGCGTATTTGTTCGCTTTGAGTTTCTGACTGTCGAACGCATCAAGCATCGACACTGCACTAAGCGGCTTGACCCCGGATGCAGCCACATAATTCGGTAACACCGCATAACGAACCGGCAGAATGGGATACCCATCGCGCTCGCAAAAGCCGCATTTACCAGTCTTGTTGTTAGGCGCGCACTTCTGCGCAGTCTGGGCGTTCTTCTTGATCGCCTGCGCGCCATTGCCGGGCGCAGGAGCGGTCGTCTTCGCAGCAGTTGCCGGTGTAGTCGCCATATCGAACTCTTATTACTGAAGTGACACGGGGTCGATGCCGTATGAAGCGATTTCGTCGAGAACCACGTCGGGCTGCGCCGCGATAGTCTCGGCGAGAGAGTCCTCACTACCCGTTCGTATGTCCTGCAAGATAGTCTGAACGTTAGGGTGCTCGTACCAGAAGGGACTCAGCGTGAGGCAATTGAGCACGAAAAAAATCACGTCCTGCTGGCCGCGTAGCCCTTGCTCGTTTGCGAGTCGAACCAATCCGTCAAGCGTCTTCTCTGGACGCTCGGGAATGCTCAGATCGGACTTCTTGAGCGCCATCAAAACCCTGCGGGCATCGGCAATACGGTCATGCTGCGCCCACATGGCATGCAACTGCTGAACAGACGCCGGTTTTGCAGGGTCAGTCTCCGGCGCCGATAGGGAACGTACCGTCGCAGCAGCATCGATGAACCACCAGTGCGTTCCCGGGGGAAGCAGCGACGGCAGGATGTCCGCATCATCGTCGGCAAGGAGTGCCAACCGGTGCGGCTCGAACCACGGCAAGACTCTCCGGCCCGTCAGCGGATTGGCAACAACGCACCTCGCCGCGATCTGGGATGCCAGTTCGTCTGCGTTCGCCGCGCACGCTACCCATCCGCATACGTAAGCACCATTCACGCTCGCGCTACGCTCGATTGCACGATCAATTGTCTCGCTGAGCAACGCCTCATCCGGATAACCGTGATCCCCTGGGCTGAATACCGTGACAAGCAGTGGGCAGATGTCGGGGTCATGCTGAAAATCCGGGCGGTCAACGCGCGCCCAGCGGGTCTTGGGCTTGCGCTCCAGCAAATGCTCCGGATGCAGCAGGTCAAACGGCGCAACGGGGTGGTTCGGATCCAGGATGACATGAATGTGGTATGCCGGATGCGACTCCCGAACCTCGAACCAGTCGGCGTACAGTCGCTGCAGTACATCCGTCTTTCCAGGCGTAAAAGCTTGATCTGCGTGCATCACGATTTCCATTCGCATTCGGCAAGCTGGCCCGGTTTCGTCGAATTACTAGCCCCCGCCCCACCCGGCCCCACAAACCGATGCCCCGCCCCCTTAAACGTCACCATCCCAGGCGCATGCAGCTCAATCGTTCCATTCGTCACCTTGATCTGCGCACCGGCCGCATTGACGAGCACGTGCTGCTTCGCCTCCGCAGTGACGTTGCCCTGCGTGGAGGCGACCGTCACGGCCTTCTCCGCCACCAGATGGGTCTCGCCCTTGAGGCTCGAAAGCCCGACCTTGCCGCTTGCGGCATGCATGGCGATGCCCGGCGTGGCATCCCCGGCTTGCCCGAGCGATTTGCCGTGCGCGTACAGGCTCACGCCCTCGGCCACGGCGACGGACAGGTTGCCGCCCACCGCCACGTTGGCATCCTGCTTGGCCGCCAGCGTCACGTGCGTGCCGGCAACCAGCACGGCATCGGCCGGCGTGGTCGCCAGCACCCCTTTGGGCGCCGACACCTGCAGATGCGGTTCGCTGTAGGCAACGGCTTCGGCGCCTTCGCCCGCGCGTTCGGTGTGGCGCAGCACCTCGGTGGTATGGCGCAGTTGCTTGAGCGCGGGGAGCTCCTTGGCGGCCGGCTCGTCGGAGATGCCGGCCTTCTGCTTCTGTGCGGCATCTGCGAGGGATTCGGCGAGGTCGCTGGCGGCCTCGATCTGGCTCGCCGCGGCTTCGCTGTCCTGCAATGACGTGCTGGTGCCCGCGCTGTGTGCGGTGAGCAGCAGGCCGGCCCCGGCGCGCACGGCACCGCTGTCATCGGTGGCGAGCGCGGCGCCGTGGCCGAGGTCTGCCTGGCGGGCGCTGTCGCTTTGCTCCTTGTGGTGGCCGAGCACGAGTCCGGTGGCCGCCTGGGTAGTGCTGAGCTGCGTGCGGCCCTGGCCTTCGGTGTCATCGAACACGAGCTGGTTGTAGCCGGACGTGCCCGACTGGCTGCCGGCCAGCGCCTGCGTCTTGATGCCGGACAGCACTGCGTTGTGGGCGTAGGCGCCCTGGCTCTTGCTGTCGCCGGCAAACCATGCGGGAGCGTTGCCCGTGGCGCCGGCCGCGCCGGCCTGGTTCTGGTTGTATTGCGCGTCGGTCTGGCCGCTGCCGTTGTAGGCCGCGCCCACCACGACGGGCCGGTCGATGTCGCCTTGCAGGAATTCGACCAGCACCTCCTGGCCGACGCGCGGCAGTGCCACGCCGCCCCAGTTCGGGCCGGCCACGGGCGCGGTCACGCGCACCCATGCGCCAAGGCCTGCGCTGGCGCGTGCGTTGTCGTCGCCTGTCGGATGCGGCTGGCGGCTGGCCGAGCGTGCGCCGCGCTGCCAGTGGAACTGCACCTTGATGCGGTGATCGCGGTCCGTATGCACGGGGCCGTCTGCGCCCACGACCAGCGCGGTCTGGCTACCGATAACGGTTGGACGAGGGTGCAGCGCGCGGCCCTGCGCGTCGGTCTGCTGCGGGCGCACGGGCACGTTGTCGCGCACGACAGTGAAGTGGTTGCGATAGAACGGCGCGTCGTCGCCTGCGGCATGATTGCTTCCCCCGGCCAGCACGTCGCCGCCGCGCAGTGCGCCTAGCGTTTCGGTCAGTACCTGGCCGAAGCGGTCGTCGAAGTTGTTGCGCGCCTGGTGCTTCACGGCCAACACGGCAAAGCGCTGCTCGCCATCGTCATGATCGAAGTGATCGAGCAACTGGAAGCGCGTGCCGGTCGCCAACGTGCGGGCTGTGCCTTCGCCGTCGAACTGCTTGTCGCGCAGCTCCAGCGCTTCCATCATCAGCCGCGCCACACGCTGCGCCTGGTTGTTGTCCTCAAACCAGTACTGACCGGGGTAATCGGTGTCTTGCAACGTCAGTTGCGGACCGTCGTTGCTTTGCTGCTGCGCGCCGAGTTGCGCCGTGCGCTTGGCGTTGGCGCGGTAGTCCCAACTGGCGATCGATACGGCATTGGTCTGCCAACGGCGGGCGCCTTGCCAGCGATCGATCACGTCTTCAGTGGCGGTGGCATCTGCACGGCCAAAGCGGATGCTCGCCTGTGCGTTGTCGGCAAAGACGTCATTCGAATCTGCAATGACCATGCGGTGTACGCCCAGCGCATCGCCGTCCTTGGCTTCGTGCTCGAAGAAATAGAAGAGCCCTTCTTCGGCCAGCAGGCGCGTGACGAAATCGAAGTCGCTTTCGTCGTATTGCGTGATGACGCTGCGGCGCGTGTAGACCGAGCTGTCGCGCAGCGCCCATCGCCACGCGGGCACGAGCCGGCCCTGGCCCTGATAGTCCCCAAACACGCTGTCGACCACCTCGATGACCGACATGTCCTGGAACAGGAAGCTGTCCTGCCGATGGCGCAGGAACGCGAGCCACGGTTCGATCACGAGCCGATAGCGTACGAGCCCGCCGTTGGCGCCCAGTTGCTCGAAGCGCGTCACGTGGCCATGGAACGGTCGAAGCGCGCTGCGGCTTTGCTGCGTCAGCAGGTCCAGCCGCACGGGCTGGCCGAGCAGCTTGGCGGAATCGATGTCGGCGTTGTCGGACAGCGCGGTGAGCTCGATCCGGAAACCGCCCGCGTCGATGTGCTCTGCGGCATCGAGTTTCTCCGCCAGCAGCGCGTTGGGCCCCAGCGGCGTTTCCAGCCGGAGCAGCCGGTCGGCCTGCCAGAACGACGCGCGCAGCAAGTTGGCCAGTTCGGTCGGAGAGACCATGGTGTGCTCGCTTATTGGATGCGGTACTTGAACTCGCCGTTCTTGCCGACGCCGACCTTGATCTTCTCGACGCTGCCGCCTTCGGCCATGCGCGTCAGCACCGACTCGGCAATCTGCGGCAACAGCGTGCCGTTGAGGATGTGGTCGACCGCGCGGGCGCCGGCGTCCACTTCGGTGCAGCGCGCGAGCACGGATTCGACCAACGCGTTGTCCCACTGGAACGTGGCCTTGTGGTTGGCCGCCACCCGGTCCCGGATGCGACCGAGCTTGAGCGTGATGATCTCGGCCAGCACGTCGTCGGAGATCGGGTAGTACGGCACCACCTTCATGCGCCCGAGGAATGCCGGCTTGAACGCCTTGTACAGCGTCGGGCGCAGCAGCTCGGCCAGCGCATCGGCGTCGGGCAATTCGTCGGCCGCCTTGTTCAGGCACGCCTGCATGATGGCCGATGACCCGACATTCGACGTGAGGATGATGATGGTGTTGCGGAAGTCGATCGGGCGGCCTTCGGCGTCGTCCATCTCGCCCTTGTCGAATACCTGGAAGAACATCTCCAGCACATCGGGGTGGGCCTTCTCTACCTCGTCGAGCAGCACGACGCTGTACGGGTTGCGACGCACCGCTTCGGTCAGCACACCCCCCTCGCCATAGCCGACGTAGCCCGGCGGCGAGCCCTTCAGCCCCGACACGCTGTGCGCTTCCTGGTACTCGCTCATGTTGATGGTGATGAGCTTGCGTTCACCACCGTAGAGGATGTCGGCCAGCGCCAGCGCCGTTTCCGTCTTGCCCACGCCGGAAGGGCCGGCAAACAGGAACACGCCGCGCGGCTTGTTCGGGTCTTCCAGGTTGGCGGTGGCGGTGCGCACGCGCTGCGCGATGGCATCCAGCGCGTGGTCTTGCCCGATCACGCGGGCGGCCAGCAGCGGCTTGAGGTTCAGCACCGTGCGCAGTTCGTCCTTGACCATGCGGCCGAGCGGAATGCCGGTCCACGCCGAGACGATCTCCGACACCACATGGCCATCCACCTGCAGCGGCACCATGGGCGATTCGCCCTGCAGCGCGCGCAGCTCTGCGAGCAGCGTGGCCAGTTCGTCCTGCTCGTCTGTTTTGTCGGCAGCGCGCTTACGCTTGGGGATCGAGACGACGTCGCTGTTGGCGGCCACGGGCAATGCGTCTTCCTCGCCGGCCTGGGCGGTACCGCTTTCGCGCGCCTCGCGCAGCGCCTGAATGCGAGCGACCAGCGCGCGCTCCTGCGCCAGACGTTCGGTGTTCTGCGCGACGCGTTGCTCCAGCTCCGTGCGCCGCTCGTTCAGCGCCTTCAGGCGCGCGTCGTGCCCGGCACCGCCGCTTTGCTCGCGCTCCAGCGCGTTGATCTCGCCTTGCAGACGTTCCAGCGTTTTCTGGTCGTCTTCAATGGCACCCGGCGTGGCGCTCTGGCCCAGCGCCACCTTGGCGCACGCCGTGTCGAGCACGCTGACGGCCTTGTCCGGCAACTGGCGGCCGCTGATATAGCGATGCGACAGTCGCACCGCTTCGGTAATCGCTTCGTCCAGCACGCGCACGCCAAAGTGGCGCTCCATCAACGGCGCCATGCCGCGCAGCATGGCGGCTGCCAGCGCCTCGCTCGGCTCTTCCACCTTCACGACCTGGAAGCGCCGGGCCAGGGCGGCATCTTTTTCGAAGTACTTCTTGTATTCGCTCCACGTGGTGGCGGCGATCGTACGCAGCTCGCCGCGCGCCAGGGCCGGCTTGAGCAGGTTGGCTGCGTCGTTCTGGCCGGCTTGCCCGCCCGCGCCGATGATGGTGTGCGCTTCGTCGATGAACAGGATGATCGGCTTGGGGCTCTTCTTCACCTCGTCGATCACGTTCTTCAGGCGGTTCTCGAACTCGCCCTTGACGCTGGCGCCGGCCTGCAGGAGGCCCATGTCGAGCGTGCGCAGCGTCACGCCCTGCAGCGGCGGCGGCACGTCGTTGGCGGCCACGCGCAGCGCCAGCCCTTCCACCACAGCGGTCTTGCCCACGCCCGCCTCGCCGGTGAGGATCGGGTTGTTCTGGCGGCGCCGCATGAGGATATCGATGACCTGGCGGATCTCGGCGTCGCGCCCGACCACCGGGTCGATACGGCCGTCGCGCGCCGATTGCGTGAGGTCAACGGTGAACTGGTCGAGCGCCGGCGTGGCCGTCAGCGCTGCGGCAGGCTTGGTGCCGTCGCCTTGCGTTCCGCCTGCGCCGGCATCGGCCATGTCGACGGCCTGCTCCTGCTCGCCCGAGCCGGCGGTCATGCGGTCGAAATCGTGCTTGAGGCGGTCCGCATCGATCTGCCCGAACAGGCGCGAGCCGCGCTGTGCGAGCGCCGAGAGGCTCGGTTCCGTCAGCAAGGCCAGCAGCAAATGGCCAGAGCGGATGCGCGTGATTTGCGAATCGAGCGAGGCGATCAGCCAGCCGTGCTCGAACAGCTTGGGCAGATACGGAGAAAACGCCGGCGTGCGCGTATTGCCGGTCTGGAAGCGGCCGATCTCGGCTTCAAGGTCGCGCTGCAGCGCGGCCAGGTCGATGCCGCTGGCGCGCGCAGCCACGGCAAAGTCGCTGCGGGGGTTTTCCAGCAGCGCGAGGAACAGGTGTTCGAGATCCACTTCGTAGTTGCCGCGCGCCATGCACAGCGACGCGGCGCGCTCGGCGGCCTGCCGGCTCGTCGCATTGAGCTTGGCGATCAGGGTTTTGAGTGGGATGGCCATGGCGGCAGCGCTCCGAAAGAATCGATGAATGTGTCGGTGTCAATGCAGCGGCGCGAGGGTGTATTGCGCATCGCTGCGGTCCTGCTGCGCGGGGCGGGAGCACAGGAAGGTGTCCCAGCCGAGGCGGCCGTCGTTGCTGCCGCCGCGTGTGCCGAGCGTGCTGCCCGCCACGTCCTGCTGGCGCAGGATCAGCTTGATCTCGAACTCCAGCGTGGTGCCGCACAGGATGGTCAGCATCTTGCGCAGCGCCAGCGAGCCCGGCGCGCCCGGCAGGAAGTTGCGATACTGCGCGCGCTTGAGCGGCCCGACCCACAGGCGCACGCGCAGATCCCGCTGCCAGACGCGCGCGCCGGCCAGCGCGGTGGCGCCGAGCACGTTGTTGGTGCTGCCCAGCCGCGTGTATTGCGACGCCGGCACGCGGTACCACGCGCCGACGAACTGCTCGACGCGCACAGGCGCCTGGAAGTAGTCCGACAGCACGCGCTGCAGGTACGCCGCAGAGACCGGCCGATGCCGGATCGCGGTGGCATAGCCGGCCAGCGCCTCATCGAGGATGGGCCCGGGCGTGGCGGAAAGATCGCGGCGCAGCGACTTGTCGCCGGCGCCCGCGAGCGACAGCAACAGCGGCAGGTAATGACGGTTGTTGTCGACTTCGTACTGGAATGGCAGGCGGTATTTCTTCCACGCGAGGTAGAACAGCGCGGTGGCGCGGTTCGAGAAGATGTCGAAGAACGCGCGCGCGGCGCGGTCGCGCCATACGGTTTCGCGCTCGGCGACGATCTCGGTGTAGCGCAGCGGCAGAGCGCCCTGCCCGCCCAGCATGCCGAAGAACGTCGGCGTGATGGCAAGCGTATCGAGCGCGCCCTCTTCCCATGCGGCGATGAAGGCGGCGTCGTTCTCGAGCATGGCGGGCGTAACGCCCTCGGCCTCGATCCCTTGCAACTCGCTCGGCGGGAATGCCAGCGACAACGTATTGCGAAAGCTCAGCCGCGTGGCCAGCGCCTGCTCGGGCGCGATGCCGCCCCTGCGCGCGAAGAGCTGCTCCAGCAGGCGCACTGCCTGGAAGAACTCGTACCGGTGCGGCTGCTGCAGCAGCCGGCGGATCACACCAGGATCGACTCGCCGCTGCGGGGTGCGCATTTGATCAATTCCTTGCCACTGCGGCGGGACACCGCAATCAGCTGCACAAAGCTGTTCATGTGGACGTACAGCCCGAAGAAGTGGTCCAGCACGCGGATGAACCGATGCAGGCCCGTGCCGACAAAGGCGTCTTCATCGAGCGTGAGCCGCACTTCCAGCCCGCGCACGAACGTGGCGAACGGCTTGCCGGCCAGCCACTGCGTCGTGGGTCGGTAGTCCAGGCCGACAATCCCTTCGATCTGCCGGGCAGAGATGGCGCTGCGCGGCAGGTCGTGCAGGCGCAGCATCTCTTTCAGCGTGGGCAAACCGTTCTGCACCAGCGACAGATGATTGAGCGCGAGCAGCGAGATCTGCCGCCACTGCGCCGCACGCCCGCCGCCAAAGCGCATCGACGGCGTCGGCTTGCGCAGGAAGGTGATGTTGCGTGCAATCGAGCTGCCCTCCATCGACAGGTCTCCATCGGGCTGGCCGAACGCCAGCGTCGAGGGCAGGTCGCGGTTGGTGCACGTGACGGTCAGGCTGAGCGTATCGGTCTGCGGGCTGACGGGGTCGAACTGCGTGTCGACGATGGAGATTTCCGTCTCGAACCCGGGGCTGCGCTGCGCGACGAGTTCGTTGCGGCGCGCGAGCCAATAGTGGCCGGCACGGCCGGGTTCCTCGCCGTGATGCAGCGAATAGAACGGCCGGAACTCCGTCACCTTCTCGTGCGCGGCGGTCTCGCGCACCAGCTGCACGTTGTCGATGGAGTAGATGTCAAAGCCGTGCGCGCGCCGGCTGTCGGCCACGACCGGGTAGGCGCTGGCGGTGTGCTCAATGCGGATCGGGTCGGCCTTCTGCTGGAACAGGTTGACCACCGGTGTGCAATGCAGGCGCAGGTGCTCGGGCTGCAGGTTCTCGAGCAGGCGCGCGGCGTGCGAATCGCTGCGCACGTCCTTCAGCACGAGATGCAGCGTCAGCCGGCGCACCGGCACGCCGGGCGTCATGCCCCCCCGTACTGCGGCGAGGTCGATGTCGAAGAAGTTGAACTTCTCGGCAAAGCTGAAGTGCTCGGTCAGCAGCCGATAGGCCGGGTGCGAGCGGGCCGGGCAATCGATCAGCGATTCGCTCTCGGCAAAGCCCACCTCGTGCAGCGGCACGCGGACGAGGCGTTTCCACACGCCGGCGCGTTCCGCTTCGACGTACGCGGCGGCGGTATGCAGGAACAGGGCATCGCCCAGCGCGGCAACGAACGACGGCTCGCCGTCCATGTAGACGCGCAGCCTGTCCATCGCCAGGGACTCGAAGCCGCCGCGTTCGCCGGCATATTCCAGCGTGAGAGCGATGGCGCCCGTGGCGCCCTTGGGCAGCTGCACTGCGGCCGGCGCGGAAACTGCGCGCTCGAACGTTGCCTGCGCGATGCGCACGGGGGCGAACGTCACGTCGTACGCCGTACGGAAGCGGCACTCGACCTTGCGCACCACGCGCGTGGTCAGGAACGTGCCGCGCGGCACGGTCACGGGCGCACTCAGCTGCGAGGCCACGCCGCGCACATCGAAATGCGCCACCGAGCACGACGGAAACGGCCGCAGGTAGTGCGGATACAGCACCTCCAGCAGCGCCTCGGTAAATTCCGGATAGTCGTCGTCGAGCTTCTTGCTGACCCGTGCGGTGAGGAAAGCAAACGATTCGATCATCCGCTCGACGTGCGGATCATCGCAGCCGTCGCCGGACATGGCGAGCCGGCCGGCGATCTTCGGATACCGCTCGGCGAAGTCGCGCGAGTACCGGCGCAGGAAGGCCAGTTCTCGTTCGTAATAGGGCAGCAGCTCTTCCATTTCGTGGCGGTCCGGTGTCGGCCCTGCCGGCGTGATGCCGCGCAGCGCCGTGCAATCTCAGCCGCGTCCGCGCGACACGGAATAGCGCAGCGTGGACGGTTGCAGCATGGCATCAAAACTCACGGGTTCGCGCGCAGGGCCCACCAGCAGCACGGCGCTGATGCCGAAACACAGCGCATTGGTTGCCCGCTCGTTGATCTCCAGCGACACGTTCACATGCTGCAGGCGCGGCTCGTGCCGCTCGATCGCCTTGGTGAGCGACTGGCAGATGTAGTTGCGGTCGTAGAAACTCGCGAGGCTCAGGCCGGCAAAATCGTTCAGCCCATATGTGAGCAACGACCGCTTGCACTCGGGCAAGCCTTGCAGGTCGTCTTCCTCAAGCACGATGCGCGTGTTGAGCAACGACTCGATGTCGCGGGCCACGGTGCTCTTGAGTTCCTCCAGCGACAGCTGGCGCAATGCGGTGGGCATGGGCGCGTGGGGCTCGTCGTCGAAGAGCTTGTCGAGCAGGCTGGGTTCGAAGCCTTTCATGTTGCGTACCAACGCGAGCACCGCAGCGCGTGGCTGCGGTGCTCGCCGTCAAGACACCAAACGTTAAACCGAGTAGGTCTTGTCGTTCTTGGTGAGGCTCCAGGCGCCCTGCGAATTGCCGCCCTGGCCGCCGGCGCCCTTCTGCTGCGTGTACTTCCACTGCACGGCGGCGTAGCGCAGGCTGAACTTGTCGCTCGGGATGCCCTCGGCCACGACCTGCGAAGCCACCTCGCTGATGATGGCGTTCTTCAGCTTGATCTCGAGGTACTTCACGCGGTTGCCTTCGCCGTCTGCACGGAAGAACTCGACGGTGACTTCACCGAAGGTCGTGCCGCCGGAGGCGTGCTGATACAGCAGCGGGCTGACGACGTCGAGGTCCTTCGTGAAGACCATGTCGCGGTGCTCGCAGCGCTCGGCGGTGTGGCCGCCCGCGGTGGACGCGGTGGCCGAACGCGGCTGGACGATGTCCTGCGACCAGCTGTTGATCTCGATCCAGTCCTTGTGATCCTTGTCTTGCGACTCGCCTTTGATTGCCGGGCTGTCGAACTTGACGTAGATATCCTTCATACAGAGACCCTCTTCAATAGATTGGTTGTTGGTACTGCAACGGGTAACGAGCGTAACGAGTGGTTAAGCCCGAACATTCCCCCCCGGGGAGAGTCCGGTCAGGAATCAAGCATCAAGCGTTGGCCGACTTGGGCAGATCCGCCACCAGGCGCAGCGAGATCGACAGCTCGTCAAGCTGGAAGTGCGGCCGCAGGAACGCCACCGAGCGGTACGTGCCCGGCTTGCCCGGCACTTCCGACACCTGGATCGAGGCCTCGCGCAGCGGGAACTGCGCCTTCTGTTCTTGTGTGGCGTTGTCGTCCAGCAGAACGTATTGCGAGATCCAGCGGTTGAGGAACGTCTCGACGTTCTTGGCCGAGGCAAAGCTGCCGATCTTGTCGCGCATCATCGCCTTCAGGTAATGCGCCACGCGCGAGACCGAGAAGATGTACTGCAGCTGCGCGGACAGCACGGCATTCGCGTTGGCGCTGTCGGTGTCGTACTTCTTGGGCTTCTGCACCGATTGCGCGGCAAAGAAGGCGGCGTAGTCGGAGTTCTTGCAATGCACGAGCGGGATGAAGCCGAGGTCGCTCAACTCCTTCTCGCGGCGGTCGGTGATGGCGATTTCGGTGGGGCACTTGAGCGCGATCTCGCCGTCGTCGGTCTTGAAGGTGTGTGTCGGCAGATCCTCGACCAGGCCGCCGCCCTCCACGCCGCGAATGGCCGCGCACCAGCCGAAGTCGTCAAACGCCGCGGTCAGGCGTGCACCGAACGCCCAGGCGGCGTTGCACCACAGGTACTTGCTGTGATCGGTGCCGTCCACGTCTTCAACAAAGTTGAAGCTCTCGACCACGGTGCCGTCCTTCGGGTTGTACGGCAGGCGGCCCAGGAAGCGCGGCAGCGTCAGCCCCACGTAGCGCGAGTCTTCCGAATCCCGGAACGACTTCCACTTGGCGTACTCGACCGTGTCGAACACCTTGGCGAGGTCGCGCGGTTTGCCCAGGTCGGCAAACGACTCCAGACCAAGCAGCTCCGGCGATGCCGACGAGATGAACGGCGCGTGCGCAGCCGCGGCCACGTGGGCCATCTGCTCGATGAAGTAGACGTCTTCGGGCTGGCGCGTGATCTCGAAATCGCCGATCAGCGCACCGAACGGCGCCCCGCCGAAGGTACCGAACTCTTCTTCGTAGACCTTCTTGAACAGCGCGCTCTGGTCGAAGTCGATGGCGGTCTTGAAATCCCGTACGAGATCGCGCTTGGTCGCATTGAGCGCCTTGATCTTGATCATCGTACCGGTCTGCGTTTCCTTGACCAGGTAGTTCAGGCCGCGCCAGGTCGATTCCAGCTTCTGGAATTCCGGCGCATGCATGATCGCGCTCAACTGCGACGAGATCAGGCGATCCAGCTCGGCCACGCGTGCATCGAGCGTGGCAGAGAGGTTGTCGGACACCACCACGGTGCCGCTCAGCACCTGGTTGGCAAGCTCGCCGATGATGTCCTTGGCGCGCTCGCGCTCGGAGTCGGACTTCGCGACGCGGCTCTGCTCGACGATGCTGTCAAGCAGGCTGACTTCCTCGGCAACCGAGGCGCCCTGTGCAGCGGATTGGTTCTCAAGCATCGTCGCCTCCGTTCTTCCTGGCGCTCAGCTTCTTAGCGTTTTCGGTGTTCTTCAGGACTTCCGACAGCAGGTCTTCGAGCTTGTCGTTGCCTGCCATCTTGTTGCGCAGGTCGGCCAGCTTGGAGCGGGCCTCCAGCAGCTGGCGCAGCGGCTCGACCTGGCTCACCACGGCTTCGGGGCTGAAGTCTTCAAGCGAGCGGAACTTCAGGTCGACGCCAAACTTGCCGCCCTCTTCCGTCAAGGTGTTCTGCACCTGGAACGCCGCGCGCGGCTCCACGGCGGCCATCACGTCGTCGAAGTTGTCGCGGTCGATGTTGACGAACTTGCGGTCGCGCAGCTTGGGCTGCTGCACTTCCGACTGTCCCGACAGGTCGGCCACCACGCCCACCACGAACGGCAGTTCCTTTTGCTCGATCGCGTCGCCTTTCTCCACGTCGTACGTCAGTTGCACGCGCGGCGGGCGCACCTTCTGCAGACGCTTCTGCACACTTTCTTTCTTGGCCATCACGTTCCTCCAGGGAGCAGAACCAGTGCAGCGGTTCAGCGCAGCGCGCCGAACGGGTCGCTACCGCCGGCGGCGGCACCGGTGGCGGCGGCCGGCGCGGCAGAGCCATGGTTGGCGGCTTCGGCGGCCGGCGCGGCACGGCGGGTCACGCGGCGCTTGACCGGCGGCCGGGCCGGCTGCTCCGCCGGGAACAGCACCTGTTCGCCCAGCGTGTCGCGCAGCATCTTGGCCAGCACCTGCGCATCGGTCTTGACGTCGCCGGCCAGCGCGCTGTCGGCACGCAGCTCCTGCAGCGAGCGGCGGGCCACGCGCAGGCCGCTCACAGCCAGGATGCTCTTGGCCTGGCGATCGGCGTTATCGCGCTGCAGCGCTTCTTCAGCGGCCAGGATGGCCTGCGGATATTTCTCGGAGCCGAACTGCAGCTGCGCGATGCGCACCCACGGCTCGTCACGCGTGGGGTTCTGCTTGGCGATCTGCTGATACAGGTCGATGGCCTTGTCCTGCTGACCGCCCTTCGCGGCGGCTTCGGCCTCCGACATGCTTTGAGTAAAGGCCTCGTCAGTCTGCGGCCCGGGATTGGACGTTGCGCAGCCCGTGATGAGGGCGGCGGCGCCAGCCAGCACGATGAGGGAACGGAGAAGACGGGAAATGGGCAGGGTTTTGGCCACGGCGAGACTCTTCAGAAGTTCAAAGTGGTACGTCGATATCCAATCGAATTCGCCGGAATCGGCGAGTTAAATGTTGGTCTCGACTGGCGCGAAATAGTACACTCCGCTCGTCGCCGTTGACAACCAAAAAGACATTATTAAGAAACCGAAACATCCCTTTGAATTCAAGCGCTTACCGAAGCGCCTTGCGTCGGGTTTCGATTATTAAGAAACCGAAATATTTTCGTGTTGCGTTTATTAAGAAATCGAAACATTGGCCACGGATGGCCGGTTTTGGTGTATGTGTCGCAGCGGGACAGAGAGAATTAAATAATCAATAACCCAGGCATGAACATAATGAAATTCGGTGCGAGTTGGCGGCATTCTGGGGCGCAGCGGGGCTGCGGCAGCGCCCGCCAGCACCGCCTCGCCACGGCATGGAAATGCGCGCTGGCGACGGCCGTGGTGGTCGGCATGGCGGGGTGCTCCACGGGTGCGAGCGTGCTGGCCGGTGCCGCCAACGGTGCACTCGAGGCGATGGGCCTGAAGCCGTCGAACGTGCCCGACGCGCAGAAGCCGCCGCGCGAAGTGCCGCTGAAGATGACCGCCGGTGCCAATCTGAATGCCGCCAACGACCGTCGCCCTGTCGCGCTGGTGGTGCGCCTGTATTCGTTGAAGGATCCGACCAGCTTCCTGCAGGCGCCGTACGACACCTTCATCGACCCCGCACGTGAAAAGCAGACGCTCGGCGCAGACCTGGTCCAGGTGCGCGAGATGACGCTGATCCCGGGCCAGCGCTACGACTTCACCGAGAAGGTCTCGCGCGAGGCCTCGACGCTGGGCATCGTGGCGCTGTTCCGCAGCCCCGCCGCCCAGCGCTGGAAGTTCGCCTTCAACACGGAGAAGAACGAGAAGTCGGGCATCGTCATCGGCCTGCATGCGTGTGCCATGACGCTCACCACCGGCACGGCAACCACGCCGGCCGGTGCCGTGCCGCTGACCGACCTGAACCTGCTTTCCCCCGCAAGCTGCGGCAGCTGAACAACAAGGGCCAACGTGAGTTACTCCGCAAAGATTCTCTGGGGCGAGGGGCTGTTCCTGCGCCCGCAGCATTTCCAGCGCCAGGACGCCTATCACGAGTCTCGCCTGCACGCGACGGCGCAAATGATCCAGCCCTATGGATGGGGCGTCCGTCATGCGCGCTTCGACACCGATGCGCTCGCCAGCGGCGTGCTGCGCGTGATCGAGCTGTCGCTGTTCTTCCCCGATGGCGAGCTGTATTTCGCGCCGCAGGCCGATACGCTGCCGCCGCCACTCGTGCTCGATGCCATTCCGGCCGGCGTATCGGAGCTGACTTTCCACATCGCGCTGTACCCGCTGCAGGACAACGGCGGCAACTACCGTGAGCAGGTCGAGGGCGCATCGGTTTCGCGCTTCGTCGGCATGGAGGAAGAAACGGCCGACCTCTATACCGAAGCCGAGCCGGCGTCGATCACGTACCTGAAAAAGTCGGTCAAGCTGATTGCCGAGACCGAGCCGCGCGACCAGTTCATCTCGCTGCCCGTCGTGCGTGTGCGGCGCACGGGCACCGGCGGCTTCGAGCTGGACGAGAGCTTTGTCGCGCCGAGCCTGTCGATCAACGCATCGGCCGTGCTATATCAGCGCCTGCGCCGGCTGCTCGACGCGCTGCAGGCGAAGGTGAACGCGCTGTACGGCTTTCATCGCGAGCCGACCAAGAACATCATCGAATTCCGCTCCGGCGACATTGCCTCGTTCTGGCTGCTGCATACGGCCAATGCGGCGTTTGCGGCGCTGTCGCACCTGTATCACCACCCGGACCTGCACCCGGAGCGCCTGTTCCAGGAGATGCTGCGCCTGGCCGGCGCACTGATGACGTTCACCAAGAGCTACACGCTGGCCGACCTGCCCGCCTACGACCACGACAACCCCGGCCCCGTGTTCGCCAAGCTCGACACCATCGTGCGGGAGCTGCTCGATACGGTCATCTCGACGCGCTACTTTGCGATTGCACTGGAAGAGACACGCCCGTCGTTCCACCTCGGCCGCATCGACTCCGGCAAGATCGACGACGAGACGAGCTTCTATCTGTCCGTCTCGGCCGACATGCCGGTGGCGGAGCTGGTGGAAGCCATTCCGGCCCGTTTCAAGGTGGGCGCGCCCGACGACGTGGAGAAGCTCGTGCTGTCGTCCATGCCCGGCGTGCCGCTGACTTACACGCCGCAGGTGCCGCCAGCCATTCCGGTGCGCCCGGGCGCGTGCTATTTCGCCGTCGAGCCGCGCGGCATGCTGTACGAGCGCATGCTGCAGGCGCAGACCCTCACCATCTATGCCCCGGCCGGCATCCGGGAACTCAAACTTGAACTGATCGCGGTGACTTCATGAGCGCTACCACCACCCCTTCGCTGTTTGGCGGCTCGGCTCCCGGTTCGGGCAATGCAGGCAACGCAGCGGCGGATGCACGTGAATCGAACATGCATGCGCGTACGCTGCTGGACCTGCTCTACGACGGGTTCTTCATGCTGTTCCAGCTGCGCAACGGCCAGCAGCCCACCAGCGCGGAGGATTTCCTCTCGCGCGTGCGCGCCTTCCTTGAAGATTTCGACCGGGGCGCCAAGCGGCTGAACGTGTCGGCCGAGGACGTCTTCGATGCCAAGTACGCGTTCTGCGCGGCCGTGGACGAGACCATCCTGTCGTCGAACTTCTCGATCCGCCCGGCATGGGAGCGCCGCCCGCTGCAGCTCGTATTGTTCGGAGAACAGCTCGCCGGCGAGACGTTCTTCGTCAAGCTCGAAGAACTGCGTGCGCATGGTGCGCCGCGCCTGCAGGCGCTGGAGGTGTTCCACATGTGCCTGCTGCTGGGCTTTCGGGGCAAGTACATCCTGGAAGGGCCGGAGAAGCTCGCTTACCTTACCGCGCGCCTGGGCGATGAGATCTCGGCCATCAAGGGCAAGCGGGCTGCGTTTGCACCGCACTGGCCGCTGCCCGACAAGGTCGCGCACACCCTCAAGCGCGAAACGCCGCTGTGGATCTTCGGCGCGGTGTTCGCACTGATCGCGCTGCTGGCCTTCCTGGGGCTGTCGCACACGCTGCGCACGAAAACCAACGAAACGCTGGAAGGCTATTCGCAGGTCATCAAGCTCGGGCCGCGCTTTTCGCACCTGACCATTTCGCTGCCGTGATGGCCACGATGGGCCGCGTGCCCATCCTTCTGCAGAACCGCAACACGAACCCCAGCGCGACGCTGTTCCGATGAAGCCCTTGTCCAACCTGCCGGCCGCCGTGCCACAAGCCGTTCTGGGCGCGCTGCTCGGGCAGCAGACCCGCCAGATCACGCTGGAGACGGCGCTCGCCTCCGACAACCTCGTCGTGGAGCGCTTTACCGCCACCGAAGCGGTATCGGCCTCGTTTGTGCTGCACGTCGATTGCCTGAGCCCATCGGCGCATCTGGACACCGCCAAGCTCGCCTCGCAGGAAGTCACGCTGCGCCTGCTGCAAGCCGACGGCAAGCGACGCGCGTGGCACGGTTACGTGGCCGATTGCGCATCGCTGGGCGGCGATGGCGGCCTCGCACGCTATCGGCTGCGCGTCGTGCCCTGGCTCGACCGCCTGCGCACACGCAGCGACTGCTTCGTCTACCAGGACAAGACCGCGCTCGAGATCATCGAAGACGTCTTCGCCGACTACCCTGTCGCGCACTACCAGATTGCCGTCACGCAGCCGTGCGCCAAGCGCTCGATCTGCTGCCAGTACCGCGAGAGCGACTACGCCTTCGTGATGCGCCTGCTGGCCGAGGAAGGCCTGTCGTTCCGCATCGAGCACGCGCAAGGCGACGAGAAACAGCAAGGCAGTACGCAGTCGCGCCACACCGTCGTCATCTTCGACAACGCTGCGCAGCGGCCCACGTGCCCGCAGCCCAAGATCCGCTTCCACCGTGTCGACGCGACGGAAAGCGAAGACGCCATCGAGCGCCTCTCCCACACGCACAGCGTCGGCACGAATGCCGTCACGTTGGCCTCATGGGACTACAAGGCCCTGGCCGCTACCGCAGCACAGGCGACCGCGAGCGACCCCGGCGGCGAACTGCCCACGCTCGAGCGCTTTGAAGCCTCGGGGCCGTATCAGTTTGCCGATGCGCAAGGCGCCAGCCTGGCCGCGCAACTGCGCATGCAGGCACACGAGGGTGCCTACCTGCGCTACGAAGGCCAAGGCAGCGTGCGCCAATTGGGCGCCGGCCAGCGCTTCACGCTCACGCAGCATTTCGACAGCAAGCACAGCGAGTTCGTCACGCTGCAGGTGGAACACGAAGCCGCCAACAACCTCGGCGCAGACATCGCCCGGCTGCTCTCCACTACCGAGATCGAGTCGGGCAGCTACCGCAACCGCTTCGTGGCCGTGCCGGCCGAGGCCCCGATCGTGCCGCCGTACCGCCGCCGCCCGACCGCACCCGAGGGCCAGGCCGCCGTGGTCATTGCCGAAGAAGGCGCACCGCTGACCACCGACCGCGACCACCGCGTGCGCGTACGCTTTCCGTGGCTGCGCGCGCCGGAAGCCGGCGCGTTCTCCGACCCGGCCGGCAACGACCGCACGCAGGTCACCGCCTGGGTGCGCGTCGCCACCGCCAGCGCGGGGCCGAACTGGGGCGGCCACCACCTGCCGCGCGCCGGCACGCAGGTGCTGCTCACCTTCATCGATGGCGACATCGACCGTCCGATGGTCGCCATGCAGCTGCACAACGTGCAAGACGCCCTGCCCTGGGCACCTGCCGATGCGCCGCTTGGGCAAGCCCTTTGCGGCTGGCATTCACAAGGTCTTGGCGGTGACGGCTACAACCAGTGGGTCGTCGACGATCATCCCCGCCAGTTGCGCACGCGGCTGGCAAGCTCCACCGCCAACAGCCAGCTCACCCTCGGCTACGTGACCTCGCATGGCGCCACCGGCGGCGAGCGCGGCACGTGGCGCGGCACCGGCGCTGAGCTGCGCACCGATGCCTGGGCCGTGGTGCGGGCCGGCGCGGGCCTGCTGCTCTCGACCACCGCACGCCCTCAAGCCACCGGCACGCTGCTCGACGCACACGAGGCGCGCGGACAACTCACAGCCGCGCAGAAGACCGCGCAACGACTGTCCGATGCCGCATCGAGCCAGCAAGCGCTGCCGCTGGCTGCCAACGAAGCATTCGAGCCGATCGACAAGGCACTCGACCCCGCTCAGGACGGCAAGTACCCGAACAGCGTCAACGGACAGGACACGCAGCAGCCCGTCGACAGGTTTGGACAGCCGCTGCTGGTGGCCGAATCGCCTTCGAGCATCGCCCTCGCCTCGCAAGCCACGACCACCGTGTATGCGGGCCGCCATCTGCACTGCACGGCGCAGGCGGATTGGCATCTTGCAGCGGGCAATGTCATCGCCGCTGCGGCCGCCAAGGGCGTGAGCCTGTTTGCACAGCGCAACGGCATCCGCGCGATTGCGGAGGGCGGGCCGGTGTCCATTCAGGCGCATACCGATGCGCTCGCCGTGCTGGCGGACAAGGCGGTCACCGTGACTTCGTCAGCGGATTCGGTGGAGATCCTCGCGCAGCAGAACATCGTGCTGCATGGCGGGGATTCCCTGATCCGGCTGGAAGGGAATGCGGTGACGTTTGAGACGTCGGGGTTGTTGTCGGTGAAGGGGGCTGGGCATCCGTTTGAGGGGCCGGGGGGGCAGGCGGCGGCGTTGCCGGCGTTGCCCACTGGCGCCACAGATCTAAAGCACTGGATCGAGATCAACCATCGCGACATGGAAGGCGAGCCGTTCGCTGGCCAGAAATACAAGATTCACTTTGAAGACGGGCAAGTCATTTCGGGCCAGCTCAACGCCGAAGGCCACGCCCGCCACGAAAACGTGCCGCAGCGCGCTGCTCGCGTCGAATACGAGATGCCAACTCCCGGTAACGATGAGCCCTGGGAACAAATCGCCAAACTAATCCAAGCCTCTCGCTCCAAGCTGGGATAAAGACAATGTGGGACGAACTTGAGAATGCGCTCGCGTGGTTCAAGAGCGCGCCGGCCGGCTGGATCGCCAGCGGTAAGCAAAATCTAGCTTCTGCTGCTGAGTGGATCTGGGTGGTCATCCAGGGGGACTTCGCTGAAGAGCAGTCAACGGGACAAGCCGTCACTGGAACGGTCATCTCCATGATTCCTTTCGTCGATCAGATCTGCGATGTGCGCGACGTAGTCGCAAATTGCCGCAAGATCAACAGCGATTCCTCGGATAAATGGGCATGGATAGCACTAGTCCTTACGCTGATCGGATTGTTCCCAGTACTCGGCTCTCTGGCCAAGGGCTGCTGCAAGATCATGTTTGCCTATGGTCGCAAGTCTGTATTTCGCGTGGGTAAGGTGGCGCTGGACAGCGATTTTTGGAAAGCCAGCAAGCCCTTCGTCGAAACGGGCATACAAACGCTCAACAGACATCTGCAATCGCCAGCGGTACGCCGAGGGCTACGCGCTATCAAGGTTGCAAATCCCTATCACTGGATTGCAGGCAAAGTACGCGAGGTGAATGGCAAACTGACGGTAACCGAGCTTATCCGCGCGTTCGACAAGGTGTTTGAAGCACTGCGCTACTTCGTGGACCTGATCCAGCGTTGGGGCACGACGGCCATGGCAAGTCGAGCTGGAGAACTCCTGAAGTCGATCACACGCATCAGAGAAATGATGAACAAGCGCCTGGGCGAAGTCCTTGCGCCGGTCAACCAATGGCTGAAAAAGTTGGAGCGTCGATTGGAGATCGAGGGCGACATGCTCTACCGAGCCAATGTCAACGCGGTGAATCCTCACAAATACACGTGGTTAAAGCCGGATGACGAAGTGGCCTTGCTGGACAAGCACGGCGCTAAATGGGTAGACAAATCAAAACGCCTGCCCTACAAGCCGCTGGGCAACTTCACACCGGTTGCAAACTGGCCTGACCTAAATCCGATACTGAAGCCCGGTGAACGGCACCCGCTCAAAGACGCGTACGCAACCTTCCATAGCGCCAAGCCTGTCACCATTCCGCCCGGCGAAGTGCTATACCGTGTGGTCGACCCATCATCCGCCGACAACAGCATCTGCTGGATGCGTAAAGAGGAATTTCTGAAATTGAAGAGTCGCGAGGACTGGCGTCGCCGCTTTGCCGTATGGCGTCATTGGAACCGCAACGGCGAATACCTGACCTATACCGTGCCACCCGGCGCTGGCTTGAACGTATGGGAAGGTCCTGCCGCCAGCCAAACACTGAAGGGGCATCCCTACGTACTGGAGGGCGGAGCCAACCAGATCGTTCTAGACCCCACACATCTGCAGCCGGAGGCTCTGAGCAAGCGGCAGCCCACAAACTGGGGCTATACAGACTTCCCTGGCGAAACCGATGAATTCCTTGGCTTACCCAAGCTGACGAACAATTTGAATTCCTACAATCTGCCGCCCAATCACCCGATGCGAAATTCCAAATGAGCACGCCGCTTTATCCGCAGGAAATCTATCTGCTCGAACGCTACACCTCTGTCGAGTACTTCGGCGCGATGCGCGATGCGTGGCGCGCGGCGGTCAACCATGTGGAGGACTGCCTTGCTCGATTCATGACAAAGCTCCCAGCGGACTATCGCAGTCGCCCGCAACCTCTACAGCCGGACATTGTTTGGGGACAGCGTGTGCTTCCGAATTTCCGCCAAACGGTGCTCATGCTCGACGACAGCTTCATCCGGTTGACACATCACGATTATGACGCGTTGCTGACTGCGGACGCGGTAACCGACGATGTCCGCGGACAACGGGATTTCTCTACGGACTGGTTAGATGAAGTGCAGCCGAATGCAGCGTCACGGTATGAAGAACTTCTGTATCGGGCTAACCAATATGCGATCAATATTAGCCACACGATCCATATCGGCTGGAATGCAACGACTTTGTCAACAGGTTACAACGCGACCGCCAGAGGTCCGTTGGATGCGCCAGCCGCTTGGCCGCGCTACGAATTGGATCCAACGTTTCAGGTCAGCACAGGCAAGACGATCATTGAATCAGGCATCTATCTACCCGACTTGGATGAATCCAGCGCTCAGTTTCTGTGCGCCGGAGACGAAGCCCCGACGGCCCTAGTCGGTTACGACGGTCAACAAAACACATCCGAAGCGCCAGCGCTTTGGACTCGCATCCGCCGCGTGCCAGGCTCTACCGCCTCAGATGGGCTACTTGATCTCCTTCCGCAAAATAGCCACAGGCCGGTGGGGCGCGCACCCGGGGGGGATACGTGCCCACGCAGCGGCTGGTGGTTCACGCCTGCAGCAGCCAATTCGCGCCGGTACTTCAAGCAAGGTGAAGTCATGCCCACCATATCGTCCGACTACGGCAGCGCCATCTGGCAATGGGATACGGATCAGGGCGAGCCAAAACTCTAGGGCTACAGCCCAGTTTCAGGAACAAACTATGGGCTTACTGAAAAAACTCTTCAGCCGAAACGCCAGCGCCCGGGACGCCAACCCGCCCCCACCGCCGAAAGACGACGATACCTCGCCCGACATCGCCCCCGAACTCGCCGCTGCCTTGGAGGCCTACCAACAAGGCCAGTACGAAACGGCCATCACCGCGGCAGCACCCTACGCTGATCGCCACGCCGACGCCAATCGCCTATGCGCGCTCGCCTATTCGGACATGCGCCGCTATCCCGAGGCCTTTCCTTACTGGCTTGCATTGTTCGAACAGGAACCCAGCGCGCACAACGCACTGCAGCTGGCGACGACGTCCGTCATGTGCGGCGAACTGAAGCGCGGCGAAGCGTGGTTGATGAAGTTCGACGAGATCAACGAGCAGACGCACGAGATGTCCAGCGTCACGGCTCGCACGCAGTTCATCTCGTCGCTCACGCAGAGCGGGCACGTGGCCGAGGCATTGCCGTATCTGGATTGGCTGCGCGATGTCTACGCGCACGTTCGCATCACCGATTCGCACTTCCTGTACATGCGCGGCATTCCGTTTTTCCCGAGCTTTCTGGAAAACAGCCTGCCGATTCTCAAGGCCACCCTGCCGGCCGAGGCGGTCGCTCAGTGGTATGGCGTGTTGTCGGGGCAGTTGGATGAGGAAGGCGAGGCGCAGCTCGGGGCGTGGCTGCAATCGTTGAGCGTCACCGCAGAAAGTTGAGCTGCGCCGGCAGTTGATAGCCGACTGGGCTTCTCGGAAAGCGCCAGGTCGGCCAAGGTCTTCAGGTCCGCCGCAAGACGCAATGAATCGATCGCGCCGCACCGCTCAGGAGTGGCAGACACCCGCCTGTCACTCCCCGCCTCCCGGCGCCAACACCTCACGCTGCCCATTCCGCCCCATCGGCGACACCAGCCCCGCCGCTTCCATCTGTTCGATGAGCCGCGCGGCACGGTTGTAGCCGATGCGCAGTTGCCGCTGCACGGAGGAAATCGACGCGCGGCGCGTGTTGAGCACAAACGCCGCCGCTTCGTCGTAGAGCGGATCGGCTTCTGCATCGCCGCTATCGCCACCGAACAAATCGCCGCTCGCGGCGGCTTCTCCCGGATCACCGGCGAGGATGGCTTCGTCGTATTCGGGCTCGCCAAACTGCTTCCAGTGTTCGACCACGCGGTGCACTTCTTCATCGGCAACGAACGCGCCGTGCACGCGCTGCGGATACCCAGTGCCCGGCGGCAGGAACAGCATGTCGCCCTGGCCGAGCAGCGATTCGGCGCCCATCTGATCGAGAATCGTGCGCGAGTCGATCTTGGAGGACACCTGGAACGCCACGCGCGTCGGAATGTTCGCCTTGATCAGGCCGGTGATGACGTCCACCGACGGACGCTGGGTCGCCAGAATCAAATGAATGCCGGCGGCACGGGCCTTTTGTGCGAGGCGCGCGATCAGCTCTTCGATCTTCTTGCCGGCCACCATCATCAGGTCGGCCAGTTCGTCGATGACGACCACGATCATCGGCAGCGTCGAGAGGGGCTCGGGCGCATCGGGCGTCAGCGAGAACGGATTCGGCACCTTGCGGCCGGCCTGTTCTGCCGCGCGGATCTTCTGGTTGTAGCCGGCCAGGTTGCGCACGCCCAGCGCCGACATCAGCCGGTAGCGCTTTTCCATCTCGCCCACGCACCAGTTCAGCGCGTGCGCGGCCTGCTTCATGTCGGTCACCACGGGCGCGAGCAGATGCGGAATGCCCTCGTACACCGAGAGTTCCAGCATCTTCGGGTCGATCATGATCATGCGCACGTCGTCGGGCGTGGCCTTGTACAGCATCGACAGGATCATCGCGTTGACGGCAACCGACTTGCCGGAGCCCGTGGTGCCGGCCACCAGCAGGTGCGGCGCGCGGGCGAGATCCGTCACCACCGGGCTGCCGGTGATGTCTTTGCCCATGGCCAGCACAAGGTGCGACGCATGCGACTGGAAATCCGCCGCGTTCACGACCTCCGACAGGCGGATCATTTCGCGGCGGGCGTTGGGCAGCTCCAGGCCCATGCACGTCTTGCCAGGGATGGTTTCGACGACGCGGATGGACGTCACGCCCAGCGCGCGCGCCAGATCCTTCATCAGCCCGACAACCTGCGCGCCGCGCACCCCTACCGCCGGGTCGACTTCGAAGCGCGTAATGACCGGCCCCGCGGAGGCGCCGACCACCGTGACAGGCACCTTGAACTCTGCCAGGCGTTGCGCGATGAGGTTGCTGGTTTCCTCGAGGTGTTCGGCAGAGACCGACTCCGCGTTGCTCGAAGCCGCCGTCAGCAACGCAGTGCTCGGTAGCCGATAGTCCCGTGGCACGATCGGCTCGGCCTGGCTGGCCGGGGCCGGCGCAGCGCGCGACACCACTTCGCCCACCACGGCGGGCAGCACGATGCGCGGTTTGGGCGCGGGCGGTGCCGCCACCGGAGCGACGGGCTCGGCCGGCGGTGCAGCGGGGACGGGTCCGGCTTGCGGCAGCGCTTCATCCGCAAGAACCGACTGCGCCCCGGGCGCTGCCGCGTGCGGCTCGGGCGTCGTTGCGGTGGGTGGCAGCAGCTCCCGCAGTTCGGCCAGCAAGGCCTCGGCCTCCTGGCGCACGGCGTCCAGATCCACCACGGGGGGTTCGGCCGCAGGTGCCGGCGGTTCCACGGGTGCCGGCGGCACCGGTTCGGCGAGCTGCGCGGGTGCGGGCGCCTGTGCGGGTGGGCTGGGCGGCGCCGCGGTCTTCAGCCCCAGCTGCGGCTGATGAAACGGGCTGCTGACGATGGTGGCACGCGGCTTCGGGCGATCTTTCGGTGCGGAGGCCGGCACCGCAGCGGACGCGGCGGCTGCCGGGGGCATTGGCTTTGCAACTGCCGGCGCCTCGCCGGACGCGGCTTTCTGCGCATCGAGCAATGGCCAGATCTCTCCGGGCTGGGGCGGCGACGGACGCGTGCGAGGCGGTGGCTGCCAGGCCGGCTGGCGACGTGCGGAAACGGCTTGGATGCCGCGATGCCGGACTGCCGGTTGCGCGGTGCCTGCGCTGCCCGTCCAGCGCACGGACGCTGCCCCGCCCAAGCCCAGGGCGGTGGGCTTCAGGACGTCTTCATGCGGTTCGTCGCGCGGTTCGGCGGGTGTGTCGGGGGATGCATCCAGCGTGCGGCTGCGCGTGACGAGCTGGCGCCACGAGCGCCCAAACACCATCGGCGCCACCCAGATCAGCACGCCGAGCATCAGCACAAACGCGCCCGTCCATCCAAGCAGCTGCGAGAACACCGAAGACAACGCCCGTCCGACTGCACCGCCAGCCTTGTCCTGTGGGTCGGCGCCGGACGTCAGTGCCTCGAGCGCGGCACTGGCGCACAGCACCACGAGCGTCACCAGCCAGAGCCTGACGGTGCCCCGGCCCCTGAGCACGTGGCGCTCCCCTGCCAGCATGCGCACGGCATACCGCCACGCCAGCGGCAGCAGCCATACGGTGGAAATGCCAAACCAGCCAAGCCCCATGTCGAACGCCATCTACAAATGCCAGGCCGCGATTGTAGCGGGGCGCGCCGCAGCCATGAGAAACGGGCCGGCCGAAAAGCACTGGCCGGGCGAGCGCCGTTGCAATACGGCCTCGCCGATATGGGCTCTTCGATGGCAGACCGCCTGGTCCACGCCATGCACGCCGTCCTGCGCCCGGCGTCCATGCAGGTAACGTTGGGGCGACTTCCCACGGGGCAGGCCCCGCATTTGCTTGCGCCATGGGGAACCGCGTTTCCCGAGGAGGAGGCCCCATGTCACTCATCGTCGCCGCACGTTTCGACACGTTCGAGCGCGCCGAAGCCGCTGCGCGCACGCTCTTCGCAGAGCGTTTTTCCGAGGAAGACGTGAACGTCTTCTTCGTCAATCCGTCCGGCCAGCACGCGGCCTACCCCATCGGTGGAGACCGGAATGCCGACCCCGGCGCCGCCCGCGCACATGCCGGCGCGGGCAAGGGCATGGCCATCGGCGCAGCGATAGGCGCGGTGGCTGGGGTGGTGGTGCTGATTGCGCTGCACGTGGCCGTGCTGTTTTCCGTGGTGGCGGCCGGCGTGGGCGCCTATATCGGCTCGCTCGCCGGCGCGATGATCGCCATGCGCGACGAACCGCAGCCCAGTCAGCCGCCCGACGCCACGTTGCGCACGCGGCATTCGGGCGTGCTGCTTGCCGTGCGCGTCATGCCGGAGCGCGAGGCCGATGCAGCGCGCATCCTCGCGGCTGCCGGCGGCATGGACGTCGAAGAGGCAGCGGGCCGTTGGCGCAACGGCGAGTGGGTCGACTTCGACCCGCTCAGCCCCGCGAGGATCAACCCGAAGGTCGGCGCCCGCGCAGCGTAGTCCGACGCGTCAGGCCGCCTGGCTCGATGCAGTGCCGCCCGGCTGCACGGGCACGGGCCGCGCCTGCTTGTCGTTGAGCATGGTCCACACCACGAGGGCCGCGACGATATCGAACACCGCCAGCGCCACGAACAGTGGGTTGTAGCCGATGGTGGCCGCCAGCGTGCCAACCGCCAGCGAGAACAGCATGCCGCCCAGATAGCCCGACATGCCTGCCAGACCTACGGCGGTACCAAGCTCGTGCTTGCCGAACATGTCGGACGTGAGCGTGTACAGCGCACCCGACAATGTCTGGTGGGCAAAGCCGCCCACGCAGAACAGCGCAATCGCCGTGTACGGGCTGGTCGCCAACCCGATGCAGGCGGGGCCGATCATGCATACGCAGCCCGTCACCATCACGAGCTTGCGCGACGTCACCAGCGACACCTTGAACCGCTTCTGGAACCACGGCGCGAGGTAGCCGCCCAACACGCACCCCACGTCGGCCGCCAGGAACGGCAGCCACGCGAACAGCGCGATCTCCTTGAGGTTCATGTGGCGCTCGGTGGCCATGTACAGCGGAATCCAATAGTTGAACGTCTGCCACGCAGGCTCCGAGAGGAAGCGCGGCACGGCAATCCCCCAGAACCGCTTGCTGCCGACGATCTTGCCCCACGAGGGCTTGGGCGCGTCGGCATCGTCGTCGGGCGCTTCCTGCCCGGCGCGGATGTACGCATGCTCTTCGGCCGACAGGCGATGGTGCTTGGCCGGCACGCGATAGAGCACGAACCACAGCACGCTCCACACCAGCCCCATCGCGCCGATCACGGCAAACGCAAAGCGCCAGTTGCCGTGCAGGATGCACCAGACCACCAGCGGCGGCGCCACCACCGCGCCCACTGAGGAGCCGATGTTGAACCAGCCGGTGGCAATCGAGCGCTCCTTGGCTGGAAACCACTCCGACGTGGCACGCAGCGCAGACGGAAAGCCGGCCGCCTCGGTCATCCCCAGCATCGCGCGGAACGCCGCCAGCGAGAGCCAGCCGCCGGCCGTGCTGTGCAGGATGCAGACGGCCGACCATGCCGCCGCAAACAGCGCAAAGCCCAGCTTGGTGCCGAGCACGTCGAGCACGTAGCCCGCCACCGGCTGCATCACCATGTACGCCGCCTGGAATGCCGCGACGATGTAGCCGTACTGCTGTGTGCTGATGTTCAGTACCTTGTTGACTTCAGGCGCTGCAACGGCGAGCGCATTGCGCGCGAGGTAGTTCATGATCAGGCCGCTCAGCACGAGCCCGATGATCCACCAGCGCAAGCCTTTGATGGGTTTCATGTGTTGTCTCCTAAGAGCTCCCCGGTGTGTTCTTCTATGTGGGGCGTACTGCGGTTCAGAGGTGTAGAACGGGTTCCGGGAGTCCGGTCACCCCCGGGCGCACTGCAAACGTGGCGCCCGAGAGCGAGTCGCCGCCGATCATGATCGACGTGACGAACAGGGTGTCCAGCCCCGGCCCGCCAAAGGCGCACATGGCGGGCTTGGGCGTGGGAATGGCGATACTGCGATCGAGCTGGCCGTCCGGCGTGAACCGGTGCACGACGCCCGCATCGTTGCCGCAGATCCAGTAGCAGCCGTCGGCGTCGACCGCCGCACCATCGGGCCGGCCGGGGTGCGCGTTCATGTCGATGAAGACGCGGCGGTTGTGCGGCGTGCCGGTGTCGACGTCGTAATCGAAAGCCCAGACCGTCTGACGGCTTGCATGCGAATCCGACAGATACATCGTCTTGCCATCGGGGCTGAACGCCAGGCCGTTCGGGACGATCAGGTCATCGATGACGGAATCGACGCGCCCAGTGCGCGCGGCATCTGCATCAAACCGATACAGCTTGCCCAGCGGCAGACCCAGCGAAGTGTCCAGCACCATCGTGCCGGCCCAAAACCGGCCTTGGCGATCGCAGCGACCGTCGTTGAAACGCATGTCGGGGCGAGCATGCGCCACCGTGGCGAGGCGCTGCAGGGGCCCAAGTGCGACGCCGGCGCTGGGCGGTGGCGCGAGAAAGATGCCCGTTTCCATCGCCATCGCCCAACCGTTGGGCGCCATGGCTATACAGCCGGCCATCTCGGGCAGCGCCCAGTTGTCCGCCTGGTCCGAGAAGACGTTCCAGCGCCACAGCTTGCGGCCCGGAATGTCCGTCCAGTACAGCGCCTGCTCGCCGGCATGCCAGACGGGGCTTTCTCCCACGCCGCATCGCATGGTGCCGATGCGTTCGACGTTCAGGGACATCGCGTCAATCTCCGAACGGGCCGGCCTTGACGAACGCGCCACCCTGGTACACCGCCGCCGGATCGTCAGGCGGCAGCGGGGGCTGAGCCTCGACCTGCGCGCGGAAGATCTCGCTCGTCTGCGTGGGCTGGTAGCCGAGGTGCGCGGCGTGGCGGTTGTCCCACCAGCGGTCGCGATTGTTCGACATGCCGTAGACCACCGTGAAGCCGACGTTCGGCACGAACAGGGCGCGGCGAATCAGCTGCTCCAGGTCGTCGTAGCCGAGCCAGGTGACGAGCATGCGGCGGTCCTTCGCTTCCGGAAACGACGAGCCGATGCGGATGGCCACCGTTTCGATGCCGTAGCGGTGGAAGTAGAAGCTGGCGAGCTGCTCCCCGAACACCTTGCTCAAGCCGTAGTAGCCATCGGGCCGGGTCGGTACCGTGCTGTCGATCACCTCGCCCTGCTTGTAGAAACCGATGGTGTGGTTCGAGCTGGCGAAGACGATGCGCCGCACGCCATGACGACGCGCAGCTTCGTACAGGTTGTAGGTGCCTGCGATATTGGCCGGCAGGATCTCTTCAAACGGCCGCTCGACCGACACGCCGCCCAAATGCACGATGGCGTCGGTGCCGGCGACGAGCGCATCGACGGCTTTCGCATCAGCCAGGTTGCACGGCACGATCTCCTCGCCGGTGCGTGCTTCGCCCAGATTTGATATATCAGACAAGCGCAAAGAATCGGCGTACTTGGGCAGGCGCTCGCGCAGCACCTTGCCGAGGTTGCCGGCGGCGCCAGTCAGCAGCAGGCGGTGGCAGCGTGTTGTCACGCCGTCGAGCGGATCGTTTTGAAGGTTGATTTCAGGGGTCATATCAGGTCACCGGGGCGGGGTTGAACAGGGCCAGCGCGTTATGCAAACCGAGCTTGTCGGCGCAGACTTGTTTGCGGCCGCTCGCCACGTCAAGAATCAGGTGGAACAGTTCCCAGCCGATATCGGCAATGGTGGCTTCGCCGGTGGCGATGCGGCCGGCGTCAAGGTCGATCAGGTCATGCCAGCGCTCGGACAGCGCCTTGCGCGTCGACACCTTGATGACCGGCGCCATGGCCAGCCCATACGGCGTACCGCGGCCGGTCGTGAACACCTGCAGGTTCATGCCGGAGGCCAGCTGCAACGTGCCGCACACGAAATCGCTCGCGGGCGTCGCCGCAAAGATCAGGCCCTTGCGACGCACTTTCTCACCGGGGCCAAGCACATCGACGATGGGCGTGCTGCCCGACTTCACGATCGAACCCAGCGCTTTTTCCACCACGTTGGAGAGCCCGCCCTTCTTGTTGCCCGGCGACGGGTTGGCGCTGCGGTCGGTCTGGCCACCGCTGAGATAGTTGTCGTACCAGGCCATCTCGCGCAGCAGCGCGCGGCCGACGTCTTCATCGATGGCGCGCGGCGTGAGCAGATGGATGGCGTCACGCACCTCGGTCACTTCCGAGAACATCACGGTGCCGCCTGCGCGGACGATCAGGTCCGCCGCAAAGCCGACCGCCGGATTGGCCGTCACGCCCGAGAACGCATCGCTGCCGCCGCACTGCACCCCAACCACGAGGTCGGATGCCGGGCAGGTTTCGCGCTGGCGCTTGTTGAGATGCTCCAGGCGGCGCTCGGCCATCTCCATGATGGCGTCGGTCATGCCGATGAAGCCGTCGAAGGCTTCGTCCTGCAGACGCAGCACCGGCGAATCTGCGGTGCCGGCCACTTCGATCGGAATGCGGCCGCCCGGGGCCAGCTTTTCCGGCACAAGGCGTTCCGGGACGAGCTTTTCGCAGCCCAGGCCGATCACCATGATCTCGCCGCCAAAGTTCGGATTCAGCGCCAGGTTCTGCAGCGTGCGGATCGGCACGATGGCGGCCGGCGCGTTGATGGCGACACCGCAGCCGTACACATGGTTGAGCGCGACCACATCGTCGACGTTGGGGAAGCGCGGCAACAGCTCGCGCTTGATGCGGCCGACCACGTAATCCGTCACGCCTGCCACGCACTGCACGCTGGTCATGATGCCCAGCACGTTCTTCGTGCCCACCGTGCCGTCTGCGTTGCGATAGCCCTCGAAGGTGTAGCCCTCCAGTCTGGCGAGCTTCGGATCGGGGCGCGTGGCCAGCGGCAATTCATCCAGCGCGGGCGCAGACGGCAGCTTGACCGCATGCTCGTTGACCCAGCTACCGCGCGGCAGCGGCTTCACGGCATAGCCGATCACTTCGTTGTAGCGAATGATCGCGTCACCTTCGGCCAAGTCGACCAGCGCCACCTTGTGGCCTTGCGGCACGCCTTCGACCAGCACGGTGCCATCGGCCAGCGCCGTGCCGGCGGGCAAGCCGCGTGCGTTGACGACAATGGCGACGTTGTCACCGTCGTGCACTCGGATCGTCAGCGCCTTTTCAGTTGCGTTGCCGGCCTCAGGGGCCAGCGTCGGTTCAGACATCACAGACTCCGTGATTGATTCAAACTCAAACGGGCTTCTTTTCAGCGCCCCAGGCTCGGGCGCTTCGGGTCATACGTCCAGCCCGGCACGAGGTATTGCATGGCCATGGCGTCATCACGCGCGCCAGGGCCCAGGGTCTTGTACAGCGCATGGGCGGCCATGACGCGCTCCATGTCGATTTCGATGCCGAGGCCCGGCCGCTCCGGCACGGCCACGTGGCCGCCCTGGATGCGCAGCGGCTCGTACGTCAGCCGCTCCTCGCCCTCCTGCCAGATCCAGTGCGTATCGATGGCCGTGATGTTGCCGGGCGCGGCGGCAGCCACATGCGTGAACATCGCCAGCGACACATCGAAGTGGTTGTTGGAATGCGAGCCCCACGTCAGGCCCCACTCGTCGCACAACTGCGCCACGCGCACGGAGCCTTGCATGGTCCAGAAATGCGGATCGGCCAGCGGAATATCGACCGCGTGCAGCTGCACGGCGTGGCCCATCTGCCGCCAGTCGGTCGCGATCATGTTGGTGGCCGTCGGGATGCCGGTGGCGCGCTTGAATTCGGCCATCACCTCGCGGCCCGAATAGCCGGCTTCGGGGCCGCACGGGTCTTCGGCATAGGCCAGCAGATGCCCTTGGCCCTTGCACAGCGCAATCGCCTCGTTGAGCGACCACGCGCCGTTCGGGTCCAGCGTGACGCGGGCGTGCGGAAAGCGCGCCTTGATGGCGGCAATCGCTTCCATCTCATCCGCACCGCGCATCACGCCACCCTTGAGCTTGAAATCGGCAAAACCGTAGCGCTCGGTGGCGGCTTCGGCGAGTCGTGCGATGGCGGCGGGTGTCATGGCGGCTTCGTGGCGCAGGCGCAGCCAGTCGTCGGTGCCGTTCGCGCCATCCAGATACGGCAGATCGGTCTTGCGGCGGTCGCCCACGTAGAACAGATAGGCGAGCATCGGGGCGCTATCGCGCTGCTGGCCGGCACCGAGCAGCTCTGCCACAGGCGCCTCCAGAAACTGGCCAAGCAGATCGAGCAGCGCCGCTTCCACCGCCGTGATGACGTTGTCCATGCGCAGGTTGATCTCGTGCGGCTGGCGCAGTACCGCCGCTTCCGACGCGGAGGTCACCTGGTGCACGGCCGCCTGATGCGCGGCATTGCCGCCACCGGCCAGCGCGCGGCGAATGCTGTTCAGCACGCCGTTGGTACGACCGATCGATTGACCGACCACCAGCGGAATCACGCGCTCCAGCGCCTGGCGGATGCCCTCCCCGCCCGGCACCTCGCCCACGCCGGTGCGCCCGGCGTTGTCCTTCAGGATCACGAGGTTGCGTGTAAAGAACGGAGCATGCGCGCCGCACAGGTTCAGCAGCATGCTGTCGCGGCCCGCGACGGGAATCACCTGCATCTCCGTCACCCGCGGCGTGTGCGTGCGTGCGCCGGACTCGATCGATTGCAACGTCACTTACGAGGCTCCCGTGGCTTACAGCGGCTTGAGTTCCACACGCTTGATCTCGCCGACCATGAACAGGTAGCAGACGATGGCGACCAGCGCGTGGATCCCGACGTACACCAGCGCACCGTTGAACGAACCCGTTGTGTTGACGATGTAACCGATGGCGATGGGCGTGGTGATGCTCGACAGGTTGCCGAACGTGTTCATCAGCGCGCCCGACAGGCCGGCGATCTGCTTGGGCGCCGTATCGGAGTTCACCGCCCAGCCGAGCGCACCGAGCCCCTTGCCGAAGAACGACAGTGCCATCACCGCCACCACGATCGACTGCGCGTCGACGTAATTGCAGATCACCATGCTCATCGACAGCAGCATGCCCAGCACGATCGGCACCTTGCGCGCCACCGACAGCGAAGCCCCGCGGCGCAGCAGCGCGTCGGAAATGATGCCGCCCAGAATGCCGCCCAGGAAGCCGCACACCGCCGGGATCGACGCCACGAAGCCGGCCTTCAGGATCGACATGCCGCGCGCCTGCACCAGGTACACCGGGAACCACGTGATGAAGAAGTACGTGAGCGCGTTGATGCAGTACTGCGCGATGTACACGCCCATCAGCATGCGGTTGGTCAGCAGCTGCTTGACGTAGCCGAGGTTCGGGCCTTCGGTCTTGGCCACGCCCGCGCGGTCCATGTTGACCAGGCCGCCGCCGGCCTCGATGTAGTCGATCTCGGCGCGGTTGACGCGCGGGTGATCCTTCGGCTCGTGCACGGACATCTTCCACACGAAGGCCATGGCGATGCCGATCACGCCCATCACGATGAACACGTGGTGCCAGCCGAACTCGTGCACCAGCCACGCCATCAGCGGCGCAAACACTACCGTGGCCGCGTACTGCGCGGAGTTGAAGATGGCCGAGGCGGTGCCGCGCTCGTTGGCCGGAAACCATGCCGCCACGATGCGGCTGTTGGCCGGGAACGACGGCGCTTCAGCCGAGCCCACCAGGAAGCGCAGGCAAAACACCATGGTGACGGCCGCCGCGCCGGTAAAGAAGCCGACGGCGCCCTGCGCCAGCGTGAACACCGACCACAGCAGGATGCTGAACGTGTAGACCCGCTTGGAGCCGAATCGGTCGAGCAGCCAGCCGCCCGGGATCTGCGAGATCACATAGGCCCAGCCGAACGCAGAAAAGATGTAGCCCAGCGAGACGGCATCGATGCCGAGCTCCTTCTGCATGGCTGAGCCGGCGATCGAGATCGTTGCGCGGTCGGCATAGTTGATGGTCGTCACGATAAACAGCATCGCGAGGATCATGAAGCGCACGCGGCTCATGCGCTCGGCGCGCGGTACGGCCTGTGCTCCCACGGCGGGGGCTTTGATGTCCATCGTCTCCTCCTTGGCCGGCGCCCGTCATGCGCCGGTCGGTTCAGGTTGCCGGGTCCTGAACGGCCCGGCTTTTTTCTTCTTTCAGATACTTACTTCCACTGGCCGTCGACCAGACGGCGCAGTTGCAGCGGATTGCCGTCTTGCAATGCGTCGGGCAGCAGTTCTGCGGGCAAGTCCTGGTAGCACACCGGGCGCAGGAAGCGCTCGATGGCTGCCGTGCCGACCGAGGTCGTCCGCGCGTCGGTCGTTGCGGGCCAGGGGCCGCCATGCACCATGGCATGGCAGACCTCCACGCCGGTCGGCCAGCCGTTGGCCAGGATGCGGCCCGCCTTGCGCTCCAGGATCGGCAGCAGCGAACGCGCGATCTGCGTGTCGCCCGTGTCCAGGTGCAGCGTGGCCGTCAACTGGCCCTCGAGCGATTCGGCCAGCGTGCGCAGTTCTTCCGCGTCGCGGCAGCGCACGACCAGCCCGGTCGCCCCGAAGACTTCGTCGTGCAGCGCAGGCTGGGCCTGGAAGCTCTTCGCGTCGGTGGTGTAGAAGCCGGCCTGGCCGCGATTGGGCTCGCTGCTGCCCTGCCCGCGCGCGACGCAGCGTACGTTGGCCTCGCTCGCCAGCTTGTCGACGCCGCGCGTGTAGGCGGCGTGGATGCCGGGCGTCAGCATGGGCTGTGCGGGTGCCTGGTTCATGGCCTGCGCGGCGGCAGCCTCGAACGTGTCGAGATCCGGCCCCTCGATGGCGAGCAGCAGCCCCGGGTTCGTACAGAACTGGCCCGCGCCCATCGTCAGCGATGCCACGTACTGCTGACCGAGTGCAGCAGCGCGCTTGGCCAGGGCGTCGGGCAACAGGAAGACGGGGTTGATGGCGCTCAGCTCGCCATACACCGGAATCGGCTGCGGACGCGCCTGCGCAATGCGCAGCAGCGCCTGGCCGCCCGCGCGGGAGCCGGTAAAGCCCACTGCCTGGATGCGCGGATCGGCCACCAGGGCACCGGCCACATCGTTGTCTGCGAGGATCAGCGAGAACACGCCTTCCGGCAGCCCGCACTGCTCCACCGCGGCCTGAACGGCGCGGCCAACGAGTTCGGACGTGCCCGGGTGCGCCGGGTGCGCCTTCACGACCACCGGGCAACCGGCAGCCAGCGCCGATGCGGTATCGCCGCCAGCCACGGAAAACGCCAGCGGAAAATTGCTCGCGCCAAACACGGCCACCGGGCCCAGCGCGATGCGGCGCATGCGCAGGTCCGAACGCGGCAGCGGCTTGCGCTCGGGCAGCGCGGGGTCGATGCGGGCCCCCACGGCATCGCCCGCGCGTACGACGTTCGCGAACAGGCGGAGCTGGTTGCACGTGCGAGCGCGTTCGCCTTCAAGCCGTGGGCGCGGCAGGGCCGATTCCGCCATCGCGCGTTCGATCAGCGCGTCGCCCAGGGCCTCGATCTGGCTGGCGATGGCGTCAAGAAACGCGGCACGGGCTTGCGGCGCGGTCTCGCGGTAAACATCAAAAGCCGCGGCGGCCAGTTCAGCGGCACGCGCGGCCTCGGCCTTGGAGGCCAGGGTGAATTCCGGTTCGAGCCATTCCCCGGTGGCGGGGTTCATGGCGCGAACCTTGCCGGCACCACCCGCTACGCGGGCGGCACCCAACAACAGTTCGCCGCTCAATTGCATGAGAATTCCTCGTGTTTTCGGTTGCGCTCAGGCCGCAAGCTTCTCGACTTCGGCAATACGCGACACCAACGCTGACAGTTCTGCCATCTCGGCGTCGGTCAAGTCGGTCAACGGAGCACGGACCGGACCTGCATCACGGCCGATGACCTTCATACCGGCCTTGACGATCGACACCGCATAGCCGCGCTTGCGATTGCGCAGCTGGATGTACGGCAGCACGAACGCGTTGAGCATCTGGTAGACCTTGGCATTGTCGAATGCGCGCACGGCGGCGTAGAACTCTAGCGCGAACTTCGGCACGAAGTTGAAGATGGCCGACGAATACGTCGTCACGCCCATCGTCAGGTACGGCAGCGCGAACGTCTCCGCGGTCGGCAGGCCGCCGACGTAGGTGAAGCGGTCACCCAGGCGGGCGTAGATGCGCGTCATCAGTTCCAGGTCGCCCACGCCGTCCTTGAAGCCGACGAGGTTCGGGCAGCGGTCGGCCAGGCGCTCGAGGTGGTTCTCGTCGAGGACCTGGTTGGCGCGGTTGTAGACGATCACGCCCAGCTTGGTCGATTTGCAGACCTGCTCCACGTGCGCGGCCACGCCGTCGGCGGACGCTTCGGTCAGGTACGGCGGCAGCAGCAGGATGCCGTCGGCGCCGGCCGCTTCTGCGGCCTTGCAGTAAGCGATCGATTCGGCCGTGCCGCGGCCAGCCGGCGCAATCACCGGGAGCTTGCCGGCGGTTTCGGCCACGGCCGCGCGCACGACACGGTCGGTTTCCGCGGCGGTGAGCGAGAAGAATTCGCCGGTGCCGCCCGCGGCAAACAGGCCCGCTGCCGGGTGGCTGAACAGCCAGCTCAGGTTGGCGCGGTACGCCGCCTCATCGAACGACAGGTCGGACGGCTTGAAATGCGTGACCGGGAAGGACAGCAGGCCGGAGCCGATCTGTTGGGCGAACTCTTTGGGGGTATATCGGGACATGTCTCGCTCGACTGAATGCAGTGTGGTTGGTGAAGCAAATTCTTGCATCGCGATTGATTCAAGTCCAAAACAACTGCTGATTCGATTGATACAGAATTTGTATTGATACAGGGTCTTCCCTAACCGGAAGATTCAATGCTGCGGCCGCACGTGGCGACACGGCCGCGCAGCCGTCGGCACGGCATCACACCGCGCCTTCGGCCTCCACATACAGCGCGTACAGCGAGTGGGAACTGGCCATGTACAGGCGGTTGTTCTTGGGGCCGCCGAAGGTCAGGTTGGGGCAGCGCTCGGGCAGGTGGATGAAGCCGATCGGCTTGCCGTGCGCGTTGAAGACCTTCACGCCGTCGTGATCGGCCGAGTTCACGCCCACGCGCCCATCGGAGCCCCAGCCGCACCACAGGTTGCCGTCCTTGTCGACACGAAAGCCGTCCAGCGCGCCGGGGCCGTTGGCATCGATGAGCTTGGTCTTGTTGCTGGCCGTGCCGTCGGGCGCGATGTCGTAGCTCCAGATGCTGCGCGACGGCGTGCCCTTCCACTCCACGACGTACAGCTTCTTCTCGTCCGGAGAGAACGCGAGGCCGTTCGGGTTGACGAGGTCCGTGATGACCGCGCGAATGCTGCCGTTCGGGTCGATGCGATAGACGTTGGTGGTGGCCTGTTCGGGCTGGGCCTTGAAGCCCTCCCAGTTGCCGTTGATGCCGAACGTCGGGTCGGTGAACCACACGCTGTCATCGGACTTGACCACCACGTCGTTCGGCGCGTTCAGGCGCTTGCCCTGGTACTGGTCCGCCAGCACGGTGATGCGGCCGTCGTGCTCGGTGCGGGTGACGCGGCGCGTGACGGAGTGCTCGCAAGTGACGAGCCGCCCCTGCCGGTCGCGCGTATTGCCGTTGGCGTAGTTCGACGGCTCGCGGAACACGCTGAACGCGCCGTTCGTCTCGTCGTACTTCATGATCCTGTTGTTCGGGATGTCGCTCACCAGCAGGTAGCGGCCGGCCGGAAAGTACACCGGCCCTTCGGCCCAGCGCATGCCCGTGGCGAGCTGCTCGACCGAGCTGCTGTAGAGCCGGTACTTGAGGAAGCTCGGATCCAGCACCTCGACCGCCACATCGGGGTAGCGCGCGTTCGGCTTGAAGCCTTCGATCTTCTGCGCAGCCGCCAGGCCGCTGGCCGCCGCCAGGCCCGCGCCCGCCATGCGTTTGAGAAACGTGCGGCGACCGACTTCCGTGCTTTCCATGGACATGCTTGTCTCCAGAGTTGTCGTCAGCCCTCCTGTTCCAAGGGCGAGCCGATTCTTGCACCGCCAATCTTTCCGCTTCAAGATAAGGTCTGACTCAATCCATACCCGTTTTGAATCGATGTTTGAACTGAGCCAACTCCGCTGCTTCGTCGCCGTGGCCGAAGAACTGCACTTCGGGCGCGCGGCGGAGCGCCTGCACATGACGCAGCCGCCGCTCTCACGCCAGGTGCGCCTGCTCGAACACCAGGTCGGCACCGAGCTGCTCGAGCGCAACAGCCGCTCGGTCAAGCTGACGGCGGCCGGGCGCAGCTTTCTGCCGGATGCGTCGCGCATCCTGCGCCTGGCAGACGAAGCGGCAGCCACGGCACGGCGCGTGGCCACGGGGGCCGCAGGCGCACTGGCGATCGGTTTCACGGCATCGGTGGGGTATGGAAAGCTGCCGTCGCTGGTCAGCGCGGTGCGGGCCGCTTCGCCCGGCGTGCGATTGACGCTGAAGGAAATGGTGAGCGGCGCGCAGCTGGCCGCGCTCGATGCGCGGGAAATCGACGTGGGCCTGCTGCGCCCGCCGGTGGAGCATGGCGAGCTGGTTGCGACGCCGTGCTCGCAGGAAGCGCTGGTCATTGCACTGCCGGAAGCCGTGGCCGACCGATGGCCGCAGCGCCCCAGCCTGCGCGATTGCGAGGGCCAGCCGCTGCTGATGTATTCACCGTACGAGGCGCGCTATTTCCACCAGATGGTGAGCGGCCTGTTCGAACGCGCGGAGGTGCTGCCCGACATCGTCGAGTACGTCAGCCAGATCCATTCGATGCTGGCGCTGGTGCGTGCGGGCATTGGCGTGGCGCTCATCCCCGCCGCCGCCTCGATGCTGCATTTCGAAGGCGTGGTCTATCGCCCCGTCCGCACCACGCCCGCCAAGCCCGTCGAACTGTGGATGGCCTATCGCAAGGACAACGACAACCCGGTGTTCAACCTGCTCAAGGGCGTGCTGCACGCGGCGCTGTCTGAGCGGCGCTGAGCTCACGCGGCACTGCGCTTGCTGCACCCGATGGCGATTCCCACTCGTGTGGAGACGCCATGATTGACGCATCCCTTTCTCTTCGACGCCCAACCTTGTGGGCGCTCGCCCTGACGGCCGGGCTTGCAGCCGTGCTGTCTCACCCCGCGCAGGGCAAGCTGCCGCCGCCGTCCCCTGTCGAGCAGGCGGCCGCAGCGCAGCAGGCCGAGACCGAACGCGCCCAGAAAGCCCAGGAACAGGCCAAGCTGACCGAGGTACAGGACCGCCTGGCGGCCCGCTTCGGCAAGAGCGGCAACCAGGCTCCCGATGCCGTGACATCGACCACCGAACTGCCCAAGGCGGTGGCAGAGGCCCCAGGCTCCACCGGGCCGCATGGCGGGTCGCGACCGAGCGCAGAATCGCACTCGGGCAGCGCACGCTAGGCCGTCAGCGGAAACCCCGCGTCAAACGTGGACGCCACGTCCAGCCGCTGTTTGAGCAGCCCGACCTTGACGTAGAAATCGGCCGTGCGCTGCTGCTCGGCAATGATCGATGCATCGATGGGGCGCCACACCGTCTGACGCCGCGCAAACTGCAGCCGTGCGGCCTCCGGGGCAATACCGATGATGCGCGCCAGCGTGGCCGAGAAGCTGTCGACATGCTGGTACGACCACGCCTGCGCACGTACCGCACGCTGCAGGAAATCGCGCAGCACCTCGCGCTTGGCAGCCAGCGCCGCGTCGGTGGCGGCCAGGTAGCTCAGGCCCGACCACAGCCCTCGCCCGCTCACCAGCACGCGCGCGTGGCGGGCGGTCTCGGCCATCGCCGTGTAGGGCTCCCAGGTCGACCACGCATCGATCGAACCGTTGACGAGCGCCAGCTTGGCATCGGCGGGCGGCAGAAAGCGGAAGTTGGCGTCGTCCGGCCCCAGCCCGGCAGATTCCAGCGCCTTGAGCGCCACGAAATGCCCGATCGACCCGCGATTGGTGCCGATCGATTTGCCCTTCAGATCAGCCGCCGTCTTCAGCGCGGAATCGGGCCGCACGAGCACGGCGGTGCCGTATGGGTCCGACCGGTTGGCGCCGATCAGCTTGATGCGCGTGCCGGCGGCCAGCGCAAAGATGGCCGGTGCATCGCCGATCGGCCCCAGGTCCACGGCCCCGGCATTGAGCGCTTCGGCCAGCGGTGCCGCAGCCGGAAACTCCGTCCACTGGATCTCGTACGGCACGCCCTTGAGCGCATCTGCGGCCTCAAGCAGCGCACGCAGGCCGCCTTTCTGGTCGCCGGCCTTGAGGACGGGGCGTGACTGCAGCGATTGCGCGAAGGACAGCGCAGGCGCAGCGGCCAGCGCCAGGCCGGATTGGAGCAAACGTCGTCGGGAAGTGAACATGTCGATGGCCTGTCGGTCTGATGTGTGGGTCAATCAATGAATGAAGCCGCCCTTCACGTAGCGCACGGGCTCGGCATCCATGCGGGCGATCAGGGCGTCGAGGCCGCCGGTGGGCGATCCGACGGTTTCACGGTGGGTGGAGGTGCACAGGAAATCCGCATCGGACCACGCCGTGCCAGGCTGCCCGCGCGCACGCAGCCAGCCGTCGCGATCGGCCAGCAGTTGCGTGCCGGCAAACGCCTGCGGCGCGGTGCCGGCAATGGCGGCGAAGACCGGCCACGCCTCGGGGCTCGCCGCCACGCAGCGCACCTGGAACGGACGCACCGGCGCGGGAAGCTTGCCGTCTGGCGTGACGAGGAGCGTCTGGAAGCGCGGGTCTTCCAGGGGAATCCGGTCCGCCGTGTCGACGGCCACCACGCGCACGCGCTGGCCGTTGCGCCATGCAGCCAGCGGCGTGGGCGGCGCGTCGCCGCAACGTACGGGCAGCGCGGGAATCGCCACCGGCACCGGCCATCCGCCGGCACGCACGCCGCCGCTGGCAGCCAGCACGTTCATGTAGTCGAGCGCGGCCCAGAGGTCTGCGTCGCTCAGTCGATTGGCAAAGGCCGGCATGGTGGCGTTGCCGTGCGCATCGTGCATGCCGTGCGCGATATGCCAGAACAGCTCGCCATCGGCACGGCGACCGAGGAGCGGGCCCACGACCGTGGGCGGCCAGCGTGTGAGCGTGGCGGCCAGCGGCCCTTCGCCGCGGCCGTCTGTGCCGTGGCAGCTTGCGCATGCGGCGTGGTAGACGTGTGCGCCTTGCGTGATCGACGCCAGCGAGAACGCGGTCGGGCTCACATGGAAGCTCGTCGGCACGGCGGCCGAAAACACCACCGCCGAGGGCCAGGGCGCCACCACGAGCAAGCCCGCCGCCACACCAAACGACACCGCGCGCCAGCGACGCACGAGCAAGGCCGTGCACACAGCCAACAAGGCAAGTACCACAACGATCAGCGTGAGCCCGAGTTGCCGTGCCTGCCCGAGGTCGATCAGCAACGTCTCGCCGGCAATGCGGACGGCCCAGGGCCACGCGGGCTGGCCATGCACGTCGCCTGTCAGCCCCAACGCGCGCCAGACGGTGAGCACACTGTGCTGCGCCCATTGCAGGAAGACGAGCAGCGCGTTGAGCCACACCGTTGGCGGCGGGCCGCTCATGATGCTTCGGTCATCTACCAGCTCTCGGCCAGCCCGAGATGGCGGAGCGCCTCATGCCGCAATGCGCCGAGCCTCGGATCGCCACGGTGGCGCGGATACGGCAGGTCGACCGTCAGCTCCGCCGCGATGCGCGCCGGGCGCGGGCTGAAGATGACGACGCGCTGCGCCAGGAACAGCGCCTCTTCCACATCGTGCGTGACCAGCACCGTCGAAAACCGCGCACGCTGCCAGAGCGACACGAGCTCGCTCTGCATGGCCAGCCGCGTGAGCGAGTCCAGCTTGCCCAGCGGCTCATCCAACACCAGCAGCTGCGGATCGTTGACGAGCGCACGGGCCAGCGCCACACGCTGCGCCATGCCGCCCGACAGCTCGTGCGGAAACGCGCGGTGGAAGCCGCCGAGGCCAACGCGCTCGAGCGCATCGTCCACGCGGTCGCGCTCGGCCTTGAGCACGCCGCGCGCCTGCAACCCGAGGGCCACGTTGTCCCACACGCGCCGCCACGGGTACAGCGTCGGATCCTGGAAGACGACGATGCGCGATGGGTCCGGCGCGGTGATCGGCACATCGTCCTGCAGGATGCGGCCGCGCGTGGGCGGCTCCAGCCCGGCAATCAGCCGCAGCAGCGTCGACTTGCCGCAACCGCTCGGCCCGAGCAGCGCGACGAACTCGCCGGGCTGCACGGTCAGGCTCACGTTGTCGAGCACCTGCAACGGATTGGCCTGGCTGCCGAACCAGTGGCTCACGTCCTGCACGTCGATCCGCGCCCCGTTCTTCGACGATGGCACCGGCGCCTCGATCGTCGCCTCGCGTTCGAGCACGGCTACCATTTCAGCGTCCCCTGCTGCCAGACCAGGGCGCGGTCCCGCACCTTGAACAGCAGCGTGATGATGCTCGAGAAGAGCAGCGCCATGACGATCAGTGCGGCATACATGTTCACGTACGAGGCCCAGCCCTGTGCCCACGTCAGGTACCAGCCCAGGCCCGATTTCACGCCCATCATCTCGGCGGTCACCAGCACGGTGAACGACGCACCCAGGCCCATGAACAGGCCCACGAACACCTGCGGCAGCGCCGCCGGAATCGCCACGCGCAGCACCAGGAAGGCGTTGGATGCCCCCAGCGTGCGCGCGACGTCGTAATACCGCTTGCCCACGCCCGCCACGCCCGACCACGTCAGCACCGCCACGGGAAAGCCCGACGCCAGCGCAATGAGGAACGCCGCCGCCGAATAGCTCGACGGAAAGAAGTAGAACGTGATCGGCAGCAGCGCCGTGGCCGGCAGCGGCCCCAGAACGCGCAAGACCGGATGCACCCAGTAGCCCACGGCACGCGACCATCCGATCGACACGCCCACCAGGAAGCCCGTGAGTGCGCCGAGGAAGTAGCCGATGCCCAGCAGCTTGAGCGTGTTGACCACGCTGCTGCCCAGGCGCGGCCAGTCTTCGGTATAGACCTCGATCAGCGCCTGGGGCGGCGCGAAGAACGGCGTGGGCAACACGCCCGACTTGGCCGTCAACGCCTCCCACAATGCCAGCACAGCGGCCACCGCAACCAGCCATGGACCCGCCGGCTGCACTGCCTCCTGCACGGCGCGCAGCGGCACGACATACGCCCCGGCCACCGCAAGCACGAGCAGCGCAATGCCGGCCGCCAGCGCCGTCATGCCAAGCTCGGTCGTGAACGCCCAATCGCTGAAGCCCACCACGTGGTTTGGCCAGCGCCACGTCACCAGCCCGAATGCCGCCCACGCGATGGCCGCCGCCACGCCCGTGCGCCAGACACGGCCGCCGGCTGCGGCGCCCGCCAGCGGATGGGCCAGCGCGCCCGGTGCCTCCAAGGTTTGGGGGATCGTGCTCATGTCGATGTGCTCCTCATGTGCGCAGGGCCGGCTCAGGCCAGCACGTTGACGTACACGTGCTGCGCCAGGCGCTGCGGGTCGGTCGTCTTCTTGATGACGCCAATGCGGCGGAAGTCTTCCGCATAGAAGGCGATCTCGTCGCGCAGGTCGACGCCCGTGGGGTGATGCGTGTAGGTGAGCGTGGCGTAGAGCTTGCGCAGGTCGTCCAGCGCCACCTTGGGCGAGTACTTGGCAAACACCTTGGCCGCCTCGTTCGGGTTTTCGTTGACGAAGTCGGTGGCCTGCACGATGGCGCGGGCCAGTGCGGAGGCCGTCGGCCGGTCGTTGCGCACGAGCTCGCCGCGCGCGCCGATCACGCAGCAGACCTTGCGGGCGTATTCGCCGGAAAGGTTGGTTGCCAGCTCCACATAGGCGCCATGGGTCCGCTTCTCGAGCAGGTAGAGGTTCGGGTCGCCGTCGGCAATGGCCTGGATCTCACCCTTGTCGACGGCCACGCCCAGCAGGTCGGCCGGGTATTGGCGCCACGTGATGTCGCGGTCGGGGTCGATGCCGTTCTTGGCCAGGAGGATGGTGAAGAAATGCTTGCCCGGCGCGGCCAGGTCGCTCACGCCTACAGTCTTGCCCTTGAGCGCCTGCAGGCTCGTCACGCCCGCCGCCTTGGCCCCGACCAGACGCACGCATCCGCCGTGCGAACTGCCGATGATCTTCACGTCAAAACCGGCCTCCAGCGGCTTGAGCCAGCGGTGGATCATGCCCACGGCAGCATCGGCCTTGCCGGTGGCAATGGATTCGAGCAGCTGGTCGGTCGAGCCGCTGTAGTTGATCAGGTCGACCTGCAGGCCGTTCTTCTCGAAGAAGCCCCGCTCCTGGGCCACCACGATCGGCGTCAGGCAGAACGAATTCTGGTTCCACGCAAACGTCAGCTTGCGCGGCTGCGAGTAGGCCTTGCGGCCCAGGATCAATGCCGGCCCCGCCAGCGCCGTGGCCGCCGCCGCATGCAATACCTTGCGGCGAGACAGATCCGCTGTGTCTTGGCTCATGAATGCTCCCCGTGATGATGCGTTTGGTGTCTTCTGTGCAGGTTCAATCGAGCAGGTCCGGCTCGGCGGCGACGAGGCCGGCGTAGAGGCTCTCGAAGGCGTGCAGTGCGCCCTCCTGTCCGCCCACCTGGCTGTGCGTGCGGCGCGCCGTGGCGGCATCGATGGGCTGCGGCGCGTGCGTCCTGCCGGCCGCTTCGGCCAGCAACTGCGTATGCGCAGCGTTGTCCAGCGCGATGTACCACCACGCTGCGGCTTCCACCGTCGGCCCGGCGGTGAGGATGCCGTGGTTCTTCAGGATGACGCCCTTGTGCGTGCCGCCGTCCGGCTTGCGCAGCGCGTGGGCGATGCGGTCCCCTTCGCTCGTGTCGACCACCATGCCGGTGAAGTCGTCAAAGAGCGCGTGGTCTTCGTAGAAGGAGCACGCGTCCTGCGTGAGCGGATCGAGCAGCCGGCCCAGTGCAGACCACGCCTTGCCGTACGTCGAGTGCGTATGCGCCGCGGCCACGATGTGCGGATGCGCTTCGTGGATCGCCGCGTGGATCGCAAACGCCGCCTTGTTGAGCGGGCGGCTGCCGATAACCGTCTCTCCGCGCGCATTGACGAGCAACAGGTCCGAGACCTTGATGCGCGAGAAATGCACGCCGAGCGGGTTGACCCAGAAGTGGTCCGTCAACTCCGGATCGCGCGCGGTGATGTGGCCGGCCAGGCCAAGATCGAAGCCATGCCGCGCAAAGATGCGGAAGGCGCCGGCCAGCCGTTCCTGCCGGTGGCGCCGCTCCGCCTCCAGCGTCGGCCGTGTGGCGGGCGGATCAAACCAGAACTTCTGCTGCGGAACGGCGTTCAGCTTGAGGGCGCCCGGCGCCGGCCGGTCGATGCACAGAACGGCGCTCATGATTACGCCGCCTTGCGTTGCGCATCGCGCTGCGCAACCAGCTCGCGCACGCGCGGGATCAGCGTGCGGCCGTAGTCCACCACGTCTTCCAGCGGATCGAAGCCACGGATGAGGAACGTCGTGACGCCCAGGTCGTAGTAATCGAGCAGCGCGTCGGCCACCTGCTCCGGCGTGCCGACCAGCGCGGTGGAGTTGGAGCGCCCGCCGGTTTCCTTGGCGATGGCCGTCCACAAGCGCTTGTCGACGCGCTCGCCCTTGTCTGCTGCAGCGAGCAGGCGCCGGGCGCCCTCGCTCTGCTGCGGGCCGCCACGGCTGTAGCCCTGCTGCACGCGCAGCGCGCGCGTGCGTTCGAGGATGCCCTCCGCACGCTTCCACGCAGCGTCTTCCGTCTCTGCCAGGATCGGGCGAAACGATACCGAGAAGCGAATGCTGCGCCCATGCCGCGCGGCCTCCGCACGCACACGCGTGGTCAGCTCACGCACCTGGTCGAGCGACTCGCCCCACAGCGCATAGACATCGGCGTGCTTGCCGGCCACTTCGATCGCCACATCCGATGCCCCGCCGAAGTAGATCGGCACATGAGGCTTCTGGGCAGGCTTGACCTCCGAGAAGCCCTGCTCGAAGCGATAGAACTGGCCTTCATGGTCGAACGGTTTGGCTTCCGTCCAGATGCGCCGCAGGATGCCGAGGTATTCGTCCGTGCGTGCGTAGCGTTGGTCGTGGTCGAGGTAATCGCCATCGCGGCGCTGCTCGCTGTCGGAGCCGCCCGAGATGAAGTGCACGCCCAGGCGTCCGCCGGTGAACTGATCGAGCGTGGCGATCTGTCGCGCGGCCAGCGTCGGGTTGGTGAAGCCCGGCCGGTGCGCGAGCATGAAGTGGATGCGCTCCGTCAGCGCGGCCGCATACGAGATCGTGAGCGTGGCGGAAGGCCCGGTCGAATGATGCGGCACCAGGATGCGATCAAAGCCGGCCTGCTCGTGGGCCTGGGCAAAGGCCCGCACATAGTCGCGGTCGACCACCGGCCCGTTGGGATCGGGCGGATGGATTTCCGACTGCTTCTGGGTCTGGATCATGCCGATGAAATCGACGCTCATGGTGGCTCCGTTTCCGCATATCGTTAGAAGGCCGGCGGGCATGCCGCGCCCTGCCGTGAATGCGAACGAAGTTACGCCACCGCCTGCGCTGCCAGAACGAATAATTTCAACGCTGCATATTCGGCATCGGTCGTTCGCCGCATCGGGCAACGCCGATACGCTGTGCGCCATGTCACTTGCTTACTTCGCTGTGTTGCCATGTCGTCCGTCCCCTTGCATCGCCTGCCCACACCGCCCGAGCGGCTTGCCGAAGTGCTGGCCGGAGTCACGCCGCAGCTTGCTGCTTCCGCGGCCGAACACGATCTGCACGGCACGTTTGCGCACGAGAATTTTGCAGCACTGCACGCGTCGGGTCTCATTGCGCAGGTCATTCCGCAATCGCATGGTGGCGGCGGTGCCGACCTGAAGACCGCGCGGCAGATCGTCTCCAGCATCGCCCGCGCCGATGCGGCCACCGCCCTCGTGCTGACCATGACGTACCTGCAGCACCGCGCCATCAGCCGCACGGATTCGCGCTGGCCCGAGCACGTGCGGCAGCAGGTGTTTGCCACCGCATTGAACGAAGGCGCACTCATCAACTCGCTGCGGGTGGAGCCCGATCTCGGCTCGCCGGCGCGCGGCGGCTTGCCGGCCACGGTGGCCACGCGGGTGGGCAACCGTTGGCGCATCCGTGGCCGCAAGCTCTACAGCACCGGCAGCCCTGCGCTGCGCTGGCTGGCCGTGTGGGGGCGCACCGACGAACCAGAGCCGCGCGTCGGCTTCTTTCTCGTGCCGCGCCCTTCGGCCGACACGCCCGGCATCCGCATCGAACAGACGTGGAACCACCTTGGCCTGCGCGCCTCGGGCAGCCACGACGTCGTACTGGAAGACGTGGAGATCCCCCTCGACCACGCCGTGGACATCCGCCCGCCCGCGCAGTGGACGGCGCACGGCGCCCAACAGGCCTACACCACGGACACCGGTGCGCAGCTCGACCAGCAGGCATGGATGACGGTGCTGCTTGGCAGCCTGTACGACGCGGTCGCGCAGTCTGCGTGGGATTGGCTCGCACAGTTCCTGAACACGCGCGCGCCGGCCAACCTGGGCGCGCCACTGGCAACGTTGCCGCGCGTCCAGGAAACCGCGGGCGACATCGCCGCCGCGCTGCGCACGAACCGCGTGCTGCTCGACCACGCCGCAGAGGCCGCAGATGCCGGGGCACCGCTGTCCATCACAGACAGCGGGTTGCTCAAGTACACCGTCACCACCCATGCCATTCGCGCGGTGGAGCTCGCCCTGCAGCTTTCCGGCAACCACGGCCTGTCGCGCCACAATCCGCTGGAGCGCCACTACCGCGACGTGCTGTGCAGCCGCATCCACACGCCGCAGAATGATTCGATCCTGGTGGCCGCCGGCCGCGCCGCGCTTGGGGTTTCACTGGACGGCGCGCGCCAACTCCAGCAAGATCGTTCCGCTTCCATCGCCAGAACCGGATCATGAGCCCACCCGCCCTTGCCGCTGTGCCGCCGCCAGCGCAGTCCATCGCGCCGCTGCGTGATTTCGTGATCGCGCTGTCGCGCCTGCTCGAGCAGCAGCCGACCGAGGCCGAGATCCTGTCGCGCGCGGGGAGCCTGCTCGGCGCGCTTGTCGCCCGCGACGACTGGCTGCCCGCCGAATACGCGCAACCGCACCCCGAGCACTTCCAGCAATACCTGCTGCATGCCGACTCGGGCGAGCGCTTTTCCATCGTCAGCTTTGTGTGGGGCCCCGGCCAGCGCACGCCGATTCACGACCACACCACATGGGGCCTGATCGGCATGCTGCGCGGCGCTGAATACTCGCAGCCGTTCACGCTCGACGCGCGCGGCGTACCGCAGCCGCATGGCGCCGCCGTCCGGCTGGAGCCCGGCGACGTTGAACGCGTCTCGCCGCGCGTTGGCGACATCCACCGCGTGCACAACGCGTTTGACGACCGCACGTCGATCAGCATCCATGTGTACGGCGGCAACATCGGCGGCATCCACCGCTCGGTCTATACCGAAGAGGGCGAGCGCAAGCCGTTCGTCTCGGGCTATTCGAACACTCACCTGCCCAATCTCTGGGATCGTTCCAAGGACACGTCTGCATCATGAGCATCGTCATCGACACGACTGAATCCCCCGTGGCCGCCCCGCTCGCGGAGACCCACGTGCCCACGCTGACCTACGCCGAGGTGCGCGCCGCCCTGCTCGCCCGCAAGGAGATCGCGCTGCTCGACGTGCGTGAAGAAGACCCCTACGCGCAGGGGCACCCGCTATGGGCGGTGAACCTGCCGCTCTCGCGCCTGGAGCTGGAGGCGTGGTCGCGCATTCCGCGCCGCGATACGCTGATCGTGCTGTACGGCGAGCACGACGGCGTCGACCTCGCCACGCGCGCCGCCGCGAGGCTGGCCGAACTCGGCTACACGCGCGTCTACCTGCTCGAAGGCGGGCTCGACGGCTGGCGTGCCGCCGGCGGCGAGGTCTTCCAGGACGTGAACGTGCCAAGCAAGGCCTTCGGCGAATACGTGGAGGCCCAGCGGCACACGCCGTCCTTCAGCGCACAGGAAGTCAAGGCGCTGATCGACGACAAGCGCGATGTGGTCATCGTCGATGCGCGCCGCTATGACGAGTTCCAGACCATGAGCATTCCCACCGCGACGAGCGTGCCGGGGGCCGAACTCGTGCTGCGCATCCGTGAGCTGGCGCCGGACCCGAACACGCAGATCATCGTCAACTGCGCCGGCCGTACGCGCAGCATCATCGGCACGCAATCGCTGGTGAACGCCGGCATTCCGAACCCGGTGGCGGCGCTGCGCAACGGCACCATCGGCTGGTTGCTGGCCGATCAGGTGCTGGATCACGGCGCCAGCCGCCGGCATCCGCAGACCGTGTCCGAGGCAACACGCGCGCAGGCGCAGGCCGATGCACGCGCCGTGGCCGAACGCGCGAACGTGCCGCGCATCGCACTGGCCGACGTTGCCGCGCTTGAGGTGCCCGACCGGACGCTGTACAAGCTCGACGTGCGCACGCCCGAGGAGTACGCCGCCGGCCACCTGCCCGGCTTCGCCAGCGCGCCGGGCGGCCAGCTCGTGCAGGAAACCGACCACACCGCCGCCGTGCGCGGCGCGCGCATCGTGCTGGCAGACGACGACGGCGTGCGCGCCGACATGACCGCCTCGTGGCTCGCGCAGATGGGCTGGGAAGTCTATGTGGTGGATCCGGTCGACGCCAGCCAACGCAACGTCACTGGCGCATGGCAGCCCGCCGTGCCGGCGTCACCGGCCGTGCGTACCGTCGATGCGCACGCGCTGGCGGGCTGGCTGGAGGCCGGCGATACCGCCGTCATCGACGTCACCCGCAGCGCCAATTACGTGGCGCGGCACATCCCGGGCGCCTGGTTTGCCGTGCGTTCGGATCTGGCCGCCGCGCTGCAGCGCATTCCGCCCGCGCGGCGGTACGTCCTGACCTGCGGCTCGAGCCAGCTCGCGCGCTTTGCCGCTGCCGACCTGGCGGGGCTCACCCAGGCCGAGGTCTGGGTGCTCGATGGAGGCACCGCTGCGTGGGTTGCCGCCGGCCTGCCCGTCGAAACCGGCGAAACGCGCCTCGCCTCCGAGCGCATCGACCGCTACCGCCGCCCGTACGAAGGCACGAGCGCGCCGCGCGCGGCCATGCAGGCGTATCTCGACTGGGAGTTCGGCCTGGTGGGGCAGCTCGCACGGGATGGAACGCATGGCTTCCGTGTGATCTGACCGGGCACGAGCGCCGCGCGCGCTCACGTGCTTGCTAACCCCGCTCACAACGAGCGATAACAAAACTCGTTTTGCGCATAAGCGTGCCTTGAGTAGCATCGGGGCTTCCTCGCCGAGGTCCCGCCATGTCGCCGTTTATCGCTCTGTGCCTGCTCATCACGTACGTGGTGTGGGGCACGACCTATCTCGCCATCCGCTTTGCGCTGACCGATCTTCCGCCCTTCCTGATGATGGGTTCGCGGTTTCTGGCTGCGGCGCTGCTGCTTGCACCTGTCGTCATCCTGCGCCAGCACGAGCGGCCGAGCGGGCGGCAAGTGCGCAACTGCGCGCTGATCGGCGCGTTCATGCTGGTGGGCGGCATGGGCATGACGGCCGTGGCCGAGCAGACGATCTCGTCAGGGGCCACAACGGTCATGATTGCGTCGATGCCGCTGTTCTCGACGCTGTGGACGCTGCTCGCGGGCGGCCGCCTGCGTGCGTATGAGATCGGCGCCATCGCGCTGGGCACCATCGGCATTGCGGTGCTGTTTCGCGGGGCGGAGTTCCAGGCCAGCACCGTCGGCGTGCTGGCGCTCACGGCCGCCATTGCTTCGTGGTCGTTCGGCTCGCAACTCTCCAAGCGCATCGACATGCCCAAGGGCATGACGGCCTTCGTACTCGAGATGGCCTTTGGCGGCGTGGCGCTGGTGCTGCTGAGCCTCCTGACGGGCGAGAGCTGGCCACGGCATGTCGGCATGCAGTCCGCGCTGGCGTGGGGTTATCTCGTGGTGTTCGGCTCGGCGGTTGCCTTCACGGCCTACATGGCGCTGGTCGAGCGCGTGTCCACCGTCATGGCGACGAGCTATGTGTACGTGAACCCGCCCATCGCCCTGCTGATGGGCGCATGGCTGGCCGATGAGCAGGTCGCGCCGCAAACGCTCGGCGCAACGGCCATCATCCTGGCGGCGGTGGTGGTCCTGACGGCCGGCGCAACGCGAGCGGCGCGCCGCGCCGCAGCGTGAGCCCTATCCGGCCAGGGAAGACGGCAAGGCCCCAAGCGGCACCCCGCCGTCTTGCGGCTCGGCACGGCTGCTGTCCTGCGCCTCATTGCCGAGCCGCCTGACCCACGCTATCAGCGATGGCGCGTCCAGCGGCCGCGAAAACAGATAGCCCTGCCCCAGATCGCATCCGGCCCGGCGCAGCAGTGCGAGCTGGTCGGCGCCTTCCACGCCTTCGGCCACCACCTGCATGTTCAGGCTGTGCGCCATGGCGATGACGGCGCTGGCAATCGCTTCGCCGTCGCCCGGCATGCGCTGGACGAAGCTGCGGTCGATCTTCAGCTTCTGGATCGGGAAGCGCTGCAGATACGCCAACGATGAATACCCTGTGCCGAAGTCGTCGATCGACAGGCTGATACCGGCCGCGTGCAGCGATTCGAGCAGCGTGATGTTGGTCTCGATATCTTCCATCAGCACGCTTTCGGTGATCTCGAGTTCGAGCAGATGCGGCGGCAGGCCGGTGTCGCGCAGCACGTCCATCACGCTTTGCACCAGGCTCGGATCGCGCGTCTGCCGCGCCGACAGGTTGACCGATACACGCAGCGTGACGCCGTCTTCGCGCATCCAGCGGGCCACTTGCGCGCACGCGGTGCGCAGCACCCACATCCCGAGCGGCACGATCAGGCCCGTTTCCTCGGCCACGGCGATGAACTCGCCGGGGCCGATCACGCCGATCTCCGGATGGCGCCAGCGCACCAGCGCCTCCACACCGTGGACGTTCGATGCGGCGATCGCAGCGTCGTGCGCGCCGTCGGTGCGCAGGCGCAGTTGAGGTTGATAGGCCAGCAGCAGCTCGTCGCGGTCCAGTGCGCGGCGCAGGTCGGCCTCCACACGAAGGCGGCGGCGGGCCTGCTGGTCCATCTCCGACGTGAAGCTGGCGGCGGCGTTCTTGCCGTGGTTCTTGGCGTGGTACATCGCCGTGTCGGCATTGCGCGTGAGCACCTGCACGTCGCGCGCGTCATGCGGATACAGGCTCACGCCCACGCTGGCCGTCACGTAGATCTGGTGCAGATCGAGCGCAAACGGCGCCGCGAGGGCCGCCAGCACGCGCTTGGCCAGCCCATCGGCCAGCGCGGCCGCATCGGCTTGCGTGATCTGCGCGCGCCCCGAGAGTTCGGCGATGACGGCAAACTCGTCCCCGCCGATGCGGCACAGCACGGCGCGCAGGTTGGCTTGCTCGATCACGTCGTTCAGCCGGCGAGCAACCTGGCGCAGCAGACGGTCGCCGTTGTTGTGGCCGAGTGTGTCGTTCACCACCTTGAAGTTGTCGAGGTCGAGCAGAAGCAGCCCCACGGCGCCCACCTGCCCCGCGCGCTTGAGCGACACGTGCAGGCGTTCGTTGAACGCGTGCCGGTTCGGCAGCTCCGTCACCGAATCGATGTGGGCGAGGTAGTCGAGGTGTGCCTCGGCCTGCAGCACGGCACGGCGCATGCGGGCGATGACGAGGTACGCGAGCCCCATCGCGCCGATGCCCACCGATACCGTGAGCACGGCGTAGCCGAGCAACTGCATGTAAAGCTCTGCGAGGCTGGAGCGGATGACCACGTAGCCGATCACGCGCCGCTCGGATTCCACCGGCTCGACCACCTGAAGCGTCGTCAGCGTCGACACATCGGACTCGCGCAGCATGGCGGCATCGGGCGCGGCCACCGGTGCGGCATTGCCGTGCTGGTACAGCGCGAGCGGCTTGCGCAGCGCGCTGAAGATGCCAGCCGCACGCAGCGACGGCGAAGCCTCCAGCGCGGCGAGCGTCTCTTCGGCCGCGCGCCGGTCATTGAACAGCAGCGCCGCCACGCTGTTGGCGCCGATGATGCGCGCCTGCACATGCACATCGCGCACCAGGGCGGCGTGCAGCGCGATGAACTGGAACACGATCAGCAGGAAACCCGCGATGGTCAGGGCCGCGCCCGCGCCGGCCATGTTGGCGCGCACCACGGAATGCCCAAGGCGCGGGCGCGATGTCGTCAACGCTTCGCTCATTGCACGCTCCTTGCCAGCCGCAGCAACTGCGAACTGAGCTCCAGACGAGCCTGGCGCGCAGCCGCCGCATCGATGTCGAAGACCACGCGATCCCCGTCCAGCGCCAGCGAGATCACCGGGTCCGGGCCGCTGCCGCGTGGGGTCCGGGGCTGGTCGGAGATGACGAGCACGGCGGCAGCCGGATCGACCCGGACACCGTTGGCCGCCCGCGCGTCGATGACGAGCACATGGCAGCCGGTGGCCGTACTGTCGTTGAGTCTGCGGATTTCCAGGCGGTGTCCTCGCACGGGTTTTCCTGTCAGTTTTTCCAGCGCCGCCTGCAGCGGGTGATCGGGTTTCACACAGACCACCATGGGCCCGTCGGGCGGCATGGCGTCGGGCGGCCAGGTGGTGAACAGCGCAAAGTTGTAGACGAACGCCGCCTTGACCTGCGTCTCGCTGGCCTGCTTCTGCGCGCAGGCGGTGTGCATGCCCGCCGCGCCGGCCAGCACGATCCCCAGCGCCGTACAGAGCTTGCGCGCGCTCGGCCATCGGGCGCTTCGTGCGAGGTCGTGCCGGACGGTCATCGGAAGGTGTACGTGAACTTCACGCCCAGGCTGCGGCCGTCCTGCCGGATGGACGGCTGCTCCAGCTCCGGCCCGGCCGGATCGGCATAGCGCCGGCCGAACACGTTGTAGATGCTGGCCGACATCTCGAGGTTGGGCAGCAGCCGCGCCGCCGCCACGGTCAGGTTGGCGATCCAGTAGCCGCCCACGCGGCCCAGCGGCGCGTCCGACGTCGTGAGCCGGCTGCTGATGTACTGCGCCTCCACGCCCGCACGCCAGCCTTCGCGCCACACTGGCACGGTGGCATTGAGCTTGAACATGTGGCGCGGCGAGTTCGACAGCGTCTGGCCGGTATCGATGTCCTCCGAATGCTGGAAGCTGTAGCTCGTGCGCAGGCGCGTGCCGCCCGGCCAGCGCTGCTCGTAGCCGAGTTCCACGCCGCGCGTCCGCACGCGGGCCACGTTGCTGAAAAACAGCAGGCCGGTGTTGGGGTCTACGCTCTGGCTGATCAGGTCCGACACGTTGTTCTGAAACACCGACACGGTCGCCTTGCCGCCTGCCGCCACGCGCTGTTCAAGCACAGCCTCATACGTGCGGATGCGCTCGGCCGAAAGGCGCGAGTTCAACTGCTCTCCACCGGGCGCGCTCGTCTGGTAGTGCAGCTCATAGTCGTTGGGCGCGCGGTAGGCCATGCCGTAGATCGCCTTGACGGTGGTCGACGGCGTGGCGTGCCAGATCAGGCCCACGCGCGGGCTCAGCATGCCCGGCGCAAAGCTGGTGTGGTCGTAGCGCAGGCCCGAATCCAGCAGCCAGTCCGGGTGGAACGCGAACTGGTCCTGCAGGTACAAACCCATGCGGTGGTTGCTGCGGTGGTCGTCAAGGTAGCTGACATACGGCACCGTGTCGAAATTGCGCATGGCGTCGCGATAGTCGCGCTGCAGCTCGGCGCCCACGACCACCGTATGCCGCTCGATGCGCCGGGTCACCAGCTTCAGCTCGGTGCCGTACCACGCGGTGTCGAACGCGTCGCGGTTGATGCCGGCCGGCGGCGGGTTGTATGCGTAGTCACCCTCCGACACATAGCGGCCCCAGTACAGCCGCGCCGATACATCGGTCAGCTCGTCCAGCGCGTGCTGCCAGGTGCCGTTGACCATGTATCGCGTGTCGACGGTGCGCGAGCGCGGGTCGTTGAAGCTCTGATCGTAAGGCGCGGTGGGCACGCCCTTCGTGCGATCGGCGTAACCGAAGCTCAGGCCGAACTCGCCAAAGCCGCCCTTGGCGAACAGCCGCCTGGCACGGTCGAAATCCATGCCGCGTGCCACGCCGTCGCTCACGCCGGGCTGGTTGAACTCGCCGAAGTACAGGTCGCGGCCCGGCGCGTCGTTCATGCTGGCAGAGAGCAGCCATTCAGCGCCGTTGTCCGCGCGCTGGCCCCAGGTCACGCGGCCTTCGCGTCCATTGGGCGCATTGGGGCTGCCCGTGAAGCCGCTGACCTGCACGCCGCCGATGTCGCGCCCGCGCTTGGTGATGACGTTGATGACGCCAAACAGCGCATTCGAGCCATACACCGCGGACCCCGCCCCGGGCACGTATTCCACGCGCTCGATAAGGTCGACGTTGAGCTGCGCATCGGTGCCGACGGCGGCCTGGTCGAAGATGGGGTCGTTCGCGCGGAAGCCGTCGATCAGCAGCAGGAAGCGCGTGTCGTAATCGCCCGCCCGCAGAAAGCCCCGCGCGCCAAGCGTCGTGTAGTTGCGGTCGTAATTGGTGTAAAGCCCCGGCAGGCTGCGCAGGATGTCGGCCAGGGTGCGCCAGCCGTGCGCCTTGATGTCGTCTGCGGTGATGACGGAGACATTGGCCGGCGCATCGTCGGACGCCTGCGCGTATTTGGAAGCACCGGTCACGACCTGTACCTGCATCAGCTGCTCGATAGGCAGCTCCGTCAGATCGGTTTCCGCGTGGCTGGTTGAGCAAAGCAACGTACACAGCACCGCAAACATTTGCGCGTGGCCCCTGCGCCAGCCGGGCGCGAACGGCGTCACGGCCAGGCGGGTCCGGCAATACCGTGCAAGGGCACGGGCAATCACTACATGCGGCGGCATCAGCAGAACCGAGCGTGTCTGCTCGGGCGTTCGGCGGGTTTCGGGTGTTCTGCTTTAAAACGGAGGCCCGGCGCGGTTCTTTACCCCACAGTGGGTGGGGCGACAGCGTGATGCGATTGTGGTGGACGGCTCAGCGACGTTTGCGCAAACGTTCGATGGCGGCCAACTGGGCCACGGCCTCCGCCAGTTCGGCCTGGGCGCGGGCGTAGTCGAACTTGCTGTGGCTGTTCTGCATGTGCTCTTGAGCCGCTCTGCGCGCCTGCTGGGCCTTGGCTTCGTCGAGGTCGTGCGCGCGCACGGCGGTATCGGCCAGCACGATCACCTGTTCGGGCTGCACGTCGGCAAAGCCGCCGGCCACGAACAGGATCACCTCTTCATCGTTTTCCAGCGTCACGCGCACGGTGCCGGGGCGCATGCGCGTGAGCAGGCGTTCGTGGCCAGGGAGGATGCCCAGTTCCCCTTCGGTACCGGGAATGACCACGAACTTGGCGCGGCCTTCGTACAGCCGCTCTTCTGCCGTGACGACGTCGACCTTCAGCACCGGCATGGTGTCTCCTGTGTTGCACGCGTTGGCTGACAAGGTAGCACGAGCGGCGCCAGCGGCCCTCCCTTCGGATGCCCGTCTCGGAACATGGCTTCCGCTCCGGCACGCGTGGCACACCGTAAGGTTTCACCGCATGTGGCGTCACAAACGCTGCCTAGACTGCGCTTCCAAACACGAAACGGAAACACGAGCATGCTGGGCGATCTGTTGATGTCGTTCTTTGAAGTGGCCCGCCAGGGCAGCGTCACGGCGGCCGCCAAGCAATTGCGCCTGTCGCAGCCGACGGTGACCGGGCGCATCCGCCAGCTGGAAGAGATGTACGGCGTCGAGCTGTTCCACCGCCGCGGTAGCCGGCTCGACCTGTCAGACCTCGGGGTGAGCCTCATGCCCATCGTCGAGCGGCTTGCCCAGCAGGAAGGCGACGTGGACTTCCTCCTGCGCAACGCCGGCGACCTGCGCACCGGCAACCTGCGCGTGGGCGCCACCGGCCCCTACTACATCCTGCCAAGCGTGGCGGCCTTCCGCACCCGTCACCCGACCATCGAGATCACCATCGAGTTCGGCAACTCGCAGCAGATGCTCGAGGCGCTCTCGGAGGTCCGCATCGACCTGGCCGTCTCGTCGCACGCCGTGGACGACGAGCGGCTGCACCGCATCACGCTGGCCGAAGACGCCATGGTACTGGCCGTGCCGGCGGACGACCCGCTGGCGCGGTGCTCCCACGTGGCGCTCGCCGACATCGCCTGCTGCCAGCTGCTGATGCGCGAGCCGGGCTCGATCACCCGCCGCGTGACCGAAGAGGCGTTGGCGGCCGCCGGTGTCGAGCCGGCGGGCATGAGCATCATCGGCAGCCGCGAGGCGATCTACGAGGCGATCAGCCTCGGCCTCGGATGCAGCATCGTTCCCGCGCGCGAGGCGCCACGCCGGCCCGACGTGCGCGTGCTGCCCTTTGCCGCGCACGCGCCCGTCATCCATGAGTACCTGTACTTCCTGAAGGAGCGCAAGGATGCGCGGCTCGTGCGCGCGTTCCTCGATTGCCTGACCCCGCTGCACGCACACGCCCCCCGGAAAAAGACCGATGCGCTCATCGCCAAAGTTGTGGCGATGGACACGGCCGCGACGCGCTAGGACCTTAAGCTCGCGGTTTTCCAACCGCCGCCCCTGTTGTATGCAATCGCTCGCCCTGTTCGACCTGGACCACACGCTGCTGCCCATTGACAGCGAATACGAATGGGGCCGCTTCCTCGTTGCCCAGGGCGCTGTCGATCGCCACGTCTTCGAACAGGCCAACGAGCGGTGGATGCGTGATTACCGCGAAGGCACGCTCGACTTTGCGCGGCACGCGCGCTTCTCGCTCGGCTTGCTGGCGCACCACCCGCGCACGCTGCTCGATGCATGGCGCACGATATTCCTGCGCGAGGTCGTCATGCCTGCCATCCGGCGGCCTGCCAGGGAGCTCGTGGATGCACACCTGCGCGCCGGCGATCTCTGCTGCATCGTCACCGCCACGCACCGCTTCCTGACGGAGCCGATCGCCGACGCCTTCAACGTGCCGCACCTGCTGGCAGTGGAAGGCGAAACCGTGGGTGGCACGCCCGATGGCGAATTCACGGGCAACCTGCTGGGTACGCCCAGCTTTGGCGCGGGCAAGATCGCACGCGTCACGGAATGGCTGGCGCAGCGCGGCCAGCGCATGGCGGATTTCTCGCGCACCGTGTTCTACAGCGATTCACGCAACGACCTGCCGCTGCTCGAAGCGGTGTCGCACCCGGTGGCCGTGAGCCCGGATGCGACCTTGCGGGCCGTGGCCGAATCGCGAGGCTGGCCGGTCATCGAACTGTTCGCCGCGTAAGCGGAAAAACGCCCGCACGGCGCCAGCCCTGCGGGCGGGATTCGCGCACGCGCCGATTCAGGCAGCCGCGGCCACCCGCTCCGTCGCGGGCGGCGTCCAGCGCGGCAGCGCCGTGCCATTCACGAGCGCATCGATATGGCGATGCGCGAGCGCAGGCCCCACGCTCATGCCGATCCCGCTGTGCATCAGCGCGACGGTCGTACGGTCGTCGACGCGCGTGATCGAGAACGCGCCGCTGCCCGGCACGCGGCATTTGGCGCCATAGACGCCCTGCCAGCGCTCCACCACTCGCAGCTTGCTGCCGAACGTGTCGCGGGCGAGGTCCAGCAGGAGGTTGTCGACCGATTCGGCGTTGAACGGGACGGCGTCCTGGCGGTAGTCGTGCGAATCGCCCACGATCCAGTCGCCATACGGCGTGGGGCTCACCAGCAGGTGAATGCCGTGGCGCGCCAGCTCGGGGCGCTCATGCTCGATCTGCATGGCCAGCGCCTGGGCAGTCGGCAAGTCCGCAAACGCGCCGTAGTGCGTGCATGACAGGCCGGTCAGCACGGCGTGCTCCAGCCGGAAGGCGTCGTCGGGTGTGACACGCAGCATCTGCAGGCGGCAAACCTGCGGCTGCAGTACGCGAAGCTGATCGGCGCACAGCGTCTGGTAATCGTGACCGCTACAGACGACCACTCGCTGGGCGTTGCACACGCCGGCGGTGGTCTCCAGCCGGCCGCCTTCCACGTGGCGCACGAGCGTACCGAAGTGGAAACGCACGCCCTGCGCGGCAAGCCACGAGGCCAGCGCCGGAATCGCTTCGCGCGAATAGAGCTGGACATCGTCGAAGCCCTGCAGCGCCGCACGGTGGCGCATGAAGCGGCCATCGTAGAGATTCGCCAGGTCTGCACCGCGCAGCAGCTTGACGCGGTAGCCGAAGGCCTGTGCGCGCGTCGCCATGAACTCGTCCAGCACGGCCTCTTCTGCGGCATTGCGGGCAAACAGCAGGGCACCGTTCGCGCGCGCAAAGATGCCGGCCTTGTCGGCCCAGTCGAGATACAGCCGGCGGCTTTCGCGCGCGAGGTCGAGCATGATGCCGGGCGGCTGCCCCGTCACGAGCATCTGCCCGAAGTTGCGGATCGATGCACCGAGCGCGATTTCGCTGCGCTCGAATACCGTCACGCGCAGGCCGCGTTTGGCGGCGGCGGCTGCGTGCGCCAAGCCCAGAATGCCAGCCCCGACGATGGCGACGTCGGTGCTGGCATCCAGGCTCCCTGGGGATACGGGAGCGTCGGTCACTTACTTCTTCTCCGACTTGCCGTCGTAGCGCTTGGTCCACTCGGCCAGGATGCGGTCGCGGTTGGCGCTGGCCCACGTGAAGTCGTTCTTGATCAGGCGTTTCTCGTAGTCGGCCGGCAGGAGCGGATCGGGCTTGGAGAAGCCCGGGGTTGCCACCACGGCAAAGTTCTTCTCGTACAGCGCCATGGCAGTGGGGCTGGCGGAGAAGTCGGCCAGCTTCTTGGCGGCCTCCAGGTTCTTGGTGCCCTTCATGATGGCGGTCGCTTCCACATCCCAGCCCAGGCCTTCGGAGGGCAGCACGATGTCGATCGGCGCGCCTTCCTTCTTCGACTTCACCGCGCGGTATTCAAACGCAATGCCGATCGGGAATTCGCCCGACGCCGCCATCTTGCAAGGCTTTGAACCCGAGTGCGTGTACTGGCCGATGTTCTGGTGCAGCGCATCCATGTAAGCCCAGCCCTTCTGCTCGCCCATCGTCTGCAGCCAGGCGCTCACGTCCAGGTAGCCCGTGCCCGACGATGCCGGGTTCGGCATGACGATCTTGCCGGCGTACACCGGCTTGGTGAGGTCCGCCCACGACGTCGGCTTTGGCAGGTTCTGCTTCTGCGCTTCGACGGTGTTGAAGCAGATGGCGGCGCCCCAGGCATCCATGCCCACCCATGCCGGCGGGTTGGCCTTGTCGCGGTACGTCGCACCGATCTTGGCCAGGTCGGCCGGCGCGTACGGCGTCAGCATGCCTTCCTTGTCGAGGATGGCCAGGCTCGATGCGGCCAGGCCCCACACCACGTCGGCGCGCGGGTTGTTCTTCTCGGCCAGCAGCTTGGCGGTGACGACGCCGGTGGAGTCGCGCACCCACTTGATGTCGATGTCCGGATTGGCCTTCTCGAAGGCATCCTGATACGCCTTCACCTGGTCGGCTTCCAGCGCGGTGTACACCGTCAGCGTGGTCTTGGCGAAGGCCGACGTGGCGAAGGCCATGGCGGCTGCAGCAGCCGCCGTCGCAAAGAGAGAAAGACGTGCAGTCATGGTTTCCTCGGTAGGTGTGATGCAACGGATGGGACTACGGTAATCAGGCGCCCTGCGGGCGTTCACCGCGCGCCAGGCGGTGGTTGATATCGGCCACGACGGCAGGCAGATCGGCGATGGTGTCGATCTCGTAATGCGGGCGGCAGGCGGCAAAGCCAGCCGAGATGGCCACGCGATGGCGTGCGCGCTCGTCGGCAGACAGCGCTGCGTATTGCGCGTACGGCAAGCCGAGCGCGTTGCCCGACATCAGCAATGCGACGGTCCACATGCCTGCGCGGCGGCCTTCCTCGATGCCGGGCACGGTGTCATCCACCTTCACGCAGGCCGCCACGTCGCCAATGGCGAGATCGACCACGCAGCGCAGCGCCTGGGCCGGCCACGGGCGCGCGCGCGGCACCTCGTCGCACGCGACGACGCAGTCGGGCGTGTAGCCGGCCTGGGCGGCCAGGTCGACCACGCGGTCCATCACCACGCGCGGGTAGCCCGAGCATGTGCCGATCTTCAGGCCGGCTTCGCGCAGCGCGGCCACGGTCTCCAGCGCGCCGGGAATCAGCGCCGAATGCGCCCCGACCTTTTCGATCTGCAGCGGCATGAAGCGGTTGTAGATGGCGGTGACGTCGTCATCGGTCGGCATGCGGCCGTGCGCGAGCGAGAAGCGCGCGGCGATCGCGCCGTCGTTGCACAGCGTACGGATGTGGTCCCACTTGCCCAGGCCCATCGGGCCGCGCGCTTCGTCCAGCGTGATGGCCACGCCGAACTCGGCAAACGCTTCCACAAAGATCTGCGTGGGCGCAAAGGAGCCGAAATCGACCACGGTACCGGCCCAGTCGAGCACGGCGGCCTCGAGGCGCAGCGGCGTGGGGCGGGCAGCGCCCGAGGCACGGCCCATCATCGGGGAAACATCACCCATGTCTTGCTTTCCTTGTCTTGGCTACGAATTCAATGGGGGGCCGCTCGCCATGCCTGCGTGCGCCGCACGATGCCGCGTGTGGCCAGCTCAAGAAGCAGCGATACGACGATCGACGTGGCAAGAATGAGCGTGGACATGGCCGCCGCCGGGCCGATGTCGCCAGCGTCGTCCATGTTCAGCACGGCCACGGAGGCGAGCACGGTGTCGGGGCTGTAGAGGAAGATCACCGCCGACACGGTGGTCATGGCCGACACGAACAGATAGCGCGCGCACGACAGCACGGCGGGCAGGCACATCGGCAGCGTCACGCGCCAGTAGGTGCGCAGCGCCGACACCTTGAGCGAAGCCGACACCGCCTCGAACACCGGATCAAGCTGTCCCAGCGCCGCCACCGACGTGAGGTGCGCGGCCGTGGCGCAATGCATGATGGTGCACAGCACCATCAGCGCCATGCCGCCGTACAGGCCGTTGAGCGGATTGGCCGGATGGTTGAAGAAGAACACGTAGCCCAGGCCAAGCACCAGGCCCGGCACCGCCATCGGCAGCAGCACGGCAAACCGGATGGCCGAGTGCAGCCACGCCGCCGTGCGCGTTTTCTCGACCAGCCACGCGCCGGTAAAGATCAGCGCCGTACCGAACACGGTGGTGAGAGCAGCCAGCTTCAGGCTGTTGCGATACGCAAGCCAGCCGCCACCGTCCATGTTGTCGAAGTCGTAATTGCGCAGCGACAGCTCGAGGTTGTATGGCCAGAGCTTCACCAGCGACGCACCCACCGCCGTGGCGAGCATCAGCAGGATCCCGCCGACCACGAGCACGCTCAGCAGCAGGAAGACACCGTCGCGCAGGCGGTCCGGCTGCGGGTGATACGGTTGTGCGCGGCTGGCCAGCGCGGCGTGCTGGCGGCGCTGTACGAGGCGCTCCACGGCAAACGTCAGCAGGGCCGGCAGCAACAGCATCAGGCCGATCACGGCGCCGCGTGCAAACTGCTGCTGCCCCACCACCGCCTTGTAGGCCTCTACGGCCAGCACCTGGTAGCTGCCGCCCACCACGGTCGGCACGCCGAAGTCCGTGGCGACCAGCGTGAAGACCAGCGCAAAGGCACCGAACAGCCCATAGCGGGCGCCCGGCAGCGTCACCGTGCGGAACGTGCGCCACGGCCCCGCTCCCATCGCGCGGGCCGCGTCATACAGGCGGCCGTCGGCCAGCGTGAGCGTGGCCAGCAGCAGCATCAGCGCATACGGAAACGTGTAGAACACCTCGCCCAGCACGATGCCCCAGAAGCCGTAGATGCTGCCGCCGTGCAGCCACGCCTTGAGCAGGCCCTGGTTACCGAACAGGTAGACCAGTGCAATGCCCGGCAGCAGCGACGGCGCAAACAGCGGCAGCATCGCCAGCGTGCGCAGCGTGCCGCGCAACGGCATGCGCGTGCGCTGCACTGCGTAGGCCAGCGCAAACGCAAGCGGCACCACCAGGGCGGCGACCGCGCCGGACACCGCCAGCGTGCGGCCCACCATGTCGAGGAAGTTCGGCCCGCGCACGACGTGCAGCACCAGCGCCAGGCCATGCTCGTCTGAACTGCGCGCGCTGGTGACGAGGCCTGTCGCCTGCAGCAGCATCATCGCCGTTGGCAGCAACAAGCCGATGCAGAGCAACAGCAGCCAGCCGAGCTTCATGCCGGTGAGCACCGGCACATCCGTACGCCAGAAGGGCGTGCGTGTCGGGCGGGCGGCTTCGGATGGCGGGGCCGTGATGACGTTGGCCTCAGGCGGCAGCATCGACATGGCAGCCTCAGGCACGGTCGTACGGATACAGGCGCAGCCCATCGCGCTCGAGGGCGATCCACAACTTGCTGTCGCCCAGCCCGTGGCGCAGCACGCCGGATGCGACTTCCGCCACCAGCGGCACATCGGCCAGACCGTCGATGGCGAGCATCACCCGCGTGCGGCTGCCCAGATAGATCTGGTCGACCACGCGGGCCAGGTGACGGTTCGGGGCGTCGTCGTCGGGATGCAGCGTGACGGATTCGGGACGGCAGAACAGGCGGCCGTTGTCGCCGGCGCGGTCGGAAAACGCCGGATCGAGCAGCAGCGGCTGGCCGGCCAGCGTGGGCGTGCCGTCTTCCGCGCGCTCGAGCGGCAGCCAGTTGGCCTGCCCGACAAACCCGGCGACAAAACCGGTGGCCGGGCGCGAATAGATTTCGGCGGGCGAGCCGGTCTGCTCGATGCGGCCGTTGGACATCACGGCAATGCGATCGGCCATCGCCATGGCCTCGTCCTGATCGTGCGTGACCATGAGCGTGGTCACGTTCAACTTGCGCTGCAGGCGGCGCAGTTCGATGCGCAGGTGTTCGCGCACCTGGGCGTCCAGCGCCGACATCGGCTCGTCGAGCAGCAGCAGCGACGGCGCGGGCGCCAGCGCGCGGGCCAGCGCCACGCGCTGCTGTTGGCCGCCGGAGAGCTGCGACGGATATTTCGCCTCGCTCCCGGACAGACCCACCAGCGCCAGCATCTCGGACACACGCTCGTGCAGACGCGCCCGGTTGCCGTTGCGCGTGTCGAGCCCGTAGGCAACGTTCTGCGCGACCGTCAGGTTCGGAAACAGCGCGTACGACTGGAAGACGATGCCGTAGTCGCGTTCACGCGGCGGCAGGTTCGAGATATCGCGGCCGCCGGCAACGATCTGGCCGGCATCCTGCGCCTCGAGCCCGGCGATGATACGCAGCAGCGTGGTCTTGCCGCAGCCGGAGGGCCCGAGCAGGCAGACGAATTCGCCCCGCGCCACGTCCAGCGATACGCCTTCGAGCGCGGTGAATGCAGCCGCGCCGGTGCCGAAGCGGCGCGTGACCTGCCGCACCGAGAGAAACGGCGTGGCCAGACCCGTGGTCGGGTGGGAAGCGGACTGAGGCATCGTCGGGGCCGGTAGCGAAAACGGTCGCCACTGTAGCCAGCCGACATGTAGCCCATGTGGCAGTTACCCCAAAAACGCCAATGTGCGCATTTCCGGATTTTGGTTGGGGGATGGCCGACTACGCCACCGGGCGGACTTCCCCCAGGAACGCGGCAATCAGCCGTGCATCCTTGCGGTCCTGCAGGCAGTACAGGTATTCGCTCAGCTCCGGGGCGCCGCCTTCGATGCCCTCAAACGGCAGCACGCGCAGGTCGGCATGGCTGGGCACCTCCTGCCGCGCGATCACGCTCACACCAAGGTTGCGGGTGATCGCCTCGCGGATGGACTCCCGGCTGCCGATCTCGACCGTGGACGCCGGCGTCACGCCCGCCTGCGCCATCATCGTTTCCGTCATGGCGCGCGTGGTGGACCCGACCTCGCGCACGAGCAGCCGGCATTGCGACAGCACGCTCACCGGCACGCTGGTCTGCGCAGCCAGCGGGTGGCTGCGATGCACGACCAGCACCAGCGGATCGCGTGCCAGCTCGATGCGCAGGAAGCGCGCGTCGTCCACGCGCTGCGACGACGATGCCACGTCCACGCGGTATTCCTGCAGCGCTTCAAGCATCTGCACCGAGTTGCCGGCTTCGATGCTCACGTCGATGCCGGGGTGGCTCTTGCAGAAGCGGTCAACGATGTCGAGCACGTAGTACGGCGCCGTGGCGCCGATGCGCAGGTGGCCCGTGCCCATGTCGCCGGAGTTGCGCAGGAAGAAATCGATCTCGGTTTCCTGGCGCACGAGCTGGTCGACCAGCGGCATCAGCCGCACGCCGGCATCGGACAGCGCAAGGCGCCGCCCGCCCCGGTAGAACAGTTCGACCCCGTAGGCCTCTTCCAGCGCGCGGATCTGCGAGGTCACGGTCGGCTGCGACAGCCCGAGCTGCCTGGCGGCCAGCGTGATGCTGCCCAGGCGGGCGACCATGAAGAACGATTTGAGCTGCGCAACGAGCATCGGTGGGTGGCGTATCCGGCGCTTTGTACGGCGCCTGAAAAAGGGAGCGGACCATTCTAGCGGAGCAGCGGATGGGCAAAAACGGTGCCGGCTGCCCTCGTCCGTTTTCCGCTTCCTCATCCTCGCGCTACGACTTTTTCATCCTTTCCGACAAGGCGGTGGGTTCCGCACCCCCATATCGGGGGGAATTGGGCGCTCACGGCCCGTTATTTCCACGGATCGGCTCCGCCACTTCCACCTGAGAATCCGTCCGCGCGCCACAGTCACGAGCCGACAGCGCGCAAGGATTCGGATTGGGAGAGAAGTGGATGGAACGTAGCAGCACGACCGTGCGCGGCACGAAGCAATGGGCCCTCACGATGATGGTGGCAGCCGCAGGCACCCTGGCCGCTTGCGGAGGCGGCGGAGGCGGTGCGAGCGAGGGAGCCTCGAACACGCCGCAGAGCACCACCGCCAACATAACCGTGGCGCCAGCCTGCAGCGGTACGAACTGCGGCGCGCTCGGCACCACGTATGCCGGCTCCGGCGTGGGCGTATGGCAGGCAACCAATGCAGGCGGCTCGGCCGGAACGGTGTCCGTGTCGATCGCGGGGCTCACGGGGCAGAACGTGACGCTCGTCTACACCAACCAGGGCGCGGCGGCCCAGCCGATGCCGTCTGTCCCGATCACCAGCCTGGGGCTGCTCGACACCACCGGTACGGCTGCACCAAAGGCAGCGGCCGACGTGGTGGGCAACGATGCCAACGCGGCCTTTGACCGCCAGCTTTCCGACTTCAACGCGCATGCACTGGACGGCTATGTCAGCGGCGCGGGCCCGCTCAAGACGCAGAGCGCATCCGGCTCCGGCAACACGGTGCTGCGCCCGCAATCGGTGGCAGCCGTGGGCGCACAGCGCACGTGGAACCACCAGCAGCCCGACGGCACGGCCGTGGTCGTCTCGGCCACGCTGCGGCAGCAGGCCACCGCCACGGACGGCCGCATCGTCAACGTGTGGGTGCAGGACTCGGAGTACGGCGGCAGCAAGATCTCCGACGGCGTCATCGGCACGCTGGCCAACAAGTTTGCCTCGGGCAACCAGTCGATCTACACGCTGGCGACGTCGCTCGTCGGGCAGCCGTGGGGCAGCTACTCCAGCTCGGCCAGCCTGATCGACCCGAACCAGGCACTCGACATCGTCGTGCTGAACATCCAGCCGGATGGCCAGCCCTATGGCCGCGTCGGCTACTTCTGGGCGCGCAACAACTTCACCACCAGCGCACAGCCGCTGTCGAACCAGTCGCTGTCGTTGTATGTGGATTCGGAAACCGTGTACCTGGGCGGCACCAGCGGGCTGAACACGGTCATCTCGACGCTCGGCCACGAGTTCACGCACATGGCCAATTTCTACCAGCGCGGCGTGCTGCACGGCTCGCAGTACATGTACGGCACGTGGCTCGAAGAAATGACCGCCATGACCATGGAAGACGTGCTCTCCAGCCAGATCGATCCGAGCTTCAACAACGTGCGCGACAGCCGCTTCCCGGCCTGGCTGCAAAGCGCATATGACTGCGCGCTGACGGCCTTCGACCCCTCGCTGTCGTCGCCATGCCCGGGGTACCCGATCTCGGGCAGCCTCGGTGGCTTCCTGCTGCGCCAGTACGGCGTTGCGTACTACACCAACCTGCTGCACAACTTCTCGTCGACCGATTCCGCCACGGTGCTCGACAACGCCATCCGGGCGGGCGGCGGCGCGGGCCTGGGCGATGCGGTCAGCCGCTGGGGTACGGCCGTCGCCCTGCTGCCGGTGCCGGGCAGCCCGTCGGGCTTTGCGTATCCGGCGCGCTCGGACAGCGGCTTCTCCATCCCGGCGCTCAACGGCCCGAACTACAGCAGCCAGCGCACCATGCCGACCTCCGTGCCGGCCACGCTGCAGGGCTTCGGACAGTTCCCGGTCTCGCGCGGGCTGAAGGCCGGCACGTACAGCGAGACGCTCACGGTGCCCGCAAACTCAACGGTATCAATCATCGTGCATTGAGGGCGCGTGGCTCTCGCGCGGCTTGCGGGCGAGGGCCACACGTCGGTGCAGCGCGCCCGGCCCAGCTCATGGGCCTCGCCGTCTGCACGCCAAACCGGCGCGCGCCGGTGGTGCCGATCACCGACCACGCGCGATGACGCCCTCGCGGCATCCGACCGCGGCGGCACACTGCGGGCCGCCATCACGCCTCCAGCGGCATCGCGGTCGTTCCCTTGATCTCGTCCAGGCAGACGATGGACTGCACGCGGCTCACGCCCGGAATGCGCATCAGCGTGTCCAGCAGGAAGTCCGACAGCGCCTTCAGGTCGCGCGCGACGACTTTCAGCACGTAGTCGATATCGCCAGTCACGGAATAGCACTCCTGGATCTGCGCGAGCTTGGCGACAAGCTCCTTGAACTTGGCGAGATCACGGATGTGGCCGCGCTCCATGGTGACCTGGATGAACGCGACCACGCCAAAGCCGAGGCTCTTCGGGTCGAGCCGCGCCTCGTAACGGCGGATCACGCCAAGCTCTTCAAGCCGCCGGTGCCGCCGCAGCGTTTGCGCCGGTGAAAGCTTGATCGTTTCGGCCAGCTCGAGATTCGAGATCCGGCCGTGCTCCTGCAACGCCCCCAGCAGCCGCAGGTCGATGCGATCGAACGTGATTGTCTGCACTTCCATTTCCTGAACCCCCGTCAAAGGGAAATTTCGTTTCAGAACCGAGGGTTTCCCTGGCCACCGCACGAAATCCTATTTCTCAGGCGGAAATATACACTTCTCCACAAACGACGCGCCGGTAGACGGCCGGAGTGCGACTGGCACGCGCCCCGCCCCAAGGCCCGAGCGCCGCCCCGCGCACAATGTGACCCGCAACTTTATTTCGCCAGGCACCACCATTCCCTGCGCGCATTGTGTGCCCCGCGACCGCCCCTTTCGCTTCACTTCTCAACAACGCCCCCGCCATGACCGATCTCTTTGAAAACCCGATGAAGCTGATGGGCTTCGAGTTTGTCGAATTCGCCTCGCCGACGCCCAACGTGCTGGAACCGCTGTTCGAGCAGATGGGCTTCTCGCTGGTCGCACGCCATCGTTCGAAAGATGTGCTGCTGTATCGCCAGGGCGACATCAACTTCATCGTCAACCGTGAGCCGAACAGCCAGGCCGCGTACTTTGCGGCCGAGCACGGCCCGAGCGCATGCGGCATGGCGTTCCGCGTGAAGGACTCTCACCAGGCCTATGCGCGCGCCCTGGAGCTGGGCGCCCAGCCCATCGAGATCGCGACGGGCCCGATGGAGCTGCGCCTGCCGGCCATCAAGGGCATCGGCGGTGCGCCGCTGTACCTGATCGACCGTTTCGAAGACGGCAAATCGATCTACGACATCGACTTCGAGTTCATCGAGGGCGTCGAACGCCGCCCGGTGGGCCACGGCCTGCGCCTGGTCGACCACCTGACGCACAACGTCTATCGCGGCCGCATGGCGTACTGGGCCAACTTCTACGAGAAGCTGTTCAACTTCCGCGAGATCCGCTACTTCGACATCAAGGGCGAATACACCGGCCTCACCTCCAAGGCGATGACGGCACCGGACGGCAAGATCCGCATTCCGCTCAACGAGGAGTCCGCCGGCGGCAGCGGGCAGATCGAAGAATTCCTGATGGCCTTCAACGGCGAAGGCATCCAGCACATCGCCTTTCTCACCGACAACCTCATCGAGGTCATCGACAAGCTGCAGGCCGCCGGCGTGCCGCTGATGACGGCGCCGAACAGCCGTTACTACGAAAACCTCGAGAAGCGCCTGCCGGGCCACGGCCAGCCGGTGGCGGAGCTGCAGAAGCGCGGCATCCTGCTCGACGGCACGACGGAAGACGGCTCGCCGCGCCTGTTGCTGCAGATCTTTTCCAAGACGCTGCTCGGGCCCGTGTTCTTCGAGTTCATCCAGCGCAAGGGCGACGACGGCTTTGGCGAAGGCAACTTCAAGGCGCTGTTCGAATCGCTGGAACGCGATCAGATCGAGCGTGGCACGCTCAAGGTCTGAGCCCCCATTCCCCTACGAAATACAAGAACACCGTCCTGCGCCAAAAGCGCCGGGCAGCGTTGACGCGGCGCGCCGACATCCATGGCGCATGCCGCTTCCATCCAAGGCAGGAGACAGGAAGACATGATTTCCCATGACAAGGAAGGCGGGCTCAAGCGCGGCCTGAAGAATCGCCACATCCAGCTCATCGCGCTGGGCGGCGCCATCGGTACGGGGCTGTTCCTCGGCATCGCGCAGACGATCAAGCTGGCGGGCCCTTCGGTGCTGCTCGGCTACGCGCTGGCGGGCATGGTGGCGTTCTTCATCATGCGCCAGCTCGGTGAGATGGTCGTCGATGAGCCCGTGGCCGGCTCGTTCAGCTACTTTGCCGACAAGTACTGCGGGCACTTTGCCGGCTTCATGTCGGGCTGGAACTACTGGGTGCTGTACATCCTCGTCGGCATGGCGGAGCTGTCGGCCGTCGGCATCTACGTCCAGTACTGGTGGCCGGGCGTGCCGACGTGGGTGGCCGCGCTGGCGTTCTTCGTGATCATCAACGGCATCAACCTGACGAGCGTGAAGTCGTACGGCGAGATGGAGTTCTGGTTCGCCATCGTCAAGGTGCTCGCCATTGTCGGCATGATCGGATTTGGCGGCTATCTGCTGCTCACCGGCGGTGCCGGTCCCGCGGCAAGCGTCACCAACCTGTGGGCGCACGGCGGGTTCTTCCCCAACGGCATCAGCGGCCTCGTGATGGCCATGGCTGTCATCATGTTCTCGTTTGGCGGGCTGGAGCTGGTGGGCATTACGGCGGCGGAGGCGGACAACCCGTCGGTCACGATCCCGCGGGCAACGAACCAGGTCATCTACCGCATCCTGATCTTCTACGTGGGCGCGCTCGGTGTGCTGCTGTCGCTGTATCCGTGGGAGAAGGTCGTCACCGGCGGCAGCCCCTTCGTGCTCATCTTCCACGCGATGAACAGCAACCTCGTGGCGAACGTGCTGAACGTTGTGGTGCTGACGGCCGCGCTGTCGGTCTACAACAGCGGCGTGTACTGCAACAGCCGCATGCTGTACGGCCTGGCCAGGCAGGGCAACGCCCCCAGGGCGCTGCTCAAGGTCAGCCAGCGCGGCATTCCGCTGGCGGCGCTGGGCGTATCGGCCATCGCCACGCTGGCGTGCGTGGCGCTCAACTACTTCATGCCCGGCAAGGCGTTCGAGCTGCTGATGGGCCTCGTGGTCTCGGCCCTCATCATCAACTGGGCGATGATCAGCGTGATCCACCTGAAGTTCCGCCACGACAAGCGCAAGGCTGGCCAGTCGACGGCCTTCCGCAGCTTCGGGTATCCGCTCACCAACTACCTGTGCCTGGCCTTCCTGGCTGGCGTGCTGGTGGTGATGTATCTGACGCCGGACCTGCGGATCTCGGTGTACCTGATCCCGGTCTGGATGGCCGTGCTGGGCATCAGCTACCTGTTCCGCCAGAAGAACGCCACGCTGGCATCCCAGGCACGCGCCGAGGCGCTGTAACGCCTTCGCCGGATTGCGCGCAGCCGACACGGCCGGCGCGCGATCCGGCACAATCGACCCCTTCCACTTCCAGGCAACACCATCATGTTCGAACACGTTGACGCATACCCAGGCGACCCCATCCTGACCTTGAACGAGAACTTCCAGAAGGATCCGCGCCAGGACAAGGTCAACCTCAGCATCGGCATCTACTTTGACGACGATGGGCGCCTGCCCATCATGAAGGCCGTGCGCGAAGCCGAAGCCGCCATCCTCCACGAGCCGGGCCCCAAGCCCTATCTGCCGATGGCCGGTTTCGCGCAGTACCGGGATGCCGTGCAGAAGCTCGTGTTCGGGCAGGACTGCGCCGCCCGCACCGAAGGCCGCATCGCCACGGTGCAGACGCTGGGCGGATCGGGCGCGCTGAAGATCGGCGCCGATTTTCTCAAGCGCTATTTCCCCCAGGCCCAGGTGTGGGTGAGCGACCCGACGTGGGAAAACCACCGCTTCATCTTCGAGCGCGCCGGCTTTACGGTGAACACGTATCCGTACTACGACGAGGCCACCGGCGGCCTCAGGTTTGATGCCATGCTCGCGGCCATCGACGCGCTGGACAAGCACAGCATCGTCGTCCTGCATGCGTGCTGCCACAACCCTACCGGCGTGGACCTGGACAACGCGCAGTGGCAGCAACTGATTGACGTGCTGCAAAAGCGCGACTTGCTGCCCTTCGTCGACATGGCGTACCAGGGCTTTGGCGCCGGCCTCGATGACGATGCATTTGCCATTCGCGAGCTCGCGCGCCGCGGCATGCCGGCACTGGTGGCGAACTCGTTCTCCAAGAACTTCTCGCTGTACGGCGAGCGCTGCGGCGGCCTCAGCCTCATCTGCGAAAGCGCCGCCGAGGCGGACCGCGTGCTCGGCCAGTTGACCAGCGCCGTCCGCTCGAACTACAGCAACCCGCCCACGCACGGCGCCAGGATCGTCACCCGGATCCTGACCACGCCCGAACTGGACCAGGCATGGCGCAGCGAGCTGTCGGCCATGTGCCAGCGCATCGCGGGCATGCGCACGGCCATCCATGACCGGCTGAGCCGGCACCTGAGCGGCGAAGCGCTGTCGCGCTACATCAAGCAGCGCGGCATGTTCACGTACACCGGTTTGAGTGCCGAGCAGGTCGACCGCTTGCGCGAGCAGCACGGCGTGTACATCCTGCGCTCGGGGCGGATGTGCGTGGCAGGGCTCAACCAGCGCAACGTCGGCCCGGTGGCCGAAGCCGTCGCGCACGTCATGGCGAACAACGCCTGAGGAGCCGGCCCGAAAACACCAAGGGTGCATTTCGTGTGCACCCTTGGCGGTTGCGGCTCAACCGAGCCAGCCGCGAATCGTCGACGCCATGACGCTCGTCGAGATGCCGTAGCGGCGTCGGCCAAGTGCCCCGCCCCCCAAAAAAAAACGCCGCAGGCATTCCACCTGCGGCGTCATCGCATCCGCTGCGGCCAGCACAACCGGCCGCAGACCGACGGCCCGTTTAGACCTGCACGGTGTCGGCCACTTCCTTGAAGTCCTGGATCTGGTCGAAGTTCATGTACTTGTAGATCTTGTCGCCGTTCGCGTTGATCACGCCGATGTCGGCCATGTACTCTTCCTTCGTCGGGATACGGCCCAGGCGTGAGCAGATCGCCGCCAGCTCCGCCGAGCCCAGATACACGTTCGTGTTCTTGCCCAGACGGTTCGGGAAGTTACGCGTGGACGTCGACATGACGGTCGCGCCTTCGCGCACCTGTGCCTGGTTGCCCATGCACAGCGAGCAGCCCGGCATTTCGGTACGCGCGCCGGCCGTGCCGAACACACCGTAGTGGCCTTCTTCGGTCAGCTGCTTCTGGTCCATCTTGGTCGGCGGCGCCACCCACAGCTTGACGGGAATGTCGCGCTTGCCTTCGAGCAGCTTCGACGCGGCGCGGAAGTGACCGATGTTGGTCATGCAGGAGCCGATGAACACCTCGTCGATCTTGGCGCCGGCCACATCCGACAGCGTCTTCACGTCGTCCGGATCGTTCGGGCACGCGACGATCGGCTCGTGGATGTCGGCCAGGTCGATCTCGATGACGGCAGCGTATTCGGCATCGGCATCCGGCTCCAGCAGCTTCGGATCGGCCAGCCATGCTTCCATCGCCTTGATGCGGCGCTGGAGGCTGCGCGCATCCTGGTAGCCCTCCGCAATCATCCACTTGAGCAGCGTGATGTTGCTGTTCAGGTATTCGATGATCGGTTCCTTGTTCAGGCGCACCGTGCAGCCTGCGGCCGAACGCTCGGCAGATGCATCCGACAGCTCGAACGCCTGCTCGACCTTCAGGTCAGGCAGGCCTTCGATTTCGAGGATGCGGCCCGAGAAGATGTTCTTCTTGCCCTGCTTGGCGACCGTCAGCATGCCTTGCTTGATGGCGTACAGCGGGATCGCGTTGACGAGGTCACGCAGCGTGACGCCCGGCTGCATCTGGCCCTTGAAGCGGACCAGCACCGATTCCGGCATGTCCAGCGGCATCGTGCCGGTGGCGGCCGCGAAAGCGACCAGGCCCGAGCCTGCGGGGAAGCTGATGCCGATCGGGAAGCGCGTGTGCGAATCGCCACCGGTGCCGACGGTGTCGGGCAGCAGCATGCGGTTCAGCCACGAGTGGATCACGCCGTCGCCCGGGCGCAGCGCGATGCCGCCGCGCGTGCTGATGAAGTTCGGCAGCGTCTGGTGCGTCTTCACGTCCACCGGCTTCGGATACGCGGCGGTGTGGCAGAACGACTGCATCACGAGGTCGGCCGAGAAGCCCAGGCACGCGAGGTCCTTCAGTTCGTCACGGGTCATCGGGCCGGTGGTGTCCTGCGAGCCGACGGAGGTCATCTTCGGTTCGCAGTACGTGCCCGGGCGCACGCCCTGGCCTTCCGGCAGACCGCACGCGCGGCCGACCATCTTCTGCGCGAGCGAGAAGCCCTTGCCGCTGTTGGCCGGCTGGTGCGGCAGGCGGAACAGCGTCGACGGCGGCAGGCCCAGCGCTTCACGCGCCTTGGCGGTCAGGCCGCGGCCGATGATCAGCGGAATGCGGCCGCCAGCGCGCACTTCGTCGAACAGCACGTCAGACTTGACCTGGAATTCGGCGATGACCTTGCCGTCCTTCAGCGCCTTGCCTTCGTACGGGCGCAGTTCCACCACGTCGCCCATGTTCATCTGCGACACGTCGAGTTCGATCGGCAGCGCGCCGGCGTCTTCCATCGTGTTGTAGAAGATCGGGGCGATCTTGCCGCCGAGGCACACGCCGCCAAAACGCTTGTTCGGGACGTACGGGATGTCCTCACCCGTGAACCACAGCACCGAGTTGGTGGCCGACTTGCGCGAGGAGCCCGTGCCGACCACGTCGCCCACGTAAGCGACCAGGTGACCCTTTTCCTTCAGCGATTCGATGAACTTGACGGGGCCGCGCTTGCCGTCTTCTTCGGGCGTGATGCCGGGGCGCGCGTTCTTCAGCATCGCCAGCGCGTGCAGCGGGATGTCCGGGCGGGTCGTGGCGTCGGGTGCCGGCGACAGGTCGTCGGTGTTGGTTTCGCCCGGGACCTTGAACACGGTGATCGTCAGGCTTTGCGGCACTTCCGGGCGGCTCGTGAACCATTCGGCGTCGGCCCAGCTCTGCAGGACGGCCTTGGCATTCGCATTGCCCTTGTCGGCGAGTTCCTTCACGTCGTGGAACTGGTCGAACATCAGCAGGGTTTTCTTCAGCGCGTCGGCGGCGACGGCGCCAACCTCGGCGTCGGACAGCAGCTCGATCAGCGGGGCGATGTTGTAGCCGCCCAGCATCGTGCCGAGCAGTTCGGTGGCGTGCGCGCGCGAGATCAGCGGGCAGGCGGTCTCGCCCTTGGCCACGGCAGCCAGGAAGCCGGCCTTCACGCGGGCGGCTTCGTCCACGCCGGCGGGCACGCGATGGGTGATCAGGTCAAGCAGCGTCTGCTCTTCACCAGCGGGCGGATTCGTCAGCAGTTCCACCAGTTCGGCGGTCTGTTGAGCCGTCAGCGGCAACGGGGGAATACCGAGCGCGGCGCGGGCGGCCACGTGAGCACGATAGTTTTCAAGCATGGTGGGGTCTGCTGATTTGCGTTACAGGAAAGGCTTTTTCCGGCATCCGGGGCCATCGCGGATGCCACGTAGGCGCGATTCTAATGGCACTACCCCTACACGGTCAAATGTCTTATATCTTATATAAGAGTGACCGAATTCCCGCGGTGCGCAGACTGCTTGCCCGACGGTTCCGGCCGCTTGCGGCGGCCCGCCATGCGTGAATGGCGCGATCCGCCTATGCCGTGCCGGCGGGAACAGCTGGCGCGCCCGCGGGCACCTTATAGCGGTTGTAGCCCCACAGGTATTGCTGCGGAAAACGCCTGACCATCTCTTCCATTTCCGCATTGATCCACGCGGCCTGGGCCTCGGCATCCTCGGGCAGCGGCCCGGTCAGTCGCCGGACGTGCATCCGCCATCCGCGCCCGCCGGGCAGGCGCTCGCCGGCGGCGATGATCAGGGCGGCGTTTGTCTGCTGCGCAAGCTTGCCCGGCAGCGTCATGGTGTACGCAGGCCGACCGAAGAACGGCACCCATACGCCCTCGCCTTTCGGGGCCTGATCCGGAAGAAGGCCGACCGCGTTGCCCTGGCGCAATGCGCGCACGAACGAGCGCACGCCTTGCGATGTTGCCGGCACCGTGGTCAGGTTCGACGTTGCGCGCACGGCGTCGAGCAGGCCGCGCAGCATGGCCTTGCGGTGCGGGCGGAACATGACCGTCAACGGAATGCGTTGCGCCGCATAGCGTGCAGCAAGCTCAAAGCAGCCAAGATGGGGCGTGAGCATGATGAGCCCGTTGCGCTCGGCCAGGGCTTGCTCGATGACGCTCCAGTCCTCGCAGACCACCTGGGCCATGCATGCATCGCTCTGGAACCAGACGCGCGCAAGCTCGCTCATCATCGCGCCGGTTTCTGCGGCGGCCTGCCGTGCAAAGCGCGGCTCACGGAAGCCCGCCTGGGCGGCATTGCGCTGCACGTGGCGGCGATATCCGCCCGGCACGGCATAGATCATGCGGCCGACCGCGCGTCCGATGCCGTGAACCACGGGCAGCGGCAGCGACGAGAACAGCCGCAAGAGCACAGGCAATGCGCGCTGGCTGAACTGGGAACGGTCAAGCATGGTGAAGCACTCCTGGAGTGGACAGCCTGACGCATCGCCAAGCGTGGGCCGAGACCTCGGCCAGGTCGGCAAAGGGCCGCGGGTCAATGAACGCCGCTACTGATCGAGCGACCATCCCGGTTCGGCGGCGTTCTTGCCTTCGCGATACGTCCAGCCCGCGCCGCACGTGCGGCATGTAAACGTGCTCACCGTGACGGCCGCTGCCTTGGATGGTTTGATGCGCTGGGTATCGGTGATCGTCAGGAAGGCATGGCCTGACGCACCGGCCCGATGGATTTCAATGGCGCGGCAAGCGCGGCAGAGTGTCATGCCAATGTGTCTCTCAAATGACGCAGTGCCGCCGCCGCGAGGGCTGGCAGCTGCGCCCGGGTATCGGATGCGAACATGTTGGTCCACATCGCCTTTGGTTCAGACGCTAAAGGCGGGCGCACCGTACTTCAGCAACAGTTGCTCGATCACGGGCATGTCATCGGTGCGCGGCGTTCTGTCTTCGGTCACGCGCGACGGGCCGCCATACACGGCAGCCACATGCCTGCGCACGGTCAGCACATCGTTGACCGGCGGCTCGACGATGACGGCATCGCCCGGCTCGTGTCGGTAGCTGCCCGCTTTCCAGCCGTCGGGCGTCAGATGCAGTTCTTCCCATTCATCGCTGACAGACATGGGGATTTCCTTCTCGTTGACTTCGTTGGTGGGGCGCCTGCCGGCTGGCGGCGCTCGCGCTCAAATCGTGCGACGGGGCGTCAGCCGTGCAACGGCTGCTCTTCCTGCAGTCCGGGCCGCATGTCTTGCGAGGGCTTCGGTGCCGTGGACGTTGTGGCGCATCGAGACGTTGGCGAGGATGCGCTCCATGCCGTCGCTGTATTCACTGATGAGGTAGGTGGCAAACCAGACGCCTGGTTCTTGCTCAATGGGGTACACGGATACCGTGTAGGGGGAAAGGACTTTGTTCAATGCACTGCCGGGTTTCGGGCGAACGTTCAAGGCACGCGTGGTGCGGCTAGGCGGACCACGTCTTGCCGATGACGTACGCCACGATGGGTGGGGCCAATGCCGGTGTGTCATGCACGCGGGTGCAGACCGTCGGCCATTGGCGGCGAGATGACCGTACCTGCGCATGCGGGCGCCTAGTACATGCGCGCCGGATACGGAGCGGATTCACCGCCGGTCTGGTGGTTGGTGGGCTGCGTCGCCCAGGACGATTCGGGTGTACGCCCGACGGACGGCCAGGGCCACGTCGTCTTGTCTTGCCCGGCCCCCGGCCCGCTCGATTCCAGAAGCGGGAAAAGGTTGCGCATCATAACAGCTTCTGGCAGCCACCGCCTCCAGCCGGTTCAGCCAGGCTAGCCCGGTCCGTAGCGATCGAACGATGCCGTTCCCCGGTGTGCAACGGCCGCGGTGCCTGGGCAACATGCAGCAGCGGCAAAGCGCCCCCATATCCACATTCGTACATCTTTTCGCGTTGAATCTGCGTTTTTTGTTGACAGAGCCGCGCGATAGCGGTACATCTTGCCCTCGCAGGCTTTTCAAGCAGTTACTCCGATGTTCTGGGTTGTCACGCAAGCGGCACCTGTTTCTCTTTGTTCCTTCCTTGATCGTCATGCCTGGTGAGCACGGGCTCATCCAGAACATTTAAGGATATCCAACATGGAAACCGGTATCGTCAAGTGGTTCAACGACTCGAAGGGCTTCGGCTTCATCTCCCCGGATGCGGGCGGCAACGATCTGTTCGCGCACTTCTCCGAAGTTCAGGGCAGCGGCTTCAAGTCGCTTCAAGAAGGGCAGAAAGTGCGCTTCGTGCAAGGCGCAGGCCAGAAAGGCCCGGTGGCGACCAAGATCGAAGTGATCTGATCCGTCGCGCACACCGATAAGAAACCCCGCCACGCGGGGTTTTTTTTCGTCTGCGCACACGGGCGCACTTGCGCGCTTGCGCATGCGGCGCGCCTCTGCACATGCGAACACCATCACGCCGCGATGCACGGATGGGAGTAGAGTGGGACAGCGACCCGGCGCGCCCGGCCACGCCTGCGTCGCACGACAGCATGTTCGCGCGACACGGGTGATCCGCCGGCTTCGGCGGCCCCTCGCGGGTTCGGGCCCCTCGCCGCCCTCCTTGCCAGTTCCACATATCAACGCCCGCCACTGATGCGCCGGCTCGCGATGTCAGCCATGGAGATCCGTGATGCTCGACCTTGTCGCCTTCACCAAACCCGTGCTCGATGAAATTACCGGGCAGGACGTGCAGACCTGGAACACCAGCCCCGGTGTGCTGGCGGCAAACTGGCAGGTGCCTGAACTCGGCAGCCGCATCTGGCGTGTGAGAACACTCACGATCGCATTCACGCACGATGTCATGAACCGGCTGACGTGCGCCGATCGGCAGGATCTCTGCCAACTCCAGTGCATGCTCGATCGTGTTCTGCGGACGCAGCTCGGCCTGCTTGCCCAGACCGACCACGGAGACCGGACGCTCGTGATCACCGTCGATCAGTTGGGGGTGGATTCATAACGGATTCGCGGCGAAAGCCGTCGACCGGGGACAGAGCACGCGCGTTCATTGCATGGCGCGCAGCCCGTTGCCCGGGCCCGCTCGTGGGAGAATCATCCGGGGAATGTCCGCAGCCAGCGCATCGATCGCGCAACGCGTCTTCAGCGGAAGATAGGGCGTCCTGGGCCATACCGCGTGGACGTCCATCGGCCGCACGCCGCAGCGCTCCCTCACGGTTACGAGCTGGCCCGTGTCCACATAGTGCGTCAGCAGCCAGCACGGCAACTGCACGAGCCCCAGGCCGGCGACGCCGGCACCCGCGATCGCCTGGACATCATCGAGGCTCAACTGCCGTTTGACCGGCAGCTCGCGCTCGACGCCGTCCGCGTCCCGCACGCGCCTCGGTGACACCACACCGTCGCGCAAATACGCAATGCCCACGTGCTGCGCAAAATCATCGAACGCGACGGGCGTACCGTGCCGTGCCAGGTATGACGGCGCGGCGCCGATGCTCAGATCCTGAACGCCGAGGCGTCGTGCCACGAGCGTCGTGCTGCCGGGCAGTTCGCCGATGCGCACGGCGAGATCGATGTGTTCTTCCACCAGGTCCACCGTCCGGTCAGGCACGGTTTTGGCCTGGTGATGCTGTACGGCGCCATCGGCGCTGCCGCGCTGGCACTGCTCAGCGCCGTGGTGTTCGGCCCTGGCACCGGTACACGTTGCAGCGAATCCGGGCTCGACGAAGGCCTACGTCCGCCGACGCTGTAGCCGTGAACGCGGATTCACGCACCTCGGCGCGCCGGAATGGGAATACGCGTCCCCGTTGCTGCCGGCCTCTGGGCGACAGGGGGTGGGCAACCGGAACGGGTCGGAGTCGCCATCGCGTTTCCATTGGACAATCGCTACGGGTGCGCTGAAACCCTGCAGGTGGACGGTGGCGGACGTTTTACCTGAAGGCACGGAAGACTTGAAAAACGCCCTCCCCCTCCCCATCTACCGCCGCAGTGTGTATTGACGCGGGGCCGGCCGCCCCCGCAGCCGCCCTCCAGCGGCGCGCACGCAGCCGGCCCGGTTCCGGTCTCACATTGAGCCTGCCGGTATGACGGTGACAAACAACCTGCCTTTATGGAGTTGCGCCACCTTCCTCTTCCTCGGCATGGGGTGGCTTTTCTATCGCGCCACGGCGGACACCCTCCGCCAGATTCGCACTCGCGCGGTGACATGGCGGCAAAGCACGCCTTTTGCCGTGTCGATGGCTGTGGCCGGCGCGGCATGCCTGTCGTTCCTGGCGTGGGCAGTGACGGGCGGCCAAACGGGCGCCGGCGTGAGAGCGCTGCTCCTGGCTGCTGCCGCGCTGTTGCTGGCGTCCCTGGTGTGCCCGTTGCGCGAGCCGTGACGTGGCTTCGTTGGGTACAGCGCCCTGCTCTGCCGAGAGACCGTCAAGCCGGGCACCGTGCCGCGCCGTCCAGTTCAGCGCGGAGTGGGCCCAGATGTCGGACTGGATCGAGGCACGGTGGTAGGACCACGGCGCTCGCAGCGCGCGCCGACATGAGCCGCGTGCGCCAGCGCCCAAGAAGACCGATCCAGCCATGCAGGAACGGTGCCCAGACCGCGCTGTGAGAGTTCAGCCCTGCCCAGCCCCCAACCTGAAGACGCTCACAGCACGCCGGAGGTTGCCAGACTGTTCCTGCATCGCCTGTGCGGCTGCAGCGGACTCCTCGACCAGCGCAGCATTCTGCTGTGTCACCTGATCGATCTGGCTGATGGCCTGGCTCACTTGCGCCAGGTTTCTGCTTTGCTCGTCGGACGCCGCCGCGATCTCGGCAATGATGCTCGATACCCCTTCGATCGCGGTGCTGACGCGAGTCATCGCTGCGTTCACGCCAGCGGCCTGCTCTGCGCTGAGCTGAACCTTGCCCGTCGATGCCTCGATCAACGCCTTGACCTCCTTCGCGGCGCCAGATGCCCGCTGCGCGAGCGACCGGACTTCGCCGGCCACCACTGCAAACCCCCTGCCCTGTTCGCCTGCGCGCGCCGCCTCCACGGCTGCGTTGAGTGCGAGGATGTTCGTCTGGAATGCAATGCCCTCAATCATTCCGGTGATCTCGGCAATCTTCTTTGAGGCCGCGTTCACCTCTTCGACCGTCTTCACCATCGCGGCCACTTCGGCGCGCCCGGTTTCCGTCATGCCTCTTGCGCTGGCCGCGAGCGACGTCGCTTCACGCGCGTTGTCGGCATTCCGCTTGACGGCTTCGGTGAGTTCCGTCGTGCTGGCGGCGGTCTCTTCGATCGAAGCCGCCTGTTCCTCAGTGCGCGTGGACAGATCCATATTGCCCGCCGCAATCTGGCCAGCCGCCCCTGCAACCGACTCGCTGGCCACGCGGATACTCCCGACCGTGCCGACCAGCTGTGCCGTCATGTCTGCCAAGGCCTGGAGCAGCCTGCCGGTTTCATCCGTCGACTTGGCTGCGACCACAGTCGAGAGATCGCCTTCTGCCACCCGGCTGGCGATGCCCACCGCCGCATGCAACGGCCGCGTGATGCTGAGCGTCAGGAAATACGCAAAGGCGATGCCCATCGTCAGGATCAACCCTTCCAGCACCATCAGCAGGGTCCGGCTCCTTGCCGAGTCAGCGTCGATCTTCTTCGCGGCATCGTCGATGGTGCGCCGCTGCACCTCGACAAGCTGGCGCATGGTGTCTTGATACGCGTTGGCGCCCGGCACGAAGACCTGGTCGAGAATGCGCTGCGCCTCTTCGGCGTCGCCCCCGGCCTTGGCCTTGTTGATCGAATCACGGGCGCTCAGGTAGACCTTTCGCAGTTCACCGATCCGGGCAAAGAGCCTTTTCTCTTCGTCGCTGGACAGCAGGGCTTCCACCTTCTTCTGGTACTCCCCCGAGCTCTTTGACGAGGCAGCCACCTCCACCGCGAAATATGGTCCCAATGCGGGGTCGGAGCTCTTTGCAATGGCGATGGTGCGACGGATTCCGGCGGCCAGATTGGCATACCAGTCGCCCATCAGGCGTTCCTTGAGCAGCGGCTCATTCATCATCTCGCGCGTTGCCGTGGAGGCACTGTCGAGACGCCAGATCGCGATGGCCGTGATGACGATGGAGAATGCAAGGACGACGGCAAAGCCCAGGGCGAGGCGCTTGCCGATTCTCATGTTGCTGATGAATTGTATGTCTTCCGTTCCATTTGGCCACACCTGGCCGGTGGGGGTGTACGTCTTGGGGCGATGCTTCGTCGAGCTATTCCAGTCCGGAAGGTCGGTTTGTCGCGGCAGCACAAACCACGCGATGCCCAGAAAAAAAAAGCGAGGACGGCAAACAAGCGCGCACTGCCCTGATGTGCGCCCAAAAACCATCGTCTGGAGCGGGTTTTTGTTCTTCTCGTTTATCGAGCGAAAGCGGAGGAAACACACCCCACTTGCGGGGGGTACGAGCGCTTTGGGCTTCTCTCTTTCAAAGGGGGCGGTCGAGCGCCGCGCGTTCGTCGTTCTCGCGTGCGGGGCGCGGGATCGGCGCGGAGGCACGGTCGCGATGTCGCGATGCTGCATAATTTTGGGCCGCTCTCGAACCGGTCTTACACACCCCCGCTGTCATGCCTTACGTCGTCACCGAATCCTGCATCCAGTGCAAGTACACCGATTGCGTGGCCGTCTGCCCGATGGACTGCTTTCACGCCGGCCCCAACTTTCTGGTGATCGACCCGGACGAGTGCATCGACTGCTCGATCTGCGCGCCGGAATGCCCCGTCGGCGCCATCTATCCGCAGGCCGAGGTGCCGGCCGACCAGCAGGCGTTCATCGCATTGAATGCCGAACTGTCGCAACGCGCCGATTGGCCGCGCCTGACGAAGGTGCAGGCCCCCTTGCCCGGCCACGCCCATTGGGCGCAGATCAAGGACAAGCGCGACGCGCTCGTCATCGACCCCGAACATGTTCAACGCTGATCCTGCACGAGAACCACTTCATGACTGAACGCATCCTGCTCACCATCGAGGCCGGCGTGGCGGAAGTCCGCCTGAATCGGCCGGAGAAGATGAACGCCATCGATCCGGCCATGTTCGAGGCGCTGGTCGCCACGGGGCAGCGCCTGCTGAACGCGCGGGACGTGCGCGCCGTGGTGCTGTCCGGCGAAGGGCGTGCATTTTGCGCAGGCCTCGACATGGGCAGCATGGCGAGCCTCGGCAGCGGCGACGCCGGTGTCAGCAGCGATGGCCGCCTCGCCAGACGCACACACGGCGCGGCCAATCTGCCGCAGTACGCCTGCACCGTGTGGCGCGACCTGCCGGTGCCCGTGCTGGCCGCGGTCCATGGTGTCGCGTATGGAGGCGGGCTGCAGATCGCGCTGGGTGCCGACGTGCGCTACGTGGCGGCCGACACGCGGCTGTCCATCATGGAGATCAAATGGGGCCTGGTGCCCGACATGGGCGGCATGGCACTCACGCGCGGCCTGGTACGGCCCGACCGCCTGCGCGAGCTGATCTACAGCGGCCGCATCGTCAACGGCGAAGAAGCATGCGCGCTGGGCCTGGCGACGCACGTCGTGGACGATCCGCGTGCTGCCGCGCTGGCGGCCGCACGGGAGATTGCGCAGAAGAGCCCCGACGCCATCCGCGCTGCCAAGCGCCTCATGCGCGTGGCCGAAGACGGCGACACGGCTGCCATCCTGTTGGCGGAATCGGCGGAACAGGATCGGCTGATCGGGAGCGCGAACCAGCGCGAAGCCGTGCGAGCGGGCATGGAGCAGCGCGCACCGGTCTTCCAGCCGGCCGCGGTGCCCGAAGGCCAATAAACGGGGCTGACGCGCTCAGGCGGCGGCGTGCTTGCCGCCCAACGCCGCCCGCATCGCACGCGAGCGGCTGACCACCTCGTCGCGCAACGGCGCACGCCAACCCATCGCAAACGCCGTCTCGGCCACCAGGAACAGCGGGCCGATCACCAGGCCGGCCAGGTCGTCGACGAATGCCGGCTTGCGCCCCTCGTAGTAGTGGCCGACAAACTGGATGATCCAGCCGATCACGAACAGGCCGATACCCACCGACAGCCACGCCGCTGTCGAATGCGCCGCCACGTGGCCGCCCACCCAGACACACGCGCCGATCAGCACGAACATGACCACGCCAAACGCCGCATCCAGGCGCAGATAGAACACCGTCACGAGCGCCAGCAGGATGAGCGCCGGCGTCACGGCCACGCCCGCCCATTCGGCAAAAGCCGGGCGCGAGAGCAACACCGCCACCGCGAGCACGATCGCCGGAATGCCAACGAAGTGGGTGGCGATATTGCGGCTGTCCTGGTGATACGCCGCGTAGTTGGAAAGATGGTCGGACAGGCTGCGCATGATGGTCTCCGTTTTGTGCGTTTGCAGCATGGACGCCGCAATTGCGCCCTCGTTATGATCGTTTCATCTTAGTCAGCGGAGGCGGCGGCACTCTGTCACGTAGCCGACAAATCCGCGTTCCTGAAACGCCCCTCTAATGCTGGCCCGCATGGACCGCTCCGCCGCGCCCTGCGCCCCCTCCACCCCGGATGCCGCCTCGTACCGTGAACGCCTGCAGGCGAGCAGCTGGTTTGGCGGACTCGGCGCGCCGGCACAGGACGCGCTGCTGCGTGTGGCGACCGTGCGGCGCCTGGCCGCCGGCACCCTGCTCTTCCGGCGCGGCGACCCGCCCGACGGCCTGTACTGCGTGGTGGAAGGCACCATCCACATCGGCGCGACGAGCCCGGATGGCCGCGAAGCGCTGCTGGCGGTGCTGGAACCCGTCAACTGGTTTGGCGAGATCGGCGTGTTCGACCGCCAGCCGCGCACGCACGACGCCCGGGCCGACGCCAACACGACGTTGCTCCACATACCGCAGGCCCCGCTGACGGCGCTGCTGGACAGCATGCCTGCGCTGCTGCAGGCATTCGCGCTACTGCTGACCCACAAGCTGCGCCTGACCTTCACCGTGCTCGAGGAGACCGCCCTGCTCCCGGCACCCGTCCGCGTGGCCCGCCGCCTGCTGCTGATGGCCGAGGGCTACGGCGACCTGCGCCTGGGCACGCGCCGCGTGCTGCATGTGCCACAGGAGCAACTGGCGCAACTGCTGGCGCTGTCACGCCAGACGGTCAACCAGGTCCTGAAGGATTTCCAGGCGCGGGGCCTCATCCACGTCGCCTATGGCGGCATCGAACTGCTCGATCCGGCCGGCCTGCGCGCGCTGTCCTACGAATGGGCGAGGGGCTGAAATTTCGCCCAATGCCCCTACATGCGGTGGGATAGGACCCCTCCTATAATGTGTTCCCACTCGCACATCGCCGTTCTGCATGGTGCGGAATCGGCGATGCGAGCCTTTCTCGAAGAGAACCATCATGCCCCGCCAGACCCCCATCGAGCGCTATCGCAACATCGGCATCTCGGCGCACATCGACGCCGGCAAAACCACCACCACCGAGCGCATCCTGTTCTACACGGGGGTCAACCACAAGATAGGCGAGGTGCATGACGGCGCCGCCACCATGGACTGGATGGAGCAGGAGCAGGAGCGCGGCATCACGATCACGTCGGCGGCCACGCACTGCATGTGGCGCGGCATGGCCGGCAACTACCCCGAACACCGCATCAACATCATCGACACCCCGGGCCACGTCGACTTCACCATCGAGGTGGAGCGTTCCATGCGCGTGCTCGACGGCGCCTGCATGGTCTACGACTCAGTGGGCGGGGTGCAGCCGCAGTCCGAAACCGTCTGGCGCCAGGCCAACAAGTACAAGGTGCCGCGCATCGCGTTCGTCAACAAGATGGACCGCATCGGTGCAGATTTCTTCCGCGTCGAGCGGCAGATGCGCGAGCGCCTGAAAGGCAACCCCGTGCCCATCCAGATTCCCGTGGGGGCGGAAGACGGTTTCCGCGGCGTGGTCGACCTCGTGAAGATGAAGGAGATCCTGTGGGACGACGCCTCGCAGGGGGTGAAGTTCGAGTACACCGACATCGACCCGGCACTGCTGCCCGTTGCGCAGGAATGGCGCGAAAAAATGGTCGAGGCCGCCGCCGAGGCCGATGAAGAGCTGCTGAACAAATACCTGGGCGGCGAAGAGCTCACCGAAGAAGAGATCAAGCGTGCGCTGCGCAAGCGCACCATCGCCGGCGAAATCCAGCCGATGCTGTGCGGCTCCGCGTTCAAGAACAAGGGCGTGCAGGCCATGCTCGACGCGGTGGTCGACTACCTGCCCTCGCCGGTGGACATTCCCGCCATCAAGGGCCACGGCGAGAAGGATGAAGAGCTTGAGCGCCATGCCAGCGACAACGAGCCGTTCTCCGCGCTGGCCTTCAAGATCATGACCGACCCGTTCGTCGGCCAGTTGGCGTTCTTCCGCGTCTATTCGGGCAAGATCAACTCGGGGGACACGGTCTACAACTCCGTCAAGCAGAAGAAGGAGCGCCTCGGTCGCATCCTGCAGATGCACGCCAACCAGCGCGAAGAGATCAAGGAAGTGCTGGCCGGCGACATCGCCGCCGCCGTCGGCCTGAAGGACGTGACCACCGGAGAAACCCTCTGCGATCCCGAGCACATCATCGTGCTCGAACGCATGGAATTCCCCGAGCCAGTCATCAGCCAGGCCGTGGAGCCCAAGACCAAGGGCGACCAGGAAAAGATGAGCCTGGCGCTGAACCGCCTGGCGCAGGAAGACCCGTCGTTCCGCGTGAAGACCGATGAGGAATCCGGCCAGACCATCATCTCGGGCATGGGCGAGCTGCACCTCGAAATCCTGGTCGACCGCATGAAGCGCGAGTTTGGCGTGGAGGCTACCGTCGGCAAGCCGCAGGTGGCGTACCGCGAGACCATCACCAAGACGGCGGAGGACGTCGAAGGCAAGTTCGTCAAGCAGTCGGGCGGGCGCGGCCAGTACGGCCACGCGGTCATCACGCTGGAGCCGAACCCGGGCAAGGGCTACGAGTTCGTCGACGAGATCAAGGGCGGCGTGATTCCGCGCGAGTTCATCCCGGCCGTGGACAAGGGCATTCGCGACACGCTCAACACTGGCGTGCTGGCCGGCTACCCGGTGGTGGACGTGAAGGTGCGCCTGACCTTCGGCTCGTACCACGACGTCGATTCGAACGAAAACGCGTTCCGCATGGCCGGCTCCATGGCGTTCAAGGAAGCGATGCGCAAGGCGGGCCCCGTGCTGCTGGAGCCGATGATGGCCGTGGAAGTGGAAACGCCCGAAGACTACATGGGCAACGTCATCGGCGATCTGTCGTCGCGTCGCGGCATGGTGCAGGGCACGGAAGACATTCCGGGCGGCGGCGGCAAGGTCGTCCACGCCGAGGTGCCGCTGGCGGAGATGTTCGGCTACTCGACGAACCTGCGCTCGCTCTCGCAAGGCCGCGCGACCTACACGATGGAGTTCAAGCACTACGCCGAGGCGCCGCGCAATGTGTCCGAAGCGGTGATGGCGGCCAAGAAGGTGTAACACCTCACGTCTGCGCCATCCGAAAAGAAACGGCCACCTTCGGGTGGCCGTTTTCCTTGCGCGCTTTCATTGCGGCGTGTCAGCGCACCCAGGTGAGCCACGCGTACACCGCGCCGGCCGCCACCGCCAGGAACGGCATCGAATACGCGTGGAACAACCACCACGCGCGCCGCTCGCCCAGCATGCGCAGGGCAATCAGGTTTGCCAGCGACCCGATCAGCGTGCCGAAGCCGCCCACGCTCACGGCAAACGCGATGATCGGCCAGTCGTGCGAATACTCGGCCAGCAGGATCGCCGCCGGCACGTTGCTGATGAGTTGCGACACGCCGATGCCGGCCCAGTACAGGTGCATCGGGTTGCCGAGTGCCAGCGCATCGAGGCCCTGCCGCACCACGCCGAGTTGCGCCACCAGCCGCAGGTCGATGAACATCAGCACGAACACCAGGAGCAGCCCCCAGTCCACGCGGGCCAGCACATAGCGCGCGCCGAGCAGATACAGCACCACGAGCCCGGCCAGCGCCACAACCGGGTAGCCGAGATCGGTCAAGACCAGAAACGGCACGTACAGCACGAGTGCGGGCAGCAGCAGGCGCCTGTGCACATCGACGTCGCCGGCCCCGGCGTGCAGACGGATCGTGTGCGGGGCAAACGCCAGCCACGTGGCCGCGAGCAGCAGCACCGTAAGCAACGCCACCATGGGCGCCATTTGCCAGACGAAGGCGCCAAATGACAAGCCCGACTGGTGCCACAGGAACAGGTTCTGCGGATTGCCGATCGGCGTGAGGGCCGAGCCGGCGTTGACGGCCAGCGCCTCGAAAATCACCAGCCGCGTCACCGGCAGCGTCGCCACTTGCCGCAACCCGACGGTGAGCGGCACGATCACGAACAACGCCACGTCGTTGGTCAGCACCGTCGACAGCACGGCGGATGCGCCGACCAGACTGAGCGCCAGCACCCGCTCGCTGCTGGCCACATCGACGAGACGCCGGCCGAGCAGTTGCAGCATGCCGCTGGCTTCCACGGCCTTGGTCAGGATGAGCAGCCCGCCCAGGGCGGCGATGGTGTGCCAGTCGACCAGCGCCGGATACTCGACAATGCGGCGCGGCGCGGCGAGCGTCAGCACGCCGCAGATGGCCAGCAGCCACCAGAAGAAAACGTCTTGCTTGAGGGTATGCCAGAACGGCGGATGGTGTGACGCGGTAGGCGTGCGGAAGGAATCGCCGTGCATGCAGTAGGAAGAAAACGTTGGCGCAACAGGACACAAGCCGCCGGGCGCGGCTTGCCGCACCGATTCTACGTGCGCTCGCCTAGGGCGCTCAAGCGCACGGGGCCGGCGTACATGCGCGCCGGCCCCGTGCTGGGGAGCGGGCTTACGATTCGCGCGAGCCCGAACCCGATCCCGGACGGTCCGAACTGCCCGACGCCCCGCCGGCACCCGGCCGGTCGGAAGTGGACGTAGTCATGCGCGAGCGGTCTTCCATGCTGCCCGCATGCGGCGCGCCCTGCTGGCCGGCCTGACTGTGCGCGGCGCCCGGATGATAGGCCGACTGCGGATGGCGCTCCGGCCCGCGATACTGCCCCGCCAGGCCATGCCCACCGCCGGTGCCGCCCATCGAGCCATGCTCGGAGCGATCCTGGCCGGCATCGCCCGCGCCGCTGCCTTGCAGCGGCTGGGTCGGGTGGCTGGCGATCACGCGTTCGATCTCAGCCACGGCCTCGCGCGGCGCCAGAACGACTTCCAGCCCCAGCGCGCCCGCCACGGCCATCAGCGTCGACAGGCGGGGATCGGCACGGCCGGATTCCGCGCGCAGATACGCTTCGCGGGAGATACCGGCCATCTTGGCGACATCTTCCTGTTTGAGCTTGCGCGACTTGCGCAGACTGTGCAACTGCTTGAAGGGCTGTTCCATCTGTTCGCTCCTGCACCTGAGATGGGAAACACCGCCGGGTTGGACCCCCGAACGATGGGCTGAAAAAAATATGCGGGCCGGGTGGGTCACCTTTGTCCGCGGTCTACAGCATGGCAGCAGCGGCAATGTTGCGTATGCACGCCGTTGCACACGTTTCCGGGCAGCCTCCGTGATGTGTTTTCTACAGAGTAGACGTAATTTCGACTGCACCCAACATCGACGCGTGATGAAAGCGCATCTCGCCGCCCGTGCTTATGGTGACAAGGCGCCGGGAGTGTCGGTTCCCCGGAAGATGCTGCGGACTGCGCTTGGCCTGCCGCTTTTGTGACGTTTCCAGCGCAAATCCTTGCACCTACACCGCAATTCGTCGATCCGCGCTTGCCCTATCCGCCAATTGGAGGGGCGGGGCGATAGGTGACCGCCTGCGCCGCCTGCGTCATGGCCGGAGGGCTGCGCGCGTCTTCCGTCACGCAATTGCCGTGCCGGAGGTGACGCTGCGGCCAGTTGGAATGGAACCCGGCGGCCGACGAGGTGCCGGCTCAGTGGAAATCGCGGCTGGAGGTGGCCAGGCGCCCGAGAAGTGGGGTCAGATCCACCAGATGCTGGGCGACGAGATGCCGGGTCTCGCGCTCGCATTGCCATTTGCCGTACACCCCGAGCAGCTGGGCATGCAGCACTTCGCGGCGCTGCCGCTCGATCAGGTGTGGCCAGAGGATGACGTTGATGGCGCCGGTTTCGTCCTCGATGGAGACGAAGATCGTGCCGTTGGCGGTGCCCGGCCGCTGGCGCACGGTGACGAGGCCGCAGGCGCGCGCGAGCTGCCCGTTGCGGTAACCGGCCAGCGTGGCGGCGGTGGCAAAGCGCATGCGCGTCAACCGCTCGCGCAGCAGGCTCAGGGGATGGCTTTGCAAAGACAAGCCCAGGCTGCCGTAATCGGCCATCACCTCCTCCCCAATGGGCGGCGCGGGCAGCACGAGCGGCGCCTCCACGGGGCGGGCCTGGCGCAGCAGCGCGTGATCGCGGCCGGGCTCTTGCAGCGCGAGCGTCTGCCACAGCGCCTGGCGGCGATGCCCGGCCAGCGGCTTGAGCGCGTTCGCCGCAGCCAGCACGTTCAGGTCGTGGCGATCCAGCGCCGCACGGTGGGCCAGATCCTCCACGCTGGTGAATGGGGCCTGGGCGCGCGCGGCTTCGATACGTTCGGCGGCCGGCTTGCGCATGCCGCGGATGCGGTTCAAGCCCAGGCGGATGTCGGGCTGCCCGCTGCCATCGCCATCGGCGCGGGGGTGCAAGGTGCTGTCCCACACGCTGGCCGTGACGTCCACCGGCAGTACGCGCACATGGCTGCGGCGCGCTGCCTGCACCAGTTGCGACGGCGAATAGAACCCCATCGGCTGGCTGTTGAGCAGCGCGGCAAAGAACGCCGCCGGCTCGTGGCACTTCAGATAGCTGCTGAGGTAAGCCAGCTTGGCGAAACCCGCCGCATGGCTTTCAGGAAAGCCGTATTCGGCAAAGCCCTCCATCTGATCGCACAGCGATTTGACGAACGCGCGGTCATAGCCCTTCTCTTCCACCATCACCCTGAGCAGCCGCTCCTGATGTTGCGTGAGATTGCCCTTGCGCTTCCAGGCCGCCATGTCGCGGCGCAGGCGATCGGCCTCATCGGGGGTGAAATCGGCGGCGTCGATGGCGATCTGCATGACCTGTTCCTGGAAGATCGGCACCCCGAGGGTGCGCTTGAGCACCCCCTCCACCTCCTTGCCCGGGTACGTCACGCAGTCGGTCTGCCCGTTGCGCATGGCTTCGCGCCGTTGCAGGTACGGATGCACCATGCCGCCCTGGATCGGCCCCGGGCGCACGATGGCCACCTGGATCACCAGGTCGTAGTACGTCTGCGGGCGCAAGCGCGGCAGCATCGACTGCTGCGCGCGCGACTCGATCTGGAACACGCCGATGGTGTCGGCGCGGCAGATCATCTCGTAGGTTTTTTTGTCCTCATCGCGGATGTTCTGCATGGCGAGCTTGCCCGTTGCGCCATAACGCTCGCGCCTGCCCGGCAGCCCATCGAGCATGTCGAGCGTGCGGCGGATGGCGGTCAGCATGCCGAGCGCCAGCACATCCACCTTCAGCAGGCGCAGCGATTCAAGGTCGTTTTTGTCCCACTGGATGACGCGGCGGTTTTCCATGGCCGCGTTCTCGATCGGCACCAGGCGCGAAAGCTTGCCCTGCGCAATCACGAATCCGCCCACGTGCTGCGACAGGTGCCGCGGAAACCCGTACAGCTGGCTCACAAGCTCGGCCCAGCGCTGCACCAGCGGCGATTCCGGATCCAACCCCTGCTGCCCCGCCCGCTGGGCGAATTCCTTGCGGCTGTCCCACCACGCCTGCCCCTTGGCCACCTGCTCGATGATGCCCAGATCGATGCCGAGCGCCCGGCCCACGTCGCGCAACGCACTGCGCGTGCGGTACGTGATGAGCGCGGCCGCCAGCGCGGTGCGCGTCACGCCGTATTTTTCGTAGATGTACTGGATGACTTCTTCGCGGCGCTGGTGTTCGAAGTCGACGTCGATGTCGGGCGGTTCGTTGCGTGCACGTGAGAGAAAACGCGCAAACAGCGTGTTGCCGCTTTCCGGGTTGACCTCGGTAATGCCCAAGCAGTAGCACACCGCCGAGTTGGCCGCCGAGCCGCGTCCCTGGCAAAGAATGCCCTGGCTGCGGGCAAACTTCACCACGTCATAGACAGTGAGGAAGAACGGCTCGTAGCGCAGCTCCGAAATCAGCCCGAGCTCTTCCTCGATCTGTTCGCGCACCTTGCCCGGAATGCCCTTCGGATACCGCGAGACGGCGCCCGCCTCCACTTCGGCCCGCAGGTATTGCGCCGGCGTCATGCCTTCTGGCACGACCTCGCTGGGGTATTCGTATTCGATTTCGTCGAGGGCGAACGTGCACAGACGCGCCAGCTCCACTGAACGCTGCAACGCCCGCTCGCCGCGTTCGTCCCGATAGAAAAAGCCGAGCTGCATGCGCGTGCGCATGGCTTGCTCGGCGCTGGGAGCGAGCTCAAGCCCGCATTCGGCCAGCGGCTTGGACAGGCGGATGGCGGTCAGCACGTCATGCAGCGGCTTGCGCCGGCGTGTGTGCATCTGCACGCCGCCGGTGGCCACCATGGGCACGTCCGTCTGCTCCGACACCGCAGCCACCGTGCCGCGATGGCGATCGTCGGCGTGGCGCAGCGGCATCTCCAGCGCAAGCGACAGCCGGTCGCCGAACACGCGCTGGCACCACAGCGTCTGGGCCAGCAGGTGCTGCGGGTCGGGGTCGTAGTCAGGCAGCAGGATGGCCAGGCAATGCGGCACGCCGCGCAAGTGGGCCAGGTCGCCCTTCGGTGCGGCCAGGTCGTCGGCATACAGGCGGTATTCGCCTTTGGGCGCGGCCAGCCGGGCCTGCGTAATGACTTCGCACAGGTTGCCGTAGCCTTCGATGTCCTGCGCCAGCAGCACCAGCCGCAGCCAGGGTTCGCCTTGCGCATCACGCACGGTGAACCGGCTGCCGATGATGAGCTTGAACCCGCGCTCCTTGGCTTCCATGTGCGCGCGCACCGTGCCGGCCACGGAGCATTCGTCCGTCAGCGCAAGCGCCTGGTAGCCGAACTCCTGGGCACGCTCCACCAGTTCCTGCGGGTGCGAGGCGCCGGTCAGGAACGTGAAGTTGCTGATGCAATGCAGCTCTGCATAGTCGGGCAGGCCGATGGGAACAGACGAGGAAGCAGCCATGGCACACCTAGCCGAACAGGCCGTGCAGATACCAGCGGGCATCCTCCTCGCCGGCCTGGGCGGCAGAAACACGTTCGCGGTAGAGCCAATACCGCACGCCGCCCTCCCCTTCGGCGATGAAGTAATCGCGCTTGATGAGGGCGTCGTCCCACCAGCCGGATTCAATGCGCTCGGGCATCGATACCAGCCGCAGGGGGCCGCGGTAATACGGATAGTGCTTGCGCGTGAGCAACGGGATCGGCGTCTGCAGCAACCACAGCGGCCGCTCCGGCTGCTGGGCATGCCATTGCGCCAGCGCCTGGCGCGCGGCGGCACGGCTCTGCGCGGTGGTGGCGGCGTTCACCTCGACCCAGTGGTTGGCGCGCTCGGGACGGTGGTCGGCACACGGCTGCGGGTGGCGGACGTTGCCAGCGCCCAACCGCGCGATGAGCGTGTCGATCAGGCGAGCGGCGTCTTCGGCGCGCCCGCCCGGCTCGGGAAACAGCGATGCCGTGGGCGCTGCGAGCGGTGTGGCGTCGATCACCGTCAGACGCAGCTCGACCACCGGAGCGATCAGCGTCAGCCGGTGCACGCGCTCGTGCAGAACGCGCGACAGGTGCGCCAGCGTGCGAACCGGCTGTGCCAGCGCGATCTCGATGGGCGTGGAGGCGTCGGCATCCGCGCTGTCCCGGCCGCGCCGGCGTTCGTGTTCCAGCGTCAGGCGATATGTCTTGGCGCCCAGCTGATGCGCCGACAGCCAGCCGACCAGTTGCAGCAACAGTTGCTCAGAAGCCGCCAGCACGCCTTCCGCACTGTCGATGCGGCCCGGCAGTTCCAGCGGCACGTCAAAGCGCAGCGGTGCGGCAAACCACGTGAAACTCTCGTGTCCGGTGCCGTATGCGGCATCGAGCGCGTCGACCAGCCGCGGCCCGCAACGGCGGCGCAGGCCGCTGCGCGGCAAATCGCGCAAATCGGCCAACGTGCGGCAGCCGAGCCCCTCGAGCCAATCAGGCCGCGTCAGGCGCGCCACCGCATCGACCGACAATCGATCCAGCAGTGCAGACATGCGCTCCAGCCGCACCGCCCGCCGCGCCCAGCCCGAACGCATGGCCATGCGGCGACGCCCGCGCACCGACGCGGGACGCGTGCTGGCAAGCCACGCCGCACCGCGCGCCGTGGGGCCGGTGCCCAGCTGCGGCATCGCGCCCAGCCGGAACGCGCAATACTTCACCGCCCGGCACAACGCCCGATGGCCGCCAAACAGCCGCAAGCTGGCCTCCACCTCCAGCAGCACCGTGGATTCGTCCGCCACATCCAGCGTGACATGCGGAGTGAAAGCCAGCAGCGCCAGCGCCAGCGATTGCAGCAGCCGCGCCTCGGCCGCCGGATCGCGCTCCAGCTGCACCGCGTGCGGCACCAGCGCCTGCGCGCCAGCCCGGCGCAATCCGGGCCGAATGCCCTCGCGCATCGCCAGGCGGTTGGCCGACACCACGCGCTCCTGCTCCAGCACCATCACGGGCAAGGGCAGCGCAGCCGGGTCAGACCACCGGGGCCGAAGTGCGTCGAGCGGCAGACGGGGCAGATGCACCGCGATCCAGAACGGCATGATCGGAGGTGTCCTGATCAGAAGCGTCCGACAAGGCATCGAACGCGGCGGAAGACGATGGAGACGACAGTGCGGCCAGCAACGCGGCCGTGGCCGGATCCATGGTGAACGTTTCGGCAGGCAGCGCAGGCACAGGGCGCACGGAAGCGCGGCCGGCACGCAGCGGATCGGCCAGCGGCAGCAGCAGCGGCGTCTCACGCACCGGCCCGCGCCGCTTGTGAAAATGGACCGCCAGGGCATCGTCGCCCGCAGGTTCCAGCCCCAGCCGCAGCACTGCCGGCGACGACTCGCGCAACGCCTGCACGGGCCGGAATACCCAGATGGCACTCTCGCCCGCCTGGGCCAGCACCTGCAGCCGGCGCAGCGCCCCGGGACGCACCTGGTTCAGCCAGATCAGCACGCCTCCAAACGCCTGGCTGCGCACGATCTGTTCCGTGGCCCACAGCAGGTCGGCAGGCTTGTCGGCACGCACCCAGACGATCTGTTCGGGAGAGAAACCCCACCCCACCAGGCGCACCGCGTTGGGCAGATACGGCGGTCCGACCAGGGCGATGCGGCCTGCCCCGCTGCATAACGTAGACAAGGCCGGGCGCAGCAATCGGCATTCACCGATACCGGGTTGCGGGCACAGCAGCTCTGTCATGCCGCCAAGCGGCCAGCCGCCACCGGGCAGCTCGGCATTGAGCGCGTCATAACCGGTGGCCAGCACGCGACCGCCGCCCCGAGCGAGGCTGCCCGCGCGCCACAGGGCCGGGTGCAGCGTCTCGGGTGCCGGGATGGCCCGGCCATTCGATGCGGGCCGGCGTGGCCCGCACGTCACGGGCCCCATCGCGGGCGGACGTTCTGCCACGGCTTCGGCAAAGGAAAGAGACGGGGAGGACGCAAACATGGCGGACGGCAAGGCGAATCGCTTAAATACTGTATGGATAGGTTGGGTATCCACTTAGCTCCACCAGCCCAGGATAACTGGATGGATATACAGTATTCGTATGCTACACCGTCTCGGTCCGGTTCACTACATCCGCATACGTCACAGGGCCGGTAACGACCGCTTGGATATACAGAAGCACAACTTTTTCCCGCCGCCGACCGATTCCTCCAGGCCACCGCCGCCGCCCCATCGGCGTCTGCCGATTGATAACCCCAGAACATCAATCGTTTCCAAAATTGCACTTATCGTCTGCGGCCTTCCCGGCGAACATTGCCAACGCCCAGCCCTGCCTTGCTGGCTCACCATCGATACGACCCGCACGACGCCACCATGAAACACCTGCTTCTGAAGCTCTGCGCAACCGCGCTCCTCGCCACCTCGGCCGCGACGGCAAACGTGCAGGCCGCCGATCTGCACGTCATGACCTCCGGCGGCTTCACCGCCGCCTACAAGCTGCTGGGGCCGAAGTTTGCCTCCCAGACCGGCAACACGCTGCATACCGAACTCGGCCCATCGATGGGCAAATCGCCCGAAGCCATTCCGAACCGGCTCGCGCGCGGCGAGCCCGCCGACGCCGTCATCATGGTGGGCTACGCGCTTGACGAGCTGATCAAGCAAGGCAAGGTCATCCCGGATTCGCGCGTGGAACTGGCCGACTCGCGCATCGGCATGGTCGTGCGCGAAGGCGCGGCAAAGCCCGACATCAGCTCACCCGAGGCCCTGCGGCAAGCGCTGCTGCACGCCAAGTCGATCGCCTATTCGGACAGCGCCAGCGGCGTCTATATCGAGCGCGAGCTGTTCAGGAAGCTCGGCATTGAAGCGCAGGTCAAAACGAAGGCCAAGATGATTCCGCGCATTCCGGTGGCCTCGGTGGTAGCCAGCGGCGACTACGAAATCGGCTTTCAGCAGGTGAGCGAACTGCTGCCCGTGCAGGGGGTGAGCTTCGTCGGGAAGATTCCGGAGCCGCTGCAGTCCGTCACGCGCTTTGCCGCCGGCATCCCGGTGGGCGCGCAGCATCCGAAGGAAGCCAAGGCGCTGCTCGACTATCTCGCCTCGCCCGCTGTGCAGGCGGAGGTGAAATCGACGGGACTCGATTCCGTGCCCGCGCATTGAGAAGGCCCACCCTCGCCGGCCGGGCGATCTTGCTACGCGTCGCGTCTCGCGGCGGTACTGCGCCGGGCTTCGACGATGGTGCGGTAGAACGCTTGCGCCGCCGGTGTGAGCGGGCGCCCGCGGCGCTTGATGATGCCCACGCGCCGCTGCACGGCCGGCTCGACAAGCGGGACGCTCGTGAGGATGGGATGATCGCGCCCGGGCATGGCCATCGACGGTACCGCGGCAACGCCGAGCCCCGCTTCCACCAACCCGAGCAAAGTGGTGACGTGCCGCGTCTCGCAAACGCTGGACGCATGCGGCACCACCGCAGAAAGTGCCTGGTCGAGCAACAGGCGGTTGCCGGAGGTCTTGTCGACCGACACGTAGTCGTGCTCGTAGAGTTCACTCCACGTCACGCGCTTCTTGCGCGCGAGAGGATGATCGCGACGGCATGCCGCCACGAAGCGCTCCTGCAGCAGCAGCTTGAACTCGATCCCCGGCTCCTGGCTGCCCATGAAGCTCACGCCAAAGTCGGCCTCGCCGCTGATGACAGCCCCAAGCACCTCATTCGCACTCGCATCCAGCAGCTTCACCCGGATGCGCGGAAACCGGCGGTGATAGCTCGCAATGAGGCTCGGCAGGAAGTAATAGGCCACCGAAGGCACACACGCGATGGTCACGTGGCCCAGGCGGCTCGATGCCACATCGCGGATCCCCAATAGCGCTGCGTCGAGATCGTCGAGCAGCTGTTCAGCGCTGCGGGCGAACACGCGGCCGACGGTGGTGAGCGTCACGCTGCGTGTGGTGCGCTCGAACAGCGGCACGCCGAGCGCGCTCTCAAGCTTGTCGATCCGGCGGCTCAACGCGGGCTGGGAAATGCTGACGGCCTCCGCCGCCTTGCGAAAGCTCCCCAGCTCGACGACCGCGCGAAACGCCTGTAAGTCCGTCAAGTCAAAGTTGATCCCCACGAGCGTGCTCCGCATTTCAGATGCGGAGCATTTTGCAGCATCCAGCGCACGGCCCGGGCCCGGTAGCGCGGTTGCAGACTGCTCGGCTGGCTGAGGCCCTAGATATGCAGGAGCGCCAGCACCGCCAGAACGCCCCCGACCGCGCCCACGCCATACGAAAGCACCTGCATCCAGCGTCGGCGCGACAGCAGTGTGATGGCGGCCAGCGCAATCGACACCTGGATGGCGACCACCGCCTGCGCCCACCGGTGGTGATGGTGCACGGCACGCTCGCTCGCCTCGTCGGCTTCCCTGGCGAGGCGCTCCTGGTCTTCGGCCTGGCGGCGGATGTCTTCCTTCTCGGTGGCATAGCGCTGCGCCTCGCGCCGGGCGGCGACCTGGTCAGCCCCCGGCAATTGCGCAGTCAGCTCGGCGATGGCCTGCTTCTGCCCCTTGGCCTGGTAGTAGGCCCATCGGTTGGCGGCTTCGGTCTTGTGGATGGCTGCCTCGTTCTTGGCCAGCAGCGCGGCATTCTGCGTGGCGCCGCCCTGGTAGCCGAAGATGGCGCCGGCCGTTGAGAGAATCGCCGTCATGACGGCAATGCGGCCGGCAAAGCTGTCGGCGTGGCCGGTCTCGGCGGCGTGTTCGAGCACGTGATCGTGCGCCCCATGCACATGGAATCCTTCGGACATGTTGGCTCCCCTTTTTTTTCCGTTCTGGCATTGTCATGCGGCCCGTCGGGCGTGCGCGACACAATGCATCGACTCGTGCGCAAAGGCAACGCCCGCGATGCAATTGTCCAACGGATCGGGTGGCCGGGAGCGCCGCGCGGGCCGACCGTCTTCTGCAATACTGCAGTGGCCGTTTTCTGCCTTCAGGACAGCCTCACTTCACCATGCCCCTCACGCCCGCCGCCCAACGCCTCATCGCCCGCCTCGGTCTCGAACCGCACCCGGAAGGTGGCTTCTATCGCGAAACCTATCGCAGTCAGGAGCGCGTCCAGCGAGGCATCCCTGCCGTCGAACGTGCGGCTGCCACCGTCATCCATTACCTGCTGGCCGATGATGCATATTCCGCCTGGCATCGGATCCAGTCGGATGAGGTGTGGTACTTCCATGCGGGTGACTCGCTCAATGTGCATGTGTTGGAAGACGACGGTACGGTGCGCACGCATCGCCTGGGCCATGCGGCCGAGGACGAGGTGGCGGTGTACCACGCGGTGGTGCCGGCGCGCCGCTGGTTTGCCGCCGAGCGGGTACCGGGCGAACACGGCTATGCCCTGGTCAGCTGCACGGTGGCCCCGGGCTTCGAGTTCAGTGAGTTCGAGCTGGCCGATCACGCGACAGGCCATGTGCTGCTGGCAGATCATTCGGCGCATGACGGGTTGATCCGGAGGCTGCTGCCGCGGCCCGTGCGCTGATCAGCACCAGACCACGTTGTCATAGTCGACCGTGCGGCGATAAACGCTCATGCCGCGCCAGGTGCTGTACTCCATGTACGCGCAGCTGAGCACGACGATCCAGTTGGCTGCTGTGGTGGACATCTCTCCCTCCCATCCCGGCCGCGCCGCTCGGGTGCGATCGGCGCATTTCCAGTCTATGAGGCAAGTGCGCGCAGCCATTGCACGAGCACGACCCCTTCTGGGGCGCTATTCACGGCGCGGGCCGGCGGGTGGGCATCGTGCGCCGCTTGATCGTGGGG